>CAJDUQ010000003.1_pt1 | contig 118945 bp, 111 predicted proteins | sample 7390901 | NCBI WGS metagenome assembly CAJDUQ01 (sample SAMEA7055691, study PRJEB34461) | soil metagenome | biome: terrestrial ecosystem; feature: Peninsula; material: soil | place: Antarctica | collected 2016 | reverse complement strand
CATGACCTGCAGATCAACGGTCAACGGAGCGAACTCGTCGCGCCAGGGGATACCGTCATCTTCGACGCCGGCGTGTTCACCGCGGACACAGAGGGCTGGTGCACCGTCGCCGGACACAAGTCCATGGGGATGATCATGAATGTGGTGGTCATCGGCGGCTCAGGCAGCCACGATCACGGGGTCGCGGGCCCGTCCGGTGGCGAGGTCTCCTCCGCCTCCCTGGCACAGGACGCCACGCTGGCTCCGGCCACGGAAGACACCGTCCACGAGCTCGAGTGGCGCGTCACCGAGGAGGTCCGCGAGGTCGCACCCGGCCACGAGCAGGTGGTGTGGCTCTTCGACGGGCAGGCCCCCGGGCCGACGCTGCGCGGCAGGGTAGGCGACACCTTCCGTCTCACGCTCATCAACGACGGCACCATGGGTCACAGCATCGACTTCCATGCGGGTGAGGTGAGTCCCGACGCCCCCATGCGCACCATTGGACCGGGGGAGTCACTCGTCTACGAGTTCGTCGCCCGCCGCTCCGGCATCTGGATGTACCACTGCGCCACCGCCCCGATGAGCCTGCACATCGCCAACGGCATGTCCGGTGCCGTCATCATCGATCCGCCGGACCTCACACCTGTCGACGCCGAGTACTCCCTCATCGCCTCTGCCGTCTGGCTGGGGGAGCGGGAAGCGGGGGCCGACGCCGAGCGGATCAGCGCCGGCGACCACGACCACACCGCCTTCAACGGCTTCCCCCACCAGTACGTGGAGGCACCCCTGACGGCCTCCGTCGGCGACACCGTGCGTTTCTGGGTCCTTGACGTCGGGCCCGACAACCCGGTGAGCTTCCACCTGGTCGGCGAACTCTTCGACACGGTCTACAGCGAAGGCCGCTACCTCATCCGCGACGCCACCGACACCGCCGCCCAGGTGCTGCCGCTGCTGCCCGCCCAGGGTGGGTTCGTCGAGGTCACGTTCGATGAGCCGGGGACCTACAGCTTCGTCAACCACGTCATGACCGACGCGGAGAAGGGGCAGCGCGGTCAGATCGTGGTCAGTTGACCTTCCCACGGGTGGCCAGCTCAGCGAGTGTGTCGTAGTCGGTGTCCAGGGCCCCTCACCGCCCAGGTCAGCGGAGTGGACCAGGAAGCCGTCCATCGCGGAGTTGGTGAACGGCGGCACGGGCAGGCGCGCCGGGACGTCGGCGGAGAGAGCGAGGCCATGAGACTCAGTCAGCGGGGTGCACACAGGAGAGCGTGAGGTTGCCAGGGCGTGCCGGTGGCCAGATGCTCGGGGACGGACCTGGTCATGCGTCTACCCGCCGATGGTGGACATGGTCCGGTCAGGCTGGAGGGGGCCGGGGTCGTCGATCCCGTGGCCGGGGAGTTTGCCTCACATCGCCTGCGCCCAGGCCTGTGTTGGGGTGGCGTCGTCGGCGCCGTCCCGAATGAGTTCGCGCAGTGAGGTCTCCGTCCGGGAACAGGCAGGTGAGTATCGCCCCGTCGGTGGTCAGACGCGTGCGGTCACAGTCGCCACATAAGGGGCTGGTCACCGACGAGATGACACCGACAGACCCCTGCTTGCCGACACCACGGGCGTTCCACACCGCCACAGGTGCGGCGCCGCGGGGCTCCTCCGCCGGGGTGAGCGCGAACTCGGTGCGCAGGACGGCCAGGGCAAAATGAGCCGGCGGGAGGATGGTCGTCCTCGTTCACACTCGGCATGACCACGGTGTCGAGCTTGAGGGGGTGTAGCCCGGCCTCGAGGACCGCGTTGATGGAGCGCAGGACGTCAGGCAGGCGGTCGCGGCGGGGTCCGGAGGATCAGTCGCCCCCTCATTTAGCACCGATGTTACCGGGCAGATAAGACCATTAGCAAAGGTGGGATCGTGTTAATTACCGGCGCCGTCGGCCACGGCCTGTTCGTCTTTTTCTCCCGGGCCCTTGAGTTTGATGATCTCAAACTCGCCGTCCGCGAGGTGTGTGCGCAGATCCTTCTTGTCGAACTTGCCGACGGACGTTTTGTCGATGTCCTGCACGAAGGTCCAGTACTCGGGCAGCATCCAGCCAGGCAGGGTGGCACGGAGCTGGTCACGCAGCTGCTCGGCGGTGTCACGGGTCGGCGTGACACCCTCGTGCAGCACCGTCACCGCCAGCGGACGCTCACTCCACTTCTCATCGGGATAACCGATGACCGCACACTCCACGACCTCCGGGCAGTTCATGATGAGGTTCTCCAGCATCGCAGAGTAGATCCACTCGCCGCCCGAGCGGATGACGTCGCGCGCACGGTCCGAGACGGTGAGGTAACCATCGGCGGTGACTGAACCGACGTCGCCGGTGCGCAGCCAACCGTCCCGGGTGAACTGCTCATCCGCATCGTCGACCTCCCGGCCACGGAACTGACTGGCGGAGCCGTCGCCGTCCTCGGTGGGCGAGTGGTAGTAGGAGCCGGCGACAATGTTGCCGCGGACCTGCAGCTCACCCTGGTTGCGGTCCGTCGAGGAGACGACCTGGCCGTCGTTGACCACCCGGTACTCCAGCAGCGGGGAGAAGCGGCCCTGGCTCACGCGGTACGCCCAGCGGGCCTCACCGGAGGAACCCGACGGTGGGCGGGCCACGGTGCCGACCGAGGACGTCTCCGTCATGCCCCACACGTGGACGACGTCGACACCGTAACGCTCCTCCCACAGCTGGATGAGAATCGGCGGGGCGGGCGACCCGCCCACGTAGATCTCCCTGAGGGACATGCGCTCCGGAGGATTGTGCAGGAAATGGACTATGAGCTGGATCCACAGAGTGGGCACGCCGTGCGCCACACGGGGGTGGGTGGCCGCGATGAGGCGGGCCAGGGTAGGCGCCGACACATCCGAATCCGGGAACACCAGGGGGGTACCCGACATGAAGGCCGCATAGGGCACGCCCCAGGACAACACGTGGTAGATCGGCACACAGCACAGGAAGGACTCACCGTGCGAGACAGACAGTGAATCGGTGGCGCGTAGCGACATGGCCTGCAGGAACACCGAACGGTGCGAGTACGCCACGCCCTTCGGAGCGCCTGAGGTACCCGTCGAGTAGCAGATGGCGGCTGTGGTCTCCTCGTCCAGGACGGGCCAGTCGAACACGGTCGAGCGGCCGTCGAGAAGCTGCTCGTAGGAGTGGACCGACAGGTGCTCGGGCAGCTTTTCCGCCAGCGGGCCCAGCGGCTCCAGTCCGGTGAACACCACGGCGCGTATCGTGCGGCACCCCTCGAGTGCGCGGCCGAGCAGTCCCGCCAGGCGCGGATCGCAGACGATGACCTCGATCTGCGCATGGTTGATGATGTGCCGGACCTGGTCGGTCATCAGCTGTTTGTTCAACGGTGCGAAGACCGCCCCCATGCACGAGACCGCGAACTGCACCTCCAGGTGCTCCGCGCAGTTGTGCATGAAGGAACCGACCCGCTGATCGCCGGTGATCCCGAGGTCATCACGCAGCGCGTGCGCGAATGCCGACGCCCGCGCACGGACCTCCTCGAACGTGGTCTCCTCGGCGTGGTCGGTACGCCACGTGGTCACCTTCGTCGAGGCGTGCGCGGTGGCGCCGAACTCCAGGATCCGTGAGACCGACAGCGGCACATTCTGCATGGTGGAGAGCATGACCAACACTCTAGCCGGGAGGGTCGATGCGATAGTGTGTGCGGCATGCGGTACACTGTGCGGAGATCGACGGGGGTCTGTGTATTCACATCAGGCCCGTAGTCCACCCGGATCACGCGTCCACCCTCCTTCCTCCGCTGCAGGTGGCTCACAGCTGCCCCGGCCCGGAAGGTTGCGGTCCCAGGTTCGGTCCGGTCTGATCAACCACTGAAGTACGGCTCCGTCTTCCTGTTGTTCTCGTATGAGGGGCACCCACGTCTGAGTTGGGTGGTCTGCGGGAGGCGTCGAGTCGCTCAACTCCACAGAAGGCTTCCAGTCGGGCGTGTGACGCGCTACACCACATGACACGCCGGAGACTGGTCAAGCAACGAAAGGACATCCGTGACCGAAACGGACACCGCCATCGCAGCATCTTCCGCCGACCTTGCGTCGCTGAAGCTCACTGAGCTGCGCAAGATCGCCGCAGAGAAGGGCCTCAAGGGGGTCTCTGGCCTGCGTAAGGGCGATCTGATCACTGCCATCCAGACCGGCGTCGTGCCCGCCCGTGAGCGTGCCGCCACTCCGGCCGCCGAGAAGGCGGAGAACGCCCAGGCAGCTCCGGCCGCAGAGGCCGAGAAGACCGAGAAGGCTGAGAAGGCCGAGCGCCCGCAGCGCACCCGCCGCGCCACCCGCACCACCCGTGCGGGCCAGGAGAATGGTGGGGACGCGGAGCAGGCAGAGCCCCGCGAGGCCTCCGCTGAGCAGCAGGCACAGACCGAGGCCGCCCCGGCCGCCGACAATGCTGAGCAGTCAGAGCAGAACCGACAGGCCAGGGACTCCCGTGACTCCGACGAGGAGCCGCGTTACGAGTCCCGTTCCGCTGCCCGCCGCGCCCGGCGCCACCGGGCCCGCCACGGCCAGCGTGAGCAGGAGCAGCACTCCGGCTCCGAGCAGCAGCGCGGGCAGCGACAGGATCACCAGGACCAGGACCACCAGGGTCGCCAGGACCGCCAGGACCAGGACCACCAGGGTCGTCAGGACCAGGACCACCAGGGTCGTCAGGACCGCCAGGATTCCGAGCGTGACTCCGGTCAGCAGCAGGGGCAGCAGCGCAATCAGCGTGGCCAGCGCCACCAGGACCAGGACGGCGAGGGTCGGCGCGGTCGCCGCAGCCGCCGCAACCGTCGTGGCCGTGGGGGAGACCAGCACGACCAGCAGCACGACCAGCAGCACGATTCCGCGGACCTGCAGGATGTGGCCGGCATCCTTGACATCGTCGACAACAACGTCGCCTTCGTCCGCACGACCGGTTACCATGCTTCGCCGGCGGACGTGTTCGTCCAGAACCAGTTGATCCGTCGTTCCGGTCTGCGTGCCGGTGACGCCGTGACCGGCAAGGTGCGTATGGGGGCCGCCCAGACCCACGGTCAGGGCCGTAACCGCCAGAAGTACAACCAGTTGGTCAGCGTCGACACCGTCAATGGCCTGAGTATTGAAGAGGCCCGGAACCGTCCGGACTTCTCCAGGCTGACGCCGCTGTACCCGAACCAGCGTCTGCGTCTGGAGACGGACCCGAAGATCCTGACCACCCGTGTCATCGATCTGATCATGCCGATCGGCAAGGGGCAGCGCGCACTCATCGTCTCTCCGCCGAAGGCCGGTAAGACCACGATCATGCAGAACATCGCGAACGCGATCTCCACGAACAACCCGGAGTGCCACCTGATGGTCGTCCTTGTTGACGAGCGTCCGGAGGAGGTCACCGACATGCAGCGTTCGGTCCACGGTGAGGTCATCGCCTCCACCTTCGACCGTCCGCCGTCAGAGCACACGGCCGTCGCGGAGCTCGCCATCGAGCGTGCGAAGCGCCTGGTGGAGCAGGGTAAGGACGTCGTCGTCCTGCTCGACTCCATCACCCGTCTGGGTCGTGCGTACAACAACTCCTCCCCGGCGTCGGGACGCATCCTCTCCGGTGGTGTCGACTCCAGCGCGCTGTACCCGCCGAAGCGTTTCCTGGGTGCAGCCCGCAACATCGAGAACGGTGGGTCGCTGACGATCATCGCCACCGCGATGGTGGAGACCGGTTCTGCCGGTGACACCGTCATCTTCGAGGAGTTCAAGGGCACCGGTAACGCGGAGCTCAAGCTCGACCGCCGTATCTCCGAGCGTCGTGTCTTCCCGGCCGTCGACGTCAACCCCTCGGGCACCCGCAAGGACGAGCTGCTGCTCGCCCCGGAGGAGGCCCGAATCATGCACAAGCTGCGCCGCATCCTGTCTGCACTGGATCCGCAGCAGGCCATCGACCTGCTCATCAAGCAGCTGAAGAAGACCAAGAGCAACGGTGAGTTCCTCATGCAGGTCGCATCTTCCGCCCCGATGGCCGCCGACAAGGACGAGGAGGAATACTCCTAACATGAGTTCCACTGTTTCCGCTGTCGACGATGTCGTCTCCGAATACCAGGGCATCGAGGCCCAGATGGCTGATCCGGCGACCGCCGGCGACCAGGCTCTGTTCCGCAAGCTCTCCAAGCGCTACGCCGAGTTGCAGCCGATCATCAAGGTGAACAACGATCTTGTGGCCATCCGTGGGGATCTCGAGGTTGCCCGCGAGATGGCCCACGAGGACAAGGAGTTCGCCGCCGAGGCCGAACGCCTGGCGGCCCGTGAGGTCGAGCTCGAGGAGCAGCTCGCTGATCTGCTGGCTCCGCGTGACCCCCACGATGCTGACGACGTGATCCTTGAGATCAAGGCCGGCGCCGGTGGCGAGGAGGCCGCGCTGTTTGCCGGTGATCTGGCCCGCATGTACGAGCGTTACGCCGACAAGCACGGTTTCACCTGGGAGGTGCTCGGCCTGTCCGAGTCTGACCTCGGTGGAGTCAAGGACATGACCTTGTCCATCCGTGCCAAGAACCCTTCCCGTGATGGTGCGTGGAGCGTGTTCAAGTTCGAGGGTGGCGTCCACCGCGTGCAGCGCATCCCTGTGACAGAGTCGCAGGGACGCATCCAGACCTCCGCCGCCGGAGTCATGGTCTTCCCCGAGACCGAGGACGCCGGCGAGATCACCATCGATGAGAAGGACCTGCGCGTCGACGTCTACCGTTCCTCCGGCAAGGGCGGTCAGGGCGTCAACACCACTGACTCCGCCGTGCGTCTGACCCACCTGCCGACGGGCATCGTCGTGACGTGTCAGAAGGAGCGCTCGCAGATCCAGAACAAGGCGCGCGCCATGCAGGTTCTGCAGGCCCGCCTCGAGCAGATCGAGCGCGAGAAGGCCGATGCCGAGGCCGCCGAGGGTCGTGCCGCGCAGGTGCGCAACATGGACCGCTCCGAGCGTATCCGCACCTACAACTGGCCGGAGAACCGCATCAGCGACCACCGCATAGGTTTCAAGGCCAATAACCTGGACTCCGTGCTCGACGGCAACCTCGACGACCTGTTCACCGCCCTCAAGGCGGCGGAGCGCGCCGAGCGTCTCGAGGCTGAGTAGGGTGTCGCTCCGCGCTGCGCTTCTCGACGCCGCGGAGCGTCTCACCGCGGCCGGCGTGCCGTCACCGCTTGTCGACGCCCGCCTCATCGCCGCCCATCTCCTCAATTGCGGCCCCCTCGACGTGACGTTCCACGACGAGGTCCCCGCCGGCTTCGAGGAGATGGTCGCGCGCCGTGAACGGCGCGAACCGCTCCAGCACATCCTGGGCACTGCCCCCTTCGGGGCCCTCGACCTCGCGGTCGGCCCGGGTGTGTTCATCCCCCGTCCCGAGACCGAGGTCCTCGCCGACTGGGGCGTACGTCAGCTCGTCGCCCGCGGGGTGCGGGAGCCCCGCGTCGTTGACCTGTGCACCGGCTCCGGTGCACTCGCGCTCTACGTCGCCCATGAGGTGCCGGGAGCGGAGGTGGTGGGCGTCGAGAAGCATCCTGTGGCGCTGGAGTACGCAAGCCGCAACGCGGCGGGCACCACCGTGGACATGATCGAGGGGGATGTCACTGACCCGACCCTGCTGGGGGAGTGGCACGGCACGGTCGACCTCGTGCTGACCAACCCACCCTACGTCCCCGAGACCCCGGACCTGGACCGCGAGGTCTACGCCGATCCGCCGGAGGCCGTGTTCTCCGGGACCACCGGCATGGACGTCATCGAGGCGTTCATCCCGACGATTCACATCCTGCTGTGTCCCGGTGGGCTCGTCGGCATTGAGCACGACGACACCACTTCTCAGGCGGTGCAGGACGTTCTCGCAGCTCACGGCGGATTCCGGGAGATCGAGGTACTCCACGACCTGGTGGGTCGGGCGCGGTTTGTCACTGCGAGTAAGGTGTAAGCCCATGAGCCGCATCTACTCCTGTGCCGACGAGTCCTCCCGCGCCGAGGGCATCAGCGCGGCCGTCGAGGCCGCCCGCAGCGGCCGGCTGGTCGTCATGCCCACCGACACGCTCTACGGCCTGGGCTGCGACGCCTTCGACAACCAGGCGGTGGCCACCCTCCTGGCCACGAAGCGCCGCGGCCCGGACATGCCCGTTCCGGTGCTGGTCGGCTCCTGGGACACCATCCGCGGCCTCGTCCGCGAGTTCCCGCCGCAGACCGAGGCGCTGGTCCAGGCCTTCTGGCCGGGTGGGCTGTCCATCGTCGTCCCGCAGGCACCGTCGCTGCCGTGGAACCTCGGCGACACCCGGGGCACCGTCATGCTGCGCATGCCGCTGCACCCGGTCGCCATCGAACTGCTCCGCGAGGTTGGCCCCATGGCCGTCTCCTCCGCGAACATCTCCGGCCACGAGCCGCCGACCACCGCCATCTCCGCGAAGCAGCAGCTCGGCACCTCCGTTGCGGTCTACCTCGACGGCGGGGAAACGCCGGTGGGCAGGCCCTCAACCATCATCGACCTCTCCGGGCCGCGCCCGTACCTGCTCCGCGAAGGTGCCCTCTCCGCCGAGCGCATCGGCGAGGTCCTCGGAGTCGACGCCGAGCTCCTGCGGACGCGACCCTAGGGGGCGGGCATGGGTGCAGGCGTCCCGCTGCGCGAAATCGGCCTGGTGATCCTCGTGGCAGCGGCGATCACCTACCTCACCACAGGTGTGGTCCGGTCGCTCATGGTGCGTTCCGGGCGCATCGCGGAGATCCGCCAGCGCGACGTGCACACGCAGCCGACACCTCGTCTCGGCGGGGTGGCGATGTTCTCCGGTTTTCTCGCTGCCACCTTCCTGGCCAACCAGTTACCCGCGCTGACCAGAGGGTTCATGCCCATCACCCCGGAGATGAGCGCTGTCGTCTGGGGGGCGTTCGCGATCGTCCTGGTCGGCATCCTCGACGACCTCTACGAACTCGACGCGATCACGAAACTCATCGGGCAGATCCTCGCGGCGATCGTCATGAGCGTCCTGGGCCTGTCCTGGACCCTGCTCTACTTGCCCGTGGGCGACGGCACGACGCTCGTGCTCGATCAGGTGCAGGCCACGATAGTGACCACCATCTTCACTGTCGCGCTCATCAACGCCATCAACTTCGTCGACGGACTCGACGGGCTCGCCGCGGGTCTGGGCATGATCGCCGGCGGCGCCATCCTGATCTTCTCACTGACGGTCCTCCACGACCAGGGAGGGGCGGTCTCCGCCTACCCGCCGGCCATCATCGCGGCGGGCCTGGTCGGTATGTGCCTGGGGTTCCTCCCGCACAACTTCGAGCCCTCCCGCATTTTCATGGGGGACTCCGGTTCGATGCTCATCGGTCTGCTGCTGGCCGCCGCCTCCACCTCGGCTTCAGGGAAGATCAACATGTCCCTCTACGGCACAGCGGACATCGTCGCACTCATGAGTCCCATCATCGTCGTGGCCGCCGCGGTGTTCATTCCAGTCCTGGACCTTGTCCTGGCTGTCCTGCGCCGCCTCGCCAGTGGCCATTCGCCCTTTGCGGCGGACAAGCTGCACCTGCACCACCGGCTCCTCTCTCTGGGGCACACCCACCGCCGCACCGTGCTCGTGCTCTACATGTGGGTCTGCGTGGTCACCCTCGGGGCGGTGAGCTTCTCCATTGTCCCGCCCCAGTTAGCGGTGGCCGCCAGTGCAGTCGCCCTCGTCGTGGCCTTCGTGGTCACCCTCATCCCGCTGCGGGCCGGCAAGATCGGCCGGCAGCCTCCGTCGACCCACGTGGTCGTCCACACCGATCCCTCACTCTGACGCCGGGACCGTGGCGGGTAGGATCCGGGAGCGTGACTACTCCTGAGAATTCACCCGAGCCCACCGCGACCTCCATCTATGACGATCCCCGCCGGCCGCTGCTGCGCGCCGTGCGTTTCGGCGGCATCGCGCTGGTGGTCATCACGATCGCCTCGCTGGCCCTGTGGGGCGGCATGCGTGGCCTGCCGGGTATCTGGGGAGTCCTCATCGGCGCCGCGATCGGCGGTGGCTTCGTCCTCGTCACCGCCGTCAGCGTCCTGCTCACGTCCTCAACGAACGTGGGTACCACCGGTGCCGTGGTGCTGGGCGGTTGGCTGCTCAAGATCGTGGTGCTCATCCTCGTCCTGGCTCTCATCCGGGACATGGAGTTCTACGACCGCATGGCACTTCTCGTGACTCTGGTACTGGCTCTCATCGTCGTCCTGGCGACAGAGGTGTGGGGCGTCATCACCGCCCGGGTCACGTACGTGAGCTGAGGCGGAAGAGACGTCGGCACGCATCGGGTACGCCCTGGGACAACAGCCTTTCTGCACCACAAGGGGGAGTGGTCAGAGAGGCTGTTCCGCATTCCGGGGCGGGGAGAAGGGGGTGACCACCCCCGTCAGGGGAGTGGTCGGGATGGATGTGACCGATCTTACAGAGCGATCAAAAAGGCCGTTCGGGGGCCTTTTCAGGGCGTTCCTGCGAGGAAGCTGGAAGTGTATCGGGGCACGTCAGCAAACACATCAGGGCGCTGCGGGAGAATCCGGGGGGAGCCTGATAAGGTTTTATGCGGGTTACCCCGGCAACTTGAATGCGTCACCTGTGGAATCCACAGGGAGACGCAGAACAGGTCTGTGGTTCAGCCCCTGTCACCGCCCTCGCTGATGTGCGACGGAGTCCGAGGCGGTGCCGGAAAGAGTTTTTCAGACGTCCATCGCACCGTGTGGGAATTAACCCTCCGCACACGGCCCTAACACGGGAGAGAACGCTGAGCGTTACAACACTGGCCATGAGGGGCGAATTCCACGCACCCGAACTGGATCCTGAATTTTTCCCGGGGGAATACTACGGCCACATGTTGTTTGCAGATATTGCAAACGGGTGGTTCGCACTGGACCGACTGATGCTCGTCCGTATTTTCATGACGATCATCGTGGCGGTCCTTTTCCTTGTCGCCTTCCGGAGCCCCAAGCTGGTTCCGTCTGGCCTGCAGAACTTCGCAGAACTCGCACTGGATTTCGTCCGGATCCACATCGCCGAGGACATCCTGGGTAAGAAGGAGGGGCGCCGGTTCCTGCCGGTCATCGCCACCATCTTCTTTGCCGTCCTGGCGTTCAACATCCCCACGATCATCCCGGGTCTGAACATCTCTCCGAACGCGCGAATCGGTTTCCCGATCGTCCTCGCGCTCTTCGGTTATGCCGCCATGATCTACGCCGGTGCCAAGCGTTACGGCTTCGGTAAGTTCATGAAGTCTTCGGTGGTCATTCCCAACCTTCCGCCGGCACTGCACCTTCTGGTCGTGCCGATCGAGTTCTTCTCGACGTTCATCATGCGGCCGGTCACTCTCGCACTTCGTCTCATGGCGAACTTCCTTGCGGGACACCTCATTCTGGTTCTGCTGTACTCCGCCACGAACTTCTTCTTCTGGCAGATGAACGGCTGGACCGCAATGTCCGGTGTGACCATCCTCGCGGCTGTCGCTTTCACAGTTTACGAGTGCATCATCATCTTCCTGCAGGCGTACATCTTCGCCCTGCTGGTCGCGGTGTACATCGAACTGTCGCTGCACGCGGACTCTCACTAGACAAGCTGCGAACTGACACGCGGCTAACTGAATAACCCCACTTCAATCACCACCTGAAGTCCCGGTTAACAGGACCGGGCACCAAGAAAGGGAACGACTTTCATGAACGAGATCATCCTGGCACAGGCCACCTCCGAGTTCACCGGCCTCGGCACCATCGGCTACGGCCTGGCCACCATCGGCCCGGGCCTGGGCATCGGCATCCTCGTCGGCAAGGCACTCGAGGGCATGGCCCGCCAGCCCGAGATGGCCGGTCAGCTGCGCACCACCATGTTCCTGGGCATCGCCTTCGTTGAGGCCCTGGCCCTCATCGGCCTGGTCGCCGGCTTCCTGTTCTAATTTTCGAGCGGAAACCACACCCCTTTAAGACTGGAGACTTATGACGAACGTCATCTACTACCTTGCGCAGGAGGCTGAGACGCTTCCCCTGGAGGGCGGCAACTCCATCCTCCTGCCCAAGGCATACGACATCGTCTGGTCCATCATTCCGCTCGTCGTTATCCTCGTGATCTTCTGGATGTTCGTTCTTCCGAAGTTCCAGGAGGTCCTGACTGAGCGTGAGGACCGGATCAAGGGTGGCATTCAGCGCGCCGAGGCCGCACAGGCCGAGGCCAAGGCCGCACTTGAGAAGTACAACGCGCAGCTCGCCGAGGCCCGTGCCGAGGCAGCCGAGATCCGTGAGCAGGCCCGCGAGAAGGGCAAGCTGATCGAGGCTGAGATGAAGACTCAGGCGACCGAGGAGAGCAACCGCATCATCGCATCCGGTGAGAAGCAGCTGCTGGCCCAGCGTGAGCAGGTCGTCGCAGAGCTTCGCCAGGAGATGGGACAGAACTCGATCAACCTTGCTGAGCGTCTGCTCGGTGGCGAGCTTTCCGACGCCACCAAGCGCTCCGGCACGATCGACTCCTTCCTGTCCGACCTGGACACCGTGGCACCGGCAGGAAAGTGAGCGCCATGCACGCAGCGAGCCGCGAAGCACTAGCAACGGTTGAGTCCCACCTGGACGGTCTCGTCCATGGTGCGGGCGATGCCGTCGCCGTCGCCGCCAAGACCGGCACCGAACTGTTCGACGTCGTCGAGGTGCTCGACGGTGAACGCGCCCTGCGTGTCGCCGTCGCCGACTCCTCGGCCACCGCCGAGCAGCGTACGGGCCTCATCCGGGCCGTGTTCGGTGGCAAGGTCTCCGACAGCACCCTTTCGGTGCTCAACGAGGCAGCCACCCTCCCGTGGTCCACCCCGCGCCAGTTCCGCGCCGGTCTCGTCGCACTCGGTCGCCGCGCATTCCTGCGTGGTGCCGAGCAGCAGGGGCAGCTGGGAATCGTCGAGGACGAACTGTTCCGACTCTCCCGCATCCTGGACCGCGAGGGCGGGCTGACCCAGCTCCTCTCCGACAAGACGGCGGACCCGGCACGCAAGCGTGGCCTGCTCGCAGGCGTTCTGTACGGCAAGGTCAGTATGTTCACCGAGGCGCTCGCGCTGCAGGTGATCGGCCGGCCGGAGAAGAACCCGATCGATGACATCGCCAACCTGGTCAGCACCGCAGCTCAGCTGCAGGGCCGTACCGTCGCGCATGTCGTCGCTGCCGAGCAGCTGAACGAGGGCCAGCAGGCGGCGCTCGCCGACAAGCTGGGACGAATTTACGGTCGTGCGATGTCCATCCACTCTGAGGTTGACCCCAGCCTCCTCGGTGGCATGACCATCCGCGTCGACGACGAGATCATCGACGGAAGCCTGGCGGGCAAGCTCACCCGGCTTCGCGCGAACCTCGCGTAAGACACGACTCAGGACAAAACAACAATATGCTGGAAGATACAACCGAGAGCAGGAAGAACATGGCGGAGCTGACGATCTCCTCCGATGAGATCCGTAGCGCGATAGCGAACTACACCTCGAGCTACTCCGCGGAGGCCTCCCGTGAGGAGGTCGGCGTGGTCATTTCGACGGCTGACGGTATTGCCCAGGTTTCGGGCCTCCCGTCGGTCATGGCGAATGAGCTGCTTGAGTTCCCCGGCGGCGTCATCGGCGTCGCACAGAACCTTGACACACACACCGTGGGTGTCGTCGTGCTGGGTAACTTCGAGACCCTCGCTGAGGGTGACGAGGTTCGTCGGACCGGAGAGGTCCTGTCGATCCCCGTCGGCGAGGAGTTCCTCGGCCGAGTAATCAACCCCCTGGCACAGCCCATCGACGGTCTGGGTGCCATCGCAGCAGAAGAGAACCGCGTTCTCGAGCTGCAGGCCCCCTCCGTGCTGCAGCGTCAGCCCGTCGAGGAGCCGCTGGCCACCGGTATCAAGGCCATCGATGCGATGACCCCGATCGGCCGTGGTCAGCGACAGCTGATCATTGGTGACCGCAAGACCGGTAAGACCGCAGTCTGCATCGACACCATCCTCAACCAGAAGGCGAACTGGGAGACCGGCGACAAGACCAAGCAGGTCCGCTGTGTCTACGTCGCCATCGGTCAGAAGGGCTCCACCATCGCAGCGGTCCGCAAGACCCTCGAGGAGCACGGCGCCCTGGAGTACACCACCATCGTGGCGGCTCCGGCATCTGACTCCGCCGGCTTCAAGTGGCTGGCCCCGTTCACCGGTGCCGCACTGGCTCAGCACTGGATGTACCAGGGTGCACACGTCCTGGTCATCTACGATGACCTGACCAAGCAGGCTGAGGCCTACCGTGCGATCTCCCTGCTGCTGCGCCGCCCGCCGGGCCGCGAGGCATACCCGGGTGACGTGTTCTACCTGCACTCCCGTCTGCTGGAGCGCGCCGCCAAGCTGTCCGACGACCTGGGTGCCGGTTCCATCACCGCCCTGCCGATCATCGAGACCAAGGCGAACGACGTGTCGGCCTTCATTCCGACCAACGTCATCTCCATCACCGACGGCCAGGTCTTCCTGGAGTCCGACCTGTTCAACCAGGGCGTCCGTCCGGCCATCAACGTCGGTGTCTCCGTCTCCCGTGTCGGTGGTGCCGCACAGACCAAGGGCATGAAGAAGGTCGCAGGTTCCCTGCGTCTGGACCTCGCCGCCTACCGTGACCTCGAGGCCTTCGCCACCTTCGCCTCTGACCTGGATGCCGCATCCAAGGCTCAGCTCGAGCGTGGTCAGCGTCTCGTCGAGCTGCTCAAGCAGGCCGAGAACTCCCCGCAGGCCGTCGAGTACCAGATCATCTCGATCTGGCTCGCCGGTGAGGGTGTCTTCGACGTCGTTCCCGTCGAGGACGTCCGCCGCTACGAGACCGAGCTGCACGAGTTCCTCCGCGCCAACAACCCGGAGGTCTACGAGCAGATCGCCGGTGGCGCGGCTCTGTCCGACGAGTCCCAGGCTGCCCTGCTGGCCGCCAACGACGAGTTCGCCAAGACCTTCCAGACCACTGATGGCCGCCCGGTCATCAATGAGCCTGAGGTCGAGGCACTGTCTGACGCAGAGCACAAGAAGACCCAGCTCACCGTCCCCCGCAAGACGGCCAAGAAGTAGGGCTTCGATGCCCACTGAAACCGTCAACATCAACGAAGGGAGGAGTGTGAACCATGGCTAATCTTCGCGAACTGCGTGACCGTATCCGGTCCGTCAACTCGACCAAGAAGATCACCAAGGCCCAGGAGCTGATCGCCACCTCGCGCATCACCAAGGCCCAGGCCAAGGTCGAGGCATCCCTGCCGTACGCGCAGGAGCTGTCCGAGATGATGGAGCGTCTGGCTGCGGCGAGTTCGCTCGACCACCCGATGCTTCATGAGCGTGAAGACGGCAACGTGGCCGCTATCCTCGTGGTCTCTTCCGACCGCGGTATGGCTGGTGGCTACAACCACAACGTCTTCAAGAAGGCCGCCGAGCTCGAGAAGAAGCTCAAGGAGGCCGGCTACGAGGTCGTCCGTTACGTCACCGGTGGCAAGGCCGTCGGTTACTACAAGTTCCGTGATGAGTTCGTGTCGGGCCAGTGGACCGGCTTCTCCCAGGATCCGTCCTGGGAAGCCACCCACGATGTCCGCCGCCACCTCATCGAGGGCTTCAACGCCGGCTCCAAGGGCGAGGCCCAGTACCGCGAGGGCGTCAACTCTGACGGCCAGGCGATCCGCGGCTTCGACCAGGTGCACGTGGTGTACTCCGAGTTCGTGTCCATGCTGTCCCAGGTTCCGGTCGCACACCAGCTGCTGCCGATCGAGCCTGTCATCCGCGAGGATGAGCTCGACACCGGCGAGTCCATGCAGGACACCGGCGGAGAGATCGGACCGGACGTCGAGTTCGAGCCGGATGCAGACACCCTGATTGATGCGCTTCTTCCGAAGTACGTGTCCCGTCGTCTGTTCGCGATGTTCCTCGAGGCTTCCGCAGCCGAGTCCGCATCGCGCCGCAACGCCATGAAGTCTGCGACTGACAACGCGTCGGCACTGGTCAAGGACCTGTCGCGTGTGGCCAACCAGGCCCGTCAGGCACAGATCACCCAGGAAATCACAGAGATCGTCGGTGGCGCTGGCGCGCTCGCCGAAAGCGGAGAAAGTGACTAGAAAATGACTACAGCTCTCGCAGAGCAGAACGCACAGCAGGCGTCCACCGCCGGCCGTGTCGTGCGTGTCATTGGTCCGGTCGTCGACGTGGAGTTCCCGCGCGGCGAGCTGCCGGCCCTGTACAACGCACTGACTGTCGAGGTCACCCTCGAAGCAGTCGCCAAGACCATCACCCTCGAGGTCGCCCAGCACCTCGGTGACAACCTCGTCCGCGCCGTTTCGATGGCACCGACCGACGGCCTCGTTCGCGGTGCCCAGGTCGTGGACTCCGGCAAGCCGATCTCTGTCCCGGTCGGCGATGTCGTCAAGGGCCACGTGTTCAACGCCCTCGGCGACTGCCTCGACGAGCCGGGCCTCGGCCGCGACGGCGAGCAGTGGGGCATCCACCGCAAGCCGCCGGCTTTCGACCAGCTCGAGGGTAAGACCGAGATCCTGGAGACCGGCATCAAGGTCATCGACCTGCTGACCCCGTACGTCAAGGGCGGCAAGATCGGTCTGTTCGGTGGTGCCGGTGTCGGCAAGACCGTTCTGATCCAGGAGATGATCACCCGTATCGCGCGTGAGTTCTCCGGTACCTCCGTGTTCGCCGGCGTCGGCGAGCGCACCCGTGAGGGCACCGACCTCTTCCTCGAGATGGAGGAGATGGGTGTTCTCCAGGACACCGCCCTCGTGTTCGGCCAGATGGATGAGCCGCCGGGAGTCCGTATGCGTGTCGCACTGTCCGGCCTGACCATGGCCGAGTACTTCCGCGACGTGCAGAACCAGGACGTTCTGCTGTTCATCGACAACATCTTCCGCTTCACCCAGGCCGGCTCCGAGGTCTCGACCCTGCTGGGTCGTATGCCCTCCGCCGTCGGTTACCAGCCGACCCTGGCTGATGAGATGGGTGTCCTCCAGGAGCGAATCACCTCGACCAAGGGTAAGTCGATCACCTCTCTGCAGGCCGTTTACGTCCCTGCCGATGACTACACCGACCCCGCCCCGGCGACGACCTTCGCCCACCTGGATGCCACCACCGAGCTCGACCGTGGTATCGCGTCCAAGGGTATCTACCCGGCCGTGAACCCGCTGACCTCGACCTCTCGTATCCTCGAGCCGTCGATTGTCGGTGAGCGTCACTACAACGTCGCTCAGCGTGTCATCGGTATCCTGCAGAAGAACAAGGAACTCCAGGACATCATCGCCATCCTCGGTATGGATGAGCTGTCCGAGGAGGACAAGATCACCGTCCAGCGTGCCCGTCGTCTCGAGCGCTTCCTGGGCCAGAACTTCTTCGTCGCTGAGAAGTTCACCGGTCTGCCGGGTTCCTACGTTCCGCTGGATCACACCATCGATGCGTTCGAGCGTATCTGCAACGGTGACTTCGACCACTACCCGGAGCAGGCCTTCAACGGCCTGGGTGGCCTGGACGACGTCGAGGCTGCATACAAGAAGATCACCGGTAAGTAGGAGGAGACGCACATGGCTGACATCACCGTTGAACTGGTCGCCGTGGAGCGCATGCTCTGGTCGGGTACGGCCAGCATCGTCACCGCGCAGACCACTGAGGGTGAGATCGGCGTGCTGTCGGGTCACGAGCCGATGCTCGGGCAGCTGCGCGAGAACGGCGTCGTGACCATCCGTCCGACCGACGGCGACAGGCTCGTCGCCGGCGTGCAGGGTGGCTTCCTCTCCGTGTCCCCGGAGAAGGTCACCATCCTCGCGGATTACGCGATCTGGGCCGATGAGGTTGACGCCTCGCTGGCCGAGTCCCAGCTGCAGGACGAGGACGAGACTGTGCGCGACCGCGCAGAGGCTTCGCTCAACGCCGTGCGACGTAAGGCTGAGGGCTAAATCCGAGGCGCCGCCTCTACCTCTCTCGGACCGGCACCCACCAGCGCCATGCTGGTGGGTGCCGGTCCTTGTGTCTGTTCACCGACGCCCCCTTGACACCGCGTTGTGATCCGGGTTACAGTGATCGGACATGCTTCACAGAACACATCGAGAGACAGGTTCCGTGAAGAAGTGGACCCCGGGTGATCCGCCGAGAGGCGGTGACCCCGGGGTTCGCGCCTCCCGGGGCATGGTGGAACTTCTCACTTCGTATTTGTACCTCTGGTGACTAGGATTGGTCCTTAACGTCGAGAAAGGGGTACGCCCGTGGAGATCGTGGCCTGGGTGGTGGGTGTCATCATTCTGCTGGCTGTGTTGCTGGCACTGTGGCGCTTCCTCACGCTGCGGTCGCGGGGCCAGACGGTTCTTCTGCGGCGCCTCCCGGCCTCGGGGCTGCACGGTTGGCGTCACGGAATGCTGCGTTACGACGGAGACCTGCTCCGCTACTACAAGCTGCGTTCCCTCTCCCCGTACGCGGACCATGTCTTCCACCGCCAGCAGCTGGAGTTCCTCGACTCGCGTGACGTCACCCGCGATGAGGCGGGCTTCATGTCGCAGGATCTGCGGATCGCCACCCTCGCCCACGACAACGACGTCCGCTACGAGTTCGCACTCGACCAGCACGGGCTGATGGCCCTGACCGCCTGGGTGGAGTCCGCGCCCGATATCCGGCACGAGCGGATCGACCACGCGGCTCTGCGCAACAGGATCACCCGGGGGCGGAACGGAAAGTAATCCCGGCTAGGGTGGAGCGCATGCGTTTAGTCATCGCCCGTTGTTCCGTGGATTACGTCGGCCGTCTGGAGGCACACCTGCCCATGTCGGACCGCCTGCTCATGATCAAGGCCGACGGCTCGGTGTCCGTCCACGCTGATGACCGGGCCTACAAGCCCCTCAACTGGATGACCCCGCCCTGCACCCTCACGGAGACGTCCATCAAGGACATCGACGACGAGGACACCGGCGAGCAGCTGTGGATCGTGGAGAACAGCAAGGGGGAGCAGCTGCGGATCACCATCGCGGAGATCCACCACGAGACCAACCATGAGCTTGGCGAGGACCCGGGTCTGGTCAAGGACGGCGTCGAGGCGCACCTCCAGGAGCTGCTGGCCGAGCACATCACCACTCTCGGCGAGGGCTACAGCCTCGTGCGCCGTGAGTTCCCCACGGCGATCGGTCCCGTGGACCTGCTCGCCCGTGACGGGGAGGGGGCCACCGTCGCCGTCGAGATCAAGCGCCGGGGCGGTATCGACGGCGTCGAGCAGCTGACCCGCTACCTCGAGCTGCTCAACCGTGACGAGCTGCTGCGCCCGGTCCGTGGAGTCTTTGCGGCCCAGGAGATCAAGCCGCAGGCCCGGGTACTCGCCGAGGACCGCGGCATCCGCTGTCTCACCCTGGACTACCAGGCGCTGCGCGGCATTGAGTCCGACGAGCTCCGGCTGTTCTGATGGGTCGACGGAATCGACCGTCGCGGCGGAATCATCCGTCGCGGGGGAGTAGGGAAGTACGGAAACCACCACGGGCGCTGCCTCGCGACGGCAGCGCGTTCTACGGCACTCAGGCGGTGGAGGGACCGTCGTGGGCACAGGGGGAGATATACCTGTTCCGGCACATGGGCAGTCACGCGGCGCAGAAGTTCTATGTCTGCCCGGCCTGCCACCAGAACATCCCACCCGGCGTGGCCCACATCGTCGCCTGGCCGCGGGACACGGGCCGGGGTGCCGACGACCGACGTCACTGGCACCGGCACTGCTGGGACCGGCGGTGAGTGTCGCCGGGTAGCCTGGTGGACATGATCATCGCCTTTTCCGTGGCGCCGGCGGTCACCGCGACCCCGGATGCCGAGATGTCCGCTGCCGTGGCTGAAGCCGTCCGCATCGTGCGCGAATCGGGTCTGCCGAACGAGACCAACGCCATGTTCACCCTCGTGGAGGGGGAATGGGATGAGGTCATGGACGTGGTCAAGCGCGCCACTTTCGCCGTCGCTGAGGTGTCGCCCCGCGTGTCCCTGGTCCTCAAGGCCGACATCCGGGCCGGATTCACCGACCAGATGCACCAGAAGATCGAATCGCTTGAGAAGCATTTCTAAGGAGAAGACGTTGAACACCCCGCACCGCTACGTGTCCGGAGCCATCGATCTCGGGGAGATCAAGGCCCGCGCGGAGGCCCGCGAACAGGCCTCCGCAGCCGCCGTCCACCAGCACACCGGCTCCGGCCCCGCGCCGTTCCTCACCGTCACCATGGACAACTTCGAGGCGGAGATCGTCCGCCGCTCCATGGAGGTGCCCGTCGTGGTCCTCGTGGGCTCCCCGCGCAGCCCGGAGTCCGAGCAGCTGCGCACTGACCTGGAGACCCTCGCCACCGCCGCAAACCTCGCCTACATCGTCGGCTACGTCGACGCCGACGTCATCCCGCAGGTGGCCCAGGCCTTCGGTGTCCAGGTTCTGCCGACGGTCATCGCCCTCGGCGGCGGCCGCCCCATGACCCAGTTCGAGGGGTCCCAGCCCCTCGACTCGCTGCGCCAGTGGCTCGACACCCTCGTCGAACAGGTCGGTCCGCAGCTGTCCGGTCTACAGGTCGAGGAGGAGGAGGTCCCCGAGGACCCGCGCCTGCAGGACGCCCTCGCGGCGCTCAACACGGGTGACTTCGACGCCGCCATCGCCGTCTACGACGAGATTCTCGCCGAGACCCCGGGGGACACGGACATCACCCAGGCCCGCGACACCGCGAAGCTGCTCAAACGACTCGACCCGCAGAACCGCACGGAGGACCCGATCGCGGTCGCGGATGCGGCACCGGAGGACGTCGACAAGCAGTTCACCGCCGCGGACGCGGAGGTCGTCGCCGGTGACCCCGGACGCGCCTTCGACCGTCTGATCGCGCTCATGACCGCGGTACCGGGGGAGAAGCTGCGCATCCGTGACCGTCTCGTCGAGCTCTTCGCGCTTTTCGACGTCGCCGACCCCCGCGTCGCAACCGCCCGCACGAAGATGGCCTCGGCACTCTTCTGACGGGAGAGGGTGTCCCGAGGATCTCCCTCCGCAGGGTGGGGCACTGAGACACCGGCACGACAGAAACACCGACGCCCGCCCCCTCCGAGAGGGGGCGGGCGTCGGCGGGTGATCCACTACCAGCTGCCGCGGTGGCGGTACCACTGCACGGAGTTGGCGGGGATGTGCAGGGTCAGGGAGTGTTCCTGACCGTCCCAGCCCACCGCCTCCGTGGCGACGACCTGTGCGAGCTCGTTGCCGGCTCCCCCGTACTTCGCGTCGTCGGTGTTGAGCACCAGCTCCCAGTCACCGGACCGCGGGCTGCCCAGACGGTAGGCCGGCTGCGAGGTACCGGACAGGTTGATCACCGCGAGGATCGAGGACCCGTCGGTGCCGTAACGGATGTAGGCGAGCAGGTTGTTCGCCGCGTCATCGCCCTTGATCCACTGGAATCCGGAGGGGTCGTGGTCCTGGGAGTACAGGGCGGGGTTGCGGCGGTACACCCAGTGGATGTCTCGGATCAGCTCCTGGATCCCCGTGTGGTACTCGTGGCCCCAGCCCTCGAGGTTGGACCAGTCGATGGAGTGGGCCTCGTCCCACTCACTGGTCTGGCCGAACTCCTGACCCATGAACAGCAGGTTCTTGCCCGGGTGGGAGAACATGTAGCCGTAGAGGGCACGCAGGCCCGCGGCCTTGTTCCAGTCGTCGCCCGGCATGCGGCCCCACAGGGAGCCCTTGCCGTGGACGACCTCGTCGTGTGAGAACGGAAGGACGTACTTCTCGGAGTAGGCGTAGATCATCGAGAAGGTGATGTCGTCGTGGTGATGCATGCGGTGGATGGGGTCGAGCTTGAAGTACTCGAGGGTGTCATTCATCCAGCCCATGTTCCATTTCAGGGAGAAGCCCAGGCCACCGTGCTCGGTCGGGGCGGTGACACCCGGCCAGGAGGTGGACTCCTCGGCGATGGTGATCACACCCGGATGTGCCCGGTGGACGGTGGCGTTCATCTCCTGGAGGAACTGCACGGCCTCCAGGTTCTCCCGTCCGCCGTACTGGTTCGGCTCCCACTCGCCCTCCTCGCGGGAGTAGTCGAGGTAGAGCATGGAGGCCACGGCGTCGACGCGCAGGCCGTCGATGTGGAACTCCTCGATCCAGTACAGGGCGTTGGCGACCAGGAAGTTACGGACCTCGTTGCGGCCGAAGTCGAAGACGTAGGTGCCCCAGTCCTTCTGCTCCCCACGGCGCCAGTCCGGGTGCTCATACAGCGCCGGGCCGTCGAAGCGGGCCAGGGCCCAGTCGTCCTTCGGGAAGTGGGCCGGGACCCAGTCCACGAGGACACCGATGCCGCGGTTGTGGAACGCCTCGATGAGGGCCCGCAGCTCATCCGGGGAACCCCAGCGGGCGGTGGGCGCGTAGTAGCCGGAGACCTGGTAGCCCCAGGAACCGCCGAAGGGGTGCTCCGAGACAGGCATGAGCTCAACGTGGGTGAAACCCTGCTCGGCGACGTAGTCGACCAGCTCGGTGGTCAGCTCCTTGTATCCCTTGCCGATCCTCCAGGACCCCAGGTGCACCTCGTAGATGGACATGGGGCCGTTGAGGACGTCGGCGCTGGCGCGGTTGCGGACCCACTCGCCGTCGGTCCAGTCGTACCGGGAGTCGACGATGACGGAGCTGGTCTCCGGCGGGGTCATGGTGGCCTTGGCCATCGGGTCCGCCTTGTCGCGGCGGTGGCCCTCCCTGGTCTGGATGGCGAACTTGTAGGTGTCGCCGGCGCCCAGATCCGGGATGAACAGTTCCCACACACCGGAGGAGCCGAGGGAACGCATCGGGTACTGGTTGCTGTTCCAGGCGCAGAAGTCACCGACGACGGCGACGCCCTCGGCGTTGGGGGCCCACACGGCGAAGGAGGTGCCCTTCACGGTGCCCAGGACCGTGTCGTAGGAGCGGACGTTCGCTCCCAGGACGTCCCACAGGCGCTCGTGGCGCCCCTCGGAGATGAGGTGCAGATCGAGGTTGCCCAGGGTCGGCAGGAAGGCGTAAGGGTCGGCGGTGACCACCGGCTCGGCATCCGGCCAGTGGATACGCAGTCGGTAACCCGGGGTGTAGATGTCCGGCAGGCCGAGGACCCAACCCACACGTCGTCGCCGATCGGGGTGGCCTCGCGGGCCTCATTGTGGATGAGGATGTCGACGCGGGTGGCCCCGAGCTGACGGGTGCGGATGACCGAACCGCCCTCGACGGCGTGCCATCCGTAGAAGTCATGGGGCGCGTGGTGCCTGCAGGTACGCAGACGCTCCATGTCCGCGTCGGGGATGAGCAGTTTCTGGTCGATGCCGTTGGCGTCGTACATGGAGTGCCTCACTGGGTTGATCTGGTTGTGGTTGTGGTGGGGGGGGCGTTGCAACGCCCGGTCACACTTCTGACGCTACAGGAGTGGACCGGGCGAAAGAGCGGGGTCAGGCGCGGTAGTCGGTGACCTGACGCCAGGCGAGTGCCTCGCGCTGATCGGCGGGGACGGTCGGCAGAACCAGCACATGGGCGACGTCAAGCTCCGGGACGAGGCGTACGAAGTTGTGCTCACCCCAGGTCCAGGTGGCACCGGTGACGGTGTCGTGGACGGGGAAGCTCGCACCCGGGTGCTGTCCCAGGGCCTCGAGGTCGAGGTGGACGGTGCCGACCTGGGTATTGAAGGTGTCCAGGTTGACCACGACCAGGACGACGTTGCCGGTGACCGGGTCGACCTTGGAGTAGGCGATGATCTGGTCGTTGTCGACGTCGTGGAAGTGCAGGTTGCGCAGCTGCTGCAGCGCCGGGTTCTCGCGACGGATGTGGTTGAGCAGCGCGATGTACGGCTCGAGGGAGTCTCCGGAGGCGAGCGCGGACTCGAAGTCACGCGGACGCAGCTCGTACTTCTCGGAGTCGAGGTACTCCTCGGAGCCCTGCGCGACCGGGACGTGCTCGTAGAGCTCGTAGCCGGAGTACACGCCCCACAGCGGGGACATGGTGGCGGCGAGGGTGGCGCGGACGGCGAACATGGCGCGGCCGCCGACCTGGAGGGACTCGTGGAGGATGTCCGGGGTGTTGACGAACAGGTTCGGGCGCGAGTAGTCGGCCGCGTCGCGGATCTCGGAGGCGAACTGGGTGAGCTCCTCCTTCGTCGTCTTCCACGTGAAGTAGGTGTAGGACTGCGAGAATCCGAGCTTGGCCAGGCCGTAGAGGCGCGGCGCGCGGGTGAAGGCCTCGGCGAGGAAGATGACGTCCGGGTCGGTCTCGTGGACCTTGGAGATCAGCCACTCCCAGAAGTTCGCCGGTTTGGTGTGCGGGTTGTCGACGCGGAAGGTGCGCACACCCAGGTTCACCCAGTGCATGACGACGCGGTGGATCTCGTCGTAGACGGCGGTGGGGTTGTTGTCGAAGTTGATCGGGTAGATGTCCTGGTACTTCTTCGGCGGGTTCTCGGCGTAGGCGATGGTGCCGTCGGCGAGGACGGTGAAGAAGTCACGGTGCTCGGTGGCCCAGGGGTGGTCCGGGGCGGCCTGCAGGGCGAGGTCGAGGGCGATCTCCAGGCCCAGTTCCCCGGCACGCTCGACGAGGGCGACGAAGTCCTCCTCGGTGCCCAGCTCCGGGTGGGTGGTGTCGTGGCCGCCGACCCTGGAACCGATGGCCCACGGGGAGCCGACGTCGCCCGGCTCCGGGGTCAGGGTGTTGTTGCGGCCCTTGCGGTTGATCTCGCCGATGGGGTGGATCGGCGGGAAGTAGACGGTGTCGAAGCCCATGCGGGCCACCCGCTCGAGGGCGGCGGCGGTGGTGTCGAACGTGCCGTGCACCGGGTTGCCGTCCTGGTCCCGGCCGCCGGTGGAGCGGGGGAACAGCTCGTACCAGGAGTTGACGAGAGCGTCGCGACGCTCGACCAGGACCTCGCAGACGGGGCCGTGGGTGAGCAGCTCCCGTAGCGGGTGGCGGTGGAGCACGGCGGTGACGACCTCGGACAGGCCGGTCTCTACGCGCTTGTCCAGGCTCAGGTCCTCGTTGCGCAGGGCGGTGGCGGCGTCAAGAAGCACCCCGGAGACGGAGGCCGGGGCGGCTTCTGCAGCGGTGTCGAAGAGCTCGGCACCGTGCGCGAGGTCGTTGGCCAGCTCCGTGGCGGTCTGGCCCGCGTCCATCTTCTTGGTGACGGCGTTGCGCCAGGTGGCGAAGACATCGGACCAGGCGTCGACGCGGAAGGTCCACAGACCCGGGGAATCCGGGACGAACACACCGTGGACGCGGTCCTCGTTGTCGGGATCGGTCGTCATGTGGATGGCGACGGTGTCACCCTCAGGCGGGGTCACGTTGAGGGTCGCCGCGATGGCGTCGTGCCCTTCCCGCCACGCGAGGGCGGTGATCGGGATGACCTCTCCGACCACGGCCTTGGCGGGGTACAGGCGCCCGGTGATCTGGGGGCGGACGTCATCGATTCCGAGTCGACCGGTCATGTGTTTCACCTTCCACATTGATGGGTTGGAACTACCCCGCCGAGCCTAGTCCAGCTGTGTCAGTTCCACAGGAGACGTACAAAATCGGCCACAATGGGGGATGTGACTGATTTCAACGAGACCAACGAGGACCTGCTGGTCGATTTCCGCGATGTGACCTTCAAGCGTGGGGGACGAAACCTCGTCGGCCCCGTCACGTGGCAGGTCGAACTTGATGAGCGGTGGGTGATCGTCGGCCCCAACGGCGCCGGCAAGACCACCCTCATCCGGATGGCTGCCGCCGAGGAGTACCCGACCTCGGGCGTCGCCTTCGTCATGGGCGAGCGGCTGGGCCGCACCGACATGCGTGACCTGCGGGCCATGATCGGTGTCTCCTCCTCGGCGCTGGGCAACCGCATCCCGCCGGACGAGACGGTGCAGGATCTGGTGGTCTCCGCCGGCTATGCCGTGCTCGGCCGTTGGCGCGAGGAGTACGAGGAGATCGACTTCGAGCAGGCGCACGAGATCCTCGACCAGGTGGGTGCCTACCACCTGCTCGACCGCACCTGGGGCACCCTCTCGGAGGGCGAGCGCAAGCGTGTCCTCGTGGCGCGTGCGCTCATGACCAACCCGGAGCTGCTCATCCTCGATGAGCCGGGCGCAGGCATGGACCTCGGCGGCCGCGAGGACCTTGTCGGCTACCTGGGTGACCTGGCGATGGACCCGGACGCCCCGGCGATCGTCATGATCACCCACCACGTCGAGGAGATCCCCTTCGGCTTCACCCACGCGATGCTTCTCGACGAAGGCGAGGTTGTCGCCCAGGGTCTCATTGACACGGTTCTGACCAGTGAGAACCTGTCGAAGGCCTTCCACCAGCCGATCGAGGTCTCGCGTATCGGCGAGCGCTACTTCGCCCGTCGCACCCGCCGTCGTCCGGCACACCGCCGCTGAGGTTTCCCTAGACTGTTGGTTGTCCCACTGACCCTGACCTGACCTCCGGAGGTGTATCGGCTGTGCCCACCCGTAAGGCACCGACCGGCTACGAGCAGGCCCGGCTGTCCACCACGATCATCCTTGTGCGTGATTCCCCGGTCGGCCTGCAGGTGTGGGCCCAGGAGCGCGTCCCCACGATGCGCAACTACCCCGGCATGACCGTGTTCCCGGGAGGGGGCGTCGACCGCCGGGATTTCCCGGAGGGCACCTGGGACACCTCGGACCTGTGGACCGGCCGCCCGGTGGAGGACCTCGCCGCGCGCCTGGGTCTGAGCCCGGAGCAGACACACGCGGTCGTGTTCGCCGGGGTCCGGGAGCTCTTCGAGGAGACCGGCACCCTGCTGGCCGTCCACGGCGACGGCCGCCCGATCGCCGATGTCACCCCCTACCACCAGGACCGCGTGGACCTCATCTCCCACAAGATCTCCCTCACGGAGATGCTCACCCGCCATGACCTGCGGGTCTGCTCCGATCTGGCCCGACCCTGGGCGCGCTGGGTCGGCGGCTGGAAGAACCTCCACTGGTTCGACACCATCTCCTTCGTCGCCGTCGCCCCGCAGGGTCAGTCACCGGACGGCGACACCTCCGAGGCTGATGACGCCGGCTGGTTCCCCCCGCAGCTGCTGCTCGACGGCTGGCGGCACGGCCTCGTCCGCCTCGCCATCCCGACGTGGGCGCAGCTCAGCTTCCTCGCGAAGTTCCCGACGACGGCGGAGGCCCTCGCCGGCGCCGACGCCGCCGACCTGGCCCCCGTGGTCGGTGACCCCGTCGACGACCCGCGCTACGCCGAGTACTTCACCACCGCCTGGGTCGACCGGATCCGCCCGGAGTTCTGATGGCCTTCACCCGAGACGAGGTTGCCTTCCTGGCGGCTCACACCGACGACATCGCCGCCACCACCGCGGGACTCCCGCTGACGAAGGCATCACTGCTGACCGACACCACCGTGCTCCGAGAACGCTTCGGTGTCCACGGCCGCGCCGTCGCGGAGCTGGCCCAGGCCCGGCGCACCGCCGCCACCCACGGCAAGTTCCCCACCACGTGGCTCTCCGACCTCGACGCCGCCCAGCAGGCCACCCCGCAGGTGGTGGCGATGCAGCGCGCCGCGCGCCTGCGACGGACCGCAGGCCCGGACGTCCTCGTGCATGACGTGACGTGTTCGGTGGGTACGGAGGGGGCGTCGATGAGCGCCGAAGGCCTGCGCTACCTGGGCAGTGACCTCGATGACGTCCGCCTGGCGATGGCCCGACACAACCTCGGCCCCGAGGCGTGGCTGCTGCGTGCCGACGCCACCGTGCCCGCGAGCAGGGGAGCTGGTGTGGTCGTCGCCGACCCCGCGCGCCGCGCCGGGGGACGCCGCATCACGCACCCGGACCAGCTGCTGCCGCCGCTGCCGGATCTGCTGGCCGCGTGGCCGGGCCACGAACTGGCCGTCAAGTGTGCCCCGGGGCTGGACTTCTCCGACTGGGAGGGGCTGGTGAGCCTGGTGTCGGTGGACGGCGGCGTCAAGGAGGCGTGCCTCTACACGCAGGGCCTGGCGGAGGGGGAGCGGCGTGAGGCGATCGTCATCACCGGTGGCCAGGTGGACCGGATCACCGGCTCCGAGCCGGATGATGTAGGCGCCGGTGACCCCGGCCGCTACCTCATCGACCCGGACGGTGCTGTCGTGCGCGCCGGGCTCGTGCGGCACTACGCGCGCCGGGAGGGACTGTGGATGCTCGACGAGCGCATCGCCTACCTCACGGGCGACGAGATCCCGGCGGGGCGCAGCGGCTTCGAGATCCGCGAGATCGTGCCGCTGAAGAGGCTCAAGGCGGCGCTGGGTCCCGAGGTGGGTTCGTTGGAGATCCTCGTGCGTGGAGTCGATGTCGATCCGGACGTGCTGCGGAAGAAACTCCGGCTGCGGGGCCGGGAATCCGCGGCGGTGGTGTGCACGCGGATCGGGACGCAGGGCGTGGCGATCGTGTGCGGACCGCGGGAGCACCGGGCGGCGGAATCCGGAAAGTAAGGGTTGCCTGACTTCGGTGAGGGAGACCTAGCGTAGACTTTCTGCAGACTTCCCCAACCCTTCAGAAAGGTGACTGCCGATGCCCGCGATCGTGGTACTCGTCAAGCATGTTCCGGACACCTGGTCCCAGAAGACCCTCGAGGCCGACCACACCCTGGACCGCGTCAACGTCGACTCCGTCATCGACGAGATCAACGAGTTCGCCATGGAGCAGGCACTGCAGCTGCGGGACGACAACCCCGACGCCGGCTACCGCGTCATCGCCCTGACGATGGGCCCGGCCGGTGCCGATGAGACCCTGCGCAAGGCCCTGGCCATGGGCGCGGACGACGCCGTGCACCTCCTCGACGACTCCCTGGCGGGCTCCGACCTGCTGGGGACCACATGGGCGCTGACCAACGCAATCAACACGGTCGCCGCCACCGAGGAGGTGGCCCTCATCGTCACCGGCAACGCCTCCTCCGACGGTGCGATGGGCGCCCTGCCCGGCATTCTCGCCGAGTACCGCCAGCTCCCGGCCCTCACCGGTGTGCGCTCCGTCGCCCTCGACGGCCAGACCGTCACCGCCGTGCGGGACACGGCTGCGGGGCGCTACGAACTCACCGCGCAGCTGCCGGCGATCATCTCGGTGACCGACAAGGCCCCCAAGCCGCGGTTCCCCAACTTCAAGGGACTCATGGCCGCCAAGAAGCATGAGATCACCGTGCTCGACACCGCCGCCATCGGCGTCGCCGCCGCGCAAGTCGGCCTCGCACACGCGGCCACCGCCGTCACCGCGGCATCCGAGCGCCCGGCGCGCACCGCCGGTGACGTCATCGGAGGCGCGGACGGGGGCGCCGCCGCGGCACAGGTCGCTGACTACCTCGCCGCCGAGAAGTTCCTCTAGACCCCTCGACCACCCTCAAGGAGTACACGCATGTCCACTGTCTATGTCCTGGTCGAGCACGACGGCTCCCAGGTCTCTCCCGTCACCGCAGAGCTCATCACCGCTGCCCGCCCCCTCGGTGAGGTCACCGCGGTTGTCGTCGGTGTCCCCGGTGTGACCAGTGCCCTCGCCCCGGCGCTTGCCGAGGCCGGTGCCGCCACCATCGTCGCCGCCGAGTCCGCTGACGCCGCCGGGCGCCTCATCCTCCCGCAGGTCGACGCCCTCCACACCCTGGCCGCCACCACCCCCGGCCCGATCGTCGTCGCCGCCGACGCCACCGGCAACGAGATCGCCGGTCGTCTGGCCGCGCGTCTGGCCTCCGGCGTGCTGTGCGACGTCGTCGGCATCAACGTCGACCGCACGGCCACCCAGTCTGTCTTCGGTGACCAGATCCAGGTCTCGGCCGCCGTGGGTGGCTCCTGCCCGATCTACTCCGTGCGGCCCGGAGCTGTGGAGGCCGCTCCCGTCGCCGGTGCCGGCGCGTTGACCACCCTGCCGCTGCCCGCTGCCACCGCCAAGGACGTCACCGTCACCGGCTTCACTCCGGCCGTGCGTGGTTCCCGCCCGGATCTGTCGGCCGCCAAGGTTGTCATCGCCGCCGGCCGCGGCATCGGCTCGGCCCAGGGTATGGCGCTGGCCGAGGAACTCGCCGACGCCCTCGGTGGCGCTGTCGGCGTCACCCGCGACATCGTCGACCTCGACTACTACGACGGCGCGTACCAGATCGGCCAGACCGGTGTGACCGTGTCCCCGGACCTCTACATCGGCCTCGGCGTCTCGGGCGCGATCCAGCACACCTCGGGTATGCAGACCGCTAAGAAGATCGTGGTCATCAACAACGACGACGACGCCCCGATCTTCCAGATCGCCGACCTCGGCGTCGTCGGTGACCTCCACGAGGTCGTCCCCGCCCTCATCGCCGAGATCAACGCCCGGAAGTAGTGCGGCACTTCCTCGATCACGCGGCCACCTCGCCCATGCGGCAGGTGGCCGTCGACGCCTGGGTGGAGTATGCGGGGATGCTCAACCCGGGTGGACAGTACGGTTCCGGTCGGGCTGCGCGGCGGGTGCTCGACGACGCCCGCGAGGAGATTGCCGCGCTCCTCGGCGCCGATCCGGTGGAGGTCATCTTCACGGCCTCCGGCACGGAGGCCGACAACCTCGCGGTGACGGGTCTGTACCGGGCCTCACCCCTGGATCGGGTGGTATCGACACCCGTCGAACATCCCGCCGTTCTCGAGCCAGTCAAGGCTCTGGGCCGGACAGGGGTGTCGGTGAACCTGCTTCCGGTGGGGGAGGACGGCCGCGTATCGGACCTCTCCGCCCTGGATGAACCGGCCGCGGTGGCCTGCTGCATGTGGGCCAACAACGAGACCGGCGCCCTGCAGCCGATCGACCGTGTCGTGGCCCGTGCTACGGCAGCGGGCACCCCGGTGCACGTCGACGCCGTCCAGGTCGTCGGCCACCGGGCGGTGGATTTCCATGCCCTCGGGGCCACGACGCTGGCCGCAAGCGCCCACAAGTTCGGCGGACCCCGCAGCGGCGGCCTGCTCCTGGCACGTCGTTCCCCGGCCCCCGTGCCGGTGCTGCACGGTGGCGGCCAGGAGCGGGGCATCCGGCCAGGCACGCCTGATGTCGCCACCGCCGCCGCGACGGCCGCCGCGCTGCGCGAGGCGGTCGCGGAGATGGCGGGGGAGGAGCAGCGCCTCGCTGCTCTGCGGGACCGTCTGCGCGCGGGGATCCTCACCAGGGTCGATGACGTCGTCGTCCATTCGCCGGAGTCCGCTGTGCTGGCGGGGCACCTCCACGTCTCCTTTCCCGGGGCGGAGGGCGACAGCCTCATCATGCTTCTCGACGCCGCCGGCATCGAGGCCTCCACCGGGTCCGCCTGCGCCAGCGGCGTCAACCGGGCCAGTCACGTGCTGCTGGCGATGGGGGTTGATGAGGCGACCACGCGCGGCGCGGTGCGTTTCACACTCGGGCGGACGTCCACGGAGGACGATGTCGACGCGGTGCTGGCGGTCATCGGGGAGACGGTTGCACGGGCCCGTCTCGCCGGGATGGCGGGCGGGTGACCGACACGGCCGTGATGTGAGTAAATGATCGGGCTGGTGTGAATGCCTGGGTTATTCTTGGAACCCATGAGTGTCCTGAGCCGTCTGACCATCCTCCTCGTCGCCGCAGCTCTCGCGCTGACCGTCACTGCGACACCCGCCACGGCCCTGTCCTCGATGATGCCGACCTTCGGGCCGGTCGTCTCCGGTATCGACGTCTCCGGTCACCAGCGGGGCCACGGCACCCCGATCCACTGGCAGGATGTGGCCGCGGACGGTCAGAGCTTCGCGTTCATCAAGGCCACCGAGGGGGAGAACTGGGTCAACGAACACTTCGTGGAGGATGCCCACGCCGCGCATCTGGCCGGGGTGCTCGTCGGCACCTACCACTACGCCCGCCCCGCCGGTGACCCCCGCCTGCAGGCGGCCCACTACGCGGCGACCCTGGCGGCCGCACCGCAGCACTCCCTCCCGCCGGTCCTCGACATTGAGGTGACCGAAGGACTCGACCCCGTGCAGATGCAGCAGTGGGTCGGGGAGTTTCTCGCGGAGACCGAACTCCTCACCGGTCGTGTGCCGATGATCTACACGTACAGCTACTTCTGGCGGGACCACCTCGCCGACACCCAGCAGTTCATCCGTCACCCCCTGTGGCTCGCGGCCTACCAGAACCACATGCCTGAGCCGATGGGAGGCTGGAGCCACCTCACCTTCTGGCAGCGCTCCGCGAGCGGCCGCGTCGCCGGCGTCGACGGTGACGTAGACCTCAACATCTTCAACGGCACCCCACAGCAGCTCAGGGAACTCGTCGGCGCGGACAGTCCCGTTCCCGGCGACACCCCTGCTCCGCCGCCGCCCCCGGAGCATGAGATCGCCGCCGTCGGGGCAGCCCCGCTGACCCGGGAGATCCTCCCGGAGGATCCTCCTCCCGCGCCGGCCCCGCTCACCGAGGAGATCCTCCCCGGTGAGCCCCTGCCCGTGGCGGCCGGGGAACACACCTGACCCCCTGCCCGCGCGGTCAGTGGCCCTCAGACCCCGCTCACGGGCTCCCCGGACTCTCCATGAGTGAGATCGCCGGGTTGGCGTCGTGCTCGTGACGGTCCTGCCCACTGGCCAGGATGCGGGGGGTGGCGCCGTCGAAAAGCGACCGCGTCCAGCGTTCATCCTTGTAGTGGGCGGGCACCGCCCCGCCGAGCAGCACCCGGCCGAGTCCGGCGGCGGCGGTGGACCCCTCGACGGGCAGCTCCCGGTCGCTGCCGATGAGGATGATGTTGCCGGAGCGTCGTCCCTTGAGCATCGGGGGGTCGGCGATGACGGCAACGTGCCTGAAGACCTCCGCCATGCCGGCCAGCTCCGTCCTGGTGGCGATGAGACTGTGGAAGTCACCGCAGTTGGACACGTAGATTCCGCCGGGGACCAGGGAGGCGTGGGCGGCGCGGAAGAACTCCGGTGTCGTCAGGTCGAGCGGGGTCCGGGCACCGGCGAAGACGTCACGGATGATGACCTCGCGGCTGCCGGGGTAGAACCCACGGGTGACCTCACCGGCCTCGCCGACGCGGATCTTCACCGTGGGGGAACGGGGGATGTCGAACCACTCGCGGACATAGCCGGCCAGTTTCGCGTCCAGCTCGACGACCGTGTTGCGGGACTGCGGCCACAGGTGCGCGAAGTAGCGGGCCATGGAGCAGGCCGCGCCGCCCAGGTGGGTGACGCGCACGGTGGTGGGGTCGTGGTGGTCGGTGACGTGCTGTTCGACGATCGCCGCGATCCAGCGCATGTACTCGAACTCGAGGACGTCCGGCCGGCCGATCTGCACATGGGAGCTGGGGACCTCGTTGATCATGAGCGTCCAGGCATCGGGGAGAAACGTGTCGGGCACGAGTTCGGCGGTGCCGGTGGAGATCTCGTAGCGTCCCGGCACCGCTCCGGGGGCGCCGGTCTGCGGGGTCTCGTCGGAGCGGGAACGTCTTCTACGGGATCTGGCCATGTCTGGACATGATAGTCGGAGCTCGGACAGGCACCGACAGGTCAGGGAGCGGACGCGACGTTTCCGCAATACCCGCCCGGGGCATTACGCTGCACAACTGAAAGGAAAGGGGACAGACATGCGAGTACTGGTGGCCATGAGCGGCGGCGTCGATTCGGCTGTGGCGGCTGCGAGGATGGTCGAGGCGGGACATGATGTCGTCGGCGTCCACCTCGCGCTGTCCCGCGATCCGCAGACGGTGCGTGAGTCCTCCCGCGGCTGCTGCTCGCTGGAGGACTCCGCTGATGCGCGGCGGGTGTGCGACAGGCTGGGCGTCCCGTTCTACGTGTGGGACTTCTCCGACCGGTTCCAGACCGACGTCATCGACGACTTCATCGACTCCTACGCACGCGGCGAGACCCCGAATCCGTGCCTGCGCTGCAACGAGAAGATCAAGTTCGCAGCCCTCCTGGACCGCGCCGTGGCCCTCGGTTTCGACGCCGTGGCCACCGGCCACTACGCGATCCTCGACGACGACGGCCACCTGCGCCGCAGCACCGACCCCGACAAGGACCAGTCCTACGTCCTCGGCGTACTCACCCGGGAGGAGCTCGACCGCTGCCTGTTCCCCGTGGGAGACACCCCCAAGCCGGAGATCCGCGAGGAGGCCGCCCGCCACGGCTTCTCGGTGGCGCGCAAGCCGGACTCCTACGACATCTGCTTCATCCCCGACGGCAACACCCAGGCCTTCCTCGGCTCCCGCATCGGTCTGCGCCCCGGCCTGGTGGTCGACCAGGACGGCCGCGAACTGCGGGACCACGACGGCGCCTGGAACTTCACCATCGGCCAGCGTAAGGGACTGGACCTGCGCAACCCCGCCACCGACGGCCGCCCGCGCTACGTCACCGACATCGACGCCGCCACCGGCACCGTCACCGTCGGCCCCCGCGCCGCCCTGTCCGTGGGGGTCATCCACGCCGACCGCCTGAAGCGACTCCACCCGGACATGGAGGGCGAGTTCGACGCCCACGTCCAGGTCCGCGCCCACGGCGGCATCGTCCCCTGCCGGGCCGAGGTCGGTGCCGACGACATGACCCTCACCCTCACCGAGCCACTGCAGGGTGTCGCGCGCGGCCAGGCCGCCGTACTCTACCTGCCCGACCCGGACGGCCGCGGCGACATAGTCCTCGGTTCCGGCACGATCTGCGGCACGGAGGCGGCCCAGTGACCGCCTACGGCCTCGGCCCCCTCCCGGGTACCTCGCTCACCGACGCCGCCGACGTCGTCCTCTCCGAGACCGGCGACCTGCCCCACATCCCCGACCTCCCGGCCCGCGGCATCGGAGCTGACGGCATCGGCCGAACCGCCACCCTGCTGGAGGCGGTGAGCGTCGACCGGGGACCACGCTCGTGGATCATGACTGACCGCCCGCAGCTGCTCACCCGGCGTACCCGGGACCTGCTCGACCGTGACCTCGACGACCTCGAGGCGACCTGGGGCACCACTGTCCCGCAGCTCAAACTGCAGGTCACCGGACCGTGGACTCTGGCGGCATCGATCGAGCTGGCCTCGGGCCACCGCGTCATCACCGACGCCGGGGCCGCCCGCGACCTCGCCGCGGCACTGGTCGAGGGCGTCAACACCCACGTCGCAGCCCTGGCCCGTCGCTTCCACGCGGAGATCACCGTCCAACTCGACGAGCCGCTGCTCGCGGACATCGCCGCCGGTCTCCCCGGGGCCAGCCGTTTCCACCCGGTCCGCCCCGTGAACCCGAAGGACCTGTCCGAGCGGCTGGCCGGGGTCATCGGGGGCCTCGACGTGGAGCGGGTCCTGCTCAACCAGACCGGCTACGCACCCCTGTGGGACGTCGCGCGGGAGTCCGGTGCGGAGACCGTCCTCGTCAGCCTCAACCATGTGGAGGGGACGCAACAGTACGACGGCCTCGGGCACACGATCACCGCCGGCACCCGCATCGGCCTCGGCGTGACCGGCCCGGAGGACCGGGTCGACGAACTGGGGGAGCGTCCCCGCGAACGCGCCGTCGCCGTGGCCCGCTTCTGGGAACGCCTCGGACTGGATCCACTGTGGCTCACCGAGCGTGTCGACGTTCACCCGCGCGCCGGGATCACCACCGGCACGCTTCTCGACGCCGCCGGGGCCTACGCCATGGCCCGCATCGTCGACCAGATGCTGCGCACCGACTCCGGGGACCTCTAACAGTCGCCCAGGACGCCGGTGAGATTCTCCTGCAGCGCCGGAGCCAGCAGACCGATGAGCTCTGCGGTGTCGACCTCCGACAGGCGCGGGGAGCCCAGGAACGTCCGCATGATCACCGTCCCGATGAGCGTGCCCGCGGCCAGTTCCACGCGCAGCTCCGGTTCATCGACGCCGTCCTCCTCCAGGCGGTCACGGACATGGCCCCACACCGGGGAGTCGAGGAGAGGGGAGAGCCGGTCGGGGGTGTCGTCGAGGACGGAACGCAGTTGCGCGAGCATGCCCGCCCCCTCCGGGGTGTCCCACACGGTGAGGAACGTCTGCGCCACCGCCAGGCCGATCCGGTCGAGGGGCGCGGCCAGTACGGGGGAGCGCAGCGACTCCTCGGGGAGGGTCAGGTCGGTGGCGGCGTCAAAAAGCCCCTGCTTGTTACCGAAGTAGTGGGGGATGAGCGCGACATCGCAGCCGGCGTCCGCGGCGACGGCACGCAGGGTGGTGCGGGTGTAGCCGTGCTCCGCGAAGAGGGCGCGCGCGGCCCCGAGGATGCGGTCCCGGGAGGAGGAACTGGTGGTCATCGGGTTCTCCCGGGCCGGGGCGGATGATGGGTGGCAACGGCCGGTGACCTGCTCATGATGCCAGTACACATCGACCTCACCAGACTGTCAAAGGGGTAGCGTACAACGGGATGTCCACCACTGCTCTTCCCCCCGCCGGCCCCGCGTGGGCAGGTTCCCTCATGGGCACGTCGATCGCCGCCACGATGGCCCTCATGCACGGCCTCGTCTGGATCGGCCAGGCACTGCTCCTGGTGTCCACGGGACTGTTCATCGCTTTCACCGTCGGCTGGCTGCGCCACCGCAACCCGTCTTTCGCGCAGCCCTTCATGGGGCCGTGGAGCATGTACTCGATGGGTGTCATGGCCCTCGGCGGCGCCTGGACCGTGGCCACCGGGCATCTCGGCCCGCAGCTTCTCGCCTGGGTGGTCGGCATGCCCGTGGCCGTGGTCGTCTTCGTGCAGCAGCTGCGCCGCTTCCACGGTGGACCGACCTTCCTGTGGGGCCTGGCACTGGTCTCGCCGATGGTCGCGGCCACCTCCGGCGGGCAGCTGGCGGGTGCCCTGCCGGATCCCTGGGCGCAACCGGTCCGGGTGCTCGCGCTGAGCGGTTTCCTGCTCAGCCTGGTCGCCGGCTTTCCACTGTTCATCCGCGTCTTTGCCGCACGCCCGCAGATACCCGACTCCTTCGCGGGCACCGCGTGGATCCCCCTGGGCATCGTCGGCCAGTCCACCGCGGCAGCCCACGTGCTTCTCGACGCCCGCCTCGCCCACGGCCACGGCCTCCTCATGTTCGCCCTCAGCGTGCCGCTCCTCGTCTTCGCCGCGCGCCGCTTCTGGGGCGGGGCGGTGCGCCGCTGGGCGGCCTACACCCCGGCGTGGTGGGGCTCGACGTTCCCCGCGGGCACCCTCTCACTCGGTGCCGCCTACCTCGGGTGGCGGGAGGTCAGCATCGCCTTCCTCGGACTGCTGCTCGTCCACTGGTGTCTGTGCGTGGCGCGCTTCGCCACCCGGGGCCGCAGCGCCTAACCCTGCATGGGCCAGCTGGTGTTGACGTCCGAGGCGTCCTTGCCGAGGCCCTCCAGGTACCTGGCGAAGTCCACCTGCCGGTCGTGGTGCCCGACCGCCTGGAACTCCATGAGCTCGCCCTCCGACAGGCGCGTCAGTTCCGGCCACTGGCGGGCCTGCTTCCAGGCGATGCGGGCCGCGGCGAGGGCATCCGACGTGGCCTCGTGGGCGTTGCCCAGCTCCACGCCGTAGTGCTCCGACATGGCGGTGAGGTTCCGCTTGCCCTTCCGGTACGGGTCCCTGGTCCGGTCCACCACGTACGGGTCGAACACCGGTCCGGTGACCGTGAAGTCGCCGGTGAGCTGGCGCAGGACGGTCAGGTCATAGGCGGCGTTGTAGACCACCAGCGTCATGCCGTCCGCCCATGCCTGCCGGATGGCGGCGACGGTGTCGGCGAGCACCTCGTCGTGCGGGCGTCCCTCCGCCCGGGCCTTCTCGGTGGAGATGCCGTGGATCTTCGTGGCCTCTTCGGGGATCTCCACCCCGGGGTCGGCGAGATGCTCGACGGCGTCCACCCGGCGGCCCTCGATGCGTACCAGCGCCGAGGTGACGATCCGTGCCTCCTTCGGGAAGCGGGACGTGGTCTCGAGGTCGAAGGAGAGCATGCGGGAGGGGTCGAAGCCGTTGAATCCGGTCATGGCCTCCACACTAGACGGCGGTTCGGACATGAAGAACCCGGTGTGCGACCGTCCCGGGGCAGGGGGCGTCGGAAGCCTCTGCGTGGCGGCGCTGTCACAGATCCCGGGTGTCGCCGGTCGGCGCATGTCCTCAGGGACGGCCTCCCGGACGAGATGCAGCGGCTAGTATCGGGCGGGTGACTGAGTCTTCGACACCTGTGACTGAATCCGTGAGTGACCCGGACCTGCGCCGCCGGTGGAATGACCTGGCTGAGGAGGTCCGCCGCCACCGCGACCTCTACTACAACGAGCAGCCGGAGATCCCCGACGCGGACTTTGATGAGCTGTTCCTCCGACTCCAGCAGCTCGAGGAGGAGCACCCCGAGCTCGCGGTCCCGGACAGCCCCACGATGGAGGTCGGTGCGCCCGCCGCCACGAGCTCCACCTTCGACAACGTCGAGCACCTTGAGCGCATGATGAGCCTCGACAACGCCTTCGACGAGGAGGAGCTGCGCGACTGGCTCACCCGCACCCCCTCGGATACGTACCTGACCGAGCTGAAGATCGACGGTCTGTCCATCGCACTGGTCTACCGTGACGGCCGCCTCGAACGCGCCGCCACGCGTGGCGACGGCCGCATCGGCGAGGACGTCACCGCCAACGCCAGGGTCATCGATGACATCCCGCACGAGCTCACCGGCACCGAGGAATACCCCGTCCCGGCCCTCCTGGAGGTCCGCGGCGAGGTGTTCATCGCGATCGGGGACTTCGACGAGGTCAATGAGCTGCGCCAGGCCGAGGGAGGCCGGCCCTTCGCCAATCCGCGCAACGCCGCCGCCGGCTCCCTGCGCCAGAAGAACCCGGACGACGTGCGCAAACGCCGCCTGCGGATGATCGCGCACGGCATCGGCGCACGCGAGGGTTTCGCGCCCGTATCGCAGCACGACGCCTACACCGCGCTCGCTGCCTGGGGGCTGCCCGTCAGCCCCTGCACGGAGCAGGTCCATTCGGCGGACGAGGTCATCGAGAAGGTCCGTTACTGGGCCGAGCACCGTCACGACGCCGCCCATGAGATGGACGGACTGGTGGTCAAGGTCGACTCCTACGCGGAGCAGCGCGCCCTCGGTGCCACCTCCCGCGCGCCCCGCTGGGCCGTCGCGTTCAAGTATCCGCCGGAGGAGGTCACCACGACGCTGCTCGACATCCAGGTCGGCGTCGGCCGGACCGGCCGCGTCACCCCCTTCGCCATCATGGAGCCGGTGTTCGTGGCCGGCTCCACTGTGTCCATGGCGACGCTGCACAACCAGACCGAGGTCAAGCGCAAGGGGGTGCTCATCGGTGACACGGTGGTCATCCGCAAGGCCGGCGAGATCATCCCGGAGGTGCTGGGGCCGGTCGTCGGGAAGCGTGACGGCAGTGAACGCGAATTCATCTTCCCCACGCTGTGCCCCTCGTGCGGCACCCGTCTCGCGCCGCAGAAGGAGGGCGACGCCGACTGGCGCTGCCCCAACACCCGTTCCTGTCCCGCGCAGCTGAGCTCCCGGCTGACGTACCTGGCCGGCCGCGGCGGTTTCGACATCGAGGCACTGGGGGAGAAGGGCGCACAGGACCTCATCCGCACCGGCATCCTCGCCGACGAGTCCGGGCTCTTCGACCTCACGGCCGCTGACCTCGCGGCCTCCCGTGTCTACACCACCAAGGCCGGGAAAGTGAATGCCTCCGGTCTCAAGCTCCTGGAGAATCTCGAGTCCGCGAAGTCGACGGATCTGTGGCGCGTCATCGTCGCCCTGTCCATCCGCCACGTCGGCCCCACCGCCGCCCGCGCCCTGGCCACCCGCTACCGCTCCCTGCCTGCGCTCATCGACGCCTCCGTCGAGGACATCGCCGAGACCGACGGCGTCGGTCAGGTCATTGCCGAATCGTTCAGGAACTGGTTCGAGGTGGACTGGCACCGGGAGCTCGTGGACCGCTGGGCCGCCGCTGGCGTGACCATGGAGGAAACCGGGGCTGACCTGGCCGCACAGACTCTCGAGGGGCTGACCATCGTGGTCACCGGCTCACTCGAGGGATTCACCCGTGACGGCGCGAAGGAGGCCGTCATCTCCCGTGGAGGCAAGGCCTCCGGCTCGGTGTCGAAGAAGACCGATTACGTGGTCGTCGGAGAGAACGCCGGTTCCAAGGAGACGAAGGCCCGCGAACTGGGCCTGCCGATCCTCGACGAGGGCGGGTTCGTCCGGCTGCTGGAGACGGGCTCTCCGGAATAGGGCCCTCAAGCGTCGCGGGTCTGCGGCAGGAGGGCCGCCACGAGGAAAACGATGACGGAGATCGGTGGCAGCAGGACACCGATGACGTTGATGGTGTTACTGGTGCGGCCCTGGTCCAGCGCCCAGAGGATCAGCCAGGACCCCCAGCCCAGCAGTGAAGTGAGTCCCGCGGCGGTGGCCACCCAGATCGTGCCCACCGGGCCGTTGCGCACGAGTGCGAACGCGCCGAGGGCGAGAGAGAAGAACACGGCGATGACGGCAGCGAGCATCACGTCCAGGGTCGAGGTGAGGAACACTATCGAGAACAGTGCAGCATGGACGGCTGCGGCGGTGAACAGGAGTGTGCGCATGGACCACCTCCGGTAGACATGCAGCGAGATCGGTGCTCATCCCTGACCCTACCCGCTCATTCATGCCCTGAACAGGGGCTCCTCCCGTCCCTAGGTGAGGATGGCCCCCACGATGCGCCCCAGGTTCCCCAGGTGCTCGACCTCGCTGGCGAGGAAGTCGGGGCCGCCGGTGCGGCCCACGACGAGCACCATGCCGGTGCCCACCAGCGGGGTGACTGCGAGGGAGGAGTCGAGCAGGCCCCAGGACTCGGGGATCCACTCCTCGGTCTCGGCATTGAGGATACGGGCCCGGGTGACGTTGATGTCGACGGGGGCGGTGCCGTCATCCTCGGGGGCGGCCATGGAGCCGGCGACCCGGGAGACGGGGGTACCTTCGCCGGTGTCGTCGAGGACGACGGCCCAGGAGGCGGTCATCGACTGCGGCGTGACGGTCACCAGAGATTCCATTGCACGTGGAATGTTGCGGGCCTGATTCGCGACCTCGGCGAGCATCTCGATCTGACCGCGACGGTCCACGCGTCCGGAGAAGGGGCGGATGGAGTCGACCTCGACACCGTCGATGGTGTCGGCGGCGGTGATGAGGGAATCAGCCATCGCGCCCTTGGGAAGGGACACGACAATGTCGTCCATGACGGTACCGTCGTCGAAGACCTCGACGACGTCGACGGATTCTATGTTGCCGTCGACAAGCCCGATCGCCTCCGCGAGTTGCCCGAGGCTCCCCGGAACATCGGGGAGGAGGACGCGGATCAGATAAGACATGACGGGATGGCCGTCCTTTCGGAAACTTATTGCAAGTGAGTGATCTCAATCATAGATAACATCACGTGACGGCTGTGCGGATACCTCAGATAAGTTTCCCGGAGGACCCTGCAGTAGCATGGACGAAGTTCATTTAACGATGCGTAAAGGATGTAGTCCCCGTGTCCGAAATTTCGCGTGATGAGGTCGCCCACCTCGCCATGTTGTCCCGACTCGCCCTGAGTGAGGAGGAGATCAGTCTGTTCGCGGAGCAGATCGACGAGATCGTCGGTGCTGTCGCCGCTGTCCGGCAGGTCGACACCGAGGGGGTGGAGCCGATGAGCCACCCGCACTCGATCTCCACCGCCATGCGTGACGACGTTCTCGTGCCCACCCTCACCGCAGAGCAGGCGCTCGACCAGGCGCCTGCCACCGAGGACGGCCGTTTCATGGTTCCGCAGATCCTGGGCGAGGAGTGACCCACATGACCACCTACACCGTGCCCGAATCCGGGCTGACGTCCCTGTCCGCCGCCGAACTGGCGCAGAAGATCCACTCCCGCGAGGTCACCTCGCGCGAGGTCGTCCAGGCCCACCTGGACCGTATCGCCGAGACTGACGGGGAGCTCAACGCCTTCCTGCATGTCGGCGCTGAGGAAGCCCTGGCGGCCGCCGACGCCGTCGACGAGAGCCTCGACGCCGGTGAGGCCCCCGCCTCGCCGCTGGCGGGCGTGCCGCTGGCACTCAAGGACGTCATCGTCACCACCGACGCCCCGACCACCGGAGCCTCGAAGATCCTCGAGGGCTGGATGAGCCCCTACGATGCCACCATCACCCGCAAGCTGCGTGAGGCCGGCATCCCCATCCTGGGCAAGACCAACCTCGACGAGATGGCCATGGGCTCCTCCACGGAGAACTCCGCCTACGGCCCCACGAAGAATCCCTATGACCTGGAGCGCACCCCGGGCGGCTCCGGCGGTGGCTCCGCAGCTGCGATCGCCGCCGGTCAGTCCCCGCTGGCGATCGGCACCGACACCGGCGGTTCCATCCGCCAGCCGGCGGCGCTGACCAACACCGTCGGTGTGAAGCCCACCTACGGCACCGTGTCCCGCTACGGATTCCTGGCCGCCGCCTCCTCCCTGGAGCAGGCCGGCCCGACCGCCCGCACTGTTCTCGACGCCGCTCTGCTCCACGAGGTCATCGCCGGCCACGACCAGTTCGACGCAACGACCGTCGACCGTGATCTGCCCAGCGTCGTGGCCGCCGCCCGGGAGGGTGCCTCCGGCGACCTCCAGGGTGTCAAGGTGGGTGTGGTGAAGCAGCTCAACCGCGAGGAGGGCTTCCAGCCGGGCGTGCTGTCCAGCTACCGCGCCGCTCTCGACCAGCTGGCGGAGCAGGGCGCCGAGATCATCGAGGTCGACTGCCCGCACTTCGACGACGCGCTGGCCGCGTACTACCTGATCATGCCGTGCGAGGTGTCCTCCAACCTGGCCCGCCTCGACGGCATGCGCTTCGGTCTGCGTGTCGGCGACGACGGCACCCGGTCGGCTGACGAGGTCATGGCGCTCACCCGCGCGGCCGGCTTCGGCCCCGAGGTCAAGCGCCGCATCATCCTGGGCACCTACGCCCTGTCCGTCGGCTATTTCGACGCCTACTACCTGCAGGCCCAGCGCGTGCGTACGCTCATCGCGCAGGACTTCGCGAAGGCCTTCGAGCAGGTCGACGTCCTGGTCACCCCGACCACCCCGACCACAGCCTTCAAACTGGGTGAGAAGGTGTCCGACCCGGTCGAGATGTACAACTTCGACCTGTGCACCCTGCCGCTGAACCTGGCTGGCCTGTGCGGCATGTCGGTTCCGTCCGGCTTCGCGGAGGACACCGGCCTGCCGGTGGGTCTGCAGATCATGGCGCCGGCCTTCGCCGATGACCGTCTCTACCGCGTCGGCGCGGCCTACGAGGCACGTCGCGACTAGGGTTTTTCCCGCTGTGGCGACCGGCGCATGACGATTCGTGCCGGGGAGTCTTCACGCAGCAAACGCTGATGTCAGATTTTTCAGCGGTTGCTGCGTGTCCCTTTTCCGGGGGCGGCGGACCGCCACCCCGGACAGATCGGATGATCGCCGGGTGTGCTCTGGATGCGGACCGTGGGGCATCACCGTCTGCTGGCGGGGGAAGAGGTCCTCCTGCAGGCGGGGGACGCGGAGCCGCGGCAGGGGCGTCCGCGCGTCATCGCTGTGCTGGGCACCCCGATGAAACCCGGTTAGTCCACCGTGGTGGCCTGCCTGGTCAACGGACTGAGCCGCGCGGGTGTCGCCGAGCTCGTCGGTTCCGGCCTGCCGGTGCATTGACACCGCCAGGGGGCTTTTCGACGTCGACTTCGTCACCCACGGCGACCAGGGGCCCGTCGGCCCGTGGGCACAACAGGCCAGGGTGGGGCGACACCATAACTTTCCGTGGTCCCGGCGGCGCCTGGCGTCCGGAGGAGGGGTACTCCCACTTCGTGTTCGCCGGTGACGAGTCGGCGGCTGCGGCGATCGCGGCGGGCGTCGAGAAGCTCCCTGCAGGCACCACTGCCGACGTGGACGTGGAGATCGCCGACGCTGAAGCGACCTTCGACATGCCACAGCCCGACGGCGTCACTCTGCAGGGGTGACCCGCGTCGGCGCCACCCACGGCACCGCACTGTCGGAGGCCGTACGGGCGGCCGGCGTCCCGGAGTCGCACACCAGCTGGTTCATCCACGGCGTCGCCGAGATGATCAGGGAACTGCGCCGCTGGCTCCTGGCCGGGCACCGTGTCGACCGTGGGGGCGTGTCGATCTCCGGCTACTGGCGCCTCGGCATGACCGAGGACCAGTGGCAGGACTCCAGGCGTGACCTCAACGCCGAACTAGAGGCGGAGCTGGAACAGGCGGGCGTCGGACAGTAGTTACCTCACGTCGGAGAGCGCGTACGCCGCCCCACCGGCCACCGCGGTGACCGCGGCCACCGCCGGCCAGGCGCCGATCTTCTTCGCCAGCGGGTGCGAGGCGCCGAAACCACCGACGTACAGCGCAGTGAGCCCCGCGGTGGTGACCGGGTCGGTCTTGGCCAACCAGGACCGGATCGCCCAACCGCCGGCCGCGGCCAGGATCAGGCCACCCAGGGGGCGGATGCCGGTCTCGCGGGCGGTCAACCAGCCACCCAGGAGGCCGAGCGACACGACGGACGCGGTGGAGACATTGTCAGGGGAGGTGATGTCGATCATTGCCATGCATCCAGACTACGTCAGCCGCGTCACCGGCCTGTCCATCTGCGCCACGGCGGTGGCACGGTGCGGGTGAGAGTGCAGGGACACGGGAGGGGAGTCGCTAGAGTCGACACAATGAGCTCCACCGTGCTGCCCCCGGCCCAGGCCTGGCGTGCCCTCGCCGCGTTATGCCTGGGCTTCTTCATGATCCTGCTCGATCAGACCATCGTCGCGGTCGCCACCCCGGGGATCATGGCGGATTTCGATGCCCGCCTCGACCAGGTCGTGTGGGTCACCTCCATCTACCTCCTCTGTCTGGTGGTGCCGCTGCTGTTCACGGGTCGCCTCGGCGACCGCTTCGGACAGCGCACCCTGTTCCGCCTCGGCATCGTGGTGTTCACGCTGGCGGCGTTGGCGGCGGCGGTGGCCCCGAACCTCGAACTGCTCATCGCGGCGCGCGCGGTGCAGGGCGTCGGCGCGGCGATCCTCACGCCACAGACCATGAGCGTGATCAATCGTGTCTTCCCCCGGGAACGCCGCGGTTCCGCCCTCGGAGTGTGGGGTGCGGTCGGTTCCGTGGCGACGCTGATCGGTCCGGTGCTCGGCGGGTTCATTGTCACGGCCGTCGGCTGGCGGGGCGTGTTCCTCGTGCACCTGCCGGTGGGCACTCTGGCGGTGGTCCTGGCCTCCCTGTGGGTGCCCACCCTCCCGACGTTCGCGAAGCGTATCGATGCACTCTCCGTCGTCGTCTCCTTCGCCGGCACGACCGCCGTGGTGGTCGCCGTGCAGCAGGGGCCCGGTAGGGGATGGCCGGCGTGGGCCGTATTCCTTGGGGTCGTCGGGGTGCTCCTCATCGCACTGTTCCTGAGGCTGCAGGCGACGGCGGCGGGGCGGGGCACCGAGCCGCTCGTCCCTCTGGAGATGTTCCGCAACCGCAACTACTCGCTCGGCGTGTTCTCGATCGCGACGATGGGGTTCGCGGCGTCGTCGATCATGCTGCCCATCATGCTGTGGCTGCAGGACGGCCAGGGACTGAGTTCGCGGGATGCCGGACTCATGCTCATCCCCATGGCGGTGGTGGCGGCGGTCGGTTCGCCGTTCATCGGCCCGGCGGCCGACCGCCTTGATCCGCGCCTGCTGTCGGTGGGTGGTTTCGGCACGATGATCGGCACGCTGCTGCTCATCTCCTGGCTCATGTACAGCGGGGGACCGGTGTGGATCTTCCTGGTGGCGGCGGCGCTGATGGGCGTGGGCAACGCCCTGGTGTGGGCACCGAACTCGGCGACCGCGATGCGGACCGTCGACATCACCTACATGGGTGCGGCGGCCGGGGTGTACAACACGGGACGCCAGGCCGGCGCCGTCCTCGGAGCAGCCGGGGTCGGCGCGGCGATGCAGGTGGGTGCGGTCACGGCCGGGTTCGTGCCGGGGCTGGCGCTGGCGCTGCTGCTCCCCGTGGCGGTACTCGGGATGGGGCTGGTGTCGGTGGCCTTCTTCGAGACCACACCGCAGGTCCTTCCGCAGGATGCCGAACATCGGGCCGGGGGCTAAAGTGGAACGCATGCGACTTGCCACCCTCACCTCCGGCGGCGACTGCCCCGGCCTCAACGCCGTCATCCGCGGCATCGTCCGTACCGCCAGCTCCGAGTTCGGTTCCACTGTCGTGGGATATGAGGACGGCTGGCGGGGCCTGCTGGAGGACCGCCGCGTCGACCTCTATGACGACGAGCACATCGACCGCATCCTCCTGCGCGGTGGCACGATCCTGGGCACCGGCCGCCTGCACCCGGACAAGTTCAAGGCCGGCCTCGACCAGATCAAGTCGAACCTCGAGGAAGCGGGGATCGACGCCCTCATCCCGATCGGCGGCGAAGGCACCCTCAAGGGCGCGAAGTGGCTGTCCGACAACGGAATCCCGGTCGTCGGCGTGCCGAAAACCATTGACAACGACGTCAACGGCACCGACTACACCTTCGGTTTCGACACCGCCGTCGCGGTGGCCACCGACGCCGTCGACCGCCTGCACACCACCGCGGAGTCCCACAACCGCATCCTCATCGTGGAGGTCATGGGCCGTCACGTCGGCTGGATCGCCCTGCATGCGGGCATGGCCGGCGGTGCGCACTACACCGTGATCCCGGAGGTGCCCTTCGACATCTCCGAGATCTGCAAGAAGATGGAGCGTCGCTTCCAGATGGGTGAGAAGTACGGCATCATCGTCGTCGCCGAGGGTGCCCTGCCCAGGGAGGGCACGATGGAGCTCAAGAGCGGTGGCGTCGACCAGTTCGGCCACGAGATCTTCACCGGTATCGGCCAGCAGATCGCCGATGAGATCCACGCTCGCCTCGGACATGACGTCCGCACCTCCGTCCTGGGCCACATCCAGCGCGGTGGCACCCCGACCGCCTTCGACCGTGTCCTGGCCACCCGCTACGGTGTCCGCGCCACCCGTTCGGCCCACCGTGGCGAGTTCGGCACCTGCGTGGCGCTCCGGGGTGAGCGGATCGAGAACATCACGCTGGAGGAGGCCGTCGGCACGCTCAAGACCGTGCCCATGGACCGCTGGGTCACTGCGCAGGCCATGTTCGGTTAAGTGCGCGACCTCTACCTCGACACCTGCCGGCTGCTCATCGTCGGCATCAACCCGGGCCTGCTCTCCGAGGCCGTCGATGCGCCCTTCGCCCGTCCGGGCAACCGTTTCTGGCCGGCGCTCCACGCCGCGGGCATCACGGACATCCTCATTGACGCCCGCGACGGCCTCACCCCTGCCCACCATGAGGAGCTCCTCCGGCGGGGCCTGGGGTTCACGAACATCGTGCCGCGGGCCACGGCGGTGGCCTCCGAGCTGAGCCGCGAGGAGTATGTGGCAGGTGGCCGGGCGCTGGAGGAGAAGGTCACACGGTACCGTCCCGAGATCGTCATGGTGGCGGGGATCGGTGCCTACCGGCTGGCATTCGGGCGTCCCCGGGCGCGCGTCGGCAGGCAATCCGAGTCCATCGGCGGTGTCGAGACGTGGGTGGTGCCGAACCCCTCCGGGCTCAACGCTCACGAGACGGTCGACTCGTTGGCACGTGCGTACCGCGAGGTGTGGGAGCGGCTGTAGTCGCGTCCGGTCATGCGGCCTACACGTAGGCCTCGCCGCTGAGGAGGACGCGGGCGGTGCGGGGGAGTGCCACCCAGTCCAGCGTGTCGCCGTTCGTGGAGGCAGAGACCTCGACGTCGCCTTTGAAGTGCTGCAGGGTGAGCGCTTCCCGACGCCCCTCCAGTACTTCCTCGATCACGGTGCCGCCGAGCGCCACCGCCGCGGCCAGGGCGAGGATGCCCGTGCCCGGCAGAGCATGGTGGATACGACCGACGCTCGTCATGACGACGCGCAGGTGCTCACCCGGGGCCACCATCGCGACCCGGGGGATCACCTTCGACGGCGCCAGCCCCATTGCCTGACCTGCGGCGACACGCAGTCTCTCCAGACGGGCGAGCAGGGCGGCATCCTCGTTGAGGGCGGCCATGCCGAGAGAAGGGTCGACCCCGACATCTGCGGCCCGGACGATGACGACCGGGTTGGCGACGTCGATGAGGGAGACCTCGAGGCCGTCGATCCCGCAGCGGCGGCCCGCGGGGAAGATCTCCCCGCACTTCTCTCCGCCGGGGGAGAGGAAGCGCATGTCGACGTGGGTGTCGTCGAGAAGCACGAGTTCGAAGAGTGCCTCCGAATTGCGGTTCCACACGCGCGCCCGGTCGTCCGTGTGGAGGCCGGTGTGGCGGGCGTAGTGGAGGACCGCGGAGGAGATGTTGCCGCAGTTGCCTGACCAGTCGACGACGGCCTCGGTGGGGGAGACCTGCGCGAAGAGGGTCTCCAGGTCCGCCTGCTCGGAGGGGCCGACGAACATGACCTTGGAGTTGGAGCTCACGCCGCCGCCGAGGCCGTCCACCGCCTGCGGGTCGGGGGAACCGATGAGACGCAGGCAGAGTTCATCGCGTGCGGTCTGCGACTCCGGGAGCGCGGACATCGGCAGGAAGACGGCGCGGCTCGTGCCACCGCGGAGGATGCTGACGGGGAGGGCGCGTGTGCTCATGGAGGTCAGCGTAGGCCCTGCGCCACGGGCGAGCGGCGTTTCCCGGCCATCAGTCCGAGGACGGACACGAGCAGCCCTGCCCCGAGTCCCGTGAGCCAGCCCGGCGGCCCCAGCAGCGGCCCGCCACTGCAGAACGCCGCCGCCGAGGATGAGGACCACGCCGGCCATGATGACGATGATCCGGCCCACGGTATTACCCACCTGCAGGAGGAGACCGGGGAGGTCGAGGGGACGTCGGAAAGCGGAGTGGAGGAGGAGCGTGGCAGCGACGAGGAAGAGGATCCGATCCTCCGGAAGGTCGGTGAACAGCAGTGCGGTGAGCAGACCGAGGATGGTCAGGAAGGGCCAGCCCGAGACGAGGATGGAACGGAGACGGGGCAGATCGGCCGGGTCGACGGCCCGGACGGTGAGGTGAATGTCGTCCGGTAAGCCGCGCGGATGGTCCAGGGCCCGGGCACGAGGGTGCGGGCGAGCTCAGGGGCGGCCGAGGGTCCGCTGAGGCGCTCAGCACCGGAGATGTGTCGTCCGGCACGGGTGGCGCGCATTCTGATGTTCAGCACGAAGGAGACGCCAGCAGAACTATTGAACGAAGCTCAGTAACTTGGCGCAGGTCCCTGACACGCGCCGGAAATGGAGCAACTACACTGTCCTGCATGACTGCCGCGATTCATGATCTGATGGACTTCGACGAAGTGCTGGAGAAGTTCGACCCCGTCATGGGCCTTGAGGTCCACGTCGAGCTGGCCACGGAGACCAAGATGTTCTCCACCAGCTCCGCCCACTTCGGCGCCGAGCCGAACTCCAACGTCGACCCCGTCTCCCTCGGCCTGCCCGGCGCACTGCCGGTCGTCAACGCCAGGGGCGTTGAGTGGGCCATCAAGATCGGCCTGGCACTGAACTGCCAGATCGCCGAGTCCTCCCGCTTCGCGCGCAAGAACTACTTCTATCCGGACCAGCCGAAGGGCTACCAGATCTCCCAGTACGATGAGCCCATCGCCTACGACGGCTGGCTCGACGTGGTCCTCGACGACGGCACCGAGTGGCGCGTCGAGATCGAGCGCGCTCACATGGAGGAGGACACCGGCAAGCTGACCCACCTCGGTGGTGTCGCCGGCCGCATCCACGGTGCGACGGCCTCCCTCGTGGACTGCAACCGTGCCGGTGTGCCGCTCATCGAGATCGTCACCAAGCCGATCATCGGCGCCGGTGCCCGCGCCCCGGAGATCGCCCGCGCCTACGTCACCGCCCTGCGCGAGCTGGTCAAGGCCATCGGTGTCTCCGATGCCCGCATGGACCAGGGCTCCATGCGCGTCGACTCCAACGTCTCCCTCCGCCCGATCGGCCAGGAGGAGTTCGGCACCCGCACCGAGACCAAGAACATCAACTCCCTCAAGTCCGTCGAGCAGGCCGTCCGCTACGAGATGATGCGCCAGGCCGCCGCCATCGAGAACGGCGAGGAGGTCGTCCAGGAGACCCGTCACTACCAGGAGCTCGACGGCTCCACCCGTAAGGGCCGCCCGAAGGAGTCCGCCGAGGACTACCGCTACTTCAACGACCCGGACCTGCCGCCTGTCCTCGCCCCGAAGGAGTGGGTCGAGGAGATCCGCGCCACCCTGCCGGAGCTCCCGTGGGTCCGCCGCGCCCGCCTGCAGGAGGAGTGGGGCATCTCGGAGGCGGAGATGCGTGACCTGGTCAACGCCGGTGCACTCGAGCTGATCCTCGCCACCGTCGACGCCGGCACCACCGCCGACGAGGCCCGCGCCTGGTGGGTCAACTACCTCTCCGCCGCCGCCCGCGAGCAGGATATCGAGCTCGAGGCCCTGGCCATCACCCCGCAGCAGGTCGCCGAGGTCGTCGGCCTGGTCAAGGAGGGCAAGCTCACCACCAAGCTGGCACGTCAGGCCGTCGACGGCGTTCTCGCCGGCGAGGGCACCGTCTCCGAGGTCATCGCCGCCCGCGGCCTGGAGGTGGTGCGTGACGACGGCGCCATCGAGGCCGCCGTTGACGAGGCCCTGGCAGCCAACCCGGACATCGTCGAGAAGTACCGCGCAGGAAACACCAAGGTCACCGGTGCCATCGTCGGTGCCGTCATGAAGGCCACCCGTGGCAAGGCTGATCCGGCCATGGTGAACAAGCTCATCGCGGAGAAGCTCAAGTAGCTCTCCCCGTCGTGACAGGGCGCTCCGACCTGAGGGTCGGCGCGCCCTTCTGCGTCCCGGGTGGTGGGCGGGGTGCACTGCGTCGACGGCCACCCGTGACGGTGGGCGGAATGGAATTGCGTCCGGAGCGCCGAGTCGGGGGCACAATGGACCGTATGAGCATCTACGTTCCCGCTTCTGACCGCTACGCTGACATGCCGTACCGCCGCGTCGGCCGGTCCGGCCTCAAGCTGCCCGCCATCTCCCTCGGCCTGTGGCACAACTTCGGCGACGACAAACCCCTGGAGATCCAGCGCTCGATCCTGCGTCGGGCCTTCGACCGCGGTGTCACCCACTTCGATCTGGCCAACAACTACGGCCCGCCGGCCGGTTCCGCGGAGATCAACTTCGGACGCCTCCTGGCCGAGGACTTCCGGCCCTACCGCGACGAACTCATCATCTCCTCGAAGGCCGGCTGGGACATGTGGGAGGGACCCTACGGTTTCGGCGGCTCCCGCAAGTACCTCATGGCCTCCCTTGACCAGTCGCTGCAGCGCATGGGCCTGGACTACGTGGACATCTTCTACCACCACCGTCCGGATCCGGACACCCCGCTCGAGGAGACCATGTACGCGCTGCGTGACATCGTCGCCTCCGGCAAGGCCCTCTACGTCGGCATCTCCTCCTACGGGCCGGAGCTGACGAGTGAGGCCGCGGAGTTCATGGCGGAGGAGGGCTGCCCGCTCATCATCAGCCAGCCCAGCTACTCCATCGTCAACCGCTGGGTGGAGGAGCCTGGCGAGGACGGCGACTCCCAGCTCGCCGCCGCCGCCGACTCCGGTCTGGGCACCATCGCCTTCTCCCCGCTGGCGCAGGGCCTGCTGACCAGCCGCTACCTCAACGGTGTACCCGGCGACTCCCGGGCGGCGGCCGCCAAGTCGCTGTCCGACGACATGCTCAGTCCTGAGAACCTGAAGATGATCTCCCGCCTCAACGACATCGCCCAGGAGCGCGGGCAGACTCTGGCGCAGATGGCGATCGCCTGGGTGCTGCGTGAGCAGGGCAGGTACGGCGTGGAGACGGTCACCTCCGCCCTCATCGGTGCCTCCTCGGTGGCTCAGCTCGACGAGAACCTGGACACGCTCGACAACCTTGAGTTCTCTGCGGCCGAGCTCAAGGCCATCGACGACGTCGCCCGCGACGCAGGCATCAACATCTGGGCCGACGCCACCGCATCCCGCCGCCGCGCGGACTAGCGGCAGGCCGTCACATCAGGACGAGCTTCAGGGCGAGTCCGAGCATGATGACGCCGATACCCGTGTTGAGCCAGCGCCACACAGACGGGCGTGACAGCGGGCGGCGCAGCAGCGCGGCGCCGTAGCCGACGGTGGGGAACCAGATGATCGCGGCGAGGAAGGCACCGAGGGCGAAGAGCCAGCGTCCGTTCTCGCCGTACTGGTTGGCGATGCCGCCGATCATCACCACGACGTCCACGTAGGCGAGCGGGTTGAGCCACGTCAGTGCCACGGTGGTGCCCACCGCGCCGAGCCACGCCGGGCGTCGGGTGGGACGTGTCACCGCGACCTTCGCGCGGGTGCGTGTCTGTGTGAGCACGGGGCTGCCGCCGGTGTCCTTCTCTGCGGGAATCTCCGGACGCTCCTCTGCGACGGTGAGCGCACCCGGGTGGGTGGCATCGCGGAAGTTCTGCCACGCGAACCACAGCAGGTAGGCGGCGCCACCCCAGCGCAGGACCTCCAGAAGCAGGGGAGCAGAGTCGACGAGGACGCCGACGCCGGCGGTGCCCGCGCTGATGAGCAGGATGTCCGAGATGATGCATGTGAGGACGACGGCGGCGACGTGTTCGCGTGTGACGCCCGTCTTGAGCAGGTAGATGTTCTGTGGTCCGACCGCGATGATGAGGGACAGTCCCAGGAAGAGGCCCGCGAGAATGATGGACATGGGCCCATTCTCAGTCACGCCCGGAATGAAGTCCAGTTAAAGAATCTGCATTTGGTTAAGATTGTCTACATGAACCCGCTGCACATGGAGTCCCTCCTCGCCATTGTCGACGAGGGCAGTTTCGAGGCCGCCGCCGACAGTCTCGGCGTGACTCCGTCCGCCGTGAGCCAGCGCATCAAGGCACTGGAGAAGGATGTCGGCCGCGTGCTCGTCCGCCGCACAAGCCCCGCCACGGCCACTGACGCCGGCGAGATCCTCGTCCAGGCCGCCCGCCGCATGCGTCTGCTCCAGGCGGAGACCGACGCCCGACTGCAGGGCCGGCTCGGCCGGGTGCCGCTGTCGGTGGCCGTCAACGCGGATTCCCTGGCCACCTGGTTCACACCGGTGTTCGCGGACGTCGCCACGTTCGGGGAGGCCACGCTGCGTCTGCGCATCGAGGACGAGACCCGCACGCTGTCCCTCCTGCGCCGCGGCGATGTCCTCGGTGCGGTCACCCGCGAGTCCCGCGCCGTCTCCGGCTGCGAAACCGTGGCTCTCGGCCGGATGAGCTACCGCGCGGTCGCCACGCCGGAACTGGCGGAGCGGCATCCGGGCCCCGACTGGTCCCGCATGCCGACTCTGCGGTGGGGCCCCTCGGATGAGTTGCAGGCCCGTGACCTGGAGGAACGGCTGGGAGGGAAACAGAAACGCCCCCGCATGTCGGATATTCCGTCCACGGAGGCGCTGGTGTCGGCCACGCTGGCGGGCATGGGTTGGGGGCTGATGTCGGAACTCCAGGCTGAGCCGTTCCTGCGGAGCGGCGAGCTCGTACCTCTCGACGACCGCGTGGTCTCTGTCGCCCTCTACTGGCAACGGTGGCGCCTGGAGTCGGAACTTCTGGAGAGGCTCACCACCTCCGTCCTCGCCGCGGCAGGACAACTGCCGGCGGTCTAGCTGAAGAGCCGGATCTGGAAGGGCTCGGGGTTCTTGATTTCCTCGCCCGCCGGCAGCGGGCCCGGCGGGGTAACACCGGGGGCGAAGGGCTGCCCGCCGAGTGCCTCGCGGCCGTGCGGGGTGGCCAGTCCGGCCAGGTCCGGGCCCTGTGGCACGATCCCGGTCGGGTTGACCTCCTTGTGCACGATGAAATAGTGCTCCTTGATCTCACGGAAGTCGGTGGTGTCACCGAAGCCGGGAAGCTGGAAGAGCTCGCGGAGATAGCCCCACAGGGCGGGCATCTCGGAAATCTTGTTCCGGGAGGTCTTGAAGTGGGAGTAGTAGACGGCGTCGTGGCGCACGAGGGTGACGAAGAGGAAGATGTCGGCGAAGGTTATGTGCTCGCCGACGAGGTAGCGGCGGGTGGACAGGCGCTCCTCGAGCCAGTCCATGGCATCCCAGAAGTGGGCGTAGGCGTCTTCGTAGGCCTCCTGGGAGGCGGCGAATCCGCAGCGGTAGACGCCGTTGTTCACCTCGTTGTAGACGCGGGTGGCCACCTCGTCGATCTCCGCGCGGTGCTCGGCGGGGTAGAGGTCCGGTGCACCCTCGCGGTGGAGCTGCGTCCACTCGGTCTGGAAGTCGCGGACGATCGACGGGTAGTCGTTGGTCACGACCTTCTTTGACGCCACCTCGACGACAGCCGGCACGGTGATGCCCCGCGGATAGTCGGGGAAGCGGTTGAAGTAGGCCTCCTGGAGGCGCTGGAGGCCGGTGGCCGGGTCCCTCCCGTCGGGGTCTAGGTCGAAGGTCCAGGAGCGGACGTCGTGGGTGGGGCCGGCGAGTCCGAGGGAGATGGCGTCCTCGAGGCCGAGGAGTCGGCGGGTGATCACGGAGCGGTGCGCCCAGGGGCACGCGCGGGCGACCATGAGCCGGTAACGGCCCGCCTCGACGGGCCAGTGCACGGTGCCGTCATCCTGGTTGACCGTGGTGCCGGCGGGGACGTCAGCGGTGATCCGGTCCTCGATGTAGGTGGCGTCGCGGATGAACTCGCCGTCGGTGGATGCGTTCTGTGGGTCGCCTGCCCAGCTGCCATTTGATGTCATGTCAACAATGGTAGCGTTCGCACCGGTTTCCGTCAATGTCCAGTCCTGCTGCTAGATTGACTCGCTGATGAAACGTATTTCCGCTCTTCTCGGTCTGCTCGTCGTCGCTGTCATCGGTACGGCGGTGGTCGTCGACCCGCCCCTCAGCCCTTCGGCACCGTCCCCGCTTCCCTCATCCTCCTCCCATGCTGATGTGGCCGCCCCGCCGGCGAACACGCACGCGCTGGAGCAGCTGGAGTCGCTCGAGGTCAAGGGACGTGCGCCGAAGACCGGCTACGACCGCAGGAACTACGGTCCCGCCTGGAGCGACGACGTGAGCGTCGAAGGTGGCCACAACGGCTGCGACACCCGCAACGACATCCTGCGTCGCGACCTCACGGAGATCACCATTCGTCCCGGTACCCACGACTGCCTGGTGGAGTCGGGAACACTGCTGGACCCCTATACCGGCAACACCATCAACTTCGTGCGTGGTCCGCGCAGCGGTGAGGTCCACATCGATCACATCGTCGCGCTGGCAGACTCCTGGCAGAAGGGCGCACAGTCCTGGAGCGACGACGTCCGCCGGGACTTCGCCAATGACCCGCGCAACCTCATCGCCGTCGGTGCCGCCCCCAACCAGCAGAAGGGGGCGAGTGATGCCGCGACCTGGCTGCCACCGAACAAGGCCCACCGGTGCGACTACGTCACGAGCATCGTCGACGTGAAGGCCGCCTACGGACTCTGGGTGACCGCCGCCGAGAAGGAGGCCCTGCACCGCGAACTCATGCTGTGTCCGTGACCGGATTGTTGGTGTTTTGCGACGCGGCTCGCGTGTTCATGCCCACCACGGACCCCTGATCTGCCTTACGCTGGCATCATGACCGACAAGAATCAGACTCCCGACCGGGCTGGCTCGTACGACGCCGACGGCCTCGACGTGCCCACCTACCACAAGGACACTCATGCCGCGGGGCCGGCTCCCGGTACCTCGGGGGCAGGTTCAACTCCTCTGAGCGGGCGGACGACCGGTTCCGATGCGGCGTCCGAGACGACGCAGTTCCCGCAGACCTCCGGCGGACTCTTCAGCAACCCCGGCCGCGCCACCCCGCAGGACATCCAGCCGGCCTCCGCAACCCCGCCGGTGCAGCCGACGTACACCGAGCAGGATTACGCCGCGCCGACCGGCACCCACGAGACCGTCGGCTACGGCAGCCCGGCTGCCCAGCCTGTGGCCGTGCCCGCCGACTACGCCGAGCCGGTCGCCGTGGAGCAGGCCACCCTCCCGGACCACCGACGCGGCACCATCGACTTCGGCCTGCTGCTGATCCGCCTCCTACTGGGCGGATGGCTCATCATCGAGGCGGTGGGCACCTTCTTCCGCCTCGGCGGCAACCCTGGCCTGTCGGGCCTGGAGGCCGACTACAGCGGGTACCTGGCACCGGGCGGGCTGGCCATCATCATCCCGTCGCTGCAGCTGTCGGCCGGCGTGTTCCTGCTGCTCGGCCTCATCACCCCGCTGTTCGCGATGGTGGCGACCATCGCCACCTCCTTCACTGCGCTGCATGCTCTGACCACGTCTGGCGCGGGAGCCAACATCTTCGCGTGGCCCGAGACCATCTGGCTGTCCATCGTGCTGCTGGGTATCTCCCTGACGCTCCAGTTCACGGGCCCGGGCTTCCTGTCCCTGGACTACGGCCGTAGCTGGGCACGCCGCCCGCTGGTGAGCTCCTGGATCTTCGTCCTGCTGGCCGTCGCCGGTGGCGTGGCACTGTGGTGGTTCGGTGCCGGAGTCAACCCCCTCACCTGACACCTGAAGCAAGCAACCCCGGACCCACAGGTCCGGGGTTCGTTGATTCCGGGGGTCACCGCGCGACAGGCACCCTCCGCAGCGCCACCGCCCAGGCGACGAGCACCGCGATACCCAGCCACACGAAGTCAGAGATGAGGAACTTCGCGGAGAAGTCCAGGGTGTGCACGTTGATGGCGTCGCCGTACCACCACTTCGGGGGCTGGGTGAGCACGAGGGCCGTCCACGTGAACACCAGCGAGCCCAGCATCACGGGACCGCCGAGGATGGTGAGACAGCGCCACGCGAGCACCGGCAGCAGCAACGTGAGCCAGATCCAGTGGTGGGACCAGGAGACGGGGGAGACCAGCAGCATGATGACGGCGTTGACGAGGGCGGCGTCGACAAGCATGTCGCGGCGCATGAGTGCCACCATGAACCACGCACCCAACCCGATGGTGAGCAGGGCGACCACCAGCCACAGGACGTTGGTCAGCGTGGAGTTCGCGTCGAGGGCCTCGGGGGAGGTCCACCAGCGCATGAGCATGCCCTTGAGCGAGCTGTTCGACTGGTAGACGGTGCTGACGCCGAACTCCGACTCGGTGCCCATGCCGAGCAGTACGTCGGTGAAGTACTGCTTCGTCGCGTCCCAGCGCACCAGCGCGCCCAGTCCCGTGACCAGCAGCGCGGAGAGACCCGCGACGAGGATGGCGCGGATGTCGCGACGCAGGAGGAAGAAGAGCAGCATCGCCAGCGGCGTCACCTTGATCGCCGCGGCGATGCCGATGAGGGAGCCCTGCGGCAGCCACCGCTTCCGCGGAACCAGGTCAAGGATGACCAGCGCCATGATGACGACGTTGAGTTGCGCGAAGCTCGAGTTCAGCCACACCGGCTCAATGAGCAGCATGGCGGGCCAGGTCACCGCGGTCAGGGCCGCCAGGGAGAGTCTGTCGACGTTCCCGTGCGTCACCGCCCGCAGCACGAACCACAGGCACGCGAGGATCAGGGCGGAGGACAGCATGATCATGATGTCGCCGGCGAGATCGTGGTGGAAACCCACGAGGGGCACCATGATGAGGGCACCGAAGGGAGGGTAGATGAACGGCAGGGTGAGGTCCCCGGCGAACATCGGTACGGCATACATCTCGGCGCCATCGAGAAAAGCCTGCACGCCCTCCATGTAGATGATCATGTCGATGGGGAAGTCGGTGATCATCATCTGGCGTCCGGTGACGCCGAAGCCCGCGATCAGCCCCAGGGCCACCACCATCCTCAGGACGGTGATGTGGGGCAGGATCGCGGGCTTGTCAGTCGTGGTCACCCGGACGATGTTAGTCGACCTGGCGGACAGCACCCTTATCGGCGGAGGTGGCCATGGCGGCGTACGCACGCAGCGCCTTTGAGACATGGCGCTCGCGGTTCGGGGTCCACGGCTTCTCGGAGGCCTCCATTGCTTCGCGACGACGCGCGATCTCCTCGTCCGGCAGGTCGAGGGAGAGACGACGGGTGTGGACGTCGATGGTGATCGGGTCACCGTTCTCGATGAGACCGATGAGACCACCATGCGCAGCCTCGGGGGAGATGTGGCCGATGGACAGGCCGGAGGTGCCACCGGAGAAACGGCCGTCGGTGATCAGCGCGCAGGCCTTGCCCAGGCCGGCGCCCTTGAGGAACGACGTCGGGTGCAGCATCTCCTGCATACCCGGGCCACCGGAGGGACCCTCGTAACGGATGACGACGACCTCGCCCGGCTGGACCTGACGCTTGAGGATGATCGACACAGCCTCCTCCTGGCTGTCGACGACGCGTGCCGGGCCGGTGAAGGACCACAGCTCCTCCTCGACGCCGGCGGTCTTCAGGACGGAACCGTCCGGGGCCAGGTTGCCGCGCAGGACCACCAGGCCGCCGTCCTCGGAGTGGGCGTGCTCCACGGAGTGGATGCAGCCGTTCTCCTGGTCGGTGTCCAGGGTCGCCCAGCGGTTGTCGGTGGAGAAGGGCTCGGTGGTGCGGACACCACCCGGGGCGGCGTGGAACAGATCCACGGCCTTGTCCACGGCCTTGCCGCCGCGGATGTCCCAGTCATCGAGCCACTCACCGAGGCTCGGGTAGGTGATCGAGTGGACGTCCTCCTTGAGCAGGCCGGCGCGGCGCAGCTCACCGAGGATGGCGGGGATGCCACCGGCGCGGTGGACATCCTCGATGTGGTAGATGCCGTTCGGCGCGACCTTGGAGATGCACGGGACCTGGTGGGAGATCTCCTCGATGTCCGCGAGGGTGAAGTCGACCTCACCCTCCTGAGCGGCGGCGAGGGTGTGCAGGATGGTGTTGGTGGAACCACCCATGGCCATGTCGAGGGCCATCGCGTTGCGGAAGGCGTCCTTGGTGGCGATGTTGCGCGGCAGGACGGACTCGTCCTCCTCGCCGTAGTAGCGGCGGCACAGTTCGACGACGGTCTCGCCGGCCTGCTCGAAGAGACGACGACGGGCGGAGTGGGTGGCCAGCGTCGTGCCGTTGCCCGGCAGGGACAGTCCCAGGGCCTCGGTGAGGCAGTTCATCGAGTTGGCGGTGAACATACCGGAGCAGGAGCCGCAGGTCGGGCAGGCAGACTCCTCGATGGTGGCCAGGCCCTCGTCGGTGACGTTGTCGTCCGCGGAGGCTGCGATGGCGGTGATGAGGTCCGTCGGGGTCTGAGCGACTCCGTCGACGACGACGGCCTTGCCTGCCTCCATCGGACCACCGGAGACGAACACGGCCGGGATGTTGAGGCGCAGCGCAGCGTTGAGCATGCCCGGGGTGATCTTGTCGCAGTTGGAGATGCAGACCATCGCGTCGGCGGTGTGGGCGTTGACCATGTACTCGACGGAGTCGGCGATGATCTCACGGCTCGGCAGCGAGTAGAGCATGCCGCTGTGTCCCATGGCGATGCCGTCGTCGACGGCGATGGTGTGGAACTCCTTCGGCACACCACCGGCGGCACGGACAGCATCCGCGACGATGTCACCCACGTTCTTCAGATGGACGTGACCCGGGACGAACTGGGTGTAGGAGTTCACGATCGCCACGATCGGCTTGCCGAACTCGTGCTCCTTGGTGCCGGTGGCGCGCCACAGGGCGCGGGCTCCGGCGGCATTGCGTCCGACGGTGGTGACTTTGGATCGAAGCGGGAACACTTACTGCTCCTTCAGGTTTTCAGGATTGTCAGAGGACGAGCGGTTGGCCTGCTGCGCGGCCTGTCGAGCAGCGTACTCCTCCTTGGAGATGAGGATCTGCTGCCCGTCGCGGTGGACGATGGTGACCTTGTCATCGGCCGCCTCCTGGGCGGCGGTGAGCACGTCCGGGATCCGGCCGCGGGAGGCCTCCGCCAGCTGCGGCAGGGAGTTGAAGGTGACGCCGGGCATGGGGTGCTCGGCGCCGTCGCGGGTGGTCAGCAGGGCGCGTGACCCCTTGAAGCCGACACCGGAGACGTCCTCCCAGCGGACCGTGCGGCCGCCGCGGAAGGCATAGGTGAGGGAGACTCCCTGTTCATCCACCACGGTGCGGGCCCGGAGCACCCAGAGGATGAAGGCCAGCGGGATGAGGAGGAGCCATCCCAGGTACAGCGGGGCGGACGGGATCACCAGCATGCCGACGGCGATGATGAGTACGGCCGCGAAGAGGTTGCCCCGGTCCGGACGGAACTGCGTGGTTTCTGCACGGTCGGTGTGCTCGGTCTTGCCAGCGTCAGAACTCATGGCGACCATGCTAGTAGAGACGGGTCTACTGGCCGGAGTCCGGGGTGACCTGCGGCTGATCCCGGGTCGGCGCCGGTTCCGCCGGGGCGGTCGGGGTAACCGGTTTCTCCGTCACTTCAACCTCTCCGGCGACACCGGCCCGGCCGTCCCCGGTCGGCGCATCAGTGGTGGGCGGAGGCGCGACTGCCGTGGTGGGGGAGGCCGGCTCCGGAGAGCGGGGGGTGGTCGTGGGGGCCGGGGTCGGCGTGATCTCCGGGGTGGGGGTCTGCTCCGTCACCGGGGTGGTGCTCACAGCCGGGGCCGGCGGGGCGAGGATACCGGACGGGCCGTTCTCGCCGGCGTCGACGGTGAGGGCCTTGAGCACCATGAGGACGAACAGGGTGGCGAAGAGGTAGGTCGTCGACGGACGCACACGGCCGCCGGCCGAGGCCAGCCGCTTCCAGCGGGAGGCGGGGGTGTCACTGCGGAACACCCCGCCGGCCGGGATCTGCTCCTCGACGATGTCCTCCGGCTCGTCGCCCTGCGGGCCACGCTCGACCACCGCCGGGTCCCGACCCTCCTCGTCGGCGTATCCGACAGGGACGGAGGCCTCCCCGTCGCCGGCGGAGTCGTGGGGCGACGTCAGAGGGATGTCGATGAGCGGGTTGCCGGACAGGGCTCCGGTGGTGACGGTGTCGACGCGGCTCTTGACGGCACCGGTGATGGTGGTCGCGGAACCGTACTCGTTCCAGAACTCATCGAGGATCTCGGTGCGGATGGCGCGTTCGACGAGCCACTGCATGCCGGCCTCGACCTGGATCATGAACCGCATGTCCATGGTCCAGGGCATGCCGACGGTGGCCGGTGGGGTGATGTTCACGGCGGGGTGGACGTCGAGCTCGCCGAGAAGTTCCTTGGCGACGTCGGGGCGTCGCAACGCACGCCGCGTCGCGGCCTCGGAGCGGTCGATGGCCTCCTGCGTGTCCGTGGAACCCAGCAGCGGGACGGGGATGACCACCACGGCGCGGGACCAGTAGTTGGAGGAGTTGATGCACACCCGGGCCGTCGAGTTCGGGATGATCACCGTCTCCTGCGCGAGCGTGCGGATGCGGGTGGAACGCATGGTCACCTGGATGACCGTGCCCTCAACCTCAATGCCGTTGCCCTCGAAGCGCACCCAGTCACCGACACCGAACTGCTTCTCCGTCAGAATGAAGAAGCCCGCGAGGAAGTCCGCGATGATCGACTGTGCGCCGAAACCGATGGCGGCTGAGACGACCGTGGCCGGGATTGCGGCGCCGGCCAGCGAGAAACCGAGGACCTGCAGGAAGAAGATGAGCAGGACAAAAAATGCGATGAGCTGGAATATGTAGACGGAGACGCCCGTCAGCGCGAGGCGGGTCTTCGACTCGTCCGCGTCGGTCGTCTCCTCCACTCCCCGGGCGAGCCAACGCTGGGCGAAACGGCCCACGCGGGGCACGAGGAGCGCGAGCACGAGCAGGATCGCCAGGGACAGACCCTGGCCGGCCATCCACTGCCAGGCTCGGGTGAGCAGATACATACCTAGGTCAAGCATGCCGCCCACGATACGACTATCCGGAAGCCTGTGTGTATGATGATCTGCATGATCATCATTCGACTTGTGGTAGCAGCGCGGCGCCTGCCGTAACGACCCTGCCCAGTCGTCTCGACAAGCGCCCTCGACAGCACCCACCATCAGTGCTGTACGGGGGCTTTGTCTTTATATGGTCGCAGGTAACTTGTGCCGACGACAGCCACCAGGCTGACCCTCTCCGTACCAGGGGATAAGTCACCAGGTAGCGTTTCAATTGCATTGTCCTTGTGAAATTAGGAGCTTGATAACGTGGCAGCTTCGCAAACGCCCACCCCGGCCACGGTCGCCAGGAAGTCCCCGGGAGCAGAGAACGCACCCGAGCGGATGACTGGCGCCCAGGCGATCGTCCGGTCCCTCGAGGAGCTCGGCACCGACATTGTCTTCGGTCTGCCCGGCGGTGCCATCCTTCCCCTGTACGACCCCCTGTTCTCCTCGGAGAAGCTGCGTCACGTGCTGGTGCGCCATGAGCAGGGCTCCGGCCACGCTGCCACCGGTTACGCACAGGTCACCGGAAAGGTCGGCGTCTGCATTGCCACCTCCGGGCCGGGTGCCACCAACCTGGTCACCCCGCTGGCCGACGCCAACCTGGACTCGGTCCCGATGGTCGCCATCACCGGTCAGGTCGGTCGCGGTCTGCTGGGCACCGACGCCTTCCAGGAGGCGGACATCCGCGGTGTCACCATGCCGATCACGAAGCACAACTTCATGGTCACCGACCCCAACGACATCGCGCGCACCCTGATGGAGGCCTTCCACCTCGCACTGACCGGCCGTCCGGGCCCGGTCCTGGTCGACATTCCCAAGGACATCCAGACCGCGGAGTTCGACTTCGTCTGGCCGCCGAAGATGGACCTGCCGGGCTACAAGCCGGTCACCACGCCGCACTCCCGTCAGATCACGCAGGCCGTCCAGATGATCGCGGAGGCGGAGCGCCCCTGCCTCTACGTCGGTGGCGGTGTCATCAAGGCTGACGCCAACAGGGAACTGCTGGAGTTCGCCGAGTACACCGGCGTCCCGGTCGTCACCACCCTCATGGCACTGGGTTCCTTCCCGGAGTCCCACCCGCTGCACATGGGTATGCCGGGTATGCACGGCTCCGTCCCGGCCGTCGGCGCGATGCAGCGTTCCGACCTCCTCATCGCCATCGGCGCACGCTTCGACGACCGCGTCACCGGCAACCTCGAGGAGTTCGCACCGGATGCGCAGGTCATCCACGCGGACATCGACCCGGCCGAGATTGGCAAGATCCGTGAGGTGGCCGTCCCGATCGTCGGTGACGCCCGCGAGGTCCTCTCCGCGCTGCTGCGCACCTACAAGTCCTCCAAGAACCTCAACCCGCCGCAGATCACTGAGTGGGTTGAGTACCTGACGGACCTCAAGGAGCGCTTCCCGCGCGGCTACGACAAGCCGTCCGACGGCATGATGAGCCCGCAGTTCGTCATCGAGACCCTCTCCAAGGCCGCCGGACCGGACGCCATCTACGTCGCCGGCGTCGGCCAGCACCAGATGTGGGCCGCTCAGTTCGTCGACTTCGAGAAGCCGCGCACCTGGCTCAACTCCGGCGGTCTGGGCACGATGGGTTACTCCGTCCCGGCCGCCATGGGCGCCAAGGCCGGTCTGCCCGACGCCGAGGTCTGGGCCATCGACGGAGACGGCTGCTTCCAGATGACCAACCAGGAGCTCACCACCGCCGCTGTTGAGGGCTTCCCGATCAAGGTCGCCCTGATCAACAACGGCAACCTGGGCATGGTCCGTCAGTGGCAGACCCTGTTCTACGACGGCCGCTACTCCAACACCAAGCTGCGCGAGCAGGACGAGTACATGCCGGACTTCGTCACGCTGTCCGAGGCGCTCGGCTGCGTCGCCTTCCGCGTGACCCGGGAGGAGGACGTCCTGCCGACGATCCAGAAGGCCCGTGAGATCAACGACCGCCCGGTCGTCATCGACTTCATCGTCGGTGAGGACGCCCAGGTCTGGCCGATGGTCGCCGCCGGTGCCTCCAACTCGGACATCGAGTACGCCCGTGGCCTGCGTCCCTTCTTCGAGGGGGACGAGTCCGCGGCCGAGACCCCGGACGCCATCCATGAGGTCCTGGAGGATGCCCAGGAGGAGACCGTCGATGAAGTCCTCGCGGAGCGCGAGACCGACAGCGAGAAGGAGAACTAGGACAATGGCCAACACCGATATCGTCCGCAACACCCTCAGCGTCCTGGTCCAGGATGTCGACGGCATCATCTCCCGCGTCGCCGGCATGTTCACCCGTCGTGGCTACAACCTGGTGTCCATCGTGTCGGCACACACCGACACCCCGGGCATCAGCCGTATCACGATCGTGGTCGATGCCAACGAGCTGATCATCGAGCAGGTCACCAAGCAGCTCAACAAGATCATCCCGGTGCTCAAGGTCGTCCGCCTCGAGGAGGACACCACCATCGCCCGCGCCATCATGCTGGTCAAGGTCGACGCCGACAACACCAACCGCCCGCAGGTGGTCGACGCCGCGAACATCTTCCGCGCCCGTATTGTCGATGTGGCCCAGGAGTCCGTGGTCATCGAGGCCACCGGCACCCCGGGTAAGCTGCGCGCCTTCCTGGAGGTCCTCGAGCCCTTCGGTATCCGGGAGCTCATCCAGTCCGGTCAGATCGCCCTCAACCGCGGTCCGAAGACGATGGCACCCTCCAAGTAACACCCCTCCATCCCACCTGGTGAGACGAAACGCATGAAAGTCCCGCCAGGTGGGGTACCCCTGTCTCATGTTGTGGTACAAACGACAACAGCACCTGTATTAAACGAAAGGCGAGTTTTTCTCCCATGGCTATTGAACTGTTCTACGACGCCGACGCTGACCTCTCCCTCATCCAGGGGCGCAAGGTCGCCATCATCGGCTACGGCTCCCAGGGCCACGCCCACGCCCAGAACCTGCGTGACTCCGGCGTCGAGGTCTGCATCGGTCTGCGCGACGGCTCCAAGTCCGCGGAGAAGGCCACGGAGGCCGGCTTCGAGGTCAAGTCCAACGCCGACGCCGCCGCATGGGCCGACGTCATCATGCTGCTCGCCCCGGACACCTCCCAGAAGTCCATCTACGAGAACGACATCGAGCCGAACCTGCAGGACGGCGATGCCCTCCTGTTCGGCCACGGTCTCAACGTCCACTTCGGCCTGATCGAGCCGGCCGAGAACATCGTCGTCGGCATGGTCGCACCGAAGGGCCCGGGCCACCTGGTCCGTCGTCAGTTCGTCGACGGCAAGGGCGTTCCCTGCCTCATCGCCGTCGACCAGGACCCGAAGGGCAACGGCCACGACCTGCTGCTGTCCTACGCCGCCGCCATCGGTGGCGCCCGCGCAGGCGTCATCCCGACCACCTTCGAGGCTGAGACCGTCACCGATCTGTTCGGTGAGCAGGCTGTCCTCTGCGGTGGCACCGAGGAGCTCGTCAAGACCGGTTTCGAGGTTCTCGTCGAGGCCGGCTACGAGCCGGAGATGGCCTACTTCGAGTGCCTCCACGAGCTCAAGCTGATCGTTGACCTGATGTTCGAGGGCGGCATCGCCAACATGAACTACTCCGTCTCCGACACCGCCGAGTTCGGTGGCTACCTCTCCGGCCCGCGCGTCATCGACGCCGGCACCAAGGAGCGCATGAAGGACATCCTGACCGACATCCAGGACGGCACCTTCACCAAGCGCCTCATCGCCAACGTCGAGAACGGCAACAAGGAGCTGGAGGGCCTGCGCGCCTCCTACGCCGAGCACCAGATCGAGGAGACCGGCGCCAAGCTGCGTGACCTCATGAGCTGGGTCAAGGTCGAGATCACCGAGACCGCCTAAGCTTCTTCGCTTCTCGACGCCCCGCCGGTTCCCCGGCGGGGCGTCGCTGATTCCGGGGGGATCGGCGAAACGTCTGACTGGGCGCGACCCTGCTCAAGGGTGCAGCAGGTCGAGCAGGCGGCGGCGCAGGGCAGGATCGGGGTCCACACCGGCGCGCGGACGGGGCAGATCCACGGTGATGTCGGCGATGACGGTGGCGTCGGGGGAGGGGGACATGACGAGGATGCGGTCGGAGAGCAGGATCGCCTCGTCGACGTCGTGGGTGACCATGACGACGGTCCGGCGGTCGGACTCCCACAGGGAGAGCAGCTCCAGCTGCAGATCACGGCGGGTGAGGGCGTCGAGGGCTCCGAAGGGCTCGTCGAGAAGCAGGATGTCGGGCTCGACGGAGAAGGCGCGTGCGATACCCACGCGCTGCTGCATACCGCCGGACAGGCGGGCGGGGCGACGGTCGGCGGCGTGCGCCAGTCCCACGGCCGCGAGGTGACGGTCGGCGATCTCACGGCGTTCAGCGGCGGAGAGTCCCGGGCGGGTGGAGCGCAGACCGAATTCAATGTTTCCCCGGGCGGTGAGCCAGGGGAGCAGGGCATGGTCCTGGAAGACCACGGCCGGGCGACCGGCTACCTTGACGGTGCCGGTGGAGGCGTGGTCGAGGTCGGCGATCATTGAGAGGATCGTCGACTTGCCGCAGCCGGAGGGGCCCAGGAGGGAGACGAACTGGCCGGGGGTGATCGACACGGAGGTCGGTGCGATGATGCGTGTCGGTCCGTAGGAGCGGGTGATGTCGGTGAGCGTGATGGCGTCAGTCATGGCGGACGGTCCTCTGCAGGGCGGCGACGAGATGATCCAGGATGAGGCCGGTGAGGCCGATGATCACGATGGCGACGACGATGGCGTCGATGTCCAGGCGGTTCCACATGTTCCACACGAAGAAGCCGATGCCCTGTCCACCGACGAGCATCTCCGCGGCGATGATGACCAGCCAGGACGTCGACAGTGACAGGCGCAGGCCGGTGATGATGCCCGGCAACGTCGCGGGGAGCCACACCTGGGTGACGGCCAGCCACAGCGGAGTGTTCAGGGTGCGGGTGAGCTTGAGGTAGGTGGGGTGGATGTGGAGCACCGCGTCGATCGTGTTGAGCAGGATCGGCCACAGTGCGGACAGGACGATGACGAAGACGGCGGTGCGCTCGGCGTCCTGGAGCAGGGCCAGTCCGATGGGCAGCCACGCGAGAGGGGAGACCGGGCGGAGAATCTGCACGAGCGGGTCAACGGCCCAACGCAGGATCTCCAGACGCCCCAGGAGGAAACCGAGGGGGACGGCGATCGCGGCCGCCAGGAGGAAGCCGGTGAGGACGCGGCGCAGCGAGGTGAGCAGGTGCCAGAACAGGCCGACGCTGCCCGGACCGTCGCGGTAGAAGGGGTCGGAGAGGATCTCCACGCCCCGGCGCCACACTCCGCCCGGGGTCGGTGCAAGACCACCGGTGGGGGAGAAGTGCCAGGCGGCGATGAAGATGACGAAGAGCACGAGGCCCAGTGCGCCGGCGCGCACCCGGGCACTCACACCAGCTCCCAGCGGCGCAGTTCGGTACGCATCCAGTCGAGGGCGGCCGGATCGGTGGCGTCGCCGAAGTGGATGCGCTCGGGGTCGACGACCTCCTCGCCGGCCCACGTACGGTAGCGACCCTCGAGGATCGGCTCCAGCAGAGGGGCGGGCTGGTTGAGGTACTTCTCGTGGGAGAGCATCCCGGCGGCCGCGGCGTGGTTGCCGGGGGCGTTGAGGAAGGCGGAGGCCTCGGCCAGGGCGTCGGTGACGGCGAGGGCCTGCTGGGGGTGGGTGGCCTGCCAGTCATCGCCCATGGCGAGGGCACAGCAGGGGTGGCGGTTCCAGAACTCGCTGGTCTGGTGCAGTACACGGCCGGATCCGGTGGCCAGCGCCCGCTGGTTGAAGGGCTCGGGTCCGATGAAGCCGTCGATGCCGCCGACCTCGAGCTGGGCGACCATGTCTGCGGGGCGCAGGAGACGTAGTTCGAGGTCGCTGACGGGGTCGACGCCGGCGTCAAGAAGCGCCCTGCGTAGCAGCAGCGAGTGGATCGAGTATTCGAAGGGGATGCCGATGACGCGGCCGCGCAGGTCCTCCAGGCCGGATACCTCGTCGTGGAGGCGGGAGGCCACGGTGATCGCCTGGCCGTTGGTGTTCATCGTGTACGCCAGGGTGGTGGGGCGGGAGGTGGAGGTGACGGCCATGGGGGAGAGCATGTGGGTGACGTGCAGCTGGCCGGTGAGGTAGGCGGACCACAGATCGGCCCAGCCGGCGAAGCGGCGGAGGGTGACGTCGAGGCCGCGGCGTCGGAAAGCGCCGAGGCTGTCGGCGGCGAGCAGCGGCGAGGCACAGGCGATGGGCACGTACCCGATGGTGAGGGTGTCGCCGGTGGGGGTGGGGTCGGCGGAGACGGCGCGCGCACCGAGCAGGCCGAGCGTGCCCAGGGCGGCGGCACCGAGGAAGGTGCGGCGCGTCAGTGACGCCATATGGAACCTCCGGTGTGGAATCTATAGACAGAACGGTCTTTAAGGTGACGGAATTACCGTACAGTTCGGTACACATGTTGTGTAGCAATTCATTCACCGGCAGGCGGCGGAACCCGGGTCTACACTCATCGCCATGGGTTTCACCACGCCGAGTTACGATCTGTCTGACCTGTTCGCCCGCATCGACCGCGGGGATCTGCAGCTCCCCGACTTCCAGCGCTCCTACTCCTGGGATGTCGACCGGATCCGCGCCCTGCTGGTCACCGTGCTGCGCGGGTACCCCGTCGGCTCGCTGTTGGCGCTGGACACCCGCAACGCCCCGATGCGTTTCCACCCCCGCCCCATTGCCGGGGCCCCCGAACCGGAGGGTGACCCGGGGCTGCTGCTTCTCGACGGCCAGCAGCGCCTCACCACCCTCTACCACTGCCTCCAGGGTGACGGAGTGGTCGACACCGTGGACTTCCGCTCCAAACGCATCCGCCGGACCTTCTACGTCGATGTCGCCCTGGCGGTCGGCTCCCCGGTCATGCCGGACGAGGCGGTGTTCTCCGTCGACGACGACGGCATGATCAGGTCCCACTTCGGCCCCGAGATCCCCGGCGGCATCCCCGACCGCACCGCCGCGATCGCACACGGCTGCCTGCCGGTGGCGGAACTGCTGTGGGAGTCGGGTACGGACCTCCTCTTCGACATGGCCGTCACCCGTCCGGAGAGCCGCGAGGACGTCAAGCGCTTCCACGACCGCATCGTCAAGCCGCTCGCCGCCTACGACATCCCCATGATCCGCCTGTCCCGCGAGACCGCACAGACCGGCATCGGTTCGATCTTCGCCCAGGCCAACTCCGCCGGCCTGCAGATGGACGTCTTCGAGCTGCTCACAGCCGTCTTCGCCACCGAGGACCCGGAGTTCTCCCTCGCGCGGGACTGGGAGGAGACCCGGCGCATCCTCGACCGTTACCCGGCGCTGGACCGCATCGACCGGACCGATTTCCTCACCGCGGTCTCCCTGCTGGTCACCTCACGGAAGGGGCATGCCGCGGGGCACCGCGAGGACATCCTCAACCTCACCCTCGCCGACTACCTCCACGCGAGGCGCGAACTGCGTATCACCTTCCTCGAGACCGCCGAGTTCCTCTCCCAGCGCTGCATGCTCACCACCGACCAGGTGCCCTACACCGCGCAGCTCATCCCCCTGGCCGTCATCTTCGCCCGCCTCGCGGACACCCCGAGGTCTCTGGCGTCGACGAAGGCGTGGGACAAGCTCAACCAGTGGTTCTGGTGCGGTATCTTCGGCGAACTCTACGGCTCGGCGGCCGTGATCAACCGTTCCGCGCGCGACGTCGATGAGGTCACCGCCTGGATCGACGGGCACTCCGATGTGCCGCCGAAGACGATCCGCGACGCCTCCTTCTCTGAGTCCCGCTTCTTCTCCGTGCGGGAGAACTCCGGTGTCTACCAGGGCATCTACGCGCTGCTCATGGCCCGCGGCGCCCGCGACTGGCGGACGGCCCAACCCTTCGACCGGTGGACGTTCGCAGATCTGCAGCCCGGTTTCCACCGCGTTTTCCCGGCGGAGTGGTGCCGCGGGAACGGGATCGAGCCGGTCGTCGCGGACAGCATCCTCAACCGCACCCCGATGGGCAAGCGCACGGAGGTCGTCATCGACGGTTACTCCCCGGCGCAGTACCTCACCCGCATCCAGTCGAAGTCGCTTCTCGAGGACGTCGAATTCGACACCGTCCTGGCCACCCATGAGCTCAACACGGAGCTGCTCCACCACTCCGATTTCGCGGACTTCCTCCGCGACCGCCGCGCCCGCTACGTCGGCATGGTCGAGTACGCGATGGGCAAGCCCGTGGTCCGGGATGTCGACGACAGTGACTACTCCGGTGGTGAAGAGGGGCCGAACGCGTTCAGGGAGTGAACGGGGGTGGCCGGTGAGTGGCCTGTCTCATAGACCGGGCAGGTCATGGGACAAGGCGCAACCTCAGGGACTAAAGTGTTATCCGTTCCTCGTTCCTGGTTCGGTCGGGCGCGCTGACCGGCCCCGGGGCCTCATTTTCAAAGCAGGAGATATCACACGTGAGCAAGCCCGTCGTCCTCATCGCCGACAAACTGGCACCTTCCACCGTAGATGCGCTCGGAGACGCCGTGGAGGTGCGTTGGGTCGACGGCCCGAACACCCCGGAGCTGCTCGCCGCCGTCCCGGAGGCGGACGCGCTGCTGGTCCGGTCCGCGACCACCGTCACCCGTGAGGTCCTCGAGGCCGCGCCGAACCTGAAGATCGTCGGCCGTGCCGGCGTCGGCCTGGACAACGTCGACATCGACGCAGCCACCGAGCGCGGTGTCATGGTCGTCAACGCCCCGACCTCCAACATCCACTCCGCCTGCGAGCACGCCATCGCGCTGCTCATGTCCACCGTGCGCCAGATCCCGGCCGCCGACACCACCCTGCGTGAGGGCGAGTGGAAGCGCTCCGCCTTCAAGGGCGTCGAGATCTTCGGCAAGACCATCGGCATCGTGGGCTTCGGTCACATCGGACAGCTCTTCGCCCAGCGTCTGTCCGCCTTCGAGACCGAGATCATCGCCTACGACCCGTACGCGAACCCGACCCGTGCCGCCCAGCTCGGCGTCGAGCTGGTCGAGCTCGATGAGCTGGTCTCCCGCGCCGACATCATCACCATCCACCTTCCGAAGACCAAGGAAACGGCCGGCATGTTCAACGCCGAGCTGCTCGCCAAGTCCAAGAAGGGGCAGATCATCATCAACGCAGCCCGTGGCGGCCTCGTCGATGAGCAGGCACTGGCTGACGCCATCAGGTCCGGCCACATCTGGGGTGCCGGCTTCGATGTCTTCTCCACCGAGCCGTGCACCGACTCCCCGCTGTTCGGTCTGCCGGAGGTCGTCGTGACCCCGCACCTGGGTGCGTCCACCGCCGAGGCACAGGACCGTGCCGGCACCGACGTCGCCGCCTCCGTCCTCAAGGCCCTGGCCGGCGAGTTCGTTCCGGACGCGGTCAACGTCTCCGGCGGTCGTGTCGGTGAGGAGGTCGCTCTGTGGCTGGAGCTGACCCGCAAGCTGGGTCTGCTGGCCGGTCAGCTGTTGGACTCCGCCCCGGTCGCCCTCGAGGTCGAGGCCCGCGGCGAGCTCTCCACCGAGGATGACCTGTCCGTGCTCGGCCTGTCCGCCGTCCGCGGCCTGTTCTCCGCGACCACCGACGAGCCGGTCACCTTCGTCAACGCCCCGCGGATCGCCGAGGACCGTGGCCTGGACTACAAGGTCGAGACCGCGACCGAGTCCTCCACCCACCGTTCCTCTGTCGAGGTCAAGGCCATCGGCGCGGACGGTTCCTCCCGCTCCATCGTGGGTGCCCTGACCGGCCTGGAGCGCGTCGAGAAGATCGTGCGCATCGACGAGCGTGGCCTGGACATGCGCGCCGAGGGCCGCAACCTCTTCCTCGAGTACACCGACGCTCCGGGTGCCCTGGGCAAGGTCGGCGTTCAGCTGGGCGAGGCCGGCATCAACATCGAGGCCGCCGCCCTCACCCAGGCCACCAAGGGTGACGGCGCAATCCTGATCCTGCGTGTCGACGCAGAGGTCCCGGCGGAGCTGCAGCAGAAGCTCGCCGATTCCCTGGGTGCCACCAACGACATCCAGCTCAACCTGGACTAGTCTCCGACAGCTTCCCGACGGCGTGTCGCCCGGTCCCTCGCGGACCGGGCGACACGCCGTCGTCGTTGTCAGGGCCCGGGGGAGAGCGGGACCGACAGTTTCATTCATGCCGTTGGATCCGTGAAAGCGCAGGTAGACAGGATTGTCCATTTCCCTATGCGGGTAAGTAGACCGAACGGTATGGACTAACTAGACGGAAAAGTGTTCAATGGGGCAGGAAACGAACCGACAGACCCAGGAGCACCACATGTCCGACCTCACCCCGAACCACACAGCAGGCGAGCCGCTCGAGCCCATCGACGCGCAGAAGCTCGCGGAGCTGGCGCAGAAGAACATCGACAACCCTGAGGGCGGCCACAAGAAGATCCGTACCCACACCGAGGCCGACGGTCTGTTCCGCAACTACACCCAGGTCCGCGACCTGGCCCCGGTACTCGTCTCCGAACCGCCGGCGCTGCTGGGTGACGACTCCGCCCCGAACCCGACCGAGATCGCCCAGGCGGGTCTCGCGGCCTGCATCTCCGTCGGCATCCAGGCCATCGCCACCCACCGTGGCGTCACCCTGACGAAGATCGCCATCGACATTGAGTCCGACATCGACGTCTCCCCGACGTGGGGCGTCGGTGACCTCAGCGACGCGAAGCGTCCCGGTGTCTCCGATGTCCGCGTCGAGGTCCAGATCGAGGGCGACGCCGACCGCGAGACCCTGCAGAAGATCCACGACGACGCCATCCGCTGGTCCCCGGTGGTCAACACCTACACCCGTCCGGCCAACCTGACCTCCGAGCTGGTGTAGTCATGACCACTGCACTGCTCGAGACCGGTACCGACAGTCTCCTTGAGACCATCGCGGGGAACGCGAAGGCCGTCGACAGGAACGAGATCCCCGCGCGCTACGGCATTGAGCTTCTCGGCAGCCAGGACGGCTTCCGCCGCCGGAGCATCGAGGAGACGGCCCGTCAGCTCCGCGAGATCGCGGCCGTCGACCTGTCCGTGGCCTTCGGCATCTGGGCGCACACGATGACCATCACCTACCTGCGCACAGCGGACACCGACTACGTCCGCTACGTCCTCCCCGCGCTGGAGAACGGCACCCGCCCGGGGGTCACCGGCATGGCCGCGGCCTTCAAGGAGGCCGCCGGCGCCGGCACCATCGATCTCACCGCCACGCCGACCGAGGACGGTTACGTCCTCAACGGCCGGCTGGCCTGGGCCTCGAACCTGGCGGAGGACGCGGTCGTGGTCACCGCCGCCCGTACCCCCGCGGGGGAGCGTCTGCTCGTCACCTTCGACGGCTGCGCCCCGGGTGTCACTCTCGGTGCCCCCTTCGCGCTCCTCGGGCTCAATGCCACCTCCTCGGCCGGCATCACCCTCGAGAACGTCCCCGTGCCGCACGGTCAGGTGCTGTCGAGTGACTTCGACGCCTTCATCTCCACGGTCCGCCCGACGTTCCTCATCCTCCAGACCTCCGAGTGCCTCGGTGTGGCGGATGCCGCGATCAACGCCGCCGCCACCCGTCTGAGCGGCCTCAACGAGGTTCTCGCGGAGGATGTCGCGGAGGTTCGCGAGCGGGTCACCCACCTCATCCACACGCAGGAGCTCATCTCCGCCGTGCTGGACGACGCCGCCACCGTCGACCGTGTCAAGCTCCTGGAACTGCGCCTGGCCGCGGCCCGCGCGGCCGTCGATGCGACCGCGCTGGAGGTCCGTCTCGCCGGTGGCGCCGGCTACGCGCAGAACTCCCCGGCCTCCCGCCGTTTCCGTGAGGCGGCCTTCATTCCGGTACAGTCCCCGTCCGAGACCCAGCTGACGTGGGAGCTTCGCCAGGCGAAGCAGGAGGGATGACATGACAGTGGCCGATCTGACGGTGACCGGTGAGCAGCTGCGTGCAGCCGTGGGGACCTTCCCCTCGGGGGTGACAGTGGTGACCACCCTGACCCCGTCCGGGGAGGACGTCGGTCTGACCATCTCCGCGTTCTCCTCGCTCTCGCTGGAGCCGGCGATGGTGGTCCTCAGCGTCGACAACGCCTCCCAGTCCCTGCCGTACCTCACGGTCGGCCAGCCGCTGGGTATCTCCGTGCTCGCGGAGGGACAGGGTGGGCTCGCGCACCAGTTCTCGCGGCGCGGGATCGACCGTTTCGCGGGCGTCGGCACGCATCGCCGGGGGCGGGGAGTGGCCGTGATCGACGGCGCCGCCGCCTGGTTCACCGGTGAGATCGTCAACGCCTTTCCGGGTGGCGACCACACCATCCTCACCGTCGCGGTCCATGACTGCGGTACCCACGAGGACGCCCGCCCTCTGCTCTACCAGCGCGGACAGGTCCACGACTGGGTCTGACGGTCCTGTGGTTCCTGGTGGATGAGCTCGTCATCGCCCGGAATCTCATGCGCGGGACGCGGCGGAATCGCAGCGTTATACCGACTGTGTCGTGGAAGTTGAGCTCGCGGACGTCGTTGTGCGTTCCCAGCCCGTGAACGCGCACCGGCTCCGCGCGGAACAGGTGCCGCACCAGATTGAGGGGGTGGGAACCGAAGTCGGGGACGGGTCCGCCCCAGAAGCCGCTGTGGCCCCGGTGGTTGTCCTCGTTGATGTCGTGGGGGAACACCGGGGTGAACCTGCGGGCCTCGGCCGATCTCACCGCGCGCCACGCGCGCAGCGAGGTCCACCACGTAGGCGTCCTGGTGCATGCGGTGGGCCACCATGAGGGCGGCACCGCTGCTTTCCGGTGCCGCGATCATCGCCTCACAGTCCGCCACACTGGTGGGAATGGGCTTTTCCGGGAGGACGTGGATCCCGGCACGCAGGGCGGGTTCGGCGAATTCGCGGTGCCGGAACACAGGGGTGGAGATGCGGACGGGATCGACGGTGCCGCCGCCAGCAGGTCGTCATGCTCCCCGTAGTCGTGGATGCGGACGAGAAACGTACCGCGTGGAGCGCCCGACGGGGCGGAGGGCTGATAGAATCTCCAGCAGTCCAGCAGGTGAGAAAGGAATCCCACAGAATGAAACTTGCAGTCATTGGCGGAGACGGCATCGGCCCGGAGGTCACCGACGAGGCGCTCAAGGTGCTGCGCACCGTCCGCGACGACATCGAGACCACCGATTACGATCTCGGCGCACGTCGCTACCTGCGCAACGGTGAACTGCTCACCGACGCCGACCTCGAATCCCTGCGCGAGCATGACGCCATCCTCCTCGGTGCCATCGGAGCCCCGGACACCGTCGCCCCGGGTGTTCTCGAGCGTGGTCTGCTGCTCACGATGCGTTTCGCCCTCGACCACCACGTCAACCTGCGTCCCTCCAGGCTCTACGAGGGTGTCGAGTCCCCGCTGAAGAACCCGGGCGACATCGACTTCGTCGTCGTCCGCGAGGGCACTGAGGGCGCCTACACCGGCAACGGCGGAGCCATCCGCGTGGGGACTCCTCACGAGGTCGCCAACGAGACCTCCGTCAACACCCGCTTCGGTGCCGAGCGCGTCGTCCGCTACGCCTTCGAGCTGGCCATGACCCGCCGCAAGCACGTCACCCTGGTCCACAAGACCAACGTGCTCGTCCACGGCGGCGGCCTGTGGCAGCGCACCGTCGACGAGGTCGCCACCGAGTATCCCGAGGTGACCGTCGACTACGCCCACATCGACGCCGCGACGATCTACATGATCACCGAGCCCTCGCGTTTCGACGTCATCGTCACCGACAACCTCTTCGGTGACATCATCACCGATGAGGCCGGCGCCGTCTCCGGCGGCATCGGTCTGGCCGCCTCCGGCAACATCGACGCCACCGGAACCAACCCGTCCATGTTCGAGCCGGTCCACGGCTCCGCGCCGGACATCGCCGGTCAGGGGATCGCCGACCCGACCGCCGCCATTCTCTCCGCCGCGATGCTGCTGCGTCACCTCGGGGACGAGGACAACGCCGCACGGATCGAGGCCGCGGTGGCCGAGGACGTCGCCAAGCGCGAGGGACCGGTCCGTACCACTGAGGTCGGTGACCGCATCGCCGCCGCCCTCAAGTAGCCTGTCTGCAGGAGACAACCGTTATATATAAGGAGCAGTCGTGAGGCGACGTACAGCACTACTGGCCCTGGCCACCACTCTGACCATGGTCACCGGATGCTCTACCACGGCGGGCTCCGGGGACACAGGAGACGGGAAGAACGGCGGGCCCGCCCTGGAGATGACCTCCTCCGAGGTCATCGCCGACGCCGCCGGTGACGGCGTGGACACCTCCGCCCGTCTCTTTGAGGAGGCGGACACCGTCGTGGTCGCCGCCGACACCCCTGATGACCAGGCCCGGGGCGTGCACCTGGCGATCGCGGGCGGGGTGCCCATGCTCACCGCCGGTGACCAGGCCGCCGTCGACACCGAGATCACCCGACTCGGCGCCTCCCGTGTCATCACCGTCGGCGACGTCGGCCCCCTCGCCGAGGGGCCGGAGCTGGTGGAGGCCCCACCGGCTACGGATCCTGCGTCGATGAGCGCTGATGCGGCGGCCTCCCTCGACAAGGACTCCGCCGAGGGCATGGACGGTCTCAGGCATTCCAGGCACCCGCTGGCCATGCCGCCGATGCTGGCCACCGACGACACGTCGCTGGCCTCCATCGCCACGGCGCGGGCCGCCGGTGCGGACGTCCACGTCCTGGCACACCCCGATCCACGCGTCACCTCCGAGTCGATGGCGTTGGTCTCCGACCAGGACGTGCTGGCCCTCGGCGAGCAGTTCGGCAGCCAGGACCGCCTCGGGCAGGCCATTGAGCTGGCCGCCAACGGCGAACTGCCCGGTGGCGGTGGGCTCCTCTTCCCGGGGCGCCGCATGATCGCCTTCTACGGCCACCCCTGGGGTGGTGATCTCGGCGTGATGGGCGAACAGCCCCCGGCCGAGGCGGTCGCCCGGGTGCAGGAGCACATCACCCACTACCAGGCGCTCGAGGAGCAGCCGGTCATCCCGGCCTTCGAGATCATCGTCACCGTCGCCTCCGCCTTCCCTGGTGAGGACGGCAAGTACACCAACGTCGGCGACCCGTCCGAGTTCATCGGATACATCGACGCCATCACCGAGGCCGGCGGCTATGCCTTCCTCGACCTGCAGCCCGGGCAGGCCAGCTTCCTGGAGCAGGCCAAGGTCTATGAGGAGCTGCTCACACGGCCCAACGTCGGACTCGCCCTCGACCCCGAATGGAACCTGCAGCCGGGGGAGCGTCCGCTCCAGCGCGTCGGCCACGCCGAGGCCGCCGAAATCAACGAGGTCGCAGACTGGCTGGCCGCGCTCGTCCGCGAGAACAACCTGCCGCAGAAGGGCCTCATCGTCCACCAGTTCCAGATGCAGATGCTCCGCGACCGCGAGACCATCAACACTGACCACCCGGAGCTCGCCTTCATCCTCCACGCTGACGGACACGGCGTGCCGCAGGAGAAGTTCGCCACGTGGGACGCCGTCCGCCAGGGTCTCGACGACAACTGGTTCATGGCGTGGAAGAACTTCATTGACGAGGACAACCCGACCTTCACCCCGCAGCAGACCTACGACATCGAGCCCCGTCCCTGGTTCGTCTCCTACCAGTAGCCGGTCTCTGTCACCCGGGCTCCTCTGACGTGGGGATGAGCCCGGGCGAAAGGCTCCCGGCACGGGACGGTCCCCGCTACGCTCAAGATCATGACCGTCGAACTCGAAGAAATCCGCAGTTATCTTGCTGAACTGGAGCCCTTCACCCGTCTCCCGGAGAAGGAGCTGGATGACCTCCCGTCGCAGATGACCATGGAATACGTCCGTCGCGGCGAGGACATCATCCGCGTCGGTGCGCCGAACAACTTCCTCTACATCATCCGTTCGGGTGCCGTCGACGTCATCGACGACGACGGCATCCTCCTCGACCGTCGCGACGACGGGCGCAGCTTCGGCTACTCGACGCTTGTCGGCGACAACGTCTCCCGGTACACCATGACGGCCGTGGAGGACTGCCTTCTTCTGCTGTTGCCACGCGAGGTGTTCGTGGCGCTGGGGGAGCGCAACCCGGACATCATGCGTTTCTACTCCTCCCAGTCACGCCGGATCCGCGCCGCCGCCGAGGAGCTGCGCGGCGACTCCTCCACGGATGTCCTGCGCACCAGGCTCGGGGACTTCAAGATCCCCAACCCCGTCTCCACCGGGCCCGGGTCCACCATCCGGGAGGCTGCGGAGCTCATGGAGGAGAACATGGTCTCCTCGCTGCTCATCACGCAGGGTGACCAGCTGGTGGGCATCGTCACCGACCGTGATCTGCGCGGCCGCGTGGTGGCCGAGGGGCTGGACATCTCCCTGCCGATCACGGAGATCATGACCGAGCGGCCGCGGACCGTCAGCTCCGACACTCTCGCCTTCGAGGCGATGCTCATCATGGCGGAGATGCGCATCCATCACATCCCGATCGTGGATGAGGGGCAGCTGACCGGCATCGTCACCACCGCCGACGTCATGCGTCTGCTGCGCCACGATCCGATCTACCTCACCGCAGAGTTCTCCCGCCGCAACTCCCCGCTGGAGCTCAAGGACGCCTATTCGCAGGCATCCGAGGTCGCCGCCCGCTTCATCGAGCGCGGCGCCTCCGCCGAGGAGACCTCCGGCATCATGACCATCGCCGCCGACTCGCTGGCCCGCCGTCTGCTCAAGCTCGGGGAGGAGAAGTTCGGTGCCCCGCCGGTGCCGTACACCTTCGTGGTCCTCGGCTCCCAGGGACGCCGCGAGATGGGCCTGGCCTCCGACCAGGACAACGCCATGGTGCTGGACAACTCCTACGACGAGGCCGAGCACGGACAGTACTTCGCCGACCTCAGTGAGTACGTGTGTCAGGGACTGAACACCGCCGGTCAGATCCTCTGCCCGGGCGACATGATGGCCTCCAACCCGCAGTGGCGCATGACCAGGGAGAAGTGGATCGACACATTCCACCACTGGGTCACGGCCCCCGAGCCCGATGCACTGCTCCACGCCCAGACGTTCTTTGACTTCCGTGGCATCCACGGTGACACCGAGCTCGGAGAGTTCGTCCACAACAACGCCGTCGGCCTGGCGCGTGGGGCCCGCCGCATGCACGCCCACCTGGCGGCGCTGGCCGCCCGCCGTGAGCCTCCGCTGGGCTTCTTCCGCGGCCTGGTCGTCGACCGCTCGGGGGAGTACGCCAACACCCTCAACGTGAAGAAGGGGGGCACCGCCGGCATCGTCCAGATGGCGCGCCTGTTCGCCCTGTCCAGCGGCATCACGGCGCTGGGCACGCGCAACCGCCTTCTCGAGGCCTCGGCGGCTGGCGCAGTGTCCGAACGAGGTGCCCTCGACCTGGTCGACGCCTTCGACTACCTGAACTCGATCACGCTGCGCCACCAGGCGGCCCAGCTGCGCGAGGGCACCGTCCCCAACTACAACATCGACCCCCATAAGCTGGGCAAGATGGATCGGGAGCATCTCCGGGACAGCTTCCAGATCATCAAGGGCATGCAGAACGCTCTGGCCACCAAGTACCTCGTGAGGAGCATCTGATGTGGCCCTTCTCTTCCGACCCGGCGCGGAAGGCGACCGGTCCGCTCAAGGCGTTCTACGAGGTCCCCGCCCCCGACGACCACACACCACTCGATGATCTTGAACTGCTCGCCGTCGACGTGGAGACGACCGGCATGAATCCCACGAAGAACCAGCTGGTGTCCATCGGCTGGGTGCCTGTCACGGGTGGCCGGATAGACCTCTCGGGCGCCGGTTACGTCATCCTCCGGGGATCGGAGGCATTCAGCGTCGGCAGTTCCGCAACAATCCACCACCTCACAGATGACGAGATCGCCAGAGGCGTGGACCACAGGGAGGCCGTCGGACAGCTGCTCGAGGCTCTGCAGGGAAAGGTCATGCTCGCGCACTTCGCGGCGATGGAACAGAGATTCATCTCCCTGGCCTGTGAGCGGAACTTCGGGGCGCCCCTCAAAGTGAAGGTCGTGGACACCTTCGCCCTGGAACGACGGCACATGGAGCGGATGGGAACCTATCCCAGGGGAGAGGACCTCCGCCTCGCGCGCGTGCGCGGCCGCTACGGTCTGCCGTCCTACCGCAACCACAACGCCCTCACCGATGCACTGGCGTGTGCCGAGCAGTACCTCGCCCACCGCGCGACCCTGGCCGTCAACACCCTGAAGGACGTCATGAGCTGAAGGCCCGGGGGCGGGATGTAGAGTGTTCACCATGCGCTTTGGAAGAATCGCCCACCCTGAGGGCTTCAGTTTCGTCGTCATCGACGGTGAGGGCAGTGATGTCACCGACCTCGTCGCCAAGGAAATCAAGGACACCCCGTACACCGAACCGGAGTACACGGGCCGGGAGTGGCCGCTGGCGGACGTGCGTCTGCTGGCCCCGACCCTGCCGAGCAAGGTCGTGGCCATTGGCCGTAACTACGCCGACCACGTCGCCGAGGTGTTCAAGGAGTCCGCGGAGCACCTGCCGCCGACCCTGTTCCTCAAGCCGCCGACCGCGGTGATCGGACCGGACGCAGCCATCAAGATCCCGGACTTCGCCACCAGGGTCGAGTTCGAGGGTGAGCTCGCGGTTGTCGTGGGCAAGGTCGCCAAGAACGTGAAGGCCGAGGACTGGAAGTCTGTCGTCCGTGGCTTCACCATCGTCAACGACGTCTCCTCCCGTGACCTGCAGTTCACGGACGGCCAGTGGGCACGCGCCAAGGGCATCGACACCTTCTGCCCGCTCGGCCCGTGGATCGAGACCGACATCGACGCCTTCGACCTGGACAACCTGTCCATCAAGGCCCACCTCACCCACGACGGTGAGCGCCTGACCAAGCAGGACTCCAACTCCAACCAGATGATCATGAAGATGGGGCAGATCATCGAGTTCATCACCGCCTCCATGACCCTGCTGCCGGGCGACGTCATCTGCACCGGTTCCCCGGCCGGCACTGAGTCCATGCAGCCCGGCGACACCATCGAGGTCGAGATCGAGGGCCTGGGCACCCTGCGTAACCCGATCGAGCGGGCGTAGGAAGTCATCATGGAGCACGGACACGGCGGTCACGATCACGCGGACTTCGACGAATTCTACGCGGACGGACACCGATGGTCCGGCAACCCGAACGAGGCCCTGATCCGCGAGGCATCCGACCTCGCGCCGGGCAGGGTCCTCGACATCGGCTGCGGAGAGGGCGCTGACGCGGTCTGGCTGGCCGAGCAGGGCTGGCAGGTCACCGCCATCGACACCGCGGAGGTCGCGGTGGAGCGGGCGCGTGAGCTGGCTGTGGAACGTGGCGTCGGCAAGCAGATCACCTTCGAGGTGGCCCCTCTGGGGGAGTGGCTGGACGGCTACCTGGGTGAGAGCTTCGACCTCATCTGCGGCTTCTTCTTCCCGGCGCCGGTGACCACGGAGCAGGCCCGCGAGTTGGCGAGGATGCTCCGTCCGGCGGGCACCATGCTGTGGGTCGACCACGACTGGGAGGGCCGTAAACCGGAGCGTATGAGCCCGGTGCAGATGGAGGCCCTCATCACCGACCTGGTGACGGACACCGTGGTCACCCGCAGCGCCCGCAACGTCACCCATGGGGCCGGTGCGCACCACCACGAGGACCTCATCCTGCGCGTGCAGCGCTGACCTGCAGGCGGGCAGAGCAGAAGAGGACCCGTACCGTCGGTACGGGTCCTCTTCTGCATTTCTGAGGGCTTACAGTCCCAGCGCCCGGAGGATGGTCCGCAGCTTCGCGGAGGTCTCCTCGAGTTCCTCCGCGGGATCGGAGTCTGCGACGATGCCCCCGCCGGCCCAGGCACGGGCCGTCGTTCCGTCACCGGAGACCTCGGCACAGCGGATGGCGACCATGTACTCGCCGTCACCGGAGGCGTCGCACCAGCCGACGGCCCCGGAGTAGAAGCCGCGGTCCGACTCGGCCGTCTGGATGAGAGCCTCCGCGGCGTCGGTCGGGGTGCCGCAGATCGCGGGCGTGGGGTGTGTGAGCACAGCCAGCTCCAGGGCGGTGATGGCCGGGTCGCGCAGCGTACCGACGATCGGGGTCGCCAGGTGCCACATCTCATTCGTGCGGGTCACCTCGGGGTCCGTCGGGATGTCGAGTCCGGAGCAGATCGGCGCCAGCTTCTCCCGCAGGTGCTCGACGACGTAGGCGTGTTCGTCGAGGTCCTTGAGAGACTGTCCCAGACACCGGCCGACCTCCGCGTCGATCTCCGGGTCCGGGTGCCGCGGCGCCGAACCCGCCAGCGGGTAGGCCGTCACGGTCCGTCCCTGGCGACGCACGAGGACCTCCGGGGAGGAACCGACGATCATGTCGCCTTCGCGACCCGCGGGGGAGAGGTCGGCGATGAACCCGTCCCGGTTGTAGGAGTTGTCGATGAGGCGGGCGGCCACGAGCAGGGGGTCGACCGGCGGGTCGAAGGCGATGTCCACGGCGCGGGCCAGGACGACCTTCTCCAGCTGGGAGGCGCGGATCGTGCTCACCGCGGCCTCGACCCGACGCAGGTGCTCCTCCGGCTCGGGATCCACACCGGCGATGACGGCGTGGAGGGCCGCGCCCTCACCCTGCCGGTAGTAGGCGTGGGGCTCCAGGGGGCCTTCTTCACGGATGATGTGTTCGGGCACGGTCAGTGCCGCCGGGGCGGAACGGTCGAAAGGGAGCGCACCGACGACCATGGGGACACGTCCGGCGCGCAGTGCCTCGATGGCCTCCCACGGGTCGGTGAAGGTCGCCAGGGACCCCTGGGTACGGACCGAGCCGTGCGCCCGGGACAGCAGGAAGTCCGGCGCGGTGACAGGTCGGTGGGCACACATGAGGAGAGAGTCTAGTGCCTGCGGTGCAAGGCACCATAGTGAGGCCGGTACTCGTGGATATTCGAATCTCGTGTGGCGGGTGTTGCTAGTGTGTTTTTCTGTGAGTATCCAGACCCTGCTGCGACGGGTACTGCCTGTCGCTACTGCCCTCGTGCTTGTTCTGTCGGGCACCGGGGAGCTCCCGGCCCGGGCACTGTCCAGCACAGGCACCCGGTCTGTCGCGCCGGACACCACTTTCCCGGTGCCGGTCGGGGACAGGGAGGCGCTGGTGTCCCTGCCGCAGAACCATGACCCGGCGGTCGCCCACCCTCTTCTGCTCGTCTTCGGGGGTTGGGGTGCCGACCCCGGTGAGATGGCCGGGAACATGGGCGTCCGTGACGCCGCCGTCGACGCGATCGTGGTCTACGCCCGGGGCGTGGGGAATGCGTGGGCCGGCGCTCCGTACGCCACGACCTCCCAGGAGGAGGACATCGCCCACATCCGGGAGGTGGTCGACGCCGTGGCCGGGCAGTACCACGTCAACCGGTCCCGGGTGTACGCGCTGGGCCACTCCAACGGCGGTGCCTTCGCTCTGACCCTCGCCTGCCGTGCTCCCGACCTGGTGGCCGGCGTGGTGAGCGTCTCCGGCATGTTCTACGAGCCGGTGGACTCCCACTGCGTCGGCGGACCCGTGCCCGTACAGATCATCCACGATGTCCACGACGATGTGGCACGCCCCGAAGGTGGTCAGCGACACGGTGCCCCCTTCCTCCCCGTCCAGGAGATCCTCGACCGGTGGGCGGTGCGGAACGGCTGTGTGGACGGGAGTTTCCCGGTGCTCACGTACCTGCCCTACGCCGACCATCAGGCCTGGTCCGGCTGCCACGCGGAGACCGAGGCGGTCATCACCTCCCACCGTGGACACGGGTGGGCGGGCCATGCCCCGCACACGGCCTGGGATTTCCTCTCCCGGCAGTTCCACTGACCCCTGGACAGGCGGTCCCGGGCGGTCGCGTGGGACTTGGCGCAGGAGCGATACTGCTGACCAGTACCATTGCTGGCATGACTGATGTTCGAGTTCGTTTCTGTCCGTCGCCCACCGGAACCCCACATGTGGGTCTGGTGCGCACTGCCCTGTTCAACTGGGCCTATGCCCGCCACAACCAGGGTGTCATGGTGTTCCGCATCGAGGACACCGACACCGCCCGCGACTCCGAGGAGTCCTACCAGGCACTCCTTGACGCCATGAACTGGCTCGGCCTGGACTGGGACGAGGGAGTGGAGAAGGGAGGCCCGCACGCCCCCTACCGACAGTCCCAGCGCATGGACATCTATGCCGATGTCCTCCAGAAGCTCATCGATGCCGGCGAGGTCTACCCGGCGTACTCCACCGCCGAGGAGGTCGAGGAGCGTCACAAGGCCGCCGGCCGCGACCCGAAGCTCGGCTACGACAACTACGACCGCACCCTCACCGAGGAGGAGGTCGCGGCGTTCAAGGCCGAGGGCCGTCAGCCGGTGTGGCGTCTGCGTATGCCGGAGCAGGACTGGAAGTGGAACGACCTGGTCCGTGGTGAGGTCGAGTTCAAGGCAGCCACCCAGCCTGACTACGTCGTGGCACGCTCCAACGGCGCGCCGCTGTACACACTGGTCAACCCGGTCGATGATGCCCTGATGAAGGTCACCCACGTCCTGCGTGGCGAGGATCTGCTGTCCTCCACCCCGCGTCAGCTGGCCCTCTACGAGGCACTCAAGCGCATCGGCCTGACCGACTTCACCCCGGAGTTCGGCCACCTGCCCTTCGTCATGGGGGAGGGCAACAAGAAGCTCTCCAAGCGTGACCCGCAGTCCAACCTGTTCCACCACCGCGAGAACGGCATCATCCCGGAGGGCATGCTCAACTACCTCGCGCTGCTGGGCTGGTCCCTGTCCGGTGACCGCGACATCTTCTCCGTCGAGGAACTCGTCGAGAACTTCGACATCGCCGACGTGCTGGGCAACCCGGCCCGCTTCGACCAGAAGAAGCTGGAGGCCATCAACGCCGACCAGATCCGTCTGCTGCCGGCCGACGAGTTCGAGAAGCGTCTGCGTGCGCACCTCACCGAGTTCACCGACTTCCCGGAGGACTACCCGGCCGACAAGTTCGCCATCGCCGCGGAGCTGACCCAGACCCGCATCAAGACCCTCTCTGAGGCCTACGGGCTGCTCAAGTTCCTCGTCACCGCCGATGAGGACCTGGAGCTCAACGAGCGGGCCGCCAGGAGGAACCTCAAGGAGGCCGCGATCGCGCCCCTGGACGCCGGTATCGCCGCCCTGGAGGCCGTGGGGGAGTGGGCGACCCCGAACATCGAGGCTGCCCTCACCAAGGCACTCATCGAGGATCTGGAGCTCAAGCCGCGCACCGCCTACGGTGCTCTGCGCGTCGCGCTGTCCGGCGAGGCCGTCTCCCCGCCGCTGTTCGAGTCCATGGAGCTGCTCGGCCGTGAGTCCACGCTGGCGCGCCTGCGCGCGGCCCGTGCGGTGACGCCGGTCGCGCCTGCCGAGCAGTAGAGCACCACCACTGTCGGGGCACGCTGCCAAGTTCGCTAATCAAGGTTGTTCATGATGCTCAGAAAACACCATTTGACCAGCGGATTTGGTAGTGTTGCGCCGTTGTGGTTATAGTTATCCACGTTGCACAGAGCGGCAGCGGGGAAGGAAACGGACCGCAGCCGGGAAGTGGAACAGGGTAAGTAAATAATGGCCTATGGTGTAATTGGCAACACAACGGTTTCTGGTACCGTCATTCTAGGTTCGAGTCCTGGTAGGCCAGCTGCAGAGTGATCTGCCGGCGAAGATCAGTATTCGCTTCGCCCCGTTCGTCTAGTGGCCTAGGACGCCGGCCTCTCACGCCGGTAACACGGGTTCGAATCCCGTACGGGGTACATTTAAAGACTCCCGGACTCATTTGAGTCCGGGAGTCTTTGTGATTCACCCCCGCCCTTACTTTTGGTGCGTGGCCCGCACCTCGGTCTTTGGGGGAGTGGGGGTGACAACAGGTAACGGAATTATGAATTCCTCTTTAACCGGTTTCAGCCTCGGTCTAGGCTGCAGGTAAGCGGAAAGGTTCACCTCTCGAACCCCCGGTACCAGGCTCGAGACAACGGATCTTCCGGATGTTGATCAAATGGAAGGAGAGTATATGGCAGAGGCTTTGAACCATATCTCCGGACGCGACGCAGGCGTCCTCCCATAAGCGGCACCGCCGTAATCCAGAACATCCCAAGCGCAAGAGATGCGCGGAGTACAGGAGCTAACGGGAGCGACATGAAGCGTCAGCAGTCACCGAACCCCACGGAAACGACAGGCTAACCCCCGACACATCAGGTTCCTATGAACTACAGCGGACGCAACCCAGACGGGATCATCACCCCGGGTTGACGAGACCTCCGCACCGACGTCGGAAGTGGTAGATCTCCTACCGTCCAAGGTTCGGAAGAGTTCGAAACCCACCACCAAGTGTGGTGGGTTTCCTCATGTCCGGGCCCTTACTGGACCAATTTCGCCGTCCTGAACTGCAGATTTGTTTTGGAATACACCTAACGTTTACAGTTATGAAGTCCGCAACGGACATCACGCAGTAGCGAACATGCCCCGTTCGTCTAGTGGCCCAGGACGCCGGCCTCTCACGCCGGTAACACGGGTTCGAATCCCGTACGGGGTACCACGAGGAAGCCCTCCACCAGCAGGTGGAGGGCTTCCTCCATTCCCACGGACGCTATCCTCGGCCCCATGACCCCGCCCCTCACCCCACGCCTCATGCGGGCGCTCAACGCCGCGGCCGTCCACCACCGGAACCACGTCCGCAAGGGCTCCGGCGTCCCGTACGTCTCCCATCTCTATGCGGTGATGCACCTGGTCGCCTCGGAGACCGATGACGAGGACGTGCTCATCGCCGCCCTCTTCCACGACACCCTGGAGGATGTCCCGGAGGAGTACGGTGAGTCCGAGATGCGCCGCGAGTGGGGCGACCGTGTCACCGATCTGGTCGTGCACCTGAGCAAGGACGACTCCCTGCCCGGCTGGCAGGAGCGTGCCGACGCCTACCTCGCCCACCTGGAGCACCATGCCCCTCCGGAGGCCGTGCTCATCTCGTGTGCGGACAAGCTCCACAACCTCATGTCGATACTCGACGACTACGCCGCACAGGGCGAGGCGCTGTGGACCCGTTTCAACTCGGGGAAGGAACGCCAGCAGTGGTGGTACGGGCAGATACACCGGGTCGTCGGGAAGCGGCTGCCTGCCCTGTCACTCAATGAGGTGCTGGCCGGGCAGGTGGAACGCCTGGCGGCGCTCTAGCGGACTCTCGTGGGAGGATTCGACAAACCAGGAGTAAGATTTTCCTTATGAGTTTCGAGCCCGGGAACACCCCGCTCATCCGTCTGGACCGGCTCCCCGGCCGTCCCGGCGTCACCCTGTGGGCCAAGCTGGAGGGCCATAACCCCAGCGGCAGCGCCAAGGACCGGACCGCCCACGCCATGCTCGCGGCGGCGGACCTGCAGCCCGGCGCGGTCATCGTCGAGTCCAGCTCCGGCAACCTCGGTGTGGCCCTGGCCCGTGAGGCCGTTCTCGGGGGCTGGACCTTCCACTGTGTCGTGGACCCCAAGGCCAACCGTTCGACGATCGCCACCATGCGTGCCTTCGGGGCCGTCGTCCATGAGGTCACGGAACCGGACCCGGCCACCGGTGACTGGCTCACCGCCCGACGCGCCCGTGTCGCACAGTTACTCGCAGAACTGCCCGATGCCGTCTGCCTCGACCAGTACTCCAACCGTGCGGCCTTCACAGCCCATGACGAGGGCACCATGGCGGAGATCGTCGGGCAGCTCGGCCACGCCCCGGATCATCTGCTCGTCGCCGTGAGCACCACCGGCACCATCGGCGGCTGCCTGCGCCGCATCACCCGGGAGGGGCTGGCCACCGAGGTCACCGCCGTGGATGCCGAAGGCTCCGTGCTTTTCGACGGCACCCGCGGCCGCCGCCACCTCCCGGGCTTCGGGGCCGGCATGGTCCCGGCCCTGGCCACCGAGGTGACCCCGGACCGCGTCATCCGGATCACCGACCGCGAATCGGTCGCCGCAGCGCGAAGGCTGGCGCGTACCGAGGGTATTCTCTGCGGGGCCTCGGGAGGGGCTGTGCTGGCGGCCGTCGAGAAGCTCCTGCCGGAGCTGAGCGGCGACGTGGTGCTCGTGCTCCACGACGGTGGCACCCATTACCTGGACACCATCTACAACGACGGCTGGGTGGAGGAAACCCTGTGACGACCGTGGCGATCATCGGCGGTGGCCCGCGTGGCCTGTGGGCGGCGGAGGAGGTGCTGGGCCTGGCGCGCGAACGCGGCGCCGCACTCGACGTGCACGTCATCGACGACGGCGGGCCGCAGGCCTACGACCCGGAGCAGCCGGGGGAGTGGCTCATCAATGTCCGGGCCTCCGCGATCCGCACCGCGCTGGGCTCCTTCGACGAGTGGCGCGGCGACACCGACCCCTTCCCGCCGCGGCGGGAGGTGGGTCGCTTCCTCGCTGCCTCGTGGGAGGCCCTGGAACAGCACGTCCCGCCGCGGTGCACGTTGACGCGGCATGAGGGGCGTGTCGAGACGCTGGAGCAGCGGGACAGACAGTGGGTCATCGGGGGGCTGCTCGCCGATGAGGTCCTCCTCGCCACCGGGCATGCCCCCACCTGGCCGGGGTCACTGGAGAACGCCGAGCTGCCGGTCCCGGTGGTCATGCCGTACCCGGCGTCGAATCTGGCGGCCATCGGCCCGGAGGACCGCGTGCTCGTGCGCGGAGCCGCCCTGACCTTCATCGACGTCATCCGCGCCTGCGACCCGGCGGTGTTCCTCCCCGTCACCCGCACGGGCCGGCTCATGGCCGTCAAGCCGGAGTTCGACGGTGTCGAGGCCACCGACATCATCGAGGCCGGTAAACACCTGCTTCTTAACGCCGCCGACACCGCCGCCCTCACCGCCGCCCTGGCACGCACCGCCCGTCGCCTCCTCGACCGTGCGGGGCGGTCCGGTGACGTGGATGCGGTGCTGACCGGCACAGACGCAGACCCGGACGCAGAGTGGGCCGTGGGACTGGCCTGGCGGGAGTGCTACACGGCGGTGGTGGAGCGAGCCTCCTACGCCGGGCGGGACAGTCTCTCAGGCTTCGGGGAGCTGTCCCGCCGCCTGGAGCGTGTCGCCTTCGGCCCGCCGCCGGAGAGCATGGACCACCTGCAGGAGCTCATCAACGCCGGGAAAGTCGACCTCACCCACCTGGGGCGCGGCGGGGAGGACCTCGCCGACCTGGTACGCGAGCTGGGGGCCACGGTGGTGGTCGACGCCGTCATCCCGCCCCCGGGGGTCGTGGCGGGGACCCTCGAACACCGGCTGGTCGAGCAGGGGATGGCCCGCATACGTCCCGGGACCCGAGGCCTCGACGTGGAGCCGGACGGCACAGTCGTGGGCCAGACCTCGCTGGCGGCCGTCGGGCGCATGACCGAGGACGTGGTGCTCGGCAACGACACCCTCTCCCGCACGCTGCACGACGTCATCCCGCGTTGGGCCCGTCGCATCGTCCCCGGGCCGCAGCAGGCACACGGGATCCCGCCGCTGACGGCCCGCCTCGAGCCGTGGGCGGCCACGCTCGGCGCAGACCCCGTCCGGTGCCGGGAACTCATCGCCGAGTTCGGCAGCCCGGTCAACGTCCTGCACCCGGGGCCGATGCTGGCGAACGTCACCGAGCTCGTCGAGGCCGGTTCCTCCTGTGGTGTGGACACCCGAATCTTCTTCGCCCGCAAAGCCAACAAGGGGCTGGTGTTCGTCGACACCGTCCGCGATGCGGGACACGGGGTCGATGTGGCCAGTGAACGGGAACTCACCCAGGTCCTCGACCGCGGTGTGCCCGGTGACCGCATCATCCTCTCCGCGGCGATCAAACCGGACCGCCTGCTGGAGCTGGCCATCGCCCACGGGGTGACCATCTCCGCGGACTCCCGCGCGGAGCTGCACCGAATCTCCGCCCTGGCGGGGGAGCGCACGGCCCACGTCGCCCCGCGCGTGGCCCCCGATCCCGCGACCATGCCGCCCACCCGCTTCGGTGAACGCGTGGAGCAGTGGGCGCAGACGGGGCACCTGCCAGGCGTGGAGATCGTGGGTCTGCACGTGCATCTGCACGGTTACTCGGCCACCGACCGTGCGACGGCCCTGCGCGAGTGCTGCGGGCTCGTCGACATGCTTCACGACGCCGGCCACACCCTCTCCTTCATCGACCTCGGCGGGGGAGTGCCCATGAGCTACCTCGATGACCCGGATCAGTGGCGTGACTACCACTCGGCGCGCCGGGCGGTGCTCGCCGGCGTCGCGGAACCCTTCACGTGGAAGGCGGACCCGCTGAGCAACGTCTACCCCTTCCACCAGGCCCCGGTGCGTGGTGAGTGGCTGCGCGAGGTGCTGGCCGACGGTGTGGCGGAGATGCTGGTCCAGCGCGGCCTGCGCCTGCACCTCGAGCCGGGTCGCAGCCTCCTCGACGGCTGCGGGATGATCCTGGCGGAGGTCGCCTTCGTGAAGGAGCGGTCCGACGGGGTGCCGCTGGTGGGTCTGGCCATGAACCGCACGCAGTGCCGCACGACATCGGACGACTACCTCGTCGACCCGCTCCACGTCACGGACTCACCCGACGGCGAGGAGGTGGAGGCCTACCTTGTCGGTGCCTACTGCATCGAGGACGAGCTCATCCTGCGTCGCCGGATCCGCTTCCCACAGGGGGTGCGTCCAGGTGACACCATCGCCATCCCCAATGCGGCGGGCTACTTCATGCACATCCTCGAGAGCGCCTCACATCAGATTCCCCTGGCGAGAAACGTGCTCGCCTCCGGGGTGCCTGACGACATCGACCTTCTCTAGCCGCGTGCCAGTTGGCGGCTGAAGGCGTCGAGGTGGTTACGGGAGCCCTGCAGAAGGTAGTTGAGCAGGGCCAGCAGCTCCGTGTCCTCGGCCGGGGTGGCGGCGATCTGCTCTTCCAGACCGGCGATGTCCCAGGCCTCGAAGTCGTGGCCGACCTGGTAGGCATTCGGGAGGCTGACCATGCCGCGTTCGAGCATCGAGTCGTACATCTCCTGCAGATCCGGATCGTTGTAGGTTCCGGGGCCCTCGAGTCGCGGATCCTCCAGTCCAGCTGCCGTGATGAGCACCAGAACCTGGTTCTGGTGCTTGCTCTCGGAGTTACTGATGTTGTGGAACGGGCGGGTTCCGTACTTCTCCTTGAAGGCGGTGTAGAGGTCGTAGGCCACCTTTTCCTCCTCGATGAGGCGGAGGAGCGTCTTGTCCCGCTCGCTCAGATCGCCTGCGGGATCCTCGCCGGGGTTTTCGCCAGGCGTTTCAGCGCCCGGTGCAGAGGAATTGACGGACAGAGGGCTGTTCCACGGTGCGGCCTGTGCAGCGGGTGCCGCGGTCATGCAGAGGGCCACCGACAGGGCGGCGGAGGTGAGGATACGGGGGTGGGACATATGTCTTCTCCTATGGGTTTGATTGGTCTGAGAATGAACCTTAAGGGAGAAAATGCCCGGCCAGGTACCCATTGGGGTATGAGAAGATTCACCTGTTCCGCGGGGAACTTTTCTGGTCGGCGATGGTTCCCGGGGCGGCGGAACTGGCAGGTGACTGGCAGGATTGGCCACCCCCTCACTCCGCCGGCGACGTGGTCTACATCAGTGCGGAGAGCCGCTCGGCGGCAGCGGAGAGTTCCGCACCCCACTTCTCCGCGGGGTGGGGGCGCAGGCGCTCGGCGGGGCCGGAGACCGACAGCACCGCGATGAAACGCCCCGCCGGGGTGAACACCGGCGCGGAGAGGGAGGCGAGACCCAGCTCGCGTTCCGCGACGGACTCGCTCAGGCGCTGCTCCTCGACATCGTCCAGCTCCGCCGGATCGAACGTGGCCTCAGGGAGGATGGCGTCCCGCAGCTGCGGGGATCCGAAGGCGAGGAAGATCTTGGCCGCCGACCCTGATGTGAGTGCGAGCTGGGATCCGACGGGCACGGTGTTCTGCAGCCCGACGGGGGGTTCCTGGGCGGCGACACACGTCCGGGAGGTGCCGGTGAGCTGGTAGAGCTGCACGGATTCGCCGGTGGCGTCGACGAGGTCGGACATGACGGGGCGGGCGGCGTCGAGAAGCTGGTCCCGGCCGCCTGTGGCGAAGGCGGTGAGTGCGGTGCCGGTGGTCCAGCGGCCGTCGTCACCGCGCGCGAGGATGCGGTGGGTCTCCAGCGCGGTGGCCAGTCGGTGGGCGGTGGCGCGGGGCAGGCCGGTGGTCTCACACAGTTCGGTGAGGGAGAGCGGATGGGGGGCGACGGCCATCATGATGGCGACTGCCCGATCGAGCACCTTAATCCCTGACACTGCGCTATACTGTCCCATACCACGATACTAACATCTCACCCCATGAGATTGGTGGGTGAGATTTCACAGATGGAAAGGTGGACATCCATGGCCGAGAAGCTCACGCTGGCCGAGAAGGTGTGGAACGACCACATCGTCGCGAAGGGCGAGAACGGCGAGCCCGATCTCCTCTACATTGACCTGCAGCTCCTGCACGAGGTGACCTCCCCCCAGGCCTTCGACGGGCTGCGCCTCGCCGGCCGCAAGCTCCGCCGCCCGGATCTGCACCTGGCCACCGAGGACCATAACGTGCCCACCGAGGGCATCGTCTCCGGCTCCCTCCTGGAGATCAAGGAGGCCACCTCCCGCACGCAGGTCGAGACCCTGCGCAAAAACTGCGAGGAGTTCGGAATCCGCCTGCACCCGATGGGTGATGTCAAGCAGGGCATCGTCCACACCGTCGGCCCGCAGCTGGGTGCCACCCAGCCGGGCATGACCATCGTCTGCGGCGACTCCCACACCTCCACCCACGGCGCGTTCGGCTCCATCGCCATGGGCATCGGCACCTCCGAGGTCGAGCACGTCATGGCGACCCAGACGCTGCCGCTCAAGCCGTTCAAGACCATGGCCATCGAGGTCACCGGCGAGCTGCAGGAGGGCGTGACCGCCAAGGACCTGATCCTGGCGATCATCGCCCAGATCGGCACCGGTGGCGGACAGGGCCACATCATCGAGTACCGCGGCGAGGCCATCGAGAAGCTCTCGATGGAGGCCCGCATGACCATCTGCAACATGTCCATCGAGGCCGGTGCCCGCGCCGGCATGGTCGCCCCGGACCAGAAGACCTTCGACTACGTCCAGGGCCGCGAGTTCGCTCCCCAGGGCGCCGACTGGGACGCCGCCGTCGAGTACTGGAAGACCCTGCCCACCGATGAGGGTGCCGAGTTCGACACCGTCGTCGAGATCGACGGCTCCGCCCTCACCCCGTTCGTCACCTGGGGCACCAACCCCGGCCAGGGTCTGCCCCTGTCCGCGAACGTCCCGGACCCGGAGGACTTCACCAACGAGGCCGACAAGGCCGCCGCGGAGAAGGCCCTGGCCTACATGGACCTCACCCCGGGCACCCCGCTGCGGGACATCAGCATCGACACCGTCTTCCTGGGCTCCTGCACCAACGCCCGCATCGAGGACCTGCGCGCCGCCGCCGAGGTCGTCGAGGGGCGCACCATCGCCCCGGACACCCGCATGCTCGTCGTCCCGTCCTCGACGCTGGTCAAGCAGCAGGCTGAGGAGGAGGGCCTGGACAAGATCTTCACCGACTTCGGTGCCGAGTGGCGCACCGCCGGCTGCTCCATGTGCCTGGGCATGAACCCGGATCAGCTGGCTCCGGGCGAGCGCTCCGCCTCCACCTCGAACCGCAACTTCGAGGGCCGGCAGGGCCCGGGAGGCCGCACCCATCTGGTGTCCCCGCCGGTGGCCGCCGCCACCGCCGTCCTCGGCCACCTGGCCTCCCCCTCAGACCTCTGACCACGCCGACCACCAAAGGAGAAAAACAGTGGAGAAGTTCACCACCCACACCGGCGTCGGCGTCCCGCTGACCCGCTCGAACGTCGACACCGACCAGATCATCCCCGCCGTCTACCTCAAGCGCGTCACCCGCACGGGTTTCGAGGACGGCCTGTTCGCCGAGTGGCGCAAGGACGAGTCCTTCGTCCTCAACCAGGAGCCCTACCGCACCGGCTCCGTTCTCGTCGCCGGCCCCGATTTCGGTACCGGATCCTCCCGTGAGCACGCCGTCTGGGCACTCATGGACTACGGCTTCCGTGTCGTGCTGTCTGCGCGCTTCGCCGACATCTTCCGCGGCAACTCCGGCAAGGCCGGCCTGCTGGCCGCCCAGATGGAGGAGGCAGACATCGAGCTGCTGTGGAAGCAGCTCGAGGCAGAGCCGGGCCTGGAGATCACCGTCGACCTCGAGTCCCGCACCGTCACCGCCGGCGAGAACACCTACCAGTTCTCCGTCGACGACTACACCCGCTGGCGCCTCATGGAGGGCCTCGATGACATTGGTCTGACCCTGCGCGACGAGCAGGCCATCACCGACTACGAGGCCCGTCGCCCGGCATTCAAGCCGACCATCACCGCGGAGATCTAGCCCATGTCCGACAACCGTTTTGACGAGGGCATCCGTATCCGCCGTGAGGTCATGGGCGATGACTTCGTCGACGCCGCCCTGACCCGTAACGCCGGCACCGACGGCGAGGACCTGCAGCACCACATCACCGCCACCGTCTGGGGCTCGGTGTGGACGCGCGAGGGCCTGCCCAAGCGGGACCGCAGCCTGCTCAACATCGGCATGCTCGTCGCCCTGCGTGCGACCGAGGAGCTGCGCGGACACGTCCGCGGCGGCCTGCGCAACGGCCTGACCCGCGAGGAGATCACCGAGGCGATCATCCACGCCTCCGGCTACTGCGGCGCCCCGGCCGCCCTCTCCGCGATGAAGGTCGCCCAGGAGGTGCTCGTCGCCGAGCTGGGCCCTATTTCACCGGAAGCGGACTAGCCAGGTAGTCAGCACCCGTCAGCTGTCCGTTGTGGAAGGACAGCACCCACACGGACGCCTTCTTCGCCTCGATCTCATCGAGCGGGAGGCGTCCGTTCGCGCTCAGCCACGCGGTCATCCCCGGGATCGCCTCCCCCTGGGAGACGACGACGGAGGTGCCGCCGGCGTCGATGAGCTCCTGGAAACGGCGCTGGCAGGCGACCTGGTTCTCCTGCCATGCCGCATCGCCGAAGAGCGTGTCGACGACCACCTCCAGACCCAGCTCATCCGCCAGGGGAGCGGCCGTCGACTGACAGCGGTCGGGCTCCGCGGAGTAGACGGCCACCGGTTTGTAGGGCAGGAGCATGGGGACGAGCATCTCCGCCTGGCGGCGCCCCTTCTTGTCCAGCGGACGCAGCGAGTCGTCGCCGTCCCAGTTGCGGCGCTGGTGCGCCCGCCCGTGGCGGATGTAGAGCACGCGGGAGGTGGCGGGCAGGCGGAAACGCTTCTCCGCCTTGTCCAGCACGAGGCGGTCCACCTCGTAGGAGAGCAGGGCACGGGCCTCCGCGATGGGCAGCCAGCGCAGCTCATCGACCTCACTGTTGGGAGTGAACTGACCGCCGAGGACCTCACCGGTCCAGTAGTAGACCACCTTGGTGCGGTTCTGGACGGGGTAGGTCACCTTGCCCAGCAGCTTGCCCAGGCGGATCTCGAAGCCGGTCTCCTCCAGGATCTCGCGGGCAGCGGTCGTCGGCAGTGACTCACCCGGATCGACCTTGCCCTTGGCCAGCGACCAGTCGTCGTAGGAGGGGCGGTGGATCAGCGCCACCTCGACGCTGTCCAGGTCGGAGAGGTCACCGCGCCACAGGACGGCACCGGCGGCGAGCATGGCGCGGCGGAACTGGGCGGCCGGATCCTTGGGAATGACCTGGTGACGGCCGTTGACGAGAATCTCCGGAACCCGGTCCTTGTCCACCTCGTGCGGCCTGTTCTTCTTCGCCATGACTCTCCTCGGACATCGGTTGGGGATGGGGCCTCCCCTATTTTCACCCACCTCCGGCTGAATCGCAGCACCAACCCATCCTTTAAGCTGGGTTTGTCATCGAAAGAATGTGAGGAGCAGCGCGTGGTCAACGTCGCGATCATGGGTGCCGGTTCATGGGGTACCACCCTGGCTAAGGTCTTCGCCGACGCCGGCAACATTGTCACCCTCTGGGCCCGTCGCCCGGAGCTGGCCGAACAGATCCGCACCACCCGGACCAACCCGGACTACCTGCCCGACATCCTTCTGCCGGACTCGGTCGTGGCCACCTCCGACGCAGAGGAGGCGCTCGCCGCCGCCGCGGTCGTCGTCTTCGCGGTGCCGAGTCAGACGATGCGTGACAACCTCACCGCCTGGACCCCGCTGCTGCCGGCGGACTCCACGCTGGTGAGCATCTCCAAGGGTGTGGAGACCGGCACACACCTGCGCATGAGTGAGGTCATCGCCGAGATCACCGGCGCCGACCCCACCCGCATCGCCGTGCTCTCCGGGCCGAACCTGGCGCGTGAGATCGCCGGGGAACAGCCGGCCGCCACCGTCATCGCCTGCGTGGACGAGAACCGTGCCAAGCTCGTGCAGGCCGCCGTGGCCACCCCGTACCTGCGCCCGTACACCAACACCGACGTCGTCGGGGTGGAACTGGGCGGTGCCTGCAAGAACGTCATCGCCCTGGCCTGTGGCGTCGCCACCGGCCTCGGCTTCGGGGAGAACACCCTGGCCACGATCATCACCCGCGGCCTCGCGGAGATTTCCCGCCTGGGCGCGGCCCTCGGCGCGGACCAGCGCACCTTCGCGGGTCTGGCGGGTCTCGGTGACCTCGTGGCCACGTGCAGCTCCCCGCTCTCGCGCAACCGTTCCTTCGGCGTGCGCCTCGGTGAGGGCGGCACCCTCGAGGAGGCGAAGAAGGCCACCCACGGTCAGGTCGCGGAGGGCGTCATCTCCTCGAACTCGATTTTCCAGCTGGCGGAGGCCAATAAGGTGGAGATGCCGATCACGCAGGCCGTCTACGCCGTGTGCCACCGCGGCCTGGATGTGCGGGACATGCTCGCCGCGCTCATGGGCCGGTCCCGGAAGGCGGAGTGATCGCGCGGTAGGCTTCCTGCCTATGAAACAGCGCATCACAGTGGGGGTCGTCTACGGCGGCCGCAGCACCGAACATGAGATCTCCTGCGTGTCCGCAGGAGCGGTCATGAGTCACCTCGACCCGGAGAAGTACGAGGTCGTCCCGATCGGCATCACGAAGGACGGCATGTGGACCGTCGGTGAGTCCGACCCGGCTCGTCTGGAGATCCGTGACGGGGAGCTGCCGAGCGTCGAGAAGCGCGCGGAACTCGCCCTGTCCCTGGATCCGGACGACAACGGTCTCATCCTCAACCTGGACTCCGGGCAGCCGTACGCACGCATCGACGTGCTCTTCCCGGTCCTCCACGGCCCTTACGGTGAGGACGGCACCATCCAGGGCATGCTCGAGCTCATCGGCCTGCCGTACGTCGGCGCAGGCGTGCTCGCCTCCGCGTGCGGCATGGACAAGGAGTTCACCAAGAAGCTCGCCGCCGCCGAGGGGCTGCCCATCACGGCGGAGCTCATCCTGCGGGAAGGGGAGACGGACATCCCGGACGCCGAGAAGCAGCGCCTGGGTCTCCCGGTGTTCGTGAAGCCGGCCCGCGGCGGTTCCTCCATCGGCGTCTCCCGGGTGACCGTTTGGGAGGACCTCCCGGCGGCCATCGGCGTCGCGCGTGAGTGCGACGACAAGGTCATCATCGAGGCCGAGATCGTCGGCGACGAGGTCGAGGTCGGCGTGCTCGAGTATCCGGACGGCACGCTCGTGGCCTCCGTGCCGGCGAAGCTCAACGGCACCGGCGACTCGGAGGAGGGTTTCTACGGTTTCGAGACCAAGTACCTCGACAACGTGGTCACCCCGAGCATCCCCGCCCCCTACGCGGACGAGGTCAACGACCGGATCCGCGAACTGGCCGTGGACACCTTCCGGGCGTTGAACTGCCAGGGCCTGTCGCGCGTGGACTTCTTCCTCACGGACGACGGCCCCGTGCTCAACGAGATCAACACGATGCCCGGATTCACGCCGATCTCGATGTACCCGCAGATGTTCGCCGCCTCCGGCGTCCCCTACGAGGAGCTTCTCGACGTCCTCGTGACTACTGCTCTGCAGTCTCCGCGGCGATGACCCGGCCGAGCCGGACCAGGACCTCGCTGCTGACGTCCTGCGGGGTGCTCACGGCGATGTCGGTGTCGCGGCCGAGCGCGAACCAGGTGGCGGCGGTGGTGCCGGTGGCGAGAATGGTGTCCTCGAACCAGACGACATCGTCGACCTGGTTGAGCTGGATGCCCGGCGCGTAGTTCTCCGGCGGGGCGACACCGCAGCGCAGGACGATCGGCTCCCGGCCGTTCGCGATCCAGGCCACGGTGTCGGCCTCCGGCACGTCGGTGCGCTCATAGTCGTCCGCGAGGGTTTCCGGCAGGGCCTCCAGGAGGTCGCCGCACACCGCCGGGGCACCTCCCTCAGCGGTGGCCAGCTGGGAGAGCGGGGCAGGGAAGGGCTCGTGGTCGGCGGCGGGCAGACCCGCGACAGCCTCCGAGAGACCGGAGACCGGCTCGTCGTTGCGGCCCAGGGCCTCCCCGTCAGCGGTGACGGCGACGACCTGCTCACGGTCGACCGTGTACCAGGTCTGCAGGGTGGAGCCCGGGGTGGCGTCCGTGATGCGCAGCCACTCGACACCGTCGACGGTCTCGGTGGGGGCGTAGGAGGTGTACTGCAGCGGCAGGTCGACGCCGCAGCGCAGGGTCACGCGCTCCGTGGAGCTGGAGGACCAGGCGGCGACCCCGACCGGGGCCGGCTCGAGGATCTCGGCGCGGTCGTGGCCGATGAGCTTGTCGGGGAGGGTGTCCAGGAAGGCCGTGCACTCGGGGGAGTCGGCGAGGGGAGCGGGCAGGTCACTCATCGGCACGGGCTGCTTCGCCGCGCGCTCGAACACGACTTTCGCACCGATGACGACGCCGAGGACAAGTGCCACCGCCAGAACCAGGGAAAGATAGATGGCGGTCCGGCTGGAACGGCTAGTTTGGATAGCGGAGCTCATGATTCTGAAGTCTATCGAAAGGGTTGGCGTGACCAGCTTTCCCGCCCGCTATTCGGGCCCGACACTCGGTGAGGTGGGTGAACACCGCGCCATCGAGGAGATGGTCGCGGCGGCCCCGTCGCGACGCAACGGCGACGACGCTGCCGTCCTCGACCACGCCTCCCCGAACTCACGGGCGGTCGCCACGACCGACATGCTCGTCGAGGGACGTCACTTCCGCGTCGACTGGTCCACCCCGGAGGAGATCGGCCGCAAGGCGATCGTGCAGAACTTCGCGGACATCGAGGCCATGGGTGCACGCCCGATCGCCGCGCTGCTCGCCGTCTCCGCCCCACCACACACCCCGGTGTCCTACCTGCGGGGCATCGCCACCGGCATCCACCAGAAGGTGGGGGAGTACTCGGCGGAGCTGGTCGGTGGGGATCTCACCGCCGGCAACGATCTCGTCCTCTCCGTCACGGCGATGGGCTCGCTGGGAGGCTCCCGTCCAGAGCTCACCCTTGACCGGGCCCGCCCCGGACAGCGGGTTGTCGCGCACGGCCAGATCGGCTGGTCCGCCGCCGGCCTGGCGCTGCTGGAGCGTTTCGGCCGCGACCTGCGCCGCATCCCGGCACACCTCATCCCGCTGCTCGACGCCCACTTCACCCCCCGCCTGCACCCCGGGCGCGGAATCGTGGCCCGCGCCACCGGAGCGACGTCCATGACCGACAACTCCGACGGCCTCATCGTCGACCTGTCCACCATCGCCCGCCGGTCGGGAGTGAGCATCGACCTGCACTCCGCGAACATCACGCCCCCGCCGATCATCTACGAGGCCGCTGAGATCCTCGGCGCCGACCCGTGGGAATGGGTGCTGACCGGCGGGGAGGACCACACCCTCCTGGCCACCACCGCCGGGGAACCACCTTCCGGTTTCCGGGCCATCGGGATTGTCGGCCGCGGTGACACCGTCACCATTGACGGCCAGCCCCCGCGCTACGGCCACGGGTGGGTGAGCTTCTGATGAGCCTTCCCGTCCATGAGTCATGGCAGCCGGTGCTGGCGGGCGTCGAGAAGCAGATCCACGGGATGGGGGACTTCCTCCGTGCCGAACCCGCCTATCTGCCCCACGGAGACAGCATCCTCCGTGCCTTCCAGGACCCTTTCGAGGACGTGAAGGTGCTCATCGTGGGGCAGGACCCGTACCCCACGCCCGGGCACGCGATGGGACTGAGCTTCTCGACGCACCCCGGCGTCCGCCCCCTCCCACGCAGCCTCGGCAACATCTACCGGGAGCTCCACACCGACCTCGGCCTGCCGGTCCCGCAGGACGGCGATCTCACCCCGTGGGCGCGGCAGGGCGTGCTCCTGCTCAACAGGGTGCTCACCGTGCGCCCCGGCGCACCCGCCTCCCACCGCGGCAAGGGCTGGGAGGTCGTCACGGAGGCTGCCATCCGGGCCCTGGCGGAACGTGACGCCCCACTGGTGGCGATCCTCTGGGGACGCGACGCACAGACCGCCGCCCGCTTCCTCGGAGACACGCCGCGGATCGAGTCTCCGCACCCCTCCCCGCTGTCCGCTTCCAGGGGATTCTTCGGGTCACGTCCCTTTTCACGCACGAATGAGCTCCTCGTGTCGGCGGGGGCAGAGCCGGTGGACTGGCGGCTGTAGACTACGGCCTTATGTCCCATCCGCGTGAGCTAGACGGCAGCCGACTCCACGACTGGGCGACCCGTGCCGTCGCCGAGTTGTCCGCCCGCCGCGCGGAGATCAACGCCCTCAACGTCTTCCCCGTCCCCGATGCTGACACCGGCTCGAACATGACGCACACGATGGAGGCGGCGCTCGCCGAGGTGGACAGGCTCACCGGGAACCCGGACGCCGCCGCCGTGACCGGCGCCCTGGCCGTGGGCAGCGTCCGCGGGGCACGCGGTAACTCCGGGCTCGTGCTCAGCCAGGTGCTGCGGGCGGTGGCCGACTCCGCCTCCGACGGCCGCGTCGACGGCGGCAGCATCGCCCGCTCACTCACCCTCGCCGTCCAGCTCGTCGACCGGGCGATCGCGGAACCGGTGGAGGGCACTGTGATCACCGTCCTGCGGGCCGCGGCCGTCGCCGCCGAGTCCTGCGACGCCGCCGGGGGAACCCTGCACGAGGTGGTCACCGCCGCCGTCGAGGCCGCCCGCACCGCCCTGGCCAACACCCCCTCCCAGCTGGACGTCCTCCGCGAGGCAGGGGTCGTCGACGCCGGCGGCACCGGCTTCCTCGTCCTGCTGGAGACCCTCCTCGCCGAGATCGAGGGAACAACCGTCCACGAGACCACCCTGGTCACGCCGGCCACGCCCGCAGCGGACCTCGAGGTCACGTTCTTCTTCTCCGGCGACCTGGAGCTCCTGCAGTCCCGTATCGGCCCCCTCGGCGACAGCCTCGTCATCGCCCGCGCCGACGACACCTCCGGCCGCGTCCACATCCACTCCCACGACGCAGGCCTGGTCATTGAGACCGCCTACGCCACCGGCCAGGTCAGCGACCTGCGGCTCGAGGTGCTTCCCGACGCCCCCCGTGTCGCCGCCCCCCGCCGGGTCGTTGTCGCCGTCACCCCGCCCGGTTCCGTCGCCGAGCTCTACCGCGAGGCCGGCGCCCTCGTCGTCGCCCCCGGAGAGGACGTCGTCTCCCGGGTCCTCTCGCAGGTCCGCTCCTCCCACGCCCAGGAACTCATCCTCCTGCCCAACGGACTGCTCGACCGCCGCCAGCTCGTCTCCGTGGAACGCGCCACCCACGCCTTCGAGCAGACCTTCATCATCGTGCCCACAAGCCGCCTGGTCACGGGCATCGCGGCTCTCAGCGTCCATGACGCGGACGCCCCCATCGGGGTCGCCGCCTACACGATGACCGAGGCAGCCGCCTCCATGCGTACCGACATCATCCCCGCCACCCTCAACGGCTCCGTCGAGGACGCCGTCTCCGGGGTGTGCCGCGACATGCTCGCCACCGGCGGTGAGCATGTCATCCTGCTGACGGGGACGGGGGCGGAGGTGGACGTCGAGAAGCTCACGGAGGAACTGGGCGTCGACGTCCTCGTCTTTCCCTCCGACGGGCTGGGCCACCTCGTGGAGATCGGGGTCGAGTAGTCATGCTCGGCTGGAGCGACGACCGTCCGCTCACGGAGGTCCTGCCGAAGAAGGAGGCCACCGCCCTACGTAAGGCCTTCGGTTACACCACCTGCATGGACCTCCTGCAGCACACCCCGCGGGCCTGGTCCCGCCACGGCTCCGACGTGCTCGCCGACGACGCCGCGGAAGGTGACGTCATCACCTGTGTGGGCAGCGTCCTCGATGTGGGTGTGTTCCAGCGGGACAGGACCCACATCACCAGGGTGACCATCACCGACGGCCACACCCGTTTCACCGCGTCCTTCTTCAACTCCCGGTGGATCCCCAAGGTACTCACCCCCGGGAAGAGGGCGATGTTCTCCGGCAAGCTCAACTTCTACCGGGGCACCCCGCAGCTCCAGCACCCGGACTTTCTCGTCCTGCCCGGACCGGGGGAGAAGATGGCGGGTTCCGGCTCCATGAAGACCATCGCCCTCTACGGCGACCCCGACGAACTCTTCGACGGCCTCGACCACATCCCGATCTACCCCGCCCGCGCCGCCATGGCCTCCTGGCGCATCATGGCGGCCATCCGCCACATCCTCGCCACCCTCGACCCCGTGCCGGAACCTCTCGGTGAGGTCCCGGAAGGCATGGTCAGTTTCGACGAGGCCCTCCGCGGAGTTCATTTCCCCGGACCCGAGGGCCCCGAACCGCACCTCGAGCGGCTCAAATACAACGAGGCGCTCACCCTGGGGCTGGTCATGGCGCTGCGTCGCCTCGACACCCTGCGTCGCGACGCACCCCCCATGCCACCCCGCGACGACGCCCACCGCGCCGGGCTGCTCGGCGCCCTGCCCTATGAGCTCACGGAGGGGCAGCTCGCCGTCATCGCCGAGGTCACCCGGGACCTCACGGTGGGCAACCCCATGAGCCGGCTTCTTCAGGGTGAGGTCGGCTCCGGCAAGACGGTCGTCTCGCTGGTCGCCATGCTGCAGGCCGTCGACGCCGGCCACCAGTGCGCACTCCTGGCCCCCACCGAGGTGCTCGCCGTCCAGCACGCCCGCACCCTCACCGCCCTGCTCGCCGACGCCGGCCTACCCGTCTCCGTCGTCCCCCTCACCGGCTCCATGCCGGTCCCCGTCAAGCGGCAGGCCCTGCTCGACATCGTCTCGGGTCAGGCCGACATCATCGTGGGCACCCACGCGATCATCCAGGACACGGTCGAGTTCTTCGACCTGGGGCTGGTTGTCGTTGATGAGCAGCACCGTTTCGGTGTTGAGCAGCGCGCCCGCCTGCGCTCCAAGGGCCGCGACGGGATGACCCCGCACCTGCTCGTCATGACCGCCACCCCGATCCCGCGCACCATCGCCATGACCGTCTTCGGCGATCTCGCGGTGTCCACCCTGCGGGAGCTGCCCGGCGGCCGGCATCCCATCGAGTCTTTCGTCGTGCCCGAGTACAAGCCGAGCTGGGTGCGTCGCGCGATCCTCCGTATCGGTGAGGAGGTGGAGGCCGGGCGGCAGGCGTACGTCGTCTGCCCGCGCATCGAGGGGCCCGGGGGAGTCCTCGAGGTGTTCGAGATCCTCACACAGGGTCCGTTCCGCGACTTCCACGTCGGCTACCTCCACGGCCGCCTGCCCGCGGAGGAGAAGGACCTCATGATGCGGCGGTTCGCTTCCGGGGAGGTGCAGATCCTCGTGTCCACGACGGTCATCGAGGTCGGCGTCGACGTCCCCAACGCGACCGTGATGCTCATCCGGGAATCCGAGATGTTCGGCGTCTCCCAGCTCCACCAGCTGCGCGGCCGTGTCGGCCGTGGTGAACACGAGTCCCTGTGCATCCTCCACACCCAGGCTGAGCCGAACTCGGAGGCAGACCAGCGCATCCACGCCGTCGCCGCGACCTCCGACGGCTTCGCACTCGCCGAACTCGACCTCATCCACCGCCAGGAGGGGGACGTCCTGGGCACCAGCCAGTCCGGCTCGGCCCGCACCGTCCGTCTACTCAACCTTCTCGACGACTACCCGATCATCGACCGCGCCGTCGGGGACTCCACCGCCCTGGTGCAGCGACACCCGCTGCTCGCCCAGAGACTCGTCCTGGAGATCGACCGGGTGGACCGGGAGTTCCTGGAGAAAAGCTAGTCTGTAGGGCATGGATATCTGCGCCCCCTTCGCCGGCATCGTGCGCTACCACGTGTCGGCCGGAGACATCGTCGACACGGGCCAACCGCTCGCCACCGTGGAGGCCGTCAAGCTCGAGGCTCCCGTGCTCGCCCCCGGTCCCGGCACCGTCACCGCACTGACCGTCGAGGACTTCAGCGACGTCCTCGGCGGAGATCTGCTCCTGGAGGTCTCCGAGTGACCCGCATCATCTCCGGAGACGCCCGCGGGCGCAAGCTCAAGGTGCCCCCGGCCGGTACCCGTCCCACCTCTGACCGGGCCCGCGAAGGACTCTTCTCCTCCCTGCAGGTCCGCTTCGGCTTCACCGGTGCCCGGGTCCTCGACCTTTTCGCCGGCTCCGGCGCGCTCGGTCTGGAGGCCGCCTCCCGGGGAGCTGACGAAGTCGTCCTCGTGGAGAACAACCCCGCCGCGGTGAAGATCATCGAGCACAACGCGGATACCGTGAAGCACCCCAACGTGCGCATCGAGGAGATGAAGGCGTCGACCTACCTCGCCCACGCACCGCGCGAGCACTTCGACATGGTGCTCGCCGACCCGCCGTACGAGTTGAGTGACGAAGCGGTCGGCGAGATGCTCGAGGCCCTGCGCCCTGTGCTTGTCGACGGAGCCGCAGTCGTCATCGAGCGGCACGTCTCCTCCCCGGAGACGGCGTGGCCGGACGATTTCGTGCCCACCACCCAGAAACTGAAGAAACGCACCTACGGCATCGCCCGCATGGACATGGCCGTCTACCACCGTAAGGACTTCTGAATGAAAGCCGTCTGCCCCGGTTCCTTCGACCCGGTGACCATGGGTCACCTCGACATCTTCAGCCGTGCGGCCAGCCACTTCGACGAGGTCGTCGTGCTGGTCACCGCCAACCCCAACAAGGAGTCCGGCCTGTTCACCGTGGAGGAGCGGATGAACCTCATCCGCCAGGCCACCGCCCACGTGCCGAACATCAGCGTTGACTGGTGGGGTGGTCTGCTCGTCGACTACACCAACGAACACGGCATCTCCGCCCTGGTCAAGGGGCTGCGCACCGCGCTGGACTACGAGTACGAACTGCCCATGGCACAGATGAACCGCCGCCTGTCGGGTATCGACACATTCTTCCTCCTCACCGACGAGAAGTACGGCTACATCTCCTCCTCACTGTGCAAAGAAGTCGCCAAATTCGGCGGCGACGTCTCCGGCCTGCTGCCTGAACCCGTCGTGGCAGCGGTCGAGGAAAAGTACTCCCAACGGGTGGAGTAGCCTGAGCGGGTGCTTGCAGAACTCGCCCTCATACTCCTCATCGTCCTCGTGGGATCCCTGCTCCAGCGGGTGTCCGGCATGGGGCTCGGCCTCGTCGCCGGCCCTGTCCTCGCGCTGACGATGGGCCCGGTGGAGGGCATCCTCGTGGTGAACGTGCTGGCCTTCCTCAACGCAGCAGCCACGACGGTCACTGTCCGCGAGTACGTGGACTGGAAGAAGTTCTCCCTCATCGCCTCCGTCCTCGTACTCGGCGCTGTACCGGGAGCGCTCCTCGTCCGCGAATTCTCACCCGCGCTCCTGCAGGCACTGGTCGGTGCGCTGCTGCTTCTGGCACTGGGGGCGACCACGTTCGGGCAGAAGTTCATTCCGCAGGTGACCGGCAATATTCCGGCGGTGGCGGCCGGCATCGTGGGCGGCTTCATGAACACCCTCGCCGGCATCGCCGGACCCGCCATCACCGTGTACGCGCAGGCGTCACGGTGGGCGCAGCAGTCCTTCGCCGCCACTCTGCAGCCGATCTTCATGGTGGCCGGTGGCCTCTCCTTCGGCATCAAGATCCTCATGGGTGCGGGGGACCTCTCAGAGACCAACTGGCTCGTGTGGCCGGTCGGCATCGTCGGCATGGGCATCGGCCTGTGGCTCGGTGTCCGCCTCAGTAAGAAGGTCAGCCGTGCACGGGCCCGCCAGCTCGCCCTCCTGCTGGCCACCGCCGGTGGTGTCACCGCTCTGGTCCGCGGCATCAGCGGCCTCGTTTAGACGGCATCGGCGTTCCTGCTCCTCCTGGCTGGCCCGTTCGTTGCGGGTGTCCCGGCGCTGCACGAAGGTCTGCACCCACCGACGGTTCTCCGGTGTGAGCGGCCCATCGGAGAGGTTCTCCACGTATGAGCCGTCCGCGAAGAGGAAGATCGCGTTGCCGGACACCGGGCAGATGATGGAGCGGAAGTGGCCTGCCGTCTTGAGATTGTGCTGCGTGCGACACAGTTCCCGCAGGTTCCGGGCGGTGGTGGGTCCGAGGAAGGCGGTGAGTCTGTCGTCGGGAAGCGGAAAATACTGTCAGTCGGCCAGGGTGAGCGCCGATTCGACGGCCCGCAGGCACTTCATGTCGAGGTGGTGCAGCTTCTCGACCAGGGTCTGCAGGTGGGGTGGTTCGTCGACGCGGGAGGCCAGGGTGCGCCACAGGTGGTAGTTGGCGCGCGTGTGACGGCGTCTGCCGCGACCGCCGGAGGGGCGTACGGGTTGTGGATGGTGAAGTAGTGGGGGATCGGGTTCACCTCCGCAGGTGCCGCTAGAGACTCTGGAACGACACCCGGACCTGCCCCCCCGGGCGTCTACCTGCGCTCATCCACGTCCCAGGTAGGGCATGCCGGCTGCGGTCACCGTCACCTGGTCGACGCTCACATCCGCCGGCATCGCAGCCACGGCGACGAGCATGCGGGCGGCCTCCGCGGCGTCGAACATCGGCTCTGAGCCGGTGAAGGACCCGAGCAGGGCGGTGCGTGCGTTGCCGATGTCCAGCTCGGTGGCGGTGATGCCGTAGGGACGGCCGTCGAGAGCCGTGGAGACCGTCAGGCTCGCCACCGCGGCCTTGGATGCGGCATAGGCTCCCACCCCAGGGCGCGGCGAGTGGCCCGCGATGGAGCCGTTGTTGATGATGCGCCCGCCGCCGTTGTCCGCCATCCAGGCGAAGGCCTGCTGAGTGCACAGGAATGTGCCGGTGATGTTCGTCTCGAAGGTGCGGCGCCACTCGGCCGGGTCGATGGTGTGCAGCTCTCCGGTGGGGCCGGGCACACCGGCGTTATTGACCAGCAGGTCGAGGCGGCCGTGCCACCCGGTGACCTCCTCGAAGGCGGTCGCTACGCTGACCTCGTCGGCGATGTCGCAGACGACCACCAGCGCGTCGTCGATCTCCGCGGCGGTCTCCTCCAGCGTCTCCCGCGTGCGCCCCAGCAGGGCCACCGACCATCCGTCACGCCCCAGGGCCTGAGCGAACATCCGCCCGAGGCCACCGCCGGCACCGGTCACAACAGCTACCTTCTTGTTCATGCGTCCATCGTAGAGTGGTGCTCATGATCACCGCGACAAACTGTTCCATCGGCCGTGCCAGCCTCGCCGAGGGCCTGGACGCCACCACCACACCCCGGGTCGAGCTGTGGTGGCCCTTCGCCCACCCGGACCCCACAGACACCGAGATCAGGGGAGTCGTCTCCGAGCTGGAGAAGCGGAACCTGCGGCTCATCGCCCTCAACATGTTCGGCGGCGACCTGACGGCCGGGGACCGTGGCATCCTCCACGAACAGGACATGCCGGCGGCCCACCTCGACGCCGTCGAACGCTTCCATGAGCTCACCGGCGTCAGCCGTTTCAACCTGCTCCTCGGACGCGGTGGAACGCAGCTCACCGCCGGTCAGGAACGCAGGTTCAATGCGGTGGCCCGCGAGGTCGAGAAACGTTTCGGGGGAGTGGTCATGGTGGAACCCATCTCCGCCACCCCGGACTACCCGGTGACCACCGTCGCCCAGGCGGTGCCGCTCCTCCAGCACGGCGGCCTCCTGCTCGACCTCTACCACCTGGCGGTCAACGACGCCGTCGACCTGAGCATCATGCCCGAGCACGTGCAGATCGCCGACAACCCCGGCCGCGGTGCCCCCGGCACCGGCACCCTCCCGCTCCAGAGCTGGATCACGCAGCTGCGCGACGCCGGCTACGAGGGCGAGGTCGCCGCGGAGTGGCTCCCGTGACTGAACTCTGGGACATTCTCGACGTCAACCGCCAGCCCACCGGCCGCACCGCACCCCGCCAGGACGGGCTAGTCGACGGTGAACTGCACGTCGTCGTCCACGTCTGCCTCTTCAACACGGCAGGGCAGATGCTCATCCAGCGTCGCACCCACACCAAGCAGGACTGGCCCGGGCTGTGGGATTTCTCCGTCGGCGGATCCCTCCATGCAGGCGAGACCAGCCGCGAGGGGGCGCTGCGCGAGGTCCGGGAGGAGCTGGGGCTCGACGTCGAGCTCGGCCGCCCGAGCTTCACGTTCAATTTCCAGTACGGTTTCGACGACTTCTACCTGCTGCGTCATGACGTTGCCCTGCCCCTGGAGTCCGTCCCCAACGACGAAGTCGCCGACGTCCGCTGGGCGGGCGTCGACGACGTGGTGGAGCTGCTGCGCGCGGGGGAGTTCATCAACTACCGGGAGTCGGTGGTGCGCTTCGTGTTCGACTTCCTCGATCAGCGCAACATCTTCGGGGCCGCCTCCCGTCCCCGGTCCTGAGGTCGACAGATTGTGGGGGTCCGGCCTCTTCTTCCCAACCTGCGCTAGAACAGCGACGACAGGAAGGCCCGCGTGCGGCCCTCCCGCGGGTTGTCCAGCACCTCGGAGGGCGGACCCGCCTCGATGACGCGGCCGCCGTCCATGAAGACGACCTTGTCGGCGACCTCATGGGCAAAGCCCATCTCGTGGGTGACCACGAGCATGGTCATGCCGTCGTTGGCCAGTTGCTTCATCACCCGGAGGACCTCGCCGACGAGCTCGGGGTCGAGCGCCGAGGTGGGCTCGTCGAAAAGCATGAGCTTGGGGTCCATGGCGACGGCACGCGCGATGGCGACGCGCTGCTGCTGACCGCCCGAGAGCTGCACCGGGTAGGCGCTGGCCTTGTGGGCGAGGCCGACCTGCTCGAGCAGTTCCATGCCGCGCTTCTTCGCTGCCCCGACGGACATACCCTTGACATGCACCGGGGCCTCGATGATGTTCTCCAGGGCGGTCCGGTGCGGGAAGAGGTTGAACTGCTGGAAGACCATCCCGATGTCGGCACGCTGCCGGGCGGCCTCCTTCTCCGAGATCTCGTAGAGGGTGCCGGAGCGTTCGCGGTAGCCGATGAGTTCACCGCCGACGTAGAGGCGGCCGGCGGTGACCTTCTCCAGGTGGTTGACGCACCGAAGGAACGTGGACTTACCGGAGCCGGAGGGGCCGATGAGGCAGGTGACCTCGCCGCGCGCGACCTGCAGGTCGATGCCCTTGAGCACCTCCAGCTGGCCGAAGGACTTGCACACCTGCTGGGCGTCGATCATGAGTGGGGTCATGTCTAGTTCTCCTTCACGATCGAGACATTGCCGGGGATGGAACCCTCGGCGTCGGCGAGGGCGGCGAGCTGACGGCCGGTGAGTTCCCGGCGGGCACCCTTCTCGAAGTGCTTCTCCAGGTAGTACTGGCCGACCATCAGCAGCGAGGTCACCGCGAGGTACCAGGTGGCGGCCACCAGCAGCATGGGCACCGGTTCGAAGAGCGCGGCGGCGATGTCCATCGAGCGGCCGTAGAGCTCGAGGGTGTAGGGCACCGCGACGACGAGCGAGGTCGTCTTGAGCATGGAGATCAGCTCGTTGCCGGTCGGCGGGATGATGATTCGCATGGCCTGCGGCAGGACGGTGCGGCGCATCGTCAGGCTCCAGCTCATGCCGAGCGCCTTGGAGGCCTCCATCTGGCCCTCAGGGACCGAGGAGATGCCGGAACGGACGATCTCGGCCATGTAGGCGGCCTCGTTCAGACCCAGGCCGAGCACGGCGAGCAGGAAGGCGTTCTTGAGCATCGCCTGCAGGTCGATCTCCGCGAAGCCGAGGTTGATGCTCTGGTAGAGAGATCCGAGCAGGCCCCAGAACACCAGCTGCACGTACACCGGGGTACCCCGGAAGATCCACAGGTACACCCACGCGACGCTGCGCAGCACCGGGTTCGGGGACATGCGCATCACCGCCAGCGTGGTACCCAGGACGACACCGATGAGCATGGCCAGGACCGTCAACGCCAGCGTGTGCAGTGCGGCGGTGGCCACGCGGGTGTCGAGGAGATAGGCGCGGTACGTGGACCAGCCGTACGCCTCGTTCGTCAGGGCACCGATGAGGAACCAGGCGGCGAGCGCCAGGACCACGGTGGCGAGAATCCAGCGACCCGGGTGACGCAGGGGTTTCGCCTGGATGGGGGCGGGAGTGCTCATGCGATCTCCTTTTCGTTGATCATGGCGTTGTCGATGAGTCCGGTCTCCACACCCCACTGGGCGAGGATGCGCTCGTAGTCACCGGTGTCTATGAGGTGCTGCAGGGCGGCCGCCATCGCCGGCCCCAGTGACGAGTCCTTCGGCACGGCCCATCCGTAGGGGGCGGCGTCGAACATCTCGCCGACAGGGGCCAGGCGATCCCCGGAACGCGCGACAGCCCAGGCGGTGACGGGGGAGTCCGCGGACATGGCGTCGGCACGTCCCATGAGGGCGGCCAACGCGGCGTTGTCGGAGGTGTCATAGGAGAGGACCGTTATGGGGTCCTCGCCCGCATCCTCGCAGGCCTGCGACTTGGGGCGGACGTCGTCGGTCTCGGAGACGGTCGTGCGCTGCACCGCGACGGTGAGCCCGCACGGGTGGGCCGGGTCGATGTCACCGTCCACCGGGGCGGCCCACTGGATGCCGGCGTAGAGGAAGTTGACGAAGTCGAAGTTCCTCCGCCGCTCCTCATTGTCGGTGAAACCCGAGGTACCGACGTCGAGGGTGCCCGCCTGAACCGCCGGGAGGATCAGGGAGAAGTCCTGCTCGACGGGTTCGAAACGCAGTCCCATGACACCGGCGACGGCGGCTGCGAGGTCCATCTCCAGACCGATGATCGTGCCGTCGGAGTCCTTGAGTTCGAAGGGCGCGAACGGCGGGTTGGTGCCGCTGCGCAGCACGCCACGGGCGGCAATGTCGGTGGGCACCAGCTCCGCGACCTCGGGAACGGCCTCCGGCACGATGGGGGTCCATCCCTCGGGGTGACCGTCCTCGACGTTGGTCACACACGAGGTCGCGCTCATCGACGCCGCCGCGATCACGACGAGGGCCAGTTTTTTTGCTCCCCGGATCATGCGGGCAGCGAGTCCGTGACGATCTCGGATTCACGGCGGGTGGTGGCGACGCGGTCGGCGATGATGAACACCGCGACCACGACACCTCCGAGAACGATGAGTCCAACGACTGCGAGGACGTTGTCACCCGGAGGCAGCACCTGCGCATCCGCGTTCTGCCAGGGCCACAGGGAACGAAGGGAGCCCAGCATCAGGCCGGCCATCAGTGTCAGGGAGATGGTGCGGTGCTTCTCCAGGGCCCAGGTGAGGACCTTGATGAACAGGGCGAGCCCGACGACGGCGCCGGTGGCGAAGGTGACGATCACCAGCCAGTTCCGGTCCGAGACGGCGCCGATGACCGGTGCGTACAGGCCCATGGCCAGCAGGATGTAGGAGCCGGAGACACCCGGCAGGACCAGGGCACACACGGCGACGGTGGCAGCCAGGAAGATGACCACCAGTGACGGGTTCTCCTGCGGGGCGGAGACGAAGGACGTGCCCAGGAAGCCGACGGCAGCGGCGATGAGGAAGAGCGGGATGACCAGGCCGACGCGGCGACGCAGGTCACGGGGATCCATCATGGCCAGCGGAACCCAGATGGACACGGCGACCATTCCGAGGAACAGTGCCCGGGCGTACTCCGGCGAGTTCTCCACGAAGTTGTGCAGCACCGTGGACATGGTGAACACGGCCGTGACCATGCCGACTCCGATGGAGACCAGGAAGAGCCAGTCCACCTTCGAGAACTGGCGGCGCAGCAACTGGTTCGCGGTGTTGAGAGCACGTTCGTAGACACCGACCACAAGCGCGACGGTGCCTCCGGAGATACCGGGCACGAGCTCTGCCATGCCGATGAGGGCACCACGAATGATGTTCGCCAGGACATGCAGCGGGGTGCGCGGCGTCCTGGCGGGGTAATGATGGGGGGTCGTCATGACCACTCACCTTACGGCACTGGCGCATGGCTGACATGACCGCCCGGACCGTGCTTCCGATCACCGATCCGGCCGCGAAACCGATGCGCCGGTCATCCCCAAGCAGCAGCGCACCCCCTGTTTCTCGCCCTCGGTGGCGGCGGAGGGGAGCTTCTGTGCACCGGTGGAACCGGGTCCGCGAGGGCGCAACGCATGGGGGCCTGGTTCAAGAGGGGCAGTGTTGGTCCCCACACCTTGATTTGGCGTGGCTGGCATCTCTCCTCCGGAAGTGTGGAGAGTGCGCCGGGCGGCATTCGCCGAAAGGTGGCGGAGCCGGCGAGGTGCAGAAGGCCGGGCGACAGTTTGTCACGCCTGTGGACTTGACTGGAGCTGGTAGGGGGCTTGCCGACGTCACCGGGCGGCACTGCGCTACCTGAAACACAGCCCCTCACTGTGCGATGGCCGAAGGAGGGGAGGGCTGTACCTCTACAGCAGCACGGTCAGCAGGATGAGGGCGGCCGGCAGAGCCAGGAAGACACCGAGAACCCAGACCGCCACATACATCTTGCTCTCCGCTCCCAGGCGGGCCAGCAGCTCGGCGCCACGGACGGGCAGCTCCCGCAGGAACGGCACCCCGTAGATCAGGGCGGTGGCGAGGACGTTGAACAGCAGGTGCACCAGTGCGGCCTGCAGCGCCAGCTGGCCGTCCACCCCGGTGAAGGCGAAGGCGGCGATGAGCGCGGTGATGGTGGTGCCGATGTTTGCGCCGAGGGTGAAGGGGTAGATCTGGCGGGTGGTGAACGTGCCGGAGCCGGCCAGGGGCACCATCAGGGAGGTGGTGGTGGAGGAGGACTGCACCATGACCGTCACGAGAGCGCCGGAGGCGATACCGGACAGCGGGCCCCGGCCGATGGCGGTGTGGAGGATGGCCCGTGCGCGGCCCACCATGACGACCTTGAGGAGCTTGCCGATGAGGTTGATCACGCCGAGGATGAGGCCGATTCCGATGACGATGAGGAGGATGCCGCCCCACGGGTGGTCGATGGCCTTGCCGATGAGTCCGATGGTGTCCGCCAGCGGATCGGTGACGGCGGTGACCGCGTTACCCAGACCGCCGAAGACAACCGTCAGTGCACCGCCGTCCGAGCCGGTGAACTGCTCAGCCAGGAAACCCGAGGTGCGCTCCAGGATGCCGAACATGATCTCCAGCGGCAGGAAGATGACCACAGCCAGCAGGTTGAAGAAGTCGTGCACCGAGGCGGCCGAGAAGGCCCGGCGGAACGACTCCTTGTCGCGCATCATGCCCAGGGATACCAGGGTGCTGGTGAGCGTGGTGCCGATGTTCGCGCCCAGCAGCATGGGGATCGCGGTGGCCATGGGCAGGCCGCCGGCGACCAGTCCGACAGTGATGGAGGTGGTCGTCGAGGAGGACTGGATGAGTGCCGTCGCGAGCAGGCCGATCATCAGCGCGATGATCGGGTTGGAGGCGAAGGCGAAGAGCTCCTCGGCACGGCCGCTCGTGGCCAGCTTGAAGCCGTCGCCGATGACGCTGACCGCGGTGATGAGGAGGTAGATGCCGACGGCGACGGTGATCCAGTTGGCGATCTCCAACGGCTTCCCGCGGAGACCGAGTCGTGCGAGGGGGCTGGGTTCCGCCGTCGGGATATCGAGGGTGGTATCCATCGACGGAAGGACCGGAGGTGTCGTGGTGGACATGCAGGGTTCTCCTGAAGTCTGAAGCGCGGGCACCGTGTGCCCCGGGGGACGGATCCAACTTAGGAAGTCAACATGACCACTTCGGTACCGTTCGGTTAACGGCCGGTGAATTGAGTGCGGATCGTGGGGCAATTCACAAAGAATTCCCTCTGAAATCGCGCTCCTCCAGTTGCGACGGGCCGGAACCCTGTTAGGGGAGACTCACGATCTCGTCCGCGGGCCCAGTCTCACGGTTGTCCAGACGTTCCCGCGCCGACTGGGAGGCCTCCCCGGGGAGTCGGTGGTAGTGCACCATCGGCAGTTCATCGTGGACCTTGTTCAGGTGGTTCCCGACGACATCCCCGACCTCCTCCCGGACGTCCAGAGTCGTGAGGGGCACGCAGAGGAACAGCGGTCGGGCGAAGACCCGGTATATCCCGTCCTCGCACCGGTGAGCGACGGCTGTGCGCCGTCTACCGACACGCTGGCCATGACATTGCGGTGCCCTGGTCGGTGGTAGCGGCGTCCACCATGGTGGGCGTGGACATGTCTCTTCTCCCAGGGGATGCTGCGGTCCGTGTCGGCCCCGGCATGACGCGCTCCTCACCTAGGGTTTCCGAGGAGGCACAACAACTGCCCCCCCTGGTGGACCGGTGGTTGATCCGGGGGGGGCAAGGTGGATGAACTGTGCCCCCGGTGGGACTCGAACCCACACTGTGCGGGTTTTGAATCCGCTGCCTCTGCCAATTGGGCTACGAGGGCATGTGTCACGACAGTCTAAACCACACTCCTCCGCCCACGGAATCCGGCTGGCTACACTGGGACAGCGTGACTGAGAATAATCGCCTGCTGCTCATCGACGGCCACTCCATGGCGTTCCGGGCCTTCTACGCCCTGCCCGCCGAGAACTTCTCGACGACCGGTGGCCAGCACACCAACGCCGTCTACGGCTTCCTCTCCATGCTGGCGAACATTCTCGCCGAGGAGAAGCCGGGCCATGTCGCGGTCGCCTTCGACGTGGGCCGCAAGACCTTCCGTACCGAGATGTTCCCGGAGTACAAGGCCCAGCGCGAGGCGTCACCGCCGGAGTTCAAGGGGCAGGTGGACATCCTCCAGGAGGTCCTGGAGACCCTCGGCATCCAGACCCTGAGCATGGAGAACTACGAGGCTGACGACATCCTCGCCACGCTTGCCACCGCTGCTGAACCCCTCGGCTACGAGACGCTCATCATCACCGGTGACCGTGACTACCTCCAGCTGGTCAACGACAACGTCACCGTGCTCTACCCGATGCGCGGCGTCTCCAACCTGCACCGCTTCACGCCGGAGGCCGTCGAGGAGAAGTACGGTCTCACACCGCAGCAGTACCCGGACTTCGCGGCCCTGCGCGGCGATCCGTCCGACAACCTGCCCAACATCCCGGGCGTCGGCGAGAAGACCGCCACCAAGTGGATCCAGCAGTACGGCACGCTCGCCAACCTCCTCGACCACGCGGATGAGATCCGTGGCAAGGTCGGCGACAACCTCCGCGAGCGGCTCGACCAGGTCACGCTCAACCGCGAGCTCACCCACATGCTCACCGACATGGAGCTGCCTGTCGGACCCGATCAGCTGTCCCTGCGCCCGGCGGATGTCGCGAAGGTGGCGGAGCGTTTCGACGATCTCCAGTTCGGTGCCAACCTCCGGGAGCGCGTGCTGGCCGCCGTCCCCACCGAGGGTGCTGTCGAGGAGACCGTGCGGGAGCTTGTCGACGTCACCGTGGAATCCGCACCCCTCGCCGAGTGGCTGCCCGCCCGCGCCGGGCAGGGGCTGGCGATGTACGTGGTCGGCGACGGTTCCCCGAATCAGGGCGATGTGTCGGCCGTGGCGATCATCGACACCGACCGCCACGCCGTGAGCGCCGAGATGGCAGACCTCTCGCCGGCCGACGAGAAAGCCCTGGCCACGTGGCTGGCATCGGAGGACCCCAAGTACCTGCACGAGTCGAAGGCGGCGTTCCACATGTTCGCCGGCCGCGGCATGAGGCTGGAGGGTGTGGTCCACGACACCGCGATCGCCGCCTACCTCCTGCGCCCGGGCCAGCGGACCTACGAGCTCAAGGACATCTACCAGCGGCACCTGCAACGTCAGCTCGAGGAGCCGGAGGATCAGCTCTCCCTGCTGGGGGACAGCACCCTGGTCGATTCCGCGGCCGCGGTGCTGGAGCTCGCCGAGGAGCTGACCACGCAGCTGCAGGAGATCTCCGCCTTCGAGCTCTACCGTGACCTGGAGCTCCCGCTCGCCGGAATCCTCGCCCGCATGGAGGCGACGGGCATCGCGGTGGACGTCGAGACGCTCGAGGAACAGCTCGCCACCTTCATCGACCAGGTCAAGGAGGAGGAGGCCGCCGCCCGTGAGCTGGCTGGTGACCCCTCCCTCAACCTGTCGAGTCCGAAGCAGCTGCAGGTCGTCCTCTTCGAGACCTTCGGTATGCCCAAGACGAAGAAGACCAAGACCGGTTACTCCACCGCCGCCTCCGAGATCGAGGGGCTGGCGGCGAAGAACCCGCATCCCTTCCTCGACCATCTCCTCGCGCACCGCGAGTTCCAGAAGATGAAGACCACGCTTGAGGGGCTCATCAAGACGGTGCAGCCGGACGGCCGCATCCACACCACGTTCAACCAGACGGTCGCGTCCACCGGCCGCCTGAGCTCCACCGAGCCGAACCTGCAGAACATCCCGGTGCGCACCCCGGCGGGCCGTAAGATACGTTCCGCCTTCGTCGTCGGGGAAGGCTACGAGTGCCTGCTCACCGCCGACTACTCGCAGATCGAGATGCGCGTCATGGCGCACCTGTCCGAGGACCCCGGGCTCATCGACGCCTACCAGCAGGGGGAGGACCTGCACAATTACGTCGGTTCCCGCGTGTTCGAGGTGCCGATCGACGAGGTCACCCCGGAGCTGCGCCGACGCGTCAAGGCCATGTCCTACGGACTCGTCTACGGTCTGTCCGCCTTCGGCCTCGGCCAGCAGCTGAGCATCCCCGCCGGTGAGGCGAAGCACATCATGGACAACTACTTCGAGCGATTCGGCGGTGTGAAGCGCTACCTCGCCGAGGTTGTCGAGCAGGCACGCAAGGACGGTTACACCTCCACCCTCTTTGGTCGTCGCCGCTACCTGCCGGAACTCAGCTCCGACAACCGGGTCGCCCGCGAGAACGCCGAGCGGGCCGCCCTCAACGCACCGATCCAGGGCACAGCGGCGGACATCATCAAGGTCGCCATGATCCGCGTCGACCGTGTGCTCCGCGACGCCGCCCTGAAGTCCCGCGTCCTTCTCCAGGTGCATGATGAGCTCGTCGTCGAGATCGCGCCGGGGGAGCTCGCCGAGGTACGCAGGATCATCGAGCGGGAGATGGACTCCGCCATCTCCCTGCGGGTCCCGCTGGAGGTCTCCGCGGGGTCCGGTGCCGACTGGGACGAGGCCGCACACTAGCGGAACGGCCCACCTACTGCTTCTCCGCCACGAAGATCGCTGAGCCGGGGAAGATCCTGCCGCGCTCCGGGGACCACTGGCCCCAGGTCTGTGTCAGATGCTCCGGCCACTCGGGTTCCTGCAGATCCCTGAGATGGAATCCGGCGTCGTGGAGAGCCCGGATCCAGTCACCGAGAGTGCGGTGGAACTCGGCATAGACGATGGTGCCGTCCTCGGCGGTCTCGGTGTACTCCCGCTCGAAGTAGCTGATCTGCGCCTCCAGGACCTGCGGGTCGTCCGGGAAGATCCACCGCATGGGGTGGGTGACCGAGAACACCAGGCGGCCACCGGGGCGCAGGACCCGGGCGACGTCGGCAAGCACGGAGGTGACGTCGGGCACGAAGGGCAGTGCGCCGAAGGCGGAGAAGGCGATGTCGAAGGACGCGTCGCGGTAGGGGAGCGCCTGCGCGTCGGCCTGGACGAGGGGCACGGTGCCGTCCGCGCGGGAGAGCATGCCGCGGGAGAGGTCGAAGCCGGTGACGAAGCCGACCCCGTCGGCCTGCAGCCACGACGCGCACGGGGCGGAGCCGCAGCCGATCTCGAGGACGCAGGCGTGTGTGACGTCGCCGAGCAGGCGGGCCTCGCATTCGGCGAGCATCTCGGGGCACCAGTGGAATCCGTCGAGGTAGGAGGCGTGTCGCTCGTGGTAGTCGGGGGCGTCCAGATCCCACCAGAAGCGGTTGGCGGCAGCGGCCTGCGAGGCGCTTGTTTCTGGTGTGGTCATGATGTGAATTCCCTTCGCGTGACATTTGCCCTTGGCGTGGACGGGTACTAGTGTGTTATGAGCGTGTCTGTGTCTTGTGGTGCGGTGGACTGTAATAGGAGGGTCCGCGCATGCGCGGGGTGAGATCGGTTTCCGAGAGACACGTTCCTGTCCACTTTCTATCTCCTATCCAACCCGGAGCAACTGAACACATGCCCAACACCACTACCCCTCAGGTTGCCGTCAACGACATCGGCACCGCTGAGGACTTCCTCGCAGCAGTCGACGCCACGATCAAGTACTTCAACGACGGCGACATCGTCGAAGGTACCGTCGTCAAGGTCGACCGCGACGAGGTTCTTCTCGACATCGGCTACAAGACCGAGGGCGTCATCCCGTCCCGCGAGCTGTCCATCAAGCACGATGTTGACCCGGATGAGGTCGTCGAGGTCGGCGACGAGATCGACGCACTGGTCCTCACCAAGGAGGACAAGGAGGGTCGTCTGATCCTCTCCAAGAAGCGTGCACAGTACGAGCGCGCCTGGGGCGCCATCGAGGAGCTGCAGGAGAAGGACGAGCCGGTCACCGGTACCGTCATCGAGGTCGTCAAGGGCGGCCTGATCCTGGACATCGGCCTCCGTGGCTTCCTGCCGGCCTCCCTCGTCGAGATGCGTCGCGTCCGCGACCTGGACCCGTACATCGGCCAGGAGCTCGAGGCGAAGATCATCGAGCTGGACAAGCACCGCAACAACGTGGTCCTGTCCCGCCGTGCATGGCTCGAGCAGACCCAGTCCGAGGTCCGCTCCGAGTTCCTGCACCAGCTGCAGAAGGGCCAGGTCCGTAAGGGCGTTGTCTCCTCCATCGTCAACTTCGGCGCCTTCGTCGATCTCGGCGGTGTCGACGGCCTGGTTCACGTCTCCGAGCTGTCCTGGAAGCACATCGACCACCCGTCCGAGGTCGTCACCGTCGGTGACGAGGTCACCGTCGAGGTTCTCGACGTCGATCTCGACCGCGAGCGCGTCTCCCTGTCGCTGAAGGCGACCCAGGAGGACCCGTGGCGCGTCTTCGCCCGCACCCACGCTGTGGGCCAGATCGTCCCGGGCAAGGTCACCAAGCTGGTTCCGTTCGGCGCGTTCGTCCGCGTCGAGGAGGGCATCGAGGGCCTGGTTCACATCTCCGAGCTGGCCGAGCGCCACGTCGAGGTCCCCGACCAGGTCGTGTCCGTCAACGACGACGCCATGGTCAAGGTCATCGACATCGACCTC
>CAJDUQ010000001.1_pt1 | contig 347105 bp, 324 predicted proteins | sample 7390901 | NCBI WGS metagenome assembly CAJDUQ01 (sample SAMEA7055691, study PRJEB34461) | soil metagenome | biome: terrestrial ecosystem; feature: Peninsula; material: soil | place: Antarctica | collected 2016 | reverse complement strand
CACAGAGACCCACATGGTCTCGATTGCGGATGTAGCGCAGTTGGTAGCGCATCACCTTGCCAAGGTGAGGGTCGCGAGTTCGAGTCTCGTCATCCGCTCCACCAGGGAAGGGCCGGTCCATCAGGACCGGCCCTTCCTCCGTTGTCGGGCCCCTGACCTGAAGTCACGCCCGCGGGTCTGTCCCTCCCGCTATTCTGGAATCATGCTCGCAGAGATCATCGGCCCGACTCTTCCGCCCGGCGAACCTGAGGTCCGCGCCGTCGCAATCTCCTCCCTCACCGGCTCCGTCACCCTCGACGGGGTCTCCGGGGGTCTGGGCAACGACCTCGACCGGGAACTTCTCCTCTCACTGCGCGACTGGGCGGACATCGTCCTCGTCGGCGCAGGCACCGTCCGTGCGGAGGGCTACACGGGGCGACGCGCGAAGAAACTCGCCGTGGTGTCCCGCTCCGGCAACGTCCCCCTCGACGACGCCCTCATCCTCTCCCCCGCCTCCCCGGAGGAGCTCATCGCCGACCTGCGGGACCGCGGATACCAACGCATCGTCTGCGAGGGTGGGCCGGAGATCTTCACGATGCTTTTCGATGCCCACCTCATCGACATCCTCCACCTGACTGTGGCACCCGTGCTGCTGGGTCCCGTTGAGAAGCATCTCGTCAACACAGGGCAGCAGCGCCTGTATCTGGAACACCACTCGGCGACGGACGACGGTACCCTGTTCCTCCGTTACCGTGCGGTACGGTAGGCGCGTGAATCTGACGAGACTGTGGGTCGCACAGACCCCCCTGACCGAACCCACCCCCCGTCACCGCCGCACCCCGGTCGACCACATCGGCCGGCTCATCGCGTGGCCGTTGGCCGTCGTTCTGGTGCTTCACCGGACCTTCGTGCTGGCGCTCAACGGCTCCGTCACCGACGACTTCACCACGGTCTACTCGGCGGTCCGCCGCTCGCTCGAGGGCGTGCCGGTCTACAGCGAGGTCTACCATCACGTCGACCCGCACTATCTCTACAACCCGGGCGCCACGCTGCTGCTCTCCCCACTGGGCTGGCTCACCGACCCCGACGCAGCACGCACGGCGTTCATCATCCTCAACGCCGGCGCCGTCATAGCCGCCCTGGCGTTGCTCACGCAGATGTTCGGTTATTCGCTGCGCTCACTGGTGTGGCCGGTGGCGATCGTCGTCGCGTTCCTCACCGAGGCGGTGCGCAACACACTCGTCTTCTCCAACATCAATGGTCTGCTGCTCCTCGCGCTGGTCGCCTACCTGGCGCTGCTCCTGCGGGGAAGCAGCTGGTGGGCGGGGCTGGTGATCGGGCTGGCGATCCTCATCAAGCCGCAGTTCGCCCCCCTGCTGTTCCTGCCGGCCGTGAAGCTCGACTGGCGTGCCGTCTTCGGCGGGGTCGCGGTCCCCGCCGTATTCAACCTGGCGGCCTGGCCCCTCGTCCCGGGGGCCTCCGAGTACCTGACGAACCTGGTCCCCTATCTCAGCGAGGTCCGCGACTACGCCAACTCCTCGCTGGCCGGTGCCGCCGTCTACTTCGGTATGCCGGCCCTCCTCGAGAACGCCCTGTGGCTGCTGTTCGCCACGGTCGTCGCCGTCGGCGTCATCGTCCTGCTGCGCTGGCGCTACAGCGACCCACTCCTGTGGATGACCACCACCACCGGCCTGCTCATGACCGGTGTCTTCTTCCTGTCCTCCCTGGGCCAGATGTACTACTCGATGATGCTGTTCCCCATGATGTTCACCGTCCTGCAGCGCACCAGTGTCTTCCACACCTGGCCCGCCTGGCTCGCGGCGTACCTGTTCCTCACCCCGGACTCCTTCCACTCCTGGCGCGCCCCGGACTTCTCCCGCTGGATGGACTTCTTCCACCCCACCCTCGGCTGGGCGATGATGCTCGTGATCATCAGTACCTGTGCTCTGGTCTGGTGGCGCACAGAAACAGTAGACTTGCCGCATGACCGACTTCACGCTGATCAGCGACGACGAATGGCGCCAGCGCCTCAGCCCTGAGGAGTTCCACGTTCTCCGCCGGGCCGGCACTGAACCTCCTTTCGTCGGCGAGTACACCGACACCACGACCGAGGGCGTCTACTCCTGCCGCGCCTGCGGCACCGAGCTCTTCCGCTCCACCGAGAAGTTCGAATCCCACTGCGGGTGGCCGTCCTTTTTCTCCCCCCTCGCCGGCGACCGCATCATCGAACGGCGCGACACCTCCCACGGCATGACCCGTGTGGAGGTGCTGTGTGCCGCCTGCGAGTCCCACCTGGGCCACGTCTTCGAGGGCGAAGGCTACGACACCCCCACTGACCTGCGCTACTGCATCAACTCGATCTCCCTGACCCTCGAGGAGAAGTAGGCAGGAAAAACGCCCACCCGGAGTACGGGTGGGCGTCGGCGGGAACTCCTTACGGGAGAACCGCGGTGACCTCACCGATGTCGGCGACACGACGACCGGAGAAGAACGGGGTCTCCTCACGCACGTGCAGGCGCGCGTCGGTGTAGCGCATCTGGTGCATCAGGTCGACGATGCGGTCCAGCTTCGGCCCCTCGAAGGCGAGCATCCACTCGTAGTCACCCAGCGCGAAAGCGGGGACCGTGTTGGCGCGGACATCCGGGAACTCACGGGCCGCCTGGCCGTGCTCGGCGAGGATACGGCGACGCTCCTTCGGGTCGAGCAGGTACCACTCGTAGGAACGCACGAACGGGTAGACGGTGATCCAGGCCTCCGCCTCCTCGTTCATGATGAACGACGGCAGGTGGGAGCGGTTGAATTCGGCGGGGCGGTGCAGACCGGTGCCGATCCACGTGACCTCGAGGAGCTGTCCGAGGACGGTGGTGCGACGGAAAGCCTGGTAGGCGGCCTGCAGATCCTCGAACTCCTCCGCGTGCCACCAGATCATCAGGTCGGCCTCGGCGTTGATGCCGGCGATGTCGTAGATACCGCGGACGACGACCTTCTCCTCAGAGGCGAGGGTGTCGAAGAAGGAGCGGGCCTCGGCGATGATCTCGTCCCGCTCGGTGCCCAGGGCACCCGGGATGGCGCGGAAGGTCACGAACTGGGTGTAGCGCTGCATGCTGTTGAGCTCATCGAAGTTCAGTTTGCTCACGAAGATCCTCATTTCTGGGGTTGGGGCGATGCTATCCATCATAAGTTGGACGAGCCTACAGAGGGCAACCCACGGCGCGCCTCCGCCTCAACTGCACCACGCCTGGTTAGTTTGAGGACGTGTTCACCCCAGACTCTCCTGAGACCCCGACGCCGCTCAACCGCGCCACCGCGGGCAGGGGCGCCACCTCCGGTTCCGATGACGAGACCGGCACTCCTGCCGTCTTCACCCGCGCCGTTGAATCGATGCACAGGGCAGAACTGCGTCCCGAGATCACGCTCGGCACGATCCGCCCGCCGCAACGCCTGGCACCGTTCAGCCACGCCGTCGGCCTCGAGGTCGAACGGTCGTGGGACGAGGCCGCCGCCTACGGCGATGCCTTCGGGCGCCTCATCCTCCTCCACGACCCCGGTGCCGACGAGGCCTGGGAGGGTGCCATGCGGCTCGTCGCCTACATCCAGGCAGACATGGATCACGAGGTGGCGGCCGACCCGCTGCTTCCCGACGTCGCCTGGCAGTGGCTCAACGAGGGTCTGTCCGGCGCCGGAGCCGACCACACCAACCTCGGCGGCACCGTCACCGCCACCGCCTCCGTCCGATTCGGCGAGATCGGCGGCCCGCCGCGTGCCCACCAGCTGGAGATGCGTGCCTCCTGGACCGCCTCCGACCTCGACCTGGCGCCGCACATCCTGGCATTCTCGCGGGTGCTGGCCAACGTCGCCGGTCTGCCCCCAGAGGGTGTTACCCGACTCGGCTGAGCCTGGTTTAGGCTGGAGGGCCATGGCTCCACTGACTTTCCCCCGCGACGGCCTCCCCCGCGTGCTCTCCACGCCGGCGGATTTCTCCACCGCAGCCGACGCCCTCGCCGCCGGGCAGGGACCGGTGGCGATCGACACCGAACGCGCCTCCGGATTCCGTTACGACGACCGCGCCTTCCTCGTCCAGATCCGGCGCCGCGACGTCGGCACCTTCCTTCTCGATCCGGAGGGACACCGCCCGGAGTTCACCGCTGCGCTGGCCCCCGCCCTCAACGGCGAGGACTGGATCCTCCACGCCGCCCCCTCCGACCTGCCCTCCCTGGCCTGGTTGGGTCTCTACCCCGGTACCCTCTTCGACACAGAGCTTGCCGGCCGCCTGGCGGGTTTCGACCACGTCAACCTCGCCGCCATGACGGAACTGCTCCTCGACGTCCACCTGGACAAGGGCCACGGCGCCGAGGACTGGTCCCAGCGTCCGCTGCCCGCCAACTGGCTGGCCTACGCCGCCCTCGACGTGGAGCTGCTCCTCGAGCTCGGCGACACAATGGCGGAGGTACTCGACAACCAGGGCAAGCTCGAGTGGGCCACCCAGGAGTTCGAGCACATCCGGCGCACCCACGCCACCATCACCGGCCCCACAGAGACGACGTGGCGCGATGTCAGGGGGATCTCCACCCTCACCCGTCCCGAGCAGCTCGCCGTGGCCCGGGAGCTGTGGATGACGCGCGAGTCCATCGCCGTCGCCGAGGACCGGGCCGTCGGCCGTATCCTCCCGAACAAGGTGCTCGTCGAGGTCGCCCGCACCCTCCCCCGCAACGGCCGCGATCTGGCCCGCGTGAAGGGGTTCCCGGCCCGTCGCCGCTCGGCCGTGCGCTTCTGGGGTGAAGTAGTCGACCGCGCCCTCACCTCGAATCCGAGCACCTGGCCGCAGCGTGAGCCGACACCCCGCGGGGTCCCCTCCCGTCAGGCGTGGGCCAACGAGTACCCCGAATCCTTCGCCCGTTTCTCCGCGGCCCGCGAGACCATCCAGGAGCTGGCGGCGGAGCTGGAGATACCCACCGAGAACATCCTGCGGCCCGCCACCCTGCGTGAGATCGCGTGGACGGTGACAAGCGGCCGTGAGCTCCGCTCCCCTCTCGAGCTGCCGGACATGCTCCGTGCCCACGACGCCCGGGACTGGCAGATCGAGCTGACCTCCCCGATTCTGCAGGACACCCTGTTCTGACGGGGAAGCAACGCGGGAACCCCTAGTCCTCCGCGACGAGCCCCTCGAGCCAGCCGCTGATCGACGCGACGATGGAGTCGTGGTCGAGGCCGACCTCGGCGAGCAGCTCCGAGCGGGAACTGTGCATCGGGAACACGGACGGGAAACCGAGGCGACGCAGCGGGGTATCCACCTCGGCGGCCGAGAGCACCTCGGACAGGAGGGAGCCGACGCCGCCGCGGACGATGCCGTCCTCGATGACCACCACGAGGTCGTGGTCGTCGGCCAGCCCCACGAGGGAGGCCGGGACGGGGACGATCCAGCGCGGATCGACGACGGTGACGTTGACGCCGAGTGACTCCAGCGAAGGAGCCACGCGGAGGGCCACGTCAGCGAAGGAACCGACGGCGACCAGCAGGACGTCGAGACCCTCCTCAGAGCCGTCAGAGTAGTGGAGCATGTCCACGCCGTCCTCGAGCCGCAGGAGCGCGGGGATCTCTGCGGGGAGGACACCCTTGGGATAACGGACGACGGTGGGGCCGTCGGGGACGTCGATGGCGGCGTCGAAAAGCTCCTTGAGCTGTGCACCGTCGCGTGGTGCCGCGATACGGATGCCGGGGACGATACTGGTCAACGCCATGTCCCAGACGCCGTTGTGGGAGGCACCGTCAGGTCCGGTGACACCGGAGCGGTCCAGGACGAGGGTGACGGGAAGGCGGAGGAGCGCCACGTCCATGAGCAGCTGGTCGAAGGCGCGGTTCAGGAACGTCGAATAGATTGCGACGACCGGGTGCATCCCCGCCAGCGCAAGGCCGGCCGCCGAGGTGACGGCGTGCTGCTCGGCGATGCCGACGTCGAAGAAACGGTCCGGGAACTTCTCGGAGAACGGGGCCAGCCCGGTGGGGCCCGCCATGGCGGCGGTGATGGCGACGATGTCGTCGCGTCGCTCCGCGGCCTCGAGCACGGCGTCGGTGAACACGCTCGTCCAGTCCGGCTGCGACTGGCTCAGGGACACACCGGTGAGCGGGTCGATGACACCGGTGGCGTGCATCTGGTCAGCGACGTCGTTGACGGCCGGCGCGTAGCCGTGGCCCTTCTCGGTGACGGCGTGGACGATGATCGGGCCGTCGTAGTTGCGGGCGTAGGTCAGGGCGTGGAGCAGCGACTTGAGGTCATGGCCCTTGACGGGACCGACGTACTTCATGTCGAGCTCGGGGAACATCTCGGTCGGGATGATCTGGGACTTCACTCCCTCCTTGACCGCCGACAGCGCCTCGAAGGTGCGCTCGCCGACCCAGCCCATGGACTTCAGGGTCTTCTTGCCGTGCTCCATGAACTCGTCGTAGGAGCGGTCCATGCGGAGGCGGGCCAGATTGTCGGCGAAGCCGCCGATGGTCGGCGAGTAGGAGCGGCCGTTGTCGTTGACCACGATGACCACGTTGCGGTCCCGGCCGGAGGCGATGTTGTTGAGCGCTTCCCAGCACATGCCGCCCGTCAGGGCACCGTCACCGACAACAGCGACGACCTTGCGGTCACCACGACCCGTGAGCTGGAAGGCCTTCGCCATGCCGTCCGCGTAGGACAGGGCCGCGGAGGCGTGAGAGGACTCGGTCCAGTCGTGCTCGGACTCGCCGCGGGCGGTGTAACCCGAGATGCCGCCGCGCTGTCGCAGCGTGTCGAAGGCGTCGGCCCGTCCGGTGAGGATCTTGTGCACGTAGGACTGGTGTGAGGTGTCGAAGATGATCGGGTCCGCAGGGGACTCGAAGATGCGGTGCAGGGCGATCGTCAGCTCAACGACGCCGAGGTTGGGTCCGAGGTGTCCACCGGTCGCGGACACCTTCTCCACGAGCAGCTGCCTGATCTCATCCGCCAGTTCCTCAAGCTGCGCCTCACTGAGACGCCTGAGGTCGTCGGGCGAGGACAGTCCACTGAGAATTCCCATCGTTGTCTGCTCGACTCCTTCAACCTTGTCCGACCGGGTTCCGATTATCTTACCTGGGCACGTTCCTGCTCAGAATCAGCGCGTCAGTTCCGCCATGACCTCGAAGTGGTGGGTGCCGGGGAAGGCATTGAGCACGGCGAGCCGCGTCACACGGTAGCCCTGCTCACCCCACGCGGCGACGTCACGTGAGAAGGTCGCGGGGTCACAACCGACATGGATGACATGCTCCGGATTCTGCTTCGCGACGCCCGCCACCACGTCATCCCCCGCGCCCGTGCGCGGCGGGTCCAGCACGACGATGCGCGGTGCCGGCAGGGTGCCGATCGCCTTCTCCACCAGCTTGTTGTGCTTCTCAACGACGTACCCCTCCAGCCCCTCCTGCGTCAGCTCCGCCGCGGCCGGCGAGTAGTCGACGGAGTGGATCACGGCGCCCTCCCCGAGAGAGTCCGCCAGGGCGGGCACGAACAGGCCGACACCGCCGTAGAGGTCCCAGCCGACGGTATTGCCGGCACCGTCGGTGCTGTCGGCCGGTTCCAGGTCCGCCAGCCACTCCCGCACCAGACCGGTGTAGGCGTCCGGGGCGGCGCTGTGGGCCTGCCAGAAGGCGGTGGCCGGGAAGCGGAACGTGTGGTCGTCGGCACGCTCGGTGACGGTGCCTGAGCCCTCCAGCACCTCCCGGACCTTCTCCACACGGCGTCCGCGCGGGGCGCGACGGGTCTCCACGACGTGACGCTCCCCCGTCGAGTCCAGGACGGCGACAATCTCGGCGCCGGGCGTGTACGTGGCCTCCAGGAGACCGTCCAGCAGCCCCGGCACGACCTGAGTACAGGCGACCGGGATGATCTCGTGGGAGTTCTTCGCACGGAATCCCGCGCGCCCCTGCTTGTCGACGCCCAGACGCACCCGCGTCCGCCACCCACGCACCGGTTCCAGCGGGTGGAGTTGCGGGGTCGGCGGCTCGGCGACCCGGCCGAGTCGGGTGAGCTGTCCCAGCAGGATGTCGGCCTTCAGCTGCGTCTCCGCCGCCGGATCCAGGTCGCCGAAGTCACAGCAGCCGGCACCCGCGGCGGCGGCCGGGCAGGCCTGGTCGACGCGCAGCGGGCCGGGGTTGATCACGCTGACGACCTCGGCGCGGGCGAAACGCTTCTTGTCCTGCGTGATCGTCACCTCGACGACGTCGCCGGGATACGCGCCGCGCACGAAGACGACCCGCCCATCCAGCTCGGCGATGCCTTCGCCGCCGTGCGCCATGCGGGTGATCTCGAGTTCGGTCACAGAAGTGCTCCTTGGTGGTAGAGAAGAGAAGAGTCAGACCTTACACGCCGACTACTTCTCGGTGGTCCCGGTGGCCGATCCGTCTGCCAGATCACGCTGTGCGGAGGCGGTGTCGTCGATCCCCTGCCCCTCCGCAGGAATCTGCTCCGCGGACGCCTGCGCCGCCTGGCTGGACTGTGCCCGGCGGGCGTCGGCGGCCCGCTGCTCCATCGCCTGCTGCACCTGGGAGACCAGCTGCTGCGGGAGCACGACCGGCAGAGAGTTGCCGGCCAGGATCGGGTCATCACCGCGGTAGACGAAGGTGCGGGCGGTGACCTCACGGGCGAGGTCGCGCAACCCCTCCTCCCGACCGTTGGGGGCGGTGGTGGTCATACGGACCATCCAGCGCGGTCCCTCGACTCCGATGACCCGGATCGTGCCGTGCTCACCACTGCCGACGACCTCGGGACCCCACGGCCCCTGCTCGACGTCGACGTCGAGACCGTCCGTGGTCATGCCCTGGACGATCTGCTCGCTGGCCTCTGCCCACTGACCGGCCGAGGTCGGAGCGGCGAAGACGACCGGGGTGAGCCGACCGAACTCGGTGACGATGTGGACCATCTTCGGCCCCTGCTCCCCCATCTCCACCTGCACCTGGGAGTTCTTCGGAAGTGGGATGCGCATCGATCCGAGGTCGAGGATGCCGAGCGAGAAGTCACTGAAGTCGAACTCGGAGATGTCGACCGTGTCACCGTCAAAGGGGCCGGTGTCACTGTCGACGGAGGGCACCTCCACGGCCTCAGGAACCTCAGGGGTGGGCTCTTCGTAGGTGGACTGGGCCTCCCCGGTCGTCTCGACGCCGGTGTCACGCGGCTGATCCTGCTTCTTGCCGAATGGCCACAGTGCCATGAATCATCGTCTCCTTGAGGTCGTGTTTCGGCCCACTGTACTAGTGGCTAGTTCACTCCCGTGGATCCGTGGCCCTCTGCTCCCCGCTCGGTGTCGTCGAGTTCATCGACCTCCACGAAGTCGACGAGCTCGACCCGCTGGATCACGAGCTGGGCGACACGCATGCCGCGGGTGATCTCGATCGGAGCGTGGGGATCCAGGTTGATGAGGGACACCTTGATCTCGCCGCGGTAGTCGGCGTCGATCGTGCCGGGGGCGTTGACGATGCTCAGCCCCTGCTTCGCGGCCAGGCCGGAACGTGGGTGGATGAGACCGACGGTGCCCAGCGGCAGGGCCAGCGCGATGCCGGTGCCGACGAGCTGCCGCTGCCCCGGGGCGAGGGTCACGTCGGTGGTCGCGTAGAGGTCGACGCCGGCGTCACCCCGATGGGCGCGGGCGGGAAGGGGCAGATCCTTGTCCAGTCGTGTGATGCGGACCGGGCTGAATTCACTCATGTACGTCACAGGAACCAATCTACCCATGAGTTAGAGTGGTGAATCGTGAGTGACACCGGTTCCGCTTCTGCTTCCCCCGTCCGCACGCTCTATCGTGAACGCCAGTGGGTTCCGCTCTACTGGTGGTTCCTGGCGGCCTTCCTTATCGCGCTGACCTCGATGCAGCTCTACCACAACCGCACCATCATGTGGCTGATCGTGCCGCTGATCGTGCTGTCAGCGGTCGCTGTGTGGGTCCTGCTGAGCTGGTCGTCAACGACGCTCACCGTGGAGGAGGATCCGGATGGCACCCGGTGGCTGTCGGTGAAATCGGCGAACCTGCCGCACACCGTGGTGTCCCGTTCCCTGGCCGTTCCCGCGACTGCGAAGCGCAACGCGATGGGTCGCCAGCTCGACCCCGCCGCCTTCGTGGTGTCGCACGGCTGGATCCACGAGATGGTGATGCTGGTACTCGATGATCCGCAGGACCCCACCCCTTACTGGCTGGTGAGCACACGCAACCCCGAGGCGCTCCTCCGGGCGTACCTGCCCGAGCAGACGGACACCTCCCTGGCGCACTTTGAGGAGCGCTGAGCCGCTGAGAGAACAACGACAGCGCCTGCCCACCGGATGGTGGGCAGGCGCTGTCTGTGTCACCGGGAGCAGCCGCTCTAGGCGCAGTCCTGACAGACCTCGGAACCGTCGTCCTGGGTGTAGGCGACACGATTACGACGCTGCACCAGGAAGCACTCCGCGCAGGTGAACTCGTCGGCCTGCTTCGGCACGACGGTGACGTTGAGCTCCTCACCGGAGAGATCCACGGCCGGGAGGTCGAAGGGCTCGACGATTTCCCCGTCATCGTCGATGCCGGGGCTCTGGTTCTCCGCGGCCTTCAGTCCCTCGAGGGAGTCGGTGTCGAGCTCATCCTCGACTCGGCGGCGCGGTGCGTCGTAATCAGTCGCCATAACTCGTGCATCCTTCACGTGTAGATCGTCCGCGGTCCACGGTCGATGTGCCTAGTATCGTGCCGCATATTAAGCCAGAATCGCCCGTGTGTCATACTCCCAGTTCACGGGGGTGTTTCCTGGGGATTCCCCGAACTTTCAGCGGCCTGTGAGCGGCTTCAGCACACCGGCGTCGGTGATGAGTTCCTGCCATGCCCCGGCCAGCTGTGAGGCGACCGCGGAGGCTGCCTCGCCGGCGGACCCGGGTGTCGACAGCCGGGGAGTGTGCACGACCGCCCCGGCCTCACGGGCGATGAGTGCGCCGGCGGCGAAGTCCCAGCAGTGCAGGCCGTGTTCATAGAAGGCGTCGACGGTCCCTTCGGCGACACGGCAGAAGTCGAGGGCGGCGGCCCCCATGCGGCGGATGTCGCGGACCTGCGGCAGCACCGTCGTCAGCAGCGCGGCCTGCTGGGCCCGCCAGGCCGCGGAGTAGGAGAAGCCGGTGGCCACCAGCGCCAACGCGGGGTCGGTTACTGCATTGCAACGCAGTTCCACCTCGTTTCCGTCGCCGGTACGGGTCGCCCCGTGGCCGAGCGCTGCTGAGTACACCAGCCCGCGCGGGACGTTGACCACGCAGCCGGCGACGACCTCCCCGTCGACGGCCGCGGCAATCGACACCGCGTACTCGGGCAGACCATAGAGGAAGTTCACGGTGCCGTCGATGGGGTCGACCACCCAGGAGACACCGCTTGCCGACGCACGCTCACTCCCCTCCTCACCGATGATCCCGTCGTCGGGCCGCAGGGCGAGCAACCGGTCGACGATGTAGTCCTCGGCGAGGGTGTCCACGACAGTCACGGGGTCCACCGCGGAGGTCTTCGTGGTGGAGAAGCCGCGGATGTCCCCCTCCCCCTGTTCGACGAGTTCCGCCCGCTTGTCCAGGATGCGGGTGCCGGCGGCCGCGGCGACCTCGACGGCAATGTCACGGAGCTGCACAGGATCATGAAGAGTCATGGGGACCATTGTGCCCGCACTTTGTATGCTGGGCGCCATGAGCGACATCGGCTTCGGCATTGACATCGGCGGCTCCGGCATCAAGGGTGCCCGCGTCGACCTGGATAACGGTGAATTCGTCGGCGACCGCATCAAGATCAGGACTCCCCAGCCTGCGACCCCAGAGGCCGTGGCGGAGACCGTCGCCGAGATCGTGCGCACCGCGGAGTGGGACGGCCCCGTGGGTCTGACCCTGCCCAGTGTGATCAAGCGGCAGACCGCCCGTACCGCGGCGAACATCGACGAATCGTGGATCGGGACCGACGTGCATGAACTGTTCGGACGTCACCTCGGCGACCGGGAGATCAGCGTGCTCAACGACGCTGATGCCGCCGGCATCGCGGAGGTCGCCTTCGGCGACCCGCGGGCGCGCCGTGGTTCGGTGCTGTTCCTCACGTTCGGAACGGGCATCGGCTCGGCGCTGCTCATCGACGGTCACCTCTTCCCCAACACCGAACTCGGCCACCTCAGAATGGGCGACTTCGAGGCGGAGGAACGTGCCTCCTCGGCGGCGAAGGACCGGGATGAGCTGAGCTACAAGAAGTGGGCGAAGCGTGTCACACGGGTGCTCGCCGAGTTCGAGCGTCTGCTCAACCCGGGTGCGTTCATCGTCGGTGGCGGCATCTCCCGCGACCATGCGAAGTGGGTGCCGCTGCTCAACGTGGAGGCCCCCGTCTTCCCCGCGCAGCTGCGCAACCGGGCCGGAATCGTGGGGGCCGCCATGGCCGTCGCTGCGCACGTCACTCCCTGATCCAATGGGCTGAGACCCCGGGTGGTTCAACCGTCCAGGATTAATTGCTCTATACTGGGCGGTTGATCGTGAAGACCATGTCGACGGTGGACGTCGGCGGTTTTTCACTAGTGTGGTCCCAGGGGGCTGGTTCCCCATCCCGTACCAGGGACGAACACATTCATGTTGGCTAGGCGAAAGGGCGTACGTGGCAGCCACGGATTCTTCAGGCAATGCAGCGACCGACAGTGCAGAGACTTCTGCGTCGGCCGCCGACACCCCGGTGAAGAAGGCCGCCAAGAAGGTGGCCAAGAAGACGGCCCGCAAGGTCGCCAAGAAGACCGCACGCAAGGTCGCGAAGAAGACGACCACGCGCAAGGTCGCCAAGAAGGCGGCCAAGAAGACGGCTAAGAAGACCACCCGGAAGAGCACCACCAAGGCCGACGTCGACGCTGAGGGTGTCGAGGAGGAGCTCGATGACGAGCTCGAGCCCGAGGAGCCGGACTTCGACGAGGAGAACCTCGACGAGGACGAGCTCGGTGAGGACGAGGAGGAGGAAGAAGAGGAGAAGGAAGAGGACGAGGGTGCATCCGTCTGGGACGAGGATGAGTCCGCTGCCCTCCGTCAGGCCCGCAAGGATGCGGAGCTGACCGCTTCCGCTGACTCCGTCCGCGCCTACCTCAAGCAGATCGGCAAGGTCGCACTGCTCAACGCGGAGCAGGAGGTGTCCCTGGCCAAGCGCATCGAAGCCGGCCTGTACGCCACCTACCGCATGGAGCAGATGGAGGAGGCCTTCGCCGCCGGCGACAAGGACGCGAAACTGACCCCCGCGGTCAAGCGCGACCTGCGCGCCATCGCCCGTGACGGCCGGAAGGCCAAGAATCACCTGCTGGAGGCAAACCTCCGTCTGGTCGTCTCCCTGGCCAAGCGCTACACGGGCCGCGGCATGGCGTTCCTGGATCTCATCCAGGAGGGCAACCTCGGCCTGATCCGCGCCGTCGAGAAGTTCGACTACACCAAGGGCTACAAGTTCTCGACGTACGCCACCTGGTGGATCCGCCAGGCGATCACCCGTGCCATGGCCGACCAGGCCCGCACCATCCGTATCCCGGTGCACATGGTGGAGGTCATCAACAAGCTGGGCCGTATCCAGCGTGAGCTGCTCCAGGACCTCGGCCGCGAGCCCACCCCGCTCGAGCTGGCCAAGGAGATGGACATCACCGAGGAGAAGGTCCTCGAGATCCAGCAGTACGCCCGTGAGCCGATCTCCCTGGACCAGACCATCGGTGACGAGGGTGACTCCCAGCTCGGTGACTTCATCGAGGACTCCGAGGCTGTCGTCGCCGTTGACGCCGTCTCCTTCACTCTCCTGCAGGATCAGCTGCAGGATGTGCTGCAGACGCTGTCCGAGCGTGAGGCCGGCGTCGTCCGCCTGCGCTTCGGCCTGACCGACGGCATGCCGCGCACCCTCGACGAGATCGGCCAGGTCTACGGCGTCACGCGCGAGCGTATCCGCCAGATCGAGTCGAAGACGATGTCCAAGCTGCGTCACCCCTCGCGTTCACAGGTGCTGCGCGACTACCTGGACTAGTCCTCAGCCTGTCGACAGACACCGCCCCGGTCACCTTCCGTGACCGGGGCGGTGTCTGTCTAGCGCAGCTGCGGCCGGTATACGGCGGGCAGGCCCGCGCGGCCGTAACTGGCGCGGCGGTGGGCCCATTCGACAGGGCCCGGCCAGCCCAGCAGATCCCACACGTACGCCCAGAGGAGGGTGGCCAGCCACACGCCGGAGGCGATGGCCGTCTGTGCGAGGATACCGGCGTCGCGACCGAGGCCGAGGGTGAAGGGCTGGGTGAGAAGGAGGAAGAGCACCGACTGCAGGATGTAGCCCGACATCGACCGCTGGCCGAGTGCGACGAAGGCACGCAACGCGGGGTTGAGGGTGTCGATGGTGCCCGGGAAGAGCAACGCCACGAGTGCCAGGATGCCAGGTCCGGTGAGCAGTCCGAAACTGTTGTTGAGGATGAACAGCGGCATCTCCCAGGAGGCCGGCAGCACCCCGATGGAGGCCAGTCCCCAGGGCAGGCCGACGAGCAGGATGACGGCTGCGGCCACGCCCACCCAGACCTGGAGGAGGCGGCGGTGCTGGTCGACGTCGAGAAGCACTCCCCTCCGGGCCCACACGAAGCCGATGATCACGAGCGGTCCCAGCATGAGGGTGCTCAGCGACAGGCTGGCCAGGGTCCCCAGCAGGCCGAGGGCGTTGCCCCCCAGATACTCGGTGTAGCTGCTGATCCGGACGTCCTCGACGCCCAGATTCAGGTCGGTGACATCCCCGTAGAGCAGCATCGCGACGGCGGCCATCATCATGATGACCATCTGCAGGCCTAGGAGCACCCACGCGATGATCATGAGAGTGCGGTCGCGCAGGGTGATCATCGCGATGAGGACCAGTGCGATCACGGCGTACTGCAGGATGATGTCACCGAAGAAGAGCAGCACGAGGTGCACGGCGCCGATGACGGCGAGCAGAGCGTAGCGCCTCCACAGCACCTTCCGTGCCTTGCCCGGCGGGAAACCACGCCGCCACAGGCTCATGGCGATCAGGCCGACGCCGACACCGAGCAGCGTGGTGAACAGCGACAGTCCACGGACGTGGACGAACATGCCGTGGAACACGGCAACGATGGACTCGAGGAGCGTCGGATCCCCGTAGATGCCGCCGAACCCGGCTGCGAGATCGGCGTTCTGAGGTACCGCCCAGGCGGTGGGGAGATTCGCCACCGCAATGCCGAGCAGCGCCAACCCCCGGGCCAGGTCGGGGGCGATGTAGCGGATCTTCTGTGAGGCGGAGGGCGTCGAGGAGTCCACGTCTACTGGTTCAGCCAGGTGTCAATCGAACGTTCCACGCAGTCCTGTCGCTCCAACGGGTCCGTGATGTCGACGCAGTCCGCCATTCCGGTGTTCGCGATCATGACTCCGAGCACCACCCAGAAGATGATGGACAGTCCGATCGCGATGATCGACATCACCAGACCGCCGACGGCCATGCCGGTGCGACGGCCGGGGCCGTTGATACGGCGCCCCCGCAGGAGGGCCACGACAGCGACGACGAGTCCGATCAGGCCGACCAGGAAGGCGAAACCCGTCGCCAAGATACTCAGGCCCATGACGAAGGCCAGGATGCCCAGGCCCAGGGCCCAGGGGGAGACGCCGTTCTTCTCCTCGTTCACGGCCCATGTCGAGCCGGCGGCACCGCTGTACCCGCTGTAACCGCTGTACCCGCTGTAGTCGTCCGCGGGTACGGATCCGGCGGGCTCCCCGGGCCGGGTGGCGTCCGTGCCGCCGGAGGGGTACCGGTAGGCCTCGTAGTTCGGGGTTGTCCCGGGCTGTTCGGGGTCGGACGGGTCACCCTGCGGGGTGTCGGGGCTGAAAGGATTACTCATCTCCGTCAACTTTCCGTGGTCTGTGAGTGGTGTGCCTCCACACTAGCCACCACCTCTGTCCCGGCGCGGCACGCCGGCCCCGGGACGGGGCACTCACCACTGGCGCAGGTAGGCGATCCGGTCTCGCAGCTGCTCGGCGGTGCACAGGGCGGTCGGCGGGCCGCCGCAGGCGTTGCGGGCCTCGGTGTGGATGGCGCCGTGCGGTCGGCCGGTACGTCCTGCGGTGATGGAGACGATGGCGTTGAGTTCCTTGCGCAGCTGCGGGATTTCATCGCTGGCCACGCGCTCGGCGGCCGCCTTGTTGCCCGCGGACTGGCGGGCCTCCTCATCGGCCCGGGCCGCGGCGTCGCGGGCGTCGAGCTGCTCCTCCTGACGCTTGCGCAGGAGTGCCTTCATCTGGTCGGCGTCGAGAAGCCCCGGGAGTCCCAGGTAGTCGGCCTCCTCATCGGAGCCGGCGAACGTGGCGGTGCCGTAGGTCGAACCGTCGTAAATGAGGGAGTCGAGTTCAGCCTCCGCGCCGAGGGACTCGTAGGCCTTTTCCTCGTCCTTCTCGGTCTCCTCGCGGTTGGCCTCGGCGAGTGCCTCGTCGTCCCACCCCTCCTGCGGGCGGTCGGGCTTGCCCAGGACGTGGTCGCGGGAGGTCTCCAGCTTCTCCGCGAGTCCGAGGAGGACCGGGACGGAGGGCAGGAACACCGAGGCGGTCTCACCGGGCATGCGCGAACGCACGAAACGGCCGATGGCCTGGGCGAAGAAGAGCGGGGTGGCGGCGGAGGTGGCGTAGACACCGACGGCGAGACGAGGGACGTCGACGCCCTCGGAGACCATGCGGACGGCGACCATCCACTCGTCGGTGCTGTGGGAGAAGTCCTCGATGCGCTGGGAGGAGCCGGGTTCGTCCGAGAGGATGACCGCCACCGGGGTGGAGGACATCTTCTCCAGGATCTTCGCGTAGGCACGGGCCGTGGCTGTGTCGGTGGCGATGACCAGACCACCGGCGTCGGGCATGTTCTTGCGCAGCTGCATCAGGCGGGTGTGCGCGGCCTGCAGGACGGCGGGGATCCAGTCTCCCCTGGGGTCGAGCGCTGTCTTCCAGGCGCGCGCCGTCTGCTCCGCGTTGAGGGGCTCGCCCAGGCGGGCGGCGTACTCCTCACCGGCGGAGGTGCGCCAGCGGGCCTCACCCGAGTAGGCGAGGAACACCACTGGACGGACGACGCCGTCGGCCAGGGCATCTGCGTAGCCGTAGGTGTGGTCCGAGCGGGAGACCAGGTGCCCCTCGCCGTCCTCCTCGTAGCGGACGAAGGGGATGGCGGAATCGTCGGAACGGAAGGGCGTTCCGGTCAGTGCGAGCCGGTGCTCGGCGTCGGCGTAGGCCTCACGGATGCCGTCTCCCCAGCTCTTGGCGTCACCTCCGTGGTGGATCTCGTCGAGGATCACCAGGGACCGCTTCGCCGAGCACACTGCGTGGTGCTTGTACGGGTGCATGGACACCTGCGCATAGGTCACCACGATGCCGTCGTATGCGGGGTTGACCGCTGAGGCGTTGGTGAAGTGCGGGTCGAGTGCCAGGCCGACGCGGGCGGCCGCCTGCGACCACTGGATCTTCAGGTGTTCGGTGGGCACGACGACGATGATGCGGTCGACGTTGCGGGACGCCTTGAGCTCGGTGGCCACCCGCAGCGCGAACGTCGTCTTGCCGGCACCCGGGGTCGCGACCGCCAGGAAATCCTTCGGTTTGTGGAGCAGGAACTTCGTCAGCGCCGACCGCTGCCAGGCGCGGAGCTGCCCCTTCGCGGCCCCACTCACTTGCGACGCAGGCCCTTGTAGATTCGTTCGCAGTCGGGGCACACCGGCGAACCCGGCTTGGCCTGTTTCGTCACGGGGAAGGTCTCGCCGCACAGGGCGACGACCATGTTTCCGCTCACGGCGGACTCGACGATCTGGTTCTTCTTGACGTAGTGGAAGAACTTCGGGGTGCCGTCGTCGAGGTCGGTGTCTTCCCTGATGTCGGTGCGTTCGATGGTCTTCGTACTGGTCTTCACGCGAACCATCATGCCCCACATCTGACCGGAAAGGCACACAGGGCTACTCTGAGCTCTATGGATCAGGACACCTACGACGCCGTCGAGGACCCCGCGGACAGCTCCCCGGGCGGTGGTCGCCGTGGCTGGCGCAAGCTGCTGCGACGCCGTCGTGCAGAGCTGATCACCACCGCCCGCCGCTCCCCCGCCGAGAACCTGCGCCACCGTGAGCGCGTCTACACCTGGCTCCAGCTCTCCCGCGTCCCGGCGCTGCTCATCAGTGCCGGCAGCTACCTGTGGTTGGGGGACTGGATCTTCTCCGGAATACTCTTCCTCATCTCCATCCCCCTGCCGTGGATTGCGGTGGTCATCGCGAACGGCAAGGGGGAGGTCCGGGAGAAGCGCACCCGCAACGTGTACAAGCCGCAGGTGGCCCGGGAGTACTACGCCGCCGTCGATGCCGCCCGGGATGCCGAGCTGGAGGCTGCCGAGCAGCGGGAGCTGGACACGGGCGGACCCGACATCATCGACCACGAGGAGAACACCAAGTGACTCTCACCGAACTCGCCCCCGAGTTGACCGCCCTGTTCCGCGAGGCCGGGTTCACCGCCGACGGCATCGCCGCCCACCTGGGACCCGACGCCACCGAGGCGATGCACCGCGGAGAGCCCGCAGCCGTCCGCTACGCGGCCTCCGACAACTCCCTGCTGTCACGGCTCATCCGCTTCTTCGTGCTGCGCGACGCTCTCCCCGCCACCGCTCTCGCCGATCTGGTGGGCGCCTCCCTGGCCACCCGGCTTCTCGACGCCGGTGCAGTCCACGCCGACCGTTCCGGCACGGTGACCCCCGCGCTGGACATCCGCCCGCACGTCATCGTCGGGGAGAACCGCTGGATCTTCTCCGACGCCGATGCCTCCATGACGCAGCATGTCCCCGGCCCCGACCACGTGCTCGGAGTCGGCGCGGCAAGCCTGTCGCTGCTGCAGTCCACACCGGTCACCCCGGTGGACACCGTCCTCGACCTGGGCACCGGCTCCGGTGTCCAGGCACTCGGCCAGGTGGGGGTGGCCACGCACATCACCGCCACCGACATCCACCCGCGGGCCCTCGAGCTGGCGGCCGCAACCTTCGCGGGTGCCGACGCCGCAGTGGAACTTCTGCAGGGCGCCTGGTTCGAGCCGGTCGCCGGCCGGACCTTCGACCGGATCGTGGCCAACCCTCCGTTCGTCGTCGGTCTCCCGGAGGTCGGCCACGTCTACCGGGACTCCGGCCTCAACCTCGACGGGGCCTCGGAGCTGGTGGTCTCCCAGGCTCCCGGGTACCTGTCCCCGGGCGGTACCGCGCACCTGCTGGCCGCCTGGGTGCACACCCATGAAGAGTCCTGGGCCTCCCGCGTCGCCTCCTGGCTGCCCCGGCGCGGCATCGCGGCATGGATCATCGAGCGGGACGTCGCCGACCCGGCGCACTACGTCGGCACATGGCTGCGCGACGAGTCGATCGACCCCCGCTCCCCTGCCGCCGCCGAACGTACGCAGGCCTGGCTCCGTCACTTCGCCGACCACGGTGTGACCGGCATCGGATTCGGTTTCGTGGCCATCCGGGAGATCGGCGACGAGCCCTCCGACATCATGGCGGAAACCATGCCGCAGGTATTCACCGATCCCCTGGGCCCCGAGGTCGACGAGTACTTCGACCGCATCGCCTGGCTGCGGCACCGTTCGGCGGAGGATCTGGCCGCCGCGACCTTCCTCGCCCGCCCCGGCCTCGCCCGGGAGGACATCTCCCAGGCGGATGTCGGGGCCGGCGTCGGTTTCGCCCCCGCGGCCCTGCGGCTGACGCGCACGGACGGTCCCCGGTGGTCACACGATGTCGACAGACACCTGGCGTCGATCGTCGCGGGTCTGCACCCGCAGGGGCTCCCGCTCGAGGAGGTCGTCGGGCTCTACGCGATGGCCAACGACCTGGACGCAGAACAGCTGCTGGAGTCCGCGATCCCCGCGATCGTCGACCTCGTGCGTCATGGTCTGGTGCTGCCGGCGGAGCTGGTCCTGTGAAGGCGGTCCTGACCCGTGTGAGCTCCGCCTCCGTGACTGTCGACGGGGAGGTCGTCGGTGAGATCGGTCCCGGCCTCCTGGCGCTGGTGGGGGTCGGTCGGGAGGACTCCCCTGACGCATGGGAGACGATGGTCCGCAAGATCGCGGAGCTGCGCATCCTCGACGAGGAGCAGAGCGTCTCTGAGGCGGGGCAGTCGGTTCTGCTCGTCAGCCAGTTCACCCTCCACGGCCGCACCGCGAAGGGGCGCCGTCCCAGCTGGTCGGACGCCGCGCCGGGCGCGGTGGCGGAACCGGTGATCGCGAAGATCGCCGCGGGGCTGCGGTCCCGGGGCATCCACGTGGAGGAAGGCGTTTTCGGCGCAATGATGCAGGTCGCGTCGGTCAACGAAGGTCCGTTCACCGTGCTCGTGGAGTGTTGACCGGCTTTCGGGAACAAAACCGGCCGCAGAAGCGTTGAACCATTAAGACCGGCAAAAATAGGAGGCCTCCTGATGACCACACCTTCCCTGCAGGATTCTGACGTAGAGACCACCGACCGAGGTAGCCGTCGCGGCCAGACGAACGACAACCCGTCCGCGGACCTGGTCCGCGTCTATCTCAACGGAATCGGGCGCACTGCGCTTCTGAACGCGGAGGAGGAGGTGGATCTGTCCCAGCGGATCGAGGTGGGACTGTACGCTACTCATCTGCTTGAGTCGGACCGTAAGTTGACGCGCGCCATGAAGCGTGACCTCAAGGTCCTGGCCAAGGACGGCAACAAGGCCCGCGCGCACCTGCTCGAGGCGAACCTGCGGCTCGTCGTCTCCCTGGCGAAGCGTTACACCGGCCGTGGCATGCCGCTGCTGGATCTCATCCAGGAGGGCAATCTGGGTCTGATCCGTGCGATGGAGAAGTTCGATTACGCCAAGGGCTACAAGTTCTCCACTTACGCGACCTGGTGGATCCGTCAGGCCATCACCCGTGGCATGGCTGACCAGTCGCGCACGATCCGTCTCCCCGTCCACCTCGTGGAACAGGTGAACAAGCTCTCCCGCATCAAGCGGGAGATGTACCAGCACCTGGGCCGTGAGGCGACCAACGAGGAGCTGGCCGAGGAATCCGGGATCGAGGAGTCCCGCATCGAGATGCTGCTCCGCCAGTCCCGTGACCCGGTGTCCCTGGACATGCCCGTCGGTGCCGACGAAGAGGCACCGCTGGGCGACTTCATCGAGGATGCCGAGGCCACCGATGCCGAGTCCGCGGTGGTGGCCACCATGCGCCACTCGGACATCCGGGCTGTGCTGGGCACCCTCGAGGACCGCGAGCAGGACGTCATCCGCCTGCGCTACGGCCTCGACGACGGAGTACCGCGCACCCTGGACCAGATCGGCCGCCGTTTCGGGCTGTCCCGTGAGCGCGTCCGCCAGATCGAGCGTGAGGTCATGAGCAAGCTGCGTGACGGAGACCGTGCCGACCGTCTCCGGGAATACGCTCTCTAGAGTCTCACCCGCCCCATGATTGCCTCCCGTTGATACGGGTGACACCGCCCTCCCCGCCCCGGGAGGGCGTTCTGCTTTAAGGTAGGGTTCTACCCAATGTGACTTGCGGAAAGGCGTTGTGGCTGTGAAGGATCTGGTCGATACCACCGAAATGTATCTGCGGACGATCTACGAGCTCGAGGAGGAGGGCATCATCCCCCTCCGGGCCCGTATCGCCGAGCGGCTGGAGCAGTCGGGCCCGACCGTCAGCCAGACGGTCGCGCGCATGGAGCGCGACGGCCTCGTGGTGGTCCGTCCGGACCGTTCCCTCGAGATGACCCAGGAGGGCCGCGAGCTGGCCATCGCCGTCATGCGCAAGCACCGCCTGGCCGAGCGCCTCCTCACCGACATCCTCGGTCTGGACATCCACCAGGTCCACGATGAAGCCTGCCGCTGGGAGCACGTCATGAGTGAGGCTGTCGAGCAGCGCGTCGTCGCGGTCCTCGAGGATGCCACCCGCTCCCCCTTCGGCAACCCGATCCCGGGGCTGGAGGCGCTGGGCGTCGTGGACCCGTCCCCCACCGACCACGGCATCCGCGCCGTCGACCTGTCCGAGGGCAGCCCGGTGGAGGCCCGCATCGTGCAGCTCAACGAGATCCTCCAGGTGGATCTGGAACAGTTCGGTCTGCTCGTCGACGCCGGCATCGGTGTCGGGTCGACGGTCACCGTCAGCCATGAGGGCGGCACGATCCGACTTTCCTCCGGAAGCTCCGACGTGGAGCTCAGCCCGGAGCTGGCCCACGCCGTCCGAGTCGAGCTCGTCTGATGAAGCTGCTGGTCACCGGCGGCGCCGGATATGTGGGTTCCGTCTGTGCGCAGGTCCTGCTGGAGGCGGGGCATGAGGTCGTCGTCATCGACAACTTCACCACCGGCAACCGGGAGGCCGTGCCCTCTGGGGCCCGTCTCGTCGAGGGGGACGTCCGCGACGTGGCCGCTACCGTCCTCGACGAGGGGGGTGTCGACGCAGTCCTGCATTTCGCCGCCCGTTCGTTGGTCGGCGAGTCCGTCGAGAAACCCGAGGAGTACTGGCAGCACAACGTGGTCACCACGCTCGTGCTTCTCGACGCCATGCGCTCCGCCAACGTCACCAACCTCGTCTTCTCCTCCACCGCCGCCACCTACGGTGAGCCGGAGGTGGTGCCCATCACCGAGGACATGCCCACGCAGCCGACCAACCCCTACGGCGCGTCGAAGCTCGCGATCGACCACATCATCACCTCCTACGCCCAGGCCCACGGGCTGGCGGCGACGAGCCTGCGGTACTTCAACGTGGCCGGCGCCTACGGTGACATCGGCGAGAACCGGGAGATCGAGACACATCTGATCCCCCTGGTTCTGCAGGTTGCGCTGGGACACCGCGACAAGATCTTCATGTTCGGGGACGACTGGCCCACCGCCGACGGCACCCCGGTCCGCGACTACATCCACATCCGGGACCTCGCGGACGCCCACGTTCTGGCGATGGAGACGAACGAGCCGGGCCGGCACCGGATCTACAACCTCGGTTCCGGTGACGGCTACTCCGTCCGGGAGGTCATCGAGATGTGCCGGAAGGTGACCGGCCACCCGATTCCCGCCGAGGTGGCGCCGCGGCGCGCGGGCGACCCTGCCACGCTCATCGCCTCCTCTGACCGTATCCGGCGTGAGTTGGGATGGAACCCCACCCGCACCGACCTGGAGACGATCGTCACCGACGCCTGGGCTTTCACCAGCAGGCTCGGCGAGCGGGCCTGGTCCGCGCGACGTTAGGCGGCCGACTCCAGCGGCGGTTCCGCCACCCCGTGGTTGTCCCGCACCATCCGGGAACCCTTCCGCACGGACCTCACCATGAAGTCGAAGGCCCCGACCTGTGCGGGCACGAGCAGCAGGCGGGAAAGCGAGTGGCTGCGGTCCTCCTCCAGCGCTGCCAGCAGGGCGTGGGTGGTGCGCATCGTCAGGTTCAGTTCCACCATGCACAGCGCGTACAGGGCCAGCGCATTGTGCCGGATGAAACCAGTGAACGTCCTGGCGACCGCCAGCATGACCTGCGCACCGGGCGTCGGTTCCTGCAGTACGTCCTCGATGAGCAGGTCGCGCAGCTCAAGGGTGCCCAGCAGGGTCGCCGTCGTGAGCAGGACCTCCTCATCGGAGAGCAGATCGTCGAGCGTCAGGTCACGGGCCTCCGCCAGGAGCAGTCTGGCATCGGCGGCCAGGGCCGGGTAGACGGTCGGCGGCAACTCGGCGGCCCGTTCCAGGGCGAAACGGGTGAGGTACGCGCACTCCTCCTCGTCGAAGTACCGGTTGCCGCGCCGGAAGTGCTCCTGTGCCTCCTCCCGGCTCAGGTCGGGCAGTTCCCCCTGCTCGAGCAGGGGTTCCATCGCCAGGGCGCTGGACACCGGGGCGATGACGTCCCGCGACCAGACCGCATCGAGCTCGGCGAGTACGGAGGGCTGCCCGAATCCGATCCTCACCGGTTCCCCGGTGAGGATCTCGTGGGTCACCCACGCGAGGTCGAGCTGCAGTATCCCTGTATGGGCCATGTCTACGAGGGTGTCGATGATCTCGTTGATCTCGGAGTCCGGCCGGGTGGTGACGAGGAAGCCGAACACCACCTCCTGGTCCATGTCCTTCACCGCCTGAGCCAGTTCAGGGAGCATCGCCAGATCATCCAGGTCGATGCGCAGTACGGGGCCGAGTTCGAAGAGATTCCGGGAGCCGGTTGCGGAGAAGGTGACGAAGACGAGGGAGTCATGAGGGTAGAAGCCGAGGATTCCCGGCAGGTTGGCGGCGATCTGTCCCGGTGAGTTCAGTGACGAGGTAGCTGCTGTCATGCCCCGCACACTGCCCTGGATCGGGGCAGGTTGCGCGGGGACGTCGAAAAGCGGCACCCGTGCCTGTGGACAACCCCACCTTGTCCACAGGTTGCCGGAGGCACTCTGGCTGACCATTACTGAATTGGGCAGAATAGTACGGCTAGGATGGAGCCTCACTGGAATATCACCCGTGTGAGGTGTGTTGCATCAGTTGGATGCCGTTAGAGCCGAAGGAGGATAATGGGTATGCAGGACAATGAGCGCCGTATGTACGAGCTCGAGTACCCGGCCCCGGAGGTGGGGACGGGAACTCAGGACGGCCCGACACTGATCGTCGCACTTCAGGGGTACGCCGATGCAGGCCACGCCGTCGAGACGAGCGCCGACCACCTGATCGCGGCCCTGGACTCACGTCCGTTGGCGTCGTTCAACAACGACGAGCTGATCGACTACCGCTCGCGTCGCCCCGCCGTGACCATGGACAACCACCAGATCACCGGCATGGAGAACCTCAACCTCGGGATTCGCGTGCTCCGTGACACCGAGGGACGGTCATTCCTGCTGCTCTCCGGCCCGGAGCCGGATCTGCGGTGGGAGGCCTTCACCGAAGCCGTCGCCGACCTGGTGGAGAAGTTCGGTGTGCACCGGACCCTCTGCCTCTACGCTGCGCCGATGGCTGTGCCGCACACCCGCCCCCTCGTCGTGTCCGCACACAGCAACACCCCGCAGCTGGTGAGCTCCATGTTCACCTACGACTCGAAGGTCGTTCTTCCGGGTTCCGCCTCCATGATGCTCGAGCGTGCCCTGCACAAGCGCGGTCTCAACGTCGCCGGCTTCACCGCCCACGTCCCGCACTACCTCGCGGCCTCGCCGTACCCGGCCGCCACCCACGAGCTTCTCACTGCTGTGGGGCGCGTCGCCGATCTCTCCTTCCCTCTCCGGGCGATTGAGCTCGACATCGAGCGCGTCACCCAGCAGCTGGCGGAGCAGGTCGATGACAGCCACGAGATCCAGCAGGTCGTCGCCCACCTGGAGCGCCAGTATGACGAGCAACTGGAACACTACCGAGCCTCCAATCCGAAGGCCATGCTGCCGGGTGAGTACGAGATGCCCTCCGGCGACGAGATCGGTGAGGAGTTCGAGCGTTTCCTCGCCACCCTCGACGCCACTGAGGAGGACAACCGGACTGAGGAGGTCGGTGGCCCGACGGAGCTGCCCGAGTCTGATCCGGAGGATCCGGAAGCCCCGGAGGATCTCGGGGACGACGAGTAGACAGGCACCCTGCCTGCCCCTCCAGGGGCAGGCAGGGTGCTGTTGTGTCCACCGGACCGACACAGCTGGACCCCGCACAGGGGGCACGGCCGAGGGTGGAAGGCCCGGCGCCGAACGGCCACACGACAGGTGTCTCAGTGCAGCGGACTCACTACCGGACCTCCCCCGCCTGCCATCCGGCTAGTGTGAATAGGTGTGAACCTCGCTCAAATGCTGCCTGATCTGTCCGATGTCCCCGAGAGCCTCCTGGACGAGTCGATCTTCGATTCCTTCCTCGCCTGGGTCAAGGGGCGCGGCATCGAGCTCTATCCTGCCCAGGAGGAGGCGGCACTCGGCATTCTCGCCGGGGACAACGTCATCCTGGCCACGCCGACCGGCTCGGGTAAGTCGATGGTGGCCAACGCCGCGCACTTCATTGCGATGGCCCGGGGGCAGCGCTCCTTCTACACCGCACCCATCAAGGCGTTGGTGAGCGAGAAGTTCTTCGCCCTGTGCGAGATCTTCGGCCCGGAGAACGTCGGCATGATGACCGGTGACGCGACCGTCAACGGTCGGGCACCGATCATCGCGGCGACCGCGGAGATCGTGGCGAACATCGCGCTGCGGGACGGTGCCGACGCTGCTATCGACCAGGTCGTCATGGACGAGTTCCACTACTACTCCGACCCGGAGCGAGGCTGGGCGTGGCAGGTGCCGCTACTGGAGCTGCCGAAGGCGCAGTTCCTGCTCATGTCCGCGACCCTCGGTGACACCACCTTCCTGCAGGAGGACCTGACCTCCCGCACAGGTCGCACGACCTCCCTGGTCGCCGGCTCGGAGCGCCCGGTGCCGCTGGATTTCTCCTACGTGTACACGCCGGTGCACGAGACGATCGAGAACCTGCTGGAGGGTGGCAAGGCCCCCATCTACGTTGTCCATTTCTCCCAGCGGGAGGCCACGGAGCGCGCCCAGGCTCTGACGAGTCTGAAGATCATCGACGACGAGACCAAGGAGAGGATCGTCGCGGAGATCGGCTCCTTCCGCTTCACGACGACCTACGGCAGGACCCTCTCCCGTCTCCTGCGCCGTGGCATCGGAGTCCACCACGCGGGCATGCTGCCCAAGTACCGTCGCCTGGTGGAGCGTCTCTCGCAGACCGGCCTGCTCAAGGTCATCTGTGGCACCGACACCCTGGGGGTGGGCATCAACGTGCCCATCCGCACGGTGCTCATGACGGGGCTGGCGAAGTTCGACGGCACGCGCCAGCGCATTCTCAAGTCGCGTGAGTTCCACCAGATCGCCGGCCGTGCCGGACGGGCGGGCTACGACACCGAGGGCACCGTCGTCGTCGAGGCCCCTGAGCACGAGATCGAGAACTGGCGCCTGCGTGAGCGTGCCGGCTCTGACCCGAAGAAGCTGAAGAAGCTGCGTCTCAAGTCCGTCCGCGAGGGCGAGGTCACCTGGTCGGAGAAGACCTATGAGCGTCTCACCGTCGCCGAGCCGGAGCCGATGAGCTCACAGTTCCGCATGACCAACTCGATGCTGCTCAACGTCATCGCCCGACCCGGCAACGGTTACGAGCATCTCAGACACCTGCTGCGCACCAACCATGACACCCGTGCGAAGCAGAACCGCGACATCCTCCACACTCTCGAGCTGTTCCGCGGGTTACTCAACGCCGGCATCGTGGTCAAGGCTGAGAACGGGACCGACGAGGAGGGGCGCCCTTACCACCTCACACAGGAGCTGCAGCGCGACTTCGCCCTCAATCAGCCGCTCTCCCCCTTCGCACTGGCCGCGCTCACTCTGCTGGACGATGAGTCCGAGAGCTACACGGTCGATGTGATCTCAACGTTCGAGGCCATTCTCGACGACCCCCGTCCCCTCCTCCAGGCCCAGCAGAAGCAGGCCCGCGGCGAGGAGATCGCCGCCCTCAAGGCGGAGGGTGTCGACTACACCGAGCGAATGGCCATCGTCGAGGACATCACCTGGCCGCAGCCGCTGGCCGAGGAACTCGAGGACGCCTACGAGACCTTCACCGAGGGTGCTCCCTGGGCCCGGGAGTTCGAGCTCTCCCCCAAGTCCGTCGTGCGCGACATGATCGAGCACGCGATGACGTTCTCGGACCTCATCGCCACCTACGGTCTGGCCCGCTCCGAAGGTGTCGTCCTGCGCTACCTCACCGATGCCTGGCGCACCCTGCGTCAGTCGGTTCCGCTGGACTCCCTCAACGACGAGCTGGAGGACGTCATCGAGTGGCTCGGCGAGCTCATCCGTCAGGTCGACTCCTCACTCATCGACGAGTGGGCGCAGATGGGTGACGAGGACACCCCGATCTCCAAGGAGGACCTCGAGCGCGAGCTCGCCTTCGGTCTCGAGGACCCGACGGCCCTCACCGCCAACAAACGGGCGTTCACCATCATGGTGCGCAACCTCATGTGGCGACTGGTGGAACTGTTCGCCTGGGAGAAGGAGGACCGTCTCGCGGAACTCCTCGAGTACCTGGAACGCGACGAGAAGCCCGACTGGGGTGCCGAGCTCGACGCCTACTTCGACGAGTACGCCGACCTCGACATCGGCGCTGACGCCCGCGGCGGCGACTACTTCTCCCTCACCAGGGACGGCCGCGAGTGGACCGCCCGGCAGATCATCAAGGACCCGGAGGGCGACAACTCCTTCCAGCTGGTCGCCGTCGTCGATCTCGACGCCTCCGATGCGGAGGGCGAGGTGCGGCTGAAGTCGCTGGAGATGGTGAGGCGCTAGGTGTAGGGCCACTCCCACTGCCCCACCGGTACGGGCAGCAACGGGGCCACGACGCTGCGGAACTCGGCTGTGCCCGTGTCCCCGTCGTTGCACCGGCTCCACAGGTCGGCGATCTGCTGGCCCGAGATCACATGCCCGAGACCACGTTCGACCACCGCGGAAGGACAGGTCCCGACATCCCGGTCGTCGACCTGCGGGTGGTCATCGAGAAACGACTCCGCCAAGGGTGATCGCCGGGTCCTCACCGTAGAGGCACCAGCGGTCTCCCTCACAGGATCGTCGAGGACGTCCTCAATGATCCGGGTGAGATGATGGCTCCGTCCTAGTTCGAGCTTGCGGCAACCTCGATGATCCCCCGCATGATCTCCGCGGTCTCCGTCGGCGTGGTGCCCACGCGGACGCCGGCCGCCTCGAGTGCCTCCTTCTTCGCCTGCGCGGTGCCGACGGAACCGGTGACGATCGCCCCCGCATGCCCCATCGTCTTGCCCTCGGGTGCGGTGAACCCGGCGACGTATCCGACGATGGGCTTGGTCACGTTCTCCCGGATGAAGTCCGCCGCGCGTTCCTCGGCGTCACCGCCGATCTCCCCGATCATGACGATCGCCTGGGTGTCCGGGTCCGCCTCGAAGGCGGTGAGCGCGTCGATGAAAGCGGTGCCGATGAGCGGGTCGCCGCCGATACCGACGGCGGTGGAGATGCCGACGTCGGACAGCGCGTGCATCATCTGGTACGTCAGGGTGCCCGACTTGGAGATCAGCCCCACAGGTCCGGGGCCGGTGATGTCGGCCGGGATGATGCCGGCCAGCGACTGTCCCGGGGTGATGATGCCGGGGCAGTTCGGTCCGATGATCCGCGTGCTTCCCGACACCCGCGCGTGCGCCAGCATCTCAGCGGTGTCGCGGACAGGCACGTCCTCGGTGATGACGACGATGAGCGGGATCGCGGCGTCGATGGCTTCGAAGACGGCGTCCCGGACGAAGGGAGCCGGCACGAACACGACGGACACGTCCGCGCCCGTGGCGGCGCGCGCGTCGGCGACGGTGCCGAACACCGGCAGCTCACGGTCGTTGACCGTCAGGGTCTGTCCCGCCTTCCGCGGGTTCGTGCCGCCGACCACATTCGCGCCGGCGGTGAGCATCCGGGAGGTGTGTTCCCGTCCCTCGCGCCCGGTGATGCCCTGGACGATGATGCGGGAGTCGGAGTGAAGGAAAATGGCCATGTCGGAACCTTTCGCTAGACGGCGCTCGGGGTCACCGCAGCGAGTTCGGTCACCCGGTCTGCGGCCTCGTCCATGTCCTCCAGGACGGTGACGAGGGGGTGGTCGTACTCTCCGAGGATGCGGCGGCCCTCGTCGACGTTGTTGCCGTCGAGGCGCACGACGATCGGCGTACTCGCCGTGTCGCCGAGACGGGTGAGTGCCGCCACGATTCCGGTGGCCACGGCATCGCAGGAGGTGATGCCGCCGAAGACGTTGACGAAGACGCTGGTGACGTGGGGGTCGGCGAGCACGAGCCCGAGGCTGGCGGTCATCGTCTCCGGGGAGGCGCCGCCACCGATGTCCAGGAAGTTCGCGGGCCGCTGTCCCCCGTACCTCTCACCGGCGGCGGTGACGACGTCGAGCGTGGACATGACCAGGCCGGCGCCGTTACCGATGATGCCCACCGAGCCGTCGAGAGTGACGTACTTGAGGCCCTGCTCGGCGGCGCGCCGCTCGATCGGGTCGAGGTGATCGGCTGCCTCGGCGAGTTGTGCGCGGTTGTCGTGACGGTAGGCGGCATTGTCGTCGAGGGTGATTTTCGCGTCGAGGGCGATGACCTCTCCCCGCGCCGTGAGTACGAGCGGGTTCACCTCGACGAGGGTGGCGTCCTCCTCGCGGAAGACGTCGGCCAGACTCCGGATGACGGGGATGACCTTGTCCCGGATGTCGGTGGGGAGGGCGTCGACAAGTTCGTGGGGGTCAAAGCCCTTGAGGGGATCGACGGCGACGCGGGCCAGCGCCTCGGGTCGGTTCTCGGCGAGCTCCTCGATGTCGACGCCGCCCTCCATCGAGAACAATCCCAGGTATGAGGCGTGGGCGCGGTCAAGGAGCAGCGAGAAGTAGTACTCCGCCTCGATGTCCACGTACTCGACGACAAGCACCCGCTCGACCGTGAGTCCCCGGATGTCCATCCCGAGGATCGCCTCCGCCGCCTCCTCGGCCGCCTCGGGGGTCGCCGCCACGCGGATACCCCCGGCCTTGCCGCGGCCGCCGATCTTCACCTGCGCCTTGATGACGCACTCCCCGCCCAGCCTCTCCGCCGCCTTGCGGGCCTGCGTCGGGGTCTCGGCCACGGTGCCGGACAGAACGGGAACTCCGTGGGCTGCGAAGAGATCGAGTGCCTGATACTCGTAAAGGTCCATACCTGCAGCGTATAGACGTTGACGTATCGCGGGGTCGGATCAGCTACACGCCGGGACCGCGATAACCATCTCTCCCGCGGCTTTCCGATCCCGGAGAAACGCTGCTCACTCCATGAAAGAGGTGGGTAGGACGCCGGCCCCGGGGTGTCATGCGCCCGCCGTGGGTCGGGGAGAAAAATGAGGAGAGGACGCTTCTTCTCGACAATCCTGCGTCCATGTCTCGTTGAATACATGTACGGTGGGAAATACAACTAAATCCTTATATATTGCACATCTCAAGAAAGTTGCACACCATGAACCACCGCATGATGAAGACCATCGCGCTCACCGCCTCGGCTGCTCTCGCACTGAGTGCCTGTTCCACCTCCGACGACACCGCCGCGGAGGATCCGGGCACCGTCGTCACCACCGTCGAGACCCCGGGTGATACACCGGTGGAGACCACGGTCACCACCGCTGACGCTGCGGAGCAGGTCGCCGGTGAGGACCCGGTCTTCAACGCCATCGACGCGGCCCTGGCCGAGTATCCCGAGGGAATCGTCGTCGACATCGACCGCGAGGATGACACCGACAGCTACGAGATCGATCTGGTCCAGGGCGATCAGCTCATCGAGCTGCAGGTCGACTTCGACGGCACCCTCCGCGAGGATGGCCGCGAGGGCGACGAGGACATGATCGTCCGCGCCCAGAACATCACCCTCACCGCCGCGGACGCCATCCGCGAGGCACTCTCCCTCCATCCGGACGGACTTCTCGACGAAGCCGAGCTCGAGGACGCCGACGGTGTCATCCAGTGGAAGATCCAGCTGGACGACGCCGACCGCAACGACCTGGCCGAGCTGGACGTCGCCGCCAACTAGTCCCCCACACGGCCCGAACCCCGCCACCGCAGCCTTCCGGTGGCGGGGTTCGCCTCTGCTGCCCCCCCCACAAACCAGAAACGCCGCCCTCCGTTCCGGAGGGCGGCGTCATGGGGTGCGTCAACAGACGGAGAGCTTATCGGGCAGCCTCGATCTGGACGGTCTGTGCGACTGCCTGGATGACAGCGGCGACCTTGACGGCCTCCCAGACCTGCTCCTTGGTCAGACCCTCCTCGCGGACGGTCTGGTCGTGGGCGACGACGCAGTTCTCACAGCCGTTGATGGTGGAGACAGCCAGTGACCACAGCTCGAAGTCGGCCTTCTCCACGCCCGGCTTGGCGATGATGTTCATGCGCAGGCCGAACTTGACGTTGGTGTAGTCCTCGCCGAGGAAGTGCTTCGCACGGTAGGCCACGTTGTTCATGGCCATGACAGTGGCGGAGCCGAGTGCCGCCTCGAAGGCCTCGTCAGAGAGGTGCTCCTTGGCCTCCTCGGAGATCTCGGCGAAGACGGTGTCGTTACGGGTGGCAGCCGCAGAGGCCAGCAGGGTGCCCCACAGCTGCTGTTCGTTGAGTTCAGTGGTGCGGGTCAGGGAGCCCAGGTTGAGCTTCTGATCCTTCGCGTACTCGGGGAGGGCGTTCCTGAGGTTATCGATCGACATTTACTTCAGGGACTCCTGAACGACGTCCATCTTGTTGATGTTCTTGGTCGGGTCGTTGGCCTGCCAGTTGCAGGCGCAGACCTCCTCGGACTGCAGGGCGTCGAGGACACGCAGGACCTCGTCGACGTTGCGGCCGACGGCGTCCGGGGTGACGGAGACGAACTGGATGATGCCGTCCGGGTCGATGATGAAGGTGGCGCGGTCGGCGACACCGTCAGCGTTCTCCACGCCCAGCTCACGGATGAGCTCGTGCTTGATGTCGGAGAACATCGGGAACGGGACGTCCTTCAGCTCATCGTTGGTGGCGCGCCAGTTGAAGTGGGAGAACTCGTTGTCCACGGAACCGCCCAGGATCTGGGTGTCGCGGTCCTGGAACTCCTCGTCGAGCTTGCCGAATGCGGCGATCTCGGTCGGGCAGACGAAGGTGAAGTCCTTCGGGTAGAAGAAGACGACCTTCCACTTGCCCGGGTACTTGTCGAGGGAAACGGTCTCGAAGTAATCCTCCGGCTGCTGGGCGTTGGCCTCAGACAGGTTGCCGCCCTTGAGGGCGAGCAGCTCGAACTCGGGGAACTTCTCTCCAACGGTCATGATTGCCATGTGTAAATCTCCTCAAAAATGTGGGATGTGACGGCCATCACGGAAAGGTCCTACGTTTGGACCCTCTCCGTGGCCAAAGACCATTATGCCTGTTCATCCGGGATTCGTCAATAGCAAATCCTTTGGAGTCGATGTACAGTGATAGGCATGCACAATAAGGAGTACCGTCCGACGCTGTCCCAGCTGCGCACTTTCGTCACCATCGCTGAGAACAAGCACTTCGGCACGGCGGCCACGAAACTGGGCATCTCGCAGCCCTCCCTCTCGCAGGCCCTCGTAGCCCTGGAGCAGGGTCTGGGCATCCAGCTCATCGAACGCTCAACCCGGCGCGTCATCGTCACGCCGGCCGGCGAGGAACTGCTTCCCTACGCCAAGAAGACGCTCGATGCCGCGGACGCCTTTCTGTCCCATTCCCGCGGCACGCACGGCACACTCATCGGCCCGCTGACCATGGGCATCATCCCGACGATTGCGCCGTACATCCTGCCCGGTCTGCTCACGGCCACCGCCGCGCAGTACCCGGAACTGGAGCCACGCATCGTCGAGGATCAGACCCGCCACCTCGTGCAGATGCTCCGCGACGGACAGATCGACCTGGCGGTCATGGCGCTGCCCTCGGAGACCACCGGTGTCGCCGAGGTGCCCCTCTACAAGGAGGACTTCGCCGTCGTCGTCCCGGAGGGCCACGCGCTGGCCGGTCGCGAGGATCTCGGCCTGTCCGACCTTGATGCCCTCGACCTGCTGCTTCTCGACGACGGCCACTGCCTCCACGACCAGATCGTCGATCTGTGCCGCAAGGCGGACCTCAATCCCACCGAGGCCGCCAACTCGGTCACGCGCGCCTCCTCGCTGACGACGATCATGCAGCTCGTCGCCGCAGGGCTCGGCGCCACCCTGGTGCCCGTGTCGGCGGTCCGCACCGAGTGCCACCGCCCGGGACTGGCCACCGCCACCTTCCGTGACGATGTCACCGCCCAGCGCGAGATCGGTCTGGTCTACCGCAACTCCAGTTCCCGGACGGAGGAGTTCCACACTCTGGGCACCCTGGTCACGGCCGCCTACCGCGAGGCGGTCGGGGAGCCGTCCGGCAGCGCTCCGCCGGCGGCCTGACGGTAGATCATCGCCTGCGCGAGCAGGTACGCCGGGGCGAGGATGAGGAGCGCGAGACCGAGGGTCAGTATCGCGCCGACGAACATCACGAGGCCGGCCACCAGATTGAACAGCAGCAGGCGGCCGTAGTTGCTCAGCCCGGCGCGGAATCCCTCCCTGACGGCTCCCCCGAAGGTGGCGCGGCGGTCAACAAGGAACCAGACCATGAGCTGGGTCAGCGGGGCCACCAGCAGAGACAGGAACACGGTCAGGAGGAGCAGCCCCATCATGACCCCGAAGAAGGCGAGGAAATCCTCATCGGAGCCGCCTTGACCGGAAGCGAAGGCACTTCCGCCGATGAAGAACATGGGGAGCAGGAGGGCGCTCAGGGCCACCACGGTGACGATCTGGATGAGAAGGTACAGACCTAACGCAGGCCAGAGGTTGACGTTGCCGGTGAAGTCCCCCGGTCCGATCTTCTGCTTGTCCACCTGGTGCAGAGCGCCATGGTAGATGAAGATCGTCACCACCACCGTGACCAGTCCGAACAGGATCTGGAAGAGGAACCCACCGGCGTTGAACCCGGTGGCCACACCCGGGCTGAACTCGGTGGGGAGCTCCCCGGTGGTGGTGCCGAGGAGCAGCTCCCCCACGACAGACACGACAGAGCTGATGACCACCAGAGCCAGCGTGCCGAGGATCCAGATCTTCCAGTTGCGGAAGACCGTGCTGAACGCCCAACGCACCGCCGCCATCGGATCGACCTGTCCGGTCCCCTGCGCCCGGAGGCCGGACTGCTGTCCCCTGCCGTCCCAGTCCGCCGCGCCGTAGCCCGCATACCCGGAGTGCCCGGAGTAACCCGCGTACCCCGGCGCGTCCTCCGGGTGCGGGGTGGAGGGGTAGGAAGGATACGAGGGAGTCCCGCCGTCAGCCTCGCGGCCGGAGTCCCCGGAGTTCTCCGGGTGCCGGAACCTGTCCTCGGGCGGTTCGTTGGGACTGGTCATCACGTTGACCTTTCTCATGGGGAGGAAATAATAGGATCGATCCCACGATAGAGCAGTTGCCGGGAGGCGGTAGGATCAGACGTCAGCCATGACTAACGCCTCCCCTGCCCCGATCACCCGCGACGCGCTGTATGAACTGCTCAGCGACGTCTCCCTCGCCGATGAACGAGCTTTCCGACGCCGCCTCCACCGCGCCCGCTCCCCCAAGGCCCTGGGGGCGATCGCGGAGGAGGTCCGCCGCGCCGTCGAGAAGCGTCAGCTGATCGACATCGGCGTGCCCGAGATCACCTACCCGGAGTCGCTGCCGGTATCGGCGCGCCGCGAGGACATCGCGGAGGCGATCGAGAACAACCAGGTCGTCATCATCGCCGGTGAGACAGGTTCCGGTAAGACCACCCAGATCCCGAAGATCTGCCTCGATCTGGGCCGCGGCCGCCGCGGGCTCATCGGACACACCCAGCCCCGTCGCCTGGCGGCGCGCACCGTCGCCGAGCGCATCGCAGAGGAGCTGGGTCAGTCGATCGGTGAGACGGTCGGCTACGCCATCCGTTTCGACGACCGCGTCTCCTCCACCTCCGCCGTGAAGCTCATGACCGACGGCATCCTGCTCGCCGAAATGCAGCGGGACCGCTTCCTCAACGCCTACGACACCATCATCATCGATGAGGCGCACGAGAGATCCCTCAACATTGACTTCATCCTCGGCTACCTGAAGCGTCTGCTGCCGAAACGCCCGGACCTCAAGGTGATCATCACCTCCGCGACGATTGACCCGGAGAGCTTTGCCGCGCACTTCGCCGACGCCGCAGGAACTCCCGCCCCCATCATCGAGGTGTCGGGCCGTACCTTCCCGGTGGAGATCCGCTACCGTCCCCTGGAGATCGAGCACGACGGTCGGGTCATCGACCAGGACCCGCTCGACGCGCTGTGCGAGGCATGCGAGGAGCTCATGCTCGAGGGGCCCGGCGACATCCTCTGCTTCTTCCCCGGTGAGCGCGATATCCGCGACGCCATGGAGGCCATCGAGGGCCGGAAGTGGCGGGGCGTCGAGGTCACCCCCCTGTTCGGCCGCCTGTCGAACCAGGAGCAGCACCGTGTGTTCCAGCCGCACTCGGGCCGGCGCATCGTCCTGTCGACGAACATCGCTGAGACCTCACTGACGGTCCCCGGGATCCGCTACGTGGTGGACACCGGCACGGCGCGCATCTCGCGCTACTCCACGCGCAACAAGGTTCAGCGCCTGCCCATCGAGCCGATCTCGCAGGCCTCCGCCAACCAGCGTTCGGGACGTTGCGGTCGCGTCGCCGACGGCATCGCCATCCGCCTGTACTCCGAGGACGACTTCAACTCCCGCCCCGAGTTCACCGACCCGGAGATCCTGCGCACCAACCTGGCCAGCGTCATCCTCCAGATGGCGCTCATGCGCCTGGGCGACATCGCCGAGTTCCCCTTCGTCCAGGCACCAGAGAACCGCGCCATCCGCGACGGTCTCCTCCTGCTGCACGAACTGGGTGCCCTGACCGACGAGGAACACGACGGCCAGCCCGTGCTCTCCCAGATCGGCCGCGACATCGCCCGCCTCCCGGTCGACCCCCGCATGGCGCGCATGCTCGTCGAGGCCAACCGTCTCGGGGAACTCGACGCCGTGATCGTCATCGTCGCCGCCATGACCATCCAGGACGTGCGCGAACGCCCCCTGGAGAAGCAGGCGCAGGCCGACCAGAAGCACGCCCGCTTCAAGGACACCACCAGTGACTTCCTCAGCTCGTTGAAGCTGTGGGACTACATCACCCAGTCCCGCGACGACCTCTCCGGGAACGCTTTCCGACGCCGTATGAAGTCCGAGTACCTCCACTACATGCGCATCCGCGAGTGGTATGACCTGGTCCGCCAGCTGCGCGAGGTCACCCGGCAGCTGGGCTGGTCCGCACGTCACCTCGGGGAGGTCGCCGGCGACCGCAGCGCGGACGCGATCCACCAGTCGCTGCTGTCCGGTCTGCTCTCCCACATCGGTGCCCGGGACGGAAACACCCGTGAGTTCAAGGGTGCCCGCGGCACCCGGTTCATGATCTTCCCCGGGTCCTCCCTGGCGAAGAAGCCCCCGGAGTTCCTCATGGCCGCCGAACTGGTGGAGACCTCCCGGCTGTGGGCGCGCGACGTCGCGAAGATCGAACCTGCCTGGGTGGAGAAGCTCGCCGGACCGCTGCTCAAACACCAGCATTCCGAACCCAGCTGGTCCCGTAAGCGCGCCTCCGGTATCGCCCACCAGAAGTCCACGCTCTACGGTGTCACCATCATCGCCGACCGGGTCGTCCCCTATCACCGGGTCGATGCGGAGGCGGCCCGCGACATGTTCATCCGCCATGCGCTGATCGAGGGTGACTGGAACACCCACCACACGTTCTTCCACTCGAACGTCGAGAAGCTGGAGGCCGCCGCTGAAGTCGAGGAGAAGGCCCGTCGTCGTGGCCTGGTCATCGACGAGGACGCGCTCTTCGACTTCTATGACTCGAAGCTGCCCGCGACCATCACCACCGGCCGGCACTTCGACACGTGGTGGAAGAGGGAGCGCCAGACGAATCCGCATCTCCTCGACTTCGTCCCCGAGGCGCTCCTCGGCGAGGATGCCGGGGAGATCACCGAGGCGTCCTTCCCCGACAGGTGGCGCAAGGGCACCATCGACTACGACCTCGAGTACCGCTTCGAGCCGGGCCACCCGCAGGACGGCGTGACCATCCTCGTACCGGTCCCGTTGCTCGCAGGCATGGACCGCGAAGGCTTCGACTGGCTCGTCCCGGGCCTGCGGGAGGAGCTGCTCACCGAGCTGATCCGCACCCTGCCCAAGGACAAACGACGCACAGTCGTGCCCGCCCCCGACTACGCCCGGCAGGCACTGCCACGCCTGGTCCCCTACGAGGGGCCGCTCGTCGAGCAGTTCACGCAGGTGCTCCATTCCCTGGGTGGGCGGCACATTGCGGTGGAGGACTTCCGCCCGTCCGCGATACCGGCGCACCTGAAGATGACGTACGGGGCGGTCGACAAACGTGGTCGGGTCATCGATGCCGACAAGGACCTTGGGGCGCTGATCAAGCGGCAGGCCGGTTCGATCCGCTCCTCCGTGAGCAAACGGGCCCGACAGAGTGAGTCGAATGCCGTGCCGAAGTGGACGAGTGACTCCCTGGGCACCGTGCAGGAGGAGGTGACCACCGTGGTCGACGGCCACGAGGTCACCGCATACCCGGCCCTGGTGGCCACGCCCGACGGCGTGGAGATCCGCGTGCACCCCACCAAGGCCGCCGCGGACGCCTCCATGATGACGGCGACGCTGACGCTGCTCATCCGGGAGATCTCCGTCAACGTCGCGCAGATGGTCAAGGGGCTGCCGCTGCAGCAGCGCGTCGCGGTCGACCACTACCCGCACGGTGGCGCGCAGGGGCTGGTCGAGGATGCCCGCGTCGCCGCCATCCGCGACCTCATGCTGGAACACGGTGGTCCGGTCCGCTCACCCGAGGAGTTCGAGACCCTGCGCGCGAAGGTGGCTCCCGACGTGCCGGGGGCGGTCCGCCGCACCGTGGTGTCCCTGGCGCCGGCCCTCATCGAGTACCAGTCCGTCGCCGAGGAGCTCTCCCTCTGGAGCGGTGACGCCATCGACGACATGAGTGCCCAGCTGGAGTTCCTGCTCCCCCGCAACGCGGTCACCCTGCACGGTGCGGCCCAGCTGCGTCACCTGCCCCGTTACCTGCAGGCCATGAGTATCCGCCTGGAGGAGATGGCGCAGGACCCGGACAAGGACGCCGACCGTCAGGACGAGGTCGAAGAGGCCCAGTCCTATCTCGCTCTGCGGCTGGCGAAGCTTCCACAGGGTCGGGAGAAGACGCGCGAGGTCAAGGACATCCGGTGGATGATCGAAGAGCTGCGCGTCAGCCTGTTCGCCCAGCGTCTGGGAACGGCCCGGCCCATTTCGCTGCGCCGCATCCAGAAGGCCGTGGACAAGCTCCGCTGACCGGTCAGCCCTCCAGGGCCGCGGCCTCCTCGCGTGCCCGGCGGCGCATGAGGCGGATCTCCGATTCGAAGTCCTCGGCTGATTCGAAGGACTTGTAGACGGAGGCGAAACGCAGGTAGGCGACCTCGTCGAGGGCGCGGAGCGGCTCCAGGATCGCCAGACCGATGTCGTTGGCGTTCACCTGGGAACTGCCGTGGGACCGGACGGTCTCCTCCACCTCCTGGGCCAGACGTTTGAGGGCATCGTCGGAGACGTCGCGGCCCTGGCAGGCCCGTCGCACACCGAGCACGACCTTGTCACGGCTGAACGGCTCCGTCACCCCGTTACGTTTGATGACGAGCAGAACGGCCTTCTCGATGGTGGTGAACCTGCCACGACAGGAGGTGCATTCCCGCCGGCGCCGGATGGAGGCACCGGAGTCGATGATGCGGGAGTCGATCACCCGCGAATGGTCGTGATGGCAGAATGGGCAGTACACGGTGAGTTCTCCATGCCTTTCTGGGACGGGAGGACTGGGCTCCTGATGACCACTCAGTCTACCCGTCGCACCTCAGTGCCCCCGGACAACGGCAGGCCCCGCGGCCGGTGCCTCTCCCCCGTCCCCGCCCAGCACGGCTGCCCCGACGACCGCCAGCCCCAGCAGTCCGCCGAGCAGATAGGTCAGACCAGTCTCCCGACGATGCCGGGCCCGGTCCCGCCAGGTCTCATTCGGGACCCTCTCCACCGCCTCAACACCTTCAAGGAGCCGCTCCTGCGTTCGATCAAGAGGACGTAGCGTGCGGATTCGACGCTCCTCCGCGGACCCTTCCCGGAACCCGAGAGGCTCCCAGACCGCAGGCGCGAACACCACGGGAACCTCCCTCCGATCATCACCGCCACCTGCACGGGAGTTGTGGATGAAGATCGTCATGGTGCGGTCCTTTCCTGGCCTGTCTGATCCGGGGGAAGAATAACGGCGGCCGGCGACACCCCACACCAGAAACCGTTCAGGTGTTCGAACCGCCCGCCATGTCCGATTTATAGCACCCGTTCGAACGCCTGTCCACAAATCACCGAAATCAGTCGAACATCCGTACCACGACGTGATAGACATGTATCAGGTGAATCGCGCACCCGAGGTGCGCCATTCGAACAGAAGCGCCGCGATACTCCGGCCCTACAAGGAGCGAGAAGACCATGTCCGCCAAGACGCCGCCACCCGGCAAGCCCGACCCGTCCACCCTGTCCGACCGCCAGCGTCGCATCCTGGAGGTCATCCGGGACGCCGTCGTGCTGCGTGGCTACCCGCCGAGCATCCGTGAGATCGGTGACGCCGCCGGACTGCAGTCCACCTCCTCCGTGGCCTACCAGCTCAAGCAGCTCGAGAAGAAGGGCTTCCTGCGACGCGACCCCAACAAGCCGCGTGCGGTGGACGTCCGCACCCTCCCCTCCACGGAACCGGCCCGGAAGCCGGGCCGGAAGGTGACGGCGAAGGCGCCGCAGGCTCCGGAGGGGGCCGGTGCCGCCAACTTCATTCCGGTGCTGGGCCGCATCGCCGCCGGCTCCCCGATTCTCGCGGAGCAGGAGGTGGAGGACTACTATCCGCTGCCCGCCGACCTCGTGGGTGACGGAGAGCTCTTCATGCTCCAGGTTGACGGAGAGTCGATGAAGGATGCCGGCATCCTCCACGGCGACTGGGTCGTCGTCCGCTCCCAGCGTGTGGCTGAGCAGGGCGAGTTCGTCGCCGCACTCATTGACGGGGAGGCGACCGCCAAGGAGTTCCACAAGGACTCCACCGGTGTGTGGCTGCTCCCCCACAACGACGACTACGCCCCCATCCCCGGCGACCGGGCGGAGATCATGGGCAAGATCGTCTCCGTGTTCCGTCGTCTCTGACCCACCCCCGGCGGATCGGACATTTCGCTGCCCCGAGAACCACATCTTCCCACCTAAACGGATCCGTCAGGGATCCGTGGGCGGGAAAATATCCTTAATGAGCCGGTTTTTTCCTGCCCCCGTTCGTGCTGTACAGCTGTCGTCTCCTCCCCAGGGGGCCTGTTTTTTGAAACAATAGGGAAAACGGACATCCTCCGATGTCCGATTTCATCACCCGCGTTTCAGAGGAGACCACATGTACGCAGAGGAACGCCGTCGGCAGATCGCCTCCCTGACCGCGGTTGAGGGACGAGTCAATGTCACCGAGCTGGCGAACCGTTTTGACGTCACCGCCGAGACGATCCGGCGGGATCTCGCGGTGCTTGACAGAGAGGGTGTGGTGCACCGCGTGCACGGCGGTGCCGTCGCGAGCCAGACCTTCCAGACCACCGAGTTCTCCCTCGACGCCCGTTTCCGGTCCGCCCCGACCGCCAAGTCGGCGATCGCCCGCGCCGCGCTCCGGTTCCTTCCCGAGCCCCAGGGCGGCCTCTTCCTCGACGCCGGCTCGACCATCGGGACCCTTGCGGAGCTCATCGCGGAGCAGCCGAACGCACGACAGTGGTCCATCGTGACCAACAGCCTGCCCATCGCCCTCAACCTGGCCACCAAGGGTCTCAGTGAGGTGCAGCTGCTGGGCGGTTCGGTCCGTGCCATCACGCAGGCGGTCGTGGGCGACACCGCCCTGCGCACGCTGGCACTCATGCGTGCCGACGTCGCTTTCATCGGGACCAATGCACTCACCCTGGACCACGGTCTGTCCACCGCGGATGCGCAGGAGGCTGCCATCAAGTCAGCCATGGCGACCAACGCCCACAAGGTCGTCGTGCTCTGCGACTCGACGAAGCTGGGCACCGACTACCTGGTGAGCTTCGCCAGCATCGACGACATCGACGTCGTCATCACCGACCCCGCCGCACCAGAGTCCTTCGTCTCGGCGCTCCGCGAGCGCGAGGTCGAGGTCATCATCGCCGAGAACTGACCTCGCCCCACGCGGGCGTCGGCAAGCACCTACCCGAGGATCATCTCCCGGGCGATCTCGCGTGCGGCGGTGGCGCCGGAAGCGTCGAGGACCGCTTCCGCCACCTCCTGGCAGGCGGCGAAATCCAGCTCCGCCAGCTGCGCACCGACGCCGGCGACGGCGGTGGAAGCTGCCGACAGTGAGGTCACGCCGAGGCCCGTGAGCACGCACGCCAGCTTCGGATCAGCGGCGGCCTCACCGCACACACCGACGGGGGTCTGGGTGAGCTCGCCGACGCGGCAGGTCTCCTTGACCAGGCGCAGGACAGCCGGCTGCCATGGATCAGTGAGGTAGGCCAGGCTCGGGGAGAGGCGGTCTGCGGCCATCGTGTACTGCGTGAGATCGTTGGTGCCGATCGAGACGAAGTCCAGATGGGGCATGATCTTGTCCGCCATGATGACGGCTGCGGGGACCTCGATCATCCCGCCCGGGGTGAGGCCGCGCTCGCGGCACATTTCGGCGAACCAGCGGGCCTCGCGGGCTCGGGCGAGCATCGGGGCCATGACCCAGGTGGGCGCGTCGTCGCCGCGGCCTTCGGCGGCCAGGGCGATGGCGTCGAGCTGACGCTCCATGATGCCTTCGTTGCCCCACGCGATGCGGAGGCCACGGACGCCGAGCGCCGGGTTGTCCTCATGCTCCATGTTGGCGTAGGCGATGGGCTTGTCGGATCCCGCGTCGAGGGTGCGGATGACCACCTTGGAGTCCGGGAAGGCATCGAAGACCTTCCGGTAGATGGCGGCCTGCTCCTCCACGGAGGGCTCCCGGGAGGCGCTGAGGAAACTCATCTCGGTGCGGTAGAGGCCGATGCCCTCCGCCTGCGTGTCGGCCGCGATGCGGGCGGCGTTGCCGTCGGCGACGTTGGCCAGCAGCTGGACGCGGTGACCGTCCTTCGTCTGGGCCGGACCGCGCCACTTGGCGACGATCGCGGCACGCTCACGGGAGGAGGCGACGGCCGCGCGGGCGACATCCGGGTCGGCCTCCAAGGTGACAGTGCCGCTGGCGCCGTCGATGAGCACGTGCTCACCGGCGGGGATCTCGCGGACCGAACGACCGGCGGCGACGATGCAGGGCACGTTGAGCTGGCGGGCGATGATCGCGGTGTGGCTGGTGGGGCCACCCAGCTCCGTGACCAGTGCGACGACGAGTGCCGGGTCGAGGGTCGCGGTGTCCGCCGGGGAGAGGTCGTCGGCGAAGAGGACGGACTCGCTGGTGATGTCGGGCAGGCCCGGCTCGTCCTCACCGCGCAGTTCGGCGATGACACGGTCGCGGATGTCACGCAGATCGGTGGTGCGCTCGGCCATGAGTCCGCCGGCAGCCTCGAACATGTCGATGAACTTCTGGGTGGCGGCGACGGTGGCGTACTCGGCCGGATGTCCGCTGGTGATGTTCCTCTTCACCGTCCGGCGCCAGCCGCGGTCAGTGACCATGCCGGCAGTGGCCTTGAGCACCTCGGCAGCGGCGCCCTCGATGGTCCCGGCGCGGGTGGTGAGACGGTCGGCGACGGCATCAGCGGCGGTGGTGAAGCGCTCGAACTCCTCGTCATGGGCATCGTCGGCGATGGTGTTCCCGGCGGTCGGGAGCTCAGGCCGGGCATGGACCCAGACGGCTGGTGCGTAGGCGATTCCGGCGACCACGCCGGTGCCCTGGATGATCGTGGAGTCAGAAGTCATGGTGGCTGGTCCCATCTCACAGTGACTAGGTCTTGTGACTTCCAGAACACCACAAAATCCACTGGTTAGCAACGATACAGACAGACAACCCTTGACAATCAGGCACAATCGGGCAAAGCTTAGGTCATAAAACCACATCAGATGTGACCTAGCGCATCACTTCTATAACGTTCCACCTGAGACCGTCCCCGGGCCCGGGGACGCGCGTCATAGGATTAAGCCAGCTCGGGCCATGTCCGGACACCCGACCGGACACATGTCCGGGGCATGCGTACTCCGCCACCGCGCGGGTACGCGGCAACGAGATCTTTTTCCGAACGGACAGGGAGCCCGCCGTGATCCTCACCCTCACCCCCAACCCCAGCATCGACGCGACCATGCAACTGGGGACGCGGTTACGCCGCGGGCTCGTCCACCGTCCCACCGCCATCACCCAGGTGGCCGGCGGCAAAGGCGTCAACGTCACGCACGCGCTGAATCTGGCGGAGAAACACAGTCTCGCCCTCTTCCCGGCGGACAACAACGACCCCTTCGTGGCGCTCGCCCGCCAGACCGGCATCCCCTTCCACTCCGTTCCGGTCTCCGAGGGGGTCCGGATCAACACCACCCTCACCGAGCCGGACGGCACCACCACCAAGATCAACGGCCTCGGCGCGAAGATCGAACCGCCTGCACGCCGGATCATCGAGGAGACCCTCGTCCGCCTCGCCGAAAATGCATCCTGGCTGGTCATGGCAGGTTCCCTGCCGCCCGGAGTCCCTGCCGGATGGTACACGGAACTCATCACCGCCGTCCGCACGACGCATCCGGATCTGCCGATCGCCGTCGACACCTCCGACGCACCGATGATTGCCCTCGGAGAGGGATTCGGGGTCGCGGCCCCGACGCTCATCAAGCCCAACGGCCTGGAGCTCGGACAGCTCGTCAACCGGGACGGAGGGCACCTGGAACAGGCCGCCACCCGGGGTGACTACGCCCCCGTCGTGGACGCCGCCCGCATGGTCGTCGAACGCGGCGTTGAGGAGGTCCTGGTGACTCTCGGGGCCGCCGGCGGTGTCCTGGTCACCCGGGACGGTGTCTGGCACGCCACCCCGCCCCCGATCCATGTCGTGTCCACCGTCGGTGCCGGCGACAGCTCGCTCGCCGGCTACCTCATGGCGCGTGCCGAAGGTGAAGAGCCCGCCGACTGCCTGGTCCGTGCCATCGCCTACGGCACCGCCGCCGCCGGCCTGCCCGGCACCACCCTTCCTTCCCCCGCACAACTGAATCTCGAGGAGACCCATGTCCGTCATCTCGCCTGACCTGGTACTTCTGGACGCCGACCTCGGCGCCTCCACCACCGAGGTGATCACCGCCCTGGCGGGGGTCATCCACGACGCTGACCGTGCCAGCTCTCCGCAACTGCTCGCCGACGCCGCCCTCGCCCGTGAGGCACAGAACCCCACGGGTGTCCCGGGGCGCGTCGCCATCCCCCACTGCCGTTCCGCGGCAGTCGAGGTCCCCACCCTGGCCTTCGCCCGGCTGTCCCGGCCCGTCGATTTCGGCGGACCCGACGGCGACGCCGACCTCGTCTTCCTCATCGCCGCACCAGAGGGCGGCGGCAAGGCCCACCTGAAGATCCTCTCGAAGCTGGCCCGTGCACTCGTGCGCGGCGACTTCATCGACCGCCTACGTGCCGCAGACACGGAGCAGGAGATCGTCAGGGCGGTTGAGGAGGTCGTGGGTGATGTCCCGCAGGCCGCTCCGACCGACCCGGCCACTCCGGCCGCCGCCCCCGCGGCATCCACCGACCCCGCGCCCGTCGACACGCAGCTGACCCGCGTCGTCGCTGTCACCGCCTGCCCCACCGGCATCGCGCACACCTACATGGCCGCCGATGCCCTGGCGCAGACGGCCGCGGCCCGGTCGGACGTGGAGCTCCACGTCGAGACCCAGGGCTCCTCCTCGACCGAGGCCCTGGACCCCGCTGTCGTCCGGGACGCGGACGCGGTCATTTTCGCGACCGATGTCGGCGTCCGCGACCGCGAACGTTTCGCCGGCAAGCCGGTCATCGAGTCGCCCGTCAAGCGCGCCATCAACGAACCCTCCGTCATGCTCGACGAGGCCATCGCCGCCTCCCGTGACCCGGAGGCACGCAGGGTGAGCGGAACGGCGTCGGAGGGATCCGCGGAGAAGCCGGCCCAGCTGAGCTGGCCGCGTCGCATCCAGCAGGCGGTGATGACGGGTGTGTCCTACATGATCCCGTTCGTCGCGGCAGGTGGTCTGCTCCTGGCCCTCGGCTTCCTCGTCGGCGGCTACGACATGGCCAACGGTTGGCAGGCGATCACCCTGCAGCACTCGCTGACCAACCTGCCCGGCAACACCGTGCTCGTCGACGGTGCCGCCATGACCTTCGACCGTGCCGGGCTCGCGCTCTACCTGGGTGCAGTGCTCTTCGCCACCGGCCAGATGGCGATGGGCTTCGTCGTCGCGGCCCTGTCCGGTTACACCGCCTACGCCCTGGCCGGACGCCCCGGTATCGCCCCCGGCTTCGTCGGCGGCGCGGTCTCCGTGCTCATCGGCGCAGGCTTCATCGGTGGCCTGGTCACCGGTGTACTGGCCGGTGTGGTGGCCTACTGGATCGGTTCCTGGAAGGTACCCCGCATCCTCGCCTCGCTCATGCCCGTGGTGATCATCCCGCTGCTGACCTCGCTCATCGTGGGTCTGTCGATGTTCCTGCTGCTCGGACGCCCCCTGGAGGGCATCATGAGCGGCCTGACCGACTGGCTGTCCTCGATGTCCGGGTCCTCTGCAGTGCTGCTGGGCGTCATCCTCGGCCTCATGATGTGCTTCGACCTGGGTGGTCCGGTGAACAAGGCGGCCTACCTCTTCGCCACCGCCGGCCTGTCCACCGGTGATGAGTCCGCCATGCAGATCATGGCCGCCGTCATGGCCGCCGGTATGGTCCCGCCGATCGCCCTGTCCGTGGCCACCTTCCTGCGCCGCAGCCTGTTCAGCCCCGCCGAGCAGGAGAACGGCAAGTCCGCCTGGCTGTTGGGACTGTCCTTCATCTCCGAGGGCGCGATCCCGTTCGCCGCAGCCGATCCGCTGCGCGTCATCCCCTCGATGATGATCGGTGGCGCGACCACCGGTGCGCTGTCCATGGCACTCGATGTCGGCTCCCGGGCCCCGCACGGCGGTGTGTTCGTGCTCTTCGCCATCGACCCCTGGTGGGGCTTCCTGCTGGCGATCCTGGCCGGCACAGTCGTCTCTGCGGTCGCCGTCATTGCCCTGAAGCATTTCTGGCCGACCAGGGCGGTAGCGGCCGCCCCGGCCAATGCCTAAACTGGCACACAGACACACACGATTCCACGTCCAGGAAAGGACCCCACCCATGGCCTCCAAGACCGTGACCGTCGGCTCAGCAGTCGGCCTCCACGCGCGCCCCGCCGCCATTGTCGCTGACGCTGCCGCCGAGTACGACGACGAGATCTTCCTCACCCTCGTCGGGGACGAGGACGGCGAGGAGGCGGACGCCGCCTCCTCCCTCATGATCATGGCGTTGGGCGCGGAGAAGGGTGACCAGATCACGGTCACCTCCGATAACGCGGACGCCGTCGAGAAGATCGCCGCCCTCATCGAATCGGATCTGGACAAGTAGTCCGCACGCCCGGACATTCCGGGCACAGAGAACGCCTCCCTCCCCTGTTCTGCAGGGGCGGGAGGCGTTCATCGTTTCTCAGGTCACATGTAGGCGATGATGATCGCGTCGTGGCGTTCGGCCGCCTCTGCGAAGAACTGCGCCAGACCGGGCAGGTCGTGCGAGTAGGTGACCTCCCCGACCTCGGAGAGTGCCTTCGCGATCATCGTCACCTGGACAGGGGCGAGCGCGTTGCGTGTCGGTTTGTACTGCCACATCTCACCGCCGTTGAGGGCCGGCTCGGCGTGCGTGAGCATGAGGTCGTCATCGAGGATGAACCACTCGTCGCTGAGACGGAGGACAGGGAGCTCTTCCTCGGCGATGAGCTTCTCGACGACCGCCACCCGGTTCGGGTTGACCGTCAGTCGCAGGTAATCGTCCTTGGAGACGGCAAGGTAAACAGGAACACGCATGCCTACTGTTCTACCACCGGCAGGGGTCGGCGGGCTCGCCTGCAGCGGGATTCAACCGGCTGTCTGTGACGAACATCGCGCCCTGCCGCCCTAATCGTAGAATTTGGCGTGCCTTCCCTCGCCCACGTTGGTGTAGAGCCATTTGAGCACCGGGTAGGCGACCATGATGCCCGCCGACCCCCACGCGATGCCCTCGAGCTCAATGCTGCCCACCGTCAGCGTCAGGTTGCCGATGCCCGCGATGAGCGCCACCGCCGCAGCCGTGAGGTTGACCGGGTTGCTGAAGTTGACCCGGTGGTCCTGCCAGATGCGGACGCCCAGCATACCGATGAGGCCGTAGAGCACCAGCGTCGCGCCACCCAGCACGCCGGTGGGGATGGTGAAGATGAGGGCACCGAACTTCGGGATGAACGCCAGGGCCACGGCCGTGACGGCGGCGACCCAGTATGCAGCTGTCGAGTAGACACGGGTGGCGGCCATGACTCCGATGTTCTCCGCGTAGGTCGTCGTGCCCGAGCCACCGAAGGAGCCTGCCAGGGTGGTGGCCAGGCCGTCCGCCACAAGGGCGTCGCCTGCGAGATCGTCGAGGTTACGACCCGTCATCTCGGACACGGCCTTGACGTGGCCGACATTCTCCGCGATGAGGACGATGACCACCGGCAGGGTCACCAGGATCGCCGAAAGCCGGAACTCCGGGGCATGGAACTGGGGCAGACCGAGCCAGGCGGCGTCTGCGATGGTTGCTCCCGCCCCCTCGGCGAGATTGCCGGTGAGAGTGGCGAACACCCAGCCGACGACCACGCCGATGAGGATGCCCAGCCGCGCGACCATGCCGCGCCCGGCGACGGTGGCCAGCAGGATGGACACAAGCGTCACCGTCGCCACGAGGGGCTGGGACTGGAAGTTACCCGTGGCGACCGGCGCCAGATTCAGGCCGATGAGCGCGACGATCGCTCCGGTCACCGCGGGCGGCATCACCGCGTCGATGACCTTGCGTCCGGCAGCCTTGACCACCAGTCCCACGGCGACGAGCACCAGACCGGTGACGAGGACACCGCCGATCTGCGCGCCCGGGCCGTACTGCTGGCTGGCGATGAGCGGAGCGATGAACGCAAAGGAGGAGCCCAGGTAGGAGGGCAGTCGGTTGCGGGTGATGAGCAGGAAGAGCATCGTGCCCACACCCGAGAACAGGAGAGTGGTGTTGACGGGGAAACCCGTGAGTGTGGGGACGAGCAGCGTGGCACCGAACATGGCCACGACATGCTGCATGCCGATGCCGATGGTGCGGGGCCAGCTGAGTCTCTCGTCGGGCGCGACGACCGCGCCGGGGGCAATCCTGCGGCCGTCACCGTGTACGGTCCATCCGATGTTTCTGAGGGTCACGGTCTCACACTAGCGCTGAAACGGTGCGGACCCGACCACCGGCGGAACGCTAGTCCTCTACGACGAACTCCGCGAGCTCCCCGGCCATCTGCCGGGGCAGGCGGACGTCGATGCGCGTGCCCTGCTCGGTGTACTCCTCGGAGCGGACGGTGCCGTACTCGTGGAGGCGCGAGATGACGTCGCCGCGGGTGAACGGGACGAGGAGCACGAGGTGGGCATCGAGAGAGTTGAGGAAGAGCTCGATGCGTGCCTCCAGCTCCGGGATGCCCTCGCCGGTGATGGCGGAGACGTACACCGCGTCCTCGACCGCGTGGCGCAGCTCAGCCAGGACGAGCGGGTCAGCCTGGTCGATCTTGTTCACCACGATCATCTCCGGCGGAGCCTCCTCGCCGGTCTCCTTGACGATGTCGTAGATGACCTTGTTCACCGCCTCGATCTGCTTGAGGGGGAACGGATCGGAGCCGTCGACGACGTGGAGGACCAGGTCGGCGGCCAGCACCTCCTCGAGCGTCGACTTGAAGGCCTCCACCAGCTGCGTGGGCAGGTGCCGGACGAAACCGACGGTGTCGGTGAACACGACCGCGCGGCCGTCGGCCAGCTCGGCGCGGCGGGTGGTGGGGTCCAGGGTGGCGAAGAGGGCGTCCTCGACGAGCACACCCGCACCGGTCAGGGCGTTGATGAGCGAGGACTTGCCGGCGTTGGTGTAGCCGGCGATGGCGATCTGCGGGATCGTCGAGGCCTGGCGGCGCTGACGCTTGATCTCCCGGGCGGTCTGCATGCCGGCCAGCTCGCGGCGGAGCTTGGCCATGTCGGTGCGCAGACGACGGCGGTCGGCCTCGATACGGGTCTCACCCGGGCCACGCAGACCCACGCCACCGTTGGACCCGGCGCGGCCGCCGGCCTGACGGGACAGGCTCTCTCCCCAGCCACGGACGCGGGTGTACAGGTACTCCATCTGCGCGAGGGAGACCTGCGCCTTACCCTCCTTGGACTTCGCGTGCTGGGCGAAGATGTCCAGGATGAGCATGGTGCGGTCGATGACCTTGGTGTTGAGCGCGGTCTCGAGCGCCACCAGCTGGCCAGGGCTGAGCTCACCGTCGAAGATGACGGTGTCGGCGTCGGTGGCGAGGATGATCTCCTTGAGTTCCTGCACCTTGCCGGAGCCGATGTAGGTGCCCGGGTCCGGCTTGTCACGGCGCTGGTAGAGGGACTCGAGCACCTCGGCGCCGGCGGTCTCCGCGAGGGCGGCGAGCTCGTCCATGTTGGCGTCGACCTCAGCGGCGGTGCCCTCGGTCCACACGCCCACGAGGATCACCTGCTCGAGGCGCAGCTTGCGGTACTCGACCTCGGTGATGTCCTCGGCGTCGGTGGAGCGGATCTCCGTCTTGCGGGTGACACGACGGAAGCGGTTGCGGTCATCCAGATCGAGTTCGCCGACAGTGGGGGTCAGCAGTCCGGACAGGTCCGTGCCAGAGTCCTCCGGGATGGTCGGCTGCGGCGCGTTGTCGCGGAAGGCTCGGGCCAACAGGTCCTCATGGGAGGTGTGGTCGGGATCTTGCTTGAAAACATCAGTCATTAGTGTCCATTGTTCCACGTCGGACACGGAGAAGACAGTACCGTCGTCACAACCGGCCGGGACGGGGCACCGGGGCAGCACAGGGCACCGGCCGCCCTGGCCGGACGGAACGTGGACAGAGCATCATCTTCTCCCGATTCCCGGTGGGTCCCCATTGACGTCTCCGTCTCCCCGCTCAGCACGCCGGCCAGGCTTTTTCGGGTTACCCTGGACAGGGATGTTTTCCCTGCACCGGAGAAGGGTTTAGACTGGGCAACCATGAGCACCGACCTGAAGAGCATCGGACTGGGTTTTGACCGCTGGCAGGATGCCGTGGAAGCCGCGATCGCCACCAACCAGCTGGTCGTCACCGGCGAACTGCGTGGTGGCCAGCTGATCCAGTTCACGGACACCTCCGGCGCCCAGATCAACATCCTGGCCGTCGAGCCTTTCGCCACCTTCGCCGGCTTCGAGTCGGTCACCCAGACCTTCGCCCACGTGAGCATGGTCAACGACGTCCTCGCCCTCTGCGAGATCGTCACCCCGGACGGCACCGAGCTGACCTCGATCACCTGCAACCTCGCGCAGGGTCCCCTGCTTGTCGACGCCCCCACGCAGACCTGGCAGCAGATCGGCGTCACCGCCCTGGGCCTGGACACCACCGTCTACGCCTCCGCTGAGGAGTACGAGGCCGCCACCGGTGAGGTGACCGGGGTACTGCTCTCCGAGGGCGCCCAGCTGGTCACCTCCGGTTCCGGTGCCTCGGCCCCGGATGCCTCCGCCACCTTCTCCGCCCGTGTCCTCGACTCCGAGTACCGCCACAACCAGCTCACCGGCCAGCGTTTCATCCACGCCACCGTCGACGGGGCGTTCCCCTTCGACCTGTGCCTGGTCGATGCTCCGGAGCTCCCGGCCCGTGGTTCCGTGGTCGCCGGCACCGCCGTGCTCACCGGCTCCATCCTGTCCCCGATGTCCGGCGGTGGCTGCGGTGGCTGCGGCGGGAGCTGCGGCTGCGGCGGGCACTAGGAACTCGGGAGTCCTGCCGTGCCCGAGCGGATGCTGCCGAGGCCTGGACCGAATCACCGTCTACTGATTCTGCTGATCATCCTGTCCAGCTGCGTCGTGGTACTCGGCATCTTCCGTCTGCAGGGTCTTCTGCTCCTCCTGCCGATCGCAGCGGTCGCACTGTTCGTGATGACGAGGCGACCCGACTTGAGTGAGACCCTCGCTCTGCGCTCCTCCATTGCGTTGAGTGCGGAGGACATCGAGGATGTCATCCTCGAGTTCGACCACTTCGCGTCGGGGACGGACGCGGATGCCATCGCCGACCGCACCCTGAGCCGCCCGGCGCTGCTCGACCTGGACTGCCCGGACGGCGACATCGCGGCATTCCACCACCAGTACGCCACCGCCCGGCGTTTCCTCGGGCGCCTCGACGCCCGCCTGGCCAACCCCGACCTCGACGTCGCCCAGTTGGAGGCGCTGCTCCAGGTCACTGACCTGCGCGCCCTGGAGATCAAGGAGGCGTGGCTGGCCTCGCGGCGGGCCGCGCAGCGTCTCGGCCCCAACTACTGACTGAGGGTCAGCGCAGCAGTTCCAGGGCGCGGTCGGCCGGACCGGCGGCCGCGTCGAGCCACACGATACGGGGATCCCGGTTGAACCAGGAGCGCTGGCGACGCACGTAGCGCCGCGTGCCGGTGATGGTGCGGTCCACGGCCTCCTCCCAGCTCAGTTCCCCCGCCCGGGCCGCCAGGACCTGCGAATAACCGATGGCCCGGCCGGCGGTGGAGTCGGCCACCAGGCCCTCTTCGGCCACCAGCCGCGCGACCTCCTCGACGAGGCCGCGTTCGAACATCTGGCGGGTACGCAGCTCGATACGCGGGTTGAGCCACTCCGGCTGCGTCCGCAGGCCGAGGATCCGGGTGCCCCACCGCGGCGGCGCGTCCTTCGGTGGCTGGGAGGCCTGGAAGGGCCGGCCCGTCAGCTCGATGACCTCGAGCGCCCGGACAGTGCGGCGGGGGTCCTTGTCCTCGATGATCCCGGCCGCCACCGGGTCCACGGCCGCCAGCTCGGCGTGCAGGGCATCGATGCCGATGTTCTCCAGGCGCTGCTCCCAGCGGGCGCGCACGGCGGGGTCGGTGGGCGGGAACTGCCAGTCGTCGAGAAGCGACTGGACGTAGAGCATGGAACCGCCGACGAGGATCGGCACCTTCCCGCGGGACCTGATGTCCTCCACGTCCGCCACCGCGTCGGCCTGGTAGCGGGCGACCGACGCGGTCTCGGTGACGTCCCAGACGTCGAGCTGGTGGTGAGGGATGCCCTCCCGCTCCGCGACCGACAGCTTCGCGGTGCCGATGTCCATGCCACGGTAGAGCTGCATGGAGTCGACGTTGACCACCTCGCCGCCCAGCTCATGCGCCAGCGCGAGTCCCAACGCCGACTTGCCTGAGGCCGTCGGGCCGACGACCGCGACCGGGGTCAGATCCGCCATGCCGCCACGTACCTTCCCACGCCGTGTCCGGTGTCTGAATCCACCAGTTCCGCCTGCCTCGGCGTCAGCGCCGCCAGCTCGAGCCACAGCTCCGGCTCCAGGATGCCGCCCTCAGGGGGCAGGTACCCGACCTCCCGTCCCGCCAGCAGGTTCCGGCACCAGGTGTCCACCGCGGCGGCCTGCGGGAGCAGTGACAGCGGGGCACGTTCGGTCAGCCCGGCGGAACCGTCGAGGGCGACGAGGGTCAGGACGTCGGGGTCCGGCTCCCCCAGCTCTGCGCGGACCTGCGTCACCCGGGAGGCCCGCTCCCCCAGCACGTAACGCTGCACCAGCTCCGGCAGATGGTGCCCCGCACCGACCTGCACCTGCGGTGCGCCCCAGGCGCGGAAGGAACCCTCCACGCCGGTCTCCCACCGGGGGGACCGGGAGCCGACGAGGTGGACGGGGCGGTCGCCGGTGGCGTCGATAAGCGCACGGAGCGCGGCGACCATGCGGTGACCTGCGGTGTCACGGGGGGCGAGTTCCCGGACCAGAGCCGGTCCGGCGGGCATCACGACGAGGTTGGTGCTCACCCGGGACATCCTACTGACTCCTGCTGACAGCCCCGAACGCTGCGCGGTATGTTAGTTGAAGCACCACAGGCAGCCGTGTCGCGCGGCATGACGACCAGTAAAGGACCCCGACATGACCAACTCTCCGACGCCCTCCCCCACGCCCGGCCCCAAGCCAGGCCTCCGCTCGGGTCCGAAGCCTGGTCCTCTGCCGGGTGTCGGCCACCGCCCCACCCCTTCGCCGCGTCCCGCCGCCCCGGCTGCCATCCGCCCGCCGAAGAACGATCCCGCCCAGTGGGGCCGCGTCGACGCCGACGGCTCCGTCTTCGTGAAGACGGCCGACGGGGAGCGCCAGATCGGCTCCTGGCAGGCCGGCACCCCCGAGGAGGGTCTCGCCCACTACGGACTCCGTTTCGATGATCTGGCCACCGAGGTCGAGCTGCTCGAGGCCCGTCTCGTGGCCCACCCGGACGACGCGCACTCCATCAAGGAGACCGCCGGCCAGCTGCGTGAGACACTGCCCACTGCCGCCGTCATCGGCGACCTCGTCGGCCTGGATAAGCGCCTGGGCGACATCATGGAGCACTCCGACGCCGCCGGTGAGCAGGCCAAGATCGACCGCGCCCGCCGCCGTGAGCAGGCCATCGCCCGCAAGGAGGCCCTGGCCACGGAGGCCGAGGAGCTGGCGGAGAACTCCACCGACTGGAAGAACGCCGGCGACCGACTGCGTGCCATCCTCGAAGAGTGGAAGACCGTCCGCGGCATCGACCGCCGGACCGATGACGCCCTGTGGAAGCGCTACTCCCGCGCCCGTGACTCCTTCAACCGTCGCCGCGGCGCCCACTTCGCGGAGCTGGACCGGGGCCGGGCCGCAGCCCGCCGCGCCAAGGAGGCACTCGTCGAGCGTGCGGAGGCCCTCAAGGACTCCACCGACTGGAACGAGACCGCCCGCGCCTACCGTGACCTGATGAAGGAGTGGAAGGCCGCCGGCCGTGCCCCGCGGGACGTCGACGACAAACTGTGGGGCGCCTTCCGCGCCGCCCAGGACCACTTCTTCAACGCCCGCAACGCCGTCAACGCGGAGCGGGACAAGGAGTTCGTCGCCAACGCTGAGGCCAAGGACGCCCTCCTCGCCGAGTACGACGGCCAGATCGACCCGGCCAAGGGGCTCGACGGGGCCCGTGCGAAGCTGCGTGAGCTGCAGGAGAAGTGGGACGAGATCGGGTACGTCCCCCGCAACCAGGTCCGCGAGTACGAGGACAGGATCGGCGCGATCGAGAAGCGTGTCTCCGAGGCGGAGGAGTCCCAGTGGCGCCGCACCGACCCGGAGGCCCAGGCCCGCGCCCAGCAGTTCCTGGACAAGGTCGCCGAGTTCACCGAGCAGGCCACCGCCGCCGACGCGAAGGGCAACGCCAGGAAGGCCGACAAGCTCCGTGCCCAGGCCGCCCAGTGGCAGGAGTGGGCGGACGCCGCCGCCAAGGCAGTGGAAGACCTCTAGGTTGCGCTTCACTCAGATTGATCGGCCGGTTCCGGGTGCGGAACCGGCCGATGCCGTTGTCAACCTCGTCTTCCTCGCCAACCTCGCCGGGCAGGAGACCACCGGCGACACCGCCTCCTCAACCTCCGTGGAACGTGTGCAGCACCGCCTGCGCGGCTCCGTGGAGTACGACACCCTCGCCTTCGCCCTCGAGGTGCCGGATGAGGACCCGGCAGGTTATCTGCTCATCAGTACACCCCTGCTGGAGGACCGTGACGTCGTCGAGGCCGAGGTCATCCTCGACGCCGCCCATCTCCCCCTTCCGGGTGCCGGTTTCGAACCGGAGGGCCGCGCAATCCTCTCCGCACTGTTCGCGGAGGCCGAGGCCGTCACCGCCCGGCTGGGGCGCAGCATCGTGCAGACCTGGCTGCTCCACCCCGCCGACCAGACCCCGGGCACCGGCGAATGGGCCGACCTCCTCCGCGAACGCGGCTACTCCCTCGGCCTCACGGAGATTCAGGGTGTCGTCGAGGTGGGCGTGGACACTCCCGACTGGCCGCCGGGGGTCACCGTGGAGGTCGTCCGCAACCTCTGCTTCCCGCCCCCGCTTGTCGACGGCGTCCTCGCCCTCTACCACCGCGCCTCCATCGACGTGCCCACCGGCGGGCTCGTCGCCGAACCGGTCGACTGGACGCGCGAGCGCCTCGCCGCCGCCGCCCGCCGGGTGGTCGCCACCGGACGGGAGATGGTCAGCGTCGTGCTCTCCGACGACACCGGGGTCATCGGCATCAGTGAGATCACCCGCTTCCCCGGCTCGGAGCCGGGCATCGCGGAGCAGGGCATCACCGTCATCGATGTACGGGCACGTGGCAACGGCCACGGCCTGCGGCTCAAGCAGGAGGCGCTGCGCGCGGCGGCGGAGCACCTCGGGGCGACGCGCGTCTACACGTCGAACGCGGCCGACAACACCTGGATGATCGACATCAACCGGCGCCTCGGGTGGCGGGTGGTCAGCGGCGGCTCAGGCTGGCAGAAGCGTCTCTAGTCCTTCTGGTGACGCTCGCTGGCACGGGACCGGCGGTCATCGATGAGCAGCGGGTTCTCCTCCGTGGAGATCTTCGCCTCCCGCTGCATGCGTCCGACCTCATCGAGGTTGTCCGAGTGGGCACGGTCGCGGGCCAGCTTCTCCTGCTCCGGGTTGCGGCGGAACATGGTCATCGCGTAACCGCAGAAGGCGAGAATCAGCGCCAGCAGGGAGACCCAGAACCCGAGGTTCATGTCGATGCCGTCGTCGGCGTTGGCGCGGGTCTGCCGCAGCCAGAGGGCGAAAAGCGAGTACGCCGCGCCGACGGCGGTGATCATCCACGCGGGGACGGCCACGGCCAGGCGACGGGTCAGCAGGGTGAGGGTGGTCAGCACACCGATGCCGAGGAAGGCGAGGGTCGCATAGACGTACTCGGTGAGCTTGATCCCGGCGTCGGCGGCCGGCTCAAGCTGGAACAGGACCTCGTAGCCGCGGACGGAGCCGGCCTGCGGGAGGACGAGTGACACCGCGTAGAGGATGAGGGCCGCGACGAACAACCAGAGCCGACCTCCCAGATCCAGGCGGGAAGCCACGCGCTTCTCACGGATGGCGAGCTCCTGTGGGGTGTTACTCACGGTCGGTGTTCTCCTCTGATCGTCGGGGGTTACCTGCCCTGCAGCCTACGTCAGCAGCCACAGGAATCCGCGGCACCGGAGGCATCCGCCCGGGGCACCGGACGTCCGATGGAGGGCAGACCCAGTCCGACACCGATCGGTTCAGTGGTGGGGACCTGTCCGGCAGCGGACATGTCGCCGGCGCGGGTACGGCGGTGGGTGAGCACGGTGGCGTCGGCAAGCAGATGGTGCGGTGCGGAGGCGGTGACCGTCGTGGTGACGATGTCACCGGGACGGATGTCGCCGTCGAGGTTACCCTCCGGGGCGAAGTGCACGAGGCGGCCGTCGCGGGCACGGCCGGTCATGCGGCCGGTCTTCTTGCGTCCCTCGGCCTGGACGAGCAGTTCCACCTCGGTGCCGACGAGCTTCGCGTTCTCCTCGCCGGAGATACGCTCCTGGAGGGCGAGGAGACGCTCGAAGCGCTCCTGGACGACCTCCTTGGGGATCTGATCCTCGTACTCGGCGGCCGGGGTTCCCGGGCGTGGGGAGTACTGGAAGGTGTACGCGGAGGTGAAACGGGCCTTCTCCACGACGTCGAGGGTGCCCTGGAAGTCCTCCTCCGTCTCGCCGGGGAAACCGACGATGATGTCGGTGGTGATGGAGGCGTGCGGAATCTTCGCGCGGACCTCGTCGAGGATGCCGAGGAACTTCGCCGAGCGGTAGGAACGACGCATCTCCTTGAGAACCTTGTCGGAGCCGGACTGCAACGGCATGTGCAGCTGGGGGCACACGACCGGGGTCTCAGCCATGGCGTCGATGACGTCGGAGGTGAACTCGGCCGGGTGGGGGGACGTGAAGCGCAGGCGCTCCAGGCCCTCGATCTCACCGCAGGCACGCAGCAGCTTCGAGAAGGCCGAACGGTCGCGCTCCATCTCCGGGTCGGCGAAGTTCACGCCGTAGGCGTTGACGTTCTGGCCGAGCAGGGTCACCTCGGTGACGCCCTGGTCGACGAGGGCCTGCACCTCGGCGAGGATGTCACCGGGGCGACGGTCGACCTCCTTGCCGCGCAGGGCCGGCACAATGCAGAAGGTGCACGTGTTGTTGCAGCCGACCGACACGGACACCCAGCCCGCGTAGGCGGACTCGCGCTTGGCGGGCAGGACGGAGGGGAACGCCTCGAGGGCGTCGACGATCTCGACCTGTGCCTCTTCGTTGTGTCGCGCACGTTCCAGCAGCGTCGGCAGGGAGCCGATGTTGTGGGTGCCGAACACCACGTCGACCCACGGGGCCTTCTTCACCACGGTGTCGCGGTCCTTCTGTGCCAGGCAGCCGCCGACCGCGATCTGCAGACCCGGCTGCTCACGCTTGGTCGCGCGGAGCTGACCGAGTGTGCCGTAGAGCCGTTCGTCGGCGTTCTCGCGGACGGCGCATGTGTTGAACACGATGAGGTCGGGGTCGTTCTCGCCGGCTGCGGAATAGCCGGCCTCCTCGAGCAGACCCGAGAGACGCTCGGAATCGTGCACGTTCATCTGGCACCCGAAGGTGCGCACTTCATAGGTGCGGGGGGTGTCGGTCTCAAGCTGTGCCACGGTAGGTCATTGTAACGACCGCGCTGGTGGTGACCTAAACGGTGGCGGCCCCGCATCATCGGATTTCCCCCTCCCCGGACCGGCCGGAAATTAACAGACTTCGCGATGTTGCAGAAAAGTTAGCTCAAAGTCGTATGACCAACACACACTTATGCCTAAGATCGGACTATGAACCAGACCACACCTGCGTCGGATCGTGTTCCACCGAACACGGGATCACCCATGATCCGGATGACGGACGTGCAGAAGTACTTCGACGACTTCCAGGCGCTCACGGACATCAATCTCGAGGTCCCCAAGGGCCAGGTTGTCGTCGTACTCGGACCCTCCGGCTCCGGTAAATCCACCCTGTGCCGCACGATCAACCGCCTCGAGACCATCGAGTCCGGCACCATCGAGATCGACGGTGTCCCCCTCCCCGAGGAGGGCCGCGACCTGGCCAAGCTGCGTGCGGACGTCGGCATGGTCTTCCAGTCCTTCAACCTCTTCCCTCACCTGACCATCAAGGACAACGTCTCCCTCGGCCCCATGAAGGTCCGGAAGATGAAGAAGGCGGACGCCGAGAAGCGCGCCATGACGCTGCTGGAACGCGTCGGCATCGGCAATCAGGCCGACAAATACCCGGCGCAGCTGTCCGGCGGACAGCAGCAGCGCGTCGCCATCGCGCGCGCGTTGGCGATGAACCCGAAGATCATGCTTTTCGACGAACCGACGTCCGCCCTCGACCCCGAGATGGTCAATGAGGTCCTCGACGTCATGGCCAGCCTGGTCAAGGAAGGCATGACCATGGTGGTGGTCACCCATGAGATGGGATTCGCGCACCGCGCCGCGGACCGGGTCCTGTTCATGGCCGACGGAGCGATCGTCGAGGACGACACTCCCGAGGAGTTCTTCACCAACCCGAAGACGGACCGCGCCAAGGACTTCCTGGGCAAGATCCTCTCCCACTGATTCCCGTACTGACACTGCAAAGGGCACACACAATGAAGCACCACATCCTCCGCATCTCCGCGCTCACCTCCGCCGTCGTTCTCGCCGGCGTCTCCCTCGCCGCCTGCGGCGACTCCTCCGACAACGGTGACGGCATGCTCGCCGCCATCGAGTCCGGCGACGTGACCATCGGCACCAAGTACGACCAGCCGGGCCTCGGCCTGCGCAACCCGGACGGCTCGATGGCCGGCCTCGACGTCGACATCGCGGAGTACGTCGTCAACCACATCGCCGAGGAGAAGGGCTGGGAGACCCCGACCGTCACCTGGCGTGAGACCCCCTCCGCCCAGCGCGAGACGCTCATCCAGAACGGTGAGGTCGATCTCATCGCCGCGACCTACTCCATCAACAAGGGCCGCTCCGAGTCCGTCAACTTCGGTGGCCCGTACCTCATCACCCACCAGGCGCTCCTCGTCCGCGCGGACGAGGGCGAGATCTCCAACCTCGACTCCCTCGACGGCAAAATCCTCTGCTCGGTCACCGGCTCCACCCCGGCCCAGAAGGTCAAGGACGCCCTCCCCGGCGTCCAGCTGCAGGAGTACGACACCTACTCCTCCTGCGTTGAGGCACTGCGCCAGGGCAACATCGACGCGATGACCACCGACGCCACCATCCTGCTCGGCTACTCCGCGCAGGCCCCGGGCCAGTTCAAGGTCATCGAGATGGAGAAGGACGGCGAGCCGTTCACCAACGAGTACTACGGCATCGGTCTGGCCAAGGACGACACCGAGGGCACCGACGCCATCAACGCGGCGCTGACCACGCTGCATGAGTCCGGTGAATTCGAGAAGCTGCTGCAGAAGAACCTCGGTGGCGACGAGGCAGTCTCCCCGGGTACTCCGGGCGACCTGTCCTTCCTCGACAACTAGCAGCCCGCCGACAAGGAGCCCCTCATGACGACACTATGGGCCGAGCTCGGACCCCGGTTGTGGCCGGCCTTCTGGCTGACCATCCAGCTGACGGTCTACTCCGCCATCGGGTCGATGATCCTCGGCACCATTCTCACCGCCATGAGGGTCTCTCCCGTGAAGATCCTGCGCGGGTTGGCCACGTTCTACATCAACACGGTCCGTAACACGCCGCTCACACTCATCATCATCTTCTGTTCCTTCGGCCTGTACCAGAACCTCGGTCTGGTCATGGCCGACAGGTCCTCCCCCACCTTCCTGGTGGACAACAACTTCCGGCTCGCGGTGCTCGGCTTCACGATCTACACCTCGGCGTTTGTCGCCGAATCACTGCGCTCCGGAATCAACACCGTCCACTTCGGACAGGCGGAGGCGGCCCGCTCCCTGGGTCTGTCCTTCAGCCAGATCTTCGGCAGCATCGTCCTCCCGCAGGCTCTCCGTGCCGCGATCATCCCCCTGGGCAACACACTCATCGCCCTGATCAAGAACACCACCATCGCCTCGGCGATCGGCGTGGCGGAGGCCTCGCTGCTGATGAAGTCCACCATCGAGAACCACGCCAACATGCTCTTCGTGGTGTTCGGCATCTTCGCGCTGGGCTTCATCATTCTGACCCTGCCCACGGGCCTGGCCCTCGGCAGGCTCTCTGACCGGATGACGGTGAGGAAATAATGTCGGTACGCGCCACAGTGCTCTACGACGCCCCCGGCCCCCGCGGTCGTCGCAACAACATCATTCTCACCGCCCTCACCGCGGTGTTCACCGTCGTGGTGTCCGGCTGGATCATCTGGACCCTCCACGAGAACGGGCAGCTCGCCACCTCCAAGTGGACCCCGTTCCTCGACTCCCTCACCTGGCGGACCTACATCCTGCCCGGCCTGTGGGGCACCCTGAAGTCCGCGTTCGTCTCCATCATCCTGGCCATGGTCCTCGGTGTGCTTCTCGGCCTGGGACGCCTCTCGGAGATGACGTGGCTGCGCTGGATCTGCGCCGTGATCGTCGAGTTCTTCCGCGCCATTCCGGTGCTGCTGCTCATGATCTTCGCTTACCAGATGTTCGCCATCTACCGCGTGGTCCCGCCCCGGGAGCTCGCGTTCGCAGCCGTGGTCTTCGGACTGACGATGTACAACGGTTCCGTCATCGCCGAGATCCTCCGCTCCGGCATCAAGTCGCTGCCGAAGGGTCAGACCGAGGCGGCCCGCGCACTGGGTATGTCCCATACACAGACGCTGCGCACGATCCTCCTGCCCCAGGCGATCGCCGCCATGCTGCCGGCCCTCATCGCGCAGATGGTCATCGCGCTGAAGGATTCCGCACTGGGCTACCAGATCGGTTACATCGAGGTCGTCCGCTCCGGTATCCAGAGCGCGTCCGTCAACCAGAACTTCCTGGCCTCGCTGACGGTCGTGGCGATCATCATGATCCTCATCAACTGGGCGCTCACCACGGTGGCCCAGCGTATCGAGCGTCAGCTCCGCGCCGGCCGTGCCCGCCGCAACATCGTGGCGAAGGTCCCCGAGATGCCCGACCAGGGCCTCGACACCAAGGACAACGTCAACGTTGACTGGCGCGACCCGGACTACGTTGAAATCAGGAATCCCGACAGGTAGCACCCCGCTCCTCGACGCCGCCCTCGCCCCCGTGGTCGAGGGCGGCGTCGATCATGTGGCGGAATCCGCCCCCGCAGGACAGGAACCTCAGCTCAGCTGAGACACCCTCTCCTCCAGTGCCTCACGCGCGATACGCAGGCTCATCCCCTGGTTGAAGCCCCGTCGGGCCAGCACGCCCACGATGCGGCGTAGCACCTTGTCCGACTCCGAGCGATCCGCCGGAATGTCGCGCACGGAGCGGGCCTTCCTCTCTGCCAGACTGCGGGCCATCTGCTCCTCGTCCGAGGGGTCGATCTGCTCGAGGGCGTCGGACCGGGTGCCGGCGTCGATTCCCTTGTCGCGGAGCTCGCGGTCGAGCACCCGGGCGGACTTGCCGCGGCGGGCATGACGCTGCCGCACCCATTCGTGGGCGAAGACAGCGTCATTGAGCAGGCCCACGCCGGCCAGGTCATCGAGGACGTCATCGATGACGACCGGGTCGAACTCGAGGTCCAGCAGGCGACCACGCAGTTCATGGCGGGACCGCGCGCGGACGTCGAGAAGCAGCAGTGCCCGACGGCGTACCGCGGCCTTCGCCTCCTCTGCCTCGTGATCGAAGAGGCTGCCGGGCGTGTAATCCGCCATCGCCGCCCGCAGCTGCGCGATCTTCTGCTCCTGGCTGGTCACCGGCGCTCCCCTACTTGGCGGCTGCGGCTGCGCTTCCGGCCTCCGCCTCGTCGTCGTCGAAGTCGACGTTCGGGATCATGTCGACCGGGTCGTCACTGAGGCTGTCCTCGTCCGTGGCAGCGTTCGGTCCGATGCCGAGCTTGGCGAAGATCTTGCGCTCGATCTCATCGGCCAGCTCCGGGGTCTCCTTGAGCAGCAGACGGGCCTTCTCCTTGCCCTGGCCGAGCTGATCCCCCTCGTAGGTGAACCAGGAGCCGGACTTCTTCACGATGCCGTTCTCCACACCCATGTCGATGAGGGAGGACTCGCGGGAGATGCCCTCGCCGTAGATGATGTCGAACTCGGCGATCTTGAACGGCGGGGACACCTTGTTCTTGACCACCTTGACACGGGTACGGTTGCCGATCGCGTCCTGACCGTCCTTGAGGGTCTGGATACGACGGACATCGAGGCGCACGGAGGCGTAGAACTTCAGCGCCTTACCGCCGGTGGTGGTCTCCGGGGAGCCGAACATGACGCCGATCTTCTCGCGCAACTGGTTGATGAAGATCGCGGTGGTACCGGATGTGTGCAGCGCGCCGGTCATCTTGCGCAGGGCCTGGCTCATGAGGCGGGCCTGGAGACCCACGTGGGAGTCACCCATCTCGCCCTCGATCTCGGCCTTCGGGGTCAGCGCCGCGACGGAGTCGACGACGATGATGTCGATCGCGCCGGAACGCACGAGCATGTCGGCGATCTCGAGGGCCTGCTCGCCGGTGTCCGGCTGGGACACGAGCAGTGCGTCCGTGTCCACGCCGAGCTTCTTGGCGTAATCGGGGTCGAGCGCGTGCTCGGCATCGATGAAGGCGGCGATGCCCCCGGCCTTCTGTGCCTGGGCGATCGCGTGGAGCGCCACGGTGGTCTTACCGGAGGACTCCGGACCGTAGACCTCGATGACGCGGCCACGGGGGAAGCCGCCGATGCCGAGCGCCACGTCGATGGCGGTGTTGCCGGAGGAGATGACCTGGATCGGCGGGCGGTTCTCGTCACCCAGACGCATGACCGCGCCCTTGCCAAAGTCCTTCTCGATCATCGCCAGTGCGGCGTCAAGAGCCTTCTGGCGGTCATCGCCCTTCTGGGAGGTGGCCTTCTTCTTGGGTGCCATGATGACGGTTCCTTCTGTTGGGTGGTCGATGGTGCCGGAGACACCGGCGTCGGTTGCTGGGTCAGGTGTGCAGATGTCCACACCCTCTTAGACCCCGGTCATCCCCGAAAGGATCCCGGATCCGACAGGTCGGTCACAAGTGCTCGATCCGGTCCCCACCGTATCCACAGGGCGGGACATTGAGGATCATCGACCTCGAACATACACGCACACCCGTTCGAACACAACGTCACCGACCGGGAATGTCACGACCGAGGCGGCGCCCCTCCGGGACGTCGAAGTCCCGGCAGACCTCCTCCCAGACGCTCCGCAGGTCAGCACCCTCCTCGATGAGGTCCCCGACCATACCGCCGAGCCCCGTGAGGTAGTGGCTGCGGACGATGTGCCGGGCCTTGACCCGCCCGAACTCGTCCGCGAGCAGTTCATGGAATTCCGCCAGTCGCATGCCCCGATGGTACCGACACACCATCCACAGGCCGCCCCGGCACCGTACTGAACGGCGTTCACTGCTATCGTGTCCGCCATGACCACCACTGCTGCGCGCCCCGCCCGCGCCTCCCGTTCCGCGGTGCAGGACCTGGCCTACATCGCCGTATTCGCCGCCCTCATCATCGTGCTGGCATTCGTGTCCATCCCCGTCGGAGCCGCCGGCGTCCCGATCGTCCTGCAGAACGCGGCGATCGTGCTCGCCGGCCTCGTACTCGGCGGCCGACGCGGCTTCCTGGCGGCCGCCCTCTTCCTCTTCCTGGGCCTCATCGGCCTGCCGGTCCTCGCCGGCGGCCGCACCACCCTGTCCGCGCTGGCCGGCCCGACCGTCGGCTACCTCGCGGGTTATCTCGTCTCCGCCGGTGTCGCCGGGTTCATCGCCTACCGCGCCCGCCCGAAGAAGCGCGGCGAGCAGGTCATCTGGTTCACCGTCGCCGCCACCGTCGGACTCCTCCTCCAGTACATCCTCGGAGCCCTCGGCCTCGTGTGGCGTGCAGGCATGTCCCTCACGGAGTCCATCATCGCCCAGGGTGCGTTCCTCATCCCGGACACCGCCAAGTTCGCCTTCATGGTTGTCATCGCCCTCGGCATCCACGCCGCCTTCCCGGATCTGCTGGCACGTCGTAAATAATGCCCACCATCACCTTCGAGGACGTTTCCGTCATCTTCGACGGGGACGTCTCCCCCACTCTGGACCGGATCTCGCTCACCCTGACTGAACACCGCATCGGTGTCATCGGCGCGAACGGTTCCGGAAAATCGACGTTCGCCCGCCTCATCAACGGCCTCGGTGACCCCACCTCCGGCCGCGTGCTCGTCGACGGCGCCGACGTCGCCCGCCACGGCCGCGACATCCGCCGCCGCGTCGGCTTCGTGTTCTCAGACGCGGAGAACCAGATCGTCATGCCCCAGGTACGTGACGACGTCGCCTTCTCCCTCCGCCGCCTCAGACTCTCCCGCGCCGAGCGGGACACACGTGTCGACGCCGCCCTCGCCCGCTTCGGTCTCACCGAGCTGGCGGACAACTCCCCGCACACCCTCTCCGGCGGCCAGAAACAGCTGCTGGCACTGGCCTCGGTACTGGTCATCGAACCCGACCTCATCATCGCCGATGAGCCGACCACGTTGCTCGACCTGCGCAACCGGGCACACATCGCCGACGAGTTCGCCGCCCTCGAGCAGCAGCTCATCGTGGTCACCCACGACCTGGACATCCTCGCGGACTTCGACCGCGTGCTCTGCCTTGACGAGGGCCGGGTCATCGCCGACGGCTCCCCGGCCGAGGTCTGCGCCCACTACCGCACCCTGATGCTCGCATGAGAAACATCCCGCTGGGTGTGTACCTGCCGGGCGACACCCCCGTCCACCGCATGCCGTCGGGCTGGAAGTTCCTGTTCCTGGTGACGTTCATCGTGGCGTCGACGTTCCTGGTCACGTCACCTCTCATGGCCGTGGGCTGGCTGGCAGCGGTCGTTTTCGGCTACATCCTCGCCCGAGTACCCCTGCGCACCGCGCTCGGCCAGACCATGCCGGTCATGCCGGTGCTGCTCGTGCTCGGAGCCTTCCAGTGGTGGCAGCGCGGCCGGGAGTTCGCGCTGACGACCGTGCTCATCCTCTTCGCCTCGGTCGCCGCTGCCGCCCTGCTGACGCTGACCACGACGATCGCCGAGCTCATGTCCGCCATCGAGCGGGGCCTCGCCCCCTTCGAACGCTTCGGGCTGCCCGTCGAGACGATCTCCCTCGCCGTGTCACTGACTCTGCGTCTCATCCCCCTGCAGCTGGCCACCGTCCATGAAGTTCTCGCCGCCCGTAAGGCCCGCGGTGCCGGCTTCTCCGTGATCGCGTTCGGCACCCCAGTCCTCGTCCGCTCGATCCGCCGGGCGCGCCTGCTGGCCGAGGCCCTCATCGCCCGCGGTGCCGCGGACTGACGCCACCGCCGGTACGATCCCCGGACGCGACGACGCGGCCCGGACTGTGCGGGGCCGCGTCGACTGAGGGGGAGGCCCCGTCAGAAAGGAAGGTGCGGGATGGAGGACAGAGAGGACACGACGGAAGACTTCAGGATCGTGTACAGAATAAGTTGACTGCTCATGATCCCCGGACTGCAGAATCCTCCGGGCCCGGGGCCGGATTTCACCGGTCAGTGGTGTGATCCTGCCGAACCGCGGAACCATCGATCACGATGCGCACCTCATCAGAGAGCAGCAACCCGCCACCGGGAAGTTCGGCGTGGAAGTCCAGGCCGAAGTCCTTCCGGTCGACGGTGGTCGACGCCCGGAATCCCAGGCGACGCTCCATCTCGCCGGTCTCCGGGACAGGGACGTCGGCCTCGGCGATGTCAGTGACGTCGAGCGCCACCGGACGGGTCTCCCCCTTGATGGTCAGATCACCGTGGACACGCGCCCGTTGATCGTCGTGCTGGATACCCGTGGACCGGAAGGTGATCTCGGGGTGATTCTCGACGTCGAAGAAGTCCCCCGCCAGCAGGTGCTCATCGCGGATCCTCACCCCGGAGTTCAGGGAGGAGACCCGGATGGTGGCCTCCACGGCGTCGTCGTTGAGTGTCGCCCGGACGTCGGTGAACAAACCACGCACGCGGGTGATCATCGCGTGGCGGACCTCGAAGGCGACCTGGGACATGGCGGGATCGAGAAAGTAGGAGCTCATACGCGACAGGTTACCGACACAGAGGCGGTCCCGTGTGTCGGGCGGTGCCAGCCGTGCCTGCAGCCGCGGGTGTCGTGCAGACCTCACTGGGGGATGCCCGGCACGCTCAGGGCCGGCGAGGAGAGGAAGCGGAGGTATTCACTGACGATGTTCGTGTATCCCTCCCCTGGGCGCGCTGCATGCTGTGCCAGGGGAGTGTGGGGACACGCGACCGAATCGTGAAACCCCGGGGCCGCTGGGAAGCGGGACCCGGGGTGTCATCCATCAGGTGGGCTACTCGCCGCGCAGCTCACGCATGCGCTGTGCGACTGCGTCGTCGGTGACGTCAGCAGCGCCCCCCTCGATGGCCTTGTCAGCCTGGCCGGAGGGCAGCTGGCCGCCGCCCTGCATCTCGGCCCGGATCTGCTCGAGACGGGAGTGACCGGCCATCTGGATACCGGCCTGCTGCACCTCGGCCATGCGCCCCTCGACGGAGTTCTGGGCCAGCTCGGCCTGGCCGAGGGCGTTCGCGTAACGACGCTCGATCTTCTCCCGCACCTGATCCAGGTTCGGGGTGGAGCCGGCGGTGACCGCATTCATGGAATGCAGGGACTCGGAGACCTTCTCCTGCATCTTGGCCTGCTCCAGCTGGGAGAGCAGCTTGGTGCGCTCGGCGACCTTCTGCTGCAGGGCCATGGCGTTGCGCTCGACGGCCTGCTTGGCCTGGTCGGCCTGCTGCAACGCCTGGTCGTGGAGCTGCTTGGTGTCCTCGATGGACTGCTCCGCGGTGACCAGCTGCGCGGCGAAGGCCTCGGCGGCGTTCTCGTACTCCACGGCCTTCTTCTCGTCGCCCTCGGTACGGGCCTTGTCGGCCAGCTGCAGAGCCTGACGGGTGTTGGCCTGGAGCTTCTCGATCTCACCGAGGCGGCGGTTGAGCTGCATCTCCAGCTGGCGCTGGTTGCCGATGACGGCCGCGGCCTGCTGTGACAGCTCCTGGTGCTGGCGCTGGGCATCCTCGATGGCCTGCTGAATCTGCACCTTCGGGTCGGCGTTCTCCTCGATCTTCGAGTCGAACAGCGCCATGAGATACTTCCATGCCTTGACGAAGGGGTTAGCCATGTCAGTTCGGGCCTTCCTGATTATTGTTCAACGTTTTACGCCACCATGGTAGCGGAGTGGAATATGGACCGTCGGTTATGCGTGCAGTGATTCGGAGGCGAATTCCTCCGCCACGGACTGGAGTGCCATTGAGCCGGCGGCCTCGATGAGCACATCGGCGACGGAGGTGCCCAGTGCATGACATACGGAGGCCAGGAGCTCGCTGGACACCTCCTTGCGGCCGCGTTCCAGTTCGGAGAGGTACCCCGGCGAGACCCGTGCCGTTTCGGCGAGTTCCCGGAGGGTGATTCCCTGGTCCGCCCGGAAAGCGCGCAGGGCGGCACCAAGTGCCTCCCGCAGCAGCGGCTCGGGTGTGCGTCGGGTGGTGACGATCGGGGTATCAAGTACAGCGGTGGTAACCATTACTCCTTCTAACGTCCGGGGTCCCCGGATTGTTCCACGCGGGAGGCCAGTCCTGTCAATGCGGCATTCACTGCCTGTTCACGAATGTCACGTCGGGCTCCACTGAGCTGCAGCCGCTGCGTGTCCACTCCCGACTCCCCCGCGTAGCCGATCCACACCTCCCCCACAGGGTGCTCCCCCTGTGGGTCAGGGCCGGCCACCCCGGTCAGGGACACACCCCAGTCCGCTCCGCAACGTTCCCGCACCCCGACCGCCATGGCGGCGGCGGTCTCCTCCGCCACCGGGTCCGCGCCCTCCGGCACCCCGGCCAGTGAGTACTTCAGGTCGGTGGCGTAGGTGATGAGCCCACCTCGCAGCACCGCCGACGCACCCGGAGTATCCGCCAGCGTCGCTGCGGCAAGCCCCGCGGTCAGCGACTCGCAGAAGGCGACGGTGAGGCCGCGGCACCGGAGTGCCTCGACGAGGGTCACTGCTTCCTCGAGTCCCACAGGTACTGCACACCGGTGATGACGGTGACGATGACGGCCGCGAGCATGACGATCCACGTCGGGGTGTCCATCCACCCGGGCAGCGGCATGAGGTACAGGCCGATCGCCAGGGCCTGCAGGGCCGTCTTGATCTTGCCGCCCTTTGAGGCGGGGACGACCAGGCCACGGCGAAGCATGACCATGCGCCACAGGGTGATTCCGAACTCGCGCACCAGGATGACAACCGTCACCCAGACGGGCAGTACGCCGGTCATGTTGAGGCCCACGAGGGCCGCGGTGATGAGGGCCTTGTCGGCGATAGGGTCCGCGATCTTGCCGAAGTCCGTCACCAGGTTGCGGGCACGGGCGATGTCACCATCGAGCTTGTCGGTGATCATCAGGGCAACGAAGACACCGAATGCCCACCACATCTGGTCCGTGAGGAGGAGCCAGAGGAACAGCGGGATAACCAGGATGCGCAGGCTCGTCAACACATTGGGGAGGTTGAGGTTGCTGGGCCGGGCCGGGTGGGTCGGCTCGGTCTGCTCGGTCGGCTTTGGTGCAGTCACGCCACACACCCTACCCGTCAGCCCCGGCGTAGAATCGGAGGACATGAAGTACTTCGCAGTCCACTACCAGTACCCCGACGGCGCCGAGGAGATCGTGCGTCTGCGCCCCGAGCACCGCGCCTGGCTGGCCACGCTCGCCGAGACCGACCGCCTTGTCGGTTCCGGTCCCTACATCGACGGGCAGGGTGACGCACTCATCATCATCCGGATGTCGGACACCGCCACCCTGCGTGACGCGGAGGATCTGATGGACAACGACCCGTTCACCCGCGAAGGTGCCCTCACCGGCCGTGTGGTCCGCGAGTGGAAGCCCGTTCTCAACGTGTTCCGTTCCCCGACCGACGAGTGCTAGACCCCGCACACGGCAGAACCCCCGGCGCCTGACGGCACCGGGGGTTTCATTGCTCTGAGCTACTTCTCCCCCAGATTGCTGAGCTTCGTGGACCCGTTCGAGGAGCCGGGACGGTCGGCAGGTAGATCGAGGTGATCGGTGGAGTACTTCTCCTCATCGGAGAGTTCGTGGTCCCACTCCTCGGGACGGGCGCGGGTGTCGATGGCACCCTGTGCCTCCTCCCATTTGTTGCGCCAGATGGATGCGAGCACCGTGACCACGAGTATTCCCAGGATGATCAGCAACGAGAGTTCCGTCGAGATCTCCGGGGCCGGGATGTCCTCACCGCCGTTGATGAACGGCAGGTTGTTCTCGTGCAGGGCGTGCAGCATGAGCTTCGTACCGATGAACGCCAGGATGAGGGCCAGTCCGTAGGGCAGGTAAACGAGGCGGTCGAGGAGACCGTCGAGCAGGAAGTACATCTGACGCAGGCCCATGAGCGAGAATGCGTTGGTGGTGAACACCAGGTACGCCTGGGTGGTGATTCCGTAGATCGCCGGGATGGAGTCGAAGGCGAACATGACGTCGACGAGGCCGATGGCCACCAGCGCCACGAACAGCGGGGTGAGGGCGAACTTGCCGTGGAATTTCGTGGTGAGCCTGTCACCGTCGTAGCCCGGGGTGACCGGCACGACCTTGCGCAGCCACGCGATCACCTTCATGTCGTTCGGGTCGGTCTCCGGGGCGTCGGTGATCTCGTCCCAGAACAGCTTCACCGCGGTCCACAGCAGGAAGATCGCGAAGATGTAGAAGACGTCGGACCAGGCGGAGATGATCGCCGCACCCGCCAGGATGAACAGCAGACGGAAGAACAGCGCCAGGACGATGCCTATGAGCAGCACCTTCTGCTGGTATTTGCGCGGGATCTTGAACGCGCCCATGATGAGCGCGAAGACGAAGAGGTTGTCGACGCTCAGCGCCTTCTCCGTCACGTAACCGGTGAAGTACTCGATGCCGTGCTGATGGTCCCACATGATGTAGACGAACACACCGAACAGCAGTGCCAGGCCGACGTAGAAGGCGGACCAGATGGCCGACTCCCGGATGGTGGGCTCGTGCGGCGTGCGCACGTGGGAGTAGAAGTCGAAGATGAAGAATCCGAGGATCATCACGATCGTGGCGATCCAGATCCACAGGGGAACAGTCACAGTGTGAGCCTCCGGTCACTCAGGGTTGCTTAAAGGACCGGAGGTCTCCCCCACCTGTTGCGATGAGGCCGACACGACCGGGATCCTCCGTGGGAACCGTGCTGACGATCAGTGCCGCTTAGGGGGTACTCCCCTCCATGTGCGTTCACTATACACATGCGGCAGGAATGCCCACATGCGCCCGGTTACGTGGGTATTATCTGGTTCCATTCCGTCAGAACACGCCGCGCGGCGGATCCGCCTGCACGACGTTGATGTCCGACGAGTCGGGGGCGTCGGTCGCGCCGTCCAACTCCTTGGGGGCCTCCGCCGGATCCGCGCCCTTGATCATCCAGAGGATCGTCTCCAGCTCCTCGGGCTTGACCAGGACGTCGCGGGCCTTGGATCCCTCGGAAGGGCCGACGACGCCGCGGGTCTCCATGAGGTCCATGAGGCGACCCGCCTTGGCGAAGCCGATGCGCAGCTTGCGCTGCAGCATGGAGGTGGAGCCCAGCTGCGAGGTGACGACGAGCTCGACGGCCTCGAGGAGGTCGTCCATGTCCTTGCCGATGTCCTCGTCGATCTCCCGCTTGGCGTCGCTGGTCTTGTCCTCGGTGACTCCCTCGGTGTAGTTGGGCTGGGCCTGGGACTTGGCGGCCTCGACGACGCCCTGGACCTCCTCGTCGGTGACGAAGGCCCCCTGGAGGCGCTGCGGCTTGCCGGCGCCCTGCGGGATGAACAGGGCGTCGCCCATGCCGATGAGTTTCTCTGCGCCGGCCTGGTCGAGGATGACGCGGGAGTCGGTGAGGGAGGACGTGGCGAAGGCCAGACGTGAGGGCACGTTCGTCTTGATCAGACCGGTGACCACGTCGACGGACGGGCGCTGGGTGGCCAGGACGAGGTGGATACCGGCTGCACGCGCCTTCTGGGTGATGCGGACGATCGAATCCTCGATCTCCTTCGGTGCGGTCATCATGAGGTCGGCGAGCTCGTCGACGACGCAGATGATGTACGGGTACGGGCGGTACTCACGCTGCGAGCCCTGCGGGGTCTCGATCTCGCCGGCCTTGATCTTGCGGTTGAAGTCCTTGATGTGACGCACGCGCGCTGACTTCATGTCCATGTAGCGCTGCTCCATCTCCTCGACCAGCCACTGCAGGGCGGCGGACGCCTTCTTCGGCTGCGTGATGATCGGGGTGATCAGGTGCGGGATGCCCTCGTAGGGGGTGAGCTCCACCATCTTCGGGTCGACGAGGATGAGGCGCACCTCCTCCGGGGTCGCGCGGGTGAGCAGGGACACGAGCATGGAGTTGATGAACGCGGACTTACCGGATCCGGTGGAACCGGCCACCAGCAGGTGCGGCATCTTCTGCACAGAGTGCGAGATGAAGTCGCCCTCGATGTCCTTGCCCAGGCCGATGAGCATCGGGTCGTGGTTACCGCGGGTCGCGGGTGCGTTGAGCACGTCCGCCAGGCGGACCATCTCACGGTCGGTGTTGGGCACCTCGATGCCGACGAGAGACTTGCCCGGGATCGGGGTGAGAAGTCGGACGTTGTCCGTGGCCACGGCGTACGCCAGGTTGGACTGCAGGTTCGTGATCTTGGAGACCTTAACGCCCGGGCCCAGCTCCACCTCGTAGCGGGTGACGGTCGGGCCACGTGAGAAGCCGGTGACGGTGGCGTCGACGTTGAACTCGTGGAAGACCTCGGTGATCGCCTCGATCATCCGGTCGTTGGTCTCGGTGCGGGTCTTGGGACGCTCACCGTCGATGAGCAGGTCGGTGCTCGGCAGACGGTAGTCGCTGGTGGTCTCCGGCTGGCGCGGTGCCGGGACGGCCTCGTCGACGAGTTCCGACTTGGGCGTCGTGGCCGGGACGGCCCCGGCGTCGATGCCGGACCGTGCCACGATCGCCTGGCGGATCTGCTCGCGCGAGGCGGCGACGGCATCCTCGGACACCGCCGGGAATTCGTCGGTGTCCGCGCGGGTGACGGGAGTGTCGAAGAGGGTGTGCTGGGTATCGTGCTCGAACTCCTCGTTGGGGTCGTCCTCCGGTTCCTCGACCGGGTAGTTGTCCATCGGGGTTCTGCTTCGCGACGGCCGCGTCGTCCGCGCAGGCCGTGCGGTCCGGGCCGGCGGCTCCGGACGGGGACGACGCTCACGGCCCTCGGTGAGTGCCTCGATGTCGTCGTCGGCGTAGCCGTAGAGGTCGTCGTCATCGGCGCTGTCGTCGTGCTCCGGTTCCGGCCAGCGGATGTCGCGCAGGAGCTCACCGGCATAGTCGAAGGCCTGCCGGGTGGTGATACCCGTGACCTTGAGCGCGCCGTAGATGATCACCAGGATCAGCAGCGGCACCGCGACGTAGGGGCTGAAGCCCATGGCAAGGGTGCCGCCGGTCCACGCGCCGATGGCGCCGCCGGCGACGAGGCGGCCCTCCCAGGTCTGCGGATCACCGGCGAACAGGTGGATCAGTCCGAGCATCGACACGACGATGAGGCTGGTGCCGAGGGCGATCCGTCCGCGGTCACCGGGGCGCTGCTCGACGCCGATCATCAGGGCGATGGCCAGGGCGGTGAGTGCGACGGGCAGGATCAGCGCACCTGCGCCGATGACCAGGTGTGCACCGTGAGAGATGGCCGCGCCGATGGGTCCGGCGATGTCCAGCCACACAGAGGCACCGAGCACGGCCGCCAGGCCGAGGATGGCCAGGGCGATGCCGTCCATGTCGGCGGGCTCGCGGGTCTCCTCCGGTTCAGTGGCACTGGACCTCTTCGCGGGGGCGGTGTCGGTGGACTCCTCCCGGCGGCGGGTGGCGCTGCGGGTGAGGTTGCCCATGCCGCGGGCGAGGGAGCTCAGGCCTCCTCCGACCGCGCGGAAAGCGCTGCCGGTCCTCTCGTCGGAGGTCTCGGCAGCGCGGAACGCAGAGGTCTGGGGTGCCGGGGGTGAGGCCTTCGAGGTGCCTCGTCCTGAGGGCCGGGTGCGGTCCTTCCTGGTCCCCTTCTGGGTGCGGGATGCCGAGCTTCGTACAGACATGGTCCCCACTGTAGTTGCTCAAACCACACTATTCACATCAGCCACACCGGGCTCAGGTGAAAGTTCGGCCATGAAACAGTCAAGTTCACAGCCCTGATCTACGGACGTCGGAGGCGGTGCCGTCGATGAGAACCTCGACCGCATCGCGCCCGAAGACCCACAGCAGAAGCTCCCCCACGGAGCCGGACACACGCACGACATTCTCCCCGTCAAGGCTGACACCGCGCTCATCCGCCGCGACGATCCGCGGCAGTCCGGCGGGGTGGAGGATCACCGGGGAGAGGCTGCGGCGGAGCATACGCGGCGCCAACATCCGCAGGATGCCGTGCAGCTGCTCCTTCACCACCGCGCTGAACTCACGCGGCCGCGCCACCCCGTCACCGCGGCGCACATCCTCATGGTGCACGAAATGTTCCGCGGTGTTCATCTGCTTGTCGATGAGCCGCACCGGATTCAGACGCCCCGGCCCGTCCGCCCAGTCGCGGACGAGTTCCTCGTAGTCGCGCTCCCCTGCCCGGTCGCTCGCCTTCGCCAGACGCCCGGCGAGCGCCGGCATGAACATCCCTACCGCGGCAGGCAGGTTGTTCTCACGGAGGTAGAGGTGCACCGCGAGATCCCGCGTGGTCCACCCCTCGCACAGTGTGGGGGCGTCGGGGCCGAGCTCGAGGAGGAGGGCAGCCAGGCGGGCACGTTCGGTGCTGGAGAAAGACATGCACCCCAGCATAGCGCCGGGGTGCATGTGACGAACGGGATTAGAGCGACGGGCGTGCCGAGGCCCTGATCTGGTCGTCGTCGATGGTGCTGTCAATGTCGGAGGTCATCGGGACCACCGTCGGCAGGATCATCGGCTCACGACGCCACTTCTGCTCCACGAAACGGGAGATGCGACGACGCAACTGCTGGACCATGCGGTAGGGGTTGTTCTCGCCCTCCGCAGCCAGATCGTTGAGGACGGTCTCCGCCAGCTCCTTGACCTCGGGGGTCATGGCGCGGTCATCCTCGGTGAAGCCCTTGGTCTCGACGGTCGGGGACTCCATGAGGCGGCCCGTGCGGTTGTCGATGACGGCGGTGATGGAGATCAGGCCGCCGGAGCCGAGGCTCGTGCGGTCCGCCAGGACGTCAGCATCGACCTCACCCATGGTGGTGCCGTCGACGTACAGGTTACCGACCGGGATCTGGCCGACAACCTGGGCGCGGCCGTCGACGAGGTCGACGACGACACCGTTCTGGGCCAGCACGACGCGGTCACGCTCGGTGCCGGTCGCGATGGCCAGTTCCTTGTTCGCACGCAGGTGACGCCACTCGCCGTGCACCGGCATGGCGTTCTTCGGACGGGCAGCGTTGTAGAGGAACAGCAGCTCGCCGGCGTAACCGTGCCCGGAGGTGTGCACCATCGCGTCCTTGCCGGTGATAACGGTCGCACCGATCTGGGCCAGCATGTTGATGACGCCGAACACGGCCTCCTCATTGCCCGGGACGAGCGAGGAGGACAGGATGATCAGGTCGCCGTCACGGACGGTGATCTGACGGTGCTCACGACGGGCCATACGGGACAGGGCCGCCATCGGCTCACCCTGGGTACCGGTGGTGATGAGCATGACCTTGTGCGGCGCCAGCTTCGAGGCGTCGTCCATGGACACGATCGTGCCGCGCGGAGCCTTGAGGTAGCCCAGCTTCTCGGCGATCTCCATGTTCCGGATCATCGAACGACCGTTGAACGCGACCTTGCGGCCGGCAGCCACGGCGGCGTCGACGGCAGCCTGCACGCGGTAGACGTTGGATGCGAAGGACGCCAGGATGACCCGCTGGCGGGCATCCGCGACCAGACGCTTGAGCGTCGGCGCCACGTCAGCCTCGGACCCGGAGACACCCGGGGTCGTGGCGTTGGTGGAATCGCACAGCATGAGGTCGACGCCCTCGTCACCGAAGCGGGACAGGGCCGGCAGATCGGTCGGACGACCGTCGGTCGGGGTCTGGTCCAGCTTGATGTCACCGGTGTGGATGACCAGACCGGCGCCGGTCTTGATCGCCAGGCCGAGGCAGTCCGGGATCGAGTGGTTGACGGCCCAGAAACGGATGTTGAACGGGCCGCGGTTCTCATCGGACTGCTCGTTGACCTCGATGAGCTTCGGACGCAGTCGGTGCTCCTTGCACTTCGCCGCGATGAGCGCGAGGGTGAAGCGGGAGGCCAGGATCGGGATGTCCGGGCGCAGCTTGAGCAGCCACGGAATGGCACCGATGTGGTCCTCGTGACCGTGGGTGACCACGAGCGCGTCAACGCGGTCGAGGTGCTTCTCAATCGGACCGAAGTCCGGCAGGATCAGGTCGACGCCCGGCTCACCCGAGGACGGGAAGAGCACGCCGCAGTCGACGATGAGCAGACGGTTGTTGTACTCGAAGACCGTCATGTTGCGGCCGATCTCCGAGATACCACCCAGCGCGTAGATGCGCAGGCCGTTCCGCGGGGCCTTCGGCGGCTCCGGCAGACGACGGGTCAGGTCAGCGCCCTGCATGGACTTGACGACGTTGCGTCGGCTGCGACCACCCTGGCCGCCCTGGCCGCCCTGACCATCCTGGCCCTGGCCGCCGCGGCCACCACGACCGCCACGGCCACCTCGGCCGCCGCCACCGTTACGGGAGCGGTTGCCGCCACCCCGCGGGGCGTTGTCAGTGTCCGGGGACTTCCTTTCAGTGGTCTTCTTCTCGGCGGATGCGCCGCTTCCGTTCGTTTCCGGGGTCGGTGCCTGGAAAACCGGGGATGCAGCAGTGCTCTCGGTCTCCGGCGGGCCCGCCTTGCGGGTCACTTTCCGGGCACGATTACGGGATTCAGTCATATTTAAAGGACTCCAGCCTTTTCCATGTCACGGCGGAGGGCCTCGATCTCCTGCTCGTCGGGAGCGACGACAGGCAGACGCGGGTCCCCCACCTCAATGCCCTGCAGACGCAGGGCAGCTTTGGCCATGCTGACCCCGCCCAGGCGACCCTGGGCGGCGATCAGCGGTGAAAGAACAGTGGCGTTGATTTCCCGCGCACGGGCGAGGTCGCCTTCCTCGAAACTTGTGTACAGCTCACGCAGTGCCTGGGGTGCGGCATGGCCGACCACGGAAACAAAACCCGAGGCGCCGATAGACAGCCACGGGACGTTCAGCGGATCATCGCCCGAGTACCAGGCGAGACCGGTCTCACGCATGAGCGGTGCAGACTCAGCCATGTTACCCTTTGCATCCTTCACCGCACGAATGGTGGGCAGCTCCGCGAGTCGGCGGATGGTCTCCGCCTCGATCGGGATGGATGAACGCGGCGGGATGTCGTAGAGCATGATCGGCAGGTCGGTGGCCCCGGCGACGGCCTTGAAGTGCTGGTAGAGACCCTCCTGGCTCGGCTTCGAGTAGTAGGGGGTGACCACGAGCAGGGCATCGGCGCCGGCCTCGGCGGAGGCGCGGGCGAGATCGATGGAGGCTGCGGTGTCGTTGGTTCCGGCACCGGCGATGAGCCTGCAGCGGTCGCCGACCTCCTCCTTCACGGCCTTGAGCAGGCTGAGCTTCTCGTCGACGGTGGTCGTCGGGGACTCACCGGTCGTGCCCGCGAGCACGAGGGCGTCCAGACCGTTGTCGACGAGGTGGGCCGCGACACGGCGGCCGGCCTCGACATCCAGAGCGCCGTCCCGGTCGAAGGGGGTGACCATGGCGACGCAGACGGTACCGAAGTCCTCGACTCCGGTCTTCGAAGTCATACCTGTACTCATGGTGTTCAAGGTTACCTGTTTACCTTTCCGCCGGGGGAATTCCCCGGCTGGTCAGAAGTCTGTGGCGTAGGGGCTCACGGCCATCTCTGTGCCGTCGGAGAGTGTGGAGATCTGGAAGTCGGAGAAGAGCACCGGGGACTGCTCCCTGAGGAGGCGGAGGCAGGCCACCGCCAGCGCGCGGATCTCGACGTCCGCGTGTTCGGTGGCCCGGGCCCCTATGAAATGGCGCCACGCCCGGTAATTGCCGGTGACGACGATGCGCGACTCGGTGGCGTTCGGCAGCACCGCACGGGCGGCCTGCCGGGCCTGCTTCTTGCGGAGCAGGGCGTTGGGCTCCTCGGCGAGGGCCTCCTCGAGGGCGTCGAGAAGCTCCTGGTAGATGAAACGCGACTCGTCCACGGCGCGGAGCATGAGGCGGGAGAGCTCCGGGTCGTCGGCGATGAGCTTCGGCAGCACGACCTCGGCCTCGTCGGTGTGGACGAAACGCTGGGACAGCTGCGAGAAGCTGAAGTTGCGGTGGCGGACCAGCTCATGGGTGGCAGAACGGGAGATGCCGCGGATGTAGAGCGTCGCGGTGGCGTGCTCGAGGAGTGCGGTGTGGCCCACCTCCATGATGTGGCGGAGGTAGGCGTCGTTGGCCGCGGTGCGCGGGTTGGGTTTGTCGAAGGTCTCGTAGCAGGCGCGGCCCGCGAACTCGACGAGCGCCTCGGCACCGGTGGCGGATTCATCGGCCTCCCAGTCCACGCCGGCGGGCGGGGTGAACTCGGTGGCGGCGATGAGCTGGACGTCCAGCTCGACAGGCCGGGCCATTACAGACCCAGGTAGCTGTCGAGCCCCACGGTCAGGCCCTCATGCGCGGCGACCTCACGGACGCCGACGAGGACGCCGGGGACGAAGGAGGTGCGGTCGTAGGAGTCCTGACGGATGGTCAGGGTCTGGCCCTGCGCGCCGAAGATGATGTCCTCGTGGGCGACCATGCCGGTCATGCGCACACCATGGACGCGGACACCGTCGACATCGGCGCCGCGGGCCCCCTCGAGGGTCTGCTCGGTGGCGTCCGGGATGGGACCCAGGCCGGCCTCACGACGTGCCTCGGCGATACCCTGCGCAGTGTGGATGGCGGTTCCGGACGGGGCGTCCAGCTTGTGGGGGTGGTGGTACTCGACGACTTCGGCGGAGTCGAAGAAGCGGGCGGCCTGCCGGGCGAAGGCCATGGCCAGCACCGCGGAGATGGCGAAGTTCGGGGCGATGAGCACGTTGCCCGCCCCCTCCGCCGCGCACCACTCGCGGACCCGGGTGAGACGCTCCTCGTCGAAGCCGGTGGTGCCGACCACCGCGTGGATGCCGTTGGCGATGCAGAACTCGAGGTTGCCCATCACCGAACCCGGGGTGGTGAAGTCGACGACGACCTCTGCCCCGGCCTCTACGAGCATCTGCAGGTCATCGTCCTGGTCAACCTGTGCGACGAGCTCGAGGCCCTCCGCGCCGTTGACACCCTCGCACACCGCCGAGCCGACACGGCCCTTAGCGCCGAGCACTCCCACCTTGATCGCCATGGTTCCTCCTTGAGTTCCTGATGGATTCGGTGTCCCAGTCTAGGCACATAGGATCGGGACATGCGCATCAACATCACCAGCATCTACGCCGCCGACCAGCAGAAGGCGCGGGACTTCCACGTCGACACCCTCGGATTCCGTGTCAGACGCGACGTTCCGGTCGACGACGGCGCCCGCTGGCTCACGCTGATCTCCCCTGAGGAAACAGCGGGCACCGAACTACTCCCGGAGCCGATGGGGCACCCGGGGCGGCGGTCGTCTTCTGCGAGGCCCTCCACGCCGACGGGGCACCCTTCACCCAGTTCGCGGTCGATGACATCCACGCCGGGTACGAGGCGCGCAGACCCTCGGCGTGGAGTTCTCCCTGGACCCCACCGAGGTCGGCCCCACCACCTTCGACGTCGTCGGCGAAACCAGCGGCCACTGGATCCGGCTCATCCGGGCCTGACATGATCCGCCGCCTGCTTCCCGCCTCGGCTGCTGCGCTCGCGCTCGTCGCCTGCGGCACACCGGAACCCGACACCCTGCAGTCCTCTGCCACTCCCGGCACGGTGACGATCGTGGCGACCCCGACCACTGCCGACCTCCCTCCTCTCGGCGTCCCCGGCACCACCCGCCAGGAGCACTGGCCCCGCGAATCCGCCGGGCTCACCGTCACCGGGTTCCGCATCGGGGAACACGCCACCTTCGACCGACTCGTCTTCGACCTCCGTGGCACGGGCGCGCCGGGCTGGATCATCGACTACACCGAGCAGCCGCTGCAGCAGGCCTCCGGACTGCCGGTGGAGTACACGGGCACGACCGCACTGCAGGTCGTCATCACGGGAACGCCGTACCCCCTCGAGGACGACGCCGACCTCCTCTCCCACGGTCCGCACCCGGGAGGTGGAGTGATCAACGACATCACCTTCGCCAGCCTCTTCGAGGCACACTCCGAGTTCGTCATCGGGCTGGATGCGGAACACCCCTACTCCGTGACGTTCCTGGAGGACCCGAAACGGCTGGTGATTGACCTCGTCAAGTAATAACGAAACGGTAATACCCCTCCCCAAAGCATGGTTATGCCATCTATCCTGGGGTTATGACTCCTCATCGACGCCCCCTCGTCACCGCCGCCCTCATCTCCGCGGCGTTGCTGCTCACCGCCTGCAACGACGGGGGCGGGTCCGGTGCAGGAACGACCGCCCCGGTCGCAGAACCTGCCACCGTCACCTCGACGGCCGCCACCCCGGGCGTCCCGACCAGCTCAGCCACCGGGACCACCGCTCCCGACCCGACCACCGGCTCTGCACCAACCGACCGCCCTCTGGGCACCCCGGCAGTGACCACAGAGACCCGCACCGGCGTGTGGCCCGCCGATGACTCTCCCGCCCCGCTGGTCACCGGGGTGCGCGTGGGTGAACACCCCACCTACACACGCGTCGTCTACGACCTGGTGGGCCACGGTGAGCCCGGCTGGATCTCCCGGTACATAGACCAGCCCTACCAGGACGGCTCCGGCTTCCCCGTTGACGTACAGGGCAACGCCTACCTGATGATCAACATCACCGGCACGACCTACCCCTTCGAGCATGAGGCCGCGGAACTCCCCGTCGGTCCGCATGCGGGCGGCGGTGTGGTCCGGCAGGTCGTCAACACCGGAGTCTTCGAGGGCCATACGCTCACCTACATCGGACTCGACCAGGAACTCCCCTACTCCGTGACGGTCCTGCACGACCCGCTGCGACTGGTGGTGGACATCCAGCACCCGTAGTCCGGTGGCACGGACGAAACCGGCACCGCAACCGAGAATCCGGTCATGTTCGGCACTCCCGACGCACTCCGTGCCTTCTTCACCACCTCACTGGCCCCGGGGGTGAGCTTATCCGCCTCCTGCAGAGCTTCCAGGAACGTCAACGCCCCCGTTCACCTGGGTGAACGGGGGCGTCGGCAAGCGGGTGATTAACCCTCGACCGGGACGAGGGAGATCTTGCCGCGGTTGTCGATGTCGGCGATCTCGACCTGGACCTTGTCACCGACGTTGACCACGTCCTCGACCTTCTCGATGCGCTCATCGCCACCGAGGTTCGAGATGTGGATCAGGCCGTCGCGGCCCGGGGTCAGGGAGACGAAGGCACCGAAGGCGACGGTCTTGACCACCGTGCCCAGGAAACGCTCGCCGACCTTGGGCAGCTGCGGGTTCGCGATGGAGTTGATCTTCTCGATCGCGGCGTCAGCAGCCTCACCGGAGGCGGCGGACACGTAGACGGTGCCGTCATCCTCGATGGAGACGTCAGCGCCGGTCTCCTCGGTGATGGAGTTGATGGTCTTGCCCTTCGGGCCGATGAGCTCACCGATCTTGTTCACCGGGACCTTGACGGTGGTGATCTTCGGGGCCAGCTTGCTCATCTCGTCCGGGCCGTCGATGACCTCGGCCATGGTCTCCAGGATGGTGAGGCGGGCCTCACGGGCCTGGTCCAGGGCATCGGTGAGCACCTGCGACGGGATGCCGTCGAGCTTGGTGTCCAGCTGCAGCGCGGTGATGAAGTCCGGGGTGCCGGCGACCTTGAAGTCCATGTCACCGAAGGCGTCCTCGGCTCCGAGGATGTCGGTCAGCGCCACGTACTTGGTCTCGCCGTCGACCTCATCGGAGACCAGACCCATGGCGATACCCGCGACCGGGGCCTTGAGAGGCACACCGGCGTTGTACAGGGAGAGGGTGGATGCACAGACGGAACCCATGGAGGTGGAACCGTTGGAGCTCAGGGCCTCAGAGACCTGACGGATGGTGTACGGGAACTCCTCGCGGGACGGGATGACCGGCTCGAGGGCACGCTCAGCGAGCGCACCGTGGCCGACCTCGCGCCGCTTCGGGGAACCGACGCGGCCGGTCTCACCGGTGGAGTACGGCGGGAAGTTGTAGTGGTGGATGTAGCGCTTGGAGGTCTCCGGGGACAGCGAGTCGATCTGCTGCTCCATCTTGAGCATGTCCAGGGTGGTCACGCCCAGGATCTGGGTCTCGCCACGCTCGAACAGCGCGGAACCGTGCGCACGCGGGATGAGCTCGACCTCAACGCCGAGGTCACGGATGTCGGCGACACCGCGGCCGTCGATACGGAAGCCCTCGGTGAGGATCTTCTGGCGGACGATCTTCTTCATCAGCGCGTTGTAGGCGGCACGGACCTCCTTGGCGGCGTCCGGGTTCTCCGCGAAGGAACCGACGAGCTGCTCCTCGATCTCGACCATGTAGTCGTTGGCGGCGTCCTCGCGCTCGTGCTTGCCGGCGATGGTCATGATCCCGGCGAGCTTCTTCGCGGCCTTCTTCTCGACGGCCGCGAACACGTCATCAGCGTACGGCGGGAAGACCGGGAACTCCTGGCGTTCCCTGGCGGCCTGCTCAGCCAGACCGTTCTGGGCCTTGCACAGCAGGGCGATGAACGGCTTGGCGGCCTCGAGGCCCTCGGAGACGGTGGCCTCGGTCGGGGCCGGGGCACCGTCCCTGACCAGCTCAAGTACGTTCGCGCCGGCGGCGGCCTCGACCATCATGATGGCGACGTCCTCGCCCTTACGGCGGCCCTTGCGCTCGACGAGGCGGCCGGCGACGACCATCTCGAAGACGCACTGCTCACGCTGCGCCTGGTTCGGGAACGCCACCCACTGACCCTGCGGGTGCTTGTCATCTGCGATCAGTGCCACGCGGACACCGCCGACCGCACCGGAAACCGGCAGGCCGGACAGCTGGGTCGCGGCGGAGGCACCGTTGATGGCGACGACGTCGTAGTAGTCCTCCGGGACCTGGGACATGACGGTGATGACGACCTGGACCTCGTTGCGCAGCCCCTTGACGAAGGTCGGGCGCAGCGGACGGTCGATCAGACGGCAGGCGAGGATCGCGTCGGTCGACGGACGACCCTCACGACGGAAGAAGGACCCCGGGATACGACCCGCGGCGTACATCCGCTCCTCGACGTCGACGGTCAGCGGGAAGAAATCGAAGCCCTCACGCGGCTGGTTCGACGCCGTGACCGTGGCGAGGAGCATGTTCTCCTCATCCAGGTAGGTGGTGACGGAGCCGCCGGCCTGACGCGCCAGCTGGCCGGTCTCAAAACGGACTTCGCGGGTACCGAAGTCACCGTTGTCGATCGTGACAACTGCCTCGGTGACGCCGTAATCTTCGTCGACGTGGATCTCCACGGGGTTGCTCATATATCTCCTCAGATCTGAGTTATCGGCGATCATCGATGTCGCCGGATTCGTGTCTTAACAACAGTCTGCGATTCTACCAGGGGATCTGCAGCAACAAAAGACGCCACCCGCCGCACCGGATCACGGTGCAGCGGGTGGCGTGGAAAATCTTGGTGCGTGAAGCGACTTCGCTTAGCGACGCAGGCCCAGGCGGGCGATCAGGTCACGGTAGCGGTTGACGTCGTTGTCAGCCAGGTACTTCAGCAGGCCACGACGGCGACCGACCAGCAGCAGCAGGCCACGACGGGAGTGGTGGTCGTGCTTGTGGAACTTGAGGTGCTCGGTCAGGTTGTTGATGCGGTTGGTCAGCAGTGCGACCTGCGCCTCGGTGGAGCCGGTGTCGGTCTCGTGCAGACCGAACTCGCCCAGGATGGTCTTCTTCTGCTCGGAAGTCAGAGCCATGATGATTCTCTTTTCGTTGTTTCAGTCCACATGAAATGATCCTGGCCTGGTTCTCTGAGGAACCGGACCGGGTGGCGCAACTGCTGTGGACCGCAGTCGCATGAAGCCTCAGGGGATCTTACCGGGCAGGGTGGGTGGGGCCAAATCCCTGACTGTCGGCAACGCCGGGCGCCGCAAGCCTCCACACCCATGTTCGAGGCAGCGCATCTGACGTCGGTCATGTGTCCGACCTCCGTGCTTCAATGCCTCCTGCACGCGCATTTAACTTATCCGGGAGATGACAGCCACCGTGTCTGTAACGATCACAGCAGAGTTCGAGTCCGCCCTTGAATCGATTCGCTCGGGGGCGAACGTACTGATCACCGGTAAGGCCGGCACCGGCAAGTCCACCCTGCTCCGCACGTACCTGGAATCACTCAACGGTGAGAAGGTCCTCGTCACCGCCCCCACAGGTGTCGCCGCCCTGAACATCGACGGGTTCACCATTCACCGTTCCTTCGGTTTCCGTCCCGGAATGTATCCCGACGACATCCGGCCCGGTGGTACGTGGCGTGCAGGTGAACGCGTCGCCGGCGTTCTCAAGGCTCTGGATGTGCTCGTCATCGACGAGATCTCGATGGTCCGCGCCGATTTATTCGACATGGTCGATCTCGCACTCCGACGGGTGCGCGGCAACGACCTCCTCTTCGGCGGGGTGCAGCTCGTCCTCGTGGGCGACCTGCTGCAGCTTCCGCCCGTCGTCACGACGCATGAAGCCGAGATCTTCAGCTCGATGTGGGACTCGCCCTACTTCTTCTCCGCGCACTGCTTCAAGGACCTGGCTCTCACGAACATCAACCTGACGACGGTGTGGCGTCAGACCGACGACGAGTTCATCGAAGTCCTCAACCAGGTCCGCGAAGGCAGTGTCGGGGATCCCGCCCTCGCACTGCTGAATGACCGGGTCGACCCTGACTTCCGTGCTCCGAATGACTGGGTGACCCTCGCCTCCCATCGACGCACCGTGCACAAGATCAATCAGGAGCGTCTTGACCAGTTGGACTCCCCGACGTTCTCATCGAAGGCGGAGCATGTCGGCCAGACCGACAGCAATTCATTCAGCGGGTCCGAGGAACTGCACTACGCGGTGGGTGCCCGTGTCATGACCATCATCAATCACCCCGGTGATCTTTTCGTCAACGGCAGCTTCGGAACCGTGGTGGAGGCCTCGCCCGACACGATCACCGTGCAGTTGGACCACAACGGGGAAACGGTGGAACTGGGCAGGCACACATGGGAGATCAAGCGCCCGTCATTCAGCTCAGGAGTGCTGTCCAGCGACATCGTCGGTTCCATCACCCAGTTCCCGGTGATCCTCGCCTGGGCGATCACCATCCATAAATCCCAGGGCAAGACGATCCCGAAACTGTTCATCAACCTCGCCGGCGGGACCAGCACTGACGGGCAGTTCTATGTCGCGCTGTCCCGTGGCGTCGACCTGGATCACCTCAGGTTCAGTGCGCCCGTGGAACGCCGACACATCCGCACCAACAACAGCCTCGTGCGCAGAATCCGTCGTGACGTCAGCCCACTCCCCGAGGTAACGCGACTCGTCTTCCTGTCGGTGGACGGGGTTGATTTCGGGATCAGCGACCACGTGGCCCGGGTGCACGCCGTCATCCTGGAGAACGGCCGGGAAGTGGCGAACTTCGGTTCCTGGATCAATCCGATGTCGGATCTCGGTGAATTCGGACGGGCCAACAACATCCCTCCGGGTGGCCTCGCCATGGCTCCGACGCTGGGTGATTTCTGGCCGCTTCTGCGCAGGCAGGCCGCGGGAGGGATCATCATCGGCGATCAGCTGCCCATGCTCGAGCGCGCCGTGCGTCACCAGGAGAAGGGCATGGACCTGGCACTCGGAACCGGGTACGACATCACAGAGTTCGGGTGTGAACCCGTCGGCGCTGATGTCATCGCGCGATGCCGGAGCATGGTCACCGCCCATTCGCGTACGCCCTTCACTGTCTCTCATGGACAGGTGGTTCCCGCCGCCCCGCAGGACACGGAGGGTGCCGTGTTCATCCCCGACTGGGCACCAGCCAGCCCGATGCTTCTCGACGCCACCCGCGCCACCGCCTCAGACAACGCATGGGCGGCTTTCTCCGGAGGACACACCGATGCTCTCGACCGGGCAGAGCTGGAGGAGACGGCAGAACTGCTCTCCGCGTGGGCCATCTCCCGCGGGTCCTGGACCTCCGCACAGTACGGGGAGGTCCAGGAGCGGGCACGCCGCGCCGGACTCAGTGCGGTGGACATCGATGAGCCCGTCGAACAGGGCCAGTATGCCTCCGATCTGCTGGTCCCCGGCACACGAGTGGCCTTCACCGGCCGCCACGAACTTCTGGGTGGCCCCGCTGACGATGCACGTCTGGCCCAGATCTGCCGTGCCCGCGAGCTCGAATACAAAACCGGGGTCTCGAGGACTCGCTGCGATGTCCTCGTCGCCGGTGATCCCGCCTCCATGTCACGTAAGGCCCAGAACGCCCGTGAGTTCGGGAAGCCGATCATCTCGCAGGCGGACTTCGAGCACTGGTACGAGAACGGCCCTTTCCTGACCTCCACACCGGAATCCCCGGAACCCTCCGGGACCGATGGTGCCGCACCCGCTCCCATTTCCCCGGCTCTGCCCTCCCCCAGTGATGAGGCAGCGCAGGACACTCAGCCGCTCCCCGAGTACGAGTGGGTTACCCCATGGGAGTTTCTCCGGGACGGGACCCGCATCGCCTTCCGCGGTTCCACGATCGTGGGAGGAACGCTTCACCCTCATGGTGAGGCACTGCAGTCCCTCTGTGAATCCCTCGGGCTCGTTTACAAGCAGGCGGTGACGAAAACCCGCTCCGACGTTCTGGTGACCGACGATCCGCACGCCACCGACGGAAAGATGAAGCTGGCGCTGCGGTACGGGAAGCCCCTCATGCACCAGTCCGAGTTCAGCGCCTGGGCCTCCGGGAAACTGGCGGGAATCGCAGAGGTCGAGGACCACGGCCTCACGGTGGCTGCCGAGGTGGATGACATCGAGATCGCCGACGAAATGCCGGTTGAACTGGAGGAGTCTGCCTTCGGGCCGGCCACGCCCGAGATTGTCGAGGTCCCTGCGGAAGCCCCTGTCGAAGCACCTGCTGCACCCGCGGCCCCCGTCCGGGAGCCCCTCACACCCGGCGCGCCTGTGGAGGTCCCGGAGGCGCCCGCGGCCGTGGCCGAACCCGATCCGACTCCCCAGGAGCTCATGGCCCGTGCCGTCGGATTCTCACAGGAATTCACGCCGGCACCGTGGGACGCCCTCGCGGCCACCGGTCCTTCTCCCCTGAGCATTGCAGAGGTGGCGACACCGGACGTGCAGGAGAACAAGGCCGCCGCCCGCTTCAGGAAGTGGGGACTGGCCACTGTCATCGTCTTCGCCGTCAGCAACGCTCTCGGGCTGATGGGAGTGATCTCGGTCGGGGTTGCGGGAATCCTGCTGTCTTTCGTCATGGTCATCGTGGTCGCGGTGTTCGGCATCCAGGCGCTGGTGCACAAGGTGAGGAACAGGAGTTAAAAGAGTCAGCGAACGACAAAGCAGCGCTGGATTCGACTTTTCCTTCAGCGTGAAGGTCCGCAGCACGCGCCTACTCCTCCACCCACGCCTCCGCCTCCGGTCGAGACCCTTGACGAAGGCCTCGTAGTCCACATCCTGCTGCGGGATGGTGAGGGTGTCGACCTTCTTGTCGGCGGTGGAGAAGTCCTTCATCCAGCGGCGGACATCCCCCACCAGCGTGACACCATCCAACGACTCAACCTCGGAGGGCAGCTCCGCGAACCAGGCCCGCAGCCTGCGGTCCCCGAGGTGGATGTTGACGCGGGCGACGGTGGCGTCGGCAAGCGCAGCGACCCGGCCTCCCGAAAGCTTCACGCCGGAGGCCCGGCCGTCGGCGTAGGTGGTGAAGGGCTCCAGCGAGGCCTCCCCAGACCAGGTCAGCTGCCCGGTGTCGATCCTCACCGCCACGTCAAAGGGCGAGACCTCCACCGTCGCCAACGCACGGAGGTGTTCCGGCATCTCGGCGTTCAACGCCTCCGGGAGCTGCACCAGGGGCAGCTGCTCCGCGGCGATCCGCAGGGTGACAGGGTCGAATGCGGCGACGCCGTTGCGCAGTTCCATGGAGCCCTCCCGGTGGCTTATGAGTTAGCGGCCAGCCTAGTCAATCGCTCCATGAATCCGCCGAGGAATCTGTCCACATCCACACCGACGGCCACCTCCACCTCAGGCGCGACCCGCGAGAGGTCACCGATGGTCCGTCCGCGGGTCTCCCCTGCCAGGTCGACCTGCATGGGCAGCGACAGGCACGACACGAGTGAGGGGTCGATGGCCACGGCGACGGCCAGGGGGTCGTGGAGTCCGCAACCGCCCAGGTGCGGGGCGGTGGTCTCGTAGGCACGGATGTAGTACTCGGCGAGCTCGGCCAGGACTGTGCCGGCCCGGGTGCCCACGGCCCGCCAGCGGGCGACGTCCTGATATGTGAGCAGCGTCTTCAACGTCACGTCGAGACCGATCATCGTGACGTCAGCGGCCCGGCGGAACACCTCGTCGGTGGCCTCCGGGTCCTGCCAGACGTTCGCCTCCGCCCAGGGGCGCACGTTGCCGGGGACGGTGAGGGCACCGCCCATCATGACCAGGCGGGCGTGCTGGGCGAAGTGCTCGTCCTGCAGCGCCGCGGCAATGGTGGTCGAGGGGCCCGTCGGCACGATCACCAGGTCATCGCCGTGGATACGCACCGCCTCCACGAGAAACGCTACGGCGTCACCCGAGGACTCCCCGGCAGGTTCGGGTAGCTCGACCTCCCCCAGGCCGTTGGCACCGTGGATGAACGCGGACACCTCGGCGACCTCGAACCCGGAAGGCGAGGGGCCCGTGAACACCGGCACCTCGGGGCGATCGAACAGCTCCAGCAGAGCGAGGGTGTTGCGCACGGCGTCGTCGACAAGCACGTTGCCGTAGGTGCAGGTCACACCGAGGAGTTCGACGTCGGGGGAGGCCAGCGCGTAGGCCAGTGCGAAGGCGTCGTCGATGCCCGTGTCGAGGTCGAGGATCAGCTTCACCCGAGAATCTCCCGGACGCGGGCGACATCGGCCGTGATGGCCTCGAGCAGCGACTCCACCGAGTCGAACTTCACCATGTCACGCACGTGATCGACGAAGGAGACCTCCGCGACCCGCCCGTAGAGATCGGCGTCGCGGTCAAGGATGAAGGACTCGACGCTGCGTTCCCGGTCCCCGAAGGTCGGGTTCTTGCCCACCGAGATCGCCGCCGGGTAGGCCACTCCGGGGTCCATGTCACCGTCAATGGGCTCGTCTCCCAACACGGTGAACCAGCCGGCGTAGACGCCGTCCGCGGGCAGGGCGACGGAGTCGTCGAAGTACTGGTTCGCGGTCGGGAAACCGAGTTCCTTGCCGCCACGGCCGGCGCCACGCATGATCTCACCGGTGACGGAGAAGGGATGTCCCAGGGCCCACTCGGCGCGGGCGACGTCCTGCTCGGCGAGAAAGGAGCGGATGTTGGAGGAGCAGATGCGCACGCCGTCGTCGTGAAGCAGATCGACGATCTCCACGTCGACACCGTGACGCATACCCTGCTCGCGCATCGTGTCGGCGGTGCCCGCAGCATCCCGGCCGAAGGTGAAGTTCTGTCCGACGACCACGCAGCGGGCCTTGAGGCCGTCCACCAGCAACGTCTGGAAGTAGTCCTCCGGCGACAGGCCCGCGAGCTCCCGGTTGAAGTCGATGACCAGCACCGCGTCGATGCCCAGCTCAGACGCCCGGCGGAAACGCTCCTCCACGGTGTTGAGCAGCACCGGGGCGCGGTCCGGCAGGAACACCCTGATCGGGTGCGGGTCGAACGTCACCATCACCGCGGGAACGCCGCGGGTGTGTGCCTCACGCACCGCCTCCGAAATGAGGCGCTGATGTCCCCGGTGGACACCATCGAACACGCCGATGGTCACCACCGTCCCCTCAAGGTCAGCGGGGATGTCTTCAACTCCGTGCCAAACAGTCACCGCTACAGACTACGGCATAGACTGCCCCCTATGACTGATCCCCTGGCCAGTTCCGGACTCGTCGTGGTGGACAAGCCCCAGGGCATGACCTCCCACGATGTCGTCTCCCGCCTCCGCCGCATCTTCAACACCCGCCGTGTCGGGCACGCCGGCACTCTCGACCCGATGGCCACCGGCGTCCTCGTCGTCGGCATCGAACGCGGCACCCGCTTCCTCGCGCACCTGGTCACCGCCACCAAGGCCTACGACGCCACCATCCGCCTCGGCGCCGCGACCAGCACCGATGACGCCGACGGTGAGGTCCTGACCACGGTCTCGGCCGCGGATGTGTCGTCAGAGGCTGTGCTGGCCGCCATCGCGGATCTCACCGGCGACATCATGCAGCGCCCGGCGGCCGTCAGCGCCATCAAGATCGACGGCAGACGGGCGCATGAGCGCGTCCGCGACGGTGAGGAGGTCGAGCTCCCCGCCCGCCCCGTCACCGTCTCCCGCTTCGAGGCCCTGGAGTTCCGCCGGGAGGGCGACTTCCTCGACGTCGACGTCTCCGTCGCCTGCTCCTCCGGAACCTACATCCGCTCCCTGGCCCGCGACCTGGGTGCGGCACTCGGTGTCGGCGGGCATCTCACCGCTCTGCGACGCACCGAGGTCGGCCCCTTCCTGCTTGCCGACGCCTGGACCCTCCAGCAGCTGGAGGAACAGCCGCGTCTGTCGCTCACCCTGGACGAGGCCCTCGCCCGCTCCTACCCGGTCCTGCAGGTCACCCAGGAGGAGGCCGACGCCCTGGCCATGGGTAAGTGGCTCGAGCCGCGCGGACTCAAGGGCGTCCACGCCGCAGTCGCACCGGACGGTCGCTCCATCGCCCTGATCAAGGAGAAGGGCAAGCGGCTGGCCACCGTCTTCGTGGCACGGCCGAACACCCTCTAGGCGCTGCGCCGGGCGTGCGCCCGCAGGGTCTCCCGCAGCATCCGGATGAAGCGGCTCTCTCCACCCCTGACGGTCACGAGGTCTGAATACGTCACATGGATCCGCGGAATCCCGGCGTTGGTCAGGGCCCGGTCCCGCTCCCGGTCCCGCTTCATCTGCTCGGCCGGCGCGACACCTGTGGAACCGTCGTACTTCAGCTCACCATCGGTCTCCACGACCAGGACACCGTTGACCAGGAGGTCCACCCGGCACCTCCCACCCAGGAGCTCCACCTGTGGTTCCACACTGGTCACCTCCGGCAGGTCAGCGACGAGGATCTGCACCCGGGCCAGGGACTCAAGGGGACTCTCCGCGCGGGGGTCCGCCAGTCCGAGGGCCCGGTGGGCGACACCCGACCCGCGGAGCCTGCCCAGGTCATCGAGCATGGTGGTGGCGCGTTCCCGGCTCATGGTCGGTAGGGACAGCAGGTGGTCGAACGCCACGATCCCGTCCACCAGTCCGTGGTAGCGGGCAATGTCCACCACAGTCCGGACGATCCGGGTCACCCGCACGCCGTGGTCCGCCGTCACCTGCTCCTGCGGCAGCTGTGCCCGCCGATAGTGCACACCCGCCGGCCACCGCTTCACCGCTGGTCGCCCACCCCCCGGCAGCACCACGGTGACCGGCTCATCGTTCCCCAGGACCGGAATGCCGTGCAGGCGCGCCGCGGACTTCCCCACCAGCACCGCCTTCCGGGTGCCCAGCCCCACCGCGAAGGCCCGGATCGCCTGCTGCTCCCAACGTGGGAAGACCCGGAACTGCGCGGCCGGCACCGCGATCTCCGGGCACAGCACCAGGTAGGTCCCCCGTGCGAGCTCCCGCCGGAACACCGGGGTGCCCGCCCGGTGTCCCCGCAACCTGATGAACTCGATCTCACTGCCCCAGTCCCGCATGGGTGCAGTATGGGTCCGTGCCCACCGGCGGTCCACCGGCGTGAGCCCGGGCTGTGGACAACCCTCCGTCTGCTCGTGATTGTCCACAGAAACGCAGAAGGGGGTATTCGACTCAGGGCATCAATCAAGTAGAGTGCCACCCCCTCCTGACTTCTTCCCTGAGTCGAATACCCCCGTGGCACGCAGCGCCCTCTAAGTCACCGCGGTCGCGGCGATCACGTAGCCGTCGTCAAGCATCCAGCGTCCGGTGATGAACGGCACCGGCGTGGGTCGGATGAGCAGGTAGGAGATGAAGGTGCCGTCGGAGCGGATGTCGATCTCCGCCTCCTCGAAGCCCAGCCAGCGGCGCGTCATGGGGAACCACGCCTTGTAGGTGGCCTCCTTCGCGCAGAAGAGGAGCCGGTCGGCGCATTCGATGCCTTCGCTCTGCAGGCGCTCGAGCTGGGGCATCTCCCCCGGCCGGGCGATCGAGCTGATCACCTCGCGTGGAAGCGGCTGCGCGGGTTCGGCGTCGAGACCCATGGAGCGCACGCGCGACTTCGGTGCGACGACGGCCGCCCGGAACCCCTCCGTGTGGGTCATGGAGCCGGTGATGTCCCGGGGCCACAGCGGCATGCCGCGCTCGCCCCGGAGGATGGGTTCGTTGTTCCACTCCCCCAGGTCGGACAGGGCCTGGTGGGCGCACCAGCGGGCGTCGCCGAACTCGGCCTTGCGGATGTCCACGGAGTGGGACACGAGAGCCTGCTCGAGGGGGTGCAGGCCGTGGTAGTTCTGCAGATCGGGGTTCTTCCTGTCGGTGATGACGTAACAGAACCGGGCCGCGTCCGGGAAGAGGGAGGCATCAAGCATCCGTCTCACCTCCCAGGCTCATCACCGGGTAAGGCCAGGGGTTGAGGTGGCCGTGTCGTTCCCATTCGCGCGGGTAGCCGAGGGAGACCTCGATGTGCGGGACACCGGAGACCTCGATCCTGCCGGGCATGTGGAGGTGACCGTAGATGACGGCCTGCGCGTTGTAGCGCTCGGCCCAGGTCCGGGTGTGGCGGGTGCCGCACCAGAGGGCGATCTCCGGGTGGCGCATCGTCAGGGTCGGTTCCTGCACGAGGGGCCAGTGGTTGATGAGGACGGTGGGGCCCTCGATACGTGAGAGCCGCTTGATCGAGTACGCCAGCCGGTCCCAGCACCACGCACGGACGTCCACGAAGGGGGCGATGGCGAACTCGTCGGTCATCATGATCTGCCGGTCGTGCGCCGCCTGGACGGCCTGTTCCACGGTCATGCCGGGGCCGCGGAAGGAGTAGTCGTAGAGCGTGAACAGCGGCACGATGGTGACGCCGCCGAACACCGGGTACGGGTCCTCGGGGGTGAGCACGTCGATGGCGCGGCAGGCGTCGACAAGCTCGGTGTACTTGTCGCGCCCCTGGAAGCGGTCCGTCGAGCGGGAGAACAGCTCATGGTTGCCCGGCACCCAGATGACCTGTGCGAAACGTTCGCGCAGCTGCGTGAGGATGCGCACCACCAGATCGGTCCGCTCCGCCACATCACCGGCGACGATGAGCCAGTCCGAGGGGTCGGTCGGCTGGATCTCGTCGAAACGGACGGTGTTGGCCTTCACCGCGCCGTGCAGATCGCTGACTGCCCACAGTGTCGTGCTCATTGGCGCACCTCCTTCCTAGTTATCTACCACAGCGTGCCCACCGGACCGGTGGGGCGTCCGCGTCGGCACGTCAATTCCCGCGTGGGATGATCGTGCGAACGCCGGCGCATCCCGGGACTACGGCTCCACCACAGCCCAGGCCCCGGAACGGAAGCGCCAGACCACGGCGAGCAGACGGATGAGAATGAACGCGAGCAACCCCACCCAGATGCCGGTGAGCCCACCGTGGAACGCGAAGGAGAGCCACACGCCGGGAAGGAAACCGCCGATCACCGCCAGGACCGTGATGGTCCGCAGGAACGCCGCGTCGCCCGCGCCGAGCAGCACACCGTCGAGGGCGAACACGATGCCGCCGAGGACGATCATCACGACCATGAGCCACCAGGGCCCGCTTATCGACGCCAGCACCTCCCCGTCACTGGTGAAGATCCGCGGGATCACTCCCGCTCCGAGGGCGAACACCGCCCCCAGAGCCCCGGCGAAGATGAGCGAGTACAGGGTCACCTTCTGCCCCACCTGCTTCGCGACACCCACCGTGCCCCGCCCCAGCGCCGCCCCCGTGAGTGCCTGCGCGGCAATGGCCAGCGAGTCGAGCACGAGAGTGATGAAGTTCCACAGCTGCAGCAGAATCTGGTGCGCGGCCAGCGAGGAGGTGCCGAACCGCGCCGCCACCGCCGCCGCCGAGATGAACGCCACCTGGAAGGACAGGGAACGCACGATGAGGTCGCGTCCCATGACGAGCTGCCGGCGCATGATCTCCCAGCGGGGTCGCCAGCTGCCGGAGTGCTCGCGCCGCAGGGCCAGAAGGAAGAGAGTGGAGGTGATACCGATCCCCACGACGTTGGCCATCGCGGAGCCCGGCAGGCCGAACTGCCCGACAAGGATCGGGATGAGGATCGCGCCGGGCACCACCCCGGCCAGCGTGAAGTACAGCGGCCGTTTCGTGTCCTGCACACCGCGCAACCAGCCGTTGCCGGCCATGATGAGCAGCGTCAACGGGATGGCGATCGCCTCGATGTGCAGCCACTGGGCGGCGGCGGCCGCGGTGGCGGGATCACCGGAGAGCACCAGGCCGATCTGTTCGGCGAAGAGCCACACGATCGAGGCCAGCAGCATGCCCACCCCGAGACCGACCCACGATGCCTGCACGCCCTCGGCCACGGCCTTGTCCCGCTGCCCCGATCCGAAGAGACGGGAGGCGCGCGCCGTGGTGCCGTAGGACAGGAACGTCAGCTGGGTGGTGACCGTCGACTGCACAGTGGTGCCCACAGCCAGGGCCGCGAGCTCGAAGGATCCGAGACGTCCGATGACGGCCGTGTCGAGGAGCAGGTACAGCGGGGTGGCGGCCAACACACCCAGGGCCGGCAGAGCCAGCCCGAAGATCTGCCGGGCGGAGACCGTCACTGTCGACGCAGCTCCGCCAGCAGTGCCCCGGTGACCTCTGCGGCCGTGCCGTGGGCGGAGTAACCGGCGGCCGGGATGTGCCCGCCACCACCGAGTGCCACGGCGATCCGGGAGACGTCCAGGCTGACGGACCGCAGCGAGACATGCCAGAAACCGGGGGCCGACTCCTTGAGCACCGCGCCGAGGCTCGTGCCCTCTACCGTGCGCACGAAATCAACCAGTCCCTCCACAGCGGGCAGGGAGCCGGTCCGCACGAGGTGATGGTCGGCGACGATGAGCGCCAGGCCGTGGCCACCGGCCTCGTGGATCTCCACGTTCGCCAGAGCCCGGCCGATCATGCGGAGATCGGAGAGCGAGTTGGCGTCGAGAAGGTCGACGGCGATCGCCCGGACATCCAGCCCCGTCTCCATGAGGCGGGCGGCGTACATGTGCATCGCCGGGGTACCCCAGCGGAAACTGCCCGTGTCGGTGAGCAGACCGGCGTAGAGGGCGTGCGCAATCGGCACGTCCAGCTCGACGCCCAACTCCTCGAAGAGGCGGCCCAGGATCGTGGTCGTCGACTCCGCCTGGAAATCCAGCAGGTTGACCGCCCCGAAACCCGGGTTGGAGGCGTGGTGGTCGATGACCAGGGTGTCCTCCACCCGGGCCCCGATGGCCCCGGCGAGGCGCCCGGTGCGGTCGATGGAGCCGCAGTCGACGGTGATGATGAGGTCAACGTCGGGAAGCTCCTCCACCAGCTGCACCTCCTCCGCGCCGGGAATGGTCAGCAGGTTCTCGGCGTAGGGCCAGGTCTGACCGATCAGACCCACCGCCTCCTTGCCCAGCTGCCGCAGGGCCCCGACGGTGGCGCAGACGGAACCGATGGCGTCCGCGTCGGGGCGGACATGCCCCACGACCGCCACCGAGCGTGCCGCCGTGACAGCCGCCGCCGCCTCGGCGTACGAATGCACTACTACAACTCCTCGGTCTTGTACGGGTTCGCGTCGCCGGCCGGTGTGGCGTTCTTCTTCAGCTCGGCCAGCTCCGCGTCACGGGCACGGGCCTTCGCCAGCAGTGCCTCCATGTGGGCGGAGGTCTCCGGCACGGTGTCCACCTCGAAGGCGAGCGTCGGGGTGTAGCGCACCCCGAGCTGATCGCCCACGATCTTGCGCAGCTGACCGCGCGCACGGTGCAGGGCCTCGGCGGCCTCGTCGTAGTTCGGCTCCTCGTCAATGGTGCGGCCACGAACCGTGTAGTAGACGGTGGCGTCGTGCAGATCACCGGTGACCCGGGTGTCAGTGACGGTGATCAGCTCCAGGCGACGGTCCTTCACCTCACGTTCGATGGCCGAGGCCACAATCGTCTGGATGCGCTTGGCCATTCGGCCGGCGCGGGCGTTGTCAGCCATGTCGGTCTCCTTGAGTCCGGGTGCGAATACGGTGCCTCATTCTACCCGCCGGACACAGTCAGGGAATGCGCAGCCCCGGCAGCGGCCAGGAACGACGGGGCATCCGGGCCTGCTCGAAGGGGTAACCGAGGGAGACATCGACGTGGGGGACGGCGTCGACGAGTATTTCCTCGGGCATGTGGAGGTGGCCGTGCACCACGGCGACAGCGCGGTACTCATGCGCGAAACTCCGGGTGAGGGTGGTTCCGCACCACAGCGCCATCTCCGGCTGCCGCATCCGACGGGTGGGCTCCTCCACCAGCGGCCAGTGGTTGACCAGCAGCGTCGGGCCCGACACCTCCGACAGGCGGGTGCGTGAATACGCGACGCGCTCCGCGCACCAGGCCCGGACATCGACGAAAGGGGCGATGAACAGCTCATCGTCGAGGGTGGCGCGGGCGTCGCGCGCCCGGGCCAGCGCCTCATCGGCGCTCAGGCCTGCGGGACGGAAGGAGTGGTCGTAGAGCGTGAACAGCGGCACGATGGTGACGCCGCCGAACACCGGGTACGGGTCCTCGGGCGTGTCGACGCCCACCTCCCGCAGCAGTTCCACCAGCCGGTCATAGCGTGCCCGCCCCTTGTACCGGTCCGTGCGGCGGGCGAAGAGCTCGTGGTTGCCCGGGGTCCACACCACACGCGCAAAAAGTCGCCGGAGACGGGCGAGGGTGTCGACAACAGTGTCGATACTCTCGGCCACGTCTCCGGCGACGATGAGCCAGTCCCCCTCCTCCGCCGGCCGCAGACGCTCGACGCGTGCGCGGTTGGCGGGGAAGGTGACGTGCAGGTCAGAGACCAGCCACAAGGTGCTCATGCACCCCGAGGTTAGTCGCGCGGGACCTCGACCATCTCGAAGACCTCGAGCTTGTCGCCGACCTGGATGTTCGGGTAGGACAGGACCATACCGCACTCGTAACCGGCGTTGACCTCGGTGACATCGTCCTTCTCTCGTCGCAGGGACTCGATCTTGACGTTGTCGGCGATGACGTTGCCGTCACGGACCAGGCGTCCCGAGGCGTTGCGGCGGACCTTGCCGGACTCGACCATGCAACCTGCGATGAGGCCGATGGCGGAGGCCTTGAAGATCGCGCGGATCTCGGCGGTACCGATCTCCTTCTCCTCGTAGATCGGCTTCAGCATGCCCTTGAGAGCCGCCTCGACCTCCTCGATGGCGCGGTAGATGACCGTGTAGTAACGGATGTCCACACCCTCGGTGTTGGCCTCCTCGGTGGCCTTGCCCTCGGAACGGACGTTGAAGGCGATGATGACGGCGTCAGACGCGGCAGCCAGCGAGACGTTGGTCTGCGTGACGGCACCGACACCACGGTCGATGATGTTGAGCTCGACCTCGTCCTCCATCTCGATCTTGAGCAGGGACTCCTCCAGTGCCTCCACGGAACCGGCGTTGTCGCCCTTCAGGATGAGGTTGAGGACGCTGGTCTCCTTCAGCACCGCATCCAGATCCTCGAGGGAGACGCGCTTGCGGGCGCGTGCCTGGGCTGCGGAACGCTTGCGGGCGTCACGCTGCGCGGCGATCTGACGTGCGACACGGTCGTCCTCGACGACGAGCAGGTTGTCGCCGGCGCCGGGGACGCCGTTGAGGCCCTGCATCTGGACCGGACGGGACGGGCCCGCCTCCTCCACGTCGTGGCCGTGCTCGTCGATCATGCGACGGACGCGGCCGTAGGTGTCACCCACGACAACAGAGTCACCGACGCGGAGGGTACCGCGCTGGACCAGGACGGTGGCCACCGGACCGCGACCTCGGTCGAGGTGCGCCTCAATGGCGACACCCTGGGCGTCCATCTCCGGGTTGGCGCGCAGATCCAGCGACGCGTCGGCGGCCAGGACGACAGCCTCCAGCAGCTCGTCGATGTTGAGGTTCTGCTTGGCGGAGATGTCGACGAACATGGTGTCGCCGCCGTACTCCTCCGGCACCAGGCCGTACTCGGTGAGCTGGCCACGGATCTTCTCCGGGGAGGCCTCCGGCTTATCGATCTTGTTCACCGCGACGACGATCGGCACATCAGCCGCCTTCGCGTGGTTGATGGCCTCCACCGTCTGCGGCATGACACCGTCGTCGGCGGCGACCACGAGGATCGCGATATCGGTGGACTTGGCACCACGGGCACGCATGGCCGTGAAGGCCTCGTGACCCGGGGTATCCAGGAAGGTGATCCTCCGCTCGCGGTCATCGACCACGCGCTTGATCTGGTACGCACCGATGCCCTGGGTGATGCCGCCGGCCTCACCAGCACCGACGTCAGCCTTACGGATGGTGTCGAGCAGTCGGGTCTTACCGTGGTCGACGTGACCCATGACGGTCACCACCGGCGGACGCTTGGCGAGGTCATCCTCGCCACCCTCGTCCGCACCGAACTGCAGGTCGAAGGACTCGAGCAGCTCGCGGTCCTCGTCCTCCGGGGACACGACCTCGACGACGTAGTTGATCTCGGCACCGAGCAGCTGGAGGGTCTCCTCCGGGACTGCTGCGGTGGCGGTGATCATCTCACCGAGGTTGAACAGAGCCTGGACCAGTGCCGCCGGATCCGCGTTGATCTTCTCTGCGAAGTCAGACAGGGAGGCACCACGACGCAGACGCACGGTTGCGCCGCCGCCGTCGGGCAGGCGAACGCCGCCGATGACGTTCGGTGCCTGCATTGCCTCGTACTCGGAGCGCTTCTGACGCTTCGACTTACGTCCACGGCGCGGTGCGCCGCCCGGACGTCCGAAGGCACCTGCGGTACCGCCACGGCGTCCGCCGCCGCGGAAACCGCCGCCCGGACCACCGGGACCACGGCCCGGACCACCCGGTCCGCCACCACGGCCACGACCTGCACCGGCTGCCTTCTGCGGCATCTGGCCCGGGGTCGGGGCCTGGGAGGTCGGCATCATGGCCGGGGAAGGACGACGTCCGCCGCCCTGTGCCGGACGATCAGTCTGGGCACCCTGGCCCGGACGCGGTGCGCCCTGACCACGGCCGCCGGGGCGCGGACCGCCCTGGCCCCGGCCACCGCCCGGACGCGGTGCCGGACGGTCCCCACCACCGGTGGAGAAGGGGTTGTTGGCCACGCGCGGGCGACCGCCCGGACGCGGCATTGGACGCGGCATCGCTGCAGCACCCGGCTTGGGTGCGCCACCCGGCTTCGGACCGGGGGTGGCCGGCTTGGGGGCCGCGGGCTTCGGTGCGGCGGCAGCACCCGGCTTGGGTGCGCCACCCGGCTTGGGGCCGGGGGTGGCCGGCTTCGGTGCGGCGGCAGCCGGCTTGGGGCCGGGGGTGGCCGGCTTGGGTGCGGCGGCAGCCGACTTAGGCGCGGCGGCACCCGGCTTGGGTGCGGCGGCCGGCTTCGGGCCGGGGGTGGCCGGCTTCGGTGCAGCCGGCTTGGGGCCGGGCTTAGGGGCACCTGCAGACGGCTTGGCTGCGCCGCCGTCCTTCTTCTCGTAGAACGCTTCCATCTTGCGGACCACCGGCGGTTCGACGGTGGACGAAGCGGTCTTCACGAACTCGCCCTGCTCCTTGAGCGTGGCGAGCAGTTCCTTGCTGGTTACGCCGAGCCTCTTTGCGAGCTCATGAACGCGTAGCTTTCCGGGCACTTTACTCCTCTTGTTGTTACCAGAGATCGAGAGTCAAGCCCCGGAAAGGGAACTCGACCTCTAGGTGATGACTGTGACTTTCATCGCTGATGCTTCATCGTGCTGTGCTCATCAGTGTTCGGTCTTCCTTGTAATGTCGGGTCCGGCAGCGGTTGCTGCAAGGTACGTACGCACGTGACCTGTGTCCAGGCTTGTCCCGGACACTCGGAACGCCCGCCCGAAGGCGCGGCGCTGTTCCGCCAGCTCGAGTGCAGTGACGTCAGGGGTGATCCATGCTCCCCTCCCGGGGAGCCTCCGACCTGGATCCGCCAGCAGGCGGTTCGGGTCGCGGGGATCAAGAACCACCCGGAGCAGCTCGGTATCGGGCTGTCGCTCACGGGTGGCGATGCAGGTACGAACACGGATCTCGCGGGGTGCGCGGGTCTGTGTCATTCGTCTCCTACTCAGGCGCTGATCATCGACGGCACATGGGCCACTGAACAGTTTACTCTATTTTCACCTGAAATTGAACTCCTTGCGGCGGAGTGACTCAGTTGATGTCCGAATGGATGTCAATCTTCCAGCCGGTGAGACGCGCGGCCAGGCGGGCGTTCTGCCCCTCGCGGCCGATGGCGAGGGAGAGCTGGTAGTCCGGCACAGTGACCTTCGCCGTCTGGGCCTCGGCGTCGATGATCTCGACGTTTACCACCTTGGATGGGGCGAGGGCGTTGCCGACGTAGGTGGCCGGATCCTCGGACCAGTCGATGATGTCGATCTTCTCGCCACCGAGCTCGTTCATGATGTTGGTCACACGCTGGCCACGCGGGCCGATGCAGGCGCCCTTCGCATTGAGTCCCTTGACCTTGCCTGCGACGGCGACCTTGGAACGGTGGCCGGCCTCACGGGCGATGCCGAGGATCTCGACTGACCCGTCAGCGACCTCCGGGACCTCCAGCTCGAAGAGTCCGCGGACCAGCTCCGGGTGGGTGCGTGACAGGTTGACCTGCACGTTGCGGGGTCCCTTGTTCACACCGACGATGTAGGCCTTGACGCGGTCGCCGTGCTCAAGCTTCTCGCCCGGGATCTGCTCCGCGGGCAGGAGGATGCCGTCCTGCGGATCTGCCTCGGTACCGAGCTGCACAATGACGATGCCCCGGGAGTTGGCGGTTTCGTCGCGCTGCACCAGGCCGGAGACGACGCGCCCCTCAAAGGCCTGGTACTCATCGAAGAGACGCACGTTTTCAGCCTCACGGAGGCGCTTGACGATGGCGTCGCGCACGGCACCTGCGGCGATGCGGGCGAAGTTGCTCGGAGTGTCGTCGTACTCGGAGGTGGCCTCGCCATTCTCGTCGAGTTCGGTGACGGTGACGGTGACGGAGCCGGAGGCCTTGTCGATGTCGACGCGGGCCTCGTTGTTCTCCTCCTCGCCGCGGTACTCGCGGTAGGCATGGATGAGTGCGCTGCCGATCGTCTGGAGCATGTCATCCACGGGGATGCCCTTGTCCTTCTCGATGGTGGTCAGCGCAGCCATGTCGATATTCACTTGTTGTCCTCCTGCCAGGTGAGAGCCTGGTCATAGTCAAGTCCGGTCAGCTCTGTCTCGGCTGCCGGGGGGTTCGAGAACTCAATTTCTACCACCGCGCGGACGTTTTCCGAAAACTCGAGGATCCGGATCTCGAGGCCCTTCTTCACCGGACGGACCAGCACAACGGCCGTCTCCTCCGGCGACAGGGCGCCGACCCGCCAGGTCGATGCCTGGCCGTCCTCCATGAGTTCCACGAGGCGTCCACGGTTGCGTCGCCAGTGGCGGGACTGGGTGAGCGGGGCGTCGACGCCCGGGGTGGAGACCTCCAGCGTGTAGCCGGCGCCGAGGTTGACCTCGCCGCGTTCCTCGGCGGCGTCGAGAAGCGCGGAGACCTCCTGCGAGACCTGCTCCAGCAGATCGAGGTCGGGGCGGATGTCGGAGTCGACGAAGATTCCGACGACCGACTTCCGGCCCGCACGGGTCACCTTGACCCCCTCGATGTCGAGACCACACGTCCGGGCGACGGGAGTGATGAGGGTGACAAGTTCTGCTTCGTCGGGGAATGCCATGTTCCACACCTTATCGCGGGTAGGGTGTCGCCTGTGAACCGTCGCCTCGCTCCCCTGCTGCTCGTGCCCCTGCTGGCCTCATGCTCGCTGGAGGACGTCGCCGAGTTCCTTGGTCCGCAGCCGAATCCCGAGGTGGCCGCGCTCGCCGACCGCGCGCACGCCGACGGCCGCGCCGCCCACGCCGCAGAGCTCACCGCGGAGATAGCGCGTCTGTGCGGCACCCATGAGGACGGCACGGTCCCCGAGTCGTGCGCCTACACCCCCTCCCCGGTGGAGCCGGGGGATGCGTTCCTGCTCACGGTCGACGCCGTCGACGCCGTGCCCGCCGAGTCCCGCGACCTCATCGCCCGGCAGGCCCTGGAGCTCGCGGAGGGGGCGCCCGGCGACCACACGCTCCTCCAGGTCGAGGCGGAGCAGGCGCGTGCGCTGCTGCGCGCGGAGTTCACCACCCTCCACGGCCTCGAGATCGCCCGCGCGTTCCACGATGCGGACCGCACTGATCCGCTCATCGACGCCACCGGGCACCGCATCGACCTTCTCCGCGAGGTCCTCGAACCAACAGGCGAGGTGCCCGTCGCAGAGCCCGGCTATGAGCTGCGTGCGGGCGCCGACCCGGCCTCCCCGGAGTTCGTCGACCGACTGGAGAAGGCGTCCGCCGACGCCTGGCTCACCGCGATCCGCGACGCGCAGGCCGATGCCTGGCGCGAGTGGTTGGCGCGTGCCGCCACCACGTCGAACTAGGCCACACCAGTACGCTGGGGGCGGTGAACACCACCACCGCCCGGGCCTTCCGCTGGCTCGCCCTCCTGCTCATCGCCCTCGCGGGTGTCGCCATGTCCTTCGGGTCGGCGGACGCCCCCACCGACCCGACCGGCATGGCCCCGGATGACGTGGACTCCACGCAGGTCGCCCGGATCCTCGAGGAGCGCCCCGGTGACAACGGCGGCGCCGCGCTCGTCCTGTTCAGCAGCGACGACCCCCTGGACCTGGCGATCCTGACTCCCCGGGCCGCCGACCTCGGCGGACCGCTGATCCCCAACGCGGACGGGACAGCCGCCCTCGTACCGGTGGAGGTGGCCTCCGAGAGCCTGACGGAGAACTCCGAGAAGATCACCGCACTACGTGAGCGTGCCGCCGCAGACCTGCCCGCCGGCGTCACCGCCCAGGTCACCGGCCCGGCCGCCATCGAGGGCGACCTCGCCGGTGTCTTCGCCGGCGCCAACGTGCTGCTCCTCGCTGTGACCGGCATCATCGTGGCGGTCCTGCTCATCGTCACCTACCGTTCCCCGCTGCTGTGGATCCTGCCGCTCATGGTCATAGGCCTGGCTGACCGGGTCGCCGCCACCGGCTACACCTGGGCCCTCGATGCCCTCGGCGCCGCCTGGAACGAGTCCACCGCCGGTATCCTCTCCGTCCTCGTCTTCGGTGCCGGCACCAACTACGCTCTCCTGCTCATCTCCCGCTACCGCGATGAACTGCACCGCACGGAGGACCGTTTCGCCGCGATGGCCACCGCGTGGGGCCCGACCGTGAAGACGATCATCGCCTCCGCCACCACCGTCATCCTCGGCGTCGCCTGCCTGCTGCTCTCCGCCGTGCCGACCACCCGTGGCCTCGGCCTGGCGTCGATGTTCGGCATCGCCGTGGCGTTCCTCTTCGCCGTGTTCGTTCTGCCGGGGATCCTGCTGCTCTTCGGGCGGTGGATCTTCTGGCCACGGATCCCGCGTGTCGGGGACGAAGCCAACCACCGCTTCTGGGACCGCATCGGTGACATCGTGCGCGCGAAGCCGGCGCTGGTCACCGCCGTCTCCCTGCTGGTCCTCGGGGTCGCCTGCCTGGGTACCCTGCAGATCCGCACCGGCCTCACCCAGGCGGAGCAGTTCCTGGACACACCGGAATCCATCACCGCCGCCACCGTGCTGGAGGAGAAATTCCCCGATCAGCAGGCCACGCCGGCGCTCATCGCCACGCAGGAGCCGGAGCGCGTCACCGCCGCGCTCGAGGAGGCGGGCAACAACGTCACCCCGCAGGACCCCGCCGGAAAGTGGGACATCCTGCAGGTCAACGGTGGCTCCACGGAGGAGCTGCGCGCGACACTGGAGGACACCGACGCACTCGTCGGAGGCCAGGAGGCCGAGCTGTACGACACCGAGCAGTCCGCGGCCGAGGACCGCCTCCTCATCTTCCCGGTCATCCTGCTCGTGCTGCTGGTGGCTCTGATGGTCCTGCTGCGCTCGGTCGTGGCCCCGGTGATCATGACCGCGACGGTGCTGCTCACCAACATCGCGGCCCTGGGCCTGGGCTGGTGGATCTCCACCGGCCTCCTGGGCTTCTCCAGCTTCGACGCCCTCACCCCGCTGTACTCCTTCGTGTTCCTCGTGGCGCTGGGCATCGACTACTCGATCTTCCTCATCACCCGTGCCCGCGAGGAGGCCCGCACCCACGGCACGCGGGAGGGCATTCTGCGCTCGCTGTCGGCCACCGGTGGCGTAATCACGTCGGCCGGTATCCTGCTGGCCGCGGTCTTCGCCGCCCTGGGTGTCCTGCCGCTGGTGGTGCTCGCGCAGGTGGGCATCGTCATCTTCATCGGAGTCCTGCTCGACACCCTGGTCGTGCGCACCATCCTCATCCCGGCGCTCGTGCAGCTGCTGGGTGAGCGGATCTGGTGGCCGGGCAGTGTCAGGCCGCGCAGCTAGGTGATGCGCGCGATCATCGCCACGCGCGGTCGCACGTCGAGGCCCAGGGCGCGCTCCACCAACCGGATGGTGCGCAGCTCGGGCTTCATCTCGTGCTCCCCCAGCACCCGGAACCCGAGCCGTCGGTAGAGCGGCCCGTTCCAGGGCACGTCGGCGAAGGTCGTGAGCGTCACCTCCGGCAGCCCGCGCTCCGCCGCCTGCTCCAGGGCCCACTGCACCAGCTGACTGCCCAACCGCCGTCCACGGTGCTCCGGGTCCACGGAGACCTGCTCGATGTAGAGGCCGTCGTCGAGGGGCATGAGCCACATCCAGGCGGACAGCCGTCCGTCGGGGCGCCCCTCATCGATGACGCGGATCTCCCCCGCAACGACCGGCTCCACCAGGTCGTCCGCCCCCGGCGGTTCATCGTCGGCGATCGTGTCCATCCCCAGAACGCGGAAAGGCTCCCCGGCGCGACGCTCCAGTTCACGGATGAACGGGATGTCGCGCAGGAGAGCCTGTCGGTGCACGGGTCTAACCGCGGATGAGCTCGGTGAGCCGGGACACGGCCTCATCGGCCGCGATCTCGAGGGTCTCGCCACCGCGGATGCGCAGTTCCACCTTGCCGTCCGCGAACGCGCGGCCCAGGATCAGGGCGAAAGGCATGCCCAGCAGCTCCGCATCCTTGAACTTGACGCCGGGGCTGACCTTCGGGCGGTCATCGAAAAGCACCTCGATGCCGGCTGCGTCGAGCTCCTCGACCATCCGGTCACCGGCCTCCATGGCGGCGGCGTCCTTGTTCGCGACGACCACGTGCACCTGGTACGGCGCGACCTCGACCGGCCAGTTGAGACCCTTGTCGTCGTGCCGCTGCTCCGCGAGGACGGCCATCAGGCGGGAGACGCCGATGCCGTAGGAGCCCATGGTCGGGATGGCGCGCTTGCCGTTCTCGTCGAGGATCTGGACGTCGAAGGCCTCAGTGTACTTACGGCCCAGCTGGAAGATGTGGCCGATCTCGATACCGCGCTGCAGCGTCAGGGTGCCCTGTCCCTCCGGGGCCGGGTCGCCCTCACGGATCTCGGCGGCCTCGATGTAACCGTCGACGTCGAAGTCACGTCCGACGACCAGACCGACAACGTGCCTGTTCGGGGCGTCGGCACCGGTGATCCAGGAGGTGCCGGTGACCACGCGGGGGTCAGCGAGCACGCGCACACCGTTGGCCTGCAGGCCGCGAGGGCCGACGTAGCCACGGACGAGGAAGGGGTTCTTCCGGAAGTCACTGTCCTCCGCCATGTCGACCTCGGCCGGCTCCAGGGACGCCTCGAGGCGCTTCATGTCGACCTCGCGGTCACCCGGCACGAGCACACCGAGCAGCTCGGGTTCCTCACCCGGCGCGGTGACCTTGACCACCACGCACTTGAGCGTGTCAGCGGCGGTGACGTCCAGCCCCTCCGAGTTGGCCCAGTCCACCAGAGTGGCGATGGTCTCCGCGTCCGGGGTGTCGTACTCCTGCGCCGCGGGCAGCCCCTCGACCGGCTTCTCGACGCCCCGCTGCGTCACCACGGCCTCCACGTTCGCGGCGTAGTCACCGTCGGTGGCGCGGACGAAAGTGTCCTCGCCGTTCGGGGAGATCGCCAGGAACTCCTCGGAGGCGGAACCGCCCATGGCACCCGAGGTGGCCCGGCAGATGGCGTAGGAAATGCCGAGACGGTCGAAGATCGCCCCGTACGCGGCGCGGTGTGCGGCGTAGGACTCCTCCAGCCCCTCGTCGGACATGTCGAAGGAGTAGGAGTCCTTCATCACGAACTCGCGTCCGCGCAGGATGCCGGCGCGGGGACGCGCCTCATCGCGGTACTTGGTCTGGATCTGGTAGAGCGTGACGGGGAAGTCCTTGTACGAGGAGTACAGGTCCTTGACGGTCGACGTGAACATCTCCTCGTGCGTCGGGCCGAGCAGCATGTCGTTGCCGCGGCGGTCCTGCAGACGGAACAGGTCATCGCCGTACTCGGTCCAGCGCTGTGTCGTCTCGTAGGGCTCACGCGGCAGCAGCGCCGGGAACAGGAGCTCCTGACCGCCGATGGCGTTCATCTCCTCACGCACGACGTCCTCGATCTTGCGCAGGGTGCGCAGACCCAGCGGAAGCCAGGAGTACACACCAGGGGCGGCGCGGCGGATGTAGCCGGCGCGGACAAGCAGCTTATGGCTGGGAACCTCGGCATCAGCCGGGTCTTCGCGAAGGGTGCGAAGGAACAGCGAGGACAGACGTGTGATCATGGTGTGAGACTTTACCCGTTACCCTGTCCCACATGCTGATAGTGCTCCCTCCTTCCGAAACCAAGGCCCCCGGCGGGGACGGTCCCGCCCTTGACCTGGGTGCTCTGTCTTTCCCGACGCTCAACCCCGTGCGGGAGGCGCTCATCGACGACCTCTCGTCCCTGCCCGTCGATGAGGCACTCGCGGTCCTCCGGATCTCCGGGAAGCTGCGCCCGGAGGCGGAGGCGAACCAGGTGCTGCGTTCCGCCCCGACCATGCCCGCGCTGCACCGGTACACCGGCGTGCTTTTCGACGCCCTCTCCTCCCCCACCCTCCCCGCACACGCCTGGGAGCGGCTCGCCGTGGGCTCCGCGTTGTTCGGCGTCGTGCGCGCCGGGGACCCCATCCCGCGCTACCGGCTCTCCGGCGGCACGCGCCTGCCGGACTCCCCCACGCTGCGTGCGCGGTGGGGCTCGTTGATCACCGGGGCGCTGGACTCCGGGGACTTCGTCGTGGACCTGCGTTCGGGCGCTTACCAGCAGCTGGGCAGGGTGCCCGGCGCGGTGACCGTGCGGGTGGAGAAGGACGGCAGGGTGGTCAGCCACTTCAACAAGCACTACAAGGGGGAACTGGCCCGCGTGCTCGCGTCCGCCCCGGAGGCCGCTGAGTCTGCAGGGGATGTCATCGACATCGCCCGCGACGCGGGTCTTGACATCTCGCAGACGACGGCCACGGAACTGACGCTCGTGGTCTGAACCGCCTGTCTCTCAGGGACGCGGCGTCGCTGAGTACGTGGTCACCGACTGCACATTTTCTGGATTTACGCAGGCTCAAGTGGTGTAGTTGAGGGCATGGGTATCGATGCAGACATAAGGAAGGTGGCCGTCCTCTCCCCCTCCAAGGCGGCCCCCGCTCTCGGTCCGGAGGTCCACGAGCAGGCCATGCGCCGGCTGCGGGAGGAGTTCGGACTGGAGCCCGTCGAGTACCCCACCACCCGCGAATTCGAGTCTCTCCCGGAGGACCGCGCGCGCGACATCATGGCGGCGTTCACGGACCCGGAGATCGACGCGATCATCGCCACCCTCGGCGGCGATGACCAGGTCACGGTCATCCCCTTCCTCGACCCCGGGCTCATCGCCGCGAACCCGAAGCCCTTCTTCGGCTACAGCGACAACACAAACCTCCTCAACCTGCTGCACAGCCTGGGTGTCCGAGCCTTCCACGGCGGCAACACCCAGGTGCAGATCGGCGCCGGTCCGCACATCGACGAGATCACCGTCACCTCCCTCGACGCGGCACTGAATCACCGGGGCGTCCTGGAGATCACCGACCCCGGGGAGTCCGAGGACCACGGCATCCTGTGGTCCGACCCGCTCGCCCTGGAGGTCAACGGCCTGCGCGAATCCACGAGGCCCTGGCGCTGGGCCGGCCCGGAGAAGAAGGTCACGGGTCGCACGTGGGGCGGCTGCTTCGAGGTCATCACCCAGATGTCCCTGGCGGACCGCGTCCCGCACGCCACGGACCTGGAGGGGGCGATCCTCATGCTCGAGGCCTCCCAGCGTCTGACCAACACCCACGGGATCATGGAGATCGTCCGCGCTCTCGGTGAAGCGGACATCATCGGTGCGGCCGCGGGTGTCATGGTGGCCCGTCCCCCGTCACGCAGTCTCTTCCTTCCCGAGTACCGCGACCGTGAGGAGCAGTATGACGCGGTCATCGAGCAGGTGACGCTCTACAACCCGGAGGCGGTCATCGTGTGCGGCGTCCCCTTCGGTCACACCCGCCCGCAGTGGGTTCTGCCCTACGGTGGCGAGGTCACCCTCGATGGCGTGGAGCAGCGTATCTTCGCCGACTACAGCTAGAGGCGAAAAAGCGTTCCGCCCCACCTTCGGTGCCAGTCCGTACCACTGGACCGGGTGGGGACACCGTGCTTCTCGACGTCCCCACCCCACGCCCGGCACCCGGAAGCACGAGCTGCTGGGACTGATCACGGGCACCGGCGTACTCATCACCGTCGATGAGATGCAGGATGCCGAGCCCGCCAACCTCTCAGAGCTCACCCTGACACACCAGGACCTCATCCGCCGAGGATTCCCGGCCACCCCTTCGACTCCGCGGTCACAGACCCGTCCGTGGAACTGCGTCAACTCGCGCATCACACGCCCCTCCGTGGGTGCCCGGGGCCGCGGCGATCCCGGCCGTGCAGGCTGAGGCGGAGCCCGTGACGGCCCCGCGCGGAGTATCCCCGTGCGTACCCTGGGTCACATGAACGCGCCCCACCTCGACCACGACTTCGCCGACGCCTTCCCCGAGCTAGTCCACGCGGCCACCGCGGAAGAGCAGCCCGACCCGCAGCTCATCGTGCTCAACGAGTCCCTGGCCCGCGAACTCGACCTCGACCCCGACTGGCTCCGTTCCGCAGAAGGCATCCAGTTCCTCATCGGCCGCGGTGGCGGACACACCTTCGCCATGGGCTACGCCGGCCACCAGTTCGGGCAGTTCTCCCCACAGCTCGGCGACGGCCGCGCCCTCCTCCTCGGCGAGATCCACGGCCGCGATCTCCACACCAAGGGGACCGGCCCCACAGCCTTCTCCCGGGGTGGAGACGGCCGCGGCGCGCTCGGCCCCATGCTCCGCGAATACCTCGTCTCCGAAGCGATGCACTCCCTCGGGGTCCCCACCACCCGCGCCCTGGCGGTGATCTCCACGGGCCGGAAGATCATGCGCACCGGGGCGGTCCCCGGCGCCATCCTCGTCCGTACGGCCGCCAGTCACCTGCGCATCGGCACGGTCCAGTTCGCACGCATCACCGATACCGGCAACCTCACCGAGCGCCTCTGCACCTACGCCCGGGAGCGCCACTACCCCGGTCTGAACAGCCACGAGGAGTTCTTCTCCGCGGTCATGGACGCGCAGATGGCCACCGTCGCCCAGTGGATGCGCCTCGGCTTCATCCACGGCGTGATGAACACCGACAACACGACGCTGTCCGGCGAGACCATCGACTACGGCCCCTGCGCCTTCCTCGACCACTACGACCCGGCCACCTGGTTCTCCTCGATCGACACGCACGGCCGCTATGCCTTCCGCAACCAACCCGCCATCCTCGGCTGGAACCTCGCCCGCCTGGCCGAGGCGATGATCCCCCTCATCGAGATCGACACCGCCCAGGAGATCATGAACTCCTTCCCCGAACGCTGGGAGCAGGCGCAGACGGCGGAGCTCACACGCACGCTCGGCACCGCTGACACCGCCACACACGAGCGCTGGACCAGCATGCTCAAGGAACACTCCCCCGACCTCACCGACACCCACCGTCTGCTCAACGACGACCCCGCTGCCCTCCCCGGCGGCGACTGGAGCGGCCTCACACCGATGGAGCACCCGTTCCACATCCCGCGCAACCATCTTCTCGACGCCGCCCTCCGCTCCGCCGAAGCCGGCGACCTTGACCCGTTCCATGCACTACTCGAGGTCGTGACCGACCCCTACACCGACCACGGCCCGGCATTCCGTGGCCCGGCACCGGAGGAGTTCAACGAGATGTTCCGTACGTTCTGCGGCACCTAGGGCACGTCACGACTCCGGGGAAGGACCACCGTCCGGGAAGGTGCTCGATTTCCTCGAATTGAGCCAGTCAATTCGAGGAAATCGAGCGGGCGTCGAAAAGCATCTACTGCATGAATCGACGAAAGGCCGCGACAGTCGTCGCGGCCTTCAGCGAGAAGAGCTACTTGTCGAGCTTCAGGGTCTTCTGGGTGTAGTCCCAGAGCTCGTCGAACATCTTCTTGTCATCGCCGAGCTTGGTGCCGTAGGACGGGATCATCTCGTAGAGCTTCGGGCCCCAGTCGATCATGCGCTCACCGAAGCAGCGCTCGAGCAGCTCGAGCATTGCGGCCGGGGCGATGGAGGCGCCCGGGGATGCACCCAGCAGGCCGGCGATGGAGCCGTCGATGCTGTTGATCAGCGTGGTGCCGAACTCGAGGGAACCGAAACGCGGTGCAGCGGTCGGCTTGATCACCTGGACGCGCTGGCCGGCGACAACAGTCTCCCAGTCCTCTGCCCGGGCGGACGGAACGTAGTCACGCAGGTCGACGAGACGCTTCTCGAAGTCCTTGGCCACCTCGGTGACGAGGTACTTGGTCAGGGCGAACTCCTGCACGGCGACACCCAGGTAGGACGGGATGTTGTCCGGGCGGATCGACTTGAACAGGTCGAGGTAGGAGCCCTCCTTGAGGAACTTCGGGGACCAGCCGCCGTAGGGGCCGAAGAGGAGGCCCTTCTTGCCGTCGATGACGCGCGTGTCCAGGTGCGGGACGGACATCGGCGGGGCACCGACCTTGGCCTTGCCGTAGACCTTGGCGTCGTGCTCGGCGATGAGTTCCTCGTTGGTGCAGCGCAGCCACAGGCCGGAGACCGGGAAGCCGGCGTATCCGTTGACCTCGGGGACACCTGCCTTGCGCAGCAGGTCGAGGGCGTAGCCGCCGGCACCGACGAACACGAACTTGGCCTTGACGACGGAGGTGTCACCCGTGTGGACGTTCTTGACGGTGATCTTCCAGGAGCCACCGTCCTTCTTGATGTTCTTGACCTCGTGGCCGTAGCGGATCTCTGTGCCGGAGGCCTCGGCTGCAGTGAGGAACTGCTCGGTCAGGGCGCCGAAGTTGACGTCGGTGCCGATGTCGGTGCCGGAGTAGGCGACCTTCTCGGCGGCGAAGTCACGGTCCTTGGCCATGAGCGGGAGGCGTTCAGCGAACTTGGCCTCGTCCTCGACCCATTCCATGCCCGGGAACAGCATGTTGTCCTTCAGGGCCTCGTAGCGACGCTTGAGGTAGTCGACCTGGTCATCGCCCTGGGCGAAGGCCAGGTGGGCGACCGGGTTGATCCACTCCTTCGGGTCGTCCAGGACACCGTGGTCGACCTGGTGGGACCAGAACTGGCGGGAGACCTGGAACTTCTCGTTGATGCCGATGGCCTTGGAGATGTCGATGCGTCCCTTGACCTCGGGGGTGTAGTTGAGTTCGCAGAGTGCGGAGTGGCCGGTACCTGCGTTGTTCCACGGGGAGGAGGACTCCTGGGCGGGGCCGTCCAGTCGCTCGAAGATCATCTGGGACCAGCTCGGCTCGAGCTCGCGGATCATCGCGCCCAGGGTGGCGCTCATGACACCCGCGCCGACGAGGGCGACATCGACCTCGTCAGTGACCTTGGGAGCGTTCTTGTTTTCGGTGGACACCTTGCATTACCTCATTCATCGTCGAAGGTTCTGGCCGGTACATGGCCCATACCGGGTGTCGGCACTACTCCCGGAGGGCAGGACAATTCCGGTTGCGGGCTCTGACGTCCTCGGCGCAGATCCACTCCCCTTGTCCGGTACGCATCAACCTTACGCCTTAGATTTCCGGTGGTGTGACGAAGGTCCGTAAAACACGAACTTATCGGTTCCCCACACTCTCCGTACCCCCACTAGTGTGGTCTCCATGAGCGTTCCCGCCTTCTCTGACTGGTACGAGGATATTCTCGGTCCTGATTTCTCCGCCCGCGACATCCTTCTCGGTCCCGACCCCGACGGGGAGGGAGAGGCGGTGGCCACCCTCATACGTTACGGGACTCCCGTTCCCGGGGGTCTCTCGGTGCTGTGGGTGCACGGCATGACGGACTACTTCTTCCACGCCCACGTGGCGCGGGCGCTGTCGGAGGCGGGGTTCAACTTCTACGCGCTGGATCTGCGCAAGTGCGGCCGTTCGCGTCGTGAAGGCCAGACGTGGCACTACAGCACCGACTTCCGCCACTACTTCCCGGAGTTGACCGCCGCCCTGGATCTCATCGACGGTCCGGTGGTTCCCCTCGCCCACTCCACCGGTGGTCTCATTGTGCCGTTGTGGGCGGCGCATCTGCGTCGCAATGACTCGGCGCGGCATGCCCGTCTGGCGGGGCTCATCCTCAACTCGCCGTGGCTGGACATGATGTATCCGCGGGCGGCGGTGGCGGTGATGCACCCGGTCGTCGGTGTGCTGGGCAAGGTGCTGCCGGCGGTGGAGATCCCCGGCGGCAACCTGGGGACTTACGGGGTGTCGGTTCACGAGGACCACCATGGTGACTGGGATTTCGACACCGGGTTCAAGCCGGTCGGTGGGCACCGCAAGTACCTCGGGTGGCTCCGTGCGGTGCTGCTCAGCCAGCGGCAGGTGCACCGCGACCGGGTGGATGTCGGCGTGCCGGTGCTCACGCTGTGCTCGGCCTCCTCCCTCCTGGGGCGTGGTTACTGCGAGGATTCACACTGCAACGACACCGTCCTGGACACGGCGCAGATCCAGCGGTGGGCACCGCATCTGGGTGCGGACGTCACGGTCCGGCCCCTCGAGGGGGCGCTGCACGATGTGTTCCTCTCCCGTCCCGGCCCCCTGGACGAGGCGCTGGCCACCACGGTGGAATGGCTGGGGCGCAGGTAGACTCGGAAATCGGTTTATTTCCCCTAGGCAAGGAGCCCTCTCGCATGTCTGCTGACCTCAAGGTCGACAAGCACTATGACCTGATCATCATCGGCACCGGTTCGGGCAACTCCATCCCGGGCCCGGAGTTCGATGACAGGTCGATCGCTATCGTCGAGAAGGGAACCTTCGGCGGCACCTGCCTCAACGTGGGCTGCATCCCCACCAAGATGTTCGTCCACCCGGCCGACATTGCGCTGGCGACACGTGAGTCCGGCCAGCTGGGTCTGAGCTCGCAGGTCTACCGCGTCGACTGGCCGGCCATCGTCTCCCGCATCTTCGACCAGCGCATCGACCTCATCGCCCAGGGCGGCGAGGCGTACCGCCGCGGCCCCGAGACCCCCAACATCGACGTCTACGACCAGCACGCCCGTTTCGTCGGCGAGCGCACGATCCGGACGGGGGACTCGGTCATCTCCGCCGACCAGATCATCATCGCCGCAGGCTCTCGCCCGCTGATCCCTGAGCAGATCACCGGGGCGGGCGTGACGGTCCACACCAACGAGACCATCATGCGTCTCGAGCAGCAGCCGCAGTCGATCATCATCGTCGGCGGCGGCTTCATCGCCATGGAGTTCGCGCACATCTTCGACGCGCTGGGCACCAAGGTCCACATCGTCAGCCGTTCCGGTCTCATGCGGCTTCTCGACGCCGACATCTGCGCCCGCGTCAACGAGAACTCCGCCAGGCGTTTCGACGTCCGCGTGGGCCGCACCGTCGCCTCCGCCGTCGAGGATTTCCGTGGCATCACCGTCACCCTCGATGACGGTGCCACGATCACCGCCGATGTCCTTCTCGCCGCCACCGGCCGCACCCCCAACGGCGACCAGATGGACCTGGACCGGGGCGGCGTCGAGATGACCGCGGACGGCCGCGTCTCCGTCGACGAGTACGGCCGCTCCACCTCCGCGGAGGGTGTCTGGGCCTTCGGTGACGTCTCCTCCCCCTTCATGCTCAAGCACGTGGCCAACGCAGAGATGCGTACCGTGCGCCACAACCTCCTCCACCCGGAGGACCTGCGGACGCTGCCGCACGAGCACGTGCCGTCAGCGGTGTTCACCAACCCGCAGATAGCCACGGTGGGTCTCACCGAACGTCAGGCCCGCGAGGCCGGGCACAACGTCACCGTGAAGATTCAGAACTACGGTGACGTCGCCTACGGCTGGGCCATGGAGGACACCACCGGCATCTGCAAGCTCATCGCCGACAAGGACACCGGCCGGCTGCTCGGAGCCCACTACTACGGTCCACAGGCCTCCACGCTCATCCAGCAGCTGATCACGGTCATGGCCTTCGACCTGGACGTGCGCGACGTCGCGACGAAGCAGTACTGGATCCATCCGGCACTGCCGGAGGTCACCGAGAACGCCCTCCTGGGTCTGGAGTTCTGACCTCCCCGGACTCTTTCCGTTGCCGCGGAGACTAGTCGGCGAGGGTGAGGATCTCGTTGCCGTCGTCGGTGATGACGATGGTGTGCTCGAACTGGGCGGTGAACTTGAAGTCGGTGTTCTGGACGGTCCAGTCGTTGTCCCAGATCGTGTAGTCGAGCCCGCCGAGGTTGATCATCGGCTCGATGGTCAGGGTCATGCCCGGCTCGAGGATGTCGCGGTAGACGGTGGAGTCGTAGTGCAGGACGACCAGGCCGTTGTGGAAGGTCGGGCCGACCCCGTGGCCGGTGAAGTCGCGGACGACGTTGTAACCGAAGCGGTTGGCGTAGGACTCGATGACGCGGCCGATGACGTTGATCTCCCGTCCCGGTTTGGCGGCGCGGATACCGCGCATCATGGCCTCCTCGGTGCGCTCGACGAGCAGGCGGTGCTCCTCGGAGACGTCGCCGGCGAGGAAGGTGGCGTTGGTGTCGCCGTGGACACCGTTCTTGTAGGCGGTGACGTCGATGTTGACGATGTCACCGTCCTCGATGACGGTGTCGTCGGGGATGCCGTGGCAGATGATCTCGTTCATCGAGGTGCAGCAGGACTTCGGGAATCCGCGGTAGCCCAGCGTCGACGGGTAGGCGCCGTGGTCGAGCATGTACTCGTGGGCGATGCGGTCGAGCTCGTCGGTGGTCACGCCTGGGGCGACGGCGGCGCCGGCCTCCTTGAGGGCATTCGCGGCGATCCTCGAGGCCTCCCGCATCGCCTCAATGACCTCGGGGGTCTGGACGTGGGGCTCGCCGATGTTCTCCTGGACTGTGTCCTTCCACGCGTACTCGGGGCGTTCGATGTGAGCGGGCACGGTACGGATCGGGGACAGACGGCCGGGAACGAGAGGAGAGCGAGAAGTCATGCCTGTCATGGTAGCCCCCTCTCGGCACGCATCTGGTCCAGGGTGGTGAACATATGGTCGGTGATGGCCACGGCGGTCTCGGACCCACCGCCGAGGACGACCAGGGTGGCGAAGGCGATGTCGTCGTCGCGGTATCCGGCGAACCAGGAGTGCGAGCCCTGGTTGATCTCGGCCTCACCGGTCTTGCCGTGGATCTCACCGCCGGCCTGCATGCCGCGGGCGGTGCCGGAGGTGACCACGGAGCGCATCATGCGCTGCAGCTGCGCGATGGTCTCCGGGTCGGGTGCCGGGACCTCCTCGGAGACGGTGGTCTCGTGACCGTCGATGAGCACCGGCAGCGGCGTCTCACCGCGGGCGGCGGTCGCGGCCACGAGCGCCAGGCCGAAGGGGCTGGCGAGGTCGAGGCCCTGGCCGTAACCGGCCTCGGTGCGGTCCAGCGGGGTCTCCCCCTCCGGGACGGAACCGGTCATCGTGTACAGGCCGGGGATCTGGAAGTCGAGGCCGAGGCCGAACTGCTTCGCCACATGTGCCAGCTGCCCCGGTTCCAGCCTCGTCGAGATGTCCGCGAAGGTGGTGTTGCACGAGGACGCGAACGCCCGCTCGAGCGGCACGTTACCCAGGGAGAACTGGTTGTAGTTGTTGACGATGCGCCCGTAGATGTTCATCGATCCCGGACACGGCACGATCGAGTCGACCCCCAGCCCCTCCTCCTGCATGCCGGCCGCGACGGTGATGATCTTGAACACGGAGCCGGGCGGGAACTGCCCCGACAGGGCGATGTCACCCTTCTCGTCGGCGGCCTCGGTCTGCGCCACCGCGAGGACCTGCCCGGTCGACGGGCGGATGGCCACGACCATCGCCTGCATGTCCGCACGCAGGTTGACGGCCTGCTGGGCGGCCAGCTGGATGTCGTGGTCGAGCCCGATGCGGACGGCGGGGGCGGGCTGCGGTCCGTGGAACTCGACGTCGTCGATGACACCGCCGTGCTGGTTGACGGCGGTGACGCGCCAGCCGTTGGCGCCGTCCAGTTCATCGGCGACGATCGCGGAGACGCGCGCCATGATGTCGGGGGCGAAGGAGGGGTCGCGGTTGACCATGGCGGCCTCATCATTGACGATGACCCCCTCGATGTCCGCCAGCTCCCCGGTGACGCGCGGTCCGTCCTCCTGGTCGATCAGCGCGACGGAGTAGACGCCCGTGACGCGGGACAGCTCCTCGGAGAGGGTGGCGGCGTCGAGACGCGGGACAGCGGCGGCGATGCGCGCTGCGACGGGTCGGACGTCGTGGACCTTGTCCAGGTCCACGAGGATGCGGTACATCGTGCCCGGCTGGAGGATCTCCACGCCGTCGGAGGAGATGACGCTGGCCTTGCCCGCCGGAACTGGGCGAAGCTCGAGGTGCTGGTTGGCGCCGAGGCGCGGGTGCAGCAGGCTGGGCTGCCAGCGGACGGTCCAGTCCTCGTGGGTCTTGGTGAGTGTGAGTGTGGTGTCGTAGGTGAGGTGACGGTCACGCGGCAGCTGCCAGTCGAGGGTGTACTGCGCGGTCGCCAGGTTCTCCCGGACGTCGACCTCCCCCAGGGTCGCCGTCAGCCCCTCCGCCTGCAGACCGTCCCACGTTGAGCCGATGACCTCACGGGCGGTCGTCGGGAGGTCGATGACCTCCGACACCCCGTCCAGGTCCCGTGCGGCGAGCGCGGCGAGGAACTCCTCCGCCGCGGGTGTCGCGTCCACCGGCTTCGGCGTGCACGCGACGAGCCCGGACACGAGTCCGAGCACGACGACGCCCCCTGTGATGCATCGTGCAGTCCGTGTCATGTGCGCAGGCTAACAGGCATTCTGCTTGTCGACGCCGAGGACTCGCCAGAGGCCGGCCCTAGTGCGTGACCTTCACCTCTGCCTTCGCTCCCGCGACCTCCTCGAGCCCCTGCTCCTCAGCGATGCGCATGGCCTCCTCGATGAGGGTCTGGACGATCTGGGACTCGGGCACGGTCTTGATGACCTCACCCTTGACGAAGATCTGACCCTTGCCGTTCCCGGAGGCGACACCCAGATCGGCGTCGCGTGCCTCACCGGGGCCGTTGACGACGCAGCCCATGACCGCGACGCGCAGCGGGAACTCCATGCCCTCGAGGCCGGCGGTGACCTCCTCGGCGAGCTTGTACACGTCGACCTGTGCGCGTCCACAGGACGGGCAGGAGACGATCTCCAGCTTGCGCGGGCGCAGGTTCATGGACTGGAGGATCTGGTCACCGACCTTGATCTCCTCCACCGGGTCGGCGGACAGGGAGACGCGGATGGTGTCGCCGATGCCCTGGGACAGCAGTGCTCCGAAGGCGACGGAGGACTTGATGGTGCCCTGGAAGGCGGGGCCGGCCTCGGTCACGCCGAGGTGCAGCGGGTAGTCGCACTGCTCTGCGAGCTGGCGGTAGGCCTCGACCATGACGACCGGGTCGGAGTGCTTGACGGAGATCTTGATGTCGCCGAAGCCGTGCTCCTCGAAGAGGCCGGCCTCCCACAGGGCGGACTCGACGAGTGCCTCCGGGGTCGCCCTGCCGTACTTCTTCATGAGGCGGGCGTCGAGGGAGCCGCCGTTGACGCCGATGCGGATCGGGATGCCCGCGTCACCGGCCGCCTTGGCGACCTCCTTGACGCGGCCGTCGAACTCCTTGATGTTGCCGGGGTTGACGCGGACGGCGGCGCAGCCGGCGTCAATGGCGGCGAAGATGTACTTGGGCTGGAAGTGGATGTCCGCGATCACCGGGATCGGGGACTTCTTGGCGATGACCGGCAGCGCCTCGGCGTCGATCGTCTTCGGGCAGGCGACCCGGACGATGTCGCAGCCGGAGGCTGTGAGCTGGGCGATCTGCTGGAGCGTGGCGTTGATGTCATGGGTCTTGGTGGTCGTCATCGACTGCACCGAGATCGGGTGATCAGAACCTACTCCGACGTTACCGACCATGAGCTGGCGGGTCTTGCGGCGCGGTGCCAGGGTGGGCGGCGGGGTGGACGGGATACCAAGTCCGATGTTCATGCGCACAATTCTAGCCGAACAGCCGGACAGGGTTGACCACGTCCGCGATGATGACGAGCATGCCCACGGTGAGCAGGAGCGCCGCCATCACGTAGGTGATCGGCAGCAGCTTCTCGTAGTTGGCGGGACCGGCCGGGGCGAGGCCGCGCAGACGGCGGAGGAAGTCACGCACCTTCTCCCACAGCACCACGGCGATGTGTCCGCCGTCCAGCGGCGGCAGCGGCACCAGGTTGAACAGCGCCAGGAAGAAGTTCAGCGAGGCGAGCATCATCCAGAACATGTTCCACAGGGAATTCTCCACCAGCTCCCCACCGACCCGGGAGGCACCGACGACGCTCATCGGGCCCTCCACGTCGCGTTCGGCACCGAAGATGGAGGCCACCACGCCGGGGATCTTGGCGGGGAATCCCGCGAGGCCGCGCACGGTCGCCTCGACGAGGTCGGCGGTGAACCCACCGGTGGCCCCGACGGCGGCAACCGGGCCGTAGGAGACCCAGACGTCCTCGAGCGGCGCGTTGGTCAGGCCCACGGCACCGGCGGTGACCTGGTTGCCGGCGGCATCGAGACGGGTGACCGGAGCGACCGGGACGGTGACGTCGAGGGTGCGACCGTCCCGTTCGATGGTGAACACGACATCCTCCCCCGGCTGTCCGAGAACCGTGTCACGCAACTGCACGAAGCTCTCCATGGGCTCGCCGTCGAGCGCCAGGACGCGGTCGCCGATCTGCACGCCGGCCTCCCCGGCAGGACCGGTGCCGGTGCATTCGGCGAGGGTCTCGGGACCGGTCTGGTCGGAGACGCAGGAGACGACTCCGACGACAGGCGTGGTGTCGACGTCCGGGTTCGGCAGTCCCGATGTGACGGCCAGGCCGTAGATGATGGACATGCCGACGATGAGGTTCATGATGACACCTCCGGAGAGCACCGCCACCCGCTGCCACCACGGCTTGTTCACCATGGCGTGCGGGGCCTCGTCCCTGGTGACCGGATCCTGCGCGGTCATGCCGGCGATGTCGCAGAAACCACCGAAGGGCAGCGCTGCCAGGCCATAGGTCGTGTGCCCACGTTTGACCGACCACACCGTCGGGCCGAAGCCGATGAAGTAGCGGCGCACCCGCATCCCGAAGGCGCGGGCCGTGAACATGTGGCCGGCCTCGTGCAGCGCGATGGTCACCGCGATGCCGAGGGCGAACAGGACCACGCCGAGAAGGTAGGCGCCCACTGATCTCCTTAGAGCTTGCCGACGATCGCGTTGGCCCGGGCCCGGGCCTCCTTCTCGACCGCCAGGATGTCGTCGATGCTCGACGGTACACCAGCGAACTGGTCGGCCCCGGCGAGCACCTCGGCGACGGTGTCGACGATCTGCGGGAACCGGATCCGGCCCGCCAGGAAGGCCGTGGCCGCCTCCTCATTGGCCGCGTTGTACACCGCGGGGAAGGTGCCTCGTCGCGTCGCCACGTCGCGGGCCAGCTGCACGGCGGGGAAGGCGACGTCGTCGAGCGGCTCGAAGCGCCAGTCATGCTCCTGCGTGAAGTCCAGTGCCGGCTGGGCCCCGGCGACGCGGCGCGGCCAGTCCATGGCCAGCGCGATGGGCAGTTTCATCGACGGCGGCGAGGCCTGGGCGATGGTCGCGCCGTCGGTGAAGGTGACCATGGAGTGGATGATCGACTGCGGGTGGACGGTGACGTCGATACGCTCCGCGGGGATGTCGAAGAGCAGGGTCGCCTCGATGAGCTCGAGGCCCTTGTTGACGAGGGTGGCCGAATTGAGCGTGTTCATCTGCCCCATTGACCACGTCGGATGCGCGGCGGCCTGCTCCGGGCTGACATCCCACATCTCCTCCCTGGTGCGGCCGCGGAACGGTCCGCCGGACGCGGTGAGGACGAGGCGGTCGACCTCCCGCTCCGTGCCGGAGTGCAGACACTGGGCCATGGCGGAGTGTTCGGAGTCGACGGGCACGATCTGGCCGGGTGCGGCCTGCGCCATGACGAGGTCACCGCCGGCGACGAGGGACTCCTTGTTCGCCAACGCCAGCACCGCACCCGACTCGATGGTGGCCAGCGTCGCGCCCAGTCCGAGGGAGCCCACCAGGGCGTTGAGGACGGTGTCCGCCTCGATGGAACGCACGAGCCGTTCCGCGGCGTCCGCCCCGGAGATGACGGGCCCGCCGAGGGCCGCCGAGACCTCCGCCGCGGCCTGCTCCCCCGCCACGGCCACGCGCCCGGGCGTGAGATCCAGCTGCCGGGCCTGCTCCACGACGAGCGCCGGATCGGAGCCTCCCGCCGCGATGCCGACCACCTCGAACAGGGTCGGATTGGCGACGACGACCTCGATGGCCTGAGTGCCGATCGACCCCGTCGAACCGAGAAGAAGAATGCGCCTGGGGGATTCACCGGATGTAATCACGGCCCCTATTCTGTCACTCCGCAACTCTTGGGGGTGCTTTGTCGCACCTGGGGGAACTATGTGCAAAGATATGGGGCAAGTTAAACATGCTTCCATGACAAGGAGAACAACGTGGCTGCTTCCCACGAGATCGTGCCTGAGGTCCACAGCGGAACCTCCACCCTGGACGTGCCTTCCGCCGCTTTCGGCTGGAGCGAGCTTTCCCGCACCACCGTCCAGGTTGCCGGCTGGGTTTCGGTCCTGATCCTGCTGGGTTACAACTTCGGTAACCACGAGGGCCACGTTGAGACCATCTGGCTGCTCGTCCTCGCCGGCCTGATCGCGATCGGCCTGCTCATCCACCTGTTCGAGCCGAAGCTCAACCAGGTCCGCACCCTGTCCGCCCGTAACCAGCCGGTCGGCCACAAGGAGCCGGACTGGACCTACAACCAGAAGACGCTGTCCGGCACCTACAGCCAGCTCTCCGACTCTCAGCTGCGTGCGCTCAACATCGACCCGGCCCGGGTGCGTCACCTGCGCGAGCTGGACGCCTAAGCGCCACAGTCTCCACCCCGAAGCAACCGCCCCCTCGAGGGGGCGGTTTTTTCCTGTCCCGGGCAGGGTGTGAGCTAATTCACCCAGTGGTCAACCCGGGCGTAGATCTCCGGGAGGTGGTTCTCCAGACGTTGCGACGCCACCCGCACACAGCCCACGTAAAACAGTGCCGGCAGTGCCAGCGCCAGGATGAGACCCGGGACGGTCCAGCCGACGAGCACGAGCACGACACCGGGTGCCGCGGGGATCCAACCCAGTAGCAGCGAGGCGAAGGCGGCGACGAAGGCCGCCCCGGAGAAACCCGACCTGTCCGCCCACGGGCTGGTGCCCGGCCGCGCGGTGGGAAACGGGTTGAAGGTGGTGAGCAGCAGTGCGATGCCTGCCACCGACGCGAGCAGTCCCAGGGAGATGACGGAGACGAGTGCCGCACGGGCGGGGTCATCCGCAAGGATGACGGCGACCACGTCGACGAAGAGCACCAGGGCGATCATCGGGGTGAGCTGCGCCAGATGGCGGGCCAGCAGCAGTGTGCGTGTCGGCACCCCAGAGACGATGTGGACCCACGTCGCGGGACCGTCGTAACCGAAGTCGTTGCTGGCCAGTGATCCGGAGATGAGCGCCAGGACAACCATGCCCGTGTAGAGGACTCCGTCGTCGACGAGAGCGCCCTGCACGAGGAACACCAACGCGATGATCGGAAAGGAGGCGATCGCACCGGTCATGCGCGGGTCGCGACGGAAGTAGCGCAGTCCGCGGGAGTAGATCATGGTCGCCGGGGTGTAGGGCAGGCCCGGCAGGAGGACCGCTTCCCGACGCTCCCCCGTGTCCTCGCGCGACACCCGGTCGAGCGGGGCGTCGAGACGTCGGGCGACCACTCTCCGCCACCAGCCCACCCCGAGCACCGACGTGGCCGCGACGATGGCGGCCTGGGCGGCGGCGGTGGGCCAGGCGGTGTCGAGAAGCGCGGCGACGACCCCCGCCGGGGCACCCACCGGGGTCCATGCGAGGATCCGTCCGATCTGGTCGAGGGGGACGTTCTCCAGGCCGTAGGACATGAGCAGGTTGAAGCCGAAGATCATCGCGATGACGAGGACACCGCTGAGTATGTTCATCCGCTCCGAGGACACACGCCCCGAGCCTGCGCTGACCAGGCGGAGCAGTTCCCCGAGGAGCAGCGTCACCACAAGAGTGACAGGCATGACGAGCAGCCACAGAGGGCCATCGAGCCACACTGCGAGGACGGTGGCGAGCACAGTCGTCAGCGCCGCGGTCACACCCCGGGTGTTGAGCAGCGTCGCCCACGCCAGCGCGGGCAGGAGGTCCCGGGAGGTTACGGGCAGGGTCGCGAACTCGGCGGCGCTGAGCTGCGACTCACCCGAGGGGATGATCACCGAGACCGCGACATAGGCGAGCGTGCCCAGGCCGACCATGCCCGCCAGCCCCCACGCGCGGTCCCCGGCGGGCAACATCCAGACGCTCAGTCCCAGGCTGACCAGTCCGATGAGCGCGTAGATCACGATGAGTACCGCCATCACCACGGCCGCCGAGTTGTTCCGCATCGAGCGGCGCCAGAGAGTGCCGTGCAGACGCAACAGAAGACCGGTCATCGCAGCCACCCGAGTGCGTCGTCCTCGAGCTGCCCACCACCGACAATGCCGACGAAGGTGTCCACCAGGCTCTCGCCCTGCCGCACCTCGTCGACGTGCCCGGCGGTGTGCACCCGACCCTGGTGGATGACGGCGACGTGGTCGCACAGCCCCTCCACGAGTTCCATGACGTGGCTGGAGAGCACCACCGTTCCCCCACCGGCGGCGTAACGACGCAGGATCTGCTGGATAAGACGCCCCGACACCGGGTCGACCGCCTCGAAGGGTTCATCGAGGATGAGGATCTCCGGACCGTGCAGCAGCGCACCGGCCAGGAGGATCTTCTTCGTCATGCCGGCGGAGTAGTCCACGATGAACTTCGGGCCGGCCTCGGTGAGGTTGAGGGCGTCGAGAAGCTCCGTGGAACGACGCTCCACCTCAGCCTCCGGCATACCGCGCAACCCACCGAGGTAGCTGAGGTACTCGCGCCCCGAGAGACGGTCGAAGACGGGCACGCCGTCGACGAGCAGACCCATCGCGCGCTTCGCGGAGACCGGATCCGTCCAGACGTCGTGGCCCGCCACCCACGCGCGCCCTGCATCGGGGCGCGCGAGACCGGCGACCATGGTGATCATGGTCGTCTTGCCGGCACCGTTGGGCCCGACGATGCCGTAGATCGACCCGCGCGGAATGTCGAGCGAGAGCTTGTCGACGGCGAGGTGCCGACCGAAGGCCTTGGTCAGGTCCCGGACGGCCAGGGCCTGGGTCGTCGGGTCAGGGGCGAGCGGGGGAAGATGCGGAGGATTCATGCCCCCAAGATAGCGGGGTTACTTTTCCTCGGCTGCCAGCTGGCCACAGGCCGCGGCGATCTCCTGGCCGCGGGTGTCACGCACCGTGCAGGGTACACCCTGGGCGACGACGCGGCGGACGAACTCGTCCTGCCGCTCCTTCGGCGAGGCGTCCCACTTCGACCCGGGGGTCGGATTGAGCGGGATGAGATTGACGTGGACCTTCGAGCCCAGTGCCCTGTGCAGCTTCTTGCCGAGCATGTCGGCCCGCCAGTCCTGGTCATTGATGTCGCGGATGAGCGCGTACTCAATGGACACACGGCGGCCGGACTTATCCGCGTAGTAGCGGGCCGCGTCGAGGACCTCCCGGACGGAGAAGCGGTTGTTGATGGGCACGAGGGTGTCACGCAGCTCATCGTCCGGGGTGTGCAGGGACACTGCCAGACGGACCGACATGTCCTCGTCCGCCAGTCTGCGGATCGCAGGCGCCAGACCCACCGTGGAGACGGTGACGTTGCGCTGGGAGATGCCGAAGCCCTGCGGGGACGGCTGGGTGATCTGGCGGACCGCCGAGATCACGCGCTTATAGTTGGCCAGCGGCTCACCCATGCCCATGAACACGATGTTCGTCAGGCGGGACCCCTCGGCCTCCATCGCGGCGGCCGCGGCACGGACCTGGTCGACGATCTCCGAGGTGGAGAGGTTACGGTCCAGGCCGCCCTGGCCGGTGGCGCAGAAGGGACAGGCCATGCCGCAGCCGGCCTGCGAGGAGATGCACAGCGTCGCACGGTCCGGGTAACGCATGAGCACGGACTCGAGCAGGGTGCCGTCGTTGAGGCGCCACAGCGACTTCGTGGTGTCACCCTCATCGGTCTCAATGGTGCGCACCGGGGCGAGCAGGGTCGGGAAGAGTTCCCTGGTGATGGTCTCCCGTGCCCCGGCCGGCAGGTCGGTCATCGTGGAGGGGTCGGCCTCGAAGCGGCCGTAGTAGTGGCGGGCGATCTGATCGGCGCGGAACTTCGGCAGGCCGAGATCGGTGACGCGCGCAACGCGCTCCTCGGGGCTCAGGTCGGCGAAGTGGGTCGGCGGCATGCCCCGCTTGGGCGCGGAGAACTGGAGGGTCACGGGTTCAGCCATAATGTTCCCATCCTTGCACGTCGGCCCAGATGTTATCCAGTTGTTGACTCGTTTACGTGGCGCAACTCGCACGCACAGCGTTGAATGATGGTATGACACGTTCCCACGAGACCGACCCCATCTACGACATGAACCAGGACATGGACAACCTCCCCTCCGTCCGTGACGAGCCCCTGCCCGACCATCTCGACGAGCACCGCGACAGCCACGCGGAAGATCCTCCCCGGGGACCGGTCACTGAAACGGTCGTGGAGACCAAGGTGAAGAGCTCGCTGGCCGGCAGCACATGGGCGGCGCTCATCATCGGTGCGCTGCTGCTCATCGCCCTGCTGGTGTTCATCCTGCAGAACCAGCAGCCGGTTGAGCTCAACGTCCTGTCGTGGACCTTCGAGTCCCCGGCCGGCATCGCCTACCTCTTCGCCGCGATCACTGGTGCGCTCATCATGGCGCTGGTCGGTGGCGTGCGCATGCTGGAGCTGCGCCGTCAGGTCAAGCATGAGCGCAGGATGCAGAGCTGATCCCCTCAGCTGCCCAGCACGCTGAGCACCAGCCAGGTGACCATGGCGGAGGGCAGCATGCCATCCAGGCGGTCCATGAGGCCGCCGTGGGCGGGCAACAGGTTCGACATGTCCTTGATGCCCAGCTCACGCTTGAACTGGGACTCGACAAGGTCGCCCAGCGTCGCGCAGACGACCAGGCCGACTCCCATGACCGCGCCGATCCACCACTCGTGGCCGAGCAGCAGGGACACCGTCAGCGCACCCGTCACTGAACCGCCCATCACGGAGCCCGCGAAACCCTCCCAGGACTTCTTCGGGCTGACCGCCGGGGCCATGGGATGCGAGCCGAACATCACGCCGGCGATGAATCCTCCGGTGTCGGAGGCGATGACGCACAGCATGAAGGTGATGATGTAGAGGCCGCCCGGCACCCCGTCCGAGGAGATGAGGGACAACATCGCCGCGAAGCTGGCGAACAGGGGGATCCACGTGAGCACGAAGATCGACATCGTCGTGTCGCGCAGATAGTTCTTCGGTGGGGTCGTCCGGCCGTGGTAGAACAACCGCCCGAACATGACGGACAGCACGGCCGCGACATACGCCGCCACCAGTCCGGTTGTACCGAAGGGCCACGACAGCCACACCATGAGCTGTCCCAGCAGCAGCATCGGCATCATGGGGATGTGGTAGGTGTGCTCCCGGAGGCGGGACACCACCTCCCACGTGGCGACGGCCACCGCCGCGGCCACCAGCGGGTACCAGCCGACGGGACCGATCCACACCGCCAGGAAGGCGAGAGCGCCCAGTACCACGCCGACGCCGATCGCCACGGGCAGATTACGGCCGGGGTTGTTCTTCGGTTTCGGCAGGTGGCCCAACTTCGCTTCGCTCACCTGGAGCCTCCTGTGGGTGTGGATGTGCGGGAAATGATGTGGGAAGAGGAGGGTGGAGAGCAGGAGCTCCTAGACCTCCATCAGCTCCTCCTCCTTGCGGCTGACGAGGTCATCGATCTGGGCGACGTAGCCCTGGGTGACCTTGTCGAGCTCCTTCTCCGCTGCCTGCACCTCATCCTCGCCGAAGTCGCCGTCCTTCTGCAGCTTCTTCAGCTGCTCCATGCCCTTGCGGCGGATGTTGCGGATGGCGATCTTGCCGTCCTCGCCCTTGCTCTTGGCGATCTTCACCATGTCGCGGCGACGCTCCTCGGTGAGCTGCGGGATGGTCACACGCAGCACCTGACCATCGTTGGTCGGGTTGACGCCGAGATCGGAGTTACGGATGGCGTTCTCGATGTCGTTCATGACGTTCATCTCGTACGGCTTGATGATGAGCATGCGCGGCTCGGGCACAGAGATGGTCGCCATCTGGGTGATGGGGGTCGGCACACCGTAGTACTCGGCGATGACGCCGTTGAACATGGCGGGGTTCGCGCGGCCCGTACGGATCGTGGTCAGATCGTCACGGGTGTGCTCGACGGTGCGGTTCATGCTGTCCTCGGACTCAAGGAGGATGTCATCGATCATCGGGGAAGGCCTTTCTCAAGTGTGTTTACCTGCATCAATCTACCAGGATGCGGTCAGGAGTTGACGAGGGTGCCGATCTGTTCGCCGGCCACCGCGCGTGCGATGTTGCCTTCAGTGAGCAGGTTGAACACCAGAATGGGCATGTTGTTGTCCATGCAGAGGGAGAAGGCTGTGGTGTCGGCGACCTTGAGGCCCTTCTCGATGACCTCACGCGGGGTGATCTCCGTGAACAGCTCCGCGTCCGGGTTGGTGCGCGGGTCATCGGAGTAGACGCCGTCCACACCCTTGGCCAGGAAGAGGACGTCGCAGCCGATCTCCAGGGCACGCTGAGCGGCCGTGGTGTCGGTGGAGAAGTAGGGCATGCCCATGCCGGCACCGAAGATGACCACGCGCCCCTTCTCCAGGTGACGGACGGCACGCAGCGGCAGGTACGGCTCGGCGACCTGGGCCATGTTGATGGCGGTCTGCACACGGCAGTCGACGCCCTGCTGCTGGAGGAAGTCCTGCAGTGCCAGGCAGTTCATGACCGTGCCGAGCATGCCCATGTAGTCGGAACGGGCCCTGTCCATGCCGCGCTGCTGGAGTTCGGCACCGCGGAAGAAGTTGCCGCCGCCGATGACCACGGCGATCTCGGTGCCCGTCTTGGCGACCTCGGCGATCTGACGGGCGACGTTCTCGACCACATCCGGATCAATGCCGACCTCTCCACCGCCGAACATCTCTCCTCCGAGCTTCAACATGACTCGCTTGTAGCTGGTCCGTCCGGGGCTGTTGTCAGCGGTGGTCACCGTGAGGTCTCCTTAAAAGAGGGGCGCAAGAATCGGGTCCCATCCTATCTTGTGCCCGTGAAGCGCGAAAACCGCCGCGCTCACGGGAGCACGGCGGTCGTCGAAAAGCGGTGAGGCGGCTGTTAAGCCTGGCCGACCTCGAAACGCTGGAAGCCGGTCAGGGTGACGCCGGCGTCATCCATGATCTGCTTGACGGTCTTCTTGGAGTCGGCGACGGAGGCCTGCTCAAGGAGGACGACGTCCTTGTAGAAGCCCTGCAGACGACCCTCGACGATCTTCGGGATGGCCTGCTCCGGCTTGCCCTCCTCGCGGGTGATCTGCTCAGCGATGGAGCGCTCCTTCTCCACGATCTCAGCCGGAACGTCCTCGCGGGTCAGGTAACCGGCCTTGAGGGCGGCAACCTGCATGGCGGCGGCCTTGGCGGCAGCCTCGGCCTCTGCACCCTCACCGGTGTAGGCAACCAGGACACCGACTGCCGGCGGCAGATCGGAGGCGCGCTGGTGCAGGTACACGGCGACGTTGTCACCCTCGAGGGTGGCGGCGCGACGCAGCTCGAGCTTCTCGCCGATCTTGGCGGACATCTCCTGCAGGACATCGGCGGCCGGGGTGCCGTCGACGTCAGCGGCTGCGAGCTCCTCCGGGGAGTTGGCCTTCACGGCGGCGGCTGCATCGGCGATCTTCGCGGCGAGCTCCTTGAACTCAGCGTTCTTGGCCACGAAGTCGGTCTCGGAGTTGATCTCCACCATGGTGTTGCCGGAGACGGCGACCAGGCCCTCGGAAGCGGAGCGCTCAGCACGCTTGCCGACGTCCTTGGCGCCCTTGATGCGCAGGATCTCAACAGCCTTGTCGAAGTCGCCGTTGGACTCCTCCAGAGCCTTCTTGCAGTCAAGCATGCCGGAGCCGGTGAGCTCGCGAAGCTTCTTGACGTCTGCAGCAGTGTAGTTCGCCATAGTAGGGGCGATCCTCCTCGTATCGGAACGGTTATCGACCACAGAGCGTAGTCGATGGGAAAGGCCCCCGCCGCGTATGCGACCGACGGGGGCCTAAAGTGTCAGGCCTTGCGTGCCCGGATTTAGTTCTCGGTGGTCGCGGTGGCCTCAGCGGCCGGAGCCTCGGTGGCCTCAGCGGCCGGAGCCTCGGTGGCCTCAGCGGCCGGAGCCTCGGTGGCCTCAGCGGCTGCCTGCGCGTCGGCGGCTGCCTTCTCCTCGGTGTCACCGGCGGCCTCGCGGGAAGCGGCCAGAGCACGCTCCTCGCGTGCCTTCTTGCCCTCCTCCACGGCGGTGGAGATCACGCGGGACAGCAGGGCGGTGGAGCGGATGGCGTCATCGTTGCCCGGGACCGGCCAGTCGACGACGTCCGGGTCGCAGTTGGTGTCCAGGATCGCGACGACCGGGATGTTGAGCTTGTGGGCCTCGTTGACCGCGATGTGCTCCTTGTTGGTGTCAATCACCCAGAGAGCGGACGGGATGCGGGTCATGTCGGCGATGCCGCCCAGGACGCGCTCCAGCTTGGTGCGCTCGCGGGTGAGCATGAGGACTTCCTTCTTGGTGCGGCCCTCGTAGCCGTCCTCGGCAGCGTCCATGGCCTGCAGCTCCTTGAGGCGGTGCAGACGCTTGGAGACGGTCTGGAAGTTGGTGAGCATGCCGCCGAGCCAACGGTGGTTGACGTAGGGCATACCGACTCGGTCGGCCTCGACCTGAACGGCCTCCTGGGCCTGCTTCTTGGTGCCGACGAACAGGATGGTGCCGCCGTGGGCGACGGTCTCCTTGACGAACTCGAACGCTGCGTCGATGTAGGTCAGGGTCTGCTGCAGGTCGATGATGTAGATGCCGTTGCGGTCGGTGAAGATGAAGCGACGCATCTTCGGGTTCCAACGACGGGTCTGGTGACCGAAGTGGACACCGGCATCGAGAAGCTCGCGCATGGTAACGACTGCCATGTCACGCTCACTTTCTGGTAGTTTTCGGTTTTCTGTCTGGTGACGTGCAGGTTTATTCCTGCACCCTAGCGACGGACCGCCTGCCGACACCCGGACATCCGGGACCAGGTCGACGTCGGTGTTTCCCGCCGCGCGTAGTCAGCGTGCCCTTTCGGGCACACTGCTGGCGCCTAGTTTAGCCCTCCTGAACCGCGATCTCCAAACCGAGAACGGTAGCTGTACGGAGTTGTCCACAGCCCCGTCCCACCCACCCCACCATCCACAGTTGTCCTGCTTGCCGACTCCCTCACGTCAGCCTCACGACTACCGTCCAGGCCATGCGGTGGCTGATTCCCCTGATCGTGTTCCTGCTGTGCTCCACCCCGGCCCATGCCTACGTCTCCCCCACCGGAGAGGTCCACGTTCTGCGTGCCTTCGACCGGCCGGAACGCAACTGGTTGCCCGGGCACCGCGGCGTGGACCTCGCCCTGCCGGTGGGCGGCCAGGTCCGCGCCGCGGGTGACGGGGTGGTGGCGTTCGCCGGCGTGGTGGCGGGCACGCCGACGGTGTCCGTGCACCACGCGGATGGCGTGCGCACCACCTACCAGCCGGTCCACGCCCGGGTCTTGCGCGGCGACGAGGTGAGGGAGGGCCAGGTGATCGGGGCGCTGGGACATCCGGTCGACGGGTTCCCGGGACTGCACTGGGGCGCCCGCCGCGGGGCGACGGACTACCTCAACCCGCTCTCTCTTCTCGACACCCCGGCCATCCGCCTCAAACCCACCCCCCAGGTCAGTACACCTAGGCCCGCGGGTGCGCCTGCTTGAACACGTCCTTGAGCCGCTCGGCGGAGACGTGCGTGTAGATCTGCGTGGTCTGCAGTGAGGAGTGCCCGAGCATCTCCTGCACGACACGCAGGTCGGCCCCTCCCTCGAGCAGGTGGGTGGCGGCGGTGTGCCGCAGCCCGTGCGGGGTGATGGACTGGCCCGTGACCTGCCCAGCCTTCTCGACGATCCGCCGCACCTGCCGCGGGTCCAGACGCCCGCCGCGGACACCCACGAACAGTGCCGGAGTGTCGCCTGCCAGATCGGCCCGCCCGTTCTCGAGCCACTGCCGGACAGCGTCGGCGGCGGCCTCCCCGAAGGGGACGACACGTTCCTTGTCGCCCTTGCCCCGCACGCGGACGGTGCGTCGGGTCAGGTCCAGATCCTTGATATCCATGCCTGTGAGTTCGGAGACACGCACCCCGGTTGCGTAGAGGAGTTCCAGCACGGCCGAGTCGCGGAGGAACTCGACCTCATCCGCGGACACCGCATTGCCGACGAACTCACCCGCCTTGGCTACCCCCAGCACCGTCGGCAGCGGCCGGTTGACCTTCGGGCTCACCAGCCGGGCGGCGACGTCGGAGGTGAGGTGGCCCTGCTGGAGGGCCCACGTCGAAAAGCTCTTGACCGAGGCCGTGCGCCGGGCCAGCGTCGCCCGCGACTTCCCCTCCGCCGCGGCCGCACCGAGCCAGGCACGCAGGGCAGGGAGGGTGAAGTCGGCGAAAGTGGGCACCCGGGTGGCCAGGGCGAGCAGGTCCGAGCGGTAGCTCCGGACGGTGGCCTCGGAACGGCCGCGCACCAGGCGGGCGTGCTCGGCGAAATCCTCGACGGCCTCGGCCAACTGGGACGGGTGGGAGCTCATGCCCTCAGAGTGTATCGGCCCTCCGCCAGATCATGCCCTCACGAGTGAGCAGACCCCGGCGCACCAGGTCCAGGAGAAGGTGGACCGTGAGCGGCAGCGTCAGGCCGGCGGTCTCCGCGACCTCCTCAGCCCTGGTCCCGGCGGGGTCGACGGCGTCGTAGACACGCAGCTCGTTGCGGGACAGCGCCTGGACAGGGGTGGCGGCGAAGGCTAACTCATACTGCTCGGCGACATCGAGGGCCCCCGCGGCGCCGAGCAGCGCCCGGATGTCGTCGGAACCCGTGACCAGCTGTGCCCGGTTCTCCTTGATGCGCTCGTGGCAGCCCAGGGATCCGGCGCCGGTGACAGGTCCCGGCACGGCCATGGTCACCCGACCGAGCCCCTCCGCCCAGGACAGGGTGTTGAGCGCCCCGGAGCGCCAGGCGGCCTCCACGATGACCGTGCCGGCGGTCAGCGCGGCGACCAGGCGGTTGCGGGTGAGGAAGCGGTGCCGCTGCGGCGGGGTGCCCGGCGGGTACTCACTGACCCAGGTGCCTTGTCCGGCGATCCGCTCCAGCAGGGTGGCGTTACGGGCCGGGTAGGCGCGGTCGATGCCGCACGCGGCCACCACCACGGTCAGTCCCCCGGCACCGAGAGTGGCCTCGTGGGCGGCGGTGTCAATGCCGAGAGCCCCACCGGAGACCACCGTCCACTGGTGGGCGGCCAGGCCAGTGGCGATCTGACGGGTGGCCTCGATGCCGTAGCGGCTCGCGGCACGGGTGCCCACGACCCCCACCGACTGCGCGACCGTCTCCCCCAGTGGCCGCCCCTTCACCCACAGAGCATGGGGCGGGACCGCGTCGTCCTGGTAGCTGCGCAGATGGTCGCTGCGACCGGAGGCGGCGAAACCGAAAGCGAGATCGAACTCGGCACGCGGCCACTCCGGCGAGTCCGGGGAGATGAGGCGCGCGCCCACCTCAGCGGCCGCGGCCAGATCTTCCTCGGCGCGGTCCCAGGAGTGACGGGCCTCGGTCTGTGCGGTCAGGTCCCCGAGCCAGGTCGCCCGGGTGCGGATGCCGCGGGCGATCTCCGCGGGGTCCCGACCAGCGGCGAGAAGCTGCTGGAGCGCACGGGACGGCCCCTCGACTACACGGTTGAGGTAGGCCCAGGAGAGCTGGTTCACACGTCCTCCCGCAGTTCCATGGCCCGGGCCACGTGGTCGATGGTCGGCTGCGCCGCCCCTTCCAGGTCCGCCAGTGTCCACGCCAGTTTGAGGGAGCGGTCGACACCCCGCTGGGTGATCTCCCCGTGGGCCAGGGAGTTGCCGAGCATCGCCATGCCTGGCTCGTCGGCAGGGTGCTCCCGCCGCAGACAGTGTGGATCCACCGCGGCATTGACGGTGCCGAAGCGCCACCGGGCCCGGTCGCGGGCCGCCGCCACTCGCTCCGCGATCACGGCGGAGGGTTCCTCCTCCCCCGCCAGCACCCCGGCCGCAGAGGTACGGGTGGTGATGTCCAGGCGGTCCCGCAGCGGGCCGGAGAGATTGCGCAGGTACCCGGCCCGCTCGGGGGCACGGCAGCGGCACCGGGCCGGGTCTTCCGCCGCGCAACGACAGGGGTTGGCTGCGAGGATGAGCTGGAAACAGGCGGGGAACACGACCTCCCGGCGCGCCCGCATGAGTCTGACCCGGCCGTCCTCCAGCGGGGTGCGCAGCCCGTCGAGGATGGCGGCGGGCACTTCGGAGACCTCGTCGAGAAAGAGCACCCCGTGATGGGCGAGGCTCACCGCCCCCGGCCGCGCGGTCCCGGAGCCCCCGCCGAGCAGTGCCGCGCGGGTGACGGAATGGTGTGGGTCGATGAACGGCGCGTGGCGGACGGCGCCCCCGTGCCCCGCCACCGAGTGCACCGCCGTGGCCTCCAGTGACTGCGCGGGCGTGAGTGGCGGAAGAATTCCCGGCAGGCGGGCGGCGATCATGGATTTCCCCGAGCCCGGCGGTCCGATGAGCAGCATGTGGTGCCCGCCCGCGGCCGCCACCTCCGCCGCCCGGCGCGCCTCCTGTTGTCCGGCGAGGTCGGCGAAGTCCGGCAGACTCCGCTTCCCGACGTCCACCCCGCCCCGCGCCACCGGCAGGTCACCGTCACCGGTGGCCCACGCCCAGGCCGCGGTGAGGGAGTCGGCGATGAGCACGGTCAGCCCCTCCACGAGGGTGGCCTCGGAGGCGTTGCCCGGTGGGATGAGTGCGTGGGTGCACCCGTGGGCGCGGGCCGCGAGCAGGGCCGGCAGGACACCGGGGACGGGGCGGACGGTGCCGTCGAGCCCGAGCTCACCGACCACCACCGCGTCATGCAGTCGGGTGGCCGGGACGTCTGCCGCCAGCACCGCCAGAGCGGTCGGCAGGTCGAAGTGGGAACCCGATTTCCGCAGGGAGGCCGGTGACATGGAGACAATGATCTTCGTCCTCGGCCACGGCAGCCGGGAGTTGGCCACGGCGGTGCGGATTCGGTCGCGGGACTCACTCACCGCGGTGTCCCCGAGGCCGACGAGGTGGATGCCCGGAAGACCGGGGCCGATGTTGGCCTCCACGGTGACGATCCGGGCGGTCACGCCCTCCAGAGCGATGGTCAGTGACCTACCGAGCGCCATACTCGACCCCCTCGTAGAATTCCACGTCGAAACCGTGCCGCGTGGAGGTGAGCACGAGGACGTCGAAACGCACGGAGACGTAGCCGCGCCCCTCCAACCAGTGGGTGGCCGCGCGCCGGATGCGGGCCAGCTTCCGGCCGGTAACCGCCTCCGCGCCCCCGAAACCGCGCCCGGAGCGGGTCTTGACCTCGACGAAGACGATCGTGCCGTCCGGTTCCCGGCAGATGAGGTCCAGCTCCCCTACCGAATAGGCGACGTTGCGGGCCAGGACCTCCGCACCCCGGCGCCGGTAGAAGACAGCGGCCTCGGACTCCCCCAGCCTGCCCAGCCGTGAACGTCGCTTCTGCATGGTCGTCATGTGCATTCCCCCTGATGTGTACGGTGTGGTCGTCCTCAGGGTGGCGCGGATGAGGGGGAAAGGCGAGCGTCGGAAAGCACAGAGCCCCGGATCTGTGGATAACAGAGTGTTATCCACAGCCGGGGCCGGGGTGCACTTGACTATTCGGGCAGAATGAGGTCCGGCTTGTCCAGCTCCTCGATGTTGACGTCCTTGTACGTGATCACACGGACGTAACGCACGAAGCGCGCGGAACGGTACATGTCCCACACCCACGCATCAGACATGCGGACCTCGTAGTAGACGTCGCGGCCGTCGGTGTGCGGGATGAGCTCCACCGCATTGGCCAGGTAGAAGCGCCGTTCCGTCTCCACCACGTAGGAGAACTGGCTGACCACATCCCGGTATTCGCGGTACAGGGAGAGCTCAACCTCCGCCTCGTAGTTGTCGAGTTCCTCAGCGCTCACTGTCTTCTGCCTCCTGCATGCTCAGCCATTCGTCGTGGGCCTTGACGACGTTGGTGTAAGTGTATCGGTGCTCCGGCGTCGCGCCGTGCTGGCGCACCGCGGCCATGTGCACCTTCGTGGAGTAACCCTTGTGTGACGCGAAACCGTATCCCGGGTAGGTCGCATCCAGCTCCACCATGAGACGATCCCGGGCCACCTTGGCCAGGACGCTGGCCGCGGAGATGGACCGCACCACCGCGTCCCCGCCGACGACGGGCAGGTGCGGAACATTGAGTCCGGGGATGTGCCAGGCATCGGTCAAAACGTAGCCGGGACGCACGTCGAGGGCCGCGACTGCGCGCCGCATGCCGGAGATGTTGGCGTGCTGGATGCCACGGGCGTCGATGGCCGTCGCCGAGATCGTGACCACCGACCAGGACACCGCGGCGTCGATGATGAGGGGGTAGAGCCTCTCCCGCCAGGCGGGCGTCAGTTTCTTGGAGTCGGTGAGCCGCTCCAGGCCGGGGATCTCCCCCGGCGGGAGGATGCACGCGGCCACCGTGAGCGGCCCGCAGCAGGCACCCCTGCCCGCCTCATCGACGCCGGCGACAGGGCCGAGGCCGCGGGCGTCGAGAAGCTCCTCCACTACTGCTGGATCGCCGGGTCCGCGACACCGCCGATGCGGTTGAACGGGAAGATGATGAGCTGGACCTTGCCCCGGATGTGGTCCTCCGGGATCGTGCCCTGGAACTCATCACCGATGTGCGCGCGGGAGTCGGCGGAGTTGGTGCGGTTGTCACCCATCATGAAGTAGTTGCCCTCCGGCACCGTCAACGGACCGAAGTAGGGGCCGCCGCAGGCGTCCGACCCCGTCGCCGGATCCACCGGGTATGCCAGAGGCTGCAGCGTGTAGGACTGGTCGATCGGCTCTCCGTCAACCATCACCGCCGGATCCCCCTCCTGACAGGACACGGTCTGCCCACCGGTGGCGACAACACGTTTGACCAGGTCATTCTCATCGGGCGCCACAAGCCCGACATAGGAACCGAAGTTCTGCAGCGCACGGACGACTTCGTTCCGGGAACGCTGGGACACGAAGCCCTGGTTCCACGACTCGGTGCCCTTGAACACGACGACATCCCCCGGCTCCGGCTCACCGAAGCGGTACGAAACTTTGTCCACGAAGATCCGGTCACCCGTGCAGCCCGTGCAGCCGTGGAGGGTGGGCTCCATCGACTGAGAGGGGATCATGTACACCCGACCGACGAAGGTCTGGAGCAGGAAGATCGCGAGCAGCGTCAGGGCGATGACCACCGGGATCTCGATGTACCACGGTGCGGGCTTCTTCTCAGATTCCCCGGTTGTCTTCTCCGAATCAGTCACGGGGACCGAGCTTAGCAGCAGGTGGCGGGCCTACACTTGTACGACATGAAGTCCTCCGCGTTCCGCACGCTGCTCGCCATGCTCGGCCACCACAAGGGCGCCCTCACCGCCGCGGTGGTGCTCTCCCTGGTCGGTTCGGCCCTCGGACTGGCGCAGCCCATGGTGATCAACCAGCTCATCTCCAACGTCGGCGAGGGGCCGATAGCCCACCTGGCGTGGATCCTGGTGGCGCTGCTGGTGGGGTCCTCGGTGCTCGGCGCGGTGCAGTCCTACCTGCTCACCGTCACCGCGGAGACCGCCGTCAGGGCGACCCGCTACGACCTCATCAGCCACCTGTTACGCCTGCCGATCCCGGTGTACGACCGGCACCGCACCGGCGACCTGGTCACCCGCCTCGGATCGGACACCACCATCATCCGTGCCGCCTTCACCGGCGGCCTCGTCAGCGCCATCGGTGGTCTGGCCACCATGATCGGCGCGATCGTGCTCATGGCGCTCGTCGACGTCTTCATGCTCGCCCTGGTCATGGCGGTGGTGATCGTGACTCTGCTGGCTGTCATCGGCTCCTCCACCCTCATCCAGCGCTACACGAAACGCGCCCAGAAGGCCATCGGCGATCTGGGGGCGGGAATGGACCGCGCCCTCGTGGCCGTACGCACCATCCGCGCCTCCGGAGCCCAGGACAAGGTGGAGGCCGACCTGCGCGCCGAGGCCGACAACGCCTGGCTGCAGGGTGTGCGCATCGCGCGCGTCGCGGCCCTGATCTTCCCGGCTGCCGGACTGGCGATGCAGGGGTCATTCCTGCTCGTCCTCGGCATCGGCGGTTCCCGCGTGGCCGCCGGCACCATCACCGTCGCCGACCTGGTCACCTTCGTGCTCTACCTGTTCATGGTGTCCATGCCGCTGGGCTCGATCTTCGGCGCAATCACCACGATCCGCCAGGCGATGGGCGCGATCGAACGTATCCGGCAGATCCTGGACGAGGAGCCCGAGTCCGTGGACGGCGTGCCCGCGCGTCCCGCCGGCAGCGTGCGTTTCGACGCCGTCTCCTTCTCCTACGACCCCGATTCGGGGGACGCGGAACCGACCCCGGTTCTGGAGAACGTCACCGTCGAGATCCCTGCCGGACGCAAGACCGCCATCGTCGGTCCCTCAGGCTCCGGAAAATCCACGATGCTCGCCCTCATCGAGCGCTTCTACGACCCGGATTCCGGGCGCCTGTGGCTGGGCGACCAGGACATGGCGGGGCTGACACGTTCCTCCATCCGCGAGGTCGTCGGCTACGTCGAGCAGGAGGCCGCCGTGCTGGCCGGCACCGTCCGGGACAACCTGCTGCTCGCCACCCCGGACGCCACCGACGAGCAGTGCTGGTGGGCACTCGACCAGGTCAATCTGCGCGGACGCATGGAGGAGGCAGAGGGCCTGGACACCGAACTCGGAGACCGCGGGCTCACCCTGTCCGGCGGTCAGCGCCAACGGCTGGCGCTCGCCCGCATGCTCCTCATGGACGCCCCCATCCTGCTTCTCGACGAACCGACCTCCGCCGTCGACTCCCAGAACGAGCAGCTCATCCTCGACGCCATCGAGTCATCCGCCGAGGACCGCACCCTCGTGGTGGTCGCGCACCGCTTGTCCACCGTCACCGACGCCGACCAGATCATCGTGCTCAGTGACGGCCGCGTGGCCGCGACCGGCACCCACGCTTCGCTGCTGGAGACGAGCCCGCTCTACCGGGATCTGGCCTCACGACAGCTGCTGGCCTAGGGACGACCGCCATTCTGTCTGACATCGCTTCTGTATTTCCCCAGGACGGCACTGATCCCGATGTACGAAGTCAGCCGGATTGGAGGCCGAAGTCACAGACCCCATCCCCCGGCCCCTCGGCTGCCCGGCCAGTGGCATCACCGCGTGGCGGAAGAAACTCATCACCGGGCGAGCCTGACTCGATGCCCCATCCGAGGTCAGAGGGATCGGCGTGCCCTGTCCGAAACGACCGTGGTAAACACCTTGGGACAGCTGCTGACGGGCCTCAAGATCGCCCACGAGGACGGCATGATCTCCCGCGTGCCTGTCGTCTAGGAGAAAAATCGGCGCCGCTCCGGGCAGTGTCACGTCAGGACCTGGTCCCGTTGTGGAGCAGATTCAGGCGGTGACTGATGCTGCGGCTGAGGGGTTGCGGCATGTGGTGCGGATGCGCCGGCTGGTGGGTGGGTGTCGTCGCGGCCAGATGGCACGCCCCATGATCGGTCGAGCGCGAATCATGCGGTGAAGGCGGTGATTCGGGTGCATGGGCTGTCAGATGTGCAGTGGCATGATTTCCGGCACTTCCATGCCAGTGCTCTGATTTCTGCGGGGTGCCGGTGAATGCTGTGCAGGCGGCGATGGGGGACGCCAGTGCGTCGGTGACGCTCGACGTTTACGGGCATCTTTTCCCGGGGCAGGACGATCTGGTGAGTAGTGCTGGTGGGGGATTCTCGGGGGATCGGGGGCAAAAAGAAGCCCCGCGCCACCGGGTAGTGGTGGGCGGGGCTACTGGTCAGGGCTGGTTTTTGGGCTGGCCCTGGCCGGAGTGCTTAGCGCTTCTCCTTGATGCGGGCTGCCTTGCCGCGCAGCTCGCGCAGGTAGTACAGCTTCGCACGGCGGACGTCACCACGGCGGACGACCTCGATGGTGGCGATGTTCGGGGAGTGGACCGGGAAGGTACGCTCCACGCCGATGCCGAAGGAGACCTTACGGATGGTGAAGGTCTCGCGGATGCCGGAGCCCTGGCGACGGATGACGACGCCCTTGAACAGCTGGGTACGCTCGGTGGAGCCCTCAATGACCTTGACGTGGACGTCGAGGGTGTCACCCGCGCGGAAAGCCGGGATGTCCTCGCGCAGCTGCGCGGCATCAATCTTGTCGAGAATGTTCATGCGACATGTTCCTTATCAGTTCTGGACAGAGGACCCTGGCGGCATCTTCCCTGTTGGGACGCTCGACCGGTTCGTGCCCGTTACATACAACTCGAACAGTGTGCCACACCGCCCACCCCCTTCACAAAAACCGGCTGTTAGAATGGCCGACGACCCCACGGGCGCCCGAGGTATCGGGCTGAGATCGCGCTGCATGTTCCGCGCGAGCACCGTACGAACCTGTCTGGTTAGCACCAGCGTAGGAAGAGAGGTGACGGCATGCAGCGGACCCATGACTCAAGCACGGAAATCCACCCGAAGCACCGGTTCTCCCCCATCGAGAAGAACGGCCTGAGCGTCCCGGAGACGGAGATCATCCTCGACGACTCCCCCACCGGCCCGAACGAGCCTTTCCGTGTCTACCGAACGCGCGGTCCGGAGTGTGACGTCACCGTCGGACTCCCCTCTCTGCGCGCAGAGTGGATCGCCGAGCGCGGTGACATCGAGAAGTACGAGGGACGTCCCCGCAACCTGGCCGACGACGGCAGGTCCGCGACGCACCGCGGCGAGGCCTCCCAGGAGTGGAAGGGAGAGAAGCGCCCGACGCTGCGTGCACAGCAGGGCAGGCGCGTGACGCAGATGCACTACGCGCGCCGGGGCATCATCACCAAGGAGATGGAGTTCGTCGCGCTGCGTGAGCATGTCGACCCGGAGTTCGTGCGCTCGGAGATCGCCCGCGGACGTGCGGTCCTGCCCAACAACATCAACCACCCAGAGTCGGAGCCGATGGTCATCGGCCGGAAGTTCCTCACGAAGATCAACGCGAACATCGGCAACTCCGCCGTGATCTCGTCGATCCGGGAGGAGGTGGAGAAGCTGCGCTGGGCGACCCGTTGGGGCGCGGACACCGTCATGGACCTGTCCACCGGCAATGACATCCACACCACCCGCGAGTGGATCATGCGTAACTCCCCCGTCCCGATCGGCACGGTCCCGATCTATCAGGCTCTGGAGAAGGTCAACGGCGTCGCCGAGGACCTCACCTGGGAGATCTTCCGTGACACCGTCATCGAGCAGTGCGAGCAGGGTGTGGACTACATGACGGTCCACGCCGGAGTGCGCCTGCCCTTCATCCCGCTGACCGCCGGGCGTGTGACGGGCATCGTCTCCCGCGGCGGCTCCATCATGGCGGGCTGGTGCCTGGCGCACCACAAGGAGTCCTTCCTCTACGAGAACTTCGACGAGCTGTGTGAGATCTTCGCGCAGTACGACGTCGCCTTCTCCCTGGGTGACGGCCTGCGTCCGGGCTCCCTCGCCGACGCCAACGATGACGCCCAGTTCGCGGAGCTCAAGACCATCGGTGAGCTCACCCGCCGCGCCTGGGAGTACGACGTCCAGGTCATGGTCGAGGGGCCGGGTCATGTGCCGCTCAACATGATTCAGGTGAACAACGAGTTGGAGCAGGAGTGGGCCTCCGACGCCCCCTTCTACACCCTGGGTCCCCTGGTCACGGACATCGCGCCCGGCTACGACCACATCACCTCCGCCATCGGTGCGGCACACATCGCCATGGGTGGTACCGCGATGCTCTGCTACGTCACCCCGAAGGAGCACCTGGGGCTGCCGAACCGCGATGATGTCAAGACCGGCGTGATCACCTACAAGCTGGCCGCCCACGCCGCCGACGTGGCCAAGGGGCATCCGGGTGCCCGGCACTGGGATGACACCATGTCGAAGGCGCGCTTCGAGTTCCGCTGGCATGACCAGTTCGCCCTCTCCCTCGATCCGGAGACCGCGCAGGCCTACCATGACGAGACGCTGCCCGCGGAGCCGGCGAAGACCGCCCACTTCTGCTCCATGTGCGGTCCGAAGTTCTGCTCGATGCGCATCAGCCAGGACATCCGCGACGCCTTCGGCGCGAAACTCGGTATCCCGCAGGTCGGTGAACCGGATGCCGTGGCGGGAATGCGTACCATGTCAGAGGAGTTCCGCAAGCGCGGTTCCAATGTCTATCTCGAATCGGTGAATGATGCGTCCCTTCCTTGATCTGCGTTGCTATCTCGTGACAGGCTCCGGCACCCCCGAGCACATCCTCGAGGTGGCGCGCAGAGCCGTCGACGGCGGCTGCGGCATCGTCCAGGTGCGCAGCAAACCGATCGACGCGCTGGATCTGTACCACCTCACGGCGGATATCGCCCGCGCAGTCGGTGACCGGGCCACAGTGCTTGTCGACGACCGCGTGGACGTCGCCCTCGCCCTCATGCGGGAGGGACTGCCCGTCCACGGCGTGCACGTCGGACAGACTGACCTTCCGGTCCCGGCCGTGCGTGAACTGCTCGGCACCGACGCCGTCATCGGTCTGACCACGGGCACCCGTGAGCTGGTGGAGGCCGCCAACCGGTACGCCGACCTCATCGACTACGTCGGTGCCGGTCCCTACCGTCCGACCCCGACGAAGGACTCGGGCCGCGCCCCGCTGGGTGTGGAGGGCTACCACGACCTTGTGGCGGTGTCGCAGGTGCCGGTGGTCGCCATCGGTGACGTGCGCGCCGAGGACGCCACCGACCTGGCTGCCACCGGTGTCGCGGGTCTGGCTGTGGTCCGGGGTCTCATGGAGTCCACGGATCCTCGGGAGTACGCGCAGCGTCTGATCACCGGATTCGAGGAGGGTCGGCGATGATCACCGTCGTCGGTGGCGGGCTGGTCGGCCTGGCCACTGCTGTGCGGCTGGCCGACCGCGGCCATGAGGTCACCCTGAAGGACCCTGCCCCGGCGTCGGGTGCCACCCACCATGCCGGCGGGATGCTCGCCCCGGTGGCCGAGGTGGTCTACCGGCAGGAGGCGCTCTTCCCCCTCATGCTGCGTTCGGCGGAACTGTATCCGGGGCTGCTGGAGGTCGTCGTAAAGCACACTGACCTGCCCACCGGGCACCGCACCGAGGGCACCCTCGTGGTGGCCGCGGACCGTGCGGATGCCACGCACCTGGCGGAGCTGACCGATTACCAGGCGCAGCACTCCATGACCGCGGAGCGACTGCCGCTGAGGCAGGCCCGTGCGCTGGAACCGGCGCTCAGCCCGCAGCTGGCGGGTGCGGTCCACATTCCGGGCGACCACCAGGTCAATCCGCGGATGTTCGCGGTGGCGCTGCTCGATGCGCTGGACAATCTCGGGGTGCGGGTCGTGCGTGAGCGTGCGGCGGAGCTGCCTGCCGGGCGCGTCATCCTGGCCAACGGCCTGGGGGCCGCCGCCCTGTACCCGGGGCTGCAGCTGCGGCCGGTGTACGGGGACATCCTGCGTCTGGGTGTGCCGGAACACCTGCAGCCGCTGCTCACTCGGGTGGTGCGGGGCTTCGTTGAAGACCGTCCCGTCTACCTCATCCCCCGGACGGACGGCACGTTGGCCATCGGCGCGACCTCGCGTGAGGATGACCGCCCCATCCCCCGCACCGGGGCCGTGCACGACCTGCTGCGCGACGCCACCCGTCTGGTGCCGGGCATCGAGGAGTGCGACTTCCTGGAGGCCACCACCGGTGCACGCCCCGGCACGCCGGATGATCTTCCGTACCTTGGAAGGGTGAACGAGCACCTCATCGTCTCGACCGGCTACTTCCGCCACGGGATCCTGCTCACCGCACTGGCTGCTGACGTCGCCGTCCATCTCGTGGAGGGCACCGACCCGGGTATCGACCTGGCGGCCTGCAATCCGCACCGACACAAGGAATGATCATGAACCTCACCGTGAACAACGAGTCCGTGTCCACCACCGCCGACACCCTGCTCGGGCTGCTCGAGGAGACCCTCGGCCACCTGCCGGGCGCCGGGGTCGCCGTCGCCGTGGACGGTGACGTCGTACCGCGCTCGGGGTGGGACCGCCCCCTCGAGGAGGGCCAGACCATCGACATTCTCACCGCAGTCCAGGGAGGCTGACACATGCTCACCATCGCCGACCGCACCTTCGGTTCCCACCTCATCATGGGCACCGGCGGCGCGACATCCATGTCCATGCTCGAGGATTCGCTCGTGGCCTCCGGTACGGAGCTGACCACGGTGGCGATGCGTCGTCACGCGGCGAAGGCCGACCAGGGCGAGTCTGTCTTCGACATGCTCCAGAGACTGGGCATCGACCCGCTGCCGAACACCGCGGGCTGCCGCACCGCCCGTGACGCCGTCATCACCGCGAAGCTGGCCCGCGAGGCGCTCGGCACGAACTGGGTGAAGGTCGAGGTCATCGCCGACGAGCACACGCTTCTCCCCGACGTGGTCGAGCTCATCGACGCCTGCGAGCTCCTCGTCGCCGAGGGATTCGTCGTGCTGGCATACACCTCGGATGACCCGGTCGTGGCGAAGCGTCTCGAGGACGTCGGCTGTGCCGCGGTCATGCCGCTGGGCTCCCCGATCGGCACCGGCCTGGGCATCCTCAATCCCCACAACATCGAGCTCATCTGCTCGCGCGCCACTGTGCCCGTGCTTCTCGACGCCGGCGTCGGCACAGCCTCCGACGCCGCCCTCGCCATGGAGCTCGGCTGTTCCGGTGTGCTGCTGGCCTCCGCGGTGAACCGTTCCCAGGATCCGGTGGCGATGGCCCACGCGATGAAGATGGCCGTCGAGGCCGGGCGTCTGGCTGCCGGCGCGGGCCGCATCCCGCGTCGCGAGCACGCCGTCGCCTCCTCCAGCTTCGACGGACTGGTGTCCTGGTCGGATCAGGTGCTGTAGATGCTCCCCGATTCTGAACTGCGGCGCACCGCCCGCCAGCTCGCCCTGCCCGGCTATGGTCCGACGCAGCAGGAGGCTCTGCACCGCGCCCACGTGCTCGTCATCGGCGCCGGCGGTCTGGGCTGCCCCGCGATGCAGTCGCTGGCCTCCGCCGGCGTCGGCCACATCACGGTCATCGACGACGACACCGTCGACATCACCAACATCCACCGCCAGATTCTCTTCGGTGCGTCCGATGTGGGTCGGGTGAAGGTGGAGGTGGCCGCCGAGCGACTGCGCGAACTGCAGCCCGGTATTCAGGTGACGGCGTTGAATGAACGGCTGACCACGGACAATGCTGTGTCGTTGGTCGGGTCGGTAGACCTGGTCCTCGACGGTTCCGACTCATTCCAGACCAAGTACCTCGTCGCCGACGCCGCCGAGATCACCGGCACCCCCCTGGTGTGGGGCACGGTGCTGCGCTTCCATGGCGACGTGTGTCTGTTCACCTCCGGGCCTTCCTCGCGGGGTGTGGGCCTGCGTGATCTCTTCCCCGAGCAGCCGCGCGGCGACTCCATCCCCGACTGCGCCACCGCCGGTGTCCTCGGCGCCACCACCGCAACGATCGGCGCGCTGCTGGCCACCACCGCCATCGGCTGGTTGGCCGGCCTGGACGTGGTGCCCGGCCGGATGTTCAGCTACGACGCCTTCCCCGGTTCCACCCGCACGTTCCAGATCTCCGCGGATCCGGCGCGCACGCTGGTCACGGAGCTGGAGTCGTCCTACGGTGACGTGGTGTGCGCGGTCGGCCCCTCCCCGCTCGACGAGGTCCGCGCTGGCCGTGCCGTGCTCCTCGACATCCGCGAACCCCACGAGAAGATCCTCGACGATCACCTCGCCCCGCTGGCTCCCGTACGGCTGCCGCTGTCGGACATCTTCTCTCCCGACTCCGTGCGCAGTGCCCTGGGCGATGCGCAGCGCGTGGTCGTGTACTGCGCCTCTGGTGTGCGCTCGGCCCGGTTCTGCGAGCAGTACGCGGACCTGGGCTACGAACTCATCGACCTGCCGGGCGGCATCAACGGGGTGCCACGCTAGTCCCTCCCCTGCCCCGTGAGGGGTGGAGAGCTGAGGTCAGCGCCCCAGGCCGGCACGCTTGAGTGCGTCGGCCATGGAACCGCCCGCCCGCGGACTCTGTTCCTGGCGTGGCTTCCTTCCACCGCCCCGGCCGCCGCGCTGGGGCTTCCTGGGCTGGCCGGGTTCGTCGTCAAGCCGTAGTGACAGGCCGATACGCTGACGCTCAACATCGACGTCCATGACCTTCACCTTGACCACCTGGCCCGAGCGCACCACCTCGTGCGGGTCGGAGACAAAGCGGTCCGACATGGCGGAGACGTGGACGAGGCCGTCCTGGTGGACGCCGACATCGACAAACGCACCGAAGGCGGCGACGTTGGTGACGGTGCCCTCGAGGATCATGCCGGGTGTGAGGTCGGAGACCTTCTCGACGCCCTCCTTGAACGTCGCCGTCCGGAACTCCGGGCGCGGGTCGCGGCCCGGTTTGTCCAGCTCGGCGATGATATCGGTCACGGTCGGGATGCCGAAGGTGTCATCGGCGAAATCGGAGGGACGCAGCCCGGAGAGTACGCGGGTGTTACCGATGAGCTCCTGCACCCCCAGCCCGGTGGCCCGGCTGATCCGGTCGACGACCGGGTAGGCCTCAGGGTGGACCGCGGAGGCGTCGAGCGGTTCGGTGCCGCCGGCGATGCGCAGGAAGCCGGCGCACTGCTCGTAGGCCTTCGGGCCCAGGCGCGGCACCTTGAGCAGGGCCTTCCTGCTGGGGAAGGCACCGTGGGCGTCGCGGTGCGCCACGATGTTCTTCGCCAGGGTGCCGGTGACCCCGGCGACGCGTTCGAGCAGCGGCACGGAGGCGGTGTTGAGGTCCACGCCGACGGCGTTCACGGCGCTCTCGACGACGCCGTCGAGGGTACGGGCCAGGGCGTGCTGGTTGACGTCGTGCTGGTACTGGCCGACTCCGATGGCCTTGGGGTCGATCTTCACCAGCTCGGCCAGCGGGTCCTGCAGGCGACGGGCGATGGACACCGCGCCCCGGAGGGAGACGTCCATGTCGGGGAACTCAGCGGCGGCGATCTCAGAGGCCGAGTAGACGGACGCGCCGGACTCACTGACGACAACCGGTGTGGGACGTGCCCCTCCGGCGTCACTGATGAGGTCCGCGATCTCCTGGCTGAGTTTCTCGGTCTCCCGGGAGGCCGTGCCGTTGCCGACGGCCAGTAGATCCACCCCGTGCGTGGCACACAGGCCGGCGAGTTCCCGGCGGGCGGCGTCCCAGCGGTTCTGCGGCTGGTGCGGGTACACGATGGTGGTGTCGAGCACCTTGCCGGTCGGGTCGACGACGGCGCACTTCACGCCGTTACGGAAGCCCGGGTCCAGCCCCAGGGTGGCCCGCTGACCGGCGGGGGCGGCGAGCAGGACATCGCGGAGGTTGGTGGCGAAGACATCGAGGGCCCCCTCCTCGGCCTTCTCCTTGAGTCGCATACGCACATCCAGTCCGGAGGAGACGGCGAGCTTGGTGCGCCAGCCGAAGCGGACGGCATCGGCGAGCCAACGCGACCGGTCGACGGGCAGGTCGAAACGGGAGGCGATCATGCTCTCGTAGAGGGTCTCGTCGCCGGGGTCGAGGGTGAGCTGGAGGATGCCCTCGGACTCGCCCCGCAGCAGCGCGAGGATGCGATGGGAGGGCAGGCTGGTGAAGGGCTCGGAGAACTCGAAGTAGTCCTTGAATTTCGCCCCTTCGCTCTCCTTGCCGGCGACGACGCCGGCGGTCATCCGGCCCGAACGGAACATGTGCTCGCGTACCTCGCCGACGAGGTCGGCGTCGAGGGCGAAGCGGTCGATGAGAATGGCGCGGGCGCCCTCGAGGGCCTTCTTCTCCTCTTCGAATCCCTCGGTGAGGTAGCGGGCGGCGAGGGCCTGCGGGTCGGCGGAGGGGTCATTGATGAGGGCGTCGGTGAGCGGCTCGAGGCCGGCCTCGCGGGCGATGTCGGCCTTCGTCCTCCGGCGCTTCTTGAAGGGCAGGTAAAGATCCTCGAGTCGGGCCTTCGTCTCACAGGCCCGGATGAGCGCACGGAGATCGTCGGTGAGCTTGCCCTGTTCCTCAATGGCCTCGAGGATGGTCCGCTTGCGCTCCTCGAGTTCCCCCAGGTAGGTGGCGCGTTCCTCGATGGTGCGCAGCTGGGTGTCGTCGAGTCCGCCCGTGGCCTCCTTGCGGTAGCGGGCGATGAAGGGCACGGTGTTGCCTTCGGCAAGCAGGTCGAGGACGGCGCGGACCTGGTCCTCTCGGACCTGGAGTTCACGGGCGATGGTTGAGACGATCATTCGGACAAGTCTACGCGGACTCCACAGGCAGCGTCGGCACCTTCTGCACCGTCAGAAGGCGCGGAATAGTGCTGGTACGAGTGGCACAACCAGTGGAAAGACCGTGCCATGATCGCCGCAGCAATCACCCCGGGCACCGTACAGTTGAGTCTCCTGGCGGTCGCCCTCACGGTGTGCCTCTGCTGCAGATTCTCGTGCTGTTCCTCTTCCTCATGGTGGTGCTTCTCCCCCGCTTCCCCCGCGGCACCATCTCCCACCACGAGATGACCCGCGCCGGAGCCGTCGAGATCCGCCCCGACGACTGGGGTGGCCGGGACTGGCACTTCGGTCTGCAGGGGCAGGCGGTCCTCATCCGCGGGGGTGAAGGTCTGGTGGGCCTCCCGCGGGGCGAGAAGAATCTCTATCCGACCGTCGACGACTGCGCCCGCGGGGCCGCGCTCATTGAGCGCTTACCGGACTCGCTGACCGTCAGTCCCTCACCGTGACGTCTTCTTCTGGTTCTGCCGCCACGCGCGGAAAATCATGAGCCCCACGAGACCGAGGGTGAACCACAGGAGGTACCTGTTGATGACCTCCACGACCTCAAGCACGCGGTCACCGTAGGTGAAGCCCAGCCACATGAACAGACCGTTGACGGCGAGGATGCTCAGCACGTTGACCACGAACATCACCAGAAAACGCATCCGGAGCAGGCCAGAAACGGCATTGACCACGGTGTTCGGGACTGGCCCGGGGAGGTATCCGAGCGGGATGAAGGCGAGGGTGCCGGCGTACATCTTCGTCGATTCAGATTGGACCGCGCGCTGGAAGAACCGGTGCGCGCGGGGCATGTACTGCAGGGACATGTCGATGAACTCCATGCCCCACTTACGGCCCATGGCCCAGTAGACGGGCATGAACTTCACGGCGCCGATGACCGTGGCCGCGAGATACACCCACCACACTCCGTTGCCCACCGAGGCGTTCGCGCCGGAGACCACCGCCGAGGTGTAGCCGCCGACCACAAGCGTGTAGATCAGCGGATGTGTCAGCAGCCAGGCCCGCAGCGGGATGAGCGCCAGCGACCAGAGACCCATGAGGAGCAGAGCCGCGAAGAGGATCTTGTCGGTGCGGTCAGGGTGGGCGAGGAACTTCGGGAGTTCCGGCTCATCCTTCTTCGGGGTCTGCGTCTCACTCGTGCTCATTGTCCAGAGCCTACCGGGAGTCAGGGTGCTTCATGAGGCTGAACCCGATGAACGCGGGAACGCGCGAGAGCTTCTCGTACGTTTGCGGGTACTTCTCCTTCATGGTCTCCGTCGGGCGGGGCTCAATGAGCTTCTCCACGACGAATCCCGCCTCCGCGAACTCCCCCACCAACGTCTCCAGCGGGGCCCGACGGTACGCGGTCTGGACACCCATGGACCAGGTCTCCTCGATGCGTTCGCGGGTGAAGTAGCTGCCGCCGAGGCGTCGCCAGTCGTCGGTGGGGTGCCCGGTGGAGAGGACCAGGCGGCCGTCATCACGCAGGACCCGGTGAAACTCCCGCAGGGTGTTCACCGGGTAGTGGATGTGGTGCAGGACGAGTGCCATGAGCACCCGGTCGAAGCTCTTGTCGGCGGCCCAGGTCAGGGGCTTCTCCAGAGCCTGGACGTGGAACTCCGCGTCCGGCGCGCGTCGCCGGGCCAGACGGATGAGCTTCTCGCTCGCATCGACACCGACCACCCCGGCCCCACGGGACAGCAGTTCAGCGGCGTAGAGACCCGAGCCGCAGCCGGCGTCGAGGATGCTCAGACCGGAGACGTCCCCGAGCAGACCGAGCATGGCCGGTCGGTCGTAGTGCGCGTTGTGGGCGCTGTCGGCGGCGTGCCGGTCATAGGCCTCCGCCGCGCGGTCGAACATCGCCATGTCTAGGAGCGGTCCTGCCACGCGCAGGCGGCACCGATGCCGGGGTCGGTCGCCCCCTCATGACTGGTGCCGTACCAGTAGGTGCCCTCCGGAAGGGCGGCAACCACCGCAGCCGTGGCCTCCCGCAGATCGAGCCCGCTGCGGCCGTTGATGATCACCCGGTAGAGCACGTCCACCACGGGCATGTGCCCCTGTTCCTGGGAGTACTGAGTGAGCAGCATGTTGTCGGGCTCGCAGGTGAGGTCGACGACCTCGCCGTGCACGGTGTCCACCTCGTAGCCGGCGGCGTGCAGGGCGGCCGGCAGCGTCGACGAGATCTCCTCCCACTCGGCGGGACGGGCGAGGATGTTGAGGTCAGTGGAGATGGCGCGGGTCATGACCCCACGCTACTCCAGGCCCAGGACCTTCCGGTCGGCAGGCGACAGCTCGACATTCTCCAGCAGTTCCGGGCGCACGGCATGCGTGCGCAACAGCGCCTGGTCCCGGCGCCAGCGGTCGACCCGGGCGTGATTACCGGAGAAGAGCACCTCGGGCACGTCGAGCCCCCGCCAGGTGCGTGGCTTGGTGTACGACGGCCCCTCGAGCAGCCCGTCGGAGAAGCTGTCCTCCTCATGGCTGCGACGGTTGCCCAGCACGCCGGGGATGAGCCGGACGACGGCCTCGGCGATGACGAGCACCGCCACCTCGCCGCCGATGAGGACGTAGTCACCGATGGAGACCTCCCGGACGCGGTACCGCTGCGCGGCATCCTCGATGACACGCTGGTCGATGCCCTCGTAACGCCCACAGGCGAAGACAATGTGCTCCTCGTGGGACCACTCCTGCGCATCCGCCTGGGTGAAGGGCTTACCGGCCGGGGTGGGAACGATGAGCAGGGGACGCTCGTCGCGTTCACCGGCGGTGTACGACGACGCCACCGGCTCGACCGGCTTCTCCAGGTGTGGCAGCGAGCTCTCGAGCTCGACGCCGGCGACCCCGGCCGCGACGTCGTCGAGCGCCGGACCCCACACCTCCGGCTTCATCACCATTCCGGGTCCGCCGCCGTAGGGGGTGTCATCAACGGATTTGTGCACGTCGGTGGCCCAGCCACGCAGGTCATGGACCCCGACAGAGAGGATCTCCTGCTCGATGGCCTTGCCCAGGAGGGCGTGGCGCAGCGGCTCGAGGTACTCGGGGAAGATGGTGACGACGTCAAGGCGCATCACAGGTCCAGCAGTCCTTCCGGCGGGGTGATGACGATGGCCTCGTTGTCGAGGTCCACGATGGGCACGATGGCGTGGACGAAGGGCACGAGGTTCTCGCCGCCGCCGTCACGCGTGATTTCAAGCAGGCGGTGGGCGGCACCGCGCACCACGCCGCTGACCTCGCCGATGTCCTCCGGCTCCGGCTGGGCACCCTCGTAGGCGCGGGCGTGGGCCTCCTCCTCGGAGACGGCGCCGACGTTGAGCACGCGCAGACCGATGAGCTCATGGTCGTAGTACGCGTCATCCTCCTCGTCGATGACCGGCTCGGCGAAGAAGCGCAGGCCGCGCAGGGACTCTGCCTCAGTGCGGCCGGGAATCTCCTCGAACGTGACCAGCAGGCGCCCCTGGTGGGGACGCACCCCCGTGACGGTGAGGGGGAGGGTCTTGCCCGTCTGCCGCCCCTCCAGCACCATGCCGACGGCGAAACGCCCGGTCGGGTCATCCGTCGTGGCATCCACGACGACCTCGCCGCGCACGCCGTGGGGCTTGATCACTCGTCCAATCTGGACCGCATTCTCGTTCACGGGTTACATGCTAGTCGGTACCCTCGGAACCATGACTGAGCACTCCATTCCCGGGAATTCTCCGGAGATCCCCGGCGACGCCATGACCGTCCTCACACTTCACGACGATGCCCCCGCCCCCAACCCCGCCCGCCCCCGTCCGGCGGTGCAGCGTCTCCTGCAGGGCGACGGCACCAACCTCATCGCCTTCACCTTCGCGCCGGGTCAGGACCTGCCCGACCACCAGTCCGCCCACCCGATCACGGTGCAGTGCCTGGAAGGTGTCCTCGACTTCACATGCGGCGACGAGACGGTGCGCCTGGCGCCGGGGGTTGTCATCCACCTGCGTGAGCACGTCATGCACCGCGTCGACTGTCCGGAGGACGCCCCGGAGCGCAACGTTCTGCTGCTGAGCATGTTGACGGGTGAGCGCCATGCGTGACCTGCCCGACACCCCGCACATCAACCCGGGCGGCGCCCCCATCGCACAGACCGTGCTCATGCCGGGCGATCCGCTGCGGGCGAAGTTCATCGCGGAGACCTACCTCGAGGATGTCGTCCAGTTCAATGCCGTGCGCAACATGCTCGGTTTCACCGGCACGTGGCAGGGTCGGGAGGTCTCCGTCATGGGATCGGGAATGGGCATCCCCTCGATCTCGCTGTACGCGCACGAGCTCATCCATGTCTACGGTGCGCAGCGGCTCATCCGCGTCGGCTCCTGTGGCGCGATGCAGGAGGACCTGGACCTCTACGAGATCATCGTCGCCCAGGGTGCCTGCACCGACTCCCGCTTCCTGGAGCAGTACAACCTGCCGGGTACCTTCGCGCCGATCGCGTCGTGGGGGCTGCTGCAGGCCGTCACCGACGAGGCCCGACGGCAGGGTGTGGACGTTCACGTGGGCAACATCCTGTCCTCCGACATCTTCTACAATGCCGATGACACCGCCATCTCCCGGTGGGCCTCCATGGGCGTGCTCGGCGTGGAGATGGAGTCCGCCGGCCTCTACGCCGTCGCCGCTGATGCGGGTGTCGACGCACTCGGTCTGTTCACCGTCTCCGACAACATCGTCTCCGGCCGTGCGACGTCGGCACGCGAGCGGGAGACCGCCTTCACCCGGATGATGGAGCTGGCACTTCCGCTCGCAGCTCTGTGAGCCGCTGCTGCGCCTCCGCACGGGTGGGGGCGATCGCCTCAAGGTAGTACTTCATCTTCGGTTCCGTGCCGGATGGGCGCACGATGATGCGGTCCGGGCCGATCTCCCGGACCCGCATCGTTCCACCCGGTCGTTCCGTCCGCACCGCCACCTGCGTGGTCAGGTGGTGTCCGAAGCGGTCGCCGAGCTCATCGAGCAGGGCCTCCAGATTCCTTCGCGACGCCAGCTCCGCCACTTTCAGGGCCGCCGTAATGCCGTCCTTGTCCCCAACCACCTGCGGGTCGACGCAGTAGCCGAGGGCCTCCTCATAGCCGTAGAGGAGGTCCGGGACCCGGGCGATCCACTTGAAGCCGGTCGGGGTCTCCGCGAAGTCGAGTCCGTGGTGCTCCGCGATCCGGCGCAGCAGTCGCGAGGAGACGTTGGAGCAGGCCAGCGTGCCGTGGGAGGCCCGGGAAGCGATGTCCCAGCCGAGTAGCGCCCCGACCTCGTCGCCGGTGAACTGCCGTCCCTGCACTGCCACGGCGCAGCGGTCGGCGTCGGGGTCGAGCGCCAGGATGAGGTCCGCCCCCACCTCCCCGGCCCGGGCGAAGGCCAGGGTGAGGGCACCCTCCTCCTCCGGGTTGGGGAAGTCCACGGTCGGGAAATCCGGTTCCGGGTGCTCCTGTGCGGCCACCGGGTGCACGTCCGTGAACCCGGCGCGACGCAGGGCCTGCGCGAGGACCGCCCCGCCGACGCCGTGCATGGCCGTGGTGACGATGGTGGGTTGGGAGGCGGGGGCGTCGACAAGCGAGACGGCGCGGGTGAGATACTCCTCGAGCACATCAACCCCGGTGATTCTGTCCCGGGAGCGCGGAACGTCGTCGGCCCAGGGGGCGGCGTCGATGGCCGCCGCGATCTCCGCGTCAGTGGGCGGGATGATCTGTGCACCGCTGGCGTCGTAGACCTTGTAGCCGTTGTCGGTGGCCGGGTTGTGGGAGGCGGTGATCATGACGCCGGCGTCGGCGCCCAGGTGGCGCACCGCGAACGCCGTCACCGGGGTGGGCAGCTGCGGCGGCAGAACCAGTACTTCGATCCCCGCGGCGGAGAGCACCTCTGCGCAGGTCTCCCGGAAGACGGCGGAACCATGGCGGGCGTCGCAGCCCACGACCACCGTCCTCCCCTGCCCCAGCCAGGCGGCCAGGCCGGCGGTGGCGCGGGTGACGGTGGCGACGTTCATCGCGGTCTCCCCCGCTCCGATGGGCCCGCGCAGGCCGGCGGTGCCGAAGGTCAGGGGGCCGTTGAATCGCTCGGTGAGCAGGGGTGATCCCGAGGTGATCCAGCGCCGGACCTCGGCCCGGGTCACCGGGTCGGGGTCGTGCGCGGCCCATTCCTCAGGGGTCACAGACCCTCCAGCACCGCTGCCGAGGACGAGCAGCCCAGGCGGGTGGCGCCGGCCTCGATCATCGCCAGGGCGGTCTCGGTGTCCCGGATGCCGCCGGATGCCTTGATGCCCAGGAAACCGCCGACGGTGGCGTGCATGAGCTCCACGGCGTGGACGGTGGCGCCACCGGCGGGGTGGAATCCGGTGGAGGTCTTCACGAAGTCCGCGCCCGCCCGCTCCGCGGCGATGCAGCAGCGGATGATCTGCTCATCGGAGAGCACCGCCGTCTCGAGGATGACCTTGAGCACCGTGTTCGGGATCGCGTCGCGCACGGCGCGGATGTCGGACTCGACGGCCTCGAACTCATGCTCCATGGCGAACGCCAGGTTGATCACCATGTCTACCTCGTCCGCCCCGGTCGACACCGCCAGCGCCGCCTCGGTGGCCTTGACGTGACCGTGGTGGGCACCGGAGGGGAACCCGCACACGGTGGCCACCTTGAGGGTGCCCGGGGTGAACACGGGGAGTCGGGAGGGGGAGACACACACGGAGTACACGCCGAGATCGACGGCCTCCTCCACGAGCCGTTCGATGTCGAGAGGGGTCGCCTCCGGCGTGAGCAGGGTGTGATCGATGTACCGGGCCAGTTCGCTGCGCTTCATGACTCCAGTTCTAGCCGATTTTCTCGTGGATGAGCGTGCGCGGGGTGGGCGGGGTGTCCCCGATGACGGGGTGCAGCACCTCCAGGGCGCGTCCGAATCGTTCCGGGGTGTCGGTGTGGAGGGTGAGCAGGCGCTGACCACGACGCACCGGCGTGCCCACCGGCGCGTGGATCTCCAGGCCCGCGCCCGCCTGCACCGGATCCTCCTTCCGGGAGCGGCCCGCCCCCAGCCGCCAGCTGGCCACCCCGACCTCGAGAGCATCCAGCCCGATGACGTACCCGTCCCGCTCCGCGAGAACATCCTGGGTGTGGCGGGCCCGCGGAAGGGTGGTGTCCGGGTCGCCGCCCTGGTGGCGGATCATCGCCCGCCACGCGTCCATGGCGCGGCCGTCACGCAGGGCCACGGCCGGGTCAGCGTCCACCCCGGCCAGGCGCAGCATCTCCCGGGCCAGCGCGAGCGTCAGCTCCACGACGTCCGCCGGGCCCCCGCCGGACAGCACCTCCACCGCCTCGCGAACCTCCAGCGCATTGCCCACTGTGCGCCCCAGTGGCGTCGACATGTCGGTGATCAGGGCGCAACTGCGTACTCCTGCGTCCTGACCCAGCTCAACCATGGTGCGTGCCAGCTCGCGGGCGTCCTCCAGCCTGGTCATGAACGCCCCGGACCCGACCTTGACGTCGAGCACCAGGGCGTCGGTGCCCTCGGCGATCTTCTTGCTCATGATCGAACTCGCGATGAGCGGGATCGAGTCGACCGTGCCGGTGACGTCACGTAGCGCGTAGAGCCTCCGGTCCGCCGGCGCGAGATCGGCGGTGGCCGCGGCGACGAATCCACCGGGCGCCTCCCGCATCTCCCGCGCGTTCAGGTCCGCCCGCCACCCGGGGATCGACTCCAGCTTGTCCAGTGTCCCACCCGTGTGCCCCAGACCGCGTCCGGACAGCTGCGGCACGAACACCCCGTGCGCCGCCACGAGCGGACCCAGCGGCAGGGTGACCTTGTCCCCCACCCCACCGGTGGAGTGTTTGTCGACGCTCGCCTCCCACCGCATCCGCACGCCTGAGTCGATCATCGCGTTCGTCCAGTCGACGATCTCCCGGCGTTCCATCCCCTGCAGGAAGATCGCCATCGCCAGCGCCGCCATCTGTTCCTCGGCGACACGCTCGTGCGTGTAGGCGTCTATGACCCAGGAGATCTGTCCGGTGCTCAGGGCGGCGCCGTCGCGCTTGGTACGGATAATGTCGATCATGTCCATGACCCGATCCTAGGGAGAAACATGCTTCTCGACGCCGCCCGGGCCGCCGCCGGTCACGCCTACGCCCCCTACAGCAACTTCCCCGTGGGCGCTGCCGTGCTCACCTCAACGGGTGAGATCTTCACCGGCTGCAACGTGGAGAACGCCGCGTACGGCTCGACCCTGTGCGCGGAGCGGGGTGCCGTCATGGCGATGGTCGCGGCCGGGTTCCGGGAGATCGACACGGTGGCGGTGGTCGGACCCGCCGGCCCCTGCTGGCCCTGCGGATCCTGCCGCCAGGTCCTCGCCGAGTTCGGCTGTCGCCGCGTCCTCGTGGAGGGTGAGGAGGTGGAGTTCGTGGAGCTCCTGCCGCGGTCCTTCGGGTTCTGAGTCACACCCCTGAATCGGAAGAACCCCGCCGGGGCGGGGTTCATCACGGGTGTGAGGGTGCAGAACTACTCTGCGGACTCCTCAGAAGCCTCCTCGGAGGTCTCCTCTGCAGCCTCAGCCTTGGCGGCCTCCTCGGCGGCAGCCTTCTCGGCGGCCTCCTTCTCAGCAGCAGCCTTGGCCTCGGCCTCTTCCTTGGCCTTGCGCTTCTTCTCGGTGATGGCCTCAGCAGTGGGGCCGTCGTTGGCCTCGGAGAGGGCCTGGTTGAACAGGTCCAGCTTGGACGGCTTCTCCTCGGCCACCTTCAGGGTGCCCTCGGCGCCCTCGATGCCCTTGTACTTCTGCCAGTCGCCGGTGACCTTCAGCAGAGCCATGACAGGCTCGGTCGGCTGAGCACCGACGGACAGCCAGTACTGTGCGCGCTCGGAGTCGATCTTGATGACGGACGGCTCCTGCTTCGGCTCGTAGATGCCGATGTTCTCGATGACCTTGCCGTCGCGGCGGGTGCGGGCGTCAGCGATGACGACGCGGTAGTGCGGGGTGCGGATCTTACCGATACGCTGCAGCTTGATCTTGACAGCCATGTAGGGCTCCTCGTGAGTCACTGGGCAGTTCAGACGCCCGCCTCTTGTCGGCGGGCCGGTTCAACCCTTGGATTTCACTGCGTGTGACTGACCGGCCGACCGTGGTCGGGGACGGTGTTACGCAGTAACCCGAAAAACTATACCGGGTCACTGCACGGGGAGGAAATCGCTACTTCCTGCCCGGACCGAAGTCGAGGTTGTCCAGGTCGATGCCCTCCATGCCCTTCGGCATCTTCGGCATGCCCGGCAGCTTGGGCATGCCCGGCATTCCGCCACCGGCCTCCATCTGCTTCTGCAGCTGCTGAAGCTGTGCCATGTCAGGCATGCCCGGCATGCCCGGCATTCCGCCACCCATGCCCGGCATCTGAGGCTGGCGCACGGGACGACGCTTGCCGCCCTTGCCCTTACGGCCCTTGGGACGCTTCTTGGTGGCGGAGCGGTTCATACCGCCGCCCGGCATGCCGAACTGGCCGGCCATCTTGCCCATCATCTTCCGCGCCTCGAAGAAGCGGTCGACGAGCTGGTTGACGTCAGTGACGGTGACGCCGGAGCCGGCGGCGATGCGCTTGCGGCGGGAGGCGTTGAGGATCTTCGGCTCCTCGCGCTCGGCGGGGGTCATGCCGCGGATGATGGCCTGGATGCGGTCGAGCTGCTTCTCGTCGACCATGTCGGCCATCTGGTTCATCTGCTTGCCACCGGGCAGCATCTTGAGGATGTTGCCCAGCGGTCCCATCCGGCGGATCATGAGCATCTGGTCGAGGAAGTCCTCGAGCGTGAGCTCGCCGGTGGTCATTTTGGCGGCGGTCTCCTCGGCCTTCTTCTGGTCGAGGACCTGCTCCGCCTGCTCGATGAGGCTGAGGATGTCGCCCATGCCGAGGATGCGGCCGGCCATGCGCTCCGGGTGGAAGACATCGAAGTCCTCGAGCTTTTCACCGGTGGAGGCGAACATGATGGGCTTGCCGGTGACCTCACGGATCGACAGGGCGGCGCCACCACGGGCATCGCCGTCGAGCTTGGTCAGCACGACACCGGTGAAGTCGACGCCGTCGCGGAAGGCCTGGGCGGTGTTGACCGCGTCCTGGCCGATCATGGCGTCGATGACGAAGAGGACTTCATCGGGGTTGATGGCGTCGCGGATGTTGCGGGCCTGGGTCATCAGCGTCTCATCGATGCCGAGTCGTCCGGCGGTATCGACGATGACGACATCGTGCTGGAGACGCTGCGCCTCCTCGATGCCCCGCTTGGCGACCTCCACCGGGTCACCGTGGGAGGTTCCCATGTCGTGGTCGTGGGAGTCGATGGAAGTGCCCGGGTCGGGGGCGAACGTCGGGACACCGGCGCGCTCACCGACGATCTGCAGCTGCTGGACCGCGCCCGGTCGCTGCAGGTCACAGGCCACGAGCATCGGGGTGTGTCCCTGCGCGACCAGGTGCTTCGCCAGCTTTCCGGCGAGCGTGGTCTTTCCGGCACCCTGGAGGCCGGCGAGCATGATGACCGTCGGCGGGGTCTTGGCCAGGGTCAAGCGGCGGGTCTCGCCGCCGAGGATCTCGACGAGCTCCTCGTTGACGATCTTGACCACCTGCTGCGCAGGGTTGAGCGCCTCGGAGACCTCGACGCCGGCCGCACGCTCCTTGATGCGCTTGATGAATCCGCGCACGACGGGCAGGGAGACATCCGCCTCCAGCAGCGCGAGACGGATTTCACGCGCGGTGGCGTTGATGTCCGCCTCGGTCAGTTTGCCCTTGCCGCGGAGCCCGGTGAGGGCACCCGTCAAGCGGTCTGAAAGAGATTCGAACACAGGGACACTCTCCTACGCGGTCGATACATTAACTCCCCCATGCTAACCGTTCCCGAGCACGCGGGTCACATCCCTGTCCACCTTACGGCGGTCGACGACGTCCGGGAGAGCCACCTGGACGATCATCGTGGCCCCGGGAGTGGTCAGCGAAAGCCACTCGAACTCCGGCAGGACACCCAGCAGCGCGGCGAGAGCCCCGACGCGCATCGCGGTGCGGACCTCCAGAACCTGCCCGTGCCACGACACCCACGTCGGCGCGGGCGGCGGGACCGGCACAGTGGTGTGTACACCGGACTTGTGGGCCTGGATGAATGCGTCCGTGTCGAGGTCGTCGAGCTTCTCGACGGTCGGTCGGGCGTCGAACTCCGCGTGCTCCCCCACAATGCGCACGGCGCTGACCTTCCATGCCTTCGCCACGAGCAGGGCGAGGATGCTGCGCGGGTCGTGCCCGCGGGCGGCGATGGTGACCACATCGTCCTCACGCCGCAGGGTCAGCTGCTCCGGCGCGTGGACGTGCGGGCGCAGCGGGGTGGCCGGGACCAGGGCGCGGCGGGCCCGGTCGACGAGTGTGCGCAGACCGGATTCCAGGCGGGCATTCCACACGCCGGGCCCGGTGGCACGTGCATCGGCCTCGGTGAGCACCTCGAGGAGGTCGAGGGTGTCGCGGTCGTAGTGGACGGCGTCGAGAAGCAGGTCGCGGGTGTCGTCGGCGGTGGGGTCGTGCCGTGTGGCCAGGCGGGCGATGGTGGTGTGCTCGGCGACGAGTGTCTGCACCCGGGACCGGTCCGGCAGGTTGAGTCCGAGTCGGGCGGCCATCCTGGCGACGAACTCCGCTCCGACCTGCGCATGGGGCCGTCCGTGCCCCTTGCCGATGTCATGGAACAACGCGCCGAGAAAGAGCAGGTCGGGTCGCGCCACCGAGACGCCCACCGCCGCACAGTTCGCGACCGTCTCCAGGCTGTGCTGGTCAATGGTGTGGATGTGGGTGCGTTCGCGGGGCATGCGGCCGCGGATGTGCTCCCACTCAGGTACCAACCGGGTCCACAGGCCGTGACGGTCAAGCTCGTTGATCACCTCCGGGTGCGCGAGCAGCTCGAAGAAATCCTCGGCGGCGGTCGCGGGGTACACCGCGGGCATCTCACGCAGCTCCCGCAGGCGCTGCCATGTGTGGGTGGTCACGGGCAGCCCGGTCCGCGCACTGGCCGCCGCGACGCGCAGCACCAGGGCGGGATCATGGAAGTTGGGGCGGCGCGACAGGGTGATCTCGGGGCCGGCGGCGACAACGTCGACGTCGAGGGGGCGGCGCACGCGACGCACCCTCGACCCCAGCGCCGACCGGGAGGCCGCCAGGGCGGCGTTGACGGCATCGTCGATCCGCCGGGCGGCGGCGGCCACCTCCCCGGAGAGCTCATGACGGTCCGCCATGCCGAGGTCCGCAGCGATGTCGGTGGCGAACTCGGGGTCGAGCACGTCGCGCCGGCGGCGGGCGTGGGTGTGGAGGAGCGCGCGGACGTCGAGAAGCAGCTGCCTCTCAGTGGCGAGCTCGGGCACGTCGCACAGCTGCGCCAACGCCAGGGCACGGAGCAGATCCAGGTCCCGCAGGCCACCGCGGCCGTTCTTCAGGTCCGGGTGAGTCATGGTCACCACCGACCCCGACAACCGCCACCGCGCGATCGCCGTGTCGACGAGCGCGTCGAAGTTGCGGTGGATCTCCACCCGCCATTCGCACAGCACCAGCTCCCGGGTCCGCGCGGTGAGTTCCGCGTCCCCCGAGAGGTGCCGCATCTCCAGCATCGCGAGCGCCGCGGTGGAGTCCGCGCTCATCATCCCCGCGCACTCCGCGGGTGTGCGCACGGCGTGGTCGATGCGCCACCCGCTGTCCCACAGGGGGTACCACAGCTTCCCGACGTCCGGCTCCACCCCTTCCGGGTGCAGCAGCAGGAGGTCGAGGTCCGAGTGCGGCGCCATCTCGCGCCGGGCCAGGGACCCCGTGGCCACGAGGGCGCACCCGGGTGGGACGGGCAGGTCAGAGAGCAGCTTCATCGTGTTCGCCGGTGCGCACCCGGACCACACGCTCCACGGAGGTGACCCACACTTTTCCGTCGCCCATCTTGCCGGTGTACGCCGTGCGGGTGATCGCGTCAATGACGTCGTCGACCTGCGCGTCGGTGACGAGCGCCTCGATCTTGACCTTCGGTACGAAGTCGGTGGCGTACTCCGCACCCCGGTAGACCTCGCTGTGTCCCCGCTGACGGCCGTAGCCCTGCACCTCGGTGACGGTGAGTCCGCCGACGTCGAGCGCCTCGAGCGCGTCCCGGATGTCGATGAGGGTGAAGGGCTTGATCACGGCGGTGACGAGTTTCATGGCCCAGATTCTAGGGCACCGGGCGATAAAAAAGGGGCCCGCGGGCCCCTTCCTGCTTTCCGACGCCTACTTGCCACCCAGCAGCGCGTCCACGAACCCCTCGACCTCGAAGGGGGCGAGATCATCCGCGCCCTCGCCCAGGCCGACGAGCTTGACCGGCACACCGAGCTCCTCCTGCACCTGGAAGACGATGCCTCCCTTGGCGGTGCCGTCCAGCTTGGTCAGCGCCACGCCGGTGATGTCCACGACATCCCGGAACACGCGCGCCTGGGTCAGCCCGTTCTGGCCGACGGTGGCGTCGAGCACCAGGAGGACCTCGTCGACCACGGCCTTCTTCTCTACGACGCGCTTCACCTTGCCCAGCTGATCCATCAGACCGGTGGCGGTGTGCAGACGACCTGCGGTATCGACGAGCACGACATCCGCACCCTCCTCGACCCCCTTGGCGACGGCATCGAAGGCCACCGAGGCCGGGTCCGCACCCTCGGCACCACGCACGGTGGTGGCGCCGACACGACGGCCCCAGGTCTCCAGCTGATCAGCGGCGGCCGCGCGGAATGTGTCCGCCGCGCCCAGCAGCACCTTGTGACCCATGGAGACGAGCACACGGGCCAGCTTGCCGGTGGTGGTGGTCTTGCCGGTGCCGTTGACACCGACGATGAGGATCACGGCCGGCTTGCCCTCGTAGGGCATCGCCTTGATCGAACGGTCCATCTCCGGGTGGCACGCCTCGATGAGGGTGGCGCGCAGCATGGCGCGGGCCTCGGCCTCGCTGGACACACCGTGCTCGGCGATCTTCTCGCGCAGGGAGTCGACGACATTCATGGTGACGGTGGCACCCAGATCTGCCATGAGGAGGGTGTCCTCGATCTCCTCCCAGGCATCCTCGTCCAGATCACCGGCGGTGAGGATGCCCAGCACGCCCTGACCGATGACGCTCTGGGAACGGGACAGGCGGCCACGCAGACGACCGATGCGGCCGGCGGCCGGGGCGATCTCCTCGATCTCGGCCGGGGCCGGGGTCGGCTCCGGAGCAGTGTCCGGGACCGGGGTCTGCTCGAGAGCCGCCTCGACGGCTCCGGCGGTCACGGATGCGGCGGCCGCGGCCTCCGTGGCCTCCTCCTCGACCCGCTCCTGCTCCTCGACGACCTCCTGGCTCTCCGGCTCAGCGACGGCCTCCGCGGAGATCTCCTCGAGCGTCTCCGCGACCGGCTCGGTCACCTCGATCTCGACCGGTTCCTCGGGGACGTGGTCGGAGGCCTCCGCTGCGCCCTCCAGGGAGTAGGTCGCGTTCTCATGCTCGAGCGGCTCGGCGGTCTCCACCGCCTCGGGGACAACCGGGTCCTCGTGCGGCGGCAGGTCCTCGACCTCGAGAGTGCCGGTGGTGTCGGTGGTGTCCGTGGTGTCCGGCTCCTCCACCGACACCGGCTCCTGCTCCTCGACGTACTTCAGTTCCTGGGCCTCAGCTGCGGCGGTGAGGTTAGTGTCCGGGACGACCGGCTCCTGCGGCTCAGTGCTGAGACGCTGGCCGTCGAGAAGCTCCGGCTCCCGCTCGTCCGCCTTGGCAGGGGCGAAGTTGAAGCCACCGGTGGCCTGGTAGTTGCCGGACTTGTCCTGCTGGGTGAGCTCCTTCGGAGCCTCGTCCTTCTGTTCGAAGCTGACTGTCTTGGACTTCTTGCGGTTGAGTCCGATGATGACGATCAGGAGCAGAAGCAGGATCGCGACTACTGCTATGCCGATGATGAGGTAGGTCGTGTTCATGACCTCCATAGTGTCAGCACCGGCGTGATTATTCACACTGACGGGCCGTCATTCCGCGGCAGGGCTCATGCGCTGGCTGATGACCCGTGTCACACCGTCGCCACGCATGGTCACACCGTAGAGCACGTTGGCGACATCCATCGTCGGCTTCTGGTGTGTGATGACGATGAGCTGCGAGTCCTTGCGCAGATCCTCGAACAGGGCGATGAGGCGGCGCAGGTTGACGTCGTCGAGGGCCGCCTCGACCTCATCCATGACGTAGAAGGGGCTGGGGCGGGCCTTGAAGATCGCCACGAGCATCGCCAACGCGGTCAGCGACTTCTCGCCACCCGAGAGCAGCGACAGACGGCGGACCCTCTTGCCCGGCGGGCGGGCCTCGACCTCAATGCCGGTGGTGAGCATGTCGTCCGGGTCGGTGAGGAGGAGGCGCCCCTCCCCGCCCGGGAACAGTGTCTGGAACACCCGGGGGAACTGCTCCTCCACATCCTCCCACGCATCCGTGAACAGCTGCAGGATCTTCGCGTCGACCTCGTCGATGACGCCGTTGAGGTCCTGGCGGGCACGCAGGACGTCGTCCAGCTGCGTGGACAGAAACTCGTAGCGTTCCTCGAGGGCCCTGAACTCCTCCAGTGCGAGCGGGTTGACCTTGCCCAGCGAACGCAGATCCCTCTCAGCCTGCGCGAGCCGCTTCTCCTCCTCGGCGCGGTCGAAGCCCTCAGCGGGGGTGTAGTCGGCCATCAGGTCGGCGACGGCCAGGCCGAGCTGCTCGACGATCTTGGCCTCGGCCTCGTCGATGCGCACCTGTGCCCGGGACCGGGCGATGTCGCCGGCGTGGGCGTTGTCGGTCAGGCGCCCGAGCTGCTGGCGGGCGGCGCTGACCTTGTCCTTGGCGCGGGACAGCCGGGAGTTCAGTTCAGTGCGCTGCCGGGCCAGCTCATCGCGACGCTGCGCCGCGCGTTCCGTCGCGTCCGCCACCCGGGCACCGACGTCAAGGGCCCCACGCTGCACCACGGTCGCCAGTTCCGCCGCCTCCCGGCGCTTCCGCATGACCTCCTCGTGACGGGCCTTGGCCTGCCGTTCGTGGGCCGCCTGTCGTCGCAGTCCCTCCGCCTTGCCGGTGGCCTGCCCGGCGCGCTCCTCGACGGTGCGCAGGGCGAGGATCGCCTCCATCTCCATGGCCTTGATCTGGGCGAGGGCGGTGTTCGCCTCGTCGCGGCCGACGGTGGACGGCTCCTCGGGGGCGTCAGCATCCTCCACGCGCGCGAGACGGGCGCGGGCCTCATCAAGATGATCGCGCAGGTCGGCGAGGCGCACGTCGGCACCCGTGGCCCGCTCCGCGGCACGCTGGTGTTCTGCGGCGTTGGCCTCGTACTGCTTCTCCAGGCGGGCGAGGTCACGCTTCCAGCCGGTGACTGCCTGGTCGTGTTCCCGCAGAGCGGCCTTGGTTGCGGCGGCGTCGACACGTGCCTCCTCCGCGGCGATCCGGGCTCCCTCGAGGGTGCCGGAGAGCTGGTCGAGGAGGGCGCGGGCGTCGAGAAGCTCGGACTCTGCGGCAGCTATCTGCGTACCCACCTCGACGGGGGACACGGTGCCATGACCGGCCTGCAGCCATCCCTCACCGCACAGGATGCCCTCGGGAGTGACGGCGCGCAGGCGCGGGTCAGCGTCAACCGTGTTCCGCGCGGTGGGCAGATCGGGGGCGAGGACGACGTCGGCGAGCAGACGGTTGAGGGTGCGGGCAATGCGCGCGTCGGCGTCGAGGTGGTCAAGCAGCCAGGTCACGCCCGCGGGCAGGTCCGCGGTCAGGCGCCAGGGGTCCGCGTCGGTGTTCTCGTCGATGAGTACGGTGCGCGAGGCTCCGGCGAGCTTCTCGACGACCCCCTCGTCCACCACGCCCACCAACGCCTCCGCGTGCGCACCGAGGGCCGCGGACACCGCCCTCCCGTGCTCGGTGTGGACGAGTGTCGCCAGGCCCGGCCACTTGAGGTCCACGGCGGCGACGGGCACGTTCTGCCGCAGCGTGTCGATGCGTGACTGCAGCGAGTACACCGCCCTTTCCCTCTCCCGCTGTTCGTCGCGGAGTTGGTCGAGGCGCTTGTCGGCGGCCCCGGCCTCGCTGGCGGAGCGGATGTGGGCGTCCTCGAGTGGGGCACGCTCCCCCTCCAGCCGCCGGATCTTCTCGGCCACGGCCTCGACCTCCCGGTGGGCAGACCTCGTGCGTTCCAGGGTGCCTGCCAGCGTCTCCGCCTGGTGGGCGATCTCCTCCTCCGCCGCGCGGACCTGCCCGGCCAGCGACTCCTCGGCCGCAATGAGTCGGACGACCCCTTCCCGACGATCCGCGATGGCCCGGACCTGCGCCATGTGCTCGGCCTCCGCTTCCCGCCGCGCCTCCTCCCGATCGTGCACCTCCTCACGGATGGACTCGAGCCGTTCGGCGGCGACCTCCACTGCCTCGGTGAGCTCCGCCAGCTCCTCGTCCGCCTGTCCGGCGCGCCGCTCGAGGGCCTCCGGATCCGGGCCGGTGTAGGCGACGATGTCTGCATTCGAGGCCCGCTCCGCGGCGATGCGGGCGGTCGCGGAGACGCGCTCGGCCAGCGTCGACAAGGTGAACCAGAGCTGCTGCGCAGCATCCGCCTCGGGGACGAGGATCTCGAGCTCCCTCTCGATCTCCAGCTGCTCCCCGCTGGCCCCCTCAAGCAGTTCGGTGACCTCCTCCACCTGTTCGGCCAGCAGACGGGCGCGACTGTCGGCGTCGTCGAACTCCTGTCGCAGACGGTGGAGGCGGTCACCGGCGAGACGCAGACGGGCGTCACGGAGCGTGGCCTGCACGGTCTGCGCGCGCTGTGCGGCCGCCGCCTGCCGGGCCAGCGGCTTGAGCTGTTTGCCGAGCTCATCGGTCAGATCCTGCAAGCGGTCGAGGTTGGCCTGCATGCCGATGAGCTTGCGCTGCGCCTTCTCCTTCCGACGCCGGTGCTTGAGCACGCCGGCGGCCTCCTCGATGAAGGCGCGACGCTCCTCCGGGCGGGACTCGAGGATCTGCGCCAGCCGCCCCTGCCCGACGATGACGTGCATCTCCCGGCCGATACCCGAATCAGAGAGCAGCTCCTGGATGTCCATGAGCCGGGCCCTCGAGCCGTTGATCTCGTACTCGCTGGCCCCGTCGCGGAACATGCGCCGGGTGAGTGACACCTCGGTGTAGTCGATGGGCAGGGCACCGTCGGAATTGTCGATGGTCAGGGTCACCTCAGCGCGGCCCAGCGGCTTGCGGTCGCCGGCACCGGCGAAGATGACGTCCTCCATCTTCCCGCCGCGCAGGGTCTTGGCCCCCTGCTCACCCATGACCCACGCCAGGGCGTCGACGACATTGGATTTACCCGATCCGTTCGGCCCCACCACCGCGCAGATACCGGGCTCGAATTTCAGGGTCGTCGCAGACGCGAAGGACTTGAATCCCCTCAGAGTCAGCGATTTCAGGTGCATTCGGTCAGGCTAACACCCGTCGGGCTCAAATCAGGACTGGTTAACTCCCTGTCGTCGACATTATCGAGGCCACAGATTCCGGATGGTCGACCGGGGTCAGATTATTCCGCACCAGATGAGCCAGCGCAGCGGTGACTGTGGCCAGCTTCTTATCCAGTTCCACAATGACCTCAGACTTGGGATCTGAGAATTCACCCAGTCTCGACCTTTCTCGGCGAAGAACCCGTTCGGTCTCGACCAGAGCGAACCAGATGGAAGGGTCATACTCCAGGTGCTGGCGGGATCTCATGATCACGACTGCCAACTGGGACTTGACCAGAGCTTCCACGGACTCTGCACTGGTGGCCGGGCTGAGCACTCCGACTGCAATGCCGGTGGTGCCGGCTGACACGAGGGTGCCTGCCGTGAGGAGTCCACCGATCATGCCGCCCGGGCCAAAACCGGCGAGTGCACTGGTGATGGCGGCTGCTCCGGCGAGACCTGGGCTGGCTGCCAACGCGAGACCCCCGGTTGCGATGGCCAGGGCCATCGCACCAATCCCGACAAGTCCCCACTTCACCCAGGAAATCTTGCGCTTCCCCTGCAGGGCACCGGCTGCCTCTTCAAGTGAATCAATGACGCTGGTCCCGAAGGAGGATCCGAGTCCCATTCCAGCGGCAAGATCTTCCAGCGCGCTTTTCCGGGTCTTTTCGCCGATCGTGATATCAAAGGGAGCCAGAGGATTATTCTCTGCCAGGGTCACCAATTGGACAACGGCATCATCCGCGCTCAGGTGTCTCATCGCCGGCGGGACGGGAGGGAAGCCCGAGGATTCCGTGAGATCGACCCGGAGATCCCTGATTCCCGGGGACACAGGCCGGTTGTTCTCTTCGGCACGGAGTTCAATTTCTGCGATGGCATCCGCTTGTACCAGGCGTAAGGCCCCGCAGAACCTGGCGGAGGCTTCACCACGCATTCTCCTGCCGATCAGGTGCGCGTAGCGCAGAGCCAGCAGACCGGTGAGTTCCTGCGGATCAAGAGCAAGATCCACCCCCCTACTGGCCAGGACGATCTCTCTCGAGCGGGATCCGAACAGTCCGTAACCAATCGCCGTCGCCACAGCGGGGGCGTTGAGGTATTCACGAGCCGAATGGGAGGGACCCGGTACCGATGTTGTATCGACCCGCTTATCAAGTAACCAGGGGAAGACGGATGACACTCCGCGCAAAGCCGCGACAGGGTCACTGGCGCTCCACAGATTCACCCACCACGCGAGATTCGCAGGAGGATCATGCAGTTCCTCCCGTAGTTTGTCCACGTTGAAGTTGTCATTGGCAAGGGGACTGCCGACGGTGACGAGTCCGTTCACCTCGATGTGCTCCGGAAGCCTACGGACAAGGTCCGCTGCGATGACGGATCCGAGGCTGTGCCCGACGATAACCAGCTTCCCCGATTCCGGGAGTTCATCGAGAATCCGCGTCAGAACATGCGCGCGGACACTCTGGTCGGACAGATACCGTCGAGCCTGTTCAAAGCCAGGGGCCCCCACGGCGAGATCGACCACCGTATTCACAGGACGTACAAACCTCCCGCCGGCATGACGTCCCAGCATCTGCTCCATGGCGGCGACCCGCTGCTCGAATTCACGTCTGTGTGATCGGGCCTGTTCTTTGGGGAGCTTCTTCACCGTGATCGCCGGAACCTTCAGTTCATCGTCGACGCCGTGCAGAAGATCCGCGTACCACGGAGCGATGACCCGGACCTCGGAGAGGTCCGGGTAACCGACCTCAGGGAGAGATGTCTCGAGTGCCCCACGCCAGAGCCCTCCGGGGTCCCCGTTCCCCACCCCGTGCAGGAATAACAGTGTCGGTGTGTCGGTCATCGGGGTCTCCCATCGAAAAGTGCCTGTGAGTATAAACGACGCTCACAGGCACAATCCACTCTCGATGAGAGTCAGCGCACAGCGAAGCCCCGCTCCCCGACCGGGTCCTCCTGCTCCCAGGTGACGGAGTCGACGCGACCGGGGCGTCGATGAGCGGACGGTTGTTCGCGGAGACGGGCGTGCAGTTCACCGACGGCCTCGTCGGGCCCTTCAGCCACAACCCGGACACGGCCGTCGGGGAGGTTCTCCGCGGAACCGCTGAGCCCGAGGCCTACGGCCTCACCCCGTGTCCACCAGCGGAAGCCGACACCCTGGACGTGACCGTCGACAAGCATCACAAGGCGGCTCATACGCGGTCCTCGAGGGAGCGGCGGGTGACGGGGTCGGAACCGTCCCAGAACTCGACGTTCTTCAGCTCAGGCAGCATGTCGCGGTGGAAGACCGGGTCGATGCCTCGACTGCGCTGCCCGCCGTAATTATGCAGCAGTTTGATGGCCACGCCGCCGAGCGGGACGATCGCGATGAGGTTGATGAACACCATCGTCGCGGCGAAAGTGTCGCCGAGTGCCCAGACGAGCGGCAGGGAGCCGACCGCGCCAAAGAACACGAAGCCGATGACGCACACCCGGAACACGTTGAGCCACAGGTCCGACCCGGTCAGATATTCGATGTTCGTCTGGGCGAGGTAGTAGTTGCCCAGGATCGAGGAGAACGCCAGGAAGAACAGGATGAAAGTGAGGAAGTGCGTGCCCCAGGCGCCGACGGTGGCGGCCAGTGCCTCCTGGGTGAGCGAGGCACCCTGGACGGTCTCCCCGTAGGCGATGCCCTCGGTGCCCAGCAGGATGATCACGGCCGTGATGGAGCAGATGATGATGGTGTCAAAATACACGCCGAGGGTCTGCACCAGGCCCTGCTTCACCGGGTGGGAGACGGTCGCGGTGGCGGCGGCGTTCGGGGCGGAACCCATGCCCGCCTCGTTGGAGAACAGGCCGCGGCGCATGCCGTTCATGAACGCGGCACCGACCGCGGCACCGGCGACCTCCCGCAGGCCCAGGGCATGACCGACGATGTCGGCGAAGACACCCGGCACCTCCTGGATGCGCAGCGCGATGACGATGAGTGCCACGATGAGATACGCGGCGGCCATGAAAGGCACGATGATCTGCGTGGCACCGGCGATGCGACGCACGCCACCGAAGATGATCAGCGCGGTGAGCAGGGCGAGAATGCCACCGACGACAATCTTGAAGGTGTTGTCATCGCGCTCGAGGGAACCGCCGACAGCCTCGACGATGGAGTTGGTCTGGATGGCGTTGTAGACGAAGCCGTAGGTGATGGAGATGAACACCGCGAAGATGACCGCCAGCCACCGCGCGTTGAGGCCGCGGGTCATGTAGTACGCGGGACCGCCGTGGTAGTTGCCGTGTGCGTCCTTCGTCTTCCACAGCTGCGCGAGGGTGGCCTCGATGAAGGCGGTGGCGCCACCGATGATGGCGATCATCCACATCCAGAACACCGCGCCGGGACCACCGAGAGTGATGGCGACGGCGACTCCGGCGATGTTGCCGGTTCCGACGCGGGAGGCCGCGGAGATGGTGAAGGCCTGGAAGGAGGAGATGCCGCCGTAGTCCTCGTCCGTGTTCTTACCCGGTATCCCGGGCTTCTCCATGACCGAGCGGAGCATGTCGGGCACCATTCTGATCTGAACGACAACGGTGCGAATGCCGAAATACAGACCGGCCGCGATCAGCATCCACGGTACGACGGACCACAGATTGTCGTTGATCGTCCCCGTGACGAATGATTCGAGGGATTGCATCCTCTAAACGTAGCGCCTGACATTGCTCAGGTCATTGGCACGTGCCGCAAAAATGCGGGGACCGTCCGCCGGCCCCGATCCGCTCCACTCGGGGTCAAGTTCGACTCCGTGGCGCATGTGGAGGAACGGCACATCTCTGCTGGACCATACGGGGCTCCGGTGAAAGCTGCTCACGTGGGAGCTTCGGCAGCCGACCGGCGGTCAGCGGCAGGGGCACTGATGAGGACGAATGCCCAGACGAAGGGCCGAACCCGACGGAGCCGACGAACTCCGCGTCGAAGAAGAGTCACAGGTACAGCGGCAACAGGAGCATCTGGGCGAACAGCACCCCGACGAGCAGGGTCCGGTCGCCGGCGACGATCCGCGAGAGCGTGTCAGCGACCACCGGTCACCTGTGCTGGTTCTGCGGCGAGGCGCTCTGCCCCCAGTTAACACGTCGGAGCTGCGCCCACCAAGCAGCATGGGAATGCTCTCAGCGCAGCGGCCCACAGGGTGCTCAGCTAACGTTTGCGCTGGCAGACCGGGCAAAAGTGGCTCGACCGGTTCGTGAAACGCTCGCGCACGATCGGAGTGCCGCACCGACGGCACGGTTCCCCTTCACGCCCGTAGGCGTTGAGGGAGCGGGAGAAGTACCCGGACTCGCCGTTGACGTTGACATAGAGCGAGTCGAAGGATGTCCCACCCTCCGCCAGTGCCCGACGCATGACATCCTCCGCGGCGTCGAGAAGCGCGACGACCTCTCGCTGCAACAGGGACGATGCCCGTCGTGTCGGGGCGATCCCGGCCTGCCAGAGTGCCTCGTCGGCGTAGATGTTGCCGATGCCGCTGACGACCTCCTGGTTGAGCAGCACCGACTTGATCGGCGAACGCTTCCTCCGGATGAGCCGCGCCACCGACACCACGTCGAAGTCCTCCTCCAGCGGGTCGTGCGCCACGTGGGCCACCGGCACCGGTACCCCACCGACCTGCGGGGTGTACAGCCAGCGGCCGAAGGTGCGCTGGTCGACGAAGGCGAGTTCGCGTTCCTGCCCGGCGGAGTCGGTGAGCGAGGCGTGGATGCGCATGTGCGGCGACGTGCACACACCGGGGTCGCCGACCAGCATCTGCCCGCTCATGCCGAGATGGACGTAGAGGGCGTCGTCACCGAGGTCGAGCCAGAGATACTTGCCCCGACGCCGCACAGCATCGATGCGCGCGCCGACGAGCAGGTCCGCCAGGGGCGCGTCCTGCCCGCGGTTCGCGCGGGGGTGCAGCACGGAGACGTCCTCGAAGGTGGCCCCGCTCAGATGTGTCTCGAGCCCCCGGCGGACAACCTCAACCTCGGGGAGTTCCGGCACGCGGATTCTCCCTCAGCGCCAGGTAGGCCTCACGCGCGGAGGCCTGCTCGGCGATCTTCTTGCTCGGTCCGACACCGCGACCCAGTTCGATGCCGTTGACGGTCACCAGAGCACTGAACGTGAGGTCGTGCTCGGGACCGGTCGAGGTCGCGTCGTACACCGGCATCGGGTACTTGAGCTCGGCGGCCCGCTCCTGCAGTGTCGTCTTCCAGTCGCGGTGGATGTTGCTGGCGGAGGCGTTGTTGATCTTCTCCGCGAACAGGCGCAGGACCACTCCGCGGGCGGTCTCGAAACCGTGCTCCAGGTAGATGGACCCCAGCAGGGCCTCCGTGGTGTCCGCGAGGATGGAGTCCTTCTCACGGCCCTCGGTGACCAGCTCTCCCCTGCCGAGCAGGATGTGCGGGCCGAGGTTGATCTCCCGGGCGATGTCGGCCAGGCCGAAACGGGAGACGATGGAGGCACGCATCTTCGAGATGTCCGACTCCGGGCGCGACGGGTACTGGTCGTAGAGCTGGTTCGCCACGGACAGGCCGAGGACGGCGTCGCCGAGGAACTCGAGACGCTCGTTGTTCGGCAGGTTGCCGTTCTCGTTGGCGAAGCTGCGGTGGGTCAGGGCCAGCCGCAGGTGGTCGTCGGTGACGGTGACCCCGAGGGCGTCGAGAAGGGGTGCGTGATCGACGGCCGTGAAGGCAGCCGCCCAGGCCTCCTCACCGGTGGGCCGGGAACGCCTCCTGCTCACAGGAACTTCTCCAGGTCAGCCCAGCGCGGGTCGAGCGGCTGGTGCTCACCGGACACGCCGTCCGGGGCGGGGGTCTCGGAGTTGTCGCAGGCACCCTCGCACTGCGGGTTGAAGGGCAGGGTCAGACCGGCCTCGTCGATGACGGCCTGCAGCAGGTCGATCTCGTCGCCGACGATCTCCGGCAGCTCGTCGGCCTCTTCGCCCTCCTCGGCGTCACCGGTGACGAAGTCGTCCGAGCCGGAGAACACCTGCTGGACACGGATCTCCAGCGGCGGGTTGAGCGGGGCGAGACAGCGGACGCACTGGCCGGTGAGCTGACCGGTGACGGTGGCGTCGACGAGCACTCCCCCGCCCAGCTGGGTGAGGGTGGCATCGACGGTGACCTCCGAACCCTCGGCGATGCCGATCATCTCCGGCCCGATGCGGGTGGGCGCGGGGCCGGTCTGGATACGCTGCGCGAAGTCGGTGAGACGGGCGACGTTGAACACGAAAGGTGAAGTCATAACGTACCGAGCCTACTCAGTTCGACGTCGGGACACACCTGCGCCCCGACGCAGTGCCTGCCGGTCCCGCGTGACGGTGCGCAGGACCTCATTGAGGGAGCCCTCGAACTCGGAGAGCTTATTGTCGACGAACTCGTCGCACTCGCTGCGCAGTCGCTCGGAGTCCGTGTGGGCGGTGTCGACGATGCGGTGCGCCTCCTCGTTCGCGCGGCGCACGACCTCGGACTCGGAGATCAGACGCTCCTGCTCGGCGATGCCCTCGTCGACGCTACGGCGGTAGGAGTCGTTGCCGTCCTGGATGAGACGGTCGGCCTCGGTCTGGGCGCGGTGGACGGTGTCGTCCGCTTCGCGACGCGCCGATGTCACCATGTGGTCGGCGTCGTCCTCCGCCTTCGTCACCAGGTCAGTTGCGTGACGTTGGGCGTCATCGACGATGTGGTCGGCGTCCGCCTGGGCGCGGGAGACGATCTCGTGGGCCTCAGCCTCAGCCGCGGCGATCATCTCGCGGGCCCGGTCCTCGGCGCCGCGGAGGATCTCGTCCCGGCGGTCCAGGACGTCCTGGGCGTCGTCGATCTCGACGGGCAGGGCATTACGCAGATCGTCGAGAAGCGCGAGGGTGTCGTTGCGCGGCACCATGCAGTTGGAGGTCATGGGCACGCCGTAGGCCTGCTCCACGGTCTGGTTGAGCTCGTCCAGGGCTTCGAAGACTCTATACATGCCTCAAAGATTACTGGCCCTGCCGCACATTGTGTGGTGCGGCAGGGCCAGGGGGCTCAGGGTTTGCTGTGAGAACCCTTAAATGACGCCCTTAAATGACGCCCTGTGCGAGCATCGCGTCAGCGACCTTCCTGAAGCCGGCGATGTTGGAGCCGACGACGTAGTTGCCCTCGTGGCCGTACTCCTCGGCGGTGCGGGACATGGTGCGGAAGATCTTGGACATGATCTTGTGCAGGCGCTGGTCGGTGTACTCGAAGGACCAGGAGTCACGCGAGGCGTTCTGCTGCATCTCCAGGGCGGAGGTGGCCACACCACCGGCGTTGGCGGCCTTGCCCGGGGCGAAGTGGATGCCGCGCTTGCGGAAGACCTCGATGGCCTCCGGGGTGGAGGGCATGTTCGCGCCCTCAGCGACGTACCGGATACCGTTTTCCGACAGGGTGCGGGCATGGTCGCCGTTGAGTTCGTTCTGGGTCGCGCACGGGAGGGCGACGTCAGCGGCGAGGTCCCAGATGGAGCCCTCCGAGTGGAAGGTCGCACCGGAGGCTTCAACGGCGTAGCAGGAGACACGCTCGCGGCGCTTCTCCTTGACGTCATGCAGCAGCTCCACGTCGACGCCGTTCGGGGTGGAGACCCAGCCGGAGGAGTCGGAGAAGCCGACGACGGTCGCGCCGAGCTCCTGGGCCTTCTCGATGGCGTAGATGGCGACGTTGCCGGAACCGGAGACAATGACCTTGGAGCCGGAGAGGGAGTCACCGTGGGCCTTCATCATCTCCTGCGTGAGGTAGACGGCGCCATAGCCGGTGGCCTCGGTGCGCACGAGTGAACCACCCCAGGACAGCCCCTTGCCGGTGAGGACACCGGACTCGTGCTGGCCGGCCAGACGGCGGTACTGGCCGAAGAGGAAACCGATCTCACGGGCACCGACGCCGATGTCACCGGCAGGGACGTCCTTGTACTCGCCGATGTGGCGGTGCAGCTCGGTCATGAAGGACTGGCAGAAACGCATGATCTCAATCTCGGACTTACCCTTGGGGTCGAAGTCGGAGCCTCCCTTGCCGCCGCCGATGGGTAGGCCGGTGAGGGAGTTCTTGAAGATCTGCTCGAAGCCGAGGAACTTGATGATGCCCAGGTTGACGGAGGGGTGGAAGCGCAGGCCGCCCTTGTAGGGGCCCAGCGCGGAGTTGAACTGTACCCGGAAACCACGGTTGACGTGTACGACGCCGCTCTCGTCGATCCACGGCACACGGAAGATGAGCTGGCGCTCCGGCTCACACAGGCGCTGGATCAGGCCGTAGTCGGCGTAGTGCGGGTCCTTCTCCAGGACGATCTTGAGAGAGGAGAGAACCTCTGCGACTGCCTGGTGGAACTCCGGTTCTCCTGCATTTCGCTTGAGCAGCATGTTGTAGTAGGAGGAGACCTGCTCGTCAATAGACATACGAGTCCTTTCCGGCCCGCAGTCGCGGGCAGCCCGGGGGGTGGGTTTTCTAACGACCTATAGTTTTCACTGGCCGCGGTGTTCATGCAAGTCAGTGCAGAGTTGAATATGTCACTCCCACTGGCCCTAGACTGCTTCCCATGGTCCACATCATCATCGCCCCCGACTCCTTCAAGGGCACTGCCACTGCTGATCAGGCCGCGCGACTGATCGGCGAGGGCGTCCGCTCAGTCATCAGGGACGCCGAGATCACCCTCGCCCCCATGGCCGACGGGGGTGAGGGCACCGCCGCCACCTTCGACGGTCAGGTCATCACCCTGCCCACCACTGACGCCGCCGGCCGCCTCACCGAAGCCTCCTACGTCCTCGACGGAACAACGGCCTACATCGACATCGCCGCCGCCTCCGGCCTCCCGGCGGTGGCCGACAACCCGGTCCCCCTCACCGGCGACACCTACGGCACCGGCGTGCTCATCGCCGACGCGCAGACCCGCGGTGCCACCCGCATAGTCCTGTGTCTGGGGGGTTCCGCGACCTCCGATGCAGGCACCGGCATCCTCGTGGCCCTCGGTGCGTCCCCCCTCGACGCGGAGGGCTACTCCCTGCCCAGAGGCGGCGGTTCCCTCGGACAGCTGGCCAGCATCGACACCGCCCAGCTCAACATCCCCGCCGCGGCCGTGGAGTGGGTCCTGCTCACCGACGTCCACGCGACGGTCCCCGAGGCCGCCTCCGTCTACGCACCGCAGAAGGGAGCATCCGCCGAGGAGGTCGTGCTTCTCGACGCCGCCCTCACCCACGCCGCAGAGACCCTCGGCATCGACCCGCACACCCCGCGTTTCGGTGCCGCCGGTGCCGTGCCGGTGGCCATCCACTGGCTGTCGACCATGCTCCACGGCACCGACGACCACGTCCACGTGCTGCCCGGCGCGCCGCTCGTGGCGGATGCGCTGGGCCTCTACGAGGCGATCCCGAATGCGAACCTCGTCATCACCGGTGAGGGCGCCTTCGACGCGCAGTCACTGACCGGCAAGGTGGTCGGCACCATCGCCGACGTCGCCGCGGGCACCGACGCCACACTCGGCATCATCGCCGGACGCATCGACGTCGACCCGGGTCCGGGAGTGCTCACGGTGGAGATGGACGAGGGGGTGGACGTCGAGAAGCAGCTTTTTGACGCCGGCGCCCGCCTCGCCGCGGATTACCTGCGGATCTCCACCGCCCAGGGGTAGATCGCGTCCACCTCGTAGTTCTGCTCCTGCTCGAGGAGCAGGGCGTCCTGCGGCAGGTCGGCCTGCGGGGTGAGGAAACGTGACAGGACCATGGCCAGCTGATTCATGGAACCCGTCTGCCCCTCCACCCGGATGACGTAGCGGTGGACCTGTGCATCGTGGAGATCATCACGATCCTCACGCAGACCGTCCTCGATGCCCTCATGGAGGACGGGGTCATGGTGGTGGGTGACGTCGGCGGAGGTGAGCTTCCCGGCGTCGACGAGCTTCTTCATGGCGCCCTCGAACACCTCCTGGAGTCGGAGTGCGGCGGAGTCGGGGATGAGGACATCAAACTGGATCGCAGGCATGAGGAAAGACTAGCCAATAACCTGGTGTCCATGAACCTCCCCGCCAACGCCCACCGCGACCCCATCACCACCATGGCCGACGGAACGATCAAACAAGTCAACCCGTTCTCCGGGACCGAGGTGTGGACCGTACCGGGCCGGGGTAACCGCCCCCTCTCTACCCCCGTCATCGACCCCGCCCCCCTGGGCATTCACGACCGGGACCACCGCTGCGCCTTCTGTGCCGCCACTCCCCTGGCCACCCCACCGGAGAAGTCCCGCATGGTCCGCGCGGGTTCCGACTGGCGGATCCTCCACGGACTGCTCCCCCACGAACTCGACGACACGGTGCCCGAGTTCCGCCGCGTGCCCAACCTCTTCGAGATCATCTCCTACGACTACTGGGTCAAGAACTACGGCTACGAGATGGACCCCGGGACCGCGGCCCGCATGGCGGCCTACCTGACGGACCCGGCGGGACGTGCGCACGTGCTCGACATCGTGCGCACACGCCTCACGGCCGCCGGCCAGTCCGCCGACCTCTCCGAGAAGGAGCTGCTCGGGTACGCCCCCGCCTACTTCGGTGGCGGCCACGACGTCATCATCTCGCGTCGCCACTTCACCGACGACGCCACCCACGACAACGAACTCGCCTCCTCCGGCACCCTCACCCCGGAGGAGCACTTCGCGTTCACCCTCTTCACCATCGACGGCATCGACGACCTCTACCAGCGCAACCGCTACGCCCCCTACGTCGCGGCGTTCCAGAACTGGCTGGCCCCCGCCGGAGCCTCCTTCGAGCACCTGCACAAGCAGCTCGTGGCCATCGACGCCCGCTCCGTCCAGGCGGAGCTGGAGATCGGCCGCCTGCGCACCAACCACAACATCTACAACGAGTGGGGCGTCGACTACGCCGGCTACCACAACCTCATCATCGCGGAGAACGATCACGCCGTCGTCCACGCCGGTTTCGGTCACCGCTACCCCACCCTGGCCATCTACTCCCGTTCCGCGACCCCCGAGCCCTGGTTGCAGTCGAACGACGAGATCCGCGGCATGAGCGACCTCATCCACGCCTGCCACGCCGCCACAGGCCCTGACGTGCCCGTCAACGAGGAGTGGCACCACCGTCCCGTCGACCTGGATCTGCCCATGCCCTGGCGCGTGCACATCAAGTGGCGCGTCTCGACGCTCGCCGGCTTCGAGGGCGGCACCAGGATCTTCGTCAACACCCTGTCGCCCGACAACGTCCGCGACCGCGTGGTCTCCGCCCTGTACCGCCTGCGGGACGAGGGGAGGATCTCCCCCGACATCCGGATCGCCACCGAGTGCTCCACCCGCCGTAACTCGCTGCTCTACAACCCGTTGCTGCAGTAGCTCATGCCCCACCCGGGAGAGCGCAGCCGCATAATTTCTGCGGCCCCCGCCACCCCCTGCCCTACCCTGGACACCAGTTGTCCGCCCCTCATCTTCCAAGGAGTCCCCGAACACCCCCATGAGCGACATCTCCCGCCTCCTCGCCCACCATGACGTCGACCTCAGCTGGCAGCAGTCCTTCTACGAGGATCTGCACGAGCGTCCGGAGCTGTCCGGGCACGAGCACGAGACGGCGGAGAAGATCGCGGCGAAACTGGAGGAGTTCGACTGCGAGGTCACCACCCACATCGGCGGTTTCGGCCTCGTCGCCATCTTCCGCAACGGGGAGGGCCCGACCGTCCTGTTCCGCGCCGACTTCGATGCTCTGCCGATCACGGAGAAGACCGGCGTGCCCTTCGCCTCGACGCGCGTGCGCCCGGGCCCGGACGGCACACGCACGGGTGTCATGCACGCCTGCGGCCACGACATGCACACCACCGCCCTGCTGGGCACGTGCGCGCTTCTCGACGCCCACCGGGAGGCCTGGTCCGGCACCTTCATCGCCCTGTTCCAGCCCGCCGAGGAGACGGGGGAAGGCGCGGCCGCGATGGTCACCGACGGCCTGGTCACCCGGATCCCACGCCCCGACGTATGCCTCGGTCAGCACATCATGCCGGGCCGGGCGGGAGAGGTGCAGACCATGGCGGGCCCCCAGTTCGCCGCCTGCGACTCGATCCGCATCACCATCCCCGGGCGCGCGGCCCACGGCTCCATGCCGCACAACGCCATCGACCCGACCTACATCGCGGCGATGGTCATCATCCGTCTGCAGGGCATCGTCGGCCGCGCGGTGGACCCCAACGACTTCGCGGTGATCTCCGTGGGGTCGCTGCACTCGGGGACGACGAACAACATCATCCCCGCCTCCGCGGAGCTGGTGCTCAACTGCCGCTTCTACAGCGAGACCACGAAGCGCCGCGTGTACGCCGACATCCGCCGGGTGGTGGAGGCGGAGTGCACGGCGTCGGGATGTGAGGAAGCCCCCACCTTCGAGTTCTTCGGCCACGGCGAGCTCGTCGACAACAGCCCGGAGGTCTTCGCCACGGTCCGCCCGGTCTTCGACCAGGTATTCGGGAAGGAATCGGTGGACGCGCAGCGCACGACGGTGTCCGAGGATTTCGCGAACATCCCCAAGGCCTTCGGGGCCCCCTACCTGTACTGGGTCGTGGGATGCACACCGCAGGCCCTGTGGGACCGCGCGGTGGCGGAGAACCGGGTCAAGGAGGACGTGCCCGTGAACCACATGGACACCTTCCTGCCCGAGTACGGGCCCACCGTCGCCGCCACCACCCGAGCTGCCGCTGCGGGCGTGCTCGCTTATCTGGGTCACTGAGGCGCAGAACCCCCTGGGTACCTATATGCTGAGGTGCGTGGCTGCCGCAGGCAGCCCCGACACCTGTTGCCATCCAGACAACCCAGGAGCTACCCCATGAGTGAGATCGTGCCCGCGCTGAACTCGACTGTCGGCGGACATGTCCGCGCCGCATCCGGCGAGACCCCGGAGAGTGCCACCGACCACAAGTTCTGGTTCGGTCTCTCCCGTGGTGTTATGGAGCAGATCGCCGACAAGTGGGAGGCCACCACCAGGGCCTACGCTGGAGTCCGCCAGCAGCACTACTTCTCGGCGGAGTTCCTCATGGGCCGCGCGCTCCTGAACAACCTCACCAACCTCGGGATGGTCGAGGAGGCCGCCGAGACCGCCCGGTCACTCGGCCATGATCTGGGCGATGTCCTCGAGGCGGAGAACGACGCCGCCCTCGGCAACGGTGGCCTCGGTCGCCTCGCCGCCTGCTTCCTGGATTCCTCCACCACCCAGGACCTGCCGGTCACCGGCTACGGCATCCTCTACCGCTACGGACTGTTCAAGCAGGCCTTCGACAACGGCTTCCAGACCGAGCACCCGGACGCGTGGAAGGAGAACGGTTACCCGTTCTGCATCCGCCGCGAGGACCAGCCGCGCATCGTCCACTTCGACGACATGACCGTGCGGGCGGTGCCGTACGACATGCCGATCACCGGCTACGGCACCGACAACGTCGGCACCCTGCGCCTGTGGAAGGCCGAGCCGATGCAGGAGTTCGACTACGACGCCTTCAACTCCCAGCGGTTCACCGACGCCATCGTCGAGCGCGAGGCAGTCATGGACCTGTGCCGTGTCCTGTACCCGAACGACACCACCTACGCCGGCAAGGTCCTGCGTGTCCGCCAGCAGTACTTCTTCGTGTCCGCCTCCCTGCAGGCCATGATCGAGTCCCATCTGGAGCACCACGGCGACCTGGAGAGCTTCGCCGAGTACAACTGCATCCAGCTCAACGACACCCACCCGGTGCTCGCCATCCCGGAGCTCCTGCGCCTGCTGCTCGATGAGCACGGCATGACCTGGGACGCCGCCTGGAAGATCGTCACCGGGACCTTCGCGTACACCAACCACACCGTGCTGGTCGAGGCCCTCGAGCAGTGGAACGTCTCCATCTTCCAGCAGCTCTTCGGCCGTATCTGGGAGCTCACCGTCGAGATCGACCGTCGCTTCCGCGAGGATCTGCGCGAGCGCGGCCTCGACGAGGGCCACATCGCCCGTATGGCCCCGGTCCAGGACGGACACGTCCACATGGCCTGGTTGGCCTGCTACGCCGCATACTCCATCAACGGCGTCGCCGCGCTGCACACCGAGATCATCAAGCGTGACACACTCGCCGACTGGCACGACATCTGGCCGGGGAAGTTCAACAACAAGACCAACGGCGTCACCCCGCGTCGTTGGCTGAAGATGTGCAACCCGCGTCTGTCCGACCTGCTGACCCGCCTCGTCGGTTCCGACGAGTGGGTCACCGACATGGACAGGCTCAAGGAGATCGCGCACTACGCCGATGATGACGCCGTGATGAATGAACTGCTCGACATCAAGGCGGCCAACAAGGCCGACTTCGCCGAGTGGATCAGGGAGCGTCAGGGCATCGAGATCGACCCGGACTCGATCTACGACACACAGATCAAGCGTCTCCACGAGTACAAGCGCCAGCTGCTCAACGCGCTGTACATCCTCGACCTGTACCTGCGCATCAAGGAGGACGGCCTCACCGGCGTCCCGCCGCGCACCTTCATCTTCGGTGCCAAGGCTGCTCCGGGCTACTACCGCGCGAAGGGCATCATCAAGCTCATCAACGAGATCGCCCGTGTGGTCAACAACGACCCGGACGTCAACGACATCATCAAGGTCGTCTTCGTGGAGAACTACAACGTCTCCCCCGCCGAGCGCATCATCCCGGCCACGGACGTCTCCGAGCAGATCTCCACCGCCGGCAAGGAGGCCTCCGGCACCGGCAACATGAAGTTCATGATGAACGGTGCCCTCACCCTGGGCACCATGGACGGCGCGAACGTCGAGATCCACGACTCCGTCGGCGACGAGAACGCATACATCTTCGGTGCCCGCGAGGAGGAGCTGCCGGAGCTGCGCGCCACCTACAACCCGTGGCACATCTACGAGACCGTCCCGGGTCTGAAGCGCACCCTCGATGCGCTCGTCGACGGCCACCTCGACGACAACGGCACCGGTATGTTCCACGACATCCGTTCCTCGCTTCTCGACGGCGGCGGCTGGGAGACCCCGGACGTGTACTACGTCCTCGGTGACTTCGCCGATTACCGCGAGACCCGCGACCGCATGGCAGCCGACTACGCCGACCGCCTGCACTGGGCGCGCATGTGCTGGGCGAACATCTGTGCCTCCGGTCGTTTCTCCTCCGACCGCACCATCAACGACTACGCGCGTGAGGTGTGGAAGCTGGAGCCGACCCCGGTGAAGTAGTAGCCACCAACCCACAGCGGAAGCGGCGGAGAGGATGATCCTCTCCGCCGCTTCCGGCGTTTATGCTCAGCTGGGCGACTTCTCAGGCGGCGACACCGGCCACAGCGCGCAGTCACCGATGGGTCGGACGATGCAGGTGTCGAACAGGATTCCCGGGGACATGGCGAGGCCGGACTGGTGGAGCTCACGGATCGGCTGGGCCATGAGGACGACGAAGGGCGCCGCCAGGATGAGTCCCGCAGAGGAGACCACTCCACCGGTGCGCACGAGGGAGGCCCGCAGGGTCCCTGCATGCCGGTGAACTCGCGCTCCTGCTTGACGCGGGACACGGGGAAGATCACGTGGTCGACACCGGGCGCAGCGGGTCCCGAGGAGGGACCGGCACATGTGTGTGTGCAGACCTTCCGTGGAAACGGGAGAACCCTGGTGACTGTATGTCACTCAGGCCGAGTCAGACAGGGAACGCCCGTCCCCCGCACCTCAAACGGAGCGGAGACGGGTACCGGTGAAGACCACCCCTGACCGGGAGCAAGGTCACCCACTGCGTCGCCTTACGCGCACACCAACATCGAGTTGGCCGACGACACGGACCACGCCCGGCTGGTCGGCATGTCCCGCATACACCTCTCCCCCGCTGCCCGCGCCCGCACCGGTCAGCTCCACACGGCGCTCACCGGCGGGCACCCCACTTCACCGACACCGTCCGGGCGACGGTCAACACTGGCGTGCCAACGGACAGGGCCGACGACTGTACGAGAGCGCTGCCCTCACCGCCGTCGTCGGCCTAGTACTCCCCTGGCGAGTCCGGTTACTTTTCTCTCGGGAAACTGGTGTCCTCGCCCAGCAGGTGGACGTGGATCATGTTCGTGTTGCCGGGGACCCCGGGCGGGGTGCCGGCGACGACGACCATCATGTCGTCGCGGTGGTAGTCGTCCATGGCGAGCAGTGAACGGTCCAGCTCGGACATCATGTCGTCGGTGGACTTCGCCTGGTTACAGAGGAAGGTCTCGGCGCCCCAGGTGAGGGACAACTGCGAGCGGACCTCGGGATGCGGGGTGAACACGAGCAGCGGCAGGTGCGAGTGCAGACGCGCCACGCGACGGGCCGTGTCACCGGAGGTGGTGAAACAGACCAGCGCCCGGGCATTGAGACGCTCGGCAATGTCACGGGCCGAGTAGGAGATGACACCGCGTTTGGTGCGCGGGACGTGGCTCAACGGCGGCACGTGTCCGTCGATCTCCGCGTGCGCGACGATGCGTGCCATGGTGCGCACGACGTTGTGCGGGTCCACACCGATGGAGGTCTCACCGGAGAGCATGACCGCGTCGGCGCCGTCGAGGACGGCATTGGCGACGTCGGAGGCCTCCGCGCGGGTCGGGGTGGAGTTCTCGATCATGGAGTCGAGCATCTGCGTGGCGACGATGACCGGCTTGGCGTTCTCGCGCGCGATCTGGATGGCCCGCTTCTGCACCAGCGGAACCTGCTCCAGCGGAACCTCGACGCCGAGGTCACCGCGGGCGACCATGATGGCGTCGAAGGCGAGGACGATGGACTCGAGGGCGTGGACGGCCTCCGGCTTCTCCAGCTTCGCGATAACCGGCACGCGGCGGCCCACCCGGTCCATGACCTCGTGGACGAGGTCGACGTCCCCCGGGGAGCGGACGAAGGACAGCGCGATGAAGTCGACGCCCAGCTTGAGGGCGAACTCGAGGTCGGCGATGTCCTTCTCCGACAGCGCCGGCACGGAGATGTCCATGCCCGGCAGGGAGACGCCCTTGTTGTTGGAGACGGGACCACCCTCGGTGACCTCGCAGACGACGTCGTTGCCGTCGACCTCAAGGCAGGTCAGGCCGACCTTGCCGTCGTCGACGAGAAGACGGTCGCCGGGCTTGGCGTCCTGCGCGAGGTTCTTGTAGGTGGTGGACACGCGGTCGTGCGTGCCCTCGATGTCGTCCACGGTGATGCGGATGACATCGCCGGTCTCCCAGACGGTGGCACCGTCGATGAAGCGACCGAGGCGGATCTTCGGGCCCTGGAGGTCAGCGAGGATGCCGACGGCACGGCCGGTCTCATCGGTGGCTTCCCGGACCCACTTGTAGTTCTGCTCGTGATCGGGATGATCACCGTGGGAGAAATTCAGGCGGGCGACGTCCATGCCGTCCTCCACCAGACGCGTAATTGCGTCCTTGGAGGCGACGGCGGGACCGAGGGTGCACACAATCTTGGTTCGTCTAGACACGGCTACCAACCTACTCTGTTTCTCGGACGACAGCCCGCTCGCGTCTCTGCAACCACACGAACACCGCGATCGAGACGAGGAACACCACCGCGGAAACCCAGGTGTTGACGCGCTGTCCCAGGATCATCGTGGCGGAGTCGTCGCGCATGAGCTCGATCCAGAAACGGCCCAGTGTGTAACCGGCGACGTAGAGGGCGAACAGCGCGCCGGGCGCGATGCGGAAACGACGGTCGATGAGGATCAGCAGGCCGAAGATGAGGAGGTTCCACAGCAGTTCGTAGAGGAACGTCGGATGCACCGACGTGATGACCTCACCGGTCGATGTGCCGGTCAGCGGAGCGAACTCGCCGTTGGCGTCGACACGGTAGTAGATGTCCAGCGCCCACGGCACGTCGGTGGGACGGCCGTAGATCTCCTGATTGAACCAGTTCCCCAGACGGCCGATCGCCTGGCCCAGGATGACTGCGGGCGCCACGGCGTCTGCGAAGGGTGCCAGGGGGACCTTCTTCCAGCGGAACAGCAGCCCCACACCGACCGCGCCGAGCGCCACCGCCCCCCAGATTCCCAGGCCACCGGCGGTGATGTTGAGCGCGGCGGCCGGGTTGCAGGTGTCACAGAAGTACTTGTCGCTGTCCGTGATCACGTGGTACAGGCGGCCACCGATGATGCCGGCCGGGATGGCCACGATCGCCGCGTCCCACACCATGTCGGTGTCGCCACCGCGGGCGGCGTAACGACGCTGGGTCACCCACAACGCCAGCAGAATGCCGATCATGATGCATATCGCATACGCCCGGAGTGGGATCGGCCCCAGATACCAGACTCCCTGGGGCGGGGACGGGATGTTCGCGAGGATAGTGGTCTGCACGTTAAGACAGTGTGCCAGAGTCCTCAGCGCGAAGGGCAGGACGGGTGCTGGCCAGTGGCGGCCAGGGTGCGGGTCAGTCGCAGCGGATCCTCGGCGGTCATGAGCTCCTCACCGATGACCACCGCGTCCGCCCCGGCGGCCGCGTAGTTGAGCAGGTCCCGTGGTGAATGCACCCCGGACAGGGCGATACGCACCGTCGACTCGGGCAGGCCCGGCGAGATCTCCCCGAAGAGCGTGGTGTCCACTTCCCCGCCCACGAGCGGACGCGCGTTGACCGCCACAACCCGCGCGCCGGCCTCCATGGCACGGTCGGCCTCTGCGGGGCTGCGGACCTCGAGGACGGCGGTCATGCCGAGCGACTCGATGCGGTCGAGAAGGGAGACGAGGCGGTTCTGGTCGAGCAGTTCCACCTGCAGGGGGACGAGGTCCGCGCCGTAGCAGCGGGCCTCGTGGATCTGGTACGGGTCGAGGACGATGTCCCGGCAGAACATGGGCAGGTCAACGGCTTCGCGGGCGTCGCGCATGTCCTGGAGCGAACCCTGGAAACGCAGCCGCTCGGTCTGGCAGGCGATGAGGTGGGCGCCGCCCGCCTCAAAATCGCGGGCGAGGTCGGCGATGGGGGCGGTGGCGTCGAGAAGCATCCGGCCATATGCCGCCCGCTTGATTTCGGCGATGACGCCGCACCCGGTGCGCAGCAGCGCGGACAATCCGTCGCGGGCGGGGCCGGTGTCGCGGGAGCGGGCCTTGATGTCCTGGAAAGACAGGAGGGCCTCGCGTGCGGCGACCTCCTCCAGGACCCCGGCGATGAGCCGGTCACGTGCGCTCATGCACACCTCCGATCGAGATCCCTCCCAGGTTATCCCGTGACCTTGCTCACGAAGAAATCAGGGTCAGGAGGGCCTCTGCGGATCAGTGGGATCGATGTCGGCGTCGAGGGCGTCCCACATGACACGCCCGGAGTCCGGCTCAGCCTCCAGATCGTGGGCGATCTTCTCCTCCCGCTGCTGACGGATCTCATAGCGGTTGAGCTTCGCGGAGTCCTGTCCCGGACGCATCGCCAGCAGAACACCGCCGAAGAAGGCGACGGCGGCTCCGACCATGGCCAGGGCTGGGCCCGCGGAGTTGACGCTCAGGGCGGTGATCTCCGCCCAGGTGGAGATGCGGGCCTCTTCGCCGGTGGACAGCAGCTGGTGCACGCGCTGCGGGTCCGGCTCACCTGCCAGCAGGCCCAGCGGCGCCCAGCTCACGCCGATGCCGGCGAGGGCCGCGACGACGCCCACCAGACGACGGCCCACGCGGCGCAGCGCCAGGCCCGCCAGCGCGCCGGCGATCAGCAGGAGCGCCACGGCGGTCTGCTCGGTGGACCACAGGCCACCGATGACCTCGTGCACGGCGGTGCCGGACTTGTCGTCGAAGGTGTCGGCGGTGATCCACGACATGCGGGACGCCGCCCACAGCAGGGCGGCGGCGACAGCCAGCAGGAGGGCGGACAGACGGTGAAGATTCTTCATGTGTTCCTAGAGCAGCTCATCCGCGTCGAAGCAGGAGCGGTCACCGGTGTGACACGCACCGCCGACCTGTCTCACGGTCACCAGGACAGTGTCGCCGTCGCAGTCGAGACGCACGCCGGTGACCTCCTGGGTGTGGCCGGAGGTCAGGCCCTTGATCCAGTACTCGTCACGGGAGCGGGAGTAGTAGGTGCCCCGGCGGCGGGCCAGGGTGTAGGCCAGCGCGTGGGTGTCCATCCACGCCATCATGAGGACCTCACCGGTGCCCTCGGCCTGCACGATGGCGGGTACCAGACCCTGATCGTTGAGCTTCAGGCGACCGGCGATGTCCGCGTCGAGCGTGTAGTCGGCGGGGTTGTCGGAGGTCATCAACGCACCTCGTGACCGGCGGCGGCCAGGGCGTCCTTGACCTCGGAGATGGAGACCTCACCGAAGTGGAAGATGGTGGCGGCGAGCACGGCGTCGGCGCCGGCCTCGACGGCCGGCGGGAAGTGTTCCGCCCGGCCCGCACCACCGGAGGCGATGATCGGCACGGAGACGGCCTCCCGGACGAGGCGCAGCAGCTCCAGGTCGAAGCCGTCCTTGGTGCCGTCACCGTCCATGGAGTTGAGCAGGATCTCGCCGACACCGAGCTCCTCGCCCTTACGCGCCCACTCGACGGCGTCGAGACCGGCGGACTTCGTGCCACCGTGCGTGGTCACCTCGAAACCGGAGGGCTGGTCCGCGGCGCGACGCGCGTCAACGGACAGCACGATGCACTGGGAGCCGAAACGGTCGGCCAGTTCGCGGAGCAGCTCGGGGCGGGCGATGGCGGAGGTGTTGACGGAGACCTTGTCCGCACCGGCGCGCAGCAGCTGGTCGACGTCCTCGACGCTGCGGACACCACCGCCGACCGTCAGCGGGATGAAGATCTGCTCGGCGGTCTTCTTCACCACCTCGAGCATGGTGCCGCGCCCGTCCTTGGAGGCGGAGACGTCGAGGAAGGTCAGTTCGTCGGCACCCTCCTGGTTGTAGCGGGCGGCCAGCTCGACGGGGTCACCGGCGTCTCGGAGGTTCTCGAAGTTGACGCCCTTGACCACGCGACCATTGTCGACGTCCAGGCAGGGGATGACGCGGATGGCGACGGCCATGACTCCGCCCCTTTCAGTTCATGAGTTCAGGATCCCGTCCATCGTACTCATGATCGCCTGGTGTGCCCGCGCGGTACCCGCCACAACGCCGATCGAGCGCGGGGTCCACTCGTTTCCCTCGATGTCGGTGACCACTCCCCCGTTGGCGCGCACGAGCATGACTCCCGCCGCGTTGTCCCACACGTGCGGGGAGAAGCTCACTGCCCCGCCGAAGATGCCCTGCGCGGTGAAGGCCAGGTCGACGCCGACCGAGCCGGTGATCCGGGGGCGGAGGTACGTCGCCGACAGCTCCGCCAGCAGCCCCTGGCGCAGCAACGAGGGGAACTGTGAGCGCACCTGCGAGGCCACCGAGGAGAAGCCCACCTGGGCGACGAGCTGGTCGGCCTCCGTCAACGGGGTGAGCGGCTGCCCGTTGAGACGGACGGGTCCGCCCTCATACGCGGTGAGCCGGCGTCCGAGCAGCGGCATGGAGGTGATCGCGACGACGGGCCGGTCCTGGATCAGGAGGGTGATGAGGATCGCGCACATCGGGTTACCTGCCGCGTAGTTGGCGGTGCCGTCGATAGGATCGACGACCCACACGGCCTCGTGGCTGTAGCAGCCGCCGGCCTCCTCCCCGAGCACCGGGATCCCGGTGAACTGGGTGAGGGTCTGCCGCAGATAGGCCTCGATCGCGAGGTCCACCTCCGTGGCGAAGTCGCCCGGGCTCTTCATCGCGGCAGGGTCCGCGCCGACCCCGTCGAGGAACATCCTCTCCGCGTCGTCGCACACCGCCTCCGCGACGGCGAGCAGTCCCCGGGCATCCATGGTCTCTACAGCTTCTCGACGGCCGCGAGCGCCTCGCGCAGGGTGAAACGCTTCTCGTACAGGGCCTTGCCGATGATGGCGGAGTCGATGCCCTCGTCGGTGTATTTGGCCAACTCGATGACGTCGTCCAGCACCGAGATACCACCGGAGGCGACGATCCGGGCATCGGTGGCGGCGGCCACCTCGCGCAGGAGCTGCACGTTCGGTCCCGCCAGGGTGCCGTCCTTGGAGACATCCGTGACGACGAAGCGGGTACAGCCGGCCGAATCGAGACGCTCGAGGACCTCCCAGAGATCACCGCCGTCGGAGACCCAGCCGTTGCCGCGGGTGCGCCACTCACCGTCGACCTCACGAACGGCGATGTCGACGGCGACCTGCTCGCCGTGCGACTTGAGCACCTGGGCGATCCACTCCGGCTTCTCCAGCGCGGCGGTGCCGATGTTGACCCGGGTGGCACCGGTGGCCAGGGCCCGTTCGAGGGAGGCGTCGTCACGGATGCCGCCGGTCAGCTCAACCTTGATGTCGAGCTGACGGGTGATCTCAGCCATGAGCTCATGGTTGGATCCCCGGTTGAAGGCGGCGTCGAGGTCGACAAAGTGCAGCCACTCCGCGCCCTGGGCCTGCCACTCGAGGGCCGCCTCCAGCGGGGAACCGTAGGACTTCTCGGTGCCTGCCTCACCCTGATCGAGGCGGACGGCGTGTCCGTCGACGACGTCGACGGCGGGAAGAAGGGTGAAATCGCTCATGGTTGCCAATCCTATCGGGAATCAGATGGTCTCAAGCCAGTTGGCCAGCAGCTGCAGCCCGGCGTCGCCGGACTTCTCGGGGTGGAACTGGGTGGCCCACAGCGGGCCGTTCTCGACGGCGGCGACGAAACGGTCATCCTCGTGCTCTGTCCAGGCGACGGCCGGCGGGGTGGTGAGGTCATCGGTCTCCAGGGTCCAGTCACGGACCCCGTAGGAGTGGACGAAGTAGAAGCGCTCCTCGTCGGAGAGCTGCGCGAACATCCGTGAGTCGGCTGCACGCTCCACGGTGTTCCAGCCCATGTGCGGCAGGATGCGCGCGTGCAGGCGCTCGACGACACCCGGCCACTCCCCTGCCCCGCTGGTCCGGACACCGTGTTCGTTCCCCTCGTCGAAGAGGATCTGCATGCCGACGCAGATACCCAGCACCGGGCGCCCGCCGGCCAGGCGCTGCCCGATGATGCGGGGCCCGTGGACCGCGTTGAGTCCGGTCATGCAGGCCGTGAAGGCGCCGACACCGGGGACGAGCAGACCGCCGGCCTCGGTCGCGACGGTGGGGTCAGAGGTGACTGTCACATCGGCACCGACCTTCTCCAGTGCCCGGTGGGCGGAGCGGAGGTTGCCGGAGCCGTAGTCGAGGAGGGCGACGGTTTTTGCCATGGCCGTGAGTGTAGTCGGTGGGGTGCCCCGCACCGACAGCACGGCGCCTCACCGCAGTTCGTGCCGCGCTACCTCCGGCGTCGAGGACGACGTGGCACCTGGATCTGACGCAGGCGGGTGCGGATGTTGTCGTGCTCGGTGACCCGGTGCGCGCCCAGGTACCGGTCGGCGAGGGTGGCCAGGATGCCCAGCACGACCAGCCCCGCCGCCACCGCATACGCGCCGGAGTAGGCTGCCCGCCCCGCGACAAAACCGAGGACCACGGAACCCAGGCCCGTGCCGGCGTCGTAGGACATGTTCCACACTGCGGATGCCTCGGAGACCTTGGTGCGGGGCAGACGCTGGAACATCTCCAGCAGGGCCTCGTTCTGCACCATGCCGAAACCGCCACCGAAGAGTCCCCCCGCAAGCACGAGCCACCACACGGACCAGCTGTTGGCGAGGACCAGCGCCATGAGGGCGACACCCGCGAAGCCCATCGCCTGGCCGGGGAGCATGGTCACCCCGGCACGCCCCGCCCGGTCGGCCACCACCCCCGAGAAGTAGCGCAGGACCATGGCGGCACCACCGGTTATGGAGAGCATGAAACCGCCGATGACGGCCCCGGTCACCGGGTCGAGATCCTGGACCGCGGCCGGCAGGAAGGAGGAGACGGCTCCGAAGCTCATGGCCAGGGTGTTGACTGCCACCGCGGGCACGGCGACGAGCTTCCAGGTGGAGACGTCGCCGGTGGTGTCGCCCTTCGGTCGGCGCTGCGCCCGGATGCGCGGGATGCGCAGGCACATGACAGCCGCTACGAGGGCCACGGCCGCGGCCGTGACGTAGACCGACGGGTAACCGAACTCCCCCGCCAGCCACAGGCCCGCGGGCAGCCCGACCATCTGGGCCACGCCGAGGAACACGCCGAGCATGCCGGAGGCCTTGCCGAGGAAACGGGAGGGCACGATCTCGGCGATCAGCGCGGACTCCGCCACCGTCAGGGCGCCGAAACCGACGCCGCGCAGAGCGGAGAAGAGCAGGAGGATCCAGGCGTCCATACCCAGCAGGTGGCCGAGCGCGGGGACGCCGAGCATGAACGCCGAAGCAACCATCACCGGGTTGTACCCGATGCGCCGCAGCATCATGGGCGTGAAGATCTGGGTGGCCACCGTGGCCGCCATGAAGACGCCGGTGGTGGCGCCTGCGAGGGTGGCGGAGTGGCCGTGGTCGAGCGCCGCCAGCGGGATCACCGGCAGCAGCAGCGACCAGGCACCGAAGGCGGCGAACACCGCGACGAGCGTGGGGATGAAACCGGGGGCCTTCCAGATGCTGTCGAGGTTCTCGATCTCGGCACGAGTCAGTCCCACGTGTGCCACTTAGCCCATCGCTCCCATCATCCAGAACACGGCACCGGCCAACGACACGATGGCGCACAGTGCCAGAAATATTGCGAGTCCCCTGTTGCCTGCCTGGTGCGCGGACCAGGTGCCGCCGACCAGGAGACCGGCGACGATGAACAGCAGGTACACGAGCCAGAGGTTGTCGCTCTGACTCTCCTGTGCCACCGTAGCAATTGAGACCACTTGTTACAGCGCTCCCTTGGTGGAGGGCACACCCTCGACGCGCGGATCCCTCTCCACGGACTCCCGCAGCGCACGGGCGACGGCCTTGTACTCGGCCTCGGTGATGTGGTGCGGGTCTCGGCCGTGGTGGCAGATGACGTGGAGGGTGATGCGGGCGTTGAGTGCCAGGGTCTCGAAGAAGTGCTCGTTGATGACCGTGGCGTAGTGCCCGCCGATCACGGCGGTGATCATCTGGTCCGGCTCACCGCGCATGACGAAGTAGGGGCGGCCCGAGATGTCGACGACCGCCTCGACGAGGGTCTCGTCCATCGGAAGCTGACGGGAACCGAAACGGCGGATTCCGGCCTTGTCACCGACCGCGTCGAGGAGCGCGCGTCCCATGACGATGGCCGTGTCCTCGACGGTGTGGTGCGCGTCGATCTCGATGTCACCCTTGGCGTGGACCTTCAGGTCGAAGGAGCCGTGGACCGCGAAGGCGGTGAGCATGTGGTCGAAGAAGGGCAGGCCCGTGTCGATGTCGGTGCGGCCGGTGCCGTCGAGGTTGATCTCGACGGTGATGTCGGATTCGGAGGTCGTACGCGTCGCGCTTCCGATACGGTCAGTCACTGGATCTCCTTGATGATGTCGGCTGCGGCGCGGAGGAATGCGTCGTTCTCCGCGGGCAGTCCGATGGTGGTGCGCAGGTGGCCGGCGACGCCGACGTCACGGATGAGCACATCCGCGTCGAGGAACTTCCGCCATGCCGCCTGCTGATCGGCGAAGGTGCCGAAGAACACGAAGTTGGATTCGCTGGGGACGACATCGTAGCCCAGTTCCTCCAGGGCGGCGACCACGCGGATGCGCTCCTGCGAGAGCTTCTCGACGGTCGCCAGCGTGTCCTTCCGGTGCCGCAGTGCGACGATCGCCGCCGCCTGGCTGAGCATCGACAGATGGTACGGCAGGCGCACCAGCATGACGGCCTCGACGAAGGCCGGATCAGCGACGAAGTAGCCGAGGCGGCCACCGGCGAAGTCGAAGGCCTTGGACATCGTGCGGGACACGACGAGCTTCGCCGGGTACTCGTCGAGCAGCGTCGTCGCCGACGGGGACGGCGAGAACTCACCATAGGCCTCGTCGACGATGACGATGCCGGGGGCGGCGTCGAGAAGCGTGCGGATGTCGTCGAGGGAGGTGACGTCACCCGTCGGGTTGTTCGGGGTGGTGATGAAGACCACGTCCGGACGGTGCTCTGCGAGCGCCGCGAGGGCCGCGTTGATGTCGATGCGGAAATCTGCGCCGCGCGGGCAGTTGATGAACTCCGTGTACGTGCCTGCTGACAGGATCGGGTGCATCGAGTAGGAGGGCTGGAAACCCAGCGCCTTGCGGCCGGGTCCACCGAAGGCCTGCAGCAGCTGCTGGAGAACCTCGTTGGATCCGTTGGCGGCCCACAGGTTGTCGACGGTGATGTCCACGCCGGTCTGTTCCGTGACGTATTCCGCCAGGAGGGTGCGCAGCTCGACGGCGTCGCGGTCCGGGTAGCGGTTGAGGTCGGCGGCTACCTTGGCCACGGTCTCCACGAGGTCGTCGATGAGCGCCTGGGACGGCGGGTACGGGTTCTCGTTGGTGTTGAGGCGGACGGGGACGTCGAGCTGCGGCGCACCGTAGGGTGACCGGCCGCGCAATTCCTCGCGCAGGGGCAGCTGATCAAGAGTGAGTCGGGTCATGGCTCCTACATAATCTCGAAGCGGGAACGGATGGATTCGCCGTGGGCCGGCAGATCCTCGGCGTCGGCCAGGGCGATGATGTGCCGGCCGACCTCCTTGAGCGCGGCGCGGTCGTACTCGATGAGGTTGACCTCACGCAGGAAGGTGTGGGTGGATAGTCCGGAGGAGAAACGGGCGGTGCCGGAGGTCGGCAGGACGTGGTTGGAACCTGCTGCGTAGTCGCCCAGCGGCACCGGCGAGTAGGCGCCGACGAAGATGGCGCCGGCGTGACGGATCCGCTCAGCGACCTCGCGGGCGTTCTCCGTGTGGATCTCCAGGTGCTCGGCGGCGTAGGCGTCGGCGACGGCGATGCCCTGCTCGAGGTCGTCGACGAGCACGATGCCGGACTGCTGTCCCCGCAGCGCCCCGGCGACGCGCTCGGCGTTGCGGGTGACGGTGTAGCGCTCGTCGATCTCCTTGTCGACGGCCCGGGCCAGCTCCTCATCGTGTGTGATGAGGACGGACGCGGCGAGGTCGTCATGCTCCGCCTGCGAGATGAGGTCGTAGGCGATGTAGACCGGATCCGCGGAGGAGTCCGCGAGGATCGCGATCTCGGAGGGCCCGGCCTCCGCGTCGATGCCGACGACGCCGTTGACCAGACGCTTGGCTGCGGTGACGAAGATGTTGCCCGGACCGGTGATGATGTCGACCGGGGTGAGCCCAGCGTCGTCGTCACCGTAGGCCAGCAGCGCCACGGCCTGGGCACCGCCGACGGCCCACACCTCCTCGATGCCGAGCAGGTGGCAGGCGGCGAGGATCGTCGGATGCGGCCAGCCGTCGTGGTCCGCCTGTGGCGGGGACACCACGACGAGGGAACGGCAGCCGGCCTCCTGGGCGGGGACGACGTTCATGATCACACTCGACGGATACACGGCCTTGCCACCCGGCACGTAGAGGCCTACGCGGTCGATGGGCAGGTGCACCTCGGTGACCGTCGCCCCCTCCGCGACGGTCGTGGTGTGGGGGTCCGGCTTCTGCTCGGCGTGCACCTTGCGCACGCGGGAGATTGCCTCGCGCATGGCGGTGATGACCTCTGCATCGAGCGTGTCGACGGCGCGCTGCAGCAGCTCCGCCGGCACCTTCACCGAAGTCGGCGTGACACCGTCGAACTGCGCACCGTACCCGAGGGCCGCCTGCGCCCCACCCTCGCGAACCGCCTCGACGATGGGTGCCACGGTCGGGAGAACAGCGTTGACGTCAGTGCCACCACGCGGCAGGACCCGTCGCAGTTCGCTGATGGACGGGGTACGACCGCGCAGGTCGATGATGTTGAGCATCGTGAAGGTTCTCCTCGAACTGCCAGGATGAAAGGGAATGGACCAGAGTCTATGTTGCCTTATTGTAGAGGTCAGGGGCCTACCGTCCGAGCACGGCCCGGAGAATGCAGGAGGTGCCAGTCTGATGGTCACGCTGACCGAGGTGTACGTCGCGGCCGAGTCCCTCGGCTTCCACGCCTACGTGGGGGCGGACCGGCTGGTGTTCCCCTGGCACAACCACATCGTCACCGCGTACCTCGACGAAGGCAGCCCGGGTGCGCTGGTCTTCGACATGGACATGCGCAACTCCATCGACATGGGGCACACCGGCGCCCTCGCCCGCACCATCACCGCCTGGAATCGGGAGCGTCTCGGACCGACACTGTCGCTGCGGGTGGGCGACGACACCGCGGTGAGCCTCCACGCCCGCTCCAGCCTGCTCGTCGACACCGGGATCACCCGTGCCCAGCTCGCGGACTTCGTGCGCCTGTCGATGGAGACCACCCGCCTGGCGGTCGACCACCTCATCGGGGACTTCCCCGGGCTGGACATGCCCGACTCCGAGGACACCGTCGCACAGCGCCGCAAGCAGGACACCGCCGCCCTCACAGGCACACTCCCCCGTAGCCGCCATGTCAGCGTCAATGGGCTTGACGACGACACCGAGCGGCTCCGCGACCGCGACCACCGCCGCCGGGAGGACGTCGACCCCGATGGCGGACACGACCCCGACGAGGAGTACTCCGCCAGCATGAGCACCGAGCACGAGTGGGATCCCGGCGAAGAGTCCGGTGTCCCCGACGGGGAACCCACGGAGGTCACTCTTGAGCGGGTGAACGGGGCGCTGGGGAATCTCGGCATCGAGAAGACCCACGGCGACGAGGGCGTGATCATCGCCTGGATCAACGATGTGCTCTTCGGCTTCTTCCTTGACAACGGGCCCAGCTACCTCATCAAGGGGCACTGGGACCCGGGCCTCGACCCGGATGCGGACTTCCTGCGTATGTTCCTGCTGTGCAACGACTGGAACGAGGCGTCCATCACCACGAAGGCCTTCTGTCACGAGGACTCCGACGGGCTGCAGGTGCGCGTCGAGTTCACCGCCCCCGTCGGCGAGGGCATGACGGAACTCCAGCTGGAGCACAACACGGCGGTAGCCATCAATCAGGTGCTGCACGCCATCGACGAGATCAGCACCGACGCCACAGGCGAGTCCGCCGTGGAATGGCCGAACGGACCAGCCTAGAAGTCCAGCCCCAGATCGAGGCTCGGCGCGGAGTGGGTGAGGGATCCGACCGCGAGGTAGTCGACCCCGGTGCGGGCGTAGTCGGCCGCCATATCGAGAGTGAGGCCTCCCGAGGCCTCGAGGAGGGTGTCCGGGGAGACCGCGTCACGACGCTGCACCGCCACCTGGACCATCCACGGTTCGAAGTTGTCGAGCAGGATCTCGTCCGGCTTCTCCGGCAGCAGCTCATCGAGCTGCTCCAGGGTGTCGACTTCGATCTCGCACCACTTGTCCGGGAACTGCTCACGCACCGCACGGAACGCCGGGAGCACTCCGCCGGCTGCGACGACGTGGTTGTCCTTGATCAGCGCCCGGTCGCCCAGACCCAGTCGGTGGTTGACTCCCCCGCCAGTGGTCACGGCGTACTTCTGCAGCAGGCGCAGGCCGGGCAGGGTCTTGCGGGAGTCACGGATCTGCGCCCCGGTGCCTTCGACCGCGTCGACCCAGCGAGCCGTCGCCGAGGCGATACCCGAGAGGTGGGTGAGCAGGTTGAGGAGGGTGCGCTCCGCAGTGAGCAGGTCGCGGGTGCGGGCCTCGATGCGGGCGACCACATCCCCCGGTCCGATGCGGGTACCGTCCCGGACGATCTCCTCGACGCGGAAGTCGGAGGTGGCCACCTGGCGCAGAACCCGGTCGACCACGAAGAGGCCGGCGATGGTGCCCGCCTGGCGGGACGTAGGTGAGGTCCTCGTCGAGCGCGATGGCGATGAGGCGGTCCACTGCCTCCGGGTCAATCTCGACGGTCGGGAAAGAAAGGGTGTCAGGCGGCGTCATGTCTCTCACTGTATCGGGAGGGGCGGAGTGTTATCCCCAGGGGTCACGAGAGCGGAGCACCAGTAGGCCAGGGCGGCGAGGAAGGGGGCGACCAGCCATCCGACACCCGGGTCGAGGCCCGGGACCATGCTCACACGGTCCCCCTGTGCCAGCAGATCGGGGTCGCCGATGTCGTGGAGCAGGCCGGAAGTCACCGTCCCCACCGCCAGGAAGGAGAAGGCGGAGAGGGCCGCGACCACCATGAGCCACCAGAGCATCGCCGGGCCGCGCGTGGTCGGCGACAGGATGTAGGTGCTCAGGGAGACGAGCGTCGCCAGAAGGCCGGTGGCGACGACGAAGCTGCCGAAGGAGATGAACTCGACGCTGCCGACAGCGGCGTCGATGACCACCTGCCCACCCTCCGCGAGGGTGCCGGTGTACGCGGGGCGGAGCAGACCCCAGAGGGCGCCGACCGCCGAGTAAATGAGGAGGGACACCGCCGCGACTCCCGCGGCGGTGCCCACCGTGCGTGGGATTCTCACCGTCAGTTACAGAACTTCCAGCGGCCGTCCTCGTGCAGGTAACGCTGGGTCCGGGTCTCCGACTGACCGGCCGAGACCGCGGTGACCGCGGCCGAGGCGTGGGCACCCTCGACGCGGATGTCATCCACCGAGGCGATGTGCGGCTGCGCTGCGGCGTAGACGTCCCACTGGTGCAACGGCTGGTCCGGGATGCCGGCCAGATCCAGAGCCTGCGGGCCCCCCTGGGCGGCCACGACCTCGTTGCAGGTGTTCTCCGGGACATAGCGGAGGAACTGGTGGAAGGTCTCGACCTCGTAGATACCCCGGACCAGCTGCTCAATCTCGCCGCGGTCAGCTTCGCTTGCCGCGTGACCCCCGGTGACCGGCTCCGGCTCCTCGTATTGTCCTTCGAGCAGCGGGTCGACGACCGGCGGGGCGGGTTTCTCCACCAGCTCCTCGGGGGTCGGTTCCTCGGGGGTCGGTTCCTTGCTGCTGGTCTCCTTCTCCGAGGAGGTGGTGGTGGTCGATGTCGTCGCTTCCGTGGTGCGGGTGGAGGTCACGGTGTTCGCCGTCGGCACCCCGGTGGCGGTGCTCTCGGCAGTCTCCCCACTGCCGCACGCCGCCACGAACGTGAGTGGAATGGTGAGGCAGAGCGCCACGATGGTCTTCTTCACAGTCATTGCCGGAAACTCCTGCCGGAAGGTTTGGGTACGTCGGTTGGTCACCCTATCAACCAGTGCGTCACCTGAGCTGAAAGAACCCTGGGAATTTCAGCACCGGGTAGTATCCAGCATGTGCAGTTGACCCGCGAATCCATCGTCACCGCCGCCGTCACCATCCTGGACACGTACGGCCTGGCGGACATGACCATGCGCCGCGTCGCCACCTCCCTCGGTGTCGCCCCGGGCGCACTGTACTGGCACATCGCCAACAAACAGCAGCTCATCGCCGCGATCGCGGAGGAGATCCTGGCACCCGTCCTCACCGACACCGCACCGCGTACCGCCCCTGCCCTCGCCGGACTCCTGCGGGATTCGATGCTCTCGCGCCGCGACGGCGCGGAACTCGTCGCCGCCGCCCTCTCACAGCCGGATTCAGAGACACGGGAGGTCGTCGAGAAGCAGCTGGCCGGGACCCTTCAGGGGGACGCCGATCTGCGGCGTATCGGTGCCGCCTCCCTGCTCCACCTCGTGCTCGGTGCCACAGCACTGGAACAGGCACGGACGCAGCATGCGGCGGACACGGGCGTCGAGAAGCCCTGTGACGCCTCCGGCGACTTCCACCGGGGAGTGGAACTGATGCTCGCGGGCCTCGACACGGCGCACGAGTGAACAGGTGGATAACCCCGCACTCCGTTAAGATCGGTGGACATGACTACTGAGTCCGACCACAACTACACGGTCTGGCCGGGTGACCCCTACCCCCTGGGATCCACCTACGACGGCGCAGGCACCAATTTCGCTCTCTTCTCCAATGTCGCTGAGAAGGTGGAGCTGTGTCTGATCGACCGGGAGGACAACGAAGTCCGCATCAACCTCGAGGAGGTCGATGCCAACGTCTGGCACTGCTACCTCCCCGGTGTCCAGCCCGGACAGCGTTACGGTTACCGCGTGCACGGCCCCTACGACCCGCACAACGGCAAGCGCTGTGACCCCACCAAGCTGCTCGTCGACCCGTACGCCCGCGCCTTCGACGGCGATTTCGACGGGGACCCCTCCCTGTTCTCCTACGACATCTTCGCCGACCCGCCGGGCTCCGGCCGCAACGAGGAAGACTCCCTCGGACACACGATGAAGTCCGTGGTCATCAACCCCTTCTTCGACTGGGGTTCCGACCGCGCGCCCCGCATCCCGTACAACGAGACCGTCATCTACGAGACCCACGTCAAGGGCATGACGATGACGCACCCGGACGTGCCGCCGAACCTGCGGGGCACCTACGCGGGCCTCGCCCACCCGGCGGTCATCTCCTACCTCAAGGACCTCGGCGTCACCGCCATCGAGCTCATGCCGGTGCACCAGTTCCTCCAGGACGACCGTCTCCGCGACCTCGGCCTGCGCAACTACTGGGGCTACAACACCTTCGGCTTCTTCGCCCCCCACCAGGACTATGCCGCCGCCCGCAAGCCCGGTGGTGCCGTGTCCGAGTTCAAGGGCATGGTCCGTGCCTACCACGAGGCCGGCATGGAGGTCATCCTCGACGTGGTGTACAACCACACTGCGGAAGGCAACCACCTGGGCCCGACGATCATGTTCCGTGGCATCGACAACGAGGCGTACTACCGCCTCGTCGACGATGACAAGTACCACTACATGGACTACACCGGCACCGGTAACTCCCTCAATGTGCGCGACCCGCACTCGCTCCAGCTGATCATGGATTCGCTGCGCTACTGGATCACTGAGATGCACGTCGACGGCTTCCGCTTCGATCTGGCCTCCACCCTGGCCCGTGAGCTGCACGACGTCGACCGCCTGGCCACCTTCTTCGACCTCGTCCAGCAGGATCCGGTCGTGTCCCAGGCCAAGCTCATCGCTGAGCCGTGGGACATCGGCCACGACGGCTACCAGGTGGGCAACTTCCCGCCGCTGTGGACCGAGTGGAACGGCAAGTACCGCGACACCGTCCGTGACTTCTGGCGTGGCGAGCCCGCCACCCTGGGTGAGTTCGCGTCCCGTCTGACGGGCTCCTCGGACCTCTACGCCAACAACGGCCGCCGCCCCACCGCGTCGATCAACTTCATCACCGCGCACGACGGCTTCACCCTCAACGACCTGGTCAGCTACAACCAGAAATACAACGAGGCCAATGGCGAGGGGAACCGCGACGGCGAGTCCCACAACCGTTCCTGGAACCACGGTGTGGAGGGACCGACCGACGATCCGGAGGTCCTCTCCCTACGTGCCCGCCAGCGCCGCAACTTCCTCACCACCCTCATTCTGTCCCTGGGTACGCCGATGATCTCACACGGCGATGAGATGGCCCGCACCCAGAACGGCAACAACAACGTCTACTGCCAGGACAACGAGCTGGCGTGGATGGACTGGGACCAGCTGGAAGAGAACGCCTCGCTGCACGCGTTCACCAAGCGCCTGCTCAACATCCGGCGCCGGCACCCCGTGTTCCGTCGTCGCCGCTTCCTCGCCGGCGGCCCACTGGGTTCCGATGTCCGCGACCGTGACATCGCCTGGCTGGTGCCCTCCGGCAAGCTGATGACCCAGGACGACTGGGGCTTCGCCTTCGGCAAGGCCCTCATGGTCTACCTCAACGGCACGGCGATCTCGGAGCCGGACAGCCGGGGACAGAAGATCATCGATGACTCCTTCATCCTGATGTTCAACGCGCACTACGAGGATATCGAGTTCACCCTGCCGCCGCGCGCCTTCGGTGTCCGCTGGCAGCTGCTCGTCGACACCACCGAGGACATCGGCTACCCGGTCGAATCCTCCATCATCGAGGCGAAGGGCACCATCACGGTCCCCTCCCGCGCGACCATGGTGCTCAAGCAGATTGAACCGCCCATCTTCGATGAGGAGGGTGACGGCGAGTCCGAGGCTCCCACCGAAGCCGAACACGCGGAGGATCTCGGCGTCGTGGGCGACAAGGTGACCGCCGACTCCACAGCCACTGCGGAGCAGGTCTCCACCGACACCATCGACACCACGTCCGAGAAGCTGGCGGAGGAAGTCGGGGCTGAGCCCCCAGTTGACATGCCGAGTCTCGCCGAAATGACGGAGGAACAGCAGCTCGCCACGAAACGTCGCGCCGCCATCCGCGACGAGTACACCGACGAGGAACAGTAGCCCCCGCTCAGCGGTGGTTCTCCTCCACCGTGGCGTAGTTGTCCGCGACCCAGTCGACGAGGGCCTGCGCCACCGGGAGGAGACTCCTGCCCAGATCAGTGAGCTCGTACTCGACCCGCGGCGGGATCTCCTCGTAGGCCCAGCGCGTTATGAGGCCGTCAGCAGCCATGATGCGCAGGCGTTGAGAGAGCATCTTCTGGGAGATGCCGTCCACGACCTGTTCAATACGTCCGTAGCGCAGGGGGTGTTCCTCCAGCGCGAGGATGATGAGGATCGTCCATTTGTCCCCCACGGAGCTGAGCAGGTCGCGGCTGGGACAGGTCCGGTCGAATGGGTCGTACCGGCGCGCCCACGAACGCTGGCGGCTGCTCATACCTCCTGATCGTAGCCGGGTACACTGGCCTGACCCAGCCCCCGAAGAAACGGAGTCGACGAGTGATCCCGGCCCACGGCGCGCACCTCAGCGTCAGCGAGACGAGCATCCGCATCGAACAGTCGGCGCTGGCCGCCGCCCTCACCGGTGAGACCCTCATCAACATCCCGTTGGTCGAGGTCACCGGTGTGCAGTTCACTCCGCCCACGCTTCTCGACGTCGGCGTGGTCCTCCTCGAGGGCCCCGGCACGACGGTGACCTTCGCCCCCGGCCAGAACCGGGCGGCCGAGGACTTCATCGCCGACGTGGAGTCCGCCCTGCGGGGTGAGGCCCCCACCGCCTCCGCCGGCGGGGTCACGGGACTCAGTTTCGTGGGCTTCGACGTGGAGACCGCCAATTCGGACGTCGGGTCCATCTGCCAGCTCGGTGTGGTCCGCTTCATCGACGGTGTGGAGGTCGCGGCCGAGTCGTGGCTGTGTGCTCCTCCGCCGGGACTGTCCGAGTTCGGGGACGATAATGTCTCGATCCACGGCATCACCCCGGACATGGTGGCGGATCAGCCCGGCTTCGCGGAGCGTCTGCCCGGTCTGGTGGAGTTCATCGGTGATCTTCCGGTGGTCGCGCACAACGCCCAGTTCGACATGATGGCGCTGCGTCGCGCCTGCCTGGCGGCCGACCTCCCGGTCCCGGAGCTCACCTTCGGCTGTTCCCTGGTGCTGTCCCGGGCTGCCAAGCTCGGCCTGCCGGACCACCGGCTGCCCACGGTGGCGGCTGGCCTGGGTGTGCCGTTGGGCAGGCACCATGACGCGACCGAGGATGCCCGCGCGGCGGCCGGCATCGTCGTGGAGCTGGCCCGGCGTGCCGACCACCGGGGTCCGTTCCGGGAGATGCAGGAGGGCGCCGGATTCCTCACCGGCACCCTGCGGCAGGACGCGGTCCACCCGGTCCTGCGTCAGCGTCCCGGCCTGACGGCTGCTCCCGCCCAGGCCCCGGCGCAGAAGCCCGCACGACGGGCCCCGTGGCAGTCGGTGGCCACCCCCGACACCATTCCCGAGGCCAACCCGGATGCCGATCCCACGGGTCCGCTCTTCGGTGAGCACGTCACCCTGACGGGTGATTTCGAGCCCTTTGACAAGGGACGGCTGTGGTCGGCGATCGCGGACATGGGGGCAGACATCGGCAAGAATGTCACCCGGAAGACCACGATCCTCGTGGCGGGGACCTGGGCGACGAAGACGTCCAAGGAGAAGCGGGCAGAGGAACTCATCGCCAAGGGGCAGGACCTGCAGATCTGGACGGGTGACCAGCTCATCGCCGTCCTCGGCCTGACCGCGGACGGGAGCGAGGACGAGCAGCCCCCGTTCTAGGAACTTTCGTGTGACAGGGAACCTCGGGACTGTTTCCGGAGTCCAACAGTGGTGAAGGAAGAAACTCCCGATCCGAGGACCGCTTATGTCGCCCCTGTCCCCGTCCACCCTCCTCCCCGCCCTGCGCCCCGCCGCGTGGGTCCGTCGTCGTGGTCTCAGCGACGACGGGTTCAGTGACACCGTCGTGTCCATCTCCCTGTCCCGCGACCTGTGCGTGACCTTCGTCTGCGACGGGGTCGACGTCAGCTACCGCGGGCTGGGCGAACTCGATCTCTCGGCGCACCGGGCGTGGGAGTTGGCCGCCGCCAACCTCGTCGCCCGGGCGCAGACCCCGGACGGGATCCGCGTGCACACACGCCCCGCCGCGGCACTTCTCGGGCCCGGCGCGACGGGCCTGCAGGTGGCGTTGCCCGGGGCCCCAGCGGCGAGCTGGCTGGCCCACCCGCACCCGTTCGCGGTTCTCGACGAGCATCTCGCCGACCTCACCGGAGGGCCAGTGGTCTGGCTCGCGCTGACGGAGCGGACTGTGGTGGCGGTACCCCGGGAGGACGTCAGAAAGCAGGTGCCTGAACTGGGGAATGCGCTGTCGCAGGCTCCGCTGGAACGGCGCCACGGCTTCCCGGCGGCTGTGTCATCCCGCACACCGGTGTCCACTCCCGCCTAGGCTGTAGGGAACACTTTCCTTCTGTCCGGATCATTCAACTGAGGAGTTCCATGCGTCGTCCGATCACCGCCACCTACCGTCTGCAGCTGCGCGGACCGCAGGCGGACCCGTCGGGACGGGCCTTCGGTTTCACCGACGCGGCCGCCCAGGTTCCCTACCTGAAGTCGCTCGGAGTCAGCCACCTATACCTTTCGCCCATCTTCACGGCGACCCCCACGTCCAACCACAACTACGACGTCACTGACCCGACCGAGATCAACCCGGAGCTCGGTGGAATGAAGGGGCTGCGCGCACTCGCGGACACCGCCCATGAGGCGGGCCTGGGGCTCATCATTGACATCGTGCCCAACCACCTCGGTGTGGAGAACCCGCGCCTGAACAAGTGGTGGTGGGACGTCCTGCGCCACGGCCGGGACTCCGAATACGAGCACTACTTCGACATCGACTGGCACACCGACAACGGTGCGGGCGGCAAACTGGGGCTGCCGGTCCTGGGGTCACCGGAGGACGTCGACAAGCTGGAGCTACGGGAGGTCGACGGGGAGGTTGTCCTCGCCTACTACGACAACCTCTTCCCCGTCGGGGAGGACGTGAGCGTTGACGATGACGTCGCCGAGGTGTACGAGCAGCAGCACTACCGGCTCATGTACTGGCGCGACGGGGTCATCTCCTACCGTCGTTTCTTCTCCGTCAACGGCCTGGCGGGCATCCGCCAGGAGGACCCGATAGTCTTCGAGCACACGCACCGCATCGTGCGTCAGCTCATCGCGGAGGACATCATCGACGGCGTGCGCGTCGACCACCCGGACGGCCTGTCCGACCCCTTCGGCTACCTCAACCGTCTGCGGGAGGTTGTGGGCCCGGACCGCTGGCTGATCGTGGAGAAGATCCTCGAGGTCAACGAGCCCCTCGATCCGCGTCTCGCCGTCGACGGCACCACCGGATACGACGCCCTGCGTGAGCTCGACGGTGTGTTCATCGACCGGGAGGCCGAGGACTCGCTGTCGATGCTGGCACTGCAGCACTCCGGCTCCACATGGGACGAGGCCGCCGTCGATGTCACACAGCAGCAGCTCAAGCGTGAGGTCGCGCAGACGGAGCTCGTCGCCGAGATCCGCCGCCTCGCCCGTGCCATGCGCCGCGACAACTTCTCCACCGCCGGTTCCTCCGTGTCGGAGGAGGACCTGCTCACCACGATCACCGAGCTCGTCGCCGCCATGCCGGTCTACCGCGCCGACTACCTCTCCCTGTCGCGGGTGACCGCCACGGTCGTCGCCGAGATGTCGCGTCGCTTCCCGTCACGCCGTGACTCGCTGGACCTCATCGTCGCCGCACTCAACGCCAACGACGAGGCGAAGATCCGTTTCGCGCAGGTCTGTGGCGCCGTCATGGCCAAGGGCGTGGAGGACACCACGTTCTACCGGGCGTGCCGTCTCGTTGCACTGCAGGAGGTGGGTGGCGCGCCGGGTCGTTTCGGTGTCTCAGCCGCCGAGTTCCACCTGCTCCAGCAGGAACGGGCCCGTCTGTGGCCGAAGGCCATGACCACGCTGTCCACCCACGACACCAAGCGCAGCGAGGATGTCCGCGCCCGCATCATCGAGTTGACCGAGCACCCCCTGGACTTCTCCGAGCTGGTCCACCGCGTGACCTCGGTGGTCCCGGCCCCGGACGCCGGCACCGGACACTTCCTGCTGCAGAACCTGCTGGGTGTGTGGCCGGCGGACGGTCAGATCACGGATCAGCTCCGCGAGCGTTTCCACGCGTACACCATCAAGGCGCTGCGTGAGGCGAGCATCCACACCACGTGGGTGGATCCGGTGGAGGCGTTCGAGAACCACGTCCTCGACTGGGTCGATGTGCTTTTCGACGGCCCCGTGACCTCCATGATCACCGAGTTCGTGCAGCCGCTGGCCCGCGGTGGAGTCCGTATCTCCCTGGGACGAAAACTGCTCCAGCTCACCGGTCCGGGCATCCCGGACGTGTACCAGGGCACCGAGTTCTTCGATGACTCGCTCGTCGACCCGGACAACCGTCGTTTCGTGGACTACACCGCCCGTCAGCAGACCCTCGACATCCTCGATGAAGGCGTCGACTGGGAGGACCTGGCCGCGGAAGCCGAGGCCCAGGCGGAGACCACCGGGGACTACCCGCACCTCGACCTCTACGGTGACCGCGCCAAGCTGCACATCGTGCACGAGGGACTCAAGGTCCGCACCGATCACCCGGAGTACTTCGTGGGCGGCGAGATGCAGGCCGTGTTCGCGGTCGGCCCAGCGGAGGCGCACCTCATCGGTCTGGCCCGGGGTTCGGCGAACGTCCCGGGTGATCAGGGCATCGGCGTGATCACTCTGGCCACCCGTCGCCCGCTCGCCCTGGAGCGCCGTGGTGGCTGGCAGGACACCACGGTCACTCTCCCGGAGGGCACGTGGTGCGACCGGCTGACCGGCAGCACCTACGAGAACACTGTGCCGCTGTCCGAGGTCCTCCGGATCTTCCCGACGGCACTGCTGGTCAAGCAGCCGGTGGAGCGTGATGTCTGACCGGATCGCCCGTCTGGGCAGTAAGTACCACGACTGGGTGCGGACACATCCGGATGCGGCGGAGAATTTCACGGCGGGCGTGGAGGATCTCCTCGCCGACGCCGGTGTCACCTATGACCGGGTCGTCGCGCGCGTGAAGGACTGGCCGTCGATGAAGGCCAAGGCCTACAAGAAGCACTCCGACGGCGAGTGGATGTACCCGGACCCGTGGAATGACATCCACGACCTCATCGGTGTGCGCGTGACCACCTTCCATTCGACGGATATCCCCGTCGCCATCGAGGTGTTGCGGCAGTCCTTCACGGTGGAACGTTCCGTGGACAAGACCGCGGAGACGCGTATTTCGGGTGGTTTCGGCTACGGCTCCCACCATCTGATTCTGACGGTTGACGAGAAATCCGCCGATGTGACAGAACTCGCCGACTACCCGGGGGTGAGCTTCGAGGTGCAGATCCGCACGGTCCTGCAGCACGCCTGGGCGGAGTTCGAGCACGACATCCGCTACAAGCGGGGTCAGGAGGAGCTCGACCCGAAGGTGGACCGGGCCTTCGCGTTGGCCGCCGGGCTCATCGAGCTGGCGGATCAGCAGTTCGACCAGATCGCGGCGGCGCAGTACACCGACGAGTCCTCGACGGAGGATGTCGACCTCACCGCTGAGACGCTGCCAGGTGTGCTGGCGATGCTGCTGGGTAACCGTTTCCCCCGCTCGCGGTCCGAGAACTACCGTTTCCTCGCGGAGATCCTCGCCGCCGATGGGATCACCACGGTGGCTGAGCTGGATGCGTTGCTCGACGACATCGACATCGACTCGGTCCGGAGCACCCTGAAATACCGTTTCCGACCCGGTCAGATCCGTCTCATCGACGATCTTCTGCTGCGCAGGTACGGGCAGGAGCACATCCGGCGGACGGGTGATATCGGTCTGCGCCCGGCACAACGCCCGCAACAGTTGACCCGTCGCCTGAAAATCATGCGCGCCGCACGGATCCTTGGCGACGGAAAGACTGACAAGCAGTAAGATGAACAGGGTCTACCGCACCCACGCATAAAGGAGCACCAAACATGGTTTCGTCCATCCGTGAAGATTTCCCCCAGGTGGCTGACGCCATCCACGTGTGGGCACTGACCATCGCGGATTTCCTCCGCCCGCTGGGCATCGACTTTCCGCCTGCGCACTGGGGCCTCTGGTAGAACCTGAAGAGTTTGTTGACGTATCATCGTCAACATGAAACCAGAACCCACCTTCGGCCTCGACACCTTCGGCGACATCAACGGCGTCTCACCTGACCAGGTGATCCGCAACGTGGTCGCGGAAGCTGTCGAGGCCGATCGCGTCGGTGTCGACGTCTTCGGCATCGGAGAACACCACCGCGATGACTTCGCCGTCAGCGCCCCAGACATCGTCCTCGCCGCCATCGCCGGCCGGACGGAGAACATCCACCTGACCACCTCGGTCATCGTCCTGTCCTCGGACGATCCGGTGCGCATCATGGAGCGTTTCTCCACCATCCAGGCCCTGTCCTCCGGTCGTGCGGAGATCACCCTCGGCCGGGGATCCTTCATCGAATCCTTCCCGCTCTTCGGCTATGACCTGCAGGACTACGAGCGTCTCTTCGAGGAGAAGCTGGCACTCATGCGCACACTCCTCGACTCCTCCGTCTCCGGCGAACCCATCAACTGGGACCGGGGTGTCGCTCACCTCCACCCCCCGCTGGCAACGCCGCTCCCGGTGTGGATCGCGGTCGGCGGTTCTCCGGAGTCGGTGATCCGCGCCGCCCGCCACCGCCTGCCGCTGATGCTGGCGATCATCGGTGGGGCGTCGCGACGCTTCCGTCCTTTCGTCGACCTCTACCGCCGCGCTAACGAGGAGCTGGGACAGCCGCAGGCGCCGATCGGGGTGCACTCCCCCGGCCTCATCGCCCCGACGGACGACGAGGCCCGGGAGCGCCTCTACGAGCACTGGCTCGTCGGCCAGCGTCGCATCGGTGCCGAGCGCGGCTGGTCCGCCCCCACCGCGGAGCAGTTCATGGCGGAGATACACCACGGGTCGCTCTACGTCGGTTCCCCGGAGACGGTCGCCCGCAGGATCGCGGACACCATCTCGGCTCTGGACCTCGACCGATTCACCCTCAAGTACGCCAACGGCCCGACCTCCCATGAGCACAACCTGGAGACCATCCGCCTCTACGGCGAGGAGGTCATCCCGCGCGTGAGGGAGCTGCTGCAGTAGGAGCTAGTGGCTCCCGCGGCCCCGGAGCCGGTCGAGTTCCCGGCGTTCCCGTTTCGTGGGGCGGCCGGTTCCCCGGTCACGCCGTGGCAGGGAGGCGAGGACCTCCTTCGGCGGGGGTGGCGGGGAATGGTCGATGTAGCAGGTCCGCGCGACCGGGGGTCCGACCCGCTTGCGCGGGGTGTCGACCACCTCGAGCTGGAGTTCGCGGTGGTTGACCCACACGCGCACCCGGTCCCCGGGCACGACCTGCTGGGCGGGTTTGACCGCCACACCGTTGAGTTTGACGTGACCTGCCCGGACGGCGGTGGCTGCGGCGGACCGCGTCTTGAACACGCGCACCGCCCACACCCACACGTCGATGCGGACTGCCTCGGACATGACTAGTAGTTGTCGCGGTGGTTGACGATCTTCTGGACCTTGTTCCAGTTGTAGAAGCCACCCACCACGGCGACGACGAGCCCCAGGGTCAGCCAGGTCCAGCTGGTGAAGAGCAGGGCGAGCGCGATGCCACCGACGACACCACCGCCGACGGAGACGGCCGCGTTCCGGGTGTACTTCCGGACGGCCTGCTTACGACGTTCAATCGGGTTGTTCGGGCGGTGCTGCATTGTCATGCGCACCATCCTAGTACTCCACCCAGGAGGTGCCCGCCTCCCGCGGCACTACCGCACCCGCCGTGAGCGAGGCCAGCGTGGACTCCAGCTCGGCGCGGCCGCCCGGTGCCACCGCGAGGGTGTAGGTGACGGCAGCCCCGTAGTCGGTGTCGGTGACCGCGATGCCGCGGTTACGCAGATCCGCTTCGAGGCGGCCGGCGTCAGCGTGCGGAACCTCAATGAGGTAGAGCTCACGGATCGCCCGGGTGACGCGGTCGATTTTAGGCAGAAGATCACCGACGGACTGGGAGTAGGCGTGGACGAGTCCGCCCGCGCCCAGCTTGATGCCACCGAACCAGCGGACGACGACCACGGTGGTGTCGAGAAGCTCCGAGCCCCGGAGCATGTCCAGCATGGGCTTGCCGGCAGTGCCGGAGGGCTCACCGTCATCCGAGGACCGCTCGATGGGGTTCGAGCCCTCGACGTGGAGCATGTAGGCGCTGCAGTGGTGCCGGGCATCGGGGTACTCGGCACGGATCTCGTGGATGAAGTCGCGCGCGGCGTCCTCGTCGGAGGTCCGGCGGGCCAATGAGTGGAAGCGTGATCGTTTGACCTCCCATTCGTGCGTCCAGGTCCGGTCAGCGGCGGGCAACTGGTAGGTCGTGAACATGAGGACTGATAGTAGCTGGCGTTTCCGTTAGCCTGGGGTGCATGACCGCGTATGAACTGTTCTCCGTGTGGGCGCCCTACGCCCGGGATGTCCGTCTCCGCCTCGCCGACGAGGAGGTCGCCATGCGTGCGTCCTCGGCCGGTTGGTGGGTGGCCGACCGCATCGCGGAGCCGGGCATGCGCTACGGCTACGAACTCTTCGACGGTGAGCACTGGTCGAAGACCCTCCCCGATCCCCGCACCACCTCCCAGCCGGACGGCGTGCACGGCCTCTCTGAGGTGACGGACCCGGAGTTCGACTGGACCGCCGGGTGGACCGGCCGCCCGCTGGCCGGACAGGTGCTCTACGAGCTGCACGTCGGCACCTTCACCCCGGAAGGGACCTTCGACGGGGTCATCTCCCGGCTGGACTACCTCAGGGACCTCGGTGTCACCACCATCGAGCTCATGCCCGTCCAGCCTTTCGGCGGTGAGCGCAACTGGGGCTACGACGGCGTCGAGTGGCACGCCGTCCATGCCGGCTACGGCGGCCCGGAGGGCCTGAAGAGGCTTGTCGACGCCGCGCACGCCGCCGGCATCGGCGTCATCCTCGACGTGGTGTACAACCACTTCGGCCCGGACGGCAACTACAACGGCATGTTCGGCCCCTACACCGCGGGCGGTTCGACCGGCTGGGGTGAGGTGGTCAACATCTCGGGCCACGACTCCGACGAGGTGCGCCGCTTCATCCTCGATGCGGTGCGCCTGTGGCTGGACGACTACCGCATTGACGGCCTGCGTCTCGACGCCGTCCACTCCCTCGACGACACCGGCGCGTACTCGCTGCTGGAGCAGATCCAGGAGATCGCTGACGACGTCACCGCCCGCACGGGTGTCCCCCGTTCCATCATCGCCGAGTCCGATCTCAACGACCCGCGCCTGATCACCGGGCGAGACGGCGGCGGATACGGTCTGGCCGGCCAGTGGGTCGACGACATCCACCACGCCCTGCACACCATCGTCTCTGGCGAGAACCACTCCTACTACGAGGACTTCGGCTCCCTCGAGGCCCTGGCCAAGACCCTGCGGGGCGGCTTCTACTTCGACGGCACGTACTCGTCCTACCGGGGGCGTACCCACGGCCGCCCGATCGACGTGCACTCCATTCCTGCGCACCGCCTGGTCACCTACACCACCACTCACGACCAGACCGGCAACCGTGCGCGAGGTGATCGCCCGTCGATGAACCTCTCGCCCACTCAGCAGGTACTGAAAGCTGCTGTCATCTACTGCTCCCCCTTCACCCCGATGCTGTTCATGGGTGAGGAGTACGGCGCGCAGACCCCCTTCGCCTTCTTCTGCTCACATACCGACGAGCACCTCAACCGCCTCACCTCCGAGGGCCGCAAGCGCGAGTTCGCCCGCGCCGGTTGGGACCACGCCGAGGTGCCGGATCCGGCTGATCCCGCGACGTTCGAGATGTCGAGACTCGACTGGGACTTCACCGGGGAGCAGCAGGAGATCCACGCCGCCTACCGGGACCTGCTGCACCTGCGTCGTGAGCTCGGCCTGTCACGCGCCGACCTCTCGCGTCTCATCGTCGAGACCGGGGACGGCTGGCTGGCGATGGGTTGGGAGGACATCATCCTCGTGGCCAACCTCTCCGACACGCAGGTCCGCGCCCCCTACGGTGGCGAACTCATCCACTCCTTCACGGAGCCGGAGGTCGGCCTCGACGACACGTGGCTGGGACCCTGGGAGTTCGCACTCCTGCGCCGGTAGATGTTCCTCCGTGCCTGGCCGCGGGATCGCCGACTGTCCGGCCTCTAGGTGTTGACCAGGTACTCGTACTCCGGGGTGTTCGGCTTGAGGTGCTGGCAGTCGATGCGGGAGGCCTCCATCCGCTCGAGCAGCGGTTCGAGGTCACTGGCCCGACCCAGCTGGAGACCGACGAGCGCGGCACCGGTCTCCCGGTTGTTGCGCTTGAGGTACTCGAAGAGGGTGATGTCGTCGTCGGGGCCGAGGACGTCGTTGAGGAAGTGACGCAGCTGGCCCGGCTCCTGCGGGAAGTTCACCAGGAAGTAGTGCTTCAGTCCGCGGTGGACCAGGGAGCGCTCCATGATCTCGGCGTAGCGCAGGACATCGTTGTTGCCGCCGGAGATGATGCACACCACGATGGAGTCCTGCGGGAGCTTCATCTCCATGAGTCCAGTGACGGACAGGGCACCGGCGGGCTCGGTGATGATGCCCTCGTTCTGGTACAGGTCGAGCATCTCGGTGCACACCGCGCCCTCGGAGACGTCCATGACGTGGATGCGTCCCTTGTTGCGTTCTATGATGTCGAAGGGCAGGTCACCGATACGCTTGACAGCGGCGCCGTCGACGAAGGGGTCGACCTCGGAGAGGGTGACGGGGGCGTCTGCACGCAGGGCAGCCTGGAGGGAGGATGCACCGCCCGGTTCGACGCCCACAATGGCGGTGCGCGGTGCCATGTCGGCGAGGTAGCTGGCGACACCGGCGAGGAGGCCACCGCCACCGACGGGGACCAGGACCGTGCCGAGTGACTTGCCGATGGACGTGAGCTGCGTGAGGATCTCCGCCGCGATGGTGCCCTGGCCGATGACGGTGTCCCGGGCGTCGAAGGGTTCGATCATGGTGGCGCCGCGCTCAGTGGCGTCGGCACGCGCGGCCTCGGCGGCCTCATCGAAGTTGTTGCCGGTGACGACCAGCTCCACCATGTCGCCGCCGTGGACCTTGATGCGGTCGCGCTTCTGCTTCGGGGTCTGGTTGGGGACGAAGATACGGCCCCGGATGCCCATGGTGCGGCAGGCGTAGGCGACGCCCTGCGCATGGTTGCCGGCCGACGCCGCGACGATGCCGGCGGCCCGCTGCTGCTCATTGAGGTTGGCCATGGCGTAGTAGGCGCCGCGGATCTTGTAGGAGCGCACGTCCTGCAGATCCTCGCGCTTGAGATACACCTCGCAGCCGGTCTCCTCCGACAGGCGGGGGCAGTACTGCAACGGAGTGGGCTCAATGACGGAGGAGATCCGCGCCTGCGCCAGCTGGATGTCCGAGGCGCGGACAGGCTCGAAGGTGGTTACGGCAGACCGGGTGTCACTCATGGAGAACCAGTGTAGTCCTCCGGCCCATCCGTCACGGTGTCACAGTCCACTTCACCGCCTGTTCATCTGCAGGTGGCGCGGAATTGATATCGCTGTCATGTCACTGACTCACAATGTCTCTCGGTCTGTACCAATCCCCAGGATTTCAGCCGTGTCTCTTCGCCGTTCCGCTGTCGCACTGTGCGCGGCACTCGCCACCAGCGTCCCCCTCCTCACACCCGCCCACACCGCGGTCGTCGACAATCCCGTCGTCCACTGGGCGCCCGAGCGGCTCTCTCCCCGGCCCCGATCGGCACCTACGAGACCGGCATCTTCGAAAAGTCCGCGGCGGAGATCGTCGCCTACCACGCGGGCTCACGACGCGTACTCACGGTCAACGCGCAGTCCGGTCAGGTCGACATCATCGACATCGCGGACCCGACCACTCCGGTCAAGGTCGGTTCCGTCGACGCAGGAGCCGACACCACCATCAACTCCGTGGACGTGCGTGCCGACGGTCTGACAGTGGCCACCGTCGAGCCGGCGACCAAGACCGACGTGGGCACCCTGCTGTTCTTCGACGCCGCCGCTGAGCAGCCGCTCCCCCTCGGCGAGGTCACCGTCGGTGCCCTGCCCGACATGGTCACCATCACTGAGGGCGGCTCGCACGCGCTGGTGTCCAACGAGGGTGAGCCCGCCGAGGACTACTCCGTCGACCCGGAGGGCTCCATCTCCGTCATCTCCCTGCAGGAGAACAACGCGCTCGCGGTCGTGGACATCGCCACCGCCACCCTCACCGACATCCTGCCGCTGGGCACCGTCGACCACTACGTGGTTCCGCTGAATGTCTCCGACCGTGACGAGCAGATCAACATCACCACCTGGCCGGTCAAGGGTCACCTCCTGCCCGACGCCATCGCCTCCTACCGTGTCGACGGCACCAACTACATCGTCACCGCCAACGAGGGCGACTCACGCGACTGGGAGGGCTACTCCGAGGAATTGCGCGTCAAGAAACTCACGCTGTGCGAGGACTTCCAGGGGATGACCACCGAGGAGATCGCCGAGCTGCAGAAGGACGAGAATCTCGGCCGTCTGACCGTCACCACCGTCGACGGCTACAACGTGGAGCGGGGGTGCCACGAGGAGATCTACTCCTTCGGTACCCGTGGCTTCTCCATCGTCGACCAGGACGGCAACCGCATGTTCAACTCGGACGACCAGTTCGAGCAGATCACGGCGCTGGCCAGCCCGGAGCACTTCAATTCCAACCACCGTGAGGCGAACTTCGAGGGTCGCTCCGATGACAAGGGTCCGGAGCCGGAGGGCGTCACCCTCGGTGAGATCGACGGCCGAACCTACGCCTTCATCGGTCTCGAGCGCATCGGCGGCATCATGGTCTACGACGTGACTGACCCGACGGGGGTCACCTTCGTCACCTACGTCAACAACCGGGACTTCACCGCCCCTGCCGCGACACCGCAGGCCGGTGACCTCGGTGCCGAGGGTCTGGTCTTCGTCCCGTCCGCTGACTCCCCGAACGGCGAGAACCTGGTCATCGTCGGTAACGAGGTCTCGGGCACCACCACGATCTTTGAGATCACCACGGCGGATCCGTCCGGGCCCTCCCTCTCCTCCCGGTCCTCCCGCTGGTAACCCTCACACGGGGAGGCTGTGGATGCTAAGTTCAATCAGCAATCAGACATCCCACGTCCTCAAGGAGTTCCCTGTGATCCGTCGTCGTCTCTCCGTCGCCCTGGTTGCCGCAACCAGCACCGCCCTGGCCCTGGTTACCCCGGTGCACGCTGGGGAGCCCGGACAGGACAGCAACTCGCTGTCCTCCACCTCCTCCCTGTCCTCCTCGTCCGAGGAGGACACCACCGGTCTGAACGGTGCTGGGGGTCAGCTGCCGGGCTGGGCCGGCTCCCTGGAGATGTCCCCGGAGTCTGAGCTGGCCATCGAGATCGTCAAGGCCGTCATGGCCGTGGGCCTGGCGGCCACGCAGGCCGCCGTCATCGTTCTTCCGCTCATGCCGGGCGGCGTCGATCAGCTCCGCGCATTCCTCGCCCAGTTCGGCATCCAGGGCTAGATCCACCGGGCGATCCCGGGCAGAGGTCCCTAGCCCAGGATCCCCGCTCCCATCGTGGCCTTGAGGTCTCCCATGAGGGAACCCGATCGGTCGACGCGCAGGTGCTCACCGAGGATCATCATGGTGGAGTCCTCGCCGTTGACCAGCTTGAGGTAGACATCGGAGTCACCGGCGTTGCGGACGAGAACCGACTTGAGCTTCGCGATGGTGTCCATCGTGCACTGGTCCGTGCGCATCGTCAGGCGCAGCGGCAGGCCGGCACCGTTGCCCGGGCCCAGCTCGGGGACCTTGAGGTCGTCGCAGAACAGGGACATGCGGTCGTCGCGGATGGACACGTGCGCCTTCGCGAGGATGATGTTGTCCTCCACGATCGACGAACTGACCAGCGAGTAGACCTTGTTGAACACCAGCAGTTCCACCTGCGCGCCGTTGTGGTCCTCCACGGTGACGATCGCCCAGGGGGAGCCGTCGCGCTTGGAGAAGCGCCGGTCCACCGCCGAGATGATGCCACCGATGAGGACCTCCGCGCCGTGCCGCATCTCGCCGGCGAGGATCGTGGTCAGGGCGGTGTCGGTCTGCGCCTCCAGAGCCTCCTCATAACCGTCCAGCGGGTGACCGGAGACGTAGAGGCCGAGCATCTCCCGCTCGAGGGCGAGTTCATGCTTACGGTCCCAGATCTCGTCGGGGATGTCGATGGCGAACACGCTGACTGATTCCTCGTCTTCGCCACCGAAACCCGCGAAGAGATCGAACTGCCCCTTGTCGGCGGCCTTCTTGGTGGCCAGGACGGAGTCCACCGCATCCTCGTGGATGAGCATGAGCCCCTTACGCGGATGACCGAGTGAGTCGAAGGCCCCACCCTTGATGAGGGACTCGGTGATGCGCTTGTTGCAGGGCAGCAGGTCGATCTTCTCCAGGTAGTCGGAGAAGTTCACGAAGTTGCCCTTGGTACGGCGCGTCTCGACGATCGAGTCGACCACTTCAGCACCGACATTGCGGATCGCACCGAGGCCGAAACGGATGTCCTCACCGACGGCCAGGAAGTCATTCTCCGACTCGTTGATGTCCGGGGAGAGGACCTTAAGCCCGAGGTGGCGGCAGTCACTGAGGTAGATGGCGGACTTGTCCTTGCGGTCCGCCACGGAGGTGAGCAGCGCCGCCATGTACTCCGGGGCGTAGTGGGCCTTGAGGTAGGCGGTCCAGAAGGAGACCAGGCCGTAGCCCGCGGCGTGCGACTTGTTGAACGCGTACGAGGCGAACGGGAGGATCGTGTCCCACAGCGCCTTGATGGGCTCCGGGCCGAAACCGTTGGACTTCATACCCTCGGAGAATTTCGCGTACTCCTTCTCCAGGACCTCGGCCTGCTTCTTACCCATGGCCTTACGGAAACCGTCTGCTTCACCGGCCGTGTAGTTGGCGAGCTTCTGCGCGATACGCATGATCTGCTCCTGGTAGACGATGAGGCCGTAGGTCTCCTCGAGGATGTCCTCGAGTGCGTCCCCCAGGTCAGGGTGGATCGGTTCAATCGGCTTGCGCCCGTTCTTGCGGTCGGCGTAGTCGAGGTGCGCGTTGACTCCCATCGGCCCCGGACGGTACAGCGCCAGGGAGGCGACGATATCGTTGAAGCCCGTCGGCTGCATGCGCTTGAGCAGTTCCTGCATGCCACCGGAGTCCAGCTGGAACACACCCAGGGTGGAGCCACGTCCCAGGAGTTCATAGGTCTCCTTGTCCTCGACGGCGAGGTTCTCCAGGTCGAGATCGATGCCGCGGTTCTTCTTGATGTTCGCCAGGGCGTCACCGATGACGGTGAGGTTACGCAGGCCCAGGAAGTCCATCTTCAGCAGCCCGATGGCCTCACACGCCGGGTAGTCCCAGCCGGTGATGAGTGCACCGTCGGCGGGACGCTTCCACATCGGCACGTGGTCGAGCAGGGGCACGGATGCCATGATCACCGCACAGGCGTGGACACCGGCCTGGCGGACCACGCCCTCGAGGCCGCGGGCGGTCTCGTAGATCTTCGCGACGTCCGGGTCCGTCTCAATGAGCGTGCGCACCGCACCCGCCTCGTTGTAGCGCTCATGCTCCGGGTCCATGATGCCGGCGAGCGGGATGTCCTTCGCCATGATCGGCGGCGGGAGTTCCTTCGTGATGCGGTCGGCCATCTGGTAGCCGGCCTGGCCGAACTGCACGCGGGCGGAGTCCTTGAGGGCCTGCTTCGTCTTCACCGTGCCGAAGGTGATCACCTGGGCGATCTTGTCCTCTCCCCAGCGCTCGGCGGCGTAGCGGATCATCTCACCGCGGCGGCGGTCATCGAAGTCAATATCGATATCCGGTGCGGAGGGGCGCTCCGGGTTGAGGAAGCGCTCGAAGAGCAGTCCGTGCTCAATGGGGTCGATGTTGGTGATCGTCAGCGCGTAGGCGACGAGGGCACCCGCCGCGGAACCACGTCCCGGGCCGACCCAGATACCGATCGAACGGGCATGCTTGATGATCTCGGCGACGATGAGGAAGTACGACGGGTACCCCTTCATGTCGATGACCTTGATCTCGTACTCCGCGCGGTCGATGTACTCCTGTGGGATCTCCCCTCCGTGGAAACGATCGCGCAGTCCCGCCATGACCTCGTGGTGCAGCCACGTCGTCGGGGTGTGCCCGTCAGGGACGTCGGCGATCGGCATGCGGTCGTGCGGGTGGGACTCCCAGATCTCGCCGTAATCCTGAACGCGCTCGGCGATGAGGAGGGTGTTGTCGCAGCCGTCGGGCACGGTGTCGTCGAAAAGCGCGCGCATCTCCTCGGCGGTCTTGATGTAGTAGCCCGTGCCGTCGAACTTGAAGCGGTCCTCGTCGTGGAGGGTCTTACCGGTCTGCACACAGAGCATCGCCTCATGGGCGGTCGCCTGCGACTCGAGGACGTAGTGGCAGTCGTTGGTCACCAGCGGCGGCAGGTCGAGCTTCTGGCCGATCTCCAGGAGCTCCCGGCGCACACGCTGCTCGATGTGCAGTCCGTGGTCCATGAGTTCGAGGAAGTAGTTCTCCTTGCCGTAGATGTCCTGCCACATCGCGGCTGCCTCGAGTGCCTCGTTGAACTGGCCGAGGCGCAGACGGGTCTGCACGTCGCCCGAGGGGCAGCCGGTGGTGGCGATGATGCCGTCGGCGCGCTCCGCGATGAGTTCGGCGTCCATGCGCGGCCATTTGCCCAGCTGGCCCTCGTAGGAGGCCATCGACGAGAGGTAGAAGAGATTCTTCAGGCCGGTGGCGTTCTCCGCGATCATCGTCTGGTGCAGGTAGGCACCCGAGGCCGAGACGTCGTCGGACTTCTGGTGCGGCTCACCCCAGCGGACGCGACTCTTGTTGAATCGGCTCTCCGGCGCGAGGTACGCCTCAATGCCGATGATGGGCTTCACCCCGGCCTTCGTCATCGCCCGGTAGAAGGCGTCCGAGCCGAACATGTTGCCGTGGTCGGTGATCCCCACGGCCGGCATCCCCTGCCGCACGACCTCGTCGGCGAGCATGTCGATCTTCGCCATGCCGTCGAGCATCGAGAACTCGGTGTGATTGTGGAGGTGCACGAAAGAGGAGTTCTTGGCCATGTGTGAGAGTGTATCGACCCCGTCAAAACACGGTCCCCGGGCTCGTTGGTATGACCTGCGGGTAGCATCCCTTCCATGATCTTCGGTCTGCTCGCCTACCTGCTGTGGGGGTTGTTCCCGGCATTCTTCCCGCTGCTGCTCCCGGCAGGTCCGGTGGAGATTCTCGCCCACCGCATCGTGTGGACCGCCGTCATCATGTCGCTGGTGCTCACCGTCGTGCGCGGATGGGGGACGTTGCGTGCCGCTTCCCGACGCACCTGGATCCAGCTCATCGCCGCCGGCGCCCTCATCTCCACGAACTGGGGCATATACGTGCTGGCGGTGAACACAAATCACGTCGCCGACGCCGCGTTGGGGTACTTCATCAACCCCCTCATCGCGGTGCTGCTGGGGGTGGTGTTCCTGGGTGAGCGGCTCAACCGCTTCCAGAAGATCGCGGTGGCCATCGCCGCCGTCGGTGTCCTGCAGCTGACTTTCCTGTCCGGTCAGGCCCCGGTGATGGCGCTGGGTATGGCGATCTCCTTCGGCCTCTACGGCCTGGTGAAGAAGCAGGTGAAGGTGTCCGCCACGGCGTCACTGACGGCGGAGACGCTGGTCGTCGCTCCCCTGGCACTGGCCTACCTTGTGTGGCTGGAGACGACCGGCCGCGGCACCCTCTTTACCGAGGGGCCCTCCCACACCGCACTGCTGGTGCTCTCGGGCCTGATCACGACGATCCCGCTGCTGCTGTTCGGCATGGCGGCGAAACGTCTGCCGCTGAGCACGGTGGGCATGATCCAGTACATGACGCCGACGATGCAGATGCTGTGGGCGCTGTTTGTCACCCAGGAGCACCTCTCTCCGGCGCGGTGGGCGGGGTTCATCATCATCTGGATCGCGGTGGCGGTCTACGTGTTCGACCTCATGCGCCGGTCTCGATCCAGAACCGGCGTATCGGCGTAGTCACGTCGTAGTCTCGGGCGGGCGCGTCCACGGGGCGGATCCCGTGACCGATGTGTCCGAAAAGTTCGGAGAGCTGGACGCTGTTGAGGGGATGACGCATTTGCACGGCCCCCGCGTACTCCCCGTCATCGACCAGCCTGAGGTTGGTGGCCGGGGCGAGCCCCTCGAGGTAGTCGTCGGAGTTGAGCAGATCGACCCGGGTCGCGAAGTACCCGGGGTGCCCCTTTCACGACGGAGGCGAGCCAGGGTTCATGAAAGGCGAGACCGGGGGCAATTATCTGCATGCCCCCGGATTTCAGGGCACCTCGACGGGCCGCACCGCGAAGCGCCCCCACGCGGCGTCCGCGGGGAGAACCTCGATGGCGGCGATCTGTGGTGCCTCGGAGAGCAGTCGCAGGACGTTGCCGTTGTCACGGACCACGACGGCGTCAAGACGCTCAGGGACGGGGACGGTGCCGACCCCCTCCAGGGACGCCGCGATGCGGTCGAGTTCACGCTGGAACACGTCCGCGCGATCCTCCCCCGCGACCGGCTCGGGCAGGGGGAAGGGCGCGGCGAGCTGCACGATCATGGCGTTGACACGCTCGACGGTGGTGAGCACGACGCCGGCCTCCTCCGGGGTGAGCGGCTCGGCGAAGGTGACGAGCGCGTAGACATGCTCGTCGATGGGGGCATCGAGAAGCGAGGTCCGGGCGCGCTCGGTGTAGGCGGCGAAGGACTCCCCCGTCTCAGTGCCCACCATGTCGCCCTGCGGCGGCAGCGGCTTGTGGGTGGCGTCGTCGAGGAAGGCGAGCAGGAGTGCGCCGAGCAGGGCCACGACGGCCAGTACCGCGATGATCCGGCGGATCATGTCGGCGTGGGCCTCACTCATCCCCGGATCACCTCGAGGGCGTGGGCGAGGTCGTCCGGGTACGGTGCCTCAATCTCCATGTACTCGCCGGAGCCCGGATGGTGGAAGCCGAGCCGCACGGCGTGCAGCCATTGACGGATGAGGCCGAGACGTTCAGCCAGACCCGGATCCGAGCCGTACATCGGGTCACCGACGCACGGGTGCCCGATCGCGGACATGTGTACGCGGATCTGGTGGGTGCGGCCGGTCTCCAGGCCGATCTCCAGGAGGGTGGCCTCCCGGAAGGCCTCGATTGTCTCGTAGTGGGTGATTGCGGGCTTGCCGTCGGTGGTCACCGCGAAACGCCAGCCGGCGGAGGGGTGCCGGCCGATGGGGGCGTCGATGGTGCCGGTGAACGGGTCCGGGTGCCCCTGGACCAGCGCGTGGTAGACCTTGCGCACCGTGCGGTCACGGAAGGCGTTCTTGAGCACCGTGTAGGCGCGCTCGGAGGCGGCGACGACCATGACACCGGAGGTTCCGACGTCGAGACGCTGGACGATGCCCTTGCGCTCCGGCGGGCCGGACGTGGAGATGCGGAAACCGGCGGCTGCCAGACCCCCGACGACGGTCGGGCCCTCCCATCCGACGGTGGGGTGCGCCGCGACGCCCACGGGCTTGTGCACCGCGATGATGTCACTGTCCGAGTAGAGGATGTCCATCCCCTCGATCAGCTCCTCCTTGGGGGTCAGGTCAGGGGCGGCCGGCAGTGTCACCTCCAGCCAGGAACCTTCATGGAGGCGGTCTGACTTTCCGACGACGTGACCGTCGACGAGCACGTCGCCCTCGACGGTCAGCTCTGCGGCGACGGTGCGGGAGATGCCGAGGAGCTTCGAGAGCGCGGCGTCGACACGCATGCCGGCCAGACCCTCCGGGACGGGGAGAGAACGGGTGTCGCGGTTCATGCCGTCACCTTCGCCTTCCGCTCCTCCAGCATCAGTGCCAGGACGAACACCACGACACCGACCGAGATGGCGGCGTCAGCGACGTTGAACACTGCGAAGGAACCTACAGAGATGAAATCCACCACGTGGCCGAACCAGAAACCCGGCTCCCGGAACAGACGGTCGATGAGGTTGCCCAGCGCACCACCGGCGATGAGAGCCAGACCGAGAGCCTGACCCCGGTCGTGGATGCGGCGCGCGGCGACGGAGATGCCCACCACGAAGAGCATCTGGATCGTGGTGAAGAGCCAGGTGCTGTTCTCCCCCATGGAGAAGGCCGCACCCGGGTTGAACAGCAGCAGGAACCGGAACCAGTCGCCGATGACGGAGTGCGGCACCCCCGGTTCCAGCCACGACAGCATGAATGCCTTGGTGGACTGGTCGATGACCGCCACCACAAGGATGATCACCACCATGAAGGTGACGTTCCGGGAGGATGGACTCGACTTTGTCTCACTCACGGCCCCTATCATTCCCCACCACGGCCGTGCGGGTCCACCCGGTGACCTGCCTGCGGTAACCTTGACTAGGTGTTCTCCCGTGTTCCGCGGATCGCCGCCGCTCTCGGCGCCACCGCCCTTCTCGCCCTGACCGCCTGCACCACCGAACAGGCGGATCCGACGACCGAGGCCGCCGTCGGTCTCCCGGTCGACGCCGCCCGCATCACCGTCGTGTCCACCGGCACCGACGCCAGGGTCCTCACCTATGAGGACGTCGATGCGGAGCAGTCCGTTGAGGTCGAGATCGCCGAAGGATTCGACCAGCTGCTCATGCGCGCGGATACCGTCGACGTGCAGGCCCCGGCGGGCGGTGACGTCACCCGCCTGACCCTGCCGCTGCGTGGTACCACCACCGCCGCGGGCGAGCCCGTCGAGGGCGAGCGTCCTGCGACCCGCGATGTCGAGTTCCGGGTCGGGCAGCCGGCCGCCGACGACCTCGAGCTCACCGACGACATCCGGTCCGCCGAGGGTTTCCTCGTGGGCTGGCGTGCCGAGGACGGCGGGGAGTTCTCCACCGTCCGCCTGGCGGCCCCGAAGGAAGCCACCGACGAGGGACGGGCGCTCGTCGAGCAGTCCCTGATGAAGGTGCTCAGCCTGCCGGTCGTGTTCCCGGAGGAGGCCATCGGAGAGGGTGCGACCTGGTCCGTGGACACCCGCGTGACGGGTGAGTCGACGCTCCTGCAGACCGCGACGTACACGATCACCGGTATCGACGGCGACCGCGTGGAGCTGGACGTCAGCATCCAGCAGCGACCCGCCCTCGGAGCCCTGGAGATGGAGGACGGTCAGTCACTCAACGTCCTCAACTCGAACACCACCAGTGAAGGCACGCTCACCGTCGATCTCGGCAGCCCCCTGCCGGTCGACGGGCGTGTCTCCTACACCACCCGCGTCATCTACGGTGGCGCAGATTCAGATGTCCGCGTCGTCCAGGATTCCACCACCTCCCTGGCGTTCGCGGACTCCCCCGACAGTTAGGAACCACCATGGCATCCCCACACCACATCAAGGTTGACGGTGTCAGCTTCACTTACCCCGGTGCGGTCCGGCGGGTGCTGACGGACGTCACTTTCGCCGTCCCCTCCGAACGCGTAACCGGTCTGATCGGGGAGAACGGTTCCGGAAAGTCGACGCTGCTTCAGCTCATCGTCGGCCAGCGGGAACCGGACGTCGGGGAAATCACCACTCCCCCGGTCACCGGTTTCATCGAGCAGGAGACGCAGCTGCCCTTCTCCGCCCCGGCATCGGAGCTGATTGACGCCGCAGTGTCGGAGCTGCGCGACGTCGAGAGGAAGATCACCCTGGTGTCCGAGCGCATGGCGGAGGAGCCCGACAATGCGCGGCTGGCGGAGGAGTTCGACGCGGCGCTGGCGATGGCGGAGCAGTCGGGCGTGTGGGAGCTCGACTCCCGCATCGCAACGGTGCTCGCCGGGCTGGGTCTGGCGAAGGTGCCACTGGATACGACGCTGGGCAACATGTCAGGTGGCCAGCGCCGCCGGTTCGCGCTCGCGGCCCTGCTGCTGCGACCGGTCGACGCGATGGTCCTCGATGAGCCGACGAACCACCTCGACGATGACGGAGTGGACTTCCTCATCAACGAGCTCGCCGAGTTCAAGGGGCCGGTGCTCGTGGCCAGCCATGACCGCTTCTTCCTGGACAAGGCCGCCGACTCGCTCATCGACCTCGACCCGGGTCTCGGGCACGAGGGCGGAGGCGGCGAGGACACCCGCCAGGGCACCCTGTTCACCGGTTCCTTCACCGACTATCTGGAGTCCCGCGAGGCCATCCGCCGGCGCTGGGAGGAGCTCTACACCGTGCAGGAGCACGAGCGGGCCCGCCTGGAGAAGGCCGCGGAGCAGACCGCGGAGGATGTCTTCCACAGCCAGGTGTCGAAGTCGGAGTCGCGGATCTCGGACAAGTTCTTCGCCGACCGCGCTGCCCGGACGGTGGGTAACCGACTACGTTCCGCCCGTAACCGCCTCGAGGCGCTCGAGCGCGATGAGCTGCCGAAGCCTCCGGCACGGCTCACCTTCCACGGCATCCCGGAGCACACGTCCGCCTCCCTCGGTGAGCCGGCGGTCTTCGCCAAGGACATCTGGGTGAACGACCGCCTGGGTCCCCTGACCGTGAAGATCTCTCCCGGTGACCACTGGCTCATCGAGGGCCCGAACGGGGCCGGCAAATCGACGTTCCTCAAGGTCGTCGAGGGTAGGTGGGACATCACCGAGGGGGAGCTACGCATCCCGGAGGAGGTGGTCATCGGCCGCCTCAGCCAGGATGACGAATGGACCGACCTTGACCTCACCGCGGAGGAGATCTTCGCGTCGAAGGTGCCCCCGAAGTCCCCGTCCCTGGTTGAGATGGGTCTGATGAACGAGGAGACCGCCGCCCGTCCCCTCAGCGAGCTCTCACTCGGTCAGCGCCGTCGAGTGTCGCTGGGCATCATCCTGGCCTCACCGCCGGACATCCTGCTTCTCGACGAGCCCACCAACCACCTCTCCCTCGCGTTGGCGGAGGAGCTGGAGGAGGCCCTGTCGACGTTCCCGGGCACGGTGCTGCTGGCCACCCATGACCGGTGGATCCGCCGCAGGTGGGCGGTACGCACCGACGGCCGCGGCAAGGTGCTCACCCTGCCGGGCCGTCGGGACGATTAGTTACTGGACCGGAGCTTCCTCAACCGGGGCCTCCTCAACCGGGGCCTCCTCAACGGGAGCCTCCTCAACCGGGGCCGGGCTGTAATCCAGGCACATCTGCGGCACCTGCTCGGGCGCCACGGTGTTCGTGATCAGGGTGCAGGCCCAGGACTGGGACAGCTTCCATGTCTCGTCCTCGTAGATGAACTCGACGTTCTCGGCCGGCTGGGCCTCAGAACCCGGGAGGATGAAGTTGACCGATGCGAGGACCGAGTCCGGGGTGTATCCCGGCAGGACCGGGTTGACGACCTGGAACTGAGCACCCGACTCAGCCTGGGAGGCGGCCATGGTCTCGAAGAGTTCCGGAGCGGTCTCTCCGCCCTGGACGGTGTTGACCTTTTCCTCGACCGGCACGTTCGGGTCGGTCGCACGGGCGAGGATGTCGTTGAGCTCATCCGCCGTCGGCAGTGCCGGGGCAGCAGACACCGCCGTGGAGGTGTCGGTCGTCGTGGACTCGTCGGTGCCTGTGGTGGAGGTGGTACCACCGTCGCCGTTGTCGCTGCTGCAGGCAGTCATGGCCAGGGCGGCACCGAATGCGGCGGTGATCGCGGTCATCTTGATCAGCTTCACGGAAAAATACTCTCCTGTAGTTCGAGTCACGTCTGGACTGCATGCTACACGCGCGGAAGCATCGACAACACTTCGCACGAGCATGGCACTCTGGAGTCATGACCCGTATTGCGTTGCTCACCACCGGCGGCACGATCGCCTGCACCACCGATGAGTCCGGGGCCCTGCGTCCCACGGTCTCCGGCACCGAACTTCTCGACGCCGTCCGCGACCACCTCGTCGTCCCCGCCGAGATCACCGTCCGTGAACTCACACGCCTCGATTCCTCCGCGATCACCCTCGCCGAGCTCGACGACCTCATCGCCGCGGTCCACTCCGCACTGGAGGACCCGTCCGTCGACGCCGTCGTGGTCACCCACGGCACCGACTCCATGGAGGACACGGCCTTCGCGCTGGACTGCTTCCATTCCGATGACCGACCCGTGATCCTCACCGGCTCACAGCGGGCCTTCGACCACCTCGAATCCGACGGCCCGGGCAACCTCATTGATGCCCTGCGTCTCGCCGCCGACCCCCTCGCCCGTCGCCAGGGGGTGCTCATCGCCTTCGGCGGCTGGACCATCCCGGCCCGGGGTGCCGTCAAGCGTCACACCACGGATCTCGACGCCTTCATATCCACCGTCCCGCGTGAGATCCGCCGTCCCGCGTCGGTTCCGGTCGCCCCGCTGGCCGGGGTGTCCGTCCCCGTGCTCGCCGCCTGGCCCGGCGCCGACCGTTCGCTTGTCGACGCCGCCCTGGCCGCCGGCGCCCGCGGCCTGGTCATCGAGGCGCTCGGCGCAGGCAACATCGGCCCGGCGATGGGGGCAGGCGTGGCCGATGCGCTGGAGGCAGGCATTCCCGTCGTGCTCACCACCCGCGTCCCCTCCGGCCCGGTCGAACTGGCCTACGGCGGTGCGGGCGGCGGCGCAACCCTCGGTTCGCTGGGCGCCGTGAGTGCGGGGCATCTGCGTGCCGGCCAGGCACGGATGGCCCTCGCCGTGGCCCTGGCGACCGGAAACGACGTGTCTGACCTGCTGGTCTAAAGACACCCCCGGACATCACCCCCCATGTCCGGAGCGTCCTCTGGCCTCAGACTCGAACACATGAACGATTCCGAAACAGCGTAGGGGGGGTGAAACCGTGTCGCAGCCCGCATCCTGGTCGGTGCTCAACCCGCACAGCTTCTACTCGCGCGCCCGCCGTGTCCGCGCCGAGGCCGAGTACACCTACTGGAGGAAGCTGCGCCCCATCGCCGACATTGAATCGGAGGAGGACTGGACCACGGTCACCACTCGCCTGCACCGGGACACCGGACTGACGAAGACTGCGTTGAACCGCAACTTCGACGCACTGGACACCCTCGATCAGCTTCCGCGGTTGAATGCCCTCGTACAGGAGACCTTCCTGCTGGAGATGCATCATCTGGCGATCATCGACGCCGTGGTCGATCTCCTGCTCGAGCCGGCGACCATCCAGGTCAATTCCCTTCTCTACTCTGCCCACGACATCGCCGACGCCCCTGTCCACCACCCGACCACCGGTGTACTCACCGAAGAAGCCGCGAAGACCCTCCGGGAGATGGTCTCCCACACCCTCGACATGGACGAGGCCCAGAACGCCGACACCACGGCCCACGACATGACCTTCCGGATCCGGTGCTTCGTCATCGGTCGTGACTGGGTCTGCCGCTGGCCCGGGTGTAACCGGAAGGCGGTCCACGCCGACGGTGACCACCGCATCAACCACAAGGACGGTGGCCCCACCAGCGCGGACAACATGGCCATGTTGTGCCGGCACCACCACAACCGGAAAACGGATCAACAGGTCACCTACCTGATCGACCCGGTCACCGGCGACGTCTACTGGCACTTCCGGGACGGCACCTACGCTGTCGATCTCGCCACCGGTCCCCTCGCTCCACGGGAGCGTCGCTGGGTCCAGACGTACGCCCACCGCAAGGGCAGAGCCAGGGAGTACGCCCGTCGCAAAGCCACCGTCGAGCGTTTCGAGGCCTACCAGGCCCGACACGGGAAGTCCGGGCGTCCCCCACCACCGGTGCCGGATCCGCTGAGCTTCCTGGCATGGCATCAGACGTCGCCACCCGAGGAAGCGGACCCCGATCCACCACCGTTCTAGTGGTCCAGCTCGTCCTGCACGGCGAGCCAGTCCCCCCACGCCAGGCTCTCCAACGGATCGGCGGGATGCAGGTCCGGGTCATCCACGTCGAAGCTCCGGGTGATCCCGGGTCCTGTGGCCCGGGTCTCGAAACGTACCGAGACGATCCCGTGCCCCGACCCCTGCACCCAGCCGTGCCCGAACTCCGGGTGGTGGACGTCCTGGGTGGCCCGCCATCCGGCGGCCTGGGGTTCCTCGATGTGCACCACCGGTTCGGCGACGTGGTCGCTGACCCCAGCCTCAAAGTCGTCGTCCACCTCGATGATCTGCTGGTCCAGCTCGGGGAAGAGCACATCCTGACGGGCCTCCTCCAGGCCGGAGAAGCCCACTCCCACCAGACGGATCGGGCCCACCTCCTCCGGGTAACGCACCAACCGGAACGCGGTCGCCTGGAGAGTGTCGAGGTTGTCGGTGGCGTACGGCAGGGTCGCGGAGCGGGACTCGATACGGAAGTCCGCCATGCGGAGCTTGACGGTGATGGTGCGGGAACCGCGGCCGTCGCTGAGCAGACGGCGGTGGGCGGCCTCGGCGGCGCGGATGACGGCGGCGTCGACCTCGGCGCGGGTGGTCAGGTCACGTGGGTAGGTGTGCTCGGCGGAGATGGACTTCGCCTCCGCACGGGGTTCCACAGGGCGTTCATCGATGCCGCGGGCGAGATTCCGGAGCGTGGGGCCGATCGTGCCGCCGAGGGAGATGGCGATCTCCTTCTCGGAGAGTGCCGCGAGGTCCCCGATCGTCTCGATGCCTATCTGCGCCAGCCGTGCCTCGGTCACCGGGCCGACGCCCCACAGCTCGCTGACGGGCATGGGGTGGAGGATCTCGAGTTGGTGATCGCCGGGGATGACGAAGGTGCCGTCCGGTTTCGCCCGCCCGGAGCCGATCTTCGCGTACTGTTTGCCGGTTCCCGCGCCGATGGAGGAGGGCAGTCCGGTCTCCTCCCGGATGAGGCGACGCAGGTCATCCGCCCACGCACGTACCTCGTCCGGGGTGGCGCCGACGAGTTCGGCGGGTTCCATGAAGGCCTCGTCGATGGAGAGCTGCTCGAGGACGTCGACACGCGTGGAGATGAGCTCGAACACCCGGCGCGACGCCGCGACGTAGACCGGGCGGCGCGGGGAGACGAGCACCGCGGAATAGCCGACGAGGCGGGCCGCCTGGTGTGTCGGCATGGCGGAGCGGGCACCGAATTTACGGGCCTCGTAGCTCGCGCCGGCGACGACTCCCCTGCCGGACACACCCGCCACGAGGACGGGGCGGCCCCGCAGGGTGGGCCGGGTCAGCTGCTCGACGGAGGCGTAGAACGCGTCCATGTCGATGTGGAGGACCCAGCGCTGCATGCCGACCATCCTAGGGCCGGCGCAGGGCCACGGCCGCCACCACCAGGATGATGCCGATGATCTCCGCCGGGGAGAGCCACTGTCCCAACGCCACCGCACCAAGCAGAGCCGCCACCACAGGCAGCAACGCCTGGAGCACGGCGAAGTAGGAGGCACCGGCCATCCGCATGACCACCTGGTCCAGCGTGTACGGAATGACAGCGGACAGCACACCCAGACCGAGGGACAGCCCGAGCAGAGTGGTCCCGGACATCGCGACGTCCATCGGCCACAGCCAGATCATGAAGGGCAGGGCGAGGACGGCAGCCATCGAGAATCCGACGGTCATTGACGTACGCGGGGTGGCGGACTCCCCCACGATCCGCGAGCCGACCACGATGTAGACGGCCCACAGACCACCGGCCAGCAGGGCGAACGCGATGCCCACGGCGGCCGTGGACCACACCGCTCCGGAGATGACCACGACGCCGGAGGTCGCCAGCCCCAGGGCCAGCCAGTCACGCAGCGACCGGGAACCGAGGGCCGCGACGAGCACCGGACCGAGGAACTCCACCGCCACGGCCGTGCCGAGGGGCAGGCGGGCGATGGCCTCGTAGAAACTCATGTTCATACCCATCGTCGCCACGCCGTATACCAGCGCAGGTGCACTACGGAAGTCCCGGAGCCGCGGACGGACGAGCACGAGCAGGATCGCCGCCGCCGCGGAGATGCGGAACCAGGCGACGCCACAGCGGCGCCCGCGTACAGGCTCACGCCTGACGCGATCATCACCGCTGGGGCACGGAGGTTCATCGCTTCGCGACGGTCGCCTTCACGCCCTTGACAACGTCGTGGGTGTCACCCTCGAGCCCGTCGGTGGTGACGTCCAGCTCGACGGCGAGAACCTCGCCGGCGATGAGGTCGCGGTGCCGCTCCGCCCACTCCTTCTTCTCCCCCGGGACGGAGAGGACGACGGAGATTCGGTCGGAGACCTCCAGGCCGGTGGCCTTGCGGGCGTCCTGCAGGCCACGGATGACGTCGGCGGCCCAGCCCTCGGCCTCGAGCTCCTCGGTGAGGGTCATGTCGAGGACGACGAGGCCGTCGAGGCCGTCGATACGCGCGGTGGACTCGGGGTTGGCGGCGACGAGACGCTCGGTGTACTCCTCCGGCTGCAGTTCGATGCCGTCGGCCACGACCTTGTCACCGACGCGCTCGTAGTTGCCGGACTTGACGGCCTTGATCACGCGCTGGACGTCCCTGCCCAGGCGCGGACCGGCGGCACGGGCGTTGACCACCACCTCGAAGGTTCCGACAGAGTCGACGTCGGAGGTCAGCTCGACGTCCTTGACGTTGACCTCGTCGCGGATGATGGCGGCGAACGGTGCGAGCTGCTCGGACTCCGGCAGCGCGACAGTCAGGGACGGCAGCGGCAGACGGTTGCGCAGCTTGTGGGCCTTGCGCACCGAGGAGGCCGCGGAGCAGACACCACGGGTGGCATCCATGGCGGCGACGAGATCGGCGTCCGCGGGGAAGTCCTCGGCGGACGGGTAATCCGCCAGGTGGACGGAACGCTCGCCGGTCAGTCCACGCCAGATGACCTCGGAGGTCATCGGCAGGAGCGGGGCAGTGACGCGGGTGAGCACCTCGAGCACTGTGTAGAGGGTGTTGAACGCCTCCGGGTGGGCGTCGTCGCCCTCCCAGAAACGGTCACGGGAGCGACGGACGTACCAGTTGGTCAGAGCGTCGGCGAACTGGCGGACGGCGTCGGTGGCGTCGGCGATGTCAGTGTTCTCCAGCGCGGTGCGGACGGTGCCGACCAGGTCGTGCAGCTTCGCCAGGATGTAGCGGTCGAGCACGTCCCCGGAATCCACCGACCACTCGGCCTGCTTCGAGGAGTACAGCTGCAGGAAGGAGTAGGCGTTCCAGATCGGCAGGAGCGCCTGACGCACGCCGTCTCGGATGCCCTGCTCGGTGACGATGAGGTTGCCACCACGCAGGATCGGCGAGGACATGAGGAACCAGCGCATCGCGTCGGAGCCGTCGCGGTCGAAGACCTCGTTGACGTTCGGGTAGTTGCCCTTGGACTTGGACATCTTCTGGCCGTCATCGCCGAGGACGATGCCGTGGGCGACGACCTTCTTGAACGCCGGACGGTCGAAGAGTGCCACGGACAGGACGTGCAGGAGGTAGAACCAGCCGCGGGTCTGGCCGATGTACTCCACAATGAAGTCCGCCGGGTGGTGCTCCTCGAAGAACTCCCGGTTCTCGAAGGGGTAGTGGAACTGCGCGAACGGCATGGCACCGGAATCGAACCACACGTCCAGGACGTCCGGGACACGACGCATGGTCGACTGGCCCGTCGGGTCGTCCGGGTTCGGGCGGGTCAGCTCATCGATGTACGGGCGGTGCAGAGACTTGGGACGGACGCCGAAGTCGGCCTCGAGCTCGTCGAGGGAGCCGTAGACGTCGACACGCGGGTACTCGTCGTTGTCGGAGACCCACACCGGGATCGGGGAACCCCAGTAACGGGAACGGGAGATGTTCCAGTCGCGGGCGTTCTCCAGCCACTTGCCGAACTGGCCGTCGCGCACGTGCTCCGGCAGCCACTCGATCTCCTCGTGGTTGAGCTCGACCATTCGGTCGCGGATCTCGGTGACGCGGACGAACCAGGACGGCAGCGCCATGTAGATGAGCGGCTCACCGGAACGCCAGGAGTGCGGGTACGAGTGCTCGATGGTCTGGTGACGCAGGACACGGCCGCGGTCCTTGAGATCGCGGATGATGTCCTTGTTGGCGTCGAAGACGAGCTGTCCCTCGTATTCGGGTACCTGGGGGGTGAACTTGCCGTCCATGTCGACCGGGATGACCACACCGATGTCGTACTTCCGGCAGGACTCCATATCGTCCTCACCGAAGGCCGGGGCCTGGTGGACGATACCGGTGCCGTCCTCGACGGTGACGTAATCGGCGAGGATGATCTGGAAGGCGTTGGCCTCGTCGGCGAAGTAGTCGAACATCGGCTGGTACTGCAGACCCTCGAGGTGTGCGCCCGGGATCGTGGCCACGACCTCGTGTTCCTCACCAAACTCCTTGGCCAGCGTGCCCACCAGCGGGGCCGCCATGAGGTAGATCACACCGTCAGCGGCGCGCACCAGCGCGTAGTCGACCTCCGGGTGGACGGCGAGCGCCAGGTTCGAGGGCAGAGTCCACGGGGTGGTGGTCCAGGCGAGGGCGGCGGCGTCGGCAAGCAGCGGATGCTCAGTGAGGGTCTTCTCCGCGGCGGAGCCGGCAACGGCACCGGTGACCGGGAAAGTCACGGTCAGAGCCGGATCCTGGCGCATCTTGTAGGAGTCGTCGAGGCGGGTCTCCTGGTTGGACAGCGGGGTGTGCTCAGCCCAGGAGTACGGCAGGACACGGAAGCCCTGGTAGATGAGCCCCTTGTCGTAGAGCTGCTTGAAGGCCCAGATGACGGACTCCATGTAGCCCGGATCCATCGTCTTGTAGCCGTTGTCGAAGTCCACCCACCGCGCCTGACGGGTGACGTACTCCTTCCACTCCTCGGCGTAACGGAGAACGCTCTCGGCGCAGTACTCGTTGAATTTCGCCAGACCCATGTCCTCGATCTGGCCCTTGTCGGTGATACCGAGCTGCTTCTCCGCCTCGAGCTCCGCCGGCAGGCCGTGGGTGTCCCAACCGAAGACACGGGGCACGTGGTGGCCGGTCATGGTGCGGAAACGCGGGATGATGTCCTTGACGTAGCCGGTGAGCAGGTGGCCGTAGTGCGGCAGACCGTTGGCGAACGGCGGGCCGTCGTAGAAGACGTACTCCTTCTCCCCCTTGCGCTGCTCCAGCGACGCCTGGAACGTACCGTCCTTCTTCCAGTACTCCAGGACGACCTGCTCCATGTCGGGGAAACGGGAGGAACCACCGGTCATGTCGACGCGGGGGTACACTCCGCCCACGGCGGTCTTCTTCTGCTCGGACATATCTTCCTTCACTCACGAGTCGTTGGACTGTGCAGGGACGCATCTGCTGCGCGGTACCACCCTGCTTGAGTGCCGGGGCACCCCACTTCATTCGTGGTGAAGGTCTGTCACGGTCCCACCCGTCCGGTTCTACTCGGCACATGCCTTTCTTCCGGATGCTCCCCGGTGATGGCCGGATCGTCGCTTCTGCGGTGTCACTATACACGCAACAAAAACTCCCCGCCGCAGCGGGGAGTTTCTGTGTGGAGTGCTAGTTCTGCTTGCCTGCGTCGGAGTTCGGAGCCGCGGAACCGCGGGCCTCGAGCTCCTGCAGCTGGGTCTCCAGCAGGGTCTTCAGGCGGGTGCGGTACTCGCGCTCGTAGGTACGCAGCTCCGCGATGCGGGTCTCCAGGGCCGTCTGCTGCTGCTTGACGGTCGCCATGATCTCCGTGTGCTTGCGCTCGGCGTCGGCCTGCAGGGCGTTCGCCTTCTCCTCGGCCTGACGGATCTGGGCCTCGGCACGGGAGGTCGCCTGGTTGGTGGTTTCCTCCGCGCGCTTCTCTGCGTCGGCGACCAGGGACTTCGCACGGGTGTCGGCATCGTTGATCTGCTGCTCGGCACGCTTCTTGGCGTCAGCCAGCTGGGCCTGGGACTTCTGGTCAGCATCGGAGAGCTGTGCCTCCGCGGCCGTACGGGCCTCATCCAGCATGGAGCGGGACTCCGCCTGTGCCTCGGAGGTGAGACGGTCGGCCATCTCCTGAGCCAGGCCCAGGACCTTGGCGGCCTGCATGTGGGTGTCCACGGTGGCCGGTGCGGCGTCCTGCTCCGGGACAGGGGCGACGGCCGCGGCCTTCTGCGGCTGCTGGGTGGCGTTCTTCTTGGCTGCCTCGAGCTCTGCCCTGGTCTTCTGCAGCTCAGCCTTGACGCTCTTCGTCTCGGACTCGGCCTTCTCGGTGGCCTTGCGGACATCGGTCAGCTTGGACTCGCACTCCTTGCGGAGCTCCTGCTCAATCTCCTTGCGGAGCTCCTGCTCGATCTCCTTGCGGAGCTTCGCCTCGTCGACACCAGCGGGAGCGGTGGCACCCGCGCCGCCCTGCTCCAGCTTTGCGCGGAGATCGTCGTTATCGTCCTGCAGCTGAGCGAGAGTGTCTTCGACGAGGTCGAGGAACTGGTCAACCTCATCCTCGTTGTAACCCCGCTTGCCGATCGGCGGCTTACTGAAAGCGACGTTGTGCACATCAGCTGGTGTCAGCGGCATTGGCGTTCCCTTCGAGTTTGTGGTGGCCCGGTAGGCCGGTGCGGGCTGGCCCACACGATGCTTTTTCAATAATCGTACGTTGAGTGCTTGGCCAAGTGTAACCCCCGAAGGAGTCTGCTGGGCCACGGACACTCCAAATCTTTAGCAGAGGTTGAGTCCGGCGACCGCTCAGCTGCCGAATACCGACAGCACGACGACCTGCAGAACACTGAGGATGATGAACAGAACGATCACCGACATGTCCAGCGCGACGCCACCCATCTTCAGGGGCGGAATCACCCGACGCAGCGCCTTGACCGGGGGATCTGTGATGACGAACAGCGGCTCCGCAATGTAGATGAACCACCGCGGCGGCTGGAAGTTGCGCGAGAAGGACTGGATCATCTCGATGACGATGCGCGCAATCAGGATGAGGACGAAAATCCGGAGGACGAGGTAAATGGCAGAACCGAGGAGACTCACAGTGACTGAGCCTAGTGGTTCCCGCAACGAAAAAGGTAGGTGCCCCACGGGGAGTGGGACACCTACCTCACGACCGGCAGCTGCGTGACCGGTTGGGTCAGCGCAGCTTGGCTGCCCGTTCGAGCTCGATCTGGGAGAACTCCGCACCCTCCGGGGTGATGGCGAAGACGGTACGGTCCGTGTCGATGTTGCGGGTGACATTGACCATCTTCCCGCGCAGGGCGTAGCAGAGGCCGGCGGCGAAGTCGACGATGCGCTTGTTGTCGCCCGGCTCCATGCGGGTGAGGTCGAAGACGACGGCGTCACCGTCACGGAAGGGCTCACCGATCTGTGCGGCCTGGCTGTAAGAGGTGACCTCCACGGCGACCAGCTTCGGCTCCGGGGCCTGGTACTGCGGGCGCTCCTCGCGCTCCAGACGGCTGTAGCCGCCGTACTCGTAGTCGCGGGCAGGTGCGTAAGCCGCGGAACCGCTGGTGCGGTAATGCTGGTCCTCGCGGTCATAGTCGTAGTAGGCGTCCTCGTTCTCCATGTCGATCGGAGACAGTCCGAAGAACTCCTTGGCATTCCTGATGAAGGACATTTGTTTTCCTCTCCCGTTGGTGCAGCTGGCGTCGGGGTTTTGGCCGTTTACTGACACCCTACGGTAGTTGTCGGCTGCCCAGCACGCCGGTTCCGACACGCACGATGTTTGAGCCGTTGGCGACAGCGCTCTCCAGGTCGGCGGACATGCCCGCGGACAGCTCCATTCCCGGCCCCAGGCCATCACACAGCGCACGCGCCCGGGCGAAGACGGGGTCCGGATCCGCTCCCAGGGGAGGAACCACCATGAGTCCCCGCAGTTCCAGGTGCGGGGCGGCCTCGACGACATCGACAAGCTCCTGCAGGTCCTCCTCGAGGACACCTCCACGGGAGGGATCGCCGTCGGCGGAGAGCTGCAGATAGACAGGCAGGATGCCGGCCGGACGGTCGCCGCGTTCGATGGCGAGGCCGATGCCGCGGTTCAGCGCCTCCGCCAGACGCACCGAGTCCACCGAGTGGACGCTGGCGGCCCAGCGGGCGACGGAGTTGGCCTTCTTCGTCTGGATCTGGCCGATCATGTGGATACGCGCTGCCGGCACGTCGGCGGCCTTGGCGCGGGCCTCCTGTTCGCGGTTCTCGGCGACGTCGGCGACGCCGAGTTCGAGGAGCAGATCCAGGTCGGAGGCCGGGTGAAACTTCGTCACCGGCAGAAGGCGGATGTCGGCGGGGTCGCGGTCAGCGGCGCGGGCAGCGGCGGCGATACGCTCCCGCACGGCGGCCAGGTTGGTGCGGAGTTCCTCCAGTCTGGTCACGGCAGCCACACCAGCCCCGCCTGACGGCCGGTGGTGCCCTCCCGACGGTACGAGAAGAAGTTCTCGTCCTCGATCGTGCACCGCGGGTCCGCCTCGATGTTGGTCACCCCCAGGCCCATGAGCTGGCGCACCAGCCCGGCCCGGATGTCGAGACCGACGGTTCCCTTCTCAGTACGGGTCCGGGATCCCGGGAGATGGTTCTCGACGTCCGCCGCCATCTCCGCCGGCACCTCGTAGTGACGTCCCGAGGCCGCGGGCCCCAGGACCGCCTGGATCGCCCCCGGCTCCGCCCCGAGGTCCGTCATCTTCTCGACCGTGCGTGGCACGATCCCGTTACGCGCGCCCATGCGGCCGGCGTGCACCGCGGCGACGACGCCGTGGACGTGGTCTGCCAGCAGAACAGGGACACAGTCCGCGACGAGCACCCCCAACGCCAGACCACGCTCAGTGGTCACGAGGGCATCGGTGGCCTCGACGGGACTAGGCCGGGGGCCGTCGACGACGGTGACGGTGCGGGAGTGGATCTGCTCCATCCACACGATGTCGTCCAGTCCGAGGATGCGGGCCAGTCGCTCACGGTTGGCGGTGACCGCGTCAGGGTCGTCCCCGACGTGGTCACCGAGGTTGAAGGAATCATAAGGAGACGGCGACGCCCCGCCCGCACGGCTGGTGAAGACCATGCGGACGGGGCGAGGAGCCTCGTTCGCGCTACTGAGGGACATGCCCTAGAGGTTAGCGCAGGAAGTCGGGCACATCGAGATCGTCATCGCGGGAGTTACGGGAGCTGGTGAACAGTCCACCGTTGCCGGAGCTGCGGTGACGACCGGCGTCGGTCGCCGGGGCCGAGGTCGGCGGCGGGGTGGGCTTCCGCTCCTCCTGCTGCTGACGATCCTCGAACAGGCCACCGCGGGTCGGCTCCTCCATCGGGGACGGGGCCGGAGTGGGCTCGGCGACGCGGGCGGCCGGCGGGTTGTTCTTCGCGGCGTCGAAGCCGGTGGCGATGATGGTCACGCGGACCTCGTCACCCAGGTTGTCGTCGATGATCGTTCCGAAGATGATGTTGGCGTCCTCGTCGGCCTTCTCCTGGACGATGGTCGCCGCCTCGTTGACCTCCATAAGGCCGAGGTCGGAGGCGCCGGCAACGGAGAGCAGCAGGCCCTTCGCGCCTTCCATGGTGGACTCCAGCAGTGGGGAGTTGATGGCCTGGAGAGTGGCTGTCATGACACGGTCGTCGCCACGGGAGGAGCCGACGCCCATGAGCGCGGAACCGGCGTCGGACATGACGGAGCGGACATCGGCGAAGTCGACGTTGATCACGCCCGGGGTGACGATGAGGTTGGTGATGCCCTGGACACCGTTGTGCAGGACCTCATCGGCGGCGCGGAAGGCCTCCATCATGGACAGCGAAGCGTCACCGAGCTGCAGCAGACGGTCATTCGGGATGACGATGAGAGTGTCACAGACCTGACGCAGCTCCTCGATACCCGCCTCGGCCTGGCGCGTACGGCGCGGGCCTTCGAACTTGAAGGGCTTGGTCACGACACCGACGGTCAGCGCACCGAGCTTCTTCGCGATCCCCGCGACAACCGGAGCGGCACCAGTACCGGTGCCGCCACCCTCGCCCGCGGTGACGAAGACCATGTCGGCACCCTTGAGGGTCTCCTCGATCTCGGACTTGTGGTCCTCGGCGGAGGTGCGACCGACCTCCGGGTTCGCTCCGGCGCCGAGGCCGCGGGTGGCCTCACGACCGATGTCGAGCTTGGTGTCCGCATCAGAGAAGAGCAGGGCCTGGGAGTCCGTGTTGATGGCGACGAACTCGACACCCTTGAGGCCCTCTTCGATCATGCGGTTGACGGCGTTGACTCCGCCGCCGCCGACGCCGACGACCTTGATGACGGCGAGGTAGTTGTTCGGTGAGGTCATGGGTTCTGGCCGCGCCTTTCGGGGAAGTTTAAGTGATCTTGAACGAGGTTATATCCATCATGGGCGACCGCACCCGAAAAGTCAGGGACATTTCGGGGCGTGTCGATACCCTCAACCTCAGGTTTAACGTAGGGTCAGCAGCGTGGGATTGGACACATTCCAGTGTTCTCCCGGCCGCTGGATGGCGGTCTGCATCGCCAGGGCCTTGTCGTGGTTGCCGTCCGAGGCCCCCCAGTAGAAGGTACGCCCATCATGCAGGTGGAGGGTCAATTCGTACCTTCCGGGGACATCGATGGTGGAGACCATCTCCCGCACGTGTCCGGGCAGCGAGGAGATGACGGCGGCCACGTCCGCCAGGACCTCGAGATCCTCGCGCAGATCCCCGGTGACCTCCACGGAGTCATCCGGCGGAACGCCGATGAGGAAGGGACGCCCCTCCTCGTCGATGAGGTGGTCACCGTCCGTTTCGCGACTGTACAGCAGCGCCTGTCTCTCCGTGACGTCCACCACCAGCGTGGACGGCCACTGACGTGAGACGGTCGCACTACGGATCCACGGCAGTTCGACGACACCCCGGGCAGCCTGCCCGGCGTCGACACGCACGAGATTGTCGCCCCGAGCCACCCCCGTCGCCTCGATGACGTTCTCCTCCGGGGAATGGACGTTTCCCGTCACGGCGTAGTTGTTCACCCGCAGGACGGGGAACACCCACATCACGACGACTGCGAGCAGCAGCACCGCGAGCAGGGCCCCGCCGATGCGGAGGATGCTTCTGCGTGACATCTACCCGCCCAGCGTCGCCAGGATTTCGCGCGCCAACAGGGTGACGTCACCGGCGCCCATCGTCAGTACGAGGTCGCCCTCACGCACCAGACCGCGGACGGTCTCCGGGGCACGGGAGAAATCCGGCTCGTAGGTGACGTCGCAGGTCATCGCATCGGTGATGATGCGGGAGCTCACGCCCTCAACCGGTCTCTCACGGGCCCCGAAGATGTCAAGGACCACGGCTGCGTCAGCCAGCGAGAGTGCCGCGGCGAACTCCTCGGCGAACTCGATGGTGCGGGAGTACAGGTGCGGCTGGAATACGACGACCACCCGACCGTCCTCCCCTTCCGCCTCCACCTTCTGCTGCGCGGCCTGCAGCACCACGGTGACCTCGGTCGGATGGTGGGCGTAGTCATCGTAGACCCGCACACCTCCGGCGGTGCCGCGGTACTCGAAACGGCGGCGCACGCCGCTGAAGTCGCTCAGACCCTGAGCCAGCTTCTCCAGGTCACCGCCGGCCAGGTGCCCGGCCAGCAGGGCGGCGGCACCGTTGAGGACCATGTGACTGCCCGGGGTCTGCAGAAGGACGGGGAGATCGCGGTCGTCGATACGGATGAGCGCGGTGGTGCCGCCGTCGGTGACCTCGGTGCTGAGGATCTCCGCCCCCAGCGGGATGGCCGGGTGGAGGGCCGCCGCATCAGTCGTGCCGTAGCCCCGCACCTTGATCCCGCGCTTCATCGCCCGCTCCCCCAGGGCGGCGGCGTGGATGTCGTCGAGGCACACGACCAGGCAGCCGTTCTCGGTGATCCGCTCGGAGAAGTCGTCGAAGACCTGGTGGTAGGCCTGTGCCGTACCGAAGAAGTCGAGGTGGTCAGGCTCGATGTTGGTCACCACGGCCACGTCCGGGGAATAGCGCAGCAGCGAGGCGTCGGACTCGTCGGCCTCGGCGATGAAGATGTCGCCGGTGCCGTGGTGCGCGTTGGTGCCGGAACGGCTGAGCTGGCCACCGATGGAGAAGCTCGGGTCCATGCCCGCCGCCTGCGCCGCGGCGACGGCCATCGAGGTGGTCGACGTCTTGCCGTGCGTACCGGCGAAGAGGATCTGGCGGTAACCGGACATGAGTTCACCGAGCAGATCGGAACGCCGGATGACCGGGATGCCCCGTTCATGGGCCTCGACGAGCTCCGGGTTGTCCTGCGGAATCGCCGCGTAGGAGACGACGACCACCGTCGGCGGATCCCCGGCGAGGGTCAGGTTGGCTGCATCATGGCCGACGGCGACGTGCGCCCCGGTGGAGCGCAGCGCACGCACCGGACGGGAATCCTTGACATCGGAACCGGTGACCACCGCTCCGCGGTCGAGCAGGATCCTGGCGACACCGGACATGCCGGAGCCACCGATGCCGATGAGATGGACGCGGGAGAGATCAACGGTCACGGTGTGCGCTCCTGAGTGGTTGGGGTGATGAGAACTTACTTTACTGCTGTCACGACCGCGTCGGCGAGCAGACCGGCGGCGTCACCGGCGGAGTGGTCGCGGGCCGCGGCGCGCATCGCGGCGAGCTTCTCGTCGTCGCCGAGTATCTCCGTGACCTCGGAGACGAAGCGGTCTGCGGTGAGCTCCGCGTCGTCGATGAAGCGGGCCGCCCCGGACTCCACCACGTCGGTCGCGTTGAGTGCCTGTTCACCGTTGCCGTGCGGCAGTGGCACGTACAGGGCGGGCAGTCCCGCAGAGGTGACCTCGGCGACGGTCATCGCGCCGGAGCGGCAGACGATGAGGTCGGCGACGGCGTAGGCGGCCGCCATGTCGTCGATGTAGGGCACCGCCACGTAGTGATCGTGTCTGGCGGGGGCGGTGTTGCGCTTACCGTAGGCGTGGAGGATCTGGAACCCGTCGGCTCCGGTGAGCGCGTCGACGGCCCCGGCCACCGCCTTGTTGATGCGCACCGCCCCCTGGGAACCACCGGTCACCAGCAGCGTCTTACGCTCCGGGGACAGTCCCCACAGTTCGCGGGCCCGCTCAACGGCGGCATGGGTGTCGCCCCCGTGCAGACCGCCCCGCACCGGGATACCCACAACCTCGCCGGGCATGCCCGAGTCCGCGACTGCGTTGTAGCTGCGGCCGCCGAGGCGCTGGCCCAGTTTGTTCGCCATACCGGCGCGGGCGTTGGCCTCGTGCACGAGGAAGGGGATGCCCATCGACTTCGCCGCCAGATAGGCGGGGGCGGAGACGTAGCCGCCGAAACCAATGAGGACGTCGGCCCCGGTTTCCCGGAGGATCTCCCGCGTCTGGCGGACGGCACCCAGCACCCGGAACGGCAGCTTGAGCAGATCCAGGTTGAGGCGGCGCGGCACGGGGACGGGGTCAATGAGCCGCAGGTCGAAGCCGCGGGCGGGGACGAGGTCACGCTCCAGACCCCGGGGGGTGCCCAGGGCGGTGACGATGGCCCCGTGCTTCTCGACGAGCACCTCAGCCACCGCGAGAGCGGGCTCGATGTGACCGGCGGTTCCGCCTCCTGCGACAACTACGCTCAGAGGCTTCTTCGCTGCAGGCATGGGTCACCGTCTCCTGTCGTTGGGGGGTCGATTTCTCCTCTTGACGCTACCAGTGACCGGCTCCCCGAACCTGTCACGTGCAGTGGGGGCGGGCGTGCGCCGTACCGGGGTGGTGCGGGCGGCCGGTTCCGGCAGGAATGCCAGCCGGTCGAAGAGGGGGCGACCGTAGGACTGCATCGCGGAGACCACCTCCGGTTCGTGGCGGGCCACCGACGCCAGCAGACCCATCGAACCCAGCGTGATGATCGTCGAGGTGCCGCCCGCAGAGATCATCGGCAGCTGGATGCCGGTAACCGGCAGCAGACCGATGACGTAGCCGATGTTGATGAAGGCCTGCGACACGACACCCGCCGTGAGCGCACCAGCCATGAGCGCCTGGAACTGGTTCTGGGCGCGCAACGCGGCACGTATGCCGAAGTAGCCGAGCAGAGCGAAGAGGATGATGACCAGCGCCCCACCCCACAGTCCGAGCTCCTCGCCGATGATGGCGAAGATGAAGTCGTTCTTGGCTTCGGGGAGGTAGAACCACTTGGCGCGGGACTGCCCCACCCCGACGCCGGTGACGGCGCCGTCCGCAAGGGAGAGAAAGCCCTGGTAGGACTGGAACGCCACGCCCTGGGTGTCCTCGAAGCGCCCGAAGAGGGCGTCGAAGTAGACGTGGAAGCGGTTGGAGCGGAAACCGCCGGAGAGGAACACCCCCAGCAACCCGATACCGGCGATGGCCACCGCAGCGAGGATGAGCCGCATGTCGACACCCGCGAACAGGAGCGTGAAGCCCACGATCACGGCGAAGTTCACCGCCATGCCCAGGTCGCCCTGGGCACCGATGAGGAGGGTCATGAGGGCCGCCACACCCGTGTAGACGATGAAAGGGCTGCGGAGCCCGGCGCCGGGAGTGTGCCTTCTGTCGGCGAGGTAGGACGCACCCCATACGGCGATGGCCACCTTGGCCAGCTCGGAAGGCTGGAAACGCACGGGGCCGACGACGATCCACGACTGGGAGCCCACCTCGAGGCGGCCGGTACCGATGCCCGGTATGAGCACCGCGACAAGCAGCACCAACGACAGGAGGAGGAGCCAGGGAGTCAGACGCCGCACTGTCTCGGGTCGGGTGCGCAGCGCGATCCAGAAGGTGGCGAGGCCGACCGCGATCATCATGAACTGGCGCATGGCCTGGTTCCACACGGTCGCGCCCTCAAGGACGGACCAGGTCATTGTCGAGGACATGACCATGACGGCACCGATGCCGACGAGCAGGAAGACCACAGAGCGGATCATGAAGTAGTCGAAGCCCGGGCGGGAGTCCAGCATGCGGTGCCAGTCCGCACGCCACTTCGTGAATCTGCCGGTGGAGTTACTCATGTCAACCGCCGTGCGGCCGCGGCGAACAGGTCGCCGCGCTCAGCCATGCCGGTGAACATGTCGAGGGAGGCGGACGCCGGGGCGAGGAGGACGGTGTCCCCCTTCGTCGCGACACCCGCCGCCCACTCCACCAGCTCCTCCATCGCAACGGCCGGGTCGGTGTGGGCGGTGGTGTGGACGGGCACGTCCGGGGCGAACTCGGCCAGTGCCTCCGCGATGAGCGGGGCGTCGACACCGAGCAGCCCCACGGCGCTGAGCCGGTGGGCGTGGTCCCGGATGAGCGGGGCGATGTCCGCGCCCTTGAGCTGTCCGCCGGCGATCCAGATGACGTCACGGAGTCCGGCCAGTGCCGCGTCGGCGGCGTGCGGGTTGGTGGCCTTGGAGTTGTCGATCCACACCACTCCCCCACCCTCCGCGACGGTCTGTCCACGGTGGCCGTCGACCTGGAAGTCGGCCAGCGCCGCGGCGATGTGCTCCGGGCTCGCCCCCTGGCTGCGTGCGATCGCCGCCGCAGCCAGGGCATCGAGGACACCGGCCGGTCCGGCGGGCTGGATGCCCTCGACCGGGGCGAGAACGGTGCCGGTGTCATCCACCAGGTGTCCGTCGCGCACACCGAACTGTCCGGGGGCAGGCTCACCGAGGGTGAAACCGATGTAGGTGTCCACACCCGTCCGATCCAGCACGGCCCGCACCTCCGGGTCGTCGACACCGGCGACAGCCACCGCACCACGCAGGGCGCGGGCCTTGTCGTCGGCGTAGGCGGTGAAGGAGCCGTGCCAGTCGATGTGGTCCTCGGCGAGGTTGAGCAACACCCCGGCGTCCGGGGAGAGCTCACTCGACCAGTGCAGCTGGAAGCTGGACAGCTCGGCGACGAGGACATCGACGCGCTGCGGGTCCACCAGGGCGTCGGCCACCGCGACACCGATGTTGCCGACCGCCTCGGCCCGCAGGCCGGTGTCACGACCGAGCCGCTGCATCATGGCGGCCAGCATGGCGGTGGTGGTGGTCTTGCCGTTGGTGCCGGTGACCACGAGCCAGGTGCGCGGCGGACCGAAGGTCCCGGCGCGGTCGAGGCGGTACGCCAGCTCGACGTCGCCGATGACCTCGAGGCCGCGGGCGGCCGCGTCGAGAAGCAGGGGGCTGTCCGGGCGCCAGCCCGGGGAGGTGACGACGAGCTCGACGTCGTCGAGAAGCTCGCGGGCCTCGGCCACGGAGACGGTGCGTACACCGTCGAGGCGGGTGTTGTCGTCGGCGACGATGAGATCCACCCCGAGGCCTGAGAGCAGACGGACCAGGCCGCGGCCGGAGACGCCGGCGCCGGCGACGAGGGCGGTTCCGGTGATCATCACAGGCTCGCTCCCGTGGCGGTGAGCCACTCAGCGTAGAAGATGGACGTTCCCAGCATGACGGCCATGACGGCGATGAGCCAGAAACGGACGACGACGGTGGTCTCGGGCCAGCCCCCGTTCTCAAAGTGGTGGTGGAACGGCGCCATGCGGAAGAAGCGTCGGCCCGTCGTGCGGAACACGACGATCTGGATGAGCACGGAGGCCGCCTCGATGACGAAGAGGGCACCGATGATGATCATGAGGAGCTCCGTGCGGGACGCGACGGACAGACCGGCGACCAGACCACCGAGAGCCAGGGAACCGGTGTCCCCCATGAAGATCTTGGCCGGCGCGGCATTCCACCACAGGAAGCCGAGGCAGGCACCGAGACCGGCGGCGGCGAGGACGGCGAGGTCCAGCGGGTCACGCACCGAGTAGCAGCCCGGCTCCACCGAGACGGTGCAGGAGTTGCGGAACTGCCAGAAGGTGATGAGCGTGTAACCACCCATGACGAAGGCTGTGGTGCCGGCGGCCAGGCCGTCGAGCCCGTCGGTGAGGTTGACGGCGTTCGACCACGCGGCGATGAGGATGTACATGAACACCAGGAACACGATGATGCCGATCACCGAACCACCGAAGGCGATGTCAAAGGTGTCGATGTCCCGGATGAACGACAGCTGCGTCGACCCCGGGGTCAGGCCCTGGTCATCCGGGAACCGCAGGATGAGCAGACCGAAGACGACGGCGATCACCAGCTGACCGACGAGTTTCGCAGTCTTGTTGAGGCCCAGGTTGCGGGCCTTGAACAGCTTGATGAAGTCGTCCGCGAAGCCCAGTGCGCCCAGGCTCAGGGTCAGGCCGAGGACCAGCAGGCCGGAGAAGGTGAAACCGCCGGAGCCGGTGATGAGCCCGTAGACGCCGACTGTGAGGTAGGCGATGACGATGCCCGCGATGATGGCGATGCCGCCCATCGTCGGGGTGCCACGCTTGCGCATGTGCGACTTGGGGCCTTCCTCACGGATCTCCTGTCCCAGGCCTTCGGCGGAGAACCGTCGGATGAGGACGGGAGTGGTGAAGATGGCGACGAGGAAGCTGACGATTCCTGCGATGATGATCTGTGTCACGTCGAATGCGCCCCTATAGACCCTTCTGGATGAGTTGTTCGGCCACCCGCCACAGCCCCAGTGCATTGGAGGCCTTCACCAGCACCACGTCACCGGGGTTGCCGGTGCCGGTGTACTCGATGGGACGGGTCTGCAGCACGTTATCTACGAGGCGGGTTGCCTCCTCGACATCGCGTGCGATCTCAGTAGTTATACCCCGCTCACGCGCCGCCGTCGCCATGGCACGGCAGTTGGGGCCGTCCCCGACGGCGATGAGGTGGGACACGCGGTAGCGTTCCAGCTGCTCACCGAGGTTCCGGTGGGAGGTTTCGGCATCGTCGCCGAGCTCTCCCATCTCTCCGAGCACCGCGATGGCCCGGGCGTGCGGGCGCGCCGCCGCCGTGTAGGCCAGGGCCGCGATACCGGCCCGCATGGAGTCCGGGTTGGCGTTGTAGGAGTCGTTGATGACGGTCACACCGTCGGCCCGCGTCTGTACGTCCATGCGGTGTGCGGAGGCGTTGGTGTGCCGGGACAGTCCCGCCGCGATCTGCTCGAGGGTGAGTCCGGCCTCCACACCGACGGCGGCGGCGGCGAGCGCGTTGGACACCTGGTGCTCGCCGAAGACCTGCAGGGTCACCGGAACGGAGCCCTCCCGGCTGTGGAGGGTGAAGCTGGCGCGGGCGACGTCGTCGAGCCGTACGTTGTCCGCCCACAGATCGGCCCGGGACTGCGCGGAGTAGGTGACCAGGCGGGCCCGGGTGCGCGTCGCCATCGCGGCGACGAACGGGTCGTCGGCATTGAGGATGGCCACGCCGTCGGCGGGCAGCGCCTCGACGAGCTCCCCCTTGGCCTGCGCGATCTTCTCCTGGGAGCCGAACTCCCCGAGGTGCGCGGAGCCGACGTTGAGGACTACACCGATGTGCGGCGGCACGGACTCCGCCAGGTGCGCGATGTGGCCGATGCCGCGGGCCGACATCTCGGCCACGAGGTAACGGGTGTCCGCATCACAGCGCAGGGCGGTGTACGGGTGGCCGATCTCGTTGTTGAAGGAACCCGGCGGGGCGACGGTCTCCCCCGCCGCCTGCAGCACGGAGGCCACGAGATCCTTGGTGGAGGTCTTGCCGGCGGAGCCGGTGATGCCGACCACCGTCAGGTCAGGCAGACGCGTGACCACCCCGTGGGCCAGGGCCGCGAGCGCATTGACGACGGCCCGGGCGGAGCCGTCCTCGTCGTGGGCGTAGATGTCGGCGTTGGATTCGCTTCGGCCCTGGGGCGTCACGACGATCGCCGGCACCCCGACGGGCCGCGCCGCCAGGACGGCGACGGCACCTGCCTCGACGGCGGTACCGGCGAAGTCGTGGCCGTCCACGCGGGCACCCGGCAGAGCGAGGAACAGCCCGCCCGGGGTGACCTTGCGGGAGTCGAACTCGACGAACCCGGTCACAGGGGTGTCCGGGTCGGTCACGTGTGAGAGTTCACCGCCGGTGATCTCCGCGATCTCCGCGAGAGTGAGGGGGATCAATGCTTCTTCTCCTTGAGTGCGCGCCGGACCTCTTCCCGGTCGTCGAAGTGGTGGTTGACGTCGCCGACCAGCTGGCCGACCTCGTGGCCCTTTCCGGCGACGACAATGCCGTCGCCCGGGCGGGCCCAGTCGATGATGGCGTCGATGGCGGCGGCGCGGTCCCCGATCTCCCGGATCTCCGCGTCTGTTCCGGCGTCGACGGCCCCCTGCAGCACGGACGCCCGGATGGTGGCGGGCACCTCGCTGCGTGGGTTGTCGTCGGTGATGATGACCAGGTCGGCGCGGCGGGCCGCCTCCGCGCCCATGAGGGGCCGTTTGGTGGCGTCCCGGTCACCGCCCGCTCCCACGACGACCCCGAGCCGACCGCGGACCTGACTCCGGAGGTTGTCGAGGACCGCGGCGACGGCTGCCGGCTTGTGGGCGTAGTCGACGACGGCGAGGAAGTCCTGCCCCTCGTCGATACGCTCCATGCGCCCGGGGACGGCGACGTTGACGAAGCCCGCCGTGAAGGCCCTCGGGTCGACCCCGACGGTCCACGCCATGGCGGTGGCCAGGGCGGCGTTGGCGATGTTGAAGTCACCCGGCAACGGCAGCTCCGCCTCGACGGTCTCCCCGGGCAGGGTGAAGCGGACGACCTGGGCACCGGTGGGTGTGAGCGCGGTCTGGACAGCGGTGATGTCGGCTTCGGCACCGCGGGTCGCCATGGTCACAGGGTGTGCGGCACGGTCGGCCATGCGACGCCCCCACTCGTCATCGATGCAGACAACCGTCTTTCCCGCGACCAACGGCGAGTCGGGGTCGAAGAACCTGGCCTTCGCCTCGAAGTACTCCTCCATCGTCGCGTGGAAGTCCAGGTGGTCCTGGGAGAGGTTGGTGAAGCCGGCGACGTCGAAACGCGTGCCCGCCACCCGGCCCAGCTCCAGGGCGTGTGAGGAGACCTCCATGACCACGTGTGTGACCCCCTCCGCGAGCATCCGCACGAACAGGGCCTGCAGGGTGGTGGCTTCCGGGGTGGTCAGGTCGGTGGGGACGGGACGACCGTCAATGCGCGTGCCTGTCGTTCCGATGAGACCGACCTTGAGGCCCGCGGCCATGAGCCCCTGCTCGAGCAGGTAGCTGGTGGTCGTCTTACCGGAGGTGCCGGTGATGCCCAGCAGGGTGAGCCGCTCGGACGGGTGGCCGTGGATCTCCGCGGCAACTGCTCCGAGGATTGCCCGGACGTCGTCGACGATGATGACGGGGCGGGTGTCGCCGGCGGCCTCGAGCAGCTCACGTCCGGCGGCGTCGGTGAGGATCGCGACGGCCGGGGTGCCCGCGGCGAACTCCGCGCCGTGGCGGCGGGTGCCGGGGACTGCGGCGAAGAGCGCGCCCTCCTCAGCGAGACGGGAGGAGTCGAGATCCACCGAGGTGACGGCTGGATCAGCGGATCCGCTCAGCTCTCCCCCGGCGATCCGGGCGAGGTGGGACAGTCTGGTCACTGTTGTCTCCATGGTCATAGTGCTCTGTTGTGGGCTGGGTTGGTGGGCGCTACTGGGCGTGGAGGATCAGCATGTCCTCCATGGGTGGCGACGCCGGGATATTGTCCCGGTTGAGCAGCCACGAGGCGATCTCCCGGAACAGCGGTGCCGACGACTGGCCACCGCCGCCCCCGGCCTCGACTCCGGCGCGGGGCTCGTCAACCATGACGGCCACCACGAAGCGCGGGTCATCCGCCGGGGCGATGCCCGCGAAGGTGATCCAGTAGTCCGAGTTCGAGTACGCGCCCGTCTGCGGGTCAATCTTCTGGGCGGTACCGGTCTTGCCGGCGGTCTGGTAGCCGGGAATGGCACCGTTGGTGCCGGTACCCGACTGCAGGCCACCCGGGTCGGACTGCATGACGGAACGGAACATCTGCACGACCTTGTCGGCGGTCTGAGGGCTGACCACCTGCGTCCGCTTCGGTTCCGGGTTCTCGGTCACCTTGCCGTCCGGACCGGTGACCGACTCAATGATGCGCGGCTCGATGCGCTCACCATCATTGGCCAGGGCCTGGTAGATGCTCGCCATCTGAAGAGTGGTGAGAGACATGCCCTGACCGATCGGCAGGTTTGCGAATGTGCCGCCGGACCACTGCTCACGCGGCGGCAGCAGACCAGCGGACTCGTTCGGCAGTTCCACGCTGGTGGGACGGCCGACACCGAAACGGTCGAGGTAGTCGGAGAAACGGTCTTCCCCCAGGCGTTCCGCGAGCATGAGCGTGCCCACGTTCGAGGACTTACCGAAGATACCGGTCGTGGTGTACGGCACGAGCCCGTGTTCCCAGGCGTCCGAGACGGTCACACCCGACATATGGATGGAACCCGGTACCTGGTGCACCTCATCCGGCGTGGTGAGGCCCTCCTCGAGGGCTGCGGCGGCAGTGATGATCTTCGCCACAGATCCCGGCTCATAGGGATGGGAGATGGCCTGGTTCTCGAAGTCCTTGCCCTGCTCCAGCTGGCGCTCGATGTTGCCGTTCGGGTCGATGGTGTCGGTGTTGGCCATCGCGAGCACCTTGCCGGTGGCGGCGTCCAGGACGACGGCCTCGGCGGACTTGGCCTGCGAATTGGCCTTCGCCTGCTCGAGGAGCTGTTGGACATAGGTCTGCAGGTCCAGGTCGAGGGTCAACTCGACGGAGGAGCCGTCCACGGCCGGCACCACGTCACGCAGCGTGCCCGGGATGACCTGGCCGTCGGTGGAGACGTCCTCCGTGGACCGGCCGTTGATGCCCGAGAGCGTCGCGTCCCCGGAGGCCTCAAAACCGAACTGGCCCTGGCCGTCCATCGACACCTTGCCGATGATGTTCTCCGCGATCGCCCCGTTGGGGTACTGACGGATGTCCTGGTGGTCGGCGGCGACACCGTGGAAGGTGGAGGCGATCTCCGTGGCGACGTCCGGGTCGACGTTGCGCACCAGCACCTCGTAATTCGTCTCCGCGTTCAGCTTGTCGAGGATCTCCTTCGACTTCACCTCACCCGTGATGGCCCCCGCCTCCTCGATCATGCGGGGGATCTCCTCCGACATCCGCACGAGGATGTCCTCCACGCGGTCGTCGATCTGGTCGTCGATCTCGGCGCGGGACATTCCGTCGACGCGCATCTCCAGGTCCTGCTGCTGGCGCAGCTCACTGCGCAGCAGCCGCGGGGAGACAGTGAGGCTGCGTGCCTGCATGGTGTACGCCAGCTGGTTGCCACGCCGGTCGACGATTTCACCGCGACGGGCCGGGTCCACGTACACGCGGGCCCGCTGCTCCTGGGCCTTCGCCGCCAGTTCCGGACCCCACACCACCTGTACCCACGCGAGGCGTCCGACCAGGACGACGGCGATGATGAGCAGAACGCTGAGGATACCCCGCATGCGGGCGACCATCACGGACTTCTGGTCCTGCGGCTGCCGCCGCGACCTGGACTGATGCTGCTGCGGCGGCGGCACAGCGCGGCGGGGCCTCGTGACGCGGGCCTCGGAGTAGGGGCGGGATGATGAACGGCGGGACGAGTCTCCCCGTCCCGCGTCACGTCTCACGCCACCGGTGCCCGGTCGTGTCACTGGCTGTCCTCACCTGTTAGTTGTTGTTCATGTTCTCTGGTTCCGCCTCTGGCACATTCGGGGCATAAGGGAGCACTCCCCGCTCCGGCGCCGGGGCGACAGGATCCGGGAGCGCATCATACGGCGAACGGAGCTGGTGTCCCTGTGGCACGGCCTCCAGGTTGTCCTCGAGTTCGTGGGTCGCTTCAGGGTCACTGGAGGCCTGTCCCGGACGGACCGGGGCACCGTTCACGTCGATGATGGGGAGCGTCGCGACATCCGCCGGACGCTGCTCCACGATCTCGCCGTTGTCCTGCACCGCCAGGATGCCCGGCTGCGCGGGCAGCACCAGACCGAGCTCGCCGGCCCGTCGTGCGATCTCCGCGGAGGACCGGACGTTCTCCAGGTCGCGGTTGAGGGTCTCCAGCTGGTTCGACAGCTGCTTGTCCTGCGTCTGCAGGAGCTGCGTCTGGAAGGTCTGCTGCGTCGCCAGTCCGGCCAGCCACATGGCCACCGCCACACCGGCGATCGCCAGGACGATGGACACGCTGATGAGCTTGGCCAGCAGGGAGGTCTGCTTGAGCTCCGAGACCCGCCGACCCCGGACCGACACCACCTGGCGCGATCCCAGACGGTTGCGCACCGGCCGGCGACGCGTAGGCAGTGGTGTCTGCTCCGGCGGCGTGTAGGAACGGGGGCGCTGTTCGCGGTCGAGGAGTGCGGTACCGACGCTGTAATCACGGCTCGCACCCATGCGGCGCTGTCTGCTGCTGGTGGTGGTCGGGTTCACGATCGGTCTCCAAACGGGTCAGGGAGCTTCTCGACGGCGCGGACCCTCACCGGGGCCGCACGCGGATTCTCCTCGATCTCGGCTTCAGTCGCCTTCTCCGCACCCCGGGTGACGGTGGCGAAACGTGGTGCCGTGCCAGGCAGATCCATCGGCAGGCCGGGCGGGGTTTTCGATGCGGTCATCTCGGCGAAGGCCGCCTTGACGATGCGGTCCTCCAGCGACTGGTAGCTCATGAACACGGCACGACCACCCACCGCCAGCAGGTCGGCGATGACGGGGATGACGTTCTCCAGTGCCTCGAGCTCGGCGTTGACCTCGACGCGCAGCGCCTGGAAGGTGCGCTTGGCGGGGTGCCCACCGGTGCGGCGGGTGGCGGCGGGGATGGTGGCGTAGAGCAGGTCCACCAGGCGGGCGGAGGTGGTGAAGGGTTCCTTCTCCCTCTCCCGCAGCACGGCCGAGGCGATCTTGCCGGCGAAACGTTCATCGCCGTAGACCTTGAGGACGTGGGCCAGCTCGCCGTGGCCGTACGTGTTGAGCACGTCCGCCGCGGTCTTCGACAGCCCCGGGTCCATGCGCATGTCAAGCGGGGCGTCGGTACGGTATGCGAACCCACGCTCCACCTGGTCGAGCTGCATGGAGGAGACACCGAGGTCGAAGAGGGCGCCGGCGACGCCGTGCTCGCGGGCCAGGTCGAAGATCGGCCCCTCCCCTGCCCCGATCTCCTCACCGATCCCGTCGAAACGGGTCTGGACACCGACGAACCTGTCCCCGAAGGGGGCGAGGCGGGACCGGGCGTCAGCCAGGGCCACGGGGTCACGGTCCACGCCGATGACGTGGGCCGCGGGGAAGGCTCGGAGGAAGAACTCCGTGTGGCCGCCCGCACCGAGGGTGCCGTCGACGATGACCGCCGCGGCACCGAGCTTCTCGACGCCCGGCGCGATCAGATCCGCCATCCGGTCCCTGAGGACCGGGACGTGGCCGTGGTTGTCGTTGATGTCGAAGCTCATGTCACTCATGATCGCGCCCCCTTTCTGATCATCTTGTCCTGTGTCTTCGCAACGGGACGCGTACAGGGCCCTGCCCGATGTGTCCATCTGATGTCGGGGAAGTACACCAGAGCGTCACCTCGGACAGAGTCCTCCACGCATCCCGCTCATCCACGAAGAACTTCGTGGTTCAGAGAAGTCCGCCGAGGATCTCTTCCGCATCAGCCGCGGAGAACGCGGCCTCTGTCTCCTGCTGATAAGCGGCCCAGGATTCGGCATCCCAGATCTCCAGAAAATCCACGGATCCGATGACCACACACTCCTTTGTCAGACCTGCGTACTCGCGGTGCCCTGCAGAGAGGGTGATGCGACCGTTGCCGTCAGGTCGCTGTTCATCCGCACTGGCAGCCAGATTGCGGATGAAGGCACGAGCCTGCGGGTTGGTACGGGACACCGTCGCAGCCTTACGGATGCGGGCGGCGAACTCATCCCGGGGATAGACCGCAAGACTACGGTCCTGCCCTTTCGTGACCATCAACCCTCCGGCCAGTTCCTCACGGAATTTGGCCGGTAGTGTCAGTCGACCCTTGTCGTCGAGCTTCGGAGTGTAGGTACCGAGAAACATCCCCGGGCCACCTTCCTCGTCTCGTCTCCACGGATCTGTCGGACCTGATTCAATTCTGACGTTGAACAATGTCAGACATCATCCACCGCTGCGCCCCACAATACCCCACTTTGCCCCACCGACAACCCTCATTTGTCGCCTGTCGAGCACTCAGGCGCACAGATTCGCAGGTGAGAGGAATAAAAGAAGGTGGGGCACCTCAACCGACGGGCGCGTCGGACCCGCCGGCCTCCAGCCCTCGAGGTGCCACCAGGCCTCGGAGCAGGGCTGTTCCGGGGCCCGGTGGGGCAAAGTGGGACCCAGAGGAGGGCATGAAAAAACCACCGGCCCAATGTCGGGACGGCGGTTCTCTTCTCTGGTGGTGCGGGGTCAGCGCCCCTCAAAACGGCGACGGAAGTTCTCCTCCATCTTGCTCGTCATGGAGGACGGGTCGTTCGAGCGCTGACGGCCCGGGCGACGTTTGGCCACTCGCTGCGCAGAGGACGCCCCTCCACCACGGAGCATCCAGACACCGGCCCCGAACATCACGAGGAAGCCGACCACACTGAGGGCAATGAACCACAGGCCGTGCTGAGCCAGGGCGACGCCACCGACGAGCATGACGAGCCCCACGACCACAATGGCGATACCGCGGAGCGTGACCCCCGGAACACCATCCCCACCGAAGACGTGATCGCCCGACACAGCCGCCCCGAACTTGGGGTCATCGGCAAGGAGAGACTGTTCGATCTCCCGGAGCATCCTCTGCTCCTGCTCTGAAAGCGACACTGTTCCTCCCGGATATCGCTGGGGTTTGACCTATCTATTCGTTCAACGCCCAGACTATCGGGATTGTTCCCGCAATTGCCAACCCCTACTTTCAACACCCTAAGCAGCCGCCGACACCCACCCAGCCTCAGCCTCCACTTCCGCGAGGAAGCGGGCCGCGAGCTCGATGACCGTGGACACCACCTCAGGATCGGCATCGCGCTCCAGCCCGGAGGCCACCCGGGACCGCAGGCGCGAGTACTGACCGAAGACGACCGCCCACCGCTCCCCCTCCGCGTCCACCATCCGGAGCTGGTCCCATGCACCAGTGGGGCGACGCCGCCTGCCCGCCACGACTGATGCCGAGATGCGGGCCCCTGCAGTGCGCAACGCCGCCTGATAGGCGGACTCCAGGGCGAGATCCCATTCACCCGCCCCCCGGTGGGCACGGGCCTGCGACAACAGAGCCTGAGCCTTGAGGATGAAGTCAGCCCGTCGCGTCCCCGCGCCCGCCCCGGTGAACCTGGTCGTCGCCGAAATGATCTGTGCCATCGGAACCGTCCCCTTCCTCACCATGTGCGATTCGACCAGCGTCCGCGTGTTGCCCTCAATCTAGAGACAGACCCGAACACCACAACCCCATCATAGAACACCCTTTCGAACAGATCAACGGTTCACATGCGGATTCCTCCCCGGCTGAAATGTCAGGTGTGCGGGTCCCCGCCCCTCCCTTTTCCCACACATTCACGCCGGTTCGTGGTTCAGTGGATGTGTGACCATGGAGATCCGCCGTTTGTCCGGCCCCGAATTCGTCGTACTGGCCCCTCAACTCGTCGACCTCTACATAGAGGCGATGGGCTACAACCCCAGCATCCGTGCCGGCCGAATCGACGTCTGGCGGCGCGAGACCATCCAGCCGGGATTCACCGCGCTGGTCGCCTTCGATCAGGACGAGATCCTCGGCCTCGCCTACGGATACATCGGCACGCCCGACATGTGGTGGGACCGGCAGGTACGGCGCGGGTTCCGGGAGAGTGGCGGCCCGGACACACGGCAGCTGCTGCTCATGCGCGACTACTTCGAGGTAGCGGAGATCCATGTGGCACCTGACCAGCAGGGACGAGGGATCGGAAGGGTCCTGATGTCGCAGCTGCTCTGGCTCGCGCCCGCCGGCAATGCGATCCTGTCGACTCCGGAGGTCGACGGCGAGGCGAACAACGCTTTCTCCCTCTACCGCTCCATGGGCTTCCGCGACGAGCTGCGGCACTTCCGCTTCGAAGGCGACGCGCGTCCCTTCGCGGTCCTGTCTGTCCCCCTCCCCCTGCCGGGGATGGTGAAGAAGACCGCCGTTGAACGCCCTGAGTGACCGGCTGGGTATCGTTGGAGCCGACCGCCTCACCACCCACATGAAGGAGCCTCCGCGTTGAGCACTTCCCGGCCCCTCAGGACGCTGACCCTCGACCAGATCCCGGACGCCGCCCGGGAAGAACTGGCCCGCTTCATCGATGACCGCCGGGGGCAGGTGGCGGCCATCGGCGGCCCGGTCACCGAGGCCGTCGCCCACCTGGAGTCCTTCGTACTCGATGGTGGCAAGCGCATCCGCCCGCTCTACGCCTGGGCCGGCTTCGTCGGGGGCGGCGGCCTCGAACGGGGCACGGTAGACCCGGCCGCGATGCTGCGGGTCGCCGCCTCACTGGAATTCATCCAGGCCTGCGCACTGATCCACGATGACATCATCGACTCCTCCGATACGCGACGCGGCCAGCCGACGGTCCACAGGGCCGTCGAGAAGCAGCACCGGGAACGCACCTGGGCGGGCGACCCCGCACACTTCGGCGAGTCCGTGGCGATCCTCGTCGGCGATCTCGCCCTCGTGTGGGCCGAGGACATGCTGCAGGATTCCGGTCTCTCCGTCGAGGCCCTGCAGCGGGCCCGCGAACCGTGGCGGAACATGCGCACCGAGGTGATCGGTGGACAGCTGCTCGACATCACGCTGGAGGCGACCGCCGATGAGAACATCGGACTCGCCGACTCCGTGAACCGCTTCAAGACCGCCGCGTACACCATCGAACGCCCCCTGCACCTGGGGGCCGCCATCGCAGGCGCCGACCAGGCCACCATCGACGCCTTCCGCGGCTACGGCCGCGACATCGGCATCGCCTTCCAGCTGCGTGACGACCATCTAGGCGTGTACGGCGACCCGGAGGTCACCGGCAAGCCCGCCGGCGATGATCTGCGGGAGGGCAAGCGTACCGTCCTCCTCGCCACCGCACTGCAGCGTGCCGACGAGCGCGATCCGGTCGCCGCCGCCGAACTGCGCGCCGGTGTCGGCGCCACCGACGACCCCGCGCAGATCGCCCGCCTGGCGCAGATAATCGCGGACACCGGCGCCGTGGAGGAGATCGAGGAGCGCATCGACGCCCTCCTCCGTTCCGGGCTCGCCCATCTCGCCGCCGCCGGCACCTCACCCGAGGTCACTGCGACGCTCACCGACCTCGCCCACCGCGCGACGGCGCGTCGCCACTGATGACCCTCCGGCTGCCCGGCGCGCTCCCGCTGGGAATCATCGGTACGGTCCTGCTGTTCCTGGGGTCCTACGGTGGCGGCGCCATCCGCAACCGCGGCGGGGTGCTGGAGTCCCTGGGACTGGACTTCCTCTCCTACGGACACGGCGCGGGCATCTCCAACGTCGTCTACTGGACGGGGGTGGTGACGCTGCTGCTCGCCTGGGCGGTACTCGGGCGTCGACACGTGCTCAACAACACCGACGGGAACGCAGACGACGCTGAACAGCGTGTCCGGACGGCCCTGTGGGCCTGGGTCCTGCCTCTCATCCCGGCCGCGCCGATGCTCTCGCGCGACGTGTACTCCTATCTCATGCAGGGTGCCATGCTGCGTGACGGCTACGACCCGTACACGCAGGGGGCGGCGGTCAACCCGGGGCCGTTCCTGCTCGAGGTCTCCCACGACTGGCGCAACACCACCACCCCCTACGGACCTCTCCACCTGTGGATCGGCGAGGGTGTCACCCGCCTTGTCGGGGAGAACGTGACGGCCGGCGTAGTCGTGTACAAGCTCATCTCGGTGCTCGGCTTCGCCGCCATCGCCTGGGCGGTGCCACGCATCGCCCGGGCTCTCGGAGGCGACCCGGCCCTGGCGCTGTGGCTCGGCGTGGCCAACCCGGTGATGATCCTCCACATGGTCGGCGGGATGCACAACGAATCCGTCATGGTCGGGCTGGTCAGCCTCGGACTGCTCGCCAGCCTGCACCGACGCTTCCTGCTGGGTGTGGCGCTCATCGCGGTGGCCGTGTCCCTCAAGGCCACCGCCGCCATCGCGTTGCCCTTCGTCGTGTGGCTGGCCACCCTCCACTACGCGAAGCGCCTCAACAGGTTCCTCGCGTTCCTGCTCAGCGGTGCCGTGGGTGTCATCGAGACGCTCGCGGTCGTTGCCGCGGTGACCTGGATGTCCGGCTCCTCATGGGGCTGGCTGTCGGAGATCTCCGGCAACTCGAAGGTCATCAACCCTCTCGCGCTGCCCTCCCTGCTGTCCAGCTGGGTGACCTGGCTGATCCAGGTCTTCTGGACATCCTTCGAGTACAACAGCGCCCTCAGTGTCCTGCGCAGCATCTCGATGATGCTCATGCTCGCCGGGCTGGTCATCGTCTGGTGGCTCTTCCGGCAGAACGAGCGCCGCGCCATCGCCGGCACAGCGCTCGCCTACCAGGTGGCCTTCGTGTTCAACTCGGTGACGCTGCCCTGGTACTACGCCTCGGTGATCTCACTCGTCGGTGCCGTCCGCCCGCCCGAGTGGGTCCTCCGGCTGGCCGTGGGGGCGTCGGTGGTGGTCACCCTGGCATTCACGGGCAGCGGCAACCACCAGCTCTACAACACGTGGTGGATGGTCGGCGTGTTCATTCTCGCCTGGCTGCTCACTGACTGGATGTTCGGGCGGAACCTCACAGGGCCATTGCCTGCGCGCGGCGCAGCACCTCACGTGCCAGCTGACCGTGGAGAGCATCCACCGGTCGACCAGGCAGCGTCTCATCCTCAGTGAACAGGTAGAGCAGGATCTCCTCGTCGGTGTAACCGCCGTCCTTCATCAGGGTGATGAAACCGGGCACGAATTTTCCCGTCGAGTGGGATCCCTCATGGAACAGCGCCTCGGGGATGTGGCGCTTCCCGTCGACGACGTAGGCGATGAGCTTGTTGGCACCCAGCAGGTCATGGACCCGGGTGATCACCACACCCAGTCGGTCGGCGGTCTCCGGGAGGGTGAGCAGGGGCTCGTCGGCGAGCAGGGTCTCAAGGGGGATGTCTTTGGGAATCACGCCGTCCACTCTACCGCCCACGTTGGCGTGCGCACCCGCGTGTGGACCATACTGTCCCCATGGCTCAACTGGCAGTGGGAGACCTCCTCGAGGACAGGTACCGCATCGATCACCCGATCGCCCGCGGAGGCATGTCCATGGTCTGGCGCTGCGTCGATCTCCGTCTGGGGCGCGCCGTCGCCGCCAAGGTCCTCGACGAGAAGTACATCGCCGACCCTGTCTTCCGGCAGCGTTTCCGCCGTGAGGCCCGGGCGATGGCACAGCTCAACCACCCGAACCTCGTCAACGTCTACGACTTCGGGTCCGACCGCGACCACCTGTTCCTCATCATGGAGCTCATCACGGGCGGCACTCTGCGTGAGCTGCTCGCCGAGCGTGGCCCCATGCCCCCACACGCCGCCGCCGCGGTGATGCGCGCGGTACTCACCGGCCTGTCCATCGCCCACACCGCTGGTCTGGTGCACCGTGACATCAAGCCGGACAACATCCTCATCAACGGCGACCACCGCGTGAAACTAGCCGATTTCGGCCTCGTCCGCGCCGCCGCCGCCGGTGCCACTCCCTCGCAGATCGTGGGCACACGCCTACCGACGCCTCAGCACGGACGTCCCCGCCCCGAGTTCCCTCATCTCCGGTGTCCCCCCGCTTGTCGACGCCCTCGTGGCCACCGCCACCGCCCGCGCACCCCGGGACCGTTTCGCCGACGCCGCCGAGTTCCTCGCCGCCCTCGACGACGTCGCCGGGGAGCTGAAACTCCCGGCGTTCACCGTGCCGGTCCCGGAGAACTCCGCCGCCACCCGCGCAGCGGCCGTGCCCACCGACATCACAGATCTCGTCGGCCCACCGACGATGGTCACCGAGATCGCGCCCGCCCCCACCTCCGACGTCACCGAGACCCGTGTCCAGGAGCCCGTCCCCGCCCTGCAGCCGCAGGCCCCGCCGCCGGTTCCTGCCACGGTACCGCCGGCAGAGCCCGCCCCGGCACCGGTGAGCAACCGCTCGCGGACGGGGCTGATCGTGTGGCTGCTGGTCATCGCCCTGCTCACCTCGGCCATCGCCGTGGGTGGCTGGTGGTTCGGCTCCGGTCGCTACGGGGAGATTCCGTCGGTCCTCGGCATGGACCGCGCCGCAGCCGTCAGCGCCATCGAGGAGGCCGGGTTCACCGCGGTCACCGAGATCGTCTACCACGACGACATCACCTCCGACCTCAGCGCAGGCACCGACCCCGCCGACGGGGAGAAGCTCGTCCGCGGTGACGAGGTCACGGTGCTGGTGTCCCGGGGAAGGCCCACCGTCCCCGAGCCGAAGGGCATGGACATCCTCACCTATCAGGCGGCGGCCGCAGACCGCACCCTGAAGGTCACCACCGGCGAGCCTGTCTGGTCCCCGGACGTCGGGGAGGGCCTCGTCGCCGCCACCGACCCCGCGGCCGGGGAAGCAGTGGAGATAGGTTCCACCATCACCGTGCACCTCTCGCGGGGCCCGGAACCCGTCCAGGTGCCCACGATCATCGGTTCCGACCTCGCCACCGCCGAAGCCCGGTTGGAGGAGCTGGGACTGACGATTGCGGACGTCGAGAAGCGTTTCGACGAGGATGCCCCCGCCGGGCAGATCCTCGCCGTCTCCCCCTCCCCCGGCACGACACTGACGCGCGGCAGTGAGGTCTCCCTCGTGGTCAACAGCGGCCTGACCGTGCCTGATGTCGAGGGCCTGTCCGAGGCGGAGGCCACCGCCGCTTTCCAGGCCGCCGGCTTCACGGTCGAGGACACCCGCCGGGACCGGAGTGCAGTCGGCACCAGCCCGGACACTGTGGTCCGGACCATTCCCGCCGCAGGTGAGACCATCGACCCCGCGGACGCCGGGGTGACGCTCACCCTGGCCGGCCGGATCGTCGTCCCGGACGTCGTCGGCATGACTGTCTCCCAGGCCCGCAACACGCTCGAGGCCGTCGGCCTGGAGACCAACGCGCGCGACCGTGACAACAACCGCGTGGTCACCCGCCAGCGCCCCGAGGCCGGCACCGACGCCCGCCTCGAATCCACCGTCCGTCTCACCCTCTAGCGGAAAAGCATGACGCCGCCTGCCCGGGTAGGGCAGGCGGCGACGATACGCGGGAGACTAGTTGCGGAGCATCTCCGCGACCAGGAAGGCCAGCTCAAGCGACTGCTGCGTGTTCAGACGCGGGTCGCAGGCGGACTCGTAGCGCCCCGGCAGGTCGACGTCGGTGATGTCCATGGCGCCACCGAGGCACTCGGTGACGTCTTCACCGGTGAGCTCGATGTGGATGCCACCCGGGTGGGTGCCCAGCTGGCGGTGGACCTCGAAGAAGCCCTGGACCTCGTCGATGACCTTGTCGAAGTGACGGGTCTTGTACCCGTTCGACGCGGTGAACGTGTTTCCGTGCATCGGGTCGGACTGCCAGATGACCTTGTGGCCGGCAGCCTCGACGGCCTCGACGACCGCCGGCAGTGCGGTGCGGACCTTGTCGTGGCCCATGCGCGCCACCATGGTCAGGCGGCCAGGCTCCTTGTCGGGATCCAGCTTCGCGGCGTACGCGACGGCCTCCTCCGGGGTGATGGTCGGGCCGATCTTGATGCCGATGGGGTTGGCGATGACCGCGGCGAAATTGACGTGGAAGTCATCGAGGCCGCGGGTACGCTCACCGATCCACAGCTGGTGCGCGGACAGGTCGTAGAGACGGGTCTCGCCGTTCTCATCCTCGTGCAGGCGCAGCATGGCCCGCTCGTAGTCGACGAGCAGTGCCTCATGGGAGCAGTAGATGTCCGAGGTGCGCAGCGACTCGTCGCTGACACCGCAGGCATCCATGAAACGCAGGCCGCGCTCGATCTCCTCCGCGAGGGCCTCGTAACGGGCTCCGGCCGGGGACTCGGCGACGAACTCGCGGTTCCACTCGTGGACCTTGTTCAGGTCGGCGGTGCCGGAGGAGACCAGTGCGCGGACCAGATTCATCGCGGCGGAGGAGTTCGCGTACGCACGGATCATGCGCGCCGGATCGTGACGACGTGCCTCCCGGGTCGGCTCCACACCGTTGACGATGTCGCCCCGGTAGCTGGGCAGGCCGTGCTCATCGGTGTCGCTGGAACGCGGCTTCGCGTACTGGCCGGCGATGCGGGCCAGTTTGACCACCGGCGTCGAGGCACCGTAGGTCAGAACGACCGCCATCTGCAGCAGCGTCTTGATGTTCGAGCGGATGTGGGGTTCGGTGTTCGACTCGAAGGTCTCGGCGCAGTCGCCGCCCTGCATGAGGAAGGCCTTGCCGAGTGCGACGTCGGCGAGCTCCTTCTTCAGCCGGGTCACCTCCGGCGCAACCACGATCGGCGGCACCGACTCGAGGATCTTGCGGACGGTCTCCGCCTCAGTCCGGTCCCAGCTGGGCTGCTGCTTGGCCTCACGGGAAATTACGTCCTCAAACCGTTCCTGCAGGCCGGCGGGAAGCGGCGGCAGGTCGGGGAGAACCTCTTTGGGAATGTCAACAGTCCAACTCACACCCATATTCATAGCACGGCTGTCGAGTCAAGTGAGCCCCTGGGGCAGGACGGACCTCAGTGCTACACCCGGTTTCGTCGTGTCAGTGGCAGCGCCTCGGCGCAGATCCGGAACTTCTCCAGGTTGTGGCGGGCGTCCACCAGCGCATCGTGGGAGGCGTCCGGGTTCTTCGGCAGATAGGGTCGGCCGGCGAACTCCCAGTACTGCTTGAGCTCCCGGGTGTACCGCGGGATCGCCCGGGGCAGTCCCGCCATGTCACCCCACAGCTGGGCCAGGACCACATGGTCGTAGGCACCGACCCAGGCCCACAGCTCCGGGTCGCCGTCCCTGGCGGAGGTGAGGAACGTGAGTATCTCCGCCCGGATGGTCTCACGGGACTTCCACACCGGGTCCCCCGGGTTAGGCAGCTTGTCCAGCACGTTCTCCCGCACCCAGGCGTTGGCCCGGGAGGCGTCGAAGTCAGTGGAGACGGCATAGTACTCGCGCCCGTCCTCCGCGACGATGCCGATGGAGACCAGTTCGATGGTTCGGCCGTCCTCGATGAACTCGGTGTCGTAGAAGTAGCGCACGCAGACAGCCTAACCTGTGACCTCCAGTGCCTGGCTGAGGGGTGCCGCCGGTTATAGTCTCAGCCGTGAGCACCACTTATCCCACCCCCTTGTTGTCTTCCTCCCGTAACCGGATCTGGACGGTGATCGCCGTGGTGGCCTCCGTGATGGCGGTCCTCCCCTGGCTCATCGACGAGGGGCCCTCTCTGCGATATGCCATCGACATCGACGTCTACCGGGCGGGGGCCGCCGCTCTTCTCGACGGCGACAATCTCTACACCCGGGGCTACGAGGTCGGAGGCATCACCCTGCCCTTCACCTATCCTCCGCTGGCGGCGATGCTCTTCATCCCGTTGGTACTGGTGCCGTACCCGGTGGCGCTGGTGACCTGGACCGTCACGTCGGTGGCCCTGCTGTGGTGGTGCCTCGTCATCGTCCTGCGCCATGCCGCGCCCCGGCTGGCCGACCCCCGCCTGGTCGCCACGTGGATCCTCCCCTTCGCACTGGTGGCGGAGCCTGTCCGGGAGACCCTCGGTTTCGGGCAGATCAACATCCTGCTCATGACGCTGGTGCTCATCGACACACTGACGACACGCCCGTGGCTGCCCCGCGGCGTGCTCATCGGGCTGGCTGCCGCCGTCAAACTCACCCCGGCGGTGTTCATCCTCGTGTTTCTCGTCCGGCGGGAGTGGCGGCACGCGGCGGTGACGTTCCTCTCCGGTGTCGGATTCACCCTGGTTGCCGCTGCCCTGAGCTGGACGAACTCACGGACGTACTGGCTGGACACCCTCAGCGACACCAGCCGCATCGGAGGCGAGAGCTACTCCTCCAACCAGTCGATCCGTGGGCTTCTCGCCCGGCTGGCCGACCGCGGCGAATCCGCTGACTCGCTGGTCTGGCTCGTCCTGGTCCTGCTGTCCCTGGGGCTGATCATCTGGGCGATGATCCTCGCCGACTCCATGCTGTGGACCGTCCTGCTGGCTTCGACCGTGGCCCTGATCTGCTCCCCGGTCTCGTGGTCGCACCATTGGGTCTGGCTCGTGCCGGTCGCGGTCACGCTGGGTGCGGCCGCAGGAAGAACACCCCGTGTCCTGGCGGCGGCAGTGATGCTCGCGGTGTTCACGTCACCTCACTGGCTGTTCCCCAACAACAACGGCGCCGAGCATGACTGGCCCTGGTGGGCACAGATACTCGGCAGTTCCTACCTCGTCGTGACGCTGGCGGTCGTGGTCGCCGCGGTGGTCGCACCAGCGGCGCTGACGGGACGTCGGGAAGCCGCGAACAGCTGAGGCGGCATGATTGTCCACCGCAGGTAGGGGACGCGGGTGAGCAGGTACATCACATAGGAGCCTGCCGCGGAGATGAGAAGCCCGATGACGATCCACAGCGAGGTGCTCAACAACGCAGATTCCGCGTCCCGGGCGATCGGCAGCTGCCAGTCGCGCATGTTGTAGTGGTACAGCACCGTCAGGGCGATGGGGTGGCCCAGGTAGATCACCAGCGTGTGCCGTCCCAGAAACGCCAGAGCATCACTGATCCACGGGACGCGGCCGAGCAGCACCGCCACGATCACGGCCATCGGCAGCATGAGCAGCTGGACCAGTGAGTTCACGATGAGCCGCAGATCGCTGTACCCGACCATCTCCGCGAAGGGCAGCGGCCATGCCAGGGACACGTCGGTGACGGTGTTCCACCAGGCCCACACCGCGGCCAGGCTGAAACCGAGCGCGTAGAGGAGCGCACCCCGGGTGAGGTGCCGCAGGCTGGTGGCTGCCTGCGAGAACTCGAGAATGTGCCGGCGCAGATGCGCACCCAGCAGGAAGGCGGGCAGATACAGCACGGCCTTGCCGATCATGTGCTGGTCCGTGTGCAACGGCAGGAGGAGGATCGGAGCGACACTGATCAGGAGCCCGGCCCACCACGAGAGTTTGCGGGTCAACCACAGAACGATGTTGAAGATGACGAGGGCATAGAGGAACCAGTACATGTTCCGGCCCTCGATGATGTGGGTGAGGTAACGGTCGAGTCCCGGCATGGGTTTGCCGTCGAACAGGTGCCATTCCCGGAATTTGAACCACAACTCGACCGGAACCCACACGAGGTACGGCACCAGGAAGAACCAGAGTCGGCGCAGGAAGAGATCACGAAATGTGAAACCGAACACCTTCGCCGAGAAGAAGCCGCTGACCATGAAGAACAGCGGCATGCGGAGCGGGTCGAGGATAGTGTTGAGCCGCGCGGCAAGGGTGTCCATCCCTTCCGGCACAGCCAGGCTCACATGGAGCAGCACGACTCCGACGATGGAGAGCCCCTTGGCCACATCGGGCCAGCGCATCCGTACTTTCGGAATTGTCTGGCCATCTGCAGTCTGCTTGTTCACCGTCACTCATCACGCCCCTTCACGCAACGGCGGACCGGTCACCGGCCGGCCCCGGTGCAGTCCAGCGGTCAATTATATAGGCCCTGCTGAGAAGCGGACAATGTTACCGGGAGGAAATGACCCCTGAGAGGTCTAGGAGTGGGTCGGCTCCGTGCCGCGGGGCCAGCCCCGGCCGGCGGCCAGCGACTCCTTGACCTCCGAGGCGTACGTGTCGACGTAGGGCTGACCGGATAGCTCCGTGAGGACGGCCATCACGTGGTCGGTCAGGGGGCGGGCAGCCTCACGGGAGTCGGGGTCGATGCCCAGGGACTCGACGTAGGCACGGCCGTCGATCGGTTCACCGACCTTCATGCGGACCTTGAACGGACGCGGGATCCACGTGCCGATGGGGTTGGCTTTACGCGAACCGATCATCACCAGGGGCACAATCGGGACGTCGGTGGCCAGGGCGATGCGGGCCACGCCCGTGCGTCCCTTGTAGATGCGGCCGTCCGGGGAGCGGGTGCCTTCCGGGTAGATGCCCAGGACGCTGCCCTTGTCGAGCACGGTCCGTGCGGCGGCGAGGGTGGCGTCGCCGGCGTTGCTGGAAGTGCGGTCCACCGGGATCTGGCCGATGGAGGTGAAGAACCAGCGCTGGATCGCACCGATGACACCGGTGTTGGTGAAGTACTCCTGCTTCGCCGGGAACGTGATGCGGCGGGGGCTGAGGGCGGGGAAGAAGAACGAGTCCATGACCGACTGATGGGTGGAGGCGACGATGGCGGCCCCGGTGGCCGGGATGTTCTCCTTGCCCTCCATGGTCGGGCGGTTCCAGACACGGAGGAAAGGACCGATGAGAACGTTCTTGTAGACCCAGTACCACAGCTTTTGCATCGGTTTTCCCCTTAATAGTGCGTACGCGCTAAATCTGCCACGCCAATCATACCCGCGGCCGGCCCCAGCTCCGAGGTTCCCACGACCGGGAGTGGCCGGTGTCCCGCACCGACGATGTTCGAGGCCATCGCGGCCTGTGCGTCCGCGAGGAAGAGGTCGGCGTCCACCACCACTCCCCCGCCGAGGACGATGAGTTCCGGGTCGAGCACGTCCACCACGGTCGACAGTCCCTGCCCGAGCCAGACAGCAAAGTCCGCAATGACCGCCTGCGCCCGTGCGTCCCCCGTGCGGGCCGCGGTCATCAGCTCCCGTCCGCTCATCCCGGGGGGAAATCCGTGGTCGGCGGCGGTGTCGGCGAGTGCCGTGCCGGAGGCGTACCGCTCGAGACAGCCGCGCCGGCCACAGGAGCACAACCGCCCTCCGGGGACAACGGTGAGGTGCCCGAACTCAGGAGCGGTGCCGTAGGCGCCGCGGAACAGCTGCCCGTCGATCATGAGCGCCGCGCCGATGCCGGTGCCCACGGCGAAGAACACCCAGGTGCCCGCCCCGCGGGCAGAGCCGAAGCGGTACTCTCCCCAGGCGGCGGAGTTGGCGTCGTGCTCGAGGACCACGGGCAGCCCCAGCCGATCCTCCAGGCGGACGCGGACAGAGGCGTCGCGCCACGGCAGGTGCGGGGCGAAGCGGACGGTCTCGCGCTCCGCGTCGAGGAACCCCGCCACGGCCAGACCGACGGCCACGGGGTCGTGGTCTGCCCGCAGCTTTCCGACGAGCCCCGCCACCGCGCCCTCCAGGGCCTCCGTGGTGTCCGGGGTGGGCACGCTCAGCGTCGTGAGGATCTCCCCCTCTGCCGACACCACCGCAGCCCGACACTGCGTCCCGCCGATGTCGAACCCCACCGTCGGGCGAGGACCCGCTTCACTGAGTTTCATTCAACGGAGTATATCCCGCAGCCGGGAGCCCATGATGTCCCAGGTCCAGCTGCTCACCACGTGACGACGCCCCTCCTCCCCCAGCGCCGCGGCGTGACGGGGGTCGTCGAGAAGCGTCAGGAGTGCAGCGGCAAGCTCTCCTTCACTGCGACCGTCGACGACGAGGCCGGTCTCCGGGGTGACGGTTTCAGGCGCCCCGCCGGAGTCACCGGCGATGACAGGCACGCCACAGGCCTGCGCCTCGAGGTAGACGATGCCCAGGCCCTCGACGTCGAGTCCCCGACCGCGGGTGCGCGCCGGCATGGCGAAGACATCCGCGGATGCCAGCAACGTACGGAGCTCCGGGGTGGGCAGGGGGCCGGTGAACACGACGGCATCGGCGAGGGGGGCAGCCAGCCTGTGCAGCACAGATCCATAGGATCCGGAACCGACGAGAAAGAGGCGGGCCGTCGGATGCCGCCCGAGGATCCGCGGCCAGACGCGGATGAGCATGTCCTGCCCCTTACGCGGCACCAACCGGGAGACACACACGACGAGGGGGCCGGCACCGTGACGTCGGCGGGCCGCGGCCATCTCCTCTGGGGTGGCCGGGCGGAACCAGTCGACATCCACCCCGGAGGGCAGGTGGCGGAACTCCGGGTGAGGGCCGAACGCGCGACGGAAACGACGCAGGGTGTAGTCGGAGATGTAGGTGATCACGTCGGCGGTGTCGCCGATACACCGCAGGATCTGCCGTGCCCCGGGCAGCATGGACCAGCCGACCTCGTGGCCGTGGGTGCTCGCGATGACGCGGGTGGCTCCCGCCCGCCGGGCCGCCGCCCCCATGAGTGCCAGTGGGGCGGCGGCTCCGAACCACACGGTGTCGATGTCCAGCTCGCGGATGATCTGGCTCATGGCCTCCGCGGTCGTCGGGGTGGGCAGCATGACGTGGCGTGGCCACCGGATGACCCGGTACGGCAGCCCCGCGTCGTACTCCGCAGCGGCGGCCCTGTCCTGGGTGGAGGCGAAGACCACCACCCGGTCCGGGTCGAGGGTGCCCAGGAAGTCACGCAGGTAGGATTGAATGCCGCCGACCGTCGGCGGGAAATCATTGGTGACCAGCAGAGTGCGGGACATACGTCAGTAGCGTGCGGCGCCGGCCCACGGCATCGAGTCGACGGACACGACCTGCACCGGGATGCCGTAGTCGGAGGCGTGCACCAGCTGGCCGTTGCCGATGTACATGCCCACATGCGTGACGCCCGGATAGTAGCCGACGATGTCGCCCGGCTGAAGGTCCGCCCGCGACACCGGGGTGCCGCCCGCGATCTGGGCCTGCGAGGTGCGCGGGATGGCCCTGCCCTGCTGCTGGTACGCCCACGCCATGAGACCGGAGCAGTCGAACTGGTTCGGCCCGGTGGCGCCCCACCCGTAGGGGGAGCCGAGTTTACTCAGGGCCGCAGCGACCACGCCGCTCACATCGCCGGCGGGGATCGGGGTCAGCGGGTCGTTCTTGTTCTCCCAGGCCTGACGCGCCTCCTCATCGAGAGAGGCCACCTTCTCCTCGATCTCGCGGATACGGGTCTGCAGCTCCTCCTGCTGCTCGGCGAGGACCCGGTGCTGCTTCTCCAGCTGGCTCTGCCGGAAGTTCGCCTCCGCCACCATGCGGGAGGCGTCGGTGTGTTCCCGGCCCGCAGCGGCGGTCGCCCCCGCGAGCTTCTCGATGGTGCGCTCTGTGTGCCTGGTCAACGTCCCGTAGTAGGACGCCCGGTCGATGACGTTCTGCGGGTTCTCCGCAGAGAAGGCGTTGGTCACCGGATCGACCTGCAGGCTGCGGTACTTCGCGCCGGCGAGATCATTGACGTCACGCTGATAGTCACGCTGCGCTGCCCGGGCGGCGGCGGCCCGTTCCCGTGCGGCCTCCGACCGGCCCTTCAGGTCGTCGAGTCTCTCCTGTCCGTGGACGAGGTCGTCCTCAAGCTGCTTGACCTCCTCGTTCTTGGAGGACGCCTCCTCGGAGATGTCCTCCAGGGAGGCGATGAGGGCGTCCACCTCCTCTGTGGCGGCAGCCTCGGGGAGCGTGACCGCCGAGGTCAGAAGGACTGCACCGAGGGTGGTGGCACCGGTGATTCGCAGGGGGCGGGTGAAACCAAGGGGGAAGCGCAAGGTCTCTCTATTCACTAGCAGAGGGCGATATTTTCAGACACAACTATAGACACCGGTCGCTACCTGAGGACAGCATTCCCAACAGGTCGTGACCCGGGTGACAGGATACTCCACAGGAACGGCACAACCCGCCTGCCGGACAAGGTCCGGGGGCGGGCCATGGGCGTCGCGAGTGTGCTTAGAAGCGGACGGCGGAGTGAATCGGCTGGAAGTGCAGCGGACGCTCACCGACCGGGGTGCCGGAGTTCAGCGCATCGACGATCATGCCATTGCCGACGTAGATGCCGACGTGGGTGGCACCACCGTAGTAGGCGACGATGTCGCCCGGCTGCAGCTGATCCAGCGGGACACGCTGCCCCTGGGCAGCCTGCGCCTGGGAGGTGCGCGGGATGGACTTGCCGACCTGCTGGTAGGCCCAGGTGGTCAGGCCGGAGCAGTCAAAGGCGGACGGGCCGGTGGCACCCCAGGCGTACGGGGCTCCCACCTTGGAGCGCACGGCGTCGGCGATGGCCTGGCCGGTGGAGGAGGCTGCCGGGGCAGCCTGCACCGGAGCCGGGATGTTCCCCACGGCTGCCACGTAGGAGTTGGTGGACTGCTGCAGAGAGGGGACGAACTGCTCGACGTTCGGGACGTTCTGCAGACCCTGGACGTTGTCCAGTTCCGGGATATCGACGCGGATGTCGGTGTTCGGAATGACAACCTCAAGGGCGTCCGCGACCGGTGCGAGGATGGTGGCGCCCATGACGACCGCGGAGGCGGTCGCCAGACGACGAGAGGCGGTCTTGCTGAGGCGACGGTGCTGAGCCACGAATGTTCTCCAGATCTTCCTTGTGCCTACCGGGTTAGCTGACGGGTTGGGAGCGGAAGCTTCCCTCCCCCACTCCACGCCCCACACTCTCGTGTGGGACGCTCTCGCGGAGGATGCACCCCAGAAAACTGGGTACTGGTTCCCCGGCTCCTCTGACGAGGATTAGGCGTTATTTTCGTTTCATCATTCGGCGGCTTCCTTGCGAAGCCCCGCAATGTCTCGATCAGGTTACGAAACGACAACGAAGCTTGTCCAATGCCCCCGTCAGCGTGTCGCTGTTATCAGCCTGTTATCGAACAGGGCGAACCATCCCGCCCACATCAGCTTCGAGGACAAATCAACTATCGGCGACTGGCTATATTGCCCCTGACCTTGCGATTCTCCACCCCGGCCCCGGCCGCCAGAACCCCGCCACCCGACCCTGAAAAAGCGGTCCCCACCACGCCACATTTTCATTGTGATTTAGAGCACATCTTTTTGAGGGGGCTCATGAGGTCCCCTTCATCCCCCGTCCTGAGGTACAGCGAAGCAACACCTCCCGTCCTCTCCGGCCAGGAAGGGGGCCAGAACGTGCTGTGGTGCGTCGGCAAGATGGAAACAGGCTCGATGTCCGGAGCCGCTCCACAAACCCCCACAGGGACACGGAGGCACCTGCAGCCCTCGTTGACACAGAAAAGAGGAAATCCCGCCTCCCCCAGGTATCAGGGAAACGGGATCTCAACTCGTGAGCGCAGTGGTTACTGCAGGAATGGCCTAGTCGAGCAGGCCGGCCTCGCGGTCCTTCGCGCGGTTCGCCTCCTGGAGGTTCTCCAGCATGGCCTTCTCCTCACGCTCGTTGGCGTGTTCGGTCTCGACAGCAGCGTCAGTGAAGCGCTGCTCGTCGGCCTTGATGAGGGAGCCGCGGGCGATGCGGTCGGCGAAGCCCAGCTGGTTCATGCGCTTCGGGACAGTGCCGCCAGCGTAGGCCAGCGGAACCGGGTGACCGTTCTCGTCCACCGGGCCGAGCGGCTGGTGGATCTCGACGAAGGCACCGTTCGGCATCTGCTTGATGACACCGGTCTCGATGCCGTGCTCGAGCACTGCACGGTCAGAACGCTGCAGACCGACGCAGATGCGGTGGGTGATGTAGTACGCGATCGGCGGCAGGATGATGACACCGATACGACCGAACCAGGTCATGGCGTTCAGGGAGATCTGGAAGAAGTGCGCGATGTGGTCGTTACCACCGGAAATGGTCACCAGCAGGAAGAAGGTGATGGACATCGCACCGATGCCGGTACGGACCGGAACGTCGCGCGGGCGCTGCAGCAGGTTGTGGTGAGCGTCGTCGCCGGTGGCGTTCTTCTCGATCCACGGGTAAGCGAACAGCAGGACCACCATGGCACCACAGACCAGGGCGACCCAGAATGCGGACGGGATGGTGTAGTTGCCCAGGTAGAGCTCCCACGCGGGCATGACACGGGCGACACCATCAGTCCACAGCATGTAGACGTCAGGCTGGGAACCTGCGGAGACCTGAGACGGGTTGTAGGGGCCGATGTTCCAGATCGCGTTGATCGTGGTGAGACCGGACATCAGGGCCAGGACACCGGCGGTCAGAAGACCGTAGCCGATGGCCTTGGTCGCGAAGACCGGCATGATGCGGACACCGACGACATTGGTCTCGGTGCGGCCGGCGCCCGGGAACTGGGTGTGCTTCTGGTACCAGACCAGCGCCAGGTGAGCTGCAATCAGGCCGAGAATGATGCCCGGCAGGATGAGCACATGGGCGATGTAGAAACGGTCCAGCATGAGGTCGGACGGGAAGTCGCCGCCGAAGATCAGCCAGTGCAGCCAGGTGCCGATGATCGGCAGACCCAGGATGATGGCGGACATGATGCGGAGGCCGACACCGGAGAGCAGGTCATCCGGGAGGGAGTAACCCATGAAGCCCTCGGCCATGCCCAGGATGATCAGGGTGCAGCCGATGATCCAGTTGGCCTCACGCGGGCGACGGAACGCACCGGTGAAGAAGACACGCAGCATGTGCGCGACCATGGACATCATGAACATCAGGGCGGCCCAGTGGTGCATCTGGCGGACGAAGAGTCCACCACGGACCTCGAAGGAAATGTCCAGTGCAGTTGCGTATGCGCGGGACATCTCGACGCCATTGAGCGGCAGGTAGCCACCCTGGTAGATCACCTTGGTGATCGACGGGTCGAAGAACAGTGCTAGGTAGACACCGGTCAGCAGCAGGATGATGAAGCTGTACAGCGCCATCTCACCGAGCATGAAGGACCAGTGGGTCGGGAAGACCTTGTTCAGCTGCGGACGCAGCAGACCGGATGCGGTGTAACGGGAATCAATGTTGTCGGCCGCTTGGGCCATCTTGTTGCTCATTAGGACCTACGCTCCCAGAATGCAGGGCCAACGGGCTCAATGAAGTTGCCCTTGGCGATGAGGTATCCCTCTTCGTCGACAGTGATCGGCAGCTGCGGCAGGGCACGGGCGGCCGGACCGAAGACCGGCTTTCCGTACTGCAGAGCGTCGAACTGGGACTGGTGGCACGGGCACAGGATGCGGTTGGTCTGAGCCTCGTACAGAGAGGTCGGGCAGGCGATGTGCGTGCAGATCTTGGAGTACGCGTAGTAGTCGCCGTAGTGGAAGTCCTCCTGGCCCTCACGCTCAATGGCCTTCTCGGCATCGGAGGTGCGCAGACGGATCAGCATGACGGGGTTACGCGGACCGTGCACGGAGTGCATGTGGTCCTCGTAGACGTCGCGCTCCGGGTTGTACATGTCGCCGTCGTTGACCAGAGAGGTCGGCAGCGGGTAAACCGTCTCCATGCCGCCGGCATCCAGGTCCTCCGGACGGACACGCACGAGGCGGGAGACGCCTGCGGTGGACCAGTGGGATCCGGTCTCGTCGGTGTGCTGCTCGGCGATTGCGCCGGTGTCACGGGCCAGGTAGAGCTTGATTCCCTGCTCATGGAGGGTCCAGCCGGAGGTCCACAGGGTGCCGTCACCCATGATGCCCAGCTCGCCGCGCTTCCACGGGTTCTTGATCATGCCGCCCAGCGGGGCGACGACGACCAGACCGAAGAGGATGCCTGCGCCACCGAGCAGACCCTGCAGCGCCTTACGGCGACCGAGGGTGGAGGTCTCCCAGGAGTCGTTCAGCAGAGCCGTCAGGGTACGACGATCCAGCTCGGAGGAGGGGCCGTCATGACGACGCTGGACGGAGATCTCCTCCGGGATGATGGTCTTCACGTAGAGGACCACGGCAACACCCAGGGCGACGATCGAGATGCCCGAGGTCAGACCCAGCAGCGGAGTGTAGAAGGTGTGGAAGAGGTGGCCTTCCTCACCGAGGTTCTTGAACTCCCACGGCCAGAAGATGTAGACGCCGAGGAAGGCGATGGCGGCGATGATGCCCACGATCACCCAGATGGTGACGGCACGGGCAGCACGCTTCTCAGCCGGATCGTTGGCGACCGGGAAGCGCTCCTTGCGGAAGGCGACGGTCACGTCATCCAGTTCAGTCCCCAGACGCGCGAGCTCATCGTTGCTCATCGCGTTGAGTTCCTGCTTGGTGTAGTTCTTCTTCACTTCGTTACTCATGAACGCGATCCAATCCACATAGCGGCAAGACCGAGGATGGTGATGCCGATGAACCACATGGCCATACCTTCAGAGACCGGGCCGAGGCCACCGAGGCCCCAGCCACCCGGAGACGGGGTCTCCTTCGTGGCCTTGATGAAGGCGATGATGTCCTTCTTCTCGTCAGCGGAGAGCTGGCGGTCGGAGAACTTCGGCATGTTCTGCGGACCGGTGAGCATGGCCTGGTAGATCTCCTGCTCGTTGGCGGGATCCAGCGTCGGTGCGTACTTACCGGACGACAGTGCGCCACCACGGCCGGTGAAGCTGTGGCAGGATGCGCAGTTCAGACGGAACAGCTCGCCACCACGGGCGATGTCCTGTGCGTCAATCATGCCGTTGTAGTTCTTGCCGCGGAGCTCCTCCATGGCAAGGGTCCCGTCCTCGTTGTACACGAGCTCCGGACCGCCACCGTTGGCCGCGACATAGGCAGCCATGGCGAGAGCCTGGTTCTCGGTGTAACGCGGGGCCTTACGCTCGGCCTGGGCGTCGTTGGACATCATCGGCATACGGCCGGAATGCACCTGGAAGTACACGGCACCTTCGCCGATACCGATCAGGGAGGGACCGCGGTCCTCGACACCCTGCAGGTTGGCGCCGTGGCAGGTGATACAGGCCACGTCGTAGATGTCCTTACCCTCCTGAATGAGGGCCTGGTCGTCACGCTGTGCGGTGGCGACCTGCGCGTCCGGGGTGATCGCGGTGGCGAGGACGCCGGCACCGGTCAGGCCCAGGGTGAGCGCGAAGGCTCCAACAGCAGTGCGGCGCATCTTGCGACGACTGCGGGCCTTCTTGGCCGACGCAGACGACACAGCGGAGGTGTCGCCGTGGACGGCAATGTTCGGATTGGTATCCATCATTTTCCTTTGAAATTCGGTTGCGGAAAGTGAATGGCTGCAGGCCGATTGCTCGGCAGGCTACGGCCTACTGGACAAGGTAGAGAGTGATGAAGACGCCGACCCAAATGACGTCAACGAAGTGCCAGTAGTAGGACACCGCCATTGCAGCGGTGGCCTGTGCCGGCGTGAACTTGGACACGGTCACACGACGAAGCACGACGATGAAGGCGATAACACCTGCAGTCACGTGCAGGGCGTGGAAGCCCGTGATGATGTAGAAGACCGAGCCGAAGACGCTCGACTGGACGGTCACTCCGTGGCTGACCAGCTCGTACCACTCGAACGCCAGGAAGCAGAGGAAGCCAACTGCTAGTGCGATGGTGGTGAGGTACCAACGACGGAGACCGAAAACGTCACCCCTTTCTGCTGCGAAGACGCCGAACTGCGAGGTGACCGAGGAGGCGACCAGAATACTGGTGATGATGAAACCGAACAGGACGTTGAGATTTGCCGTCTGTTCGTTCCAGTCGCCCGCCAGGCCATTCGCACGCGACGTGAAGTACATCGCGAAGAGTCCGGCGAAGAACATCAATTCCTGAGACAGGAACACAATCGTGCCGACACTGACCATGTTGGGTCGGTTCAGTGCGGGAACACGCTGTGGTGCTGCCATACCTGAGTTTGAAACTGCGCTCGTCACGCTGACTAGTATGACCGCTTCGGACGACAAAGTCACTTCATCTCCCCCCGCTCCCGGAAGGTTTTTCTGAACTCCACCTGCGGTTTTGGTTGCTGAAGCGCCCCCGAAAAATTCTTCTACACCCGCGGGAACTTTTCCGGAACACATCCGACGCAGCAAAACTGCAGGTCATTTCCCCGGATTGAGCGCCACACCCCCCGGGGCACTCTTTTGCCGTCACCCTACCCCAAAACCAGACAGTATTCCTGCATTTGACCCCCGGTCGGTGGGAGACGTAAATCACACCAGACAGGGCGGCAGGAAATGGATTTCCAACTTTCGGTTGACCCCTCCTGCCTGCAGTTTCCCGGAATTTTCAGGACGCACGCACACCCCCGCGCCTGACCGCCCCGCACTCCCCATCTCAAGCTGCCGCAATCTCCGGGAGGCGCAGTGTCAGCCGACGCGGCCACTGCCCCACCCCACTTGCCCCACAGCCGGAAAACAACGGAATCACGAAGAGGCACCCGTCCCAGAAGGACGAGCGCCTCATTCGTGATTCGTGTGGCCCGTGCCGGAAAGGCTAGTGCTTTTCCTTCGGCAGGCCGTACTGCATGCTGAGGTTGTATACGCCCCAGATCAGCAGGATTGCACCCATGGCGATGAGCCAGAAGTGCCAGAAGGCGACACCCAGAGCCAGAACACCGACAGCGCCGGCCATCCATGCCGGGTAGACGGAGCCCGGGGAGAAGAAGCCGAGAATACCGGCCTTGTCCTCAACCTCAGCCTCTTCCCAGTCCTCAGGGAGGACGTCGGACCGGGAGTCGGTGAAGTGCAGGTAGATGCCGAGCATGAGAGCCAGGGCGGTGGAGAGGACCAGCGCGACAACGCCGACCCACTCAGTACCTCCGCCGTAGCCGTCCTCTTGGATGAAGCCGGTACCGAAGGTGTAGATCACAGCCATCAAGGCCAGAAAGGCTGCGATGCCGTACATCAGTTTAGAACCAGAGTTCATTGTGACAATCCTCCGTTAGACGTTGGCGTTGTGATCGACGTAGTTCTCGCCGTCCCAGGTCTGACGGGACGAGTTGAACGGGTGGGTGGTGGTGGCGTACGGGGCCTCACCGATCGACGCCAGGGCCTCGGAGTTGGGGGCATCCGGGTTGTCGATGCGGAACTGCATGTACTGGGTGAAGGCCTCCGGGGAGACGACACGCAGCTCGAAGTTCATCATGGCGTGGTAGGTACCGCACATCTCAGCACAGCGGCCGACGAAGGCGCCCTCTTCCTCGATAGCCTCGATCTGGAAGGCACGCTGCTGCTGGTTGGCCTCCGGGTGGGCATAGGCGTCACGCTTGAAGAGGAACTCCGGGATCCAGAAGGAGTGGGCGACATCGCCGGAGGCGAGCTGGAACTCGACCGGGGTGTTGCTCGGGAGGACGAGGACCGGGATCTCGTCGGTGGTACCGACGGTCTCAATCTCGTTGTAGTGGAGGTAGGAGTGGTCGCCCTTGGACATGCCGTGAATCGGGTTCGGGTTCTTGACCGTGTCCGGGTCGTCGTACTTGGTCTCCTCAGCCAGGGCCGTGCGGTCGGCGTCAACGCCGTTGTACTCGGCGCCGGTCGGGCTCAGGTTGGCGGAGACGTTCTGGTAGCCGAACTTCCAGTTCCACTGGAAGGCGGTCACGTCAACGGTGACCTCCGGGTTCTTGTCCAGAGCGGTGACCTTCTGCTGGGTCTGAATCGTGAAGAAGAACAGGACCATGACGATGAAAATCGGCATGATGGTCAGGACAAGCTCCAGGGGAACGTTGTACTGCAGCTGCTTCGGGAACTCGCCCTCTCCACGCTTCTCAGCCTTCTTCGCGCTCCAGCTGAAGACGGCCACGAGCATGAGAGCCCACATGATGATGCCGATGATCCAGGCGGTGACCCACACCCAGACCCAGAAGTTGTACATAGCGGTCGCCTCCGGGGTGATACCCGTCGGCCAACCCATGCCGATGATCCTGCCGACGCTCTCCGGCGGAGCGACGTCACAAGCGGCGAGGGCGAGGCCACCAAGTGCCATCACACCGCCGAGACCCGCCTTACGGGCGAAGCCGCGCTTCTTACGCTGTTCCACGTGTGTCTGCCTTCCTGTCCACACTAAATCCTTGAACACTGGTTTAAGCATTCCTGATACAGCAGGATAGTCCATTCACAGTGGTTATCCACGCTGTTTCCATCCTGCCGGGATCCTCGGGATGCCACCAGTGCCACTTGAAGTACCTCGGATGTTACAGCCCATGTGGGGTTACTCACGAATGACGGGCCACCCCCTGACAATTCCGTGTTACCCATCTCACAACCCCCAGGTCGCGACATCATCCGAAAGTATCCACCCATATGTCGGGTCTTTCTACCCCTGCCACGCCCGGGGCGGAACGACCCCGGCGGCCGCTTCCGGGTTATCTCGTGCCGGTGTCGCTCCACGACGCACCCGGGCCGTATCGTAGGGCCGAACACTTCCGTTATATAGAGGAGAACATTTCCACATGTGCGGCTTTCTTGGCATGCTCACCGCCGGCGGTGACGCAGAGACCTTCGTTGACGCTGTGACCCGGGCCCTGCCGTGCATGCGCCACCGCGGTCCGGACGACGCAGGCACCTGGCACGACGAGGACGTTGTCTTCGGCTTCAACCGACTCTCCATCGTCGACCTGGACCACTCGCACCAGCCGCTGGTATGGGGCCCGGAGGAGGCGCCGGAGCGCTACGCGCTCATCTTCAACGGCGAGATCTACAACTACGTCGAGCTCCGCGAGGAACTCGCTGCTGCCGGACATGAGTTCCGCACCCACGGTGACTCCGAGACCATCGTCGTCGGATACCACCAGTGGGGCGAGGACGTGGTGGAGCACCTGCGCGGCATGTTCGCCTTCGCCATCTGGGACACGGAGGAGAAGATCCTCTTCGTGGGCCGCGACCAGTTCGGCATCAAGCCGCTGTACTACGCCACCACGCCGGCCGGCACCGTCTTCTCCTCTGAGAAGAAGTCGATCCTGGAGATGGCACCGGAGCTCGGTCTCGGCCTGGACCTTGACCGCCGCGCGATCGAGCACTACGTCGACCTGCAGTACGTACCTGAGCCGGAGTCGCTCCATGCCTCCATCCGCCGCCTCGAGTCCGGCTGCACGGCGACTCTGCGCACCGGCGACGAGGTCGTGGCCCGCCGCTACTTCAAGCCGCGTTTCGACGTCACCCCGGTCCCCAAGGGTCAGGAGCAGGACCTCTTCGACAGGATCGCCCGCGCGCTGGAGGATTCCGTCGAGAAGCACATGCGTGCAGACGTGACCGTGGGTTCCTTCCTGTCCGGCGGCATCGACTCCACCGCCATCGCCACCCTTGCGAAGCGCCATAATCCGGATCTCCTCACCTTCACCACCGGCTTCGAGCGCGAGGGCTACTCAGAGGTCGACGTGGCGGCGGAGTCGGCGGCCGCGATCGGCGTGGAGCACATCGTCAAGGTGGTCTCCCCTGAGGAGTACGCCGACGCGATCCCGAAGATCATGTGGTACCTGGACGACCCGGTCGCGGACCCGTCCCTGGTGCCGCTGTACTTCGTCGCCCGGGAGGCCCGCAAGCACGTCAAGGTCGTCCTGTCCGGAGAGGGCGCGGACGAGCTCTTCGGCGGATACACGATCTACAAGGAGCCGCTCTCCCTGGCGCCCTTCGAGAAGGTGCCCACCCCGCTGCGTCGCGGTCTCGGCCGTCTCTCCCGCGTACTGCCCGACGGAATGAAGGGAAAGTCCCTGCTCGAACGCGGTTCCATGACCATGGAGGAGCGCTACTACGGTAACGCAAGGTCCTTCAACTTCGAGCAGCTCCAGCGCGTGCTGCCCTGGGCGAAGGAGGAGTGGGACCACAAGGAGGTCACCGCCCCGATCTACGCCCAGTCCACCCACATGGACCCGGTCGCCCGCATGCAGCACCTCGACCTGTTCACCTGGATGCGCGGCGACATCCTGGTCAAGGCCGACAAGATCAACATGGCCAACTCCCTGGAGCTGCGCGTCCCGTTCCTGGACAAGGAGGTCTTCGCCGTGGCGCAGACCATCCCGCACGATCTGAAGATCGCCGGGGGCACCACCAAGTACGCCCTGCGTAAGGCCATGGAGCAGATCGTCCCGCCGCACGTCCTGCACCGGAAGAAGCTGGGCTTCCCGGTGCCGATGCGCCACTGGCTCGCCGGTGACGAGCTCTTCGGCTGGGCCCAGGACACCATCAACGAGTCGCAGACCGACGACATATTCGACCGGAAGGCGGTCCTGGAGATGCTCAAGGAACACCGTGACGGAATCTCCGACCACTCCCGTCGCCTGTGGACGGTGCTGGCGTTCATGGTGTGGCACGGCATCTTCATCGAGAAGCGGATCGACCCGCAGATCGAGGAGAAGGACTACCCGGTCAACATCTGACCCGGTAGCCGGTCACACACAGCGCCCGCACTCCCCCACCGGCAGGACGGGGAGTGCGGGCGCTGTGTCGCTCCGTGAGGGGTGATTCCTAGTTGAAGGAGTCACCGCAGGCGCAGGCACCGCCGGCGTTGGGGTTGTCGATGGTGAAGCCCTGGGACTCGATGGTGTCGGAGAAGTCGATCTTCGCGCCGCTGAGGTACGGCACGCTCATCTTGTCGACGACCAGGCGCACGCCACCGACCTCATCGGCCTTGTCGCCGTCGAGCTCACGGTCATCGAAGTACAGCTGGTAACGCAGACCTGCGCAGCCACCCGGCTGGACGGCGATACGCAGTGCCAGGTCATCGCGGCCCTCCTGGTCGAGCAGAGCCTTGGCCTTGGTGGCGGCGGCGTCGGTGAGGATGACGCCGGTGCTGGAGGCGGGAGCGGTCATGGTGGTGATCTCCTTGCATACTTAGGTGCTTCGTTACGCGCCCACCTTACTCTCCGGGAACGCGGTGTGCGCTTACACATTTACAACGCGCGAGTGCCCACCCGTATTCCCGACTCCCCTTCTGGCCTTGTAGCCTGGGACTTGTGAAACTCCCCTGGCAGAAATCCGATGAGTCCGTCCCGGTCGAGCCCGCCGCTGCGTCGACCCCCGCCCCCGCCGAGTCCAGGAGCCCGGCGTCGGCGCACCCGAAGGGCTACACCCCGCCGAAGGGTCGTCCGACCCCGAAGCGTCGTGAGGTCGAGATCGAGCGCGGCATCATCCGCGACCCCCGCGCACCGAAGTCGACGGCGCAGGCCAGCGCGCAGCGCAAGGAACTGAAGAAGTCCATGTCCAAGGAGGAGTGGAAGGCCTACAGAACCCGCGAGAAGGAGGAGAACCGGAGGCGCCAACAGGAGGTCCAGAGGGCCATGGACGACGGCGACGAGCGCTACCTGCTCCCCCGCGACCAGGGTGCGGAGCGTCGTCACGTCCGCGACTGGGTCGATTCCCGTCGTTTCATCAACAACTGGGTCCTCCCCGTGGCTCTGGGCCTGCTGGTGACGCTGTTCATCGGCACCTTCGCCCCGGATGTCGCGAACATCATGTCGCTCATCGCGATGGCCCTCATGGTCGTCTTCTTCATCGAGGGTGTGTGGGCCGGCATGGCCGCCAACCGCTCCGTCCGGGAGAAGTTCCCGGATACCACGGCGACGGGACTCAGCCTGGGGTTCTACACTTATTCGCGTGTGACGCAGCCGCGTAAGTGGCGTTCGCCGAAGCCGCGTGTGAACGTCGGCGACAAGGTCTAGAGCCCAGGAGGCACCCATGCTTTTCGACGCCACCGAGCCCCTCCCCACCCCGGATCCGCAGATCCGGGACGAGGCACTCTCCTCCTCCGCACCCTCCGGCACTGGACGTCTCCGTGATCTCGGAGCGTGGATCGCCGCCTGCCAGGGCACGTTCCCGCCCCGCCCGCTGGAGCGCTGCCGGGTGGTGGTGTTCGCGGGTGACCACGGCGTCGCCCGGCGGGGCATGTCGGTCCTGCCGCTGGAGCATTCGGTGGCCACCGCGGCGGACATCGAGCGCGGCGGTGGTGCCGTCAACGTGCTCGCGCGGACCACGGGGGCGTCGGTACGCCTCGTGGATGTCTCACTCGACCACGACGTCTGGGGTGAGGAGCGGGTGCGTCGCTCCACCGGCTCCATCGACGTCGAGGACGCCATGAACGCCGAGGAGTTCGCGCGCGCAGTCGAGATCGGTCGCCGGGTCGCGGACCAGGAGGCTGATTCCGGCGCTGACCTGCTCATTCCGGGTGATCTCGGGGTGGGTAACAGCACGGTGGCGGCGGCGGTCCTCGGGGCGTTCACGGCCACTGAACCTGTCGCCGTCGTCGGCCCGGGCGCCGGCATCACCGATGAGCTGTGGAAGATCAAGGTCGAGGCGATCCGCGACGCCATGTTCCGCGTCCGCGGCACCACGGGAAACCCCGAGGAGGTCCTGCGGGCCATCGCGTCCCCGGACCTGGTGGCGCTGGTGTCCTTCATCGCGCAGGCTGCGGCGCGCCGGACCCCGGTGCTTCTCGACGGCGCCCCCGTCACCGTCGCCGCCTACCTCGCTGAACGTCTCTCCCCCGGCACCGCCCCCTGGTGCCAGGCCGGGCAGTTGACCCCGGAGCCCGCGCACCTCATCGCACTGCAGGCTCTCGAGCTCACGCCTCTCCTCGCCCTGGACATGAACGCCGGCCAGGGCACCGGCGCTCTGGCGGCGCTCCCACTGGTGCGGGCCGCCGCCGAGCTGTTGGCTGACTAGGCGGTCGCAGCCGGGACCAGCGTGTGCACCCAGCCGTGGGTGTCCTCGTGGAGGCCCCGCTGGATGTCGGTCAGGCGCTCGCGCATGGCCATGGTGACCGCACCCGCCTGGTTGTCATTGATCTCGAACTCACCGTGGTTGGACAGGACACGTCCGACCGGGGTGATCACGGCGGCGGTGCCGCAGGCCAGTGCCTCGGTCATCGCGCCGGAGGCGACATCATCGCGCCAGTCGAACTTGGAGATCCTCCGCTCCTCCGTCCGGTGACCGAGATCGCGGGCGACCTGCAGCAGCGAGTCACGGGTGACGCCCGGGAGCAGAGAGCCGGAGAGCTCGGGGGTGACCACCGTGGTGTCGTCGCCCGAGCCGTACACGAAGAACAGGTTCATGCCACCCATCTCCTCGATGTAGGTGTGCTCGATGGCGTCGAGCCACACGACCTGATCACAACCCTTCTCCTCCGCCTGTGCCTGCGCCAGCAGAGAGGCGGCGTAGTTGCCCGCGAACTTCGCGGCACCGGTGCCACCGGGGGCGGCACGGACGTAGTCCTCGCTCAACCACACGGAGACCGGCTTGATGCCACCGGTGAAGTACGCACCGACCGGGGAGGCGATGACGAAGAAGGTGTACTTGTTCGCCGGGCTGACACCCAGTGAGACCTCGGTGGAGATCATGAAGGGACGCAGGTAGAGGCTGGCCTCGCCGCCGGCGGCGGGGACCCAGGCCCGGTCGACGTCGACAAGCAGACGGAGGGCCTCGAGGAAGTCCTCCGTCGGCAGCGGCGGCATGGCCATGCGCTCGGCGGAGCGCTGCATGCGCTCGGCGTTGCGCTCCGGGCGGAAGGTGGCGATGGAGCCGTCCGGCTGGCGGTAGGCCTTGATGCCCTCGAAGATCGCCTGACCGTAGTGGAACACCGTGGTGGCGGGATCCATGGGGATGGCCTCGTACGGACGCACGCGGGCATCGTGCCAGCCCTTGTCCTCGGTCCACTCGATGGTGACCATGTGGTCGGTGAAGTTCTTGCCGAACCGCGGATTCTGCAGAATCGCCTCGCGCGTCTCATCGGACGTCGGGGTGCTCGTACGGTTCACGGTGAAATTGAGAGACGTCATGGGGAACACGCTACACCGGCGACCCGAAGGTGATCTCTATAAGCTGGGTTCATCGCTTGCCAATCTCAGGAGGAACTTTTCATGGCGAACCCCACTTTCACCCTTCCCGCCCGCGGCACCACCCCCGCCGTTGAGCTGGCCCGGAAGACCCCGAAGTCGACCGACGCGCTACTCGTCCCCGTCTTCTGCGGTGAGGACGGCCCCGAGCTGCCGACCTCCGACCTTCTCGACGACGCCGCCTCCCGCCAGATCCTCGGCTCCCTCACCGCCGTCGGCGCCACGGGCAAGGCCAACGAGATCACCCGCGTCCCCTTCGAGGACCACTCCGTGATCGCCGTCGGTCTGGGTGACCCGGAGGAGCTCACCGATGAGGTCGTCCGCCGTGCCGCCGGCTGCGCCGCCCGCGCCCTGAAGAAGGTCGGCACCGTCGCCACCACCCTCGGTGTCTTCGGTCTCGCCGCCGCCGTCGAGGGTCTCATCCTCGGGGCGTACGACTACCGCGGTATCCGGAGTGAGGAGGCGGAGAACGGCGGCGTCGAGAAGCTCGTGTTCGTCGGCGGCGACAAGCAGGAGTTCGAGACCGCCCGTATCACCGCCGAAGCCGTCGTCCTCGCCCGTGACCTGGTCAACACCCCGTCGTCCCACCTCTACCCCGAGACCTACGCCGACCTGCTTTCCGACGCAGCCAGGTCCGCCGGCCTCAAGGCCGAGGTCCTCGATGAGAAGACCCTGGCCAAGCAGGGCTTCGGTGGCATCCTCGCTGTCGGCCGGGGCTCCGAGCGCGGACCCCGCCTGGTCTGCCTGACATGGTCCCCGAAGAAGGCGAAGAAGTCCGTCGCGATGGTCGGCAAGGGCATCACCTTCGACACCGGCGGCATCTCCCTCAAGCCTGGCGCCAACATGGAGAACATGATCTCCGACATGGGTGGCTCCGCCGCCGTGGCCGCCACCGTCATCGCCGCCGCCAAGCTCAACCTGCCCGTCCACATCACCGCCTTCCTCCCGCTCGCCGAGAACATGCCCGACGGCAAGGCCACCCGTCCCGGTGACGTGATCACCCACTATGGCGGCCAGACCTCCGAGATCATCAACACCGACGCCGAGGGCCGAATCGTGCTCGCTGACGCCCTCGCCCGTGCCTCCGAGGACAACCCGGACTACCTGCTCGAGGTCGCGACGCTGACCGGTGCACAGATGGTGGCACTGGGCACCCGCACCACCGGAGTCATGGGCTCCGACGACTTCCGCGACCGCGTCGCCTCCGTGGGCCGCGAGGTCGGCGAGCCGGCCTGGGCCATGCCGCTGCTCGAGGAGCACGAGGAGACCATCAAGTCCCCCACCGCCGACATGCGCAACGTCGACAACACGCGCTGGGGCGGCATGGAGTACGCCGGACTCTACCTGTCGAAGTTCATCGACGAGGGCATCGAGTGGGCCCACCTCGACATCGCCGGCCCCTCCTACAACTCCGGCTCCGTCCACGGCTACACCCCGAAGCGCGCCACCGGCGTCCCGGTGCGCACCTTCCTGGCGCTGCTGTCGGAGATCGCCGCGGAGTAGGCATCCGCCTCCTGCCGGCTCAGTCCGGCAGTTCTCCCCTCTCGAACGCGGCCCGGCGGCGCTTCTGCTCCTCGCGCCTGCGCAGGATTCGCTCATATTCGATCCGCTCCCGCATGCGCTGGGGGTACCCGGTCTCCTCCACGTCATAGATGGGGACGCCCAACAGTTTCTGGAGGGCGTCGATCCCCTTGGGCCCGCCGATGCGGCGTCGGGTGAAATGCCCGTGCTCGTCGACAAGCACCGCCGACATCTCATTCATCACGGTCTCCGGCTCCACGAAGGCCTCGACGAAGGCGCGGCCCTGGCACCAGTTCCGGAGGTGCTCAGCATCCTCCGGGCGGATGGTTCCACCGGGAGCTCTGGGGGGCCGGAGACCCGTCCGGGACTTGTTGCGACCGAATAGATTGAACACGCCTTACAATTGTAGAGGCACCGAAACTTCTAACGGGATACTCGGTGACACCAGGCTGATCAAACCCGGTACGCTGGGGTCATTAGCTATCGATCAACTAACGACTTTCGAGGAGTCAGAAACACTATGGCGTTCTCCGTAGAGATGCCCGAACTGGGCGAATCCGTCACCGAAGGCACCATCACCCAGTGGCTGAAGCAGGTCGGTGACCGCGTCGAGGTCGACGAGCCGCTGCTCGAGGTCTCCACCGACAAGGTCGACACCGAGATCCCGTCCCCGAAGGCCGGCGTGCTCCTGGAGATCAAGGCTGAGGAGGACGACACCGTCGACGTCGGTGAAGTCATCGCCATCATCGGCGAGGAGGGCGAGGCAGCCTCCGCTGACACTGCTGAGGCCGAGGTCGAGGAAGAGGCTCCGGCTGAGGAGCCGCAGGAAGAGAAGAAGGCTGCCCCGAAGTCCTCACCGAGGGCACCATCACCCAGTGGCTGAAGTCCGTCGGCGACACCGTCGAGGTCGACGAGCCGCTCCTCGAGGTCTCCACCGACAAGGTCGACACCGAGGTCCCCTCCCCGGTCGCGGGCACCATCATCGAGATCCTCGCTGACGAGGACGACACCGTCGACGTGGGCGAGGTCATCGTCCGCATCGGTGAGGCCGGCGCTGTCGCCGACACCGCCGATGAGGACGTCCCCTCCGAGGAGGCCATCGAGGAGGCCGAGTCGAAGGACGAGAACGAGACCGTCGACGAGGCAGCTCCGGCCGAGGAGGACGCCGCCGAGGGCGAGTCCACCGACGTGGAGATGCCGGAGCTGGACCGAGGGCACCATCACCCAGTGGCTGAAGTCCGTCGGCGACACCGTCGAGGTCGACGAGCCGCTCCTCGAGGTCTCCACCGACAAGGTCGACACCGAGATCCCGTCCCCGGTCGCCGGTACCCTGCTGGAGATCCTCGCTGACGAGGACGACACCGTCGATGTCGGCGAAGTCATCGCCCGCGTCGGATCCGGTGCCCCCGAGAAGGCGGCCCCCAAGGCTGAGCCGAAGCCGGAGCCCAAGAAGGAGGCACCGAAGGCTGAGCCGAAGCCGGAGCCGGAGCCCAAGAAGGAGGCGCCGAAGGCTGCGGAGAAGGCTGCACCGAAGAAGGTCGACAACGCCAACGTCCCGTATGTGACCCCGCTGGTCCGTAAGCTCGCCGACAAGCACGGCGTCGACCTCACCCAGGTGGAGGGCACCGGCGTCGGTGGCCGTATCCGTAAGCAGGACGTTCTCGCCGCTGCCGAGGGTGGCACCCAGGCTGCTCCGGCCGCCGCTGAGAAGGGCGCCCGCGCGAACTGGTCCACCAGGTCCGTGGATCCGGCGAAGGCCGAACTGATCGGTACCACCCAGAAGGTGAACCGCATCCGCGAGATCACCGCCGCCACCATGATCAACTCCCTGCAGACCACCGCGCAGCTGACCCATGTCCAGGAAGTCGACATGACCCGCATCGCGGAGCTGCGTTCGGAGGTGAAGGAGTCGTTCGTCGCGAAGTACGGCGCGAACCCGACCTACCTCGTGTTCATCGTCAAGGCTGTCGCCGAGGCCCTGGTCTCCCACCCGAACGTCAACGCGTCCTACAACGCGGAGACCAAGGAGATGACCTACCACGCGGACGTGAACATCGGCATCGCCGTGGACACCCCGCAGGGTCTGCTGGTGCCGGTGATCAAGAAGGCCCAGGAGAAGTCCCTGGCCGAGATCGCCGAGGCCATCACCGACCTGGCAGAGCGTGCCCGCAACCGCAAGCTGCGTCCGGACGATCTGTCCGGTGGTACCTTCACGGTCACCAACATCGGTTCCGAGGGCGCCCTGCTGGACACCCCGGTGCTCACCCCGCCGCAGGCCGGCATCCTGGGCACCGCGGCCATCGAGAAGCGTCCGGTCGTCGTCACCGATGACGGCGTCGACTCGATCGCCATCCGCCAGATGTGCTACCTGCCGTTCACCTACGACCACCAGGTCATTGACGGTGCTGACGCAGGTCGCTTCATCACCACCATCAAGGACCGCCTTGAGACCGCGGACTTCGATTCCGACCTCGGCCTCTAAGCTCTCCCGCTGAGAGAGACCGCCGCCTGACCCTCCGGGTCGGGTGGCGGTTTTCTTCTCCTGCTCCGGGCAGGCCCCCGCCTGCGGCTCCGCGGAAAGACAGGCAGTGCTGGCGCCCTCCGGGGTCGTGTCAGTCACTGTGCTTTCCGACGCCGGCGGCACGTATTCCTGCGGGGCGGTACCCTGGTCCCATTATGACCGCACCCCGTGAGCCCTTCTTTCCTGCGGACCGTTCGATCCGTGCGTCCAGCGAGCCCCTCGAGATCCGCCACCTCGGCGTCGTCGACTATCAGGAGGCCTGGGACATACAGGCCGGACTGGCGGCGCAACGCGCGACCGGGGAGATCGGCGACCAGATCCTCATCCTGGAGCACCCGAGCGTCTACACCGCCGGCAAGCGCACGCAGCCCGAGGACCGTCCCACCAACGGGTTGCCGGTCGTCGACGTCGACCGTGGCGGTCGCATCACCTGGCACGGTGAGGGGCAGCTGGTGGCCTACCCGATCATCAAGCTCGCTGAGCCGGTCGACGTCGTCGATTATGTCCGTCGCCTCGAGGAGGCGGTGATCGCGACGGTACGGGAGGCGGGTGTCGGTGAAGCGGGCCGTATCGACGGTCGTTCCGGTGTCTGGGTCCCCGCCGACGAGACGCGCCGGGACCGGAAGGTCGCGGCCCTGGGCATCCGTGTCACCCGTGGCGTGACCATGCACGGACTGAGCCTCAACTGCTCGAACACGCTCGAGTACTACGACCACATCGTGGCGTGCGGCATCGACGACGCCGACGTCACCACCCTCAGCCTGGAGCTCGGCCGTGAGGTGGACGTCAGGGAGGTCACCGCCCCGCTCATCGACGCACTGACGGCCGCCCTCGCAGGTGAACTCGCCGTCGCGGACCACACCTTCAGATCGGCGCCGGACCCCACGAAAATCCCGGCGAAAAGCCGCTGACCTGCCAGTTTATACCTATCAATAGAAAGAGTATGGTGGCGTTGTGACTATCGCACCTGAAGGACGCAAGCTTCTCCGGGTGGAGAAGCGCAATGCGCAGACCCCCATCGAGACCAAGCCCCGCTGGATCCGTAACGCGGTGAAGACAGGCCCAGAGTACGAGGACATGAAGAAGAAGGTGGCAGGCGCCTCCCTGCACACCGTGTGTCAGGAGGCGGGCTGCCCCAACATCCACGAATGCTGGGAGTCCCGCGAGGCGACGTTCCTCATCGGCGGCGCCAACTGCTCCCGCCGCTGCGACTTCTGCCAGATCAACTCCGCGAAGCCGGAGCCACTGGACCGGGACGAGCCGCGCCGTGTCGCCGAGTCCGTCCGCGAGATGGGCCTGAACTACTCCACCATCACCGGTGTGACCCGCGACGACCTCGAGGACGAAGGCGCCTGGCTCTACGCGGAGGTCGTCCGCCAGATCCACGAGCTCAACCCGAACACCGGCGTCGAGAACCTCGTGCCGGACTTCTCGGGCCGCCCGGAGCTGCTGGAGCAGGTCTTCGAGTCCCGCCCCGAGGTCTTCGCCCACAACCTGGAGACCGTGCCACGCATTTTCAAGCGCATCCGCCCCGCCTTCCGCTACGACCGTTCCCTCGACGTGATCCGTCAGGCCCACGACTACGGGCTGATCACCAAGTCGAACCTCATCCTCGGCATGGGCGAGACCGTCGATGAGATCCGTGAGGCCCTCACCGACCTGCACAGCGCCGGCTGCGACATCATCACCATCACGCAGTACCTGCGCCCCGGGCCGATGTTCCACCCGATCGACCGCTGGGTGAAGCCGGAGGAGTTCATCGAGCACAAGGACTTCGCTGAGGATCTCGGATTCGGTGCCGTCATGTCCGGTCCGTTGGTCCGTTCCTCCTACCGCGCGGGTCGTCTCTACTCGCAGGCGATGGCTGCCCGTGGCCGGGAGATCCCGGATCACCTGAAGCACCTCGTTGAGACGTCGCAGGGCAGCACCGACCAGGAGGCGACGACTCTCCTGGCCAAGTACGGCCCCTCCCAGGACACACCGGTCACCTCGCGTTAGGCACCCACCGACCCCTGTCCTAAAGTAGAGGTCATGGCAGACGACAAGCAGAAGGCGGCAGCTAAGGCCGCGAAGGCAGAGGCACGCGCCGCCAAGCGGGCGAAGGGCAAGGAGACGCGCTCCCAGCTCTGGCAGGCGTTCAACATCCAGCGCAAGGAGGACAAGCTCCTCGTCCCGCTGATGGTGTTGTCCGTCGTGGGCGTGGCCGCTCTCTTCTTCCTCATCGGACTCGCCTGGGGCGGGCAGTGGTTCATGCTCGTCCTGGGTATCGGCCTCGGTGTCGTCCTGGCGATGTACCTCTTCTCCCGCCGCCTGGAGAAGACCATGTACGACCGCGTCGGCGATCAGCCGGGCGCCGCCGGCTGGGCGCTGGACAACCTGCGCAACACCGTTGGCATCGTGTGGCACACCAAGCAGGGCGTGGCCATGAACCGCTCCCTGTCCGCGATCGTGCACCGCGTGGTGGGCAACCCGGGCATCGTCCTCGTCGCCGAAGGCAACTCGAACGCGGCGAAGGAACTGGTCATCCAGCAGAAGCGCCGCCTCGAGCGCCTGGCCGGTGACATTCCGGTGTACGAGATGTACGTCGGCGACGGTGAGGGCCAGGTGCCGCTGAAGAACCTGCAGCGCGAGCTTCTCAAGCTGCCCCGTAACTACCGTAAGAACGAGGTCTACTCGGTCAACGCGAAGATCGAGGCCATGGACACCATCGGTTCCTCGCAGCCGGGTGGCGGTCTGCCGAAGGGTCCGCTGCCCAAGGGTGGCAACCTGTCCGGTATGAACCGTCGCATGCGCCGCGCCAACGAGCGTCGCGGCAAGTAGTCTCCCTGCCCCTCGAACGTCCTGTGTTCCCCGTCTTACGGGGACCACGGGGCGTTCTGCCGTTCCGGGCGCTGTCTGGCACGATGTGTACGTGACCATCTTCGTGGAGAATCCGCTTCTCGCCCTACTCGTGATCATGGCGGTCGGCCTGTTCCTCGGCCGACTCCGGATCTTCGGGTTCCGTCTCGGTGTCGCCGCCGTCCTCTTTGTCGGCCTGGTGATGGCAGCCATTGAACCCGCCATCCAGATCCCCCCTTTGATCTACATCTTCGGCCTGGCGTTGTTCGTCTACACGATCGGGCTGGAGTCAGGGCACGACTTCTTCGCCACGTTCCGCTCGAAGGGTCTACGCAACAACACCCTGGCCATCGGCGTGTTCGCCGTCATCACCGCCGCCGCCTACGGGCTGGTCACGCTGCTGGACATCAACCCGGTCACGGGTGCAGGTATGTTCACCGGCGCGCTGACGAACACCCCCGCCATGGCCGCGGTGGTCGACGCCCTCCCCTCGCTCATCACCGACAGCGGTGAGCTGCGGGCGGCGGAGCCCCTGCCACTGGTCGCCTACTCGCTGGCGTACCCGCTGGGCGTCATCGTCGTCATCATCGCCATCGCGGTGCTGGGCAAGGTGTTCCGCGTCGACCATCAGCAGGAGGCCATCGACCACGGGGTGGCCATCCACGAGCTCTACACCCGCCGCATCCTCGTGCAGCGCGATGATCTCCGGGCCATCGCAGACCTCCCGGAGGAGCTGGGCCTGGAGGTCATCGTCTCCCGCCTCGAGCGCGACGGTGACCAGCGTCTGCCCGGTAATGGTGCCTGGGCGAAGCCTGGCGACGTGCTCTCCGTCGTCGGCACCGCGGAGGAGCTCGACCGTGCCGCGGAGCTCATCGGTGAGGCCCTGCCGGGTGATCCCTTCCACGGCCACGACCTGGACTACCGCCGTATCTTCGTCTCCAACAATGACCTGGTCGGCATCCCCCTGTCGAAGCTGCGCCCACAGCTGTCGGGCATGCTCATCACACGGGTGCGGCGCGGTGACCACGACATGGTGGCCTCCCCGGAGACCATCCTGCAGCTTGGTGACCGCGTGCGTGTCGTGGCGGCGCACGAGCGCATGGGCAAGGTCACCCGCCTCTTCGGTGACTCCTATCGACGCCTCTCCGATGTCAACCTCCTCCCCCTGGTGGCCGGCCTCGTCATCGGCGTGGCCGTGGGAATGATCGCCGTCCCGCTGCCGGGAGGGGCGTCGCTCAAGCTGGGTACCGCGGGTGGTCCGCTGGTCGTGGCACTCATCCTCGGCGCGTTGGGACGGTCGGGACGCATCGTGTGGCAGGTGCCCTACGGAGCCAACCTGGCGATGCGTCAGCTGGGCATCACCCTCTTCCTGGCGGCCATCGGTACGACGGCAGGTGCGGGTTTCCGGGCGGCCCTGTCCGATCCGACGTCGCTGACGATCATCGGTGTGGGCGCGCTCATCACCCTGCTCATCTCGGTGCTGGTGCTCGTCATCGGCCACAAGGTGCTCAAGCTCTCCTTCGGCGAGACGGCGGGCATCCTCGCGGGCATGCAGACGCACCCGGCGGTGCTCTCCTATGTCTCTGACGTGACCAGGAACGACCTGCCGGCGATGGGCTACACGTCGGTGTACCCGGTGTCGATGGTCGCGAAGATCATCGCCGCACAGATCCTGCTGTTCATGCTGTTGTAGGCCCCAGTGCGGGACGTCTAACCGCGGATGACGGCGGTACCGGTGGCGCGGTCGTGGAGGCCGCGGCCATCGGAGTCGACCATGGCGGCCGGGAGGATGAGGCCGGTGAGCAGGGTGCGCATGACGGCACGCCAGAGGCCGACCCTGGCTCCGCCGACGTCGACACGCGCGACACCCATACCGAGCAGCATGTGGCCCGGGGTGCGGGCGAAGAGCCAGCCGGAGATGATGCCCAGGATGACCCAGAAGATGTACACGACGGTGCCGGTGCCGCCCAGGGCGTGGGAGTAGTTGGTGAACACGATGGCCAGGCCGAGACAGATGAACCAGTCGATGAGGACGCCACCGGCGCGGCGGGCCACGGAGGCCAGGGAACCGGGGCCGGTCTCGGGAAGGCCGAGTTTCTCTCCGGGGTACCTGCCGGGTGCGAAAGGGTCCTCGTGTTCGCCGGGGATCTGGGGGCCGTCGAGCCAGCTACGCTTGGGGTTCGCCATATCGTAGACATTAGCGGGGGTGTGCGGGCAGGGGAAACCCGCCGACCCTCCAACTATTGATCGGTCAACAGATAACAGTTTAGAATGAGCAACAGGTAATGGGGAGCAAGATACGCACCTGTAGACTGGCTGAGATACCGCACGACCGAGAGCGTCAACAACCAAGGAGTCATCGTGGCCTTCAACACGATCGAAGATGTCGTCAAATACATCAAGGATGAAAACGTCGAATTTGTCGATGTCCGCTTCACGGATGTCCCGGGCACCGAACACCACTTCACCATCCCCGCCTCGATGTTTGACGAGGACGCAGCGGAGGAAGGCCTCGCCTTCGACGGCTCCTCCATCCGCGGCTTCACCACGATCGACGAATCCGACATGAATCTCCTGCCGGACATCAAGACCGCGAAGATCGACCCCTTCCGTAAGGCCAAGACGCTGAACATCAAGTTCTTCGTCCACGATCCCTTCACCCGCGAGCCCTTCTCCCGCGACCCCCGCAACGTCGCCCGCAAGGCCGAGGAGTACCTGGCCTCCACCGGCATTGCGGACACCTGCTTCTTCGGCGCCGAGGCAGAGTTCTACCTTTTCGACACCGTACGGTTCGAGACCTCCACCAACGGCGGCTTCTACGAGGTCGACTCCGATGAGGGCTGGTGGAACCGCGGCAAGGAGGAGCGCCTCGACGGCCGCCGCAACCTCGGCTACACCAACCGCATCAAGGGCGGTTACTTCCCGGTCGCCCCCTACGACCAGACCGTGGACATCCGCGACTCCATGGTGCGCCATCTGCGGAACGCCGATTTCCACATCGAGCGCTTCCACAAGGAGGTGGGCACGGGTGGCCAGCAGGAGATCAACTACCGCTTCAACACCCTGCTGCACGCCGCCGATGATCTGCAGACCTTCAAGTACATCATCAAGAACACCGCCTTCAACGCGGGCAAGACGGCCACGTTCATGCCCAAGCCCATCGCCGGGGACAACGGTTCCGGCATGCACGCCCACCAGTCGCTGTGGAAAAACGGTGAGCCGCTGTTCCACGACGAATCCGGCTACGCCGGCCTGTCCGACATGGCCCGCTACTACATCGGCGGCATCCTGCACCACGCCGGTGCTGTGCTCGCCTTCACCAACCCGACGCTGAACTCCTACCATCGTCTGGTCAAGGGCTTCGAGGCCCCGATCAACCTGGTGTACTCGCAGCGCAACCGCTCCGCCGCGATCCGCATCCCGATCACCGGCTCCAACCCGAAGGCCAAGCGCATCGAGTTCCGCGCCCCGGACCCGTCGGGTAACCCGTACCTCGGCTTCGCCGCGATGATGCTGGCGGGCCTGGACGGCATCAAGAACCGCATCGAGCCGATGGCCCCGGTGGACAAGGACCTCTACGAACTTCCGCCGGAGGAGGCCGCCGCCATTCCACAGGCCCCGACCTCTCTCGAGGCATCGCTGGCCGCCCTGCAGGAGGACACCGACTTCCTCACCGACGGTGACGTGTTCACCGAGGACCTCATCGAGTCGTACATCCAGCTCAAGTACGACAACGAGATCACCCCGGCGCGCCTGCGCCCGACCCCGCTGGAGTTCGAGCTCTACTACGACTGCTAGTCACCTGCCCATCAACGCCCCCGTGCCCACCGGCATGGGGGCGTCGTTGATTCAGGATCCACCCCTTGACGGTACGACGCACAGGTCCTCTTGGCTGGCCCGGCACGTCGGCCGACGACCTGTGGGCACGGATGTCGGAACTGTTCTGACTTAGCCAGACTGTTCGATCGACGGATCACCCGTGTTCGACCACCTCCGTAAGTTTCCTTTCCGGCACATGCAACTGAAAGGAAACTACATGACCACTGAACTCCCCCTCGAGAACACCCCACCGCAGAAGTCCGGAAAGAAATGGATCTGGATTCTCCTCCTCGCCGTCATCGTGGTCGTGGCCGTCGGCGGCATGGTCACCTGGCAGCAGGTCCGGCAGGGGAAAATCCTGGCAGCTGTGGACGAAGCCTGCCGAGAAGCCGTCACCGACTGGGCGAAGTACCCGGGCGGTGTGTCCTTCCCCCGTGAGCTGGAGTTCAACCGTGTCGAGGGTGACAGGGACACCTGGAAGAGCGAGGGTGTCGTCGACTTCCCCAACGGGTGGGGCACACCGGTGCGTCAGGATTTCACCTGCAGCGTGCTTCTCGACGGTACTGAGGTGCTCTTCCCCATCGCGAGCGTCACGTCCCGGAACGAGGACTGAGCGACCCGGGCCTCAACCACGACGGCACCGCAGCCGATGAAATCGACACCCGTCACAGGAAACATGTCCGGAACTCAGCGGTCGAGCGCGGGGATCCCGCCCGAAGCTTCGGGACGGGGACGTCGTCACGCTTCTGCACGTAGCGCCACCCAGATGTTATCCCCGTAGCCGTGGCACTCAGGGCACGTCGAGAAGCAGGAGCAGCCTGCTGACCATAAGCCCGCGGAAAAACATGCCGCGAGGCCCCTCCTGCAACTGATGGTGAGGGCCTCGCGGCATGAAAAGTGTGTCGGACGAGGAGATTCAGGCATCCACCTCGACGGCGGCTCGCTCGGCGGCGTCGATGAGCTCGTCGGCGGCGTCGGAGAGCATGGCGGCACCCTGCTCACCCGGGGTGAAGACGAAGTCCGGGAAGTGATCCTGGAAGGTGAACTCGACCTGCGCCGGGGTGACGATCATGCCGACGCGGGTGACGATGTCGTTCCAGTGGGAGATGGCGGTGCGGGCGGCATCGGAGCCGTAGCCGATGAAGCTGACCGGCTTGCCGGTCCACTCGGCGAAGAGGAGGTCGTAGGCGTCCTTCATCGGGCCGGGGATGGAGCCATTGTACTCCGGGGTGACGAAGATGAACGCGTCGAAGCCGCCGATGAGTTCGGCCCAGGCGAGGGTCTGCGGGTCGGCGTAGGCGCCGTTCTCGACCATGCGCGGCGGGAGGGCGGTGTTCGGGTTGAGGTTCTGCTCGAGGATGTCGACGAGCTCGTAGGTGTGGCCGTCATTGCGGGCCTCGAGCTGCTCGACGGCCCACTGGCCGATGTGGATGCCGGTACGGCCCTCGCGGATGGAACCGACGAACACTGCGATCTTCATGTTTTCCCTCTACTTCCGTTGGTGATGCGTCAACATTAACGGCGGGGTGACGGTCCGGCAAATTGACGTGGCTGATATCACCCCGGCAGGGTTGAATGGACTCATGAATGCCCACAGCGCCAAGGAGACCGCACGTCGTCACGCCGACAAGGCCGCCGACAAGGCCCACACTCACCCCGCAGTGACAATGCTGGCCCGGGGAGGATTCGTCGTGATGGGTGTTCTCCACATCCTCATCGGCTGGATCACCTTCCGCATCGCCACCGGATCCGGCGGCGGGGAAGCCTCCAATTCGGGGGCGTTGGCCACCATCGCCGACGCCCCCGGCGGGCAGGCCCTCCTGTGGGTGGCGGTCATCGCCCTCGCCGCCCTGGCCCTGTGGCGCCTGACCCAGCTCTTCGTCGAGGAGGAACCGAAGGACAAGGCCACGGGCGGGGTCATGTTCCTGATCTTCGCGTCCCTGGCGTTCACCACCGCCACCTTCGCCCGCGGCGGACAGACCTCCGACGGCGAGACGGCCACGGATGTCACCGCACTGGCACTGTCCCAGCCTCTCGGGCGCGTGGCCGTGATGATCGCGGGCCTCATCGTCCTGGGTGTGGGCCTGCACAGCATCTGGAAAGGGGCGACAAAGGGATTCAAGGAGGACCTCGAGACGGGTGCCGGAGCCGGTGACGTCGGCTCCGCCATCGTCGCCGCCGGTATGGGAGGCTACATCGCCCGTGGCATCGCCTTCGCCATCCTGGGCGTCCTCATCACCATCGCCGGCTGGACGTCCGACCCGGAACAGGCCGCAGGTCTCGATGCCGCCCTCCGGACCCTCGGCGAACAGCCCTTCGGCGCGGGCCTGCTCATCATTGTCGGCATCGGACTGGTCCTCTACGGCCTCTACTCCATCGCCCGTGCCCGCTACATCAGGATGTAGCTAACACTCCTCGTGAGGACTGTCGAGGAACAGTCCCCCGTGGTCGTGCAGTTCCCCGAGGTTGTACGCATCACGGAGATTGGCCTCCGTGAGCACCTCCTCCGGCGGCCCGGAGGCCACCACCCGACCCGACATGAGCACGACATGATCGGCGACACGGGCCTCCGCCAGATCGTGCGTGGTGAGCACGACGGTCCGCCCACGATCGGTCTCGTCGTGGATGATGTCGTCAATGATGCGGGCGGAGACGATGTCGAGTCCGGTGAGGGGCTCGTCGAGAAGCAGGACGTCATGATCCTGCGCCATACCCTGCGCGACGTAGACGCGCTGTCGCTGCCCACCGGACAGCTCCTCCAGGTGACGTTTGCTGAGGTCGGTGACGTTGAGGCGTTCCATGACTTCGTCGACACGCTGTTTGTCGACACCGCGGAACCGTCCGAACCAGCCCGATGACGGGTAGCGGCCCATCCGCACGACCTCCCGGACCGACAGCGGGACCCCCTCCGGGAAGGACACCGACTGCATGACGTAGCTGATGCGCTCGCGTGGGTGGACGACCTCCAGGGAGCCCTGCTGCGGCTGAATGAGCCCACCGATGGCATGGAGGAGAGTGGATTTACCCGAACCGTTCGGGCCGATGATGGCGGTGAGTTTCCCGAGGGGGATGCTCACATCCGAGGGGCGGACGGCGATGACACGCTCGTAACCGAGCTGCAGCTGCCTTCCGACGGCGAGATCTCCCGTCATGCCGCCACCTCCCGGGAGGTCAGACGGCGACGCAGGTACTGGTACTCCATGATGACCAGGAACGCCGCGATCGGGACCAACGCCATCGTGGCCGCCGCGGCCGTACCCAGGTGGAATGACAGGACCAGGCCGATGACAACGGACGCCGCGCCGATGACGGCCGAGACCGCAATCATCGTGGGGATCGACCTCGAGAGCAGGGCCGCGGTCGCCGGCGGGGCGACGAGCAGACTGAAGACCAGCATCGTACCGACGGCCTGGAAGCTGCCGATGACACTGGTGGCAATGAGCACCAGCAGCAGCGCGTGCGTCAGCTTCGGGCGCATGCCCAGGCTCTCCGCCTTGACCGGAGAAAAGGACAGCGCCATGAGCGGACGGTAGAGCAGCAGGGAGCCGAGGATGACCACGACCGCCAGCACCGCCTGCTGCCGGATGGCCCCCCAGGACACTCCGAGGGCGTCGCCGAAGAGGATCGACGTCAGCGACCCGGAGTAGGAGTCCGAGCGGGAGATGATCACCACGCCGAGCGCCATCATTCCGACGAAGAGCAGGCCGATGGCGGTGTCCTCCTTGAGGTGCGTATGCCGGTGGATCACCTCCACCGCACCGACCATCACAACGGCCGCGACGGCGGCGCCCAGGAGGGGGTTGAAGTCGAAGACGACGGCGGCAGCGATGCCCGGTAGCACTCCGTGGACGAACGCGTCACCGAAGAAACTCATACCGCGCAGCACGAGCCACACGCCGACGGTGGCGCTCATCACCGCGGCAATGAGCCCGCCGATGAGAGCCCGCTGCTGGAAGCCCAGCAGGAACGGGTCAATAAGCCAATCAATCACGAACTGATTCTAGTCCTCTGCTGTCTCAGGCCAGTGCCTCGGAGATGAGACGGGCGTTCTCCCTCATCATGCCCTGGTAATCGGCGGCGGGCCCGGTCTTCGGCCCGACGGACCCCTCGTAGAGGGAGACGACCCGGACCTCGCCACCGACCTCGGCGGCGAGGGCGTCGACCAGTCGCTGATTCACGGCGGCGTTGGTGAAGATGACCCGGACGTCCTCCTCACGGATGACGTCAGCCAGGCCGGCCAGTGCCTGAGAGCTGGGCTGAGCCTCGGTGGAGCCGCCCGGGATGACCACGCCGGCGGAGTGGAAGTCGTAGGCGTTGTTGAAGTAGCCGAAGGCCTCGTGGTCGGTGACGATGACGCGGCGCTCTGCGGGGATGTCGGCGAGCGTGGTCCGGATCTCTCCGTCGAGGTCGGTCAGCTCTCCGGAGACCTCGGCGCCGCAGGTGGCCCACTCATCACTGCCGGTGAGGGTGGCGACCTTGTCCCCGATCCGCTGGGCTGCGGCGGCCATGCGGGAGGCGTCGAGCCAGAAGTGCGGGTCAAACTCACCGTGGGCGTGGCCGTCATGATCGCCGTGGTCGTCGAATTCTTCAGCATGGTCGTCGTGGCCCTCGGCGCCCCACGGCAGCGGGTCGATGTGCTCGGCCACGCGGAAGACCTCGGCGCCGTCGGCGGCGACCTGCTGGAGCGAGGCATCGAGGCCGCCCTCGAGGCCCAGACCGTTGGCGATGACAAGGTCGGCCCTGACCATGTCGGCGACCTGCGCGGAGGAGGCGGAGAACTGGTGCGGGTCGGCGTTGACCGGCATGAGGGTGCTGGCGGTTCCGCCTGCGCAGGCGGCGATCTGTTCGACGATGGACCCGAGGGGGGTGGTGGTCGCGACGAGGGAGATGTCATCTCCGGCGGTGGCCGGGCTGCCGTCCTCGGCGGTCGAGCAGCCGGTGAGGACGAAGGCGGCGGCCAGGCCTATGGCGATGCGTGTCCGCATGTGGGGGCTCCTTGGGTTCTTGTTGAAAAACTAATGAAAACTGTTTCCAATAGTACTCCTGACCCTCGCCCCACACCAGCCGGGCCGAGAAAAGCGTCTCCGCCAGGCAGCCCCGCAACCACCCCCTCAATGGGGGTGGCGCCCGAGATTGGCCCGATTGTCCGCCTCACCTGGATTGATCGCCCCTCCGCCTGCACACTCACCAGATTTGGAAGGTTTTACTTATGTAAGATGGAAGCCTGAAGACTTCTCCGCATGACTTTGTCACCGGGCACACGGCGGTCCACGTCTTCACGGGCCGCACGCCACACCCGTGTGCCCGGGAGCGCCGCAGACCCTCCCTGGAAAGGTATATGTGAGCTCCCCCTACGCAGACACTCCGCGCATCGACACCCTCTGGTTATCCGAGCCCGACATGATCGAGGCGGGAGTCACGGACTCCGCCGCGTGCGTGAACACAATGGAGGAGACCCTGATCCTCCTGGCCGACGGCGACTACCGCATGGCCGGCGCCTCCGCGAACTCTCACGGCGCCCAGATCAACTTCCCGAAGAACCCCGAGCACGAAGGCATGCCCGCCGACGGCCCCGACCGTCGCTTCATGGCCATGCCGGCCTACCTCGGCGGCCGCTTCCGCGCCGCCGGAGTCAAGTGGTACGGCTCCAACGCCGAGAACCGCAACCACGAACTGCCGCGCTCCATCCACGTGTTCGTGCTCAACGACGCGATCACCGGTGCCCCGCTGGCCATGATGTCCGCGAACCTGCTCTCCGCGTACCGCACCGGCGCAGTCCCGGGTGTCGGAGTCAAACACCTGGCCCTCGAAAATGCCGAAGAGGTCGGCATCATCGGCCCCGGCGTCATGAGCCGCACCATCTTCGATGCCGCCGTCTCCCAGCGTCCGTCGATCAAGCGCGTGAAGATCAAGGGCCGCTCCGCCGGCTCCACCCAGCGCGTCGCCGACTGGTTCACGGAGACCTACCCGCAGCTCGAGTCCGTCACGGTCGTCGACACCGAGCAGGAGGCCATCGAGAACTCCGACATCCTCATCTCCGGCACCTCCACCTCCCCGGACGGTCCCTCCGGCTTCCCGTACTTCAAGACGGAGTGGATCAAGCCCGGCGCGCTCATCCTGTGCCCGGCCGCCGCCCGCTTCGACGACGACTTCATCACCTCGGACGACGCCAACCTCGTCGTGGACTACACCGGCCTCTACTCCGAGTGGTTCAACGAGAACGGACCCGACATCACCTACGAGAAGCTCCTCGGCATCCCCGGCAACCGCTGGTGGGACATGACCGAGGAAGGCATCCTGCCGAAGGAGCGCCTGGTCAACATCGGCGACATCGCCGCCGGCCGCGCGCCGGGCCGTGAGAACGACGAGCAGATCTTCTGCTACTCCATCGGCGGCATTCCCGTCGAGGACGTCGCCTGGGCCTGGGATGTCTACCACAACGCCCTCAAGAAGGGCATCGGCACCAAGCTCAACGTGTGGGACACCCCCACTCTCAAGTAAACAACCAGTACACACCAATCTAGGAGCCCTGACACCCGTCGTGTCTTTCCAATCCACCGCTGACCTGATCGACTTCATGCGCGATGAGGGGGTGGAATACCTGGACATCCGGTTCACCGATGTCCCCGGAACCGAACACGCGCTGACGGTCCCCGCCTCGGCACTGACCGAGGAGACCGCAGCCGAGGGCTTCGCCTTCGACGGCTCGTCGATCGCCGGTTTCACGTCCGTCGACGAGTCCGACATGACCCTCCTGCCTGACGTCTCTACGGCCTACGTGGACCCGTTCCGTCACCGCAAGACGGTCAACATGCAGTTCTTCGTCCACGATCCCTTCACCCGGGAGGCGTTCTCGCGGGATCCGCGCAACATCGCCCGCAAGGCGGAGGAGTACATGCGTGCCTCCGGCATCGCCGACGAGTGCTTCATCGGCGCGGAGGCCGAGTTCTTCGTCTTCGACTCCGTCCGCTACTCCACGGACGTCCACCGTTCCTTCCACCAGGTCGACTCCGATGAGGGCTGGTGGAACTCCGACGCCGAGACCATGATCGACGGTTCCCCGAACCTGGGCAACAAGATCCGCGTCAATGACGGCTACTTCCCCGTCGCCCCCTACGACAAGACGATCCCGGTGCGCGACGAGATCGCCCACCACCTCTCCCAGGTGGGCTTCGAGATCGAGCGCTTCCACCACGAGGTCTCCACGGGCGGTATCCAGGAGGTCAACTACAAGTTCAACACCCTCCTGCACGCCGCAGATGACCTGCAGAAGTTCAAGTACGTGGTGAAGAACACCGCCGACGCCCACGGCAAGGTCGCCACTTTCATGCCGAAGCCGCTTCTCGACGACGGCGGCTGTGGCATGCACGCCCACCAGTCCCTGTGGAAGGACGGAAAGCCGCTCTTCTACGACGAGGAGGGCTACGCCGGACTCTCGGACATGGCCCGCCACTACATCGGTGGTCTGCTGGCCCACGCTCCGGCGGTGCTGGCATTCACCAACCCGACCGTCAACTCCTACCGTCGCCTCTACTCCGGTTTCGAGGCCCCGGTGAACCTCGTCTACTCCCAGCGCAACCGCTCCGCCGCCATCCGTATCCCGGTAACCGGGCCCTCCGCCGCCGCCAAGCGTATCGAGTTCCGCGCCCCGGACCCGTCCGGCAACCCCTACCTCGGTTTCGCCGCCCAGCTGCTGGCAGGTCTGGACGGCATCAAGAACCGCATCGAGCCGGGCGACCCGGTGGACAAGGACCTCTACGAGCTGGACCCGGAGGAGGCCGACAACGTGCCGCGCGTGCCGCATTCCCTGGAGGCCTCGCTGTACGCCCTGGAGAACGACCACGAATTCCTCACCGAGGGGGACGTGTTCACCGAAGACCTCATCGAGTCGTACATCGAGCTCAAATACGAGAATGAGATCAACCCGATGCGCCAGGGCCCGACGCCGAAGGAGTTCGAGCTCTACTTCAACTGCTAGTTTCGGCAGGCATGTGGCGCAGTTATGTTCTCGGGGCGACCGGGTCGCTGGACATGGACGCCGTGCGGCGGGTTCTCGCCCGCTACACGCATGACGCGCCGTGGGTGCTTCTCGACGCCCGCCCCATCCTCGACGCCTCCTGGTGCGGGGAGGGGGCGGTGTCGTTCTACGGAACCACTCCCCCGCTGCCCCCTGACCCCGCTCTGGCCCGTCTCCTCTTCGACCTCGGATCCTGCGGACTGCTGCTCGGGGTGACGCCGGGACCGCCGGACATCATCATCTGCGGAGACCACAGCACCCCGGAAGAGGTGGCGAATCCGGGCGAGATCGTGGTCGCGGTGCATGATCCGGAGCAACTCAATGCAATAATGACCGGTATGAGCGACACTAACTTTCCGCCCTGCCCCGAATGCGCCAGCGAATACACCTACGAGATGGATCCCCTCCTGGTCTGCCCCGAATGCGGCCACGAGTGGAACCCGGACGCCCCCGCAGCGGAGGACGCCGCCACCGATGAGCCGGTGATCCGCGACTCCGTCGGCAACGTCCTCGAGGACGGTGACTCCGTGACCGTGGTCAAGACCCTCAAGGTCAAGGGTGCGAGCCAGCCGATCAAGGCCGGCACAACCGTCCGCAACATCCGTCTCATCCCGCCGGTCGACGGCCACGACATCGACGCCCGCGTCGACGGCTTCGGTCAGATGAAGCTGAAGTCCTCGATCGTGAAGAAGATCTAGGCGGCACCACCGAACAGGCCGCCCGCGAAGTAGGTCAGCGCCAGGCCTGCCGCGCCACCGATGAGCAGGCGCAGACACGAGCGCAGCTTCGAGGTGCCCGCCAGGGCGGCGGAGATGTATCCGGTGAGCAGCAGCGCGACCAGGGTCACGCCGGTGACCGCCCACGTCGCCCATTCCCCCGGAACCAGGAGCACCGCCAGCAGCGGCAGCAGCGCACCCACCGTGAAGGCTGCAGCGGACGAGACCGCGGCGGCGACGGGGCTGGTCAACTCCTCCGAATCCATGCCCAACTCCAGACGCAGGTGGGCAGGCAGCGCGTCCGCCGCATGGATGTCGGTGGCCGCCTGTCGGGCGGTGTCCGGCGTGATGCCGTAACCGGTGAGGATCTCCGCCAGCTCGGCATGTTCCGCGTCGGGGAAGTCCGCCAGCTCGGCACGCTCCTTGGCCACGAGCATCTTCTCCGAGTCCCGCTGGGCGGAGACGGACACGTACTCCCCGAGCGCCATGGACACGGCGCCGGCGATGAGGGAGGCGAGGCCTGCGGCGAAGATCGCCCCTTCGCCTGCCCCGGTGGCGATGATGCCCAGGATCAGTGCCGCGACCGAGACGATGCCGTCATTCGCACCGAGTACTCCGGCGCGCAACCAGTTGAGTGTGGCACCGTGGCCGGGGGCGTGAGGCTCCCGGGGATGCCCGGCGAGGGCAGCTGAGAATGTCATGGCTCTATTCTCCCCTGCCCACACGGGTCCTGCCACTGCTGCCGCCACGACTGCCTGGAACTTTCTGCGGCCCCGGAGGCGCTGTGGTCTACCTCTCCCGCTTCTGGTAACCCATGCGCGGACGGAAACCGGTCGGGTGCTTCATCTGGGCGACGGCGTCCGCGATGACCATCCGGAACCGTGGAGTCACGGGCGGAAGCTGCGCGATGGAGAACCAGCCGACGTCGGTGGATTCATCATCCCCCACGGCGGGTTCATCGGACCCGACCACGCTCAGGCGCATGGAGGTGTCCATGTAGCGGGCGACATCTCCGTTTCCGTAGGTGACCGGCTCGATGGCGCCGACACCGAGGAGGGCCTCCACGCGGGCGTCGAGAAGCGTCTCCTCCTTGACCTCCCGTACAGCGGTGACCTGGGGGTCCTCCCCGGGCTCGCAGATACCGCACACCGGCGTCCAGGCACCGTTGTCGGCGCGCTTGACCAGCAGGACCTCCGGAACGGCCCAGAGCGGGGCGTCCGGCGGCACGTCGCGGACGACGACCGCGGTGACGGCGGGCAGCCACAGCTCGTCATGGCCGACCTTCTCGCGGAGACGGAGGATAAAGTCAGGGGTGGGCACGTGGGGTTCCTTTCCTAGAGGTCGAGGATGAGATCGGCGATGTCGTCCTGCCGGCGGTGCCGGAAACGGGACACGATGCGCCGGCGCGGGGCCCCTGCGTCGAGGCCGACGGCCGTGTTCAGCCGCTCGAGGGCCCGGTCGTCGGTGGCGGTGATCCAGGTGTCGAGGCCGGTGACGTTGAGGATTTCCGCCATGCCCGTACCCGGACTGCGCGGGGTGGCACGCCGGATGTCGAAACGCCCGTCGGCGGTGAACTGCATCCAGATGCGCTCGCCCTCACCGATGCCGGCTGCCTCGAGGAAGCGGCGAATGGTACTCACGGTGGCACCCGTCCGGGTGTTGCCCACGGTCTGCTCACCGAGCGGGCTGTCCAGGGTCCGCTTCCCCAGGAGGGGGATGCCCAACGCGACAGCAACACCCCGGGGCACGCCGGAACCGGACCCACGGAGATGCTCAGACGTCACCGTGACCAGCAGGAACCAGTCACCGTCGACGCGGTAGAGCCCCGGGGTCTCGTCTGCGTCCAGGTCGAGTTCCGGCAGCTCCTCCACCCGGTTGACCAGCCCGTCGACGGTCTGGAACTCCGCGGATGAGGCGTAGGTGCGCACCGAGGTCTCCGAGACCCCGAGCTCACCGGCCTCCGCGAGCAGGTCCTGCAGCGGGACGGGACGGTCCTCGACACGGCGACCGATCCACTCGGCCAGCGTCGAGTACTCCTCCAGCCCCCAGTCGGCCAGGGCCCACCGGTCGCGGCCCACTCGGACGGTCCGGGGATCCGCGGCCATCGCGTTGCTCAGGGACCGCGGGTGGGCGTCCACCAGACGAGCGGCGAGGTCGGTACAGGTCAACGGCTCCCCCGCAATCGCGAGCAGCGCCGCCGCACGGTCCCCGTAGGTACGGGTGCGGGTGAGGACATGGTCCCCCTCGACGGTCGCCTCCCCGGCCAGACGCTCCGCCAGCAGATGCTTGTCGACGCCCAGATGCTCCCCCACCGCGCTCAGGGACACCACCCCGTATTCATCGGCGAAGTCCGTCAGCGCGGCGGCGAGGTGCGCGTCGAAGTCGGCACTCCGGAACCATTCGCCGTCGACCTCCCAGGCGTCGGCCAGCCACGACAGGGCCTTGAGCATGGAGTGCCCGGCCACGGGACCGTCCTCGGCCAGGGCCGGCAGGTCACGGAGGACGTCGGAGACGCGGACGAGCGCACCGTAGCGCTGCGGCAGGGCGTCGATGAGGAGGTGGAGGGTGTCATCGGGTTCGACGAGACGCCGCTTGAGCTGGGTCTCCAGCTGGCGGATGCGCTCGCGGGTGAGGGCGTGGTCGGCACCGATCTCCTCCAGGGTGCGGGTGCCCATGATGCGGCCCGCCCAGATGTCGATGTCCCGCTGATCAGTACCGATGCGGCGGACCAGCTCCCCGCGGGCGCGGTGCACGACGTGGGTGGCGGGGTCGGCCCAGTAGGGGTCCTCCGCCAGGGTCAGCCAGGCCCGGCGGACCGTGGACGGGGCCTGCTCAACCGGGACGGTGGGCAGGGTGCCGGTGAGGGCGAGCCACTCGGTGAGGGTCTCCACCTCCCGGGGCGGGGTGCCGGTCCGTCCTCCGGAATCGTCGAGGTAGACGTCCTCCTCTCCGCCGGTCAGATAGTCCCCGGTCCGGGCGTCGAGAGCCGAATGCACCACGGCGACGAGCGTGCGGTGGGTCCGCAGCGGGCCGAAGCCCGGGACGTCCATGAGCTGGGTGGCCGAGGCCTCCAGCGGGCGCGGCCACCGGTTGAGCCAGCGGGCGACGACCATGCCGTTGCGCGGCAGGGAGTCGGGCACCTCAGCGGGGTTCAGGCACGGGGACAGCTCATGCAGGGGCACGTTACGGTGGTGCTTCAGCCAGGCCTGCGCGATGTCGTCGACGCCGGCCGGCTCCACCCCGAGAGTGGCGAGCCACGGGAAGAGTTCGGTGTAGGGAGTGGCCGGGGTTTCCGCGCTCTCCGGGGCGTCCCGGGTGTCCAGCGGCGCGAGGTCGCGCAGCATGCGCGCAAAGGTCGTCTCGTCGACGATGGGCACGCCGAACTCCCGCGCCCGGCGGGCTTTCCCGCTCATGGAGTCCGGGGTCGCCGCCACCAGCAGCGCCGAGCGACGGGTGATGCCGCCCACGTCGAGACCGGCGGTCCGGGCGCGCTGCTCCCAGGTGGCCCGCCCCAGGGCGAGCGCACCGGTGAACACCACCCGGTCGCCGGGCCGGAGGCCGGTGTCCTCGACCTCGCCGTGGACCGGCTCAGCGAGCAGCGCGTCGACGGATGCGGGGTCCACGCCCAGCTGCACCGCGATGTCGTGCAGGTGCGCGCGTTCCGCGGCGGTGACCACCCCGTCGGCCCACGCCTCGACGGCGAGCTGGCGCAGGTAGTCGAGGTGGATCTCCAGCGCCTCGTCGCGGCTGAGCCCCAGCTCCCCCGCGACGGACACGAGCTGCTCGATCTCACTGCGCGAGAGACGGTGATCCAGCAGGGCGCCCCGCAGGAGGACGCGGTAACGGTCGATCTCGACGACACCGGTGTCCGGGACGGTCGCGGTCAGCCGCTCCAACCAGTGGCCCGCCTCGTGGAGCGTCTGCTGCGTGCCGCGGGCCAGGAGCCCCTCCCGGGGGCGGGCAGGTAGGGGCAACTGGAGCGGCGTCACTCCCCCGCCACGGGCCCCGTACTTCTCGACGAGCACCCGGAACAGCTCCGACGTCGCCGTCGCATCGGCCAGCGCCGCGTGCGGCAGCTCATTGTGCAGCCCGGCGCAGCTCAGGCAGTCCGCCAGCCGCTGGGGCGCTCCGGGAAGGTGGGTCCGGGAAAGGACGCGGGTGCACAGGGACCAGATGCCCGGCTCCGGCAGGTCGATGTCGAGGCGCGCGAACTCCGCCGACAGGAAGCGGGTGTCGAAGGGTGCGTTGTGGGCGACGAGGACGCGGCCGTCGAGAAGTTCGGCGAGTTCTGCGGCGATACCCGCGAACCGCGGTGCCGTCACCAGGTCCGAGGCGCTGATGCCGTGGATGTGCGTGTTGTCGATGTCGCGGTCCGGCTGCACCAGGGTCTGCCAGGTGGCTTCGACGGTGAGGTGCTCGTCGAGGAGCACCACGCCGATCTCGATGACCCGGTCCGATGAGCGGAACCCGGTGGTCTCCAGATCGAGGACAGCGGTTTTGAAAGGGATGGTCACTGATATTCAGCCTCGGGTACGACACGGTCGATGACCGCCTGGATGGCGGGCATGGGGGTGTAGGACATGGTCATCGGACCGGCCTCCGGCGCAGCGCAGGAATGATCCTGCGCGGCGTCACGGGTGCCCGACACCAGTCCGATGATGACGCGCCGGCCCTCAATCTCGGCGTAGACGGGGCCGCCGGAGTCACCGGCGCGGGCACACACCGCCGCGGTGGCGGCGACGGCCCGCAGCTCGACGCCGTTGTGGTCGGCGAGGATCTCCGCGCCGGTGGGGTTGATCGGGGTTCCGCACGTCTCCCCGGTGGTCATGCCGTACTTGCAGATCGTCGCAGGCAGTTCGCCGACCATCTCCGCGACGACCGTCGGCGCCACCGACTCCGGGGCTGTCATGGGGTGCCACGGGTCCGACACCTCGATGACGCCGACATCGAGACGGCTCGAGGCCTCGTCATAGAGGTCCGAGTACAGGAACGTTCCGACCGGGGCGCTGAAATTCGCGTCCTCGCCGCCGACGGTGGCCCACACGTGGTCCCCCGGCATACCGCAGTGCGACGCCGTCACCGCATACGTCTTCTCGTACGCGGTGAAGCTGTAGGCGATCGTGCACTGGCCGACCTGGATCGTCTCCCCCGGCTCAGGCAGGGTCTTCGTGATGGTCACAGCCGTGCCCGGCGCCCACGGACTGGCCGTGGGTGCCCGGAACATCGCCGGGACCTGCGCCGGGGCCGCCGCGATCACCTCGGCAACGGGTGTGGGGTGCTGCTGCTGCTCCTCGACGGACCATGCGATGAGCGAACTCACGCCGGCGGTGGTCAGCGTAACCAGACCTGCCCAGACGCGGATGTTCACTGCTTGTCGACGCCGTTTTCCTCAGTCACCGACTCCTCCGTGGAGTCAGCCTCAGCCTGGGCCCTGATCATCTCGGCGAACTTCTCCGGATCGAAATCCTGGAAGTACTCCTGGCTCATCTTGAACTCCATGCCCACGGTGGTTACACCTCGGTGGTACGGATGGAGTCGGTGATGAACTTCTTGACGATCTCCGCATCGTTCGGCAGGTCCGTCACATGACGCTCGGCGTCGAGGATGTCCGCGAAACGCTCCGGGGTTTCCGGCTGGCTGCCGGTGGCCTCCTCGATGGTCTCGGCGAACTTCACCGGCAGGGCGGTCTCCAGGCACACGATCGGGCCGTCGACTTCGGAACGCCACTCACGGGCGACCTTGACACCGTCGGCGGTGTGCGGGTCGAGCATGATGTTGAGGCGCTCCCACACGTCCTTGATCGTGTCGAGCCGATCCTGGTGCGTGGACCGGCCGGAGGCGAAGCCGAACTTCTCTGCGGCGGCCGCGAACGCGGGGTCCTCGGCGAGGGAGAAACCGTCGGCGCGGACATCCACGCCGAAGTGCTGCGCGACACGGTCCGCATCGCGGTCCAGCAGGTCAAAGACGAAACGCTCGAAGTTGGAGGCACGCGAGATGTCCATCGACGGAGAGGAGGTCTCCAGGGTCTCCGAGGACGGGCGCGGACGGTAGTTTCCGGTGCGGAAGAACTCGTCGAGGACGTCGTTCTCGTTGGTGGCGACGATGAGCCGATCGATCGGCAGACCCATCTGGCGGGCGATGTGGCCGGCGCAGATATCACCGAAATTGCCGGTGGGCACGGAGAAGGAGACCTTCTGGTCGTTGCTCTCGGTGATCTTCAACCAGGAGGAGAAGTAGTAGACGACCTGTGCCATGAGGCGGGCCCAGTTGATCGAGTTGACCGCACCGATACGGTTCGCGGCCTTGTACTCGGCGTCCGCGGACACTGCCTTGACCACGTCCTGGCAGTCGTCGAAGACACCGTCGAGGGCGATGTTGAAGATGTTGGGGTCCTGCAGACCGAACATCTGCGCCTGCTGGAACGGGGTCATGCGACCGGCGGGGGTCAGCATGAAGACCCGGATGCCCTTGCGGCCGCGCATGGCGTACTCGGCCGAGGATCCGGTGTCGCCAGAGGTCGCGCCCAGGATGTTGAGGGTTTCGCCGCGGCGGGCCAGCTCGTACTCGAAGAGCTCGCCGAGCAGCTGCATCGCCATGTCCTTGAAGGCGGCGGTCGGCCCCTCGGAGAGGTGGCCGATCCACAGACCGTCTTCCAGTTCAGTCACGGGCACGATCTCCTCGTGCGCGAACTTCGGGGAGGTGTAGGCACGGGCTGCGATTCCCTCGAGATCCTCCGCCGGGATGTCGTCGACGAAGAGCTTGAGGATCTCCGCCGCCAAAGCGGCGTAACCCTTCTCCTTCAGGAGTGTCCGCCACTGCATCAGCTGCTCATCGCTGATCTGCGGGTACTCGGCAGGCAGATAAAGGCCGCCGTCGGGAGCCAGACCACCGAGCAGAATATCGGTGAAGGTGGCCGGAGTACGAGAGGAGTCGCGCGTCGAAATGTAGTCCACGGGGTCAACCATACTTCGCCTGCCCCGGGGAAGGCTCATCATCCTGCCCCGACAGGCAACCCTCCGGGGCTGACGCCGGAAGACGAGATGGTCCCCGCAGTCTTGAGTACGCTGCGAAGTAGCGGTATCCACCCGTACCCCGATACGAGACCACGTGGCCCGCGCACCGCCGTTCAGAGGAGTGAACCTCCGTGAAATCCCGTGGCACCGTACGGACCGTCGCTGTTGTCGCCGCCATCCTGCTCGCCCTCTTCTTGTTCATCGGACTACTGGCCCGGCCCGGGAATTCCGGCACCTGCACCCCCACCAACTCACAGCAGTGCGGCTGCCTCACAGAAAGCGCCGAGTTCGAGGGGGTACGGCCGGCGGATGACCGGCACCTCTCCGAGGAGCAGCGGGAGTACGACGAGGCCATCTTCCGTTCGGGCGGGACGGAGAGCTCATACCGCGTGTACTCCCACGGTATCGACTGGGATGAGCCGGTCGGTGTCGTCGTCCGCCTGCACGGCGACGGGGCCTATGAATATCTGTACTCGCAGCGCCTGTCCTCCTGTCTGGCCGCGGTGGCCGCGAGCCACAACATGATCCTCGTGCAGCCGCTGACCCCCGCCGAGGACCTGACCTGGTGGAAGGAGCTGCGCGCCAACACTGAGTGGCTCGAGGCCCTCTATGACGAGGAGATCAGCTCCCTGGATGCCGTGGACCCGGAACACGTGTGGTGGATGGGTTACTCAGGCGGGGCCGAGATGATCAGCTACGGACTACTTCCCGCGGCGGGTCGCATCATCACCGCCGGCGCGATTCTGGTGGGCGGCGGAGGGGCTCCCGGGAACAGCGGCCACACCGTCCCCGCCGAGCGCGTCGCGCATCTGCCGTTGCACTGGGTCACCGGGCAGCGGGACAACGGGGAGGATCCGCGGGAACCTTTCGACGCACTCACCGCGGCCGTCGGGGGGTCCGATGCTTACCGTGCACAGGGATTCGACGCAGTGTCCACCGACTTCCGGCGGGACGACAATCATTTCTCCATCGATCAGGTCGAGATCCTCCACCAGGTCCTCCAGCAGCATTAACACGGACCTGCGTGCCAGAAAAAGGTGACGTACAGCACTCCTGCTGCCGGACAGGACCGCCATCACTTTACTTCCCACCTCAAATACACTAAAATGAATCTATTGCCACAGAAACCTATTTGTGCGGCAGCAGACTTCTAGGACACTCTTGGCCACAAATCACTTCACCCCCCAGCAGAGCACTCGAACGTGGAGGCCCTGGCCCGCAGCCCCCATCCTCGTCCTGTCCACCCTCATTCTGACTGGCTGTTCCCAGACCACCACCGAAAGCGCAGAGGGATCCGCCCCGTCACGTGATGTCACCGGCTCCATGGCCCTCACACCGCCCCGGGGTGGCATCAGTGGCGGAAACCTCGTTCTGGTGGACACCGGCGAGGCCTCCACTGAGCCGATCACCGCCACCTTCGGCAAATCCGCCGAAGTGGAGTGCCAGTACGACCAGAAGTCGGCCCGGCACGCCTGCACCGCCCCCCGTGGTGATGTGCCCGGGACAGTGAATGTGACCCTCAAGCTCGGAGACACCCCCCTCCCCCAGCAACTTCCGTACACGTACACGACGGACGGCACGCAGGCCTCTCCGATGATGGTCATCGACACGGAGACGGTACGGCAGCGGGCGCAGGAAGTCCGGGCCATCTACCCCTACGGGGTCCAACTCGGCGCCGTCCTGAAGAACGGCGCACCGGTGGATGTGTTCGGCCGGGTGATCAATGACGCCATCAAGCCGGACTACTTCTTCGTCCCGACCCTCGATGACGCCATCACACTGCGCGAGGCCGGGATCAAATCCAGCATCGCCGTACTCTATGTCTCAGAGCTCGAGGATCTGCCGCTGCTCCTGCACTACGACATCGAGGCGGCCGCCATCGACTCCGCCTGGGCGGAGGAGGCGGAAAGGATCGTCAGAGGAGCCGGGGCAGGCCCGCTGCGGGTCCACCTCTGGATCGACACCGGCATGGGTCGGGAGGGCGTTGTCCCCGAGGATGCCCTCTCCGTCGCCCGAACCATCGAAGAGTCCCCGCACCTGGCACTGGCCGGGATCGCGACCCACTTCAACTCCATCACAGCGGGAGACTCCGAGGCGATCAGGGCCGATGACAGGACGAACCAGACGGTGCTCCAGAAAACCCGCTTCGACGACTCCGTGCGGCAGATCAGGGACGCCGGACTGGGTCAGGATGCCCTCATCCACGCAGGTGCCACCGACGTGCTCCTCAATGGGGTGGAGGAACTCCACTACGACCTCATGCGGATCGGCGGCGCCTTCTTCAGTGGGGCCCTCCCCGAGGAGCGGATCTATTCCTGGACCACGAACCTCGCGCAGGTCAAGACCCTGCCGGCGGGCTGGTGCCTCGACTACGACTGCACGACCCCCACAGACAGGCCGATCAGGACGGGCCTGGTGCATCACATCCCGGAACGGGAGAACGCGGTGGTGTTCACCATCCGTGGCGTCACCGTCCCCGTCCTGCTCAACCACGGGACAGTGGTGGCCCTGGACCTGTCCGAGGTGCCCGATGCCGTCGTCGGCGACGAGGTGACGCTGGACTTCGACCCGGATGCCTTCTACAACCCCGACGGATCCTCCCCGCTCCCGGTCACTGCCACCGGATAACAGTCGACAACCCAAAACATAAAGATGACCGCATTTGCCCACACCCACACAAGACACTCCGGGAAGAATCGGTACCGATCGGTACCTTTTCTCCCACATTATGTGACGCGGCAATTCAATATTCTGGTGAAAGTTATCCATGTCCGATCGAATCCGGCGTTCCACGCCTGTCAGCACCCCCGCTTCCGTCTCCCTCGACCACCCGGAACTTGCCATCTACGGCGTGGAGCCTGCTTCCCCTCCGCGTACCCTGGTCGACATTCTCCAGACCACAATTGATGCTCACCCCGGCGTTGTGGCCATCGAGGCTGCCGGGGACACCATCACCTACGGCGAACTTGGACAACTACTCGATGCCGAGGTCTCGCGGCTGGCCGACATCGGGGTGACGCGGGGGTCCCGGGTAGGAATCCGGGTCCCGTCCGGGACCACCGATCTCTACGTCGCGATCCTCGCCACCATCTGGGCCGGCGCCGCCTACGTTCCAGTCGACTGGAACGATCCGGATTCCCGGGCCATCACCGTCTGGGAGGAGGCCGAGGTCGATGCGGTCTACGGCCGGGATCTCTCCCTGACCAGTATGCGCGAGGATCGCTCCCCCCGTAGGTCACCTGAACCACCGGGCCTCGATGATGATGCCTGGATCATCTTCACCTCCGGTACCACCGGCACACCGAAGGGCGTGGCCATCAGGCACCGTTCCGCGGGCGCATGGGTGGAGGCGGAATCCCGTATATTCCTGCGCGAAACCCCGCTGGGACCCGGCGACCGTGTCATGGCCGGCCTGTCCGTCGCCTTCGACGCCTCGTGCGAGGAGATGTGGTTGGCCTGGCGTTTCGGCGCGACCCTGGTCGCCGCCGACCGCGACACCGTGCGTGCCGGCGATATCCTCGGCGACTGGATCATCGAACACGAGATCACCGCGGTCTCGACGGTCCCGACTCTCGCCGCCTTCTGGCCGGAGGAGGCGTTCAACAAGGTCCGCCTGCTCATCTTCGGCGGCGAGGCCTGCCCACAGGAACTGGTGGACCGACTTGTGTCCCCCGACCGGGAGGTCTGGAACACGTACGGCCCCACCGAAGCCACCGTCATCGTCAGCGGCCAGCTGATGAGCACCGAGCCACCCGTGCGGATCGGCCGCCCCATCCCCGGCTGGGAGCTGGCCGTGGTCGACCCGGACGGAGTCCCCGTCCGCTGGGGGGAATCCGGTGAGCTCGTTGTCGGTGGTGTCGGGCTCGGCCGTTACCTCGACAAAGAGAAGGACAACGAGGTCTATGCCCCCCTGCCCGCTCTCGGGTGGGAGCGTGCGTACCGCACGGGAGATCTTGTGCAGGCGGAACGCGAGGGTCTGATTTTCCAGGGTCGCACAGATGACCAGATCAAGTTCGCGGGTCGCCGTCTGGAACTCGGCGAACTGGACAGTCACCTGACCGGACTCGACGATGTCCGTGTCGGAGCCGCGGCCCTCCACAAGACGCCCGCGGGCTCTGATGTCCTCGTCGGCTACCTTGTCGCCGAGCCGGGCAGGACGATCGATCTGGCTGCAGCACGCACCCAACTGGCCGCGACGTTGCCCGGCGGCATCGTCCCCACTCTCTGTGCACTCGACGAGATGCCGCTCAAGACGTCCGGCAAAGTCGATCGGCGGGCACTCCCCTGGCCGCTGCCCCAGACCGGGGACAGCACCTCCGACGTGCCCGCGGAACTGAGCTGGCTCGCGGAACTGTGGACCGATCAACTCGGCCCCGTCCCCCTCACCCCTGACAGTGACTTCTTCGACATGGGTGGCAGTTCAGTCGCCATCGCCCGGCTCGCCTCCACTCTGCGTCGGGAGTATCCCGGCGCCAACATCGCCGAGCTGTACTCCCACCGCACACTGGAGTCCATGGCCGTGTATCTGCTCTCGCTGGAGGGAGAGACCACTGTGCGTCCCCTGCCCGGGCCACTGCCCTGGTACACGGGCCTGGTGCAGGCGGCCACCGTGATGGGTCTGTACATCATCAACGGACTGCGCTACATCGTCGGCGTGATGCTGGTGATCTGGGTCCTCAGCGCCGGGTTCCATGCCAGCTGGGTCCGGACTCCCGACCTGTTGACGTTGGCGCCCCTGATCGTGGCGTGGCTCCTGCTGTTCTCGAACCGCGGCAAATGCCTCATCACCGCCGGCGGCGTCAGACTGCTCACCCGGGGTTTGAGGCCGGGCACCTACCCGCGCGGCGGACTGACTCACCTGCGGGTGTGGGCGGCCGAGAGGCTCCTGACCTACCAGCGGCTGGATGCCCTCCTGGGCACCCCTCAGATACGGACCTTGTACCGGATGTTGGGTAACCAGGTGGGCAGACGCGCTGAGCTCCATTGTTTCCCACCGGTCACCGGACTCCTCACCATCGGCGACGACGTCTCGGTCGAACCCGAGGTGGATCTGAACGGTCACTGGATCGACGGGGACAGGTTCATCGTGGGCACGATCGACATCGAGGACCGGGTCCGTGTGGGTACCCGCTCGGTCATCTCGCCGGACACGCGGATCAGTGAAGGTGCCGAGATCCTCCCCGGCTCCCACATCTCCGGAGTGGTGGGCAGCAGGACACTGTGGGGCGGTTCCCCGCTGCAACCTCTCGGCGAGGCCGGTCAGAACTGGCCCCTCGAGGATGCACGTACTGATCCCGAGGTGCACCGGCTCGGCGGCATCACCAACCACGTCCTTCATGCGGCGGGACTCCTCTGGATCACCCTGCTGCCGCTCCTGGCTCTTGCACCGGGCGTCGGTGTCCTGTTCACCCAGATCCGGGGAATCGAACGCTACCCTGTACTCTTCCCGGTGCTCTTCGCGTGGGTACCGCTGACCATCCTGTTGACGATCGGCACCTGGCTGACGCTGGTCATCATCACCGTGAGGTTTCTGTCGCTGTTCATCCGACCGGGTTACTTCCCCGCGAGAAGCGCCACCGGGTGGGCCCTGTGGTTCACCCAGGCACTCATGGAACGCACCCTGACCTCGACCTATTTCATGTACGCCTCCTGGGTCACCCCCACCTTCATGCGCGTGCTGGGTGCCCGAATCGGCAGGAACACGGAGATCTCCACACTGGTCACCATCCCGCACCTGACGCGAATCGATGACGACAGTTTCATCGCCGACCACGCGCTGCTCGCCTCTCCCCGGTACCGGGACGGTTGGGTACATGTCGGCACCACGGTCATCGGGACCGGCAGCTTTGTCGGCAACTCCGGCATTGTCGGTCCCGACCGTGATCTTCCGCCCGGGTCCCTGGTGGCTGTCCTCTCCTCCGCGCCCTACCAGCCGCCACGCGGCACCTCGTGGCTCGGCCGACGTCCCGTCGAGATCCCGCGGAAGAAGGTCGAAGCTGACACAAGCGCCACTTTTGCTCCGCTGCGCAGACTGAAGATCGCCCGTGCCCTCGTCGAGTCGCTGCGCCTGGTCCCCCCGATCCTCACGGCATGGATCGATCTGGCGCTCGTGTACGCCGGCACCGTCATCTTCATGCACTGGTTCTACCAGGGAGAAGCCGCCAAGGGACTGCTCGTTCTCCTCCTCATCTCCGGCCCCCTCGTCCTTGTCGCCGGAATCATCGCCTCCCTTATCCCCGTGGTCATCAAATGGCTGGTCGTGGGCGTGTTCCGCGCCGGTGAGCAGACCCTGTTCAGTACCTTCGTGTGGCGTAGCGAGCTCGCCGACAACTTCGTCGAACCACTGGCGGTGCCCAGCCTGGTCCGCATGAGCCTGGGGTCGCCCATGTTCAACATCTGGGCCCGCCTGATGGGTACCAATATCGGCCGCGATGTCTGGTGTGAGACATGGTGGCTCCCCGAGTTCGACCTGATCACCATCGAGGACCGCTGCACCATCAACCGGGGCACTGTTCTGCAGACCCATCTCTTCCATGACCGGGTGATGTCCATCGAGCCCGTGGTCCTCCACCGGGGTTCGACTCTGGGCACCAACAGTTTCATTCTTCCTGGAGCAAGCATCGGTGAGCGTTCCACCATTGGACCTGGCTCACTTGTCCTGCGGCAGGATTCCATCCCCTCCGACTCCGTATGGGAGGGCAACCCGGTGCAGCGCATCACGCTGCCGGTGGCACAAATCAAGGAGGGTGTCTCATGACCCTGGATAATTCTTCAACCCGCACTACCCACGAGGGCCACCTTCCCCCTGGTTTTCGCCCCCGCCCCGGCCCCCGTCCGGAGCGGAGCGTGTGGATCGGTGGGCCGCCCGCCGACGTGGCGGAAGATTCTGCCACCGGGAAGAAGACACGCATCTTGGGGCTGGACATCGCCCGTGGCATCGCGTTGATCGGCATGATCGCGACGCACGTTCTGCCGGCCTCCCATACAGCGACCGGCGAGCCGACCCTCCAGTGGTCACTGTTCGCCGGTAACGCCTCCGCACTGTTCGCGTTGCTCGCCGGTATCTCCCTGGCCCTGATGACGGGAGGTACCCGACCTCACACCGGCCGGCACTGGGCACGCAGCGCCACCGCCCTCATTGTCCGGGCACTGCTCATGTTCTTCGTTTTCGGGTTGGCGGTCAATCTCCTTCCGGTCCCCGTGTACAACATCCTCCCCTATTACGCGCTGCTCTTCCTGCTCGCCATCCCGCTCACCCTGCTGCGCCCTCTGCAGCTGTTGGCGGCATCACTCGTGTTCGCGATCCTGGGGCCGCTGTCGATCTACCTGATAAACGCCACCGTCAGTTTCTCCGTCATTTCCAGCCCCACCTTCACTGATCTGGTCAATGACTCGTGGAGCGTATTCTTCAGCTTCCTCGCCGGGGGTGCTTTCCCCCTGCTCACCTGGATGACCTTCATCTGTCTCGGTCTCATGCTGGGAAGGATGGGAATGGACCGCTTGTCAGTCCAGATCCAGCTTGCGGCATCCGGAGCGCTGCTCATGGTCGCCTCCGGTCTGCTTTCGAACCTGCTCCTCAACACGGCCGGCGGATGGGAGAGAATTATCACGGCCAACCCGGGCATGACCGTGGAAGACGCGTTTGACATCGGGGTCTACGGCACTACCGAAGACACCTTCCAGCTGGCTCCCACGACCCTGTGGTGGCTTGCCGTCACCGGTCCCCACACCAACACCCCACTATCTATCGGTTACAGTGCGGGAGCGGCCCTGCTGATCCTCGGTGGCGCGCTCCTGCTGGGCCGGGTCTGGGCCGACGCTCTGACCCCTCTGATGGCCACCGGTGGTATGACCCTGACGCTCTACACGGCACACCTGATCTTCATCACCTTCGTCGACACCACGAGCCTGCCCATCCTCTGGTTCGTCGTCCAGATCGGGGTGGCCCTCGTGTTCGCCACTGCCTGGAAGATGAGCGTGGGAAGCGGGCCGTGCGAGGGAGTCGTCTCCCGGGTCTCAAAGGGGATTGCAGCGGTGCTCGTCCCGCTTACGGGGAGGCCTGCCCGGAAGGGCCGACACCATGCCGCCCCCTGACTGAGAGGCTTCGCAGAAAAGAATCTGCAGGCCGGTCCCATGTGGTCTGACCGATGGGTATAAGGTGTGATGCGTGACTCATTCGACACTGTCCCCACATCCCCGCGAGCAGGTGACCCGAAAGGCCCTCATTGTCTGGGTAACCGCCGTGATGGTGTACGTCGTTGCCATCACGGGGCGCACCTCCTTCGGTGTGGCCTCCGTGGACGCGATCGACCGGTTCGGTGTCGACGCCTCCCGCATCGCCGTCTTCACAGCCGTCCAGATCGGTGTCTACGCCTTCGCGCAGATCCCCGTCGGCATGCTCATCGACCGCTTCGGCCCCCGCCGACTGTTGGTCGCCGGAGCCCTGGTCATGGCGGTCGGACAGGTGCTGCTCGGCTTCACCTCGTCCTACTGGATAGCCATCGGCGCCCGCGTCCTCATCGGCGCCGGTGATGCGACCGCCTTCCTGTCGGTCATGCGCATCCTGCCCTACTGGTTCCCGCTGAAGAAGACACCGCTGTTCACCCAGATGACCGCGGCCATCGGCCAGACCGGCCAGTTCCTCTCCGCCGTCCCCTTCCTCGCACTGCTCCACGGCCCCGGCTGGACCACCGCCTTCCTCTCCCTCGGTGCCACCGGAGTCCTCATCGCCATCGCTGCGGGTATCGCGGTCGCGGACTCCCCGGAGACGTGGGAGGCGTCGAAAAGCCCGGCGGACAGCACCGGCGATGTCCGCGAGAAGCAGGCCCCGCCACAGAGAATCCCCACCGGCACGCTGTTGCTCACGGTGCTGAAGGAGCCGCTGTGCTGGCAAGGCTTCTTCAACCACTACTCGGCAATGCTGATCCAGATCGTGTTCACGCTCCTGTGGAGCGCGCCGATCATCACCCTCGGTATGGGGCTGCCGCCGTCATCGATAGGTGTCATCCTGACGGTCAATGTCATTGCGTCGATCTTCGCCGGCCCCATTCTCGGGCCGATCTCCGCACGACTGGGACGCAACCGCGTCCTCGCGTCGATCACCTTCTCCGGATTCATCGGCCTGGCGTGGATCATCTTCTTCCTGCCGGAGGAACCTCGCGGCATCACGGCGATCATCATCGTCAATATCATCATGGCCCTGTTCACTCCGTCCTCGAACTTCGGATTCGACGACATCCGTGAGGACCTCGACCGACGCATCGTCGCCACCGCCACCGGTATGTCCAACATGGGCGGTTTCTTCGCCGGCATGATCGCCGCGCAGCTGGTCGGTGTCCTCCTCGACCACTCTTCGCAGGGCGAGCCCTACACGTGGACCGATTTCCGCTTCGCATGGTGGGCAGTCATCGTCACCTGGGCGATCGGTATGGCCGGGCTGATCACCTTCCGCATCATCGTCGCCCGCCGTCGCCGCGCCCAGGCTGAGGCCGGCCAGGGATCGGTCCGTATCGTGGATATGTCCGACGGGAATTAGGTCAGGCCCGCACCCCGGAACAGGTGTTCGGATCTTTTTGCGCCGTGAAGGAACATGATCATCAGCCATGCGTAAACCATCATCACCTTCATCGCAGCCACCGCCGTGGTCTTCGGTTCCATTCATCCGGCTGCCGACCAGTCCCCCTCAGCCCAGAGGAGACCACCGCATCGGCCAGCTCCCTGAGCTCCGCGGACAACTCGTCGGAGGATGCCACGGATGCCACGGACTTCGCGTCCGACAAGTTCTCCGCCGCTGGCTCCATGGAGTCCTCCCCGGAGGGTGACGCCGCCCTCATCACCGGCGGTGTCCACTGGGCCGTCCAGCAGCGCCTGCGAGTAGCTGCCCCAGGATGTAGCGGATCGTCCCCTGCTGCTCGTCGAGAAACTCCCGGGTGGCGATGACCACCTCCACATCCTCGTAGACGGTCTCCTTCAGGCCACCCTCGGTGATGCCGATGATCGCCGCATCCGGGATGGCCAGGATGATGGGTGCATGAGTGGTGGTGACGAAGTGCCCACCCAGCCGCACCGCATGGTGGATCTCGGAGGCCAGCGTCATCTGCCGGATCACGGACAACCCGGAGTCGGGTCTCCGCAGCGTAGACCAGACCGTCAAAGACCGTCACCGTGTCGTAGTAGGTCTCGAAGTGTCCGTGCAGCGGCACATCGTGGCCACGCAGGGAGAGCCATCGGGACAGCGCCGGCATCGAATCCGGCGGCGACGACGATCGCCTCAACGAGTGTGGATTTTCCGGAGCCGTTGTCACCCACGAGGCAGGTGACCGGGGAGGTCAGGCGCAACGAGCTGCGCTGCAGCAGGTGACGCACCACGGGTAGCACTGAGACGTAGGTGCCCTGTCGGATGGGGTCCAGACCCACAGACCTATGAACACGACTCCATGTCAATGGCGGGAAATACGCCGCCGCGTTCAGTCATTCCGGCGCGGCGGCTCCTGCCGTCCGGTGAGGATGTCGATCACACTGCGGATGGCGGCGTCACCGATCTGACTGCCCTGGGCACCCCAGTGTCCAGAACTGAAGGGGCTGCGGGACGGCTCGGTGCGGGGGGTGGTCGGGCGGGAAGGGACGTCATCGTGCTCGTCGCGGGCGGCGGTGTCGGTGGCGGTGACGAGCAGGGTGGTGTCCTCCAGCTCGAGGCGGACATCGTCGCTGACGCCGGCGGTACGGGCGGCATCGACGAGGGCGCGCAGATCGGCGAAGGTGGCATCGGAAAGGTCGATGGACAGGGACAGTGGCATTGTCGGCTCCTCAGGTGTCGGCATCGGGTCCCAGCGTAAGCGCACGGGCACGGGGCTGTCACCACCCCTAGTGGGGGGACCTCACCCCGTCTCAGGGTTGCAGCGCCGCCTCACCCCAGAACACCTCATCGACAACCTGCCGCGCCTTCCGCGTCAGTTTGAGGTAGTGCTCGAGGAAGCCCTGGTAGTCCTCCGGGTCCCAGCCCGCCGCTCCGGCAACCTGCGCGAGTGCGGGCCCCGGCCCCGGGAGCTGGTCAGTGCGTCGTCCCTTGACCAGCACGAGCGAGTTGCGCGCGTTCGTGGCACACAGCCACGCCTCCCGCAGGATCGTCACCTGCTCCGGCGGGATGATCTCCTTCTCCGCGATGACGTCGAGGATCTCCAGGGTCGACGTGTTGTGCAGTTCGGGGTACTCGTGCGCGTGCATCATCGTCAGAAGCTGCACAGTCCACTCGATGTCGGTCAACGCGCCACGTCCCAGCTTGGTGTGCGTTGTGCGGTCGGCCCCACGTGGCAGACGCTCGTCGTCGATACGCGCCTTCATACGGCGGATCTCGCGGATGTCGCTTGCCGACGCCCCCTTCTCCGGGTAACGGAACTCATCGACCATACGGAGGAAGCGGGTGCCCAGGTCCTCATCGCCGGCGACGACCGTGGCCCGCAACAGGGCCTGGATCTCCCAGATCTCACCCCACTGCCGGTAGTAGCGCTCGTAGGAGTCCATGGTCCGCACCACTGCTCCCGAGCGTCCCTCCGGACGCAGACCGAGGTCGACCTCCAACGGCGGATCCCCGGAGGGCTTCGCAAGACGGGCGCGCATACCCTCACAGATGCCGATGGCCCACTTCACCGCCTCGGTGTCCTCCACGCCCTCCGCCGCCTCACAGACGAACATCACGTCCGCGTCCGAGCCGTAGCCCAGTTCCGCACCGCCGAGCCGCCCCATGCCGATGATCGCGATCCGGGCCGGAGGTTCCTCAAGGTTGTTCTCCTCCAGGCTCCACCGCACCTCCGCCAGGAGACTGGCCTGCAGCACCGCGTCCCACACCAGGGACAGCTCCATGCAGACCTGGTCGACCTGCATGAAGTCCAGCAGGTCCGCGGAGGCGATCCGGGCCAGCTCGACGCGGCGCAGCGACCGCGCCACCGACACCGCCCGGTCCGGGTCGGAGTGCCGCTTCGAGGAGGCCACCAGAGCCTTGCAGACCTGGTCTGGGGCAGGGGCCATCACCTTCGGGCCGGTGGCCCCGTCACCGAGCTGCTTGACGAAGTCCGGCGAGGAGATGATCAGTGCCGAGGTGTACGGAGAGGTGCCCAGGATCCTCATGAGTCGCTGGCCGACCACACCTTCGTCGCGGAGCATCCGCAGGAACCACACGCGGTCGTAGGCCGCATCGGAGAGTTTGCGGTAGTTGAGCAGGCCCGCATCGGGGTCCGCGGTCTCGGACAGCCAGGTCATCAGAGTCGGCAGGAGCATGGCCTGCAGCTTCGCCTTGCGTGAGCCACCCGCCGCCAGGGCCATGAGGTGTTCGAAGGCCCGGACGGGGTGCCGGTACCCCAGTGCCGCGAGCTGCAGCTTCGCGGCCTCCGGGGAGAGGGTGATCTCGTCGACCGAGAGGTTGACCACGGTGTGCAGCAGCGGGCGGTAGAACAGCCGGGAATGCAGGTCCGAGATGAGCAGGCGGATCCTCCGCAGGTGCTTCTGCAGGGCGTCGACGGCGGTCTTCTTGCCTGAGCCGAGAAAACCGGAGGTCCCCGCCAGCCAGATGAGATTCTTCTCGTCATCGTCCGCCGGCATCGTGTGCGTCCGTCGGAAGCGGTGCAGCTGGAGTCTGTGCTCCAGCAGCCGGAGAAACTCGTAGGCCTCGATGAGCTGGTGACCGTCCTCGCGGCCGACGTATCCGCCGTGCACGAGGGCCTCAAGGGCGTCGACGGTGGCCAGAACGCGGAGAGTCGGATCCGAACGGCCATGGACCAGCTGCAGCAGCTGGATGGCGAACTCGACGTCGCGCAGCCCGCCGACGCCCAGCTTGAGCTCGCGCAGTCGCAGGGCCTCGGGGACGTTCTCCAGGACCCGGCGGCGCATGGCCTGCACGTCGTCGACGAAGGAGTCACGTTGCGAGGCCGTCCACACCATGGGGGCCAGCGCCTCGATATAGTCGCGTCCCAGGTCCATCGCACCGGTCATCGGGCGGGCCTTGAGCAGCGCCTGGAATTCCCAGGTCTCCGCCCACCTCCGGTAGTACGCGAGGTGGCTGTCCAGCGTGCGCACCAATGCGCCTGACTTGCCTTCGGGACGCAGATTGGCATCCACCTCGAAGAACGATTTCGAGCCGAGCCGCATGAACTCCCCCGCCAGGCGCGCGGCCTTCGGGGTGGCGGGTTCGGCGACGAAGATGACATCGACGTCGGAGATGTAGTTGAGCTCCCCGGCACCGCACTTGCCCATCGCCATGACCGCCAAGCGTGTGTCGACGCCTCGGCCCTCCCCGTAGACCCCTGCCACTGCGACTGCGAGGGCGGCGGTGAGGGCGGCGTCGGCAAGCGCTGTGAGCAGGCCGGTGACCGTGGTGAACGGGATGACGGGCTGCTCCGGGACCTCGCCGCGCCGGGCCACGAAGGTGCCTGCCAGGTCGTGGGCCGCGATCCGCATGATGAGGGTGCGGTAGGTCAGTCTGAGGGCGGTGGAGGACTCGGGGCCAACGACGCGGGCCCGGTAGGTGCCGGGAGTGGTCAGGTCACCGGTGGCGGTGTCGGTGACCCCGTCTGGTTCGTCAGCCACGTCGAAGTCCGCCGGCACCGCGTCGACGGCACCGAGCATCGCCTGCATGAGTTCCTCGGGGGTCGGCAGACCACGTGCAAGTTCCTGCCAGAGGTGTGGGTTGGCGGCGAGATGGTCACCGAGCGCGGTCGACCCGCCGAGCAGGGCGAACATCCGGACGCGGAGTCCGGGGTCCCGGCGCAGCGCATCATCGAGTTCCACGCCGTCGTCGCCTAGGGCGGACATGATGCGGATGAGGGTGTTGAGCGTCAGATCTGCGTCACCTGATCCGGCGAGTGCCCACAACAGATCGACGGAACTCTCATTGTCCCAGCCCAGTGTCGCGAGGTCCTCGCCGGCACGCCGTCCGGTGAGGCGGAGGACAGCCGGCGACGGGACGATGGTGCGGGTCATGCTCGCTTCTCCTCTTCAGGTGTCAGTAGTCCAGCGTGTTCTGCAGCTCCCACGGCGTGATCTGCTCCTGGTAGTTGTGCCACTCATTCCACTTGGACCGCAGGAAGTACTCGTACACCTGCTCGCCGAGGATGTCGGCGACGAAATCGGACTTCTCCAGTTCACGCAGGGCCTGGTCCAGCGATGCCGGCAGGTCCTCGTATCCCATAGCAAGACGTTCCCGATGGGTCAGCGCCGAGATGTCGTCTTCCGCGGGGTCCTGCAGCTCATACTCCTCCCGGATGCCCTTGAGCCCCGCCCCGAGCAGCACCGAGTAGGCCAGGTAGGGGTTACATGCGGAGTCGAGGGAGCGAACCTCCACGCGGCGGGACTCCGCCTTCGTCAGCCGGTAGGTGGGCACGCGGACCAGGGCGGAACGATTCGACACGCCCCAGGTCGCCGCGGTCGGTGCCTCATTGCCGAAGACGATGCGCTTGTAGGAGTTCGGCCACTGGTTGGTCAGCGCGGAGATCTCCTGGGCGTGGCGCAGGATGCCGGCGATGAAATGCTTACCGGTCTTGGACAGGGAGATCTCGTCATCCGGGTCGTGGAAGGCATTGGTGTCACCCTCGAACAGGGACATGTGTGAGTGCATCGCAGAGCCGGCGTGCTCCGTGAAGGGCTTGGGCATGAAGGTGGCGCGTACACCGTTGGAGGAGGCCACCTGCTTGATGAGGTAACGGAACGTCATGATGTTGTCCGCCATCGTCAGGGCGTCGGCGTGCCGCAGATCGATCTCCTGCTGGCCCGGCGCAGTCTCGTGGTGGGAGAACTCCGTGGCGATTCCCATCGCGTCCAGTGCGGTCATTGCTTCCCGACGAAAACGTGGCGCCATGTTGAACGTGGCCTGGTCAAAGTAGCCTCCGTTGTCGGTGGGGACGATCTTCCCCGGGGCCTCTCCCTGACTGAACAGGTAGAACTCGACCTCAGGGGAGATTTTGCAGGTGAATCCCTCGTCGGCGGCCAGGTCGACCTGGCGGCGCAGGATCTGCCGCGGGTCGGACCAGGAGGGCTGCCCGTCGGGCATCGTGATGTCGCAGAACATGCGGGCGGTCTGCAGCTCAGGGTTGTCCGTGTCGAAGGGGAGGACCTGGAAGGTGGAGGGATCGGGCAAAGCGATGGTGTCCGACTCCGAGATGCGCGAGAAGCCCTCGATCGAGGAGCCGTCGAATCCCACCCCCTCCTCAAAAGCCCCCTCCAGTTCCGAGGGGCTCATCATGACGGACTTGAGGTAGCCGAGGATGTCAGTGAACCACAGTCGGATGAAGCGGATGTCCCGTTCCTCGACGGCGCGGAGCACGAATTCCTGTTGACGATTCATGCCCTCAACTCTAATTGCGCCGCCGACACGACCGCCCCAGAGGGAGCTCCCGGGCCGGGAGCGGGGGTGATTTTCTCGATGCGTCCGCGCAGTTCGCCAGGGCTCCCCCGGGTGAGCGGGGGTGGACGTGTCAGGTATGGATGATCAACTGTCCCTGCCCGACACAATCGAACACCCATTCCCACTGATGGAGAGTCAGCAACCATGCATCTTCCCCATGTCCACGATGCCTCCCGGCAGACCGTCCTCGATGAGCTCGTCGCAGCCGCTGCCCGGGGATGGACCCCCGATGACCTGCGCCATGTCCTGGGTACAGGGGTGACGGTCCTCCTCCGGGAGGCCCACCCACGAGCGCTCGCCGTCGCACACCCCCGCATTGCAGCCGCCTGGAACCGGCAACACCGCACCCTGGTCGGTGTCACCGCGACGGAGCCCGACCACGACACACGCCGGACACTCGCCGGCAAGCTGATGAATCTGCCCCCTTTCACGGACGCGGACACCTACACGGATCAGCACGCCCTTCTGCGAAATGGTGGTGTGGGCGCAGAAGCCACCCCCGAGCAGCTCCGTGTCCACCAGCGCATTACCGGGCTGCTCCGGAAAGCCCGGTCCACCACGTTCGCCGCGGAGGCCGAGGCTCTCGTGGCCAAGGCACAGCAGCTCCGCCAGCGCTACCGGATAGAGCATGCACTCGACGACGGGCCGGAGGAACCGGACGACGTGGTCAGTCTCCGCGTCCACCTGCACGCCCCCTGGGTCCGGTTCCAGTTCCTGCTGCTCAGTTCGGTGGCCCTCCCGAATTCCTGTCGCACGGTCCTGTCGCGCTCCATCGGCACCGCCACACTGCTCGGGCATCCCGCTGATGTCCGACACTGTCTCGATCTGTTTACGAGCCTCAACCACCAACGGGACTACTTCATGCGCCACTCCCCCGGCGCGGCCTACGCGGCCCATTGCGGAGAAACCACCGCTTACCGACGTTCCTTCCTCTTCGCCTACGCCAACCGCATCATGGATCTTCTCGACACAGCGACGGCGGACGTTCCCACGGATACGGAGATCCCCGGTAAGACGCTTCCGGTCCTCGCCAGGCGCGACAGGGCCGCAGAGCGGATGCGTGAGAGTCTCTTCCCCCACACCAGCGGAATGTGCTTCGGGCACAGCCCTCACCTCTCGGGAGCAGTTGACGGTACCGTCGCCGCGGAACGGTCCCACCTCGGAGCTGCCCGGACCAGCCTGAACAGCGCCTGAGAGCCGCGCCGGCTCTCCCTTTCCGACGGTAGATTGGAGGTAGCCCCCTTCCCATCACTGCGGCACCCACCACAGGAGGAGCAGTCATGCCCACCAGCACGTTTCTAGAGGTTGAAGCGAAATTCGCGGTATCAACCACAACTGTTGTCCCGGATCTGACCCGTCTGGCTGGTGTCAACGCGATTGCCGCGACGAAGACCCACCGGATGTCGGCCGTCTACTACGACACCGCGGATCTGCGCCTGACCCGCTCACGGATCACTCTCCGTCGACGTGAAGGTGGAGATGACGACGGCTGGCACCTCAAGCTTCCGGGCATTGCCGGGCGCCTGGAGATTCATGCGCCCCTGGGGGAGCCGGTGGATGGTCACTTCGAGGTGCCGGAGGAGATCGCCTCCCTGGTCCGTGTTCTGGTCCGGACGGAGCAGCTCAATCCCATCGCGCAGGTCGACAACGAGCGGGTGGAGTCGATCCTGGCCGCGGCCGACGGTACGCCCGTGGCCGAGTTCTGCGATGACCACGTCTCCGCCTGGTCACTGCTGCCAAATGGTGCGCACACGTCCTGGCGTGAGTGGGAGGTCGAGCTCATCCGGGAGTCCCCGGTCACGGCCGTGGGCAATCCACTTCTGCTGTCGGCCACACAGCTGTTCGTCAGTGCCGGGGCACGGGTGTCCTCCTCCCCGTCCAAGCTCGCCATGACCCTGGGTGACTCGGTGTCCTCCGCGGAACTCCCACCCTTCCTCGTGGACGCGGACATCGACCCGGAGTCGCCGGCCGCGGCCATCATTGCGGCACTGAAGCTCAACCGGGACAAGTTGCACGAGTACGACCCCAAGGTACGGCGCGATGAGTGGGACTCCGTCCACCAGATGCGTGTGGCGACCCGTGAGATGCGCAGCCACATGGAGACCTTCAACGGGATTCTCGGTGGCGAGCAGGTCCATTACATCGAATCCGAACTCAAGCTCCTGGCCAGCGTGCTCGGTTACGCCCGTGACGCGGAGGTCGTCGAGGAACGTTTCCTCCGACTGCTCGAATCGGAGGACTCTGATGTGCTTGATGAGACCACCCGCGGGCACCTGCGGAACGACATGGGCGAGGAGTACCGACGCGCGCACCGTCGGGTGGTTGCGACGCTGAACTCCCCCCGCTATCTCGCGCTGCTCGACGCCATCGACCGCCTTCTCTAGACGCACCTGCTGCACGCGATCGGGCACTATGCGCGCAACCTCTATCCGCACGTGAAGGTGCGCTATGTGAACTCCGAGGAGTTCACCAACGACTTCATCAACAGCATCCGCGACGACAAGGCGGCGAACTTCCAGCGCCGCTATCGCGACGTGGACGTGCTCCTCATCGATGACATCCAGTTCCTCCAGGGCAAGGTGCAGACCCAGGAGGAGGTGGAGGCGATCCTCTTGGAGCATCTGGAGGATGCCTACCGTCGTCTGATGAAACGGCACCACAAGGCCGTGGAGAACTGGGACAACCCAGAGCTCACCCTGCATCAGCGCGAGGAGTACTTCCATGACATGCGCAAGTCCGCGAAGAAGCTGCGTTACGCGGCGGAGGCGGTCGGTGCCGCTACGCGGCTGAAGACGAAGCGGCTCTACAACGCCTGCAAGGCTCTGCAGTCCAGCCTGGGCGACTTCCAGGATTCGGTGACGTCACGGGACAAGCTCGTGCAGATGGCGTCCGCGGCCCGTCGCCGCGGCGAGGACACCTTCGGTTACGGGCTGCTCTACCAGCGTGAACGCGCGGTGGGACTGGAGTCGCTCGAGAACTACACCGATGAGGTCAAGGCGATTCGGAAGGCCTACAAGCGCCTGCTGAAGTCGGTGAAGAAGGCCCACGAGAAGGCCGCAAAGGCTGCCAAGAAGAAGAAGGAGAAGAAGTCCAGGGACAAGGAGGATTAGAGATTGACGCGGTGATCCCGCCCCGGGAGTGAGGCAGGACCGCCATGGGCCGGAATAGACGGGACTATTTGCCGGTCTCCCAGGAGGCCGGCTTGCCCCAGTCATCCTCATCTCGGTCTTCAGCATCTGCGGCGGCGGTGCGTGCCGCTGCGATATCCAGTGCACCCGCAGCCTCTTCGCGGGTGTCGTAGGGGCCCATACGGTCATCCCAGGAGCCTTCCTTGCCCTGGGTGACCTCACCGGTGGTGGGGTCGAAGTACCACTTCAGGTCCTCGGGTTCCATAGCCGTCCTCCTTCGTAGGTTCTGTCGGATGGATAACGTCCAGGTTACCTGTGCTCGACGGTGTTTGACGGCGACTACAGTGGACAATGTCAGACCTGTAAGGAGAATCAGAAATGCCGATGTGGCCTGTTGCTGAGCTGCCCGTCACCGACCGTGCAGTCACCGCCCACCGCGAATGGACCGGTGCAGAACCCGTGTCTGTGGCCCACGCCCCCGCTACCTGGTTGCTCATCGGTGAGCACGTGGATCACTCCGGTGGTGTCGTGCTCGCGGCACTGGCCGCCCCGGAGGTGGGGGTCTCCCTGAGCCCCCGCCCGGATGACCTGGTCAAGGTGGTGGCCCATGTGTCCACACCCACCGGGGTTGACACCATCGAGGACCAGATCAGCCTGGGGGTGGTGGCCGAGCTGGCCGCGGCGAGGCAGCCGTCCATCGATGAACGTGGCCGCCCCGAGGAGCCGCCGGCCCCGGAGGGTGGTCTGGCGACCCGGGTGGGAGGTCTGGTCTGGACGATGATCAACCGTCAGCTGCTCTCGCGTGACACCGGTGGTCTGAATGTCACGGTGGTCAGCGACATTCCGGATGGCTCGGGCCTCGGCGACGAGGCCGCTCTGGATGCCGCCTTCACCCTGGCGCTGCTCGCCGACTCCACGGATCTGGACGACGCCCCGATGCGTGCCCGTCTGGCGGAGATGTGCAGCCAGTCGGCCGAGATGTTCTCGCCGGTCCCGCCACTGCGGGCCCGTCACACCGCGGCTCTGCGGGGTCAGTCGGACACGGTGTCGGTCATCGACTACGCCGACGGTTCCGTCACCCAGGCCCCGCACCCCCAGTCCTCTGACCTGGAATTCTTCTCCGTGTCGGTGAAGCAGGCGCGCGTGGACCGCGCGGAGGCTCTCCTGGAGCGCCGTCGTTTCGTGGCCGAGGCGTGCCGGGCATTCGGCACCGAGTCGCTGCGACTGCTCCCTGATGCGCCGCAACGGGTCATCGAGTGGCTGACCGCCGTCCACAAGGTCCACGGCACCGAGGGCACCCCCTCCGTGGGGGTTGCCTCCGCCTGGCTGGCCTTCGAGGAGAAGGAGACCATCCGCGCGCAGCGGATGGCACGGGTACTGCGCTCCCGGCGGACCGAGGACATCTGGCCGCTCATGGCCCAGTCGCAGTCGGGGCTCACGGGGCCGTACGGTCTACTCGGGTCCGAGGCGATGGTGCAGCTGTGCCTGGTCCGCGGGGCTCTGGGGGCGCGCGCGGCCTCGGCGGGCAACGTGGAGGCCGTCATCGCCGGCGTCCCCGGTCGCCGAGCGGGGAACTTCGCGCGGGACCTGGCCGAGGACGGTCTGGTCGTGGTGCAGCTGGGGCGCGGGCGGGTCGCCGACGTCGTCACGCCGGGGCAGTGACACCAATCACACAGTAGGCTGCGGGCATGACACATGTTGTGCTCTACGCCTTCGACACCATGTCCGACTGGGGCTACAGCCCTCTCGCCGGTGCTCTCGGCCATCTACGGGAGTCCGGGATCGCCGCCGACCTCATCGTCGCGGGTGACTCCACCACTGAGGTGACCACGTTCGGCGGTCTGCACCTGCGCCCGGAGTACGCACTCCACGAGCTGGATCCGGCACACATCGACCTGCTGCTGCTCCCCGGAGGGAGCACGTGGCATTCCCGTCATGACGCCATCCTCGGGCTGGCCGCTGATCGCATGACCCACGATCAGCCTGTCGCCGCGATTGGCGACGCCACGCTCGGGATGGCGCGGAGAGGTCTCCTCGACACCCGCCGCCACACCAGCAACAACGCCGGCGCCCTCGCCGAGAGCGGCTACCGGGGAGCTGGACTCCACGAGGAGGCCCGCGTGGTCGTCGACGGCCCGCTCATCACCGCTCCGGACACCAGTCCCCTCGAGTTCACCCGCGAGATACTCATCGCCTCAGAGGTGATGAACGCGGAGGCGGCCCACGCCTGGCACCAGATGTATGCCACCGGGACCCCGACCTGGCGTGGGCGATTCGTGACGGCCCTGCGGAGGTAGGCCAGGTCAGTCGGCGGGCCAGGCGAAGGTGGTGTCCCGTGTCTGCACATCCGCCCGGATGAGCGACACCTTCGTCGTGGTTCCCTGCTCCGGGTGGCCGAGGGCGTTGGCCAGCACCGGCGGTTCCGCGACGAAGATACGGGCCTGGTCTCGTTCCCGGTCGGTGGAGAGGACGACCGCGTTGAAGTTGTGGCCCACCCACGGGTTCAGGACGGTCGCCTCGGTGAGGTCGAGGCTGGCCCTGTCGACGGACCCTGCCAGGGCGGAGGTGCGCTGCATCGAGTCGATGATCTCGTCGGCGCGTCCGGTGACCCACTCGGGCACCTCCCGCCCCGCGCAGAGGGCGAGGCAGTACTCCGTAGCGAAGCGGTCGACGAGGCGGCGCAGGGGTGCCGTGACGTGCGCGTAGTAGCCGCCGATGCCGGCGTGGACCTCCGCCTCCCCCGCCTCGATCCGGGCGTACCCCGCCCCGCGCAGGAGTTTCTGCGCCTCACGCATGACTGCCATGCCCCGGGGCGTGTCAGCGTCGATGAGCTGTAGGAATTCGCCGAGGGGGCGGTCGTCGGGAAGGTCGTAGCCCAGGGCGCGGACCTCGGCGCGGAACTGCGCCTCGGACTCGGGGGTGGCCGGACGCAGTGTCCGCAGCAGCCCCTTGCCGTGGTGGACCATGAGCTGGCCGGCGCACATGCCGGTGAGCAGGGAGATCTCGGAATTCCAGTCCATGACCTCATGGCGCGGTTCGACGATGAGCTCGTAGGTGCCCTCCGGGAGGGACTTCACGCGCTGGGAGGGAATACGCAGGTTGATGGCCTGGCGACGCAGCGCCGACACTTCCCGCAGCTGCCCCACCTCGGGCAGCAGGATGACGGAGGGGTGCATCTCGCCGCGGACGTAGTCCTCGTGGACCTCATCGTAGTTGAGGCGGGCATGGGACCGAACCAGGGCGCGCTCGACGTGGAACCCCTCCACCTCGCCGGCGAGGTCGAGGTCGAAGGTCCAGACGACGGCGGGCCGGTCGACATCGGGAAGCAGGGACGCCGACCCTTCGGACAGCTCCTCCGGATGCAGACGCGCAGGCTCGTCGGGCAGATAGATCGTCTGACCCCGGCGCAGCGATTCCGCCTCGAGGGCACTGCCGGGCACGATGAACGCGGCGACGTCGGCGATGGCGTAGAGCACGCGGTAACCGGTGGCGCTCCGCTCGATGTACACGGCCTGATCGAGGTCCATGGAGCCGACCGGGTCGATCGTGACGAAGGGGACGTCCCGCATGTCCCGCCGTTGCGCGGGGAACCGGTCCTCCGCGGTCACTGCTTCAGCGTGCAGTTCAGCGGGGAACCCGGTCGGGACATCAAACTCCTCGGCGATGCCTCGGAAGTTCAGGGGCGCTGCGTAGAGCTTCATGACGCCCCATTGTTACACACCATGACGGGCGGGATCAGGAGGCGAACAGCTCATTGAGGTACCGGTCCACCTGGACCATGTACTCCGGGACGAAGCCGAAGAGTGCGAAGTGTCCGGCCATGTCGTCGATGACGCGCAGCTGCCCGTCCGGGATGTGCGCCACCTCCGCGGCGCAGTCGCGGACCGGGAAGAACATGTCCTCACTGATGGGCATGACACTCACCCGCGCGCGGATGCGGCCGAGTGCGGCGGCCAGGTCCCCACCGGTGTGCCTGGCGACGTCGCCGTGCTGCCACTTACGGCCCATGACAATGAGAGAGTTGGGGTCGAGCGCGGCGAAGGTCGGTTCCAGGAACTCCTCGATGACCTGCTGGTGGCTGGTGAACTCCAGGGAGCGCCATGCCTCGGTCTTCCACCATTCCGTGGACAGGCCCATGATGGCCCACACCCGGGCGTGCCGCCTGAGCCCTTCGACGACATCCTCGTGGCTGGCGTACTCGCCGCCGCGGAAGCCGGGGTCGGAGGTGACGGCGTCGAGAAGCACCTGGGTGAACAGGAAGTCGTGCGGGGTGTTCTGCGCGGTACCGGCGATGGGGGCTGCGCGGTGCACACGGTCCGGGAAGCGGACGGCCCACTCATAGGCCTGCTGCGCCCCCATGGAGGCCCCGACCACGGCGAACAGCTCCGTGACCCCGAAGTGCTCCCGCAGGAGACGCTCCTGGGCGACGACGTCGTCACCGATGCTGACGAAGGGGAACCTGGACATGGCGATCGAGTCGTCATCGGTGGTGTGCGGGGAGGTCGACAGTCCGTTGCCGATCTGGTTGACAATGACGATGAAGTACTTCGCGGGATCGAGCGCGTGGTCGGGGCCGATGTAGGTGTCGATCCACGCCTGGTGTGTGCCGGTGAACCACGTGGGGATGAGGATCGCGTTGTCGCGGGCCTCGTTGAGCTGCCCGCGGGTGGCCACGGCCAGCTCGCAGTTCTCGATGGTCCCGCCGTTCTCCAGTTCAAGGGGGCCGATGCCGACCATCTCATAGGGTCCCTGGACCTCTGCGGTGTAGAACGGGTTCTCGTACATGGGGGCCTCCTCGGGCTCACCGGAACATATGTGATGTACAACACATTCTAGAGGCTTTTCCGGCAACCGGGGTGGATCAGTACCCTGTTCACCATGGACACCACGCTCGAGATTGCTCTCTCAGAGACACACCAGGCCCAGCTGGAGATGCTGGCGCTCGAATCGGGTCGCTCACAGGACCAGGTCGTCGCGGAGCTGATCCGCCGGGAGTGGGAGCGTTACGCCGCACGCCAGGCGGTGTGCACCGCCAGCGACAACATCGCGGCAGCACGGGAGGTCGTGGAGCAGCATCTCCGCGAGATACACAGGGGTGAATGAGCCGGCCTGTAAGCCGGATTCTGTGCCCGTGAGGGCGGTGATCATCCATCTGGGACGGCCATCGCTGACCGCCTCAAGCAGCTACCTTCGGACTCGGGCGAGCAGCCCTCGGACGTCCGATCCGGTCTGCGACGTGGCAGACCATGATGCCTTGCTCCCGGTGGGGTTTACCTGGCCGGACCAGTCACCTGGACCGCCGGTGCGCTCTTACCGCACCCTTTCACCCTTACCCCGGCCGAAACCGGGGCGGTCTACTTTCTGTTGCACATGCCCGCGGGTCACCCCGGGTTGCCGTTAGCAACCACCGTGCTCGGTGGAGTCCGGACTTTCCTCGACCACCGCCCGACCCTGAGGGGCTGGTCCGGTGGCCGCGATCACCCGGCCGACTCATTCACGTCTCCCCACCTTACTCCGGTGACAGACGATCAGGAAGAGCGCAGGTGGGCGGTGTCGTTGAACACCCGAAGAGTGGAACCCACGCGCGCGCCGGAGTCATCGAAGAACTCCACGACACTCAGCGACGCCAGGTCCAGGAACATCCGCGACACCACATGCGGCCCGGCATCGAGGGCCTGGCGGACGAAGGACTTGATCGGCTGGACGTGGGAGACGACCAGGATGGTCTTCCCGGGGTAACGCTTCTGAAGATCCCGGCGCGCGGCACGCACGCGGTTGTGCAGCTTCTGCAGCGACTCTCCCCCCGGCGGGGCGATGGACGGGTCGACGAGCCACTCGTCGTGGAGCTGCGGGTTCATGGCGTGTGCCTCGTCGAAGGTCCTGCCCTCCCAATCGCCGAAGTCCTGTTCGATGAGCTTGTCGACGATCTCGACCTCCAACCCCAGCACCTCCCCGGCAGCTGTGGCGGTCTGCACGCAGCGGTCCAGCGGTGAAGAGACGATGACGTCGATGCCGCCGCGTTCCTTCAGTGTGCGTGCCGCTGCGCGGGCCTGCTCCCTCCCCAGCCCGGTGAGCGAGGGGTTCGAGTGGCCCGAATACTGCATGGCGGCCGACATCGGGGTCTGGCCGTGTCGCAGGAGGACGAAACGCGTCGGACGGGAGGTCGCGCCGGTCCAGTGTGCCGGAGTGCCCGTCTGCGAGCCCGGGATGGCGACGATCTCGCAGTCGTCCACGGCCGGGTCGTCCACGGCCGGGTCGTCAGCAGCCACCGAAACCGCCTCGACAGCCCCGGTGCCGCCCACGATGCCCGGCTCGGCGCCGGCTGCTGCGGCGTCCATTGCCTGGTTCGAAAGTGCATCGGCGACTTCGTTCTCCCCGCGGGGCACCCAGGTGAAGGTGACGGAGTCGAAGCCGTCCATGAGACGGCGGGCCTGCAGTGCCAGCTTCTGCATGTCGGGGTGCTTGATCTTCCAGCGCCCGGACATCTGCTCGACGACGAGCTTGGAGTCCATGTGCACCTCGACGGTGCGGGCCCCCAGGTCGCGCGCCGCCTCCAGGCCGCGCAGCATGCCGTGGTACTCAGCGACGTTGTTGGTTGCCCGTCGTCCCACGACGTAGACGATGTCCCGCAGCGCGGTCCGACCGTCGGCGGCGTAGACCACCGTGCCGGAACCGGCGATACCCGGGTTGCCCCGGGAGCCGCCGTCGGCGTAGACGATCACGTGGTCATGCGGTCCCGGCACTAGGCCTGCTTCCGGATGAGGTAGGTGCCGCACTCCGGACACTGGGGCAGCACATCGGCCGGAGTCCGACGGATACGCTCCTGGTCGGCGGCGGCGAGGACGATGTAGCAGCCGCCGCAGGTGCGGCCGTTGAAGTCAGCGGCGCCGACATCGGAGTCGTTCTTCTGCGCCTCGTACTCGGCGAGGATGTTCTCGGGTAGCTGGGCGCGCAGTTCGGCGATGTACTCGGCGGGGTCCTTGACCGTGGAGCTGGCGGCCTCGGCGGCCTCGGCGGCGCGCTGGGCGGCCTCCAGCTGCCGGGCGAGCTCCTCGCACTTGGCGGCGTGGATGTCGCGGTTGTTGCGCAGGGCGTGGATCTGGTTGTGACTCTCGGTGAGCTCGCCCATGAGGTCGGCGATCCGGGACTTCACGGAGTAGCGGTCATGCTCGAGGTCGCGACGACGGTCCTCGTCCAGTTCGGCGGAGAGCTGCGCCTTGTCATCGGCGGCACGCTTGCGCAGCTTGCGCTCGTCCTCCTGGATACGGAGGATCTCCGCCTCCATGTCATCGACGGCCATCTGGGCGGCGGCGGAGGAGTTGAGCATGCGCTGGTGCTCCTTGAGCAGCCGGTTGACCTCCTCGCGCTCGACGGGGACGAATGCCTTGTCCCCCACCACCTCCAGGGAGCGTTCGGTGTTGGCCAGCTCCAGCAGGATCTCCTGCTGCATCGGATCGAGCTTCATGTCTACTCTTTCTACTCGCTTGCGTGGGCGGACAGGGTCCAGGGGTCGGTGCGGAGGTCGATGACGTGCGTCTCGACGTCCGCCCCGCGTCCCACTATCTCAGCAGCCTGAGCCGTCCAGGGGAATTCGCTGGCCCAGTGGGCGGTGTCGATGACCGGTGGCCCCCCGGCGCGGAGGTACTCGTCGACGGGGTGGTGGCGCAGGTCAGAGGTGACGTACACGTCGACCCCGAGGCCGCGGACGGCGTCGAGGAAGCTGTCTCCGGAACCGGAGCTCACGGCCACGCGCCGCACGGTGACGTCCGGGTCACCGGCGGCGCGCACGCCCCATTCAGTGACGGGCAGGGCGTCCGCGACCTGCTGGGTGAACTCGCGCAGGGTCATCGGCTCCGGCAACTCGCCGATGCGCCCGAGCCCGCACGCCTCGTCGGCGTCAGTGGTGTCGGCCATCTCCACGATGTCGAACGCCGGCTCCTCGTACGGGTGGGCGGCGCGCAGGGCGTCGATGAGCCCGCGGCGACGCCGGGCCGGGGCGACGAACTCGACGCGGACCTCCGCGGAACGGTACGTCTGACTGATCTCCCCCTCCGCGGGGTCCGCCCCTTCGACAGGCGTGAACTGGCCCGTGCCCTCGATGTCGAAGGCGCAGTTGCGGTAGTTGCCGATCTCGCCGGCGCCGGCGTCGAAAAGCGCCTTCTTCACGGTGTCGACGGAGGCTGGCGGGAGATGCACACCCCACTTGTCCACACCCCCGCCGGACTTCGGAAGGATCGGGCGGCCCGGGGTGATGCCGACGAGCTCGGCGAGGCGGTCGTTGACGCCGGGGCGGGCGGAGTCAGCGTTGGTGTGCGCGGCGAACAGCGCGACGCCGCCGCGGATGAGGGTGTGGATCACCTTCCCCTTGGGGGTGTCTGCCGCGACAGAGGTCACGCCGCGCATGAGCAACGGATGGTGGATCACCAGCATCTGCGCGCCGCTGCGCACGGCCTCCTCGGCGACCGCCTGAGTGCAGTCGAGGGCGAAGGCCACCTTGTCCACCCTGTCGGCCGGGTCACCGCAGATCAGCCCCACGGCATCCCAACTCTCGGCGAGCGACGGCGGATAGGCGGATTCGAGGATCGAACGAATGTCACCGACGGTAGTCATGACCCCCAATTGTAGACGGGCCCGTCCACGTCAGTCTCCGGCGTGGTGAGGCAGGAGACCCGTCCGACACAGTGCAGAGGTGCACGGTTGTGGCACATTGGGGCCGTGAGCATTCTTCTTCTCGACGTCGACGGCACCCTCATCGATTCCCTCCCCGGCATCCAGGGTGGTTTCCTGCACACCCTCGACCAGCTCGGCTGGCCGCGGCCGGAGCAGGAGTTCACCGACCGCATCGCCGGTCCCCCGATGGAGGTGACACTGCAGTCCCTCGGCATGACCCCGGAGCAGGCGTACGAGGGGCTGCAGATCTACCTGGAGTACACACGGCAGAGAGGCTGGAGCAATGCCAGCAGTTTCCCCGGGATGCTCGAGTTGGTCAGGCGCTGGAAGGACCAGGGACTCATGCTCGCCACCGCCACCTCCAAGGGCGAGGAATTCGCCCGGCTCATCCTCGAACGGGAGGGGTTCCTCGAGTACATCGATTTCCTCGGTGCGGCGCAGGAGGACGGTCCGCGGCGAGGGAAATCCGCCGTCATCGAGCATGTTCTCACCGTGAACGAATGGTCAGCCGACAAGCACGATATCCTCATGGTAGGCGACCGCTCACACGACATAGACGGGGCGGCGGAACACGGTATTGATACAGTGGCCGTCTCCTGGGGGTACGGAACTCCGGAGGAGTGGGCCGCCGCGGCCCACACTGCACACCATCCACAGGATCTCGAAGGGATCGTCCATGACTGGCTCACCGCACGAGGATGAGCGTTACCACGTCGACTTCGTCTGCACCGGCAACATATGCCGCTCCCCCATGGCCGAGGTGATCTTCCACGATGCCGTGGAGGCCGCCGGCCTGTCCGGAATTGTCCGGGTGTCCTCCTGTGGCATCGGGGGCTGGCACGTCGGAAACGGTGCCGATCGCCGCGCTGTCGCCGAGCTGCGGACCGCTGGCCTCGACGGTTCCGACCACGTCGCCTCCCAGTTCGGCCCCGATGACATGGCCGCCGACCTGCTCGTGGCACTCGACACCGGGCATGTCTCCGAGCTGGTCGCCCGTGGTGTCAACGAGAATCGCATCCGTCTGCTGCGCAGCTTCGACCCGGATTCTCCGGATCAGGCCTCCGTCGCCGACCCTTACTACGGCGGGCCGGAGGGTTTCATCGAGACGCGCGAGCAGATTGAGGCCGCCGTCGACGGCATGATCACGTTCGTGCGCGCGGCCGTCCAGATGAGCACCGGGAGCCACTAGACACGGCCTGTACACTGTTTTTCGTGGATACGTCAGGGAAAACAGTGGCCAGGCAGAGGTACGGACGCTCCAGCCAGAAGGGCAGGAAGGGCTGGTTGACCTTCCTGCGCCCGGGCTGGGTCGTGATGTTCCTCCTCGTGATTGCCTTCTCCTACGCCGCCTTCACTTTTCTCGCGCCGTGGCAGCTGGGGAAGGACGACGACATCGTCCACCGCAACGAGCAGATCGACGCCGCCTTCAAGAGCGAGCCAGTGCCCGTCACCGAGGTCTTCGACGCAGAGGGCGCCATCAGCCCGGAGGACGAATGGCGCCGCGTCACCCTGCAGGGTGAGTACCTCCCCGACGCAGAGGTGCTGCTGCGCATGCGTCCGGTGGACTCCTCCCCGGCCTTCCACGCCCTCACACCCTTCCGTCTGGACTCGGGTGAGATGTTCCTGGTCAACCGGGGTTTCACCGTGCCCGTCGACGGAAACATCCCGGACATGACCAAGGCCCCCACCGGACCCGTCACCATCACCGGTCACGCCCGCTTCGACGAGGTGAAGCCGGCCAGCGCCCCGATGGAGGACCAGGGCTACCGCCAGGTCTACGGCATCCACACCGAGCAGATCTCCGAGGTTCTCGGCATCCCCCTGTCCCATGACTATGTGCAGCTCTCCGCTGGTGAGGCCGGAGAGCTCAACGCGATCCCGGTGCCCAAACTCGACCGCGGCTCGCACCTGTCCTATGGCTTCCAGTGGATCGCCTTCGGTCTCATGGCCCCGCTGGGTCTGGGTTACTTCATCTGGGCGGAACTGCGTGAGCGTCGCCGCGTCCGTGCCGAGGAACAGCAGATTGTCGACTCACGGACCGCGACCGACGTCACGGACGTTGCCGTGGAGTGGGCGCCACAGGAGGCACCGCAGGAAGCACAGACCCAACGTTCCCGCTACGGAGACGAGCGTCCGGACCACTACCGCCGCTTCGCCCGACGCGACCGCGACCGATTCTGAAATATCCGCACCCAGGCAGAACGGGCTGTGGAGCACTAGGGTGGTAGATGTCAACCCACCTAGTATCCGCAGGACGAATCATGGGCTTCTGGAACAGACTTCTGGCTTCCTCCGGCGTCGACCGCATCATTGACGCCCGCGCCGCCGGCGCCCCCTCCCCCCGTCGACGGCGCGGCTCCGAGGAGCCTGAGCCTCTGTGCTGCGATCCCCGCGAGGCTGCCCAGGTTCTGCTGCTGGCTCTGGACAACGCCGCGGACCTCGGTTTCACTCCCCTCCGGGAGATCACGGTCGACGACATTGACTTCAACTTCTACAACGGGGCGGCCGGTTTCCGCCTGGAGCATCTCAGTGCACTGCTGCAGCTGACGGAGGATGACGGCACCCCGTTGTTCGAGCGTTCCTTTGTGTTCGACCCGGAGTGTGTCGAATCCAACGACACCTACGCACAACTGCTGTGGCAGATCACCGATGCGGCCGGAACCCGCGACCGTTTCGTCGATGTCCACTGTGACCTCCACTTCGGTCCCGCTTTCGCAGACAACCCCGTGGGCGAGCTGAGCTACGTCCTTGACGGTGAGAAGGTCAACCTCGACGTGGCGGTGGAGGGCGACTGGGCCGACCCTGAGGTCGTCCGCCAGATCCTGGAGGACGCCACCCCGGAGGGACACCGTTGGGTGAGCACCGGCGACTACTGTGTACACGTGTGGGTGCCGGCTGAGTACGCCGAGGAGGTGGCCCGCATTTTCGCCATGGAGGACACCGCCGCAGAGGCCCGCCTCGCCGGACGTCTCCACGAGGAACGTCACGCCGGGCGATGACGATTCAGGCCCGTCCCCCACTTCCTGAGGGGCGGGCCTGAATCGTATGAATGAGTGGTGCGCCCTGACGGGCTCGAACCGCCGACCTACTGGGTGTAAACCAGTTGCTCTTCCAACTGAGCTAAGGGCGCGCACACCCGCGATACGGGTGCCGCAAGAGTACCACGGGACGCAAGAGCGCCTTTAAATGAGGTACTACTTCTGCGGACCGCTGCTCTCCAGGCAGGAACCCTGCCAGGCACCCAGGCGGGTAGCGGTGGTCTGCACGAGACCTGCGAGCTGGGCGGATTCCGAGATCTCTCCCGGGGCGATGAAACCGGGCTTGCCGGCGCCCGGGGTCAGCAGCCAGATACGACCACCGTCACCGAGCGGACGGAGGGAGTCCACGAGACCATCGACGAGATCTCCGTCCTCCTCACGCCACCACAGCAGGACGACGTCGCAGAGTTCATCGGTGTCCTCATCAAGGAGTGCCTCCCCGATGACATCCTCCACGGCTTCGGAGATGGCGGAGTCAGAATCATCGTCCCAACCAACCTCCTGCACGATCATGTCGGGCTCAATGCCGAGAGTCTGTGCGTATTCCTGGGCGTTCTTGTTCGCAACGCCCGGAGCGTCCACCACTGTGTATTGCCTCCTTGTTCGCGACCGGTCCCCGGATGGAACCGATCAGTTTTAGATACTGCTAGGCAGAATACAAGGTATGCGGTGCATTTTCCTGTTTTCGCACATGAACGGGCGTGGGAAATGTTCTCGGGCACGACTTTTGGTCGACAGATCATTTCGACGGGGGTGGCACTCATAGTTTGCAATCTCCGCCTCATTCCCACCCGACGCCGGGCCACTCCCCCGGCACTGAGCTGCGACGAGGAGTGATGCGGTGTCGATAAGCAGAACACCGCATACCGCATTTCCTTCACCAGCTTTGCAGAAACCGGAAGCGACTTTGGCCAATGAAAGCACGTACCCTGGATACGACACGCGGACCCGACCGGAACACCTTGCCGGGGGCTCGTGAGCTCCACCACCACCCCAAAAACCTGGAGGCACACAATGGCAGATGACCTGAACGCGAACGGACGTAAGGACAGCTCCCCCTACCCGGCGATCCGTGACGGCGTCGCTTCTTACCTCAATGACTCGGACCCGGAGGAGACCCAGGAGTGGATGGACTCCCTCGACGGTCTCCTCGCGGAGAAAGATCTGGCCCGTGCCCGCTATCTGATGCTCCGCATGCTGGAGCGTGCGGCAGTCAAGCGCGTTCCCCTGCCGAACCTGACTTCCACCGACTTCGTCAACACGATCCCCACCACCATGGAGACCGAGTTCCCGGGTGATGAGGAGATGGAGAAGCGTTACCGCCGTTGGATGCGCTGGAACGCCGCCATCATGGTGCACCGCGCGCAGCGCCCGGGCATCGGAGTCGGCGGACACATCTCCACCTACGCCTCCGCAGCATCGCTCTACGAGGTCGGCTTCAACCACTTCTGGCGTGGCAAGGACCACCCGGGTGGCGGTGACCACATCTTCTTCCAGGGCCACGCCTCCCCCGGCATCTACGCCCGCGCCTTCCTCGAGGGGCGACTCTCCGAGGACGACCTCGACGGCTTCCGACAGGAGGTCTCCCGCGGTGAGGGGAACGGTATCCCCTCCTACCCGCACCCGCACGGCATGCCCGACTTCTGGGAGTTCCCGACCGTCTCCATGGGTCTGGGGCCGATGGACGCGATCTACCAGGCACGTTTCAACCGTTACCTGCACAACCGCGGCATCAAGGACACCTCGGACCAGCACGTGTGGGCCTTCCTCGGTGACGGAGAGATGGATGAGCCGGAGTCCCGCGGCCTCATCCAGCACGCCGCGCTGAACAACCTGGACAACCTCACCTTCGTGATCAACTGCAATCTGCAGCGTCTCGACGGCCCGGTCCGCGGCAACACGCAGATCATCCAGGAGCTCGAGTCATTCTTCCGTGGCGCCGGCTGGTCCGTCATCAAGGTCATCTGGGGCCGCGAGTGGGACGCCCTGCTGGAGAAGGACGAGTCCGGTGCACTGGTCAACGTCATGAACACCACCCCGGACGGTGACTACCAGACCTTCAAGGCCAACGACGGTGCCTACGTCCGCGAGCACTTCTTCGGCCGCGACGAGCGCACTGCCAAGCTCGTGGAGGACATGACCGACGAGGAGATCTGGGCCCTGCCGCGCGGCGGCCACGACTACCGTAAGGTCCACGCCGCCTACAAGCGTGCGCTGGAGACCAAGGACCGTCCGACTGCGATCCTCGCGTTCACCATCAAGGGCTACGGCCTGGGGCACAACTTCGAGGGCCGTAACGCGACCCACCAGATGAAGAAGCTCGCCGCCGAAGACCTGAAGACCTTCCGCGACAAGCAGTCCATCCCGATCCCGGACGAGGTCCTCGAGGCCGATCCGTATCTGCCGCCGTACTACCACCCCGGCGAGGATGCCCCGGAGATCCGGTACATGAAGGAGCGTCGTGAGAAGCTGGGAGGCTTCATCCCGGAGCGACGTCAGAGCTACACCCCGCTGCAGGTCCCGGACATCGACAAGCTGCGCAGCGTGCGCAAGGGCTCCGGCAAGCAGGAGGTCGCCTCCACCATGGCGCTCGTGCGTACCTTCAAGGAGCTCATGCGTGACAAGGAGCTGGGGCGCCGCGTCGTGCCGATCATCCCGGATGAGGCCCGTACCTTCGGCCTGGACTCCTGGTTCCCGACCCTGAAGATCTACAACCCGCACGGCCAGAACTACGTGCCGGTCGACCACGACCTCATGCTCTCCTACCGGGAGGCCACCGATGGTCAGATCCTCCACGAGGGCATCAACGAGGCCGGTTCCGTCGCGTCCTTCATGGCTGCGGGCACCTCCTACGCCACCCACGGCGAGGCGATGATCCCGCTGTACATCTTCTACTCGATGTTCGGCTTCCAGCGCACCGGCGACAGCATCTGGGCGGCCGCCGACCAGATGTCCCGTGGTTTCCTCATCGGTGCCACCGCCGGCCGCACCACCCTGACAGGTGAGGGCCTGCAACACATGGACGGCCACTCGCAGATCCTCGCCTCCACGAACCCGGGTGTCGTGTCCTACGACCCGGCCTTCGCCTACGAAATTGCGCACCTGCTTCACGAGGGCATCGACCGCATGTACGGCCCGGGCCGCGGTGAGAACGTAATCTATTACCTCACCGTGTACAACGAGCCGGTCCCGCAGCCGGCCGAGCCGGAGAATCTGGATGTCGAGGGGCTGCACAAGGGCATGTACCTGTTCTCCCGCGGGGAGGAGCTCCAGGTCGAGGGCGGCCACGAGGCCTCCATCCTGGCCTCCGGTGTGGGCATGCAGTGGGCACTCAAGGCCCAGCAGATGCTGGCCGAGGAGTACAACATCAGGGCGAACGTCTTCTCCGTCACCTCCTGGGTCGAACTGGCCCGCGAGGGAGCGGCGAAGAACAAGAAGCAGCTCCGTAATCCGGCCGCCGACCTCGGGGAGGCCTTCGCCACGAAGCAGCTCAAGCAGGTCGACAGCGGCACCTTCGTGGCCGTCTCCGACTTCGCGACGGACCTGCAGGAGCAGATCCGCGCCTACGTCCCGGGCGAGTACATCGTCCTGGGCGCCGACGGTTTCGGTTTCTCCGACACCCGCCCGGCCGCCCGCCGCTTCTTCAACATCGACGCCGAGTCCATCGTCGTCGCCGTCCTCATCGGCCTGGCCCGCGAGGGCAAGATCGACATCTCCGTGGCCCAGCAGGCCGCCGAGAAGTACCAGCTCGACGACCCGACCGTCGTCTAGTTTTCAGCGAAAGGCCCTGTTCCGCAGGGCCTTTCTGCTTTCCTGCCTATCGGCACCCGCCTCACTCCCTGGTGAGGTACCTCGGCCAGGAGGTGTCGCGGGTGGCCAGGGAGACCTCCACCGCGGTGTCCAGTTCCTCCGCCACCTCCGCCGGCATCTTGTCCCGGAGGACGTCGCCGAGGCGGGAGATGACCTCCAGCCGCAGCAGGTTACGGGTCTCGGTGATGTACATGCGCGGGTAGCGGGTGGCCAGCTCGACCTCCGCGGGGTCGGCGGGCGCGCCGTACATTGTGACGAACTCCTCGTCGTAGCGCAGTTCCGGGTGCGGGTCATGGACCCCGATGAGCCGCACCCACTGTATGGCCCGGCACCGGCGTTCCAGGCCGGGGTTGTCCCGCAGAATCGACTGAATGAGGGACCAGTCCACCTCCGCGAACAGGCGGTCAGGAAGATACTCCTTGAGCGGGAAGTCCCGGGTACGGCGAAACACCTGGTAGATGTCCTCCACAAGGGGTGCCACGGGGTCACAGGCGCCGAGGTCCCACGTGGGGTCAGCGATGCACCCCCGCCAGTGGTAGCCGTGGATCACGGGGACCCCCGGCTCCGCGCCGTGGACCTCGAGCTCTCCGCATCCCACCTCGTGCGTCAGGTGGTGGCGACCCGCCGCGAACCAGTTCCATTCACTGCCCCGCGGATCGCCGGTCAACGGTCGGGTGTTCTCCATGAGCAGCGTGGTGCCCTTCCCGGAGCGGAGCAGCGCGTGCTCGGTGAACTGATCCGCGCGGTACTCACCACGGTCGTATTCAACGAAGCGTGTGTTCCCCTGCTCGTCGGCACCTTCAATACGCCAGTTGACCACTGCTGACCTCTCCCTCATTCACTTCTCCAGTCGATGCGTGAGCACCGTATCGAGTGCAGTCGACATGTCCTCGACGTACTCGAATAGAAGAGCGAGCGGGGTGGGGTCACCGGCGGCGCTCCCCGGTCAGGAGGCCCGGCTCTCCAGTTCGGCCCAGATCGCCGCGTTGGTCTCGGACCACAGCGGCTTGGCCCAGTCGCCGAAGGGGCGGTCGGTCAGCGCCACCATGGCGCGGCCGGTGCCCGGTGCGACCCAGAGGTAGGTTCCGGACTGCCCGAAGTGGCCGAAGGTGTCGGCGGGCATGGTGGGAGGCAACCAGTGGGGTTCCTTGTCGCCCTTGATCTCGAAGCCGAGGCCCCAGGGGCAGGGCTTCATCATGCCGTAGCCGGGCACGATGCCGACGAGCTCCGGGAACTGGACGGACGTGGCCTCCGCCATGGTGGACTCATGGATGAGGGTGGGGTTCATCAGCTCGAGGAGGAAGGTGATGAGGTCATGAGCGGTACCCTCCGCCTCCCAGCCGGCGGAGCCGCGCAGGCGGGTCCACCTCATCCCCAGTGGCTCCATGATGCCCAGCTGGAGGTATTCGGCGAAGGTCATGTCGGCGGCCTGCTCGACGGCGTCCGCAAGAATCTCGAATCCCTGGTTGGAGTAGACGCGTCGCTCTCCCGGGGCGCGCTCCCGGTCGCCCTTCGAGAAGCCGACGCCGCTGGCGTGGGCGAGCAGGTGCCGCACGGTCGAGCCCTCGGGTCCGAGCGGGGTGTCGAGATCGAAGATGCCCTCCTCCATCGCCATGAGGAAACCGTACGACGACAACGGCTTGGTCACACTCATGAGTTCGAAGACCCTGCCCAGGTCACCGACCCGATGGATGTCGTCGCCGTCGATCACCGCCGCCGCAAAGTTGTCGACGGGCCAGTCCTTCACCAGATCCAGAGCATTCACACACGTGAGTGTATCCGCACCAGCAGTCGGGCGATCGCGGCGTTGAGGATCTCAGGCGCCTCGAGGGGAATCATGTGGCCGGCGTCGGGGGCGATCTGCAGGTACGCGCCGTCCCACACCTCTATGAGACGTTCCGCCTGGGACAGCGGGGTGACCACGTCCTTCTCTCCGGCGATGACGTAGCCGGGAATGCCGTCGAGGTGGTTGTCGGCGGAGAGTTCGTTGTGCTGCTGGAGGTCATCGAAGTAGCCGACGAAGGTCTCCAGCGGCGTCTCGTGGATCATGGCGGCGTGGAACTGGACGATGTCGTAGGGGATGTCGCGGTGGAAGACCGCCACCGCGAGGGTCGGCGCGAGGATCTTCGCCGCCTGTTCCCGGAAGCGCATGGCGTCCCGGGGCTGTGATTCGACGGCGTTGTAGACCTCATCGGCAATCGGTGACGCGAGAATCTGCGGCACGCCCTGATCAGCCAGCGCTTCGATGGAGGTGGACACCAGCACGAGGCCGGCGATACGGTTCCGCAGCTCCGGCGGGCAGCGGCGGACGAGATTGAGGGCCACCAGACCACCGAGGGAGTGTCCGACGAGGATGACGGGCCCGTCGACCCCGCGGGCGCGGATCACCGCGAGGGTGTCATCGGCCGCCCCCTCGACGGTGCACCGCACGGGATCCACCTTGCCGGTCTGCCCGTGTCCGCGGAGATCGAGGAGCAGGAGCCGGGCGGAGGGCCAGCGTTCGCGCAGATAGTTGACCTGGCGGTAGTAGGACTCGGCGGCCAGGGTGAAGCCGTGGATGAAGACGACCGTGGCGGAGGTGTCGTGGGCGTGGACGTCGCCGTACTCGTACCAGTGGACGAGGATGCCGTCGTTGTCGACGGTGCCGGTGCGGTCAGTGCCCGTCAGCCCCGGTTCTCGGGTGCCGGAGTGCAGTGCACCCATCTCCAGAGCGAGTCTGCGGCGGCCCGCGGGGGTAAGTCGCATCGCCCAGCTACGCAGGAGCTTGGGGATGTCATGCAGCGCAAGGACCATACTCTGACCCTACCCACTAGGATCGAGGCCATGACAGCTACCCCGTCTCCCGAACTCGCCCAGATCATCGAGGAGGCCTCCGGTCTGGAGGCCGAGGCCCTCACCCCGGAGGCGAAGATCTCCGAACTGGGGATCAACTCCCTGGCGATGATCGAGATCGCCGTGCGCATCGAGGATGCCTTCGGCGTGCGTCTCGACGACGAGACCGTATTCCGGACCTCGACGGTGGGGGAACTGGCCGAGCTGGTCGAGTCCCCTGACCGCCGGTAGCTTTTCGACGCGCGGTTTGTCCCAACAGCAACAACAATGACGACCCTGACCGCCAGTATCAGCTACCTGACCGACATGGACGACGTCCTCATCCGTGAGGGCGAGATGATCCCCGGCGCCGAGGTCGACCGACACCCCTATCTCCCGCCCCACGTAGTCGATGACATCGGGGACGTGGCTGACGTTCTCCTCGATCCCTTCGGCGACGGTCACTATCAGGGCTGAGATGTGACCTGGCTGGCAGGCAGGTGACCTGACAGCCGGAAAGGGCTACAGTGTGGACCGTGAGGGCAACCCCCTGGCCCGTAGTCCCCACAGGGGGATTTCCCATTGTGTAACTGGCAACACGCCGGCTTTCCGGCGTCCCGGGTTCGAGTCCCGGAGGGAGAACGTGAACATGCAGAAGACGATCAGCACCCCTGTCCACTACGAGGACGGCGACGTCCTCGACTCCATCGACTGGAACCGCATTCCGGACCAGACCGACCTCGATATCTGGAACCGCCTGACCTCCAACTTCTGGCTGCCCGAGAAGGTTCCGGTGTCCAACGACATCCCCTCCTGGCGCAATATGACCGCCGAGGAGCAGCTGGCGACCATGCGTGTGTTCACCGGACTGACCTTCCTGGACACCATGCAGGGCACCGTCGGTGCCGTGTCGATTCTCCCCGACGCCGTCACCCCGCATGAGGAGGCCGTCTACACGAACATCTCCTTCATGGAGTCGGTGCACGCCAAGTCGTACTCCAACATCTTCATGACGCTGGCCGACACCCCCGAGATCGACGCGGCCTTCCGCTGGTCCCGTGAGAACGAGAACCTGCAGTACAAGGGCCGCACGATCATCGAGCAGTACCAGAACGGCACTCCGCAGCAGAAGAAGATCGCCTCCGTCATGCTGGAGTCGTTCCTCTTCTACTCCGGCTTCTACCTGCCGCTGCGCTTCGCCTCGATGGGCAAGATCACCAACGCCGCCGACATCATCCGTCTCATCATCCGTGATGAGGCCGTCCACGGCTACTACATCGGATACAAGTTCCAGCAGGCCGCGAAGCACCTGTCCGCCGAGGAGAACGAGGCGGACAAGGAGTTCGCACTCGAAATGCTCCTGGACCTCTACGACAACGAGTCCCACTACACCCAGGACATCTACGACCCGATCGGCTGGACCGAGGACGTCAAGGCCTTCCTCAAGTACAACGCGAACAAGGCGATGAACAACCTCGGCTTCGAGGGCATCTTCCCGCCGGACGCATGCCGCTTCAACGCCGGAGTGATGACCTCGCTGGATCCCTCCGCCAACGAGAACCACGACTTCTTCTCCGGCTCGGGTTCCTCCTACGTCATCGGCATCGCCGAGGAGACCACGGACGACGACTGGGACTTCTGATCCCCCTCCCCCGGGACTCATCGACGCCGCGCCGCCCCGTCCGGGGTGTGCGCGGTGTTGTCGTCTGCGGTCTCAGTCGGTCAGTGAGATGTCCGCGGTGAAATCATGGTCACGGGCCAGCCTGGTCACCATGTCACGCAGACGTGCAAGTTCCCCGTCCGTGCCGGTGAGGACCTGGCGGCAGTCCAGATAGGAGCCCGGTCCGCGGCTGTGGCTACGGTGCCACGAGGTGAACCAGTCGGCGGTGAGCGGATCGGCGCCGGGTACACGGAGCTCGGATTCGCTCGGGATGCAGATGACCATGACCGTCTCAATACGCGGGCGCAGAGCGCGCGGCATGCCGGTGATGGTGAGCATGGCGGTGCGCGTGACCGTCGATGTCGGAGCAGCGTGGGCCACGGCGATCGCGGGCACGTCGGAAGGCTCCCACAGATGGTCTGGTGCCTCGGAATCGGCGGCGCCCAACCAGCGTGCGAGCGTTGGTGCAAGGGTGGTCATGCGAAAATCCTTAGGCAGGAACGACCACCGCACGAGCATCCGCCCACCCCAGGGCAGGCGGATGCGGCGGTGTAAGACGAGGTTCGTCTTCCCCAACGGCCTCGTTTACGTCTTGCCTGCTTGCTCATCGCTTGGCTAACACGAACCAGTTTCCATCCCGCAGGCCACGCCAGCAACTCTAAACCCCCACTTCAACCCCCGTTTATTCAAGCTTCAGTTGAGGGTTAAGGCTGTCGCAACCGAACCAGGGCGACACACCCTCCCGCTCTCAGCCCAGATGTCCGGCAATGACGGAAAACGCCCCTCCGGAATGCCGGAGAGGCGTCTCCACCGTTCGCAGTGGGGCCAGCGGGGCTCGAACCCGCGACCTACGGATTATGAGTCCGCGGCTCTAACCGACTGAGCTATGGCCCCTGCAGATGGAACCTCGTCAGTATAACCGTGCGGCACCCAGTTCCCACAAAGTGTCCTGAGCCGTTTTCACGCCACCTCAGCTACGCCCCCAAAACACGGATTGAACTGCCGATTTGTCACCTGAACGAAGGTGTCATATAGTTATGTCTCGTTGCAGGGAAGCGCGAAAGCGAACAACAGCACAACACAAATCAATCCCCTATAGCTCAGTTGGCAGAGCATTCGACTGTTAATCGAAAGGTCACTGGTTCGAGCCCAGTTGGGGGAGCAGAAGAGAAGGCCACCGGATATCCGGTGGCCTTCTGCATTTCCGGGCCCGTCACCATTGACTCCCTGGCGTGGCGCAGGTCGCACTCAACGGAATGCTTCACAGAACCGGTTTGAGCTCCCGCAGAACCAGGGACGCGAAGGAGTGAATCCCGGGACCGTTGTCCGCAACGAACGCCCCGGGATTTACGCCGTTCAGGCCGTTCAGGGGACGTCAGAGGAAGATCGCCGCCAGCACCGCCGAGCAGGCGATGAGCAGAACCGGCACCTCCGCCATGCCGACCCGGCGGGCGGTCCACGGCTCGCCGTGGCGGGCCGACCACGGGATACCCACCGCACGCCCGAGGGCGGCGACCATCGTGAGCACTGCCAGGGAGCCGGCGATCCACTTCCCCACCCACAGGGCCAGCGCCAGGACGACGAGCAGAGCGACGACGTGGTAGCCGATGGAGATCTTCAGATAGAGCGGGTTGTCGCGCTCGCGGATCATGGTCTTGACGAAGGGGATCGTCCCCGAGAAATACAGCGCCAGGAACACCATGCACACCCAGATGATGCCGGGTACCTCCCGGGGCGCCCCTGATCCGGCACCGACGGCGGTCATGACGGGGAGAAGGAGCGCGGAGGCGACGACCGTCGACACGCCGGAGAGCGAGGAGCGGCCACGGCCCTGCAGCGTCTCCCACACGGCTACCGCTATGAGCGGCGCGAACGGGACAGCCCACCACATGAGCTGCGGCTGAAGCAGAAGCGCCACCGCGATGCCCACCAGGGAGATCGGTCCGTAGACGTAGATCGGCCGCAGGTAACCGGACCGGCGCCGCGGGTTACGTGCCCGGACGGCGAGGCCGAAGGCGAAGAAGGCGAAGTAGCCGAAGAACCAGGCGACCAGCACCGCCGGCAGAACGGCGAGGGGACGCAATGAGGGGGCGTCGGAAAGCATGTGGACACCGGAGATGAGGCCCAGGGCTGCGGGGCTGATGAGCATCGCCCAGGCACCGTGCTGGTTGGGGACCCACGGGGAGATGCCGCGCCTGCCGCGTTTCCTGACCCTGCGCTGTCGGACAGTGATCGTGGACATGCACCTCACGTTAGCATCATCCGAAAGTTTGACACGAGGACGTCCGGGTTATTCACCCGGGGTCTGCAGCTGTCCCGCCTCCCGGCCACCGTCGTGTTCGGTGACGCTGGCGCACAGGAGCGCAGCCCAGGCAAGCACACCGGCCAGCTGACCACGGGGGTTGTCGCTGTTCACGCCACCTCCCTCCGACTTGTTGGTACTACGAACTTAGCGCGTCCACGATCGGGTGTCCGGTGATTTAC